>Ga0187879_10000003_pt1 | contig 415963 bp, 336 predicted proteins | sample June2016WEW_19_1_FD_132423 | JGI IMG/M metagenome (GOLD analysis project Ga0187879, IMG submission 132423) | Peatland microbial communities from SPRUCE experiment site at the Marcell Experimental Forest, Minnesota, USA - June2016WEW_19_10 | ecosystem: Environmental > Terrestrial > Soil >... | reverse complement strand
GGCGCATCCGCTCCCGTCTTTGGCAACGCCTGAACTTGCCAGCCGCGCATTCTTGTCCCGCTTCAATTCAAATCGAAAACAGAAGGCCAGGAGATTGTCTCCTGGCCTCAAATGAACGCCCCGATTCATGCCGACCTCAGTTCGCTTAGCTGCACCCGCTCGTCGACCCGCAGCTCATGCAGCGGTAGCAGCTTCCGTTCCGCACCATGATCGCGCCGCATGTGCCGCAGCTCGGCGCGTCGCCCATGTCGTACATGCCTCGCATCGCGTCAGCCGCGTGATACAGCCCGCGGTCCTGCATGCTCGGTACCTGTGGAGAGCCCGCCGGCGCCTGGCGCATTTGGGCTTCCGTCATCCGCCGCGGTGCGCTGCCGCCCGTTTCGGCCTGCGGCTCCGGTGCGATCCCACCCCCCGAATGCCCGCCGCTTGCCGTCACCTGCGTTGCAGTAACTTGGCCCAGCCGCTTCGCCACTTCCTCCGCCAGCCGCGCAATGTGCTGCTGTGTCGTCGGCGATTCATCTTCATCGAGATCGCTCTCCGCCATCATGCTCGGCGACGCCGTCAATTGCGGAGCCTGCTGACCCAGCCCGGCGAACAGCGTCAACTGCTGCCCGGAAAGGAAGCGCAGATTCAGCCAGCGGAACATGTAGTCCATCAGGCTCTTTGCGTACCCGATCTGCTCGTTGCCCGTCCAGCCCGAAGGCTCGAACCGCGTGTGCGCGAACTTCTCGCACAGAACCTTCAGCGGCACGCCATGCTGCAGCGCCAGCGAAACCGACGTCGCAAACGCGTCCATCAGGCCGCTCACCGTCGATCCTTCCTTGGCCATGCGGATGAAAATCTCGCCCGGCTGGCCGTTCGGATACATTCCCACGGTGATGTAGCCTTCGTGTCCGGCGATGGAGAATTTGTGCGTGAGCGACGCACGCTCCTCTTGTAGCCTATGGCGGATCGCGCGCGGCGGAGCATTCAGATCCTGCGCTTCCCGTGGAATCTCGGTCGCAGTATTCATCGCCGGTGTCGGCGTCAGCACCGGAACCGCTGCTGCCGTGGCAATCTCGTCGAGCGCCTTCTGGAACGCCTGCACCGTTGCGAGCAATTGTTTGGCGCTTACCTCTACCTTGTCCGAGCCGTGCGCTTCCAGCAGTTTCACGTCGGCTTCAGCCGCCGTTTGTGACGCCGCCAGGTTCCCCAGCAGCCGGCTGCCCACCGCATCCAGCGCCGAGGGCTCTTTCTTCGCATCCATGCTTGTGTTCAGTGGCTGCGTGCCCTTCGATCCGTCGCGATAAATCGCGACTGCCTTGATGCCCTGCCGCCAGCTTTCCGCGTAGGCTTCGGCCACATCTTCCACTGTCGCCTCGTGCGGCAGGTTCACCGTCTTTGAGATCGCGCCAGACAGAAACGGCTGCGCAGCCGCCATCATCTTGATGTGCCCCATGTAATGAATCGACCGCGTGCCCTTCGCCGGCTTAAAGCTGCAATCGAACACCGCCAGGTGCTCCGGCTTGATCCCCGGCGCGCCTTCGATCGTCCCCGTCGCGTCGATGTAGCTGACGATCGCGTTCACCTCTTCGTTGTCGTAGCCCAGCTTGAAGAGCGCGGACGGCACCGTGTTGTTCACGATCTTGATCATGCCGCCGCCCACCAGCTTCTTGTACTTCACCAGCGCCAGGTCCGGCTCAATTCCCGTCGTGTCGCAATCCATCATGAAGCCGATCGTCCCCGTCGGCGCCAGCACCGTGGTCTGCGAATTGCGGTAGCCGTAGCGCTCGCCGTAGAGCAGCGCCATGTCCCAGCACTCGCGGCTGGCATCGATCAGCGCGTCCAGTTGCGGCACCGTGAACGGCTCGCCGCTTTGGCGCGACTTCCCGATGTTGTTCACTTCGGCCCGGTGCATCCGGATCACGTCGAGGAACGGCTCGCGGTTCACATAGTAGCCGGGGCATGCTCCGCCTTGGTGCTCTACGCTAGCCGTCAGCGGCGTCGCCGAAGTCAGTGGCGGGCATTGCGCCGCGATGATTGCCGACTGCAGATACGCCTGACCCGTCATCATCGCTGTCATGCTTCCTGCCAGGTCGCGTCCGGCTTCAGAGTCATACGGCAGCCCCATCGACATCAGCAGTGCGCCCAGGTTCGCATAGCCCAGCCCCAGCGGACGGTAGTCGTGCGAGTTCCGCGCAATGGCCTCGGTCGGATATCCCGAGTTGTCCACCAGGATCTCCATCGCTGTGATCAACACAGAAATCGCGTGCCGGTACGCAGCGGTATCGAATGTACCGGCCGGCGTGACAAATCTCATGAGATTGAGGCTCGCCAGGTTGCACGCCGAGTTATCCAGGAACATGTATTCGCTGCATGGATTCGACGCGTTGATCCGCGACGTATTCTTGCTCGTGTGCCATTTGTTGATCGTGTCGTCGAACTGCATCCCCGGATCGCCGCACAGCCACGTCGACTCTGCGATTTTGCCCATGATCTCGCGCGCTTTATAAGTCTTCACCGGCTGGTGGCCCTTCACCGTATATGTGGTGAAGTCCCCGTCGGCCTCGTAGCCGCGCATGAACTCGTCACTGACCCGTACAGAATTATTGGCGTTTTGAAAGAAAATAGACGAAAAAGCCTCAGAATCCGGCCCGCTTCCGTCGTAGCCCGCCTTGATCAGCGTGAATGCCTTCGCTTCCTCTTTCGACTTGCACTCGATAAAGTCCACGATGTCTGGATGGTCCACATTCAGGATCACCATCTTGGCCGCACGCCGCGTCTTACCGCCGCTCTTGATTACGCCGGCAAAGGCATCAAATCCGCGCATGAAGCTCAGCGGTCCGCTGGCCGACCCGCCACCCGAGAGCAGCTCCATCGATCCGCGCAGCGACGACAAATTCGTCCCCGTGCCCGACCCCCACTTGAACAGCATGCCTTCCGTCTTCGCCAGCGTCAGAATCGAGTCCAGCGAGTCGTCTACCGCGTTGATGAAGCACGCCGAGCACTGAGGGTTCCTGTAGCCCGTGGCAGAATACTGTACCCCGCCCGTCACCGGATCCCAGTGCCAGTTCTGTCCGTCCGCCTCCGGCTCCAGCCGGTCGCAGCCCACGTTGAACCACACCGGCGAGTTGAACGCCGCCTTCTGCGTCAGCAGCAAGTGCGCCAGCTCATCGTGGAAGATCCCAGCATCCACTGCCGTGGCAAAGTAACCTCCGGCCATGCCCCAGTCGCGCACCGTCTCTGCCACGCGCGCCACCAATTGCCGCACACCTGTTTCGCGTTCCGGCGTGCCGATCTGCCCGTGCAAGTACTTTGAAGCCACAATGTTCGTCGCCGTCATCGACCAGTCCACCGGTACTTCCACGTCCTTCTGCTCGAAGATCGTGTTCCCCTTGGTGTCGGTGATCGATGCTGTGCGGTGCTCCCAGGCCAGCTCGTCGTAGGGGGAAACTCCCTCTTTCGAAAAGCGCCGGGAAAAGGTCAGGCCCTGCGTACTGGGTGTGGGCGGGTGAGCAGCGGTCGAAGTCTGAAGGTGAGCCTCGTTCATCTTGTTACTCTCCATGGGTCGAAATCAACGTAAAAAGCCCTATCACCGGCCACGCAGCCGGAGTGCGGGTACAACCCGCAACTATTTGGAAACAAAGGCAGAAACTGGGATCGAAATTCCGAGAATTCCAGCGTCGTCCGCGGCCCGCCGACCCATCCAGCTCTTTCCTAGTTACCGTACCCTGGAGCCATCTCCGCCAGGTGGGAATCTCCGCTTCGATTGCCCACTTAGGAGATGCTGGATGGAGCACTTGAACTCGGGAATTGCTCGGTTTGCGCCGGTATTTTTTAACAGCCTGTTTACAGCCGCAGATGAAAACTTACCGCTGTGCATGGTGCGTGTCAAGAACAAACCACAACATCTTGTATTTTGTTCACATTTCCCGCATCTGCTCTCTAAACCCCGCCATTTGCCTGTGGAAACTTCGATTCAGCCTTGTTTGTCGCAGGTTTCCGGGGTCAGACTTGCATCAATTTTGGGGCACCGCGAGGTACCGTCCAGGACCCCAACCCCGGTCCTCGCCCCATGCCTCAACCCTAGCCCCAGGCGAACTCCGGCACAAGGCGCAGGACCGGTGCACTTCGCCGGCACTTCTGTTCAAGTTGTGGACATTCGGGCGATTCGATTCGGCATTCCCGCCCTCGGCGCTTTATCCGCGCCGGTCAGCCCTCATGCACGCCCATTTCGGGCGGGCACTCATTGCCGCGCCTTCCTTGGCTTCCTCGGCAGGGTCATCTCGCTCAGTGGCACAAACTCAAATCCCTGTGCGCAATAGCGGGTGATGATGCGGTCGGTGGCTTCCACTGTCGCCCAGCGGTTGCCACTCGGGTCTTCAGAGTCGCCGTCGTGCAGCAGCACGATCCCGCCATCGCCGTCGAGCATGTCGATCTGCTCGGCGAGACAGGCCACAACCTCGTCAGCCGTCCTCAGCTTCCAGTCCAGTCCTTCCGCATCCCACATCGCGAGCTGGATGTCATGGAGCCTCAGGTACTCCAGTATTCCTTCGTCGTAGTGTCCGCCTGGCGGCCGGAAGTACTGTCCCCAGCGGTTAATCTCGTGTTCGATAGCCTCGAACGGCGCGCCGCACAGATTGCGATGCGTCCGCGTGTGGTTGCCAATCGCGTGGCCCGCCTGCTCCACGCGCTTCACGGTGGCCTCGTGCGCCAGCATTCTCTGGCCAATCATGAAAAACGTGGCGGGAACGGAATAGTACGAGAGGACCGCGAGAAGCGCCTCCGTGCAAGGCGGAGAAGGTCCGTCGTCGAAGGTTAGCGAGAGCTTCTTCATCGATGGAGGCAGCATACCTGCGCCGTCCCTTAGATCACAATGATTTTCTGCGGGCCTCAAGCCGCAGGCTCTGATCCAACGGTCGCGCCCCTCCAAAAACAAGTCGGCCCCGCACACCGTAGCGCGCGAGGCCGGCTTTTTCCAAGGTGACGATAGAAGGCCCGAGAATCAGTTGCCCTTATTGTCGATCCTCATCCCATAGAACGATCTCCACACAAAGAACACCGAGATCAGGAAGAATACGACCGCCAGCGCATGCGCCAGCATCGGATTGCTCGCGCTGAGCGTCACCGCCAGCTCGACCGCAAGTAATCCGAACAAGGTCGTGAACTTGATTACCGGGTTCAATGCCACAGACGAGGTGTCTTTGAATGGGTCGCCGACCGTGTCTCCGATTACAGTCGCATCGTGCAGTGGCGTCCCCTTCTGTTTCAGCTCTACCTCTACAATCTTCTTCGCGTTGTCCCATGCTCCGCCGGCGTTCGCCATAAAGATCGCCTGGTACAACCCGAACGTCGCAATCGAGATCAGATAGCCGATAAAGAAGAATGGCTCCACGAACGCGAACGAAAGTGTAACGAAGAAGACCGCCAAAAAGATGATGAACATCCCCTTCTGCGCGTACTTCGTGCAGATTTCCACCACCTTTTTGCTGTCGGCAACCGACGCCTTTTCCACGCCTTCCAGTCTGATATTCGCTTTGATGAACTCAACCGCACGATATGCGCCCGTCGTCACCGCCTGCGTTGAAGCGCCCGTGAACCAGTAGATCATCGCCCCGCCGCTGATCAACCCCAGCAGGAAAGGCGCGTGCAGCAGAGAGAGGTTCTGCACGTCGTGCGTCAGTCCCCCGGTCAGGGCCATGATGATCGAGAAAATCATCGTCGTGGCGCCAACCACTGCGGTCCCGATCAGCACCGGCTTGGCTGAAGCCTTGAAGGTGTTGCCGGCTCCGTCGTTGGCCTCCAGCAAGTCTTTAGCCTTTTCGAACTTCACGTCGATGTTGTAGTCCTTCTTCAGCTCAGCTTCGATGCCGGGGACATTCTCGATCAGCGAAAGCTCATAGATCGACTGAGCATTGTCGGTGACCGGCCCGTAAGAGTCTACGGCGATCGTCACCGGACCCATCCCCAGGAATCCGAACGCCACCAGACCGAAAGCGAAGACCGCCGGAGCCAGCATCAGGTTCGCCATCGATGCGCCCGTGCTGAAGAAGTAGCCCATTGACATCAGCCCAACCATGCTGAATCCCAGCCAGTAGGCCGAAAAATTGCCGGCCACGAATCCCGACAAAATCCCCAGCGAAGCTCCGCCTTCCTGCGCCGACTTCACCACTTCTCTCACGTGCCCCGATTTGGTCGAAGTGAAAACCTTGACCAGTTCCGGAATGATCGCGCCCGCCAGCGTTCCGCAGGAGATGATCGAGGCCAGCTTCCACCACAGCGTTCCATCGCCGAGGTTGGGAATCATCAGGTACGTGACGACGTAGGTCAGGGCGATCGAAACGATGGACGTGATCCATACCAGCGACGTCAATGGCGTCTCAAAGTCCATTTCGTCTGCATTTCCGTATTTCGCATGAGCAATTGCGCCATTCAGGAAATAAGCAGCCGAGCTGGAGACCAGCATGGCCACGCGCATGACGAAAATCCATACCAGCAGCTGCACTTGCGTCGTGGGGCTTGGTACCGCCAGCAAAATGAACGTAATCAAGGCCACGCCGGTAACACCATACGTCTCGAAGCCGTCCGCGCTCGGGCCAACCGAGTCGCCCGCGTTGTCACCCGTGCAGTCCGCGATCACTCCCGGGTTGCGTGCATCGTCTTCCTTGATCTTGAATACGATCTTCATCAGGTCCGAGCCGATGTCGGCAATCTTGGTGAAGATGCCGCCGGCAATACGCAGCGCCGCTGCGCCCAGGCTCTCGCCGATTGCGAAACCGATGAAGCATGGGCCCGCATAATCGCCTGGGATGAACAACAGAATGAACAGCATGATCAACAGTTCAACCGAGATCAGCATCATGCCGATACTCATTCCGGCCTTCAGCGGAATCGCAAAACATGGATAGGGTTTGCCGCGCAATCCCGCAAACGCCGTACGGCTGTTCGCAAAGGTGTTCACGCGAATTCCAAACCATGCCACGCCGTAGCTGCCCCCGATGCCGACCAGCGAAAACAACAAGATAATCGGAAGCGTCACCGCAATCGATTTCCCCGGAACCGGCGCCAGATAGCCGAAGTACAGCGAGATAATCACCGCGATGAAAACCCAAAGCAAAAGAATGAACTTGCCCTGTGTCACCAGGTACGTTTTGCACGTTTCGTAGATCAGCTCCGACATCTCGCGCATCGTGCGGTGAACCGGCAGGTTCTTCAACTGCACAAAAATCACCAGCCCAAATAACAGGCCGCCGGCGCAAAACAGCAGTCCGATCGAGAGAAGTGAATGTCCGTTCAGGCCGAGAAAATTCACGGTCGACAAGTCCGGCACTTTCAGGCTGGCTTCTCCGCCCGCCTCCGTCTGCCCATAAGCGAGGGTTGGCAGCAGCAGCCCCGCGAGCCCCGCGGCGATCTTCAATGGCCGCCGCAGAAACACCCTTGCGCCAACCTTGATGGCCGCGAAACCCTTCCGTATCCCTGCCATCCCGTTCTCAAACCCGACAACCTGCCGCGCAAAAAACGCAGCCACGATGAGCGTCAAAACGCTCACGCTGACAAAGAAGTCCATCCAACCCAGTACAGTCACACATCCTCCATACATAAGGTTTTGAAATTGAGGCACATTCGGCCCCGCAACCGGCCTCTCAAACACCGGGGAATTGCCACCGGAAGGCTATCATCCGGATACACCGCTGTCGAGTGATAGCTGTCACGAGGTTTGCTTGCGCTTTTCCCAGCTTGGTTTCGTCCCATTCCGGATCGCAATCACAACGCCGTCCTTGCAACCCAAAATTTCCGCCACCGGCTCACACGGTCGCCTCACAACCGGTCTCATAAATGCCTCTGCTGCATTGTGCGCAATCAGTTGTCAGATGAAAGTTGTCCCTGAGGAGTTGTCTGTTCCCTGTTTCCTGTCTCACTCCACCGGCACATCAATCCGATCGCCCGGCAGCACGTCGCTCAGGCTCGGGTCAGATTCGTCGCGCACCGCCCCTCCCGGCAAGGGATGCAATTTGAACAGCACCAGAACATTCCGGTCCGGATCGTCAAGCGCGCTAAAGCTCGCTACCTGCTCCAGCGAATACCGAGTATGCAGATCCACGAGAGTACTCGGATCGACTGCGTTCCATGAAGCGAACCATCCCGGCTCGTACCGGCTCACCTTGTCGGCCAAATCATCCGTGCTCAGCTCGTCGCAGATCGCTGGCAGCCGCGTAATCAGCGTGATCTCATCGCCGCTGGTCGATACCATCAAGCGCTTTCCGTTGGGATGCGTATCAATATACTGCGTCAACTGCGTCGCCGCGTTCACGAACGTGTATTCCGGATGCGTCGCGTAGCCAATCGTCCTCCATCCGTGAATCCCCGCCGCTGTCGCCGCTACCGCAACAGCAATCCATCCCAGACGCCTCGCCCACCGCGCCTGCTCCGCCAGCGCCCCCGCTCCCATCGCCACCACAATGCAGACAAAGAAAGCCGGCACGGTAAAGTAGCGCGGCTGCGGATGATTCTGCACCGTCATAAACAAAACAAATCCCAGAATTCCCAGAATTGAAGCCCCGAACACTGGATCACGGCCCATTCTCCGGCCCCATCCTGTCCGCCACGAACACGCCGCGCCCACCGCCAGCGCTCCCGCTAGCAACACCAGGCTGTGATCCACCCAAAGTATCCCGTGGAGCGACCACCAGAATGCCGCCAGCGGCCACCAAGACTCCGGCGGCTTCACGTAGGAGTTCGCGGCCAGGAAGAAATATTTGTAATCGCCGATCAACCCCGCCCTCGCGATCAACGCAATCCACGCACCGTATACAATTGCCGCTGTCGACCCCGCCGCCAGCCCGCACTTCCGCGCCACTCTTCGCCGCTCCCACAGCGGCACAGCCATCGCCCACCCTACGGCCGGCGCCAGAAATACCGCGTTCGTCTTGGTCAGCATCGTCAGCGCAAAAAGCAACCCGATCCCAATCGAAGCCGTCGTCGGTCGCTTTATCCGCGGCAGGCGCACCGCCACATTCAACATGGCCAGCGCCAAAGTTGTCTCCAGCGGCTCCAGAATCGCCAATCGATTGAAGCTGTAGAGATACGGGCTGGTCACCGCCAGCGTCACCCCGAGCAGCGCGATCCAGATCGGGGTCCCCGCGGACAGGTCTTCATCCGCAGGCTGAGAATGCGGTCCACTCCTGCGCAGTAGCATGTATGTCAATGCCAGGCTCGCGAAAAAGCAGCCCACCGCAAGCCCTCGCGCCGCCTCCACCGTCACTCCTGTAAAGAAGAAAAGTAGCCACTCCAGAAAGGGCCATACCGGCAGAGTCACGGCCGCATTGAAATCGCCAGCCATGTACCAATGTCCAAACAAATGCGCGCGAATGGCCGCAGCCCCATACCAACCCTCGTCGGTATATTTTGCCCAATCGAAGATCCACGGCGATCCGTTCGGAAAATCCGCCCTTAGGTGCCACGCGTGCAGCGCCGCGAAACTCAGAATCGCGAGCACCCAAGCCGCACTTCCCCACCGCTGCAGCTCTTCCGACCAACCGGTCCTCGTCGCCCGCAACTCCGCCGACCACTCCTGCACCCGAATGGCTTGCCCCAAACGCGTCTCGCCTGGCAGCTGAGCTGGCATTCGTGTTTCCTCAGATTCTTCAAAAACAAAGTTGCTTTTGGAATTCGTCCCGGGTGGAATGTTTGAGTATAACGCGCTGCGATGAGTCCGTTTTCTTAGTCCCTAGTCCGTATTCCCTATCCCCTACCGTTCATGTTTCCCCCCACCTCGCCGATGAGATCAGTGATGGCTTGGAAGTTCACCTTTGCGTCCGAGGCGAGGCAGGATGGGATCCATGCATAGCTCCGTTCCGTTCTCCGTGCAGCCCTCCGCCTCCGGCCTTACGCTCGTGGAACTTGATTCCTCCACTGCCTCTGTTCATGTCGTAGGCGTCAGCACCGCATGGCGCAAGCTCCTCATGCAGGCGGAGATGGCCGCGCCCCATCTCCAGGTTGCCGCCATCGAAGGTGAGCACGGCACCGGCAAACAGACCCTCGCCCGCTATCTCTTCAGCCGCTCGCCCCTCGCCGCCAGCGCCTTTAAGCGCCGCGATGCCCGCGAGTGGCTCGCTACCGACGCCGATCCCTCCACTCTCGCCGGCTTCACCTATCTCGATCGCATCGACCTTCTCGCCCCTCCCGGCCAAGGCCTGCTCCTCGGCGTCCTCAAGAATCTTCAGGATCGCCCGCCTGGCCGCGCGGTCCTGCTCGCATCTTCGCAAACGCCTCTGCGCCAGATGGCCGGTCAGGGACTTCTTCTTCCCGATCTCGCCTTTCGCCTCACCACCATCAGCTTCGCTATCCCTCCGCTGCGCCAGCGCCGCGAAGATATCGCCCCGCTCGCGCAATTCCTCCTCGACCGCATCTGCGCCCGCTATCAGCAGCGCCCCGTCGTCCTCGGACCCGGCTCCCTCGCCCGCCTCCTCCAGCACGCCTGGCCCGGCAACGTCCGCGAGCTCGCCGGCATTCTCGAAAACGCTCTTCTTCAAGCCGACAACGGCGTCATCCGCGCTTCCGATCTCGCCCTTTCCGACGGCCTCGAACCCTCCTCAAGTCCGCAATTCGATGCCGCGTTCGCCGCCAACTCCCTCATCAGTCCCGCATTCAATCCCTGGGCCAACTCCGCACCGGGCTCCGCACCCGCGCTTGAACCGCACTCCACCGCCCGCGTCGCCGACCTCTCCCTCGACGCCGTCATCCGCCAGCATGTTCAGTATGTCCTCGACCTCAACCGGGGCAACAAGCTCCGCACCGCCCGCCAGCTCGCCATCAGCCGCTCCACCCTCTACCGCATCCTCGCCAACGAAAACCTCCTCGCCCACTAAACGCAAAAATCCCCAAGCGTTGGTCGACTTCTTGCTGTCAATCTTCGCTTGGGGACATTTTCGTCCTTATCGTGTCGATTTCGTTCAGGCCCCTGGCCGGATCCGCGCCGCACCTCCGACTACTGCTGCAGCACCACCTGTTGCCCTTCCTTCACGCCGCTCGTAATCTCCGTCACCGACCCGTTTGATAGCCCCACCGTCACTGGAATCTTCCTGAATCCCTCTTTCTGATGGTTGTCGGGAATATCGACGAACGCACTCTGCTTGTTGTCGTAGATTACCGCGTCTTCCGGCACCGTCAGCACGCCCTTATGCTCGTCCAGCATGATCTCCGCGTTGGCCGTCATGTTGGCCTTCAGCTCGCCTCCGGGATTGTTGATCGACACCCGAACCTCGAAGGTCGTCACGTTGTCTTTTTCCACTCCCATCGGCGCAATCTTCGTCACTTTTCCATAAAACATCCGGCCATTGAAGCTCTCTACCTTAATGCGCGCGGGCTGACCCATGTAGACGTGCGCAATGTCTGCCTCGTCTACTTTGCCCTGCACGTAGACTTCGGACGTATCGCCCTCGGTCATCACCAGTGTTGCCGTCGACCCCAGCACCAGGATCGAGCTCACCGCGTCGCCCATTTCAACGTCGCGGGATAAAATCACGCCGTCCATCGGCGCAATAATGGTGGTATAAGACAACTGCTCCTCTAACTGCTTCAAACTGGCCTGGCTCTGCTGCACCTGCGCACGCGCCTGCTTCAGCTTCGCCGTGTCCACGCCGATCTGTGCCTTTGCCGAATCGCGCTTCGTCAGCTCCGCCAGGTAGTCGCGGTTCGCGTCGTCCAGCGCCTGCCGGCTCACGATTCCATCCTTGTTCATTTCGATGTTTCGGTCCAGAGTCGCCTTGTACATCGGCAGGTCCGGTGCCGAGGCCGTAACTTTGTCCTGCTCGATGTTGGCGTCGTAGGTGGTCACATTGGCTTCGGCGCTGGCCAGTTGCGCGCGCGCAGCGTCCACCTGCGCCTCGATCTCCTGCTGATCCAGCTGCGCCAACTCCTGGCCCTTGTGAACCCGGTCATTAATATCCACGTAAAGCTTTTCCACAATTCCGGACGCCTTGCTCTTGACCTCGACCTTCGTGATCGGCTGGATGTCGCCTGTCGCCACCACGGACTTGGCCACGTCGCCGCGCGTTACCTTGGCCAGCCGGTTGGGGTCAATCGGATCACCCTTCGCGATACGCACGACGGCAATGCCCAAAACCAGCACCACCACTGCGCCCAACGTGCCCACCACAATCCACAGTTTCCTGTTTTTACGCGACGCTGCCACACTGTCCTCCCCGAATTTCACCCGAGAGTTGTTTTCGCCCGAGAGATGATTCCGCCAGTGAGCGGTGGCTCTCCCAGCGGTCGCTGCCCGAATAAAACAGGCGTACGATGCCCCATTAAAATCAGCGGGCCATGCCTGAATAAGATTTGCCCAAAAGATTAAGACGGTGACTGCTCACCGTTGTAACCCGCTGGTCTGTACTACGCAAGGCAATGCATCACGGTTCCACAGTGACATGAATCACCCAAAACCGGGGCCAGTGGAGCTGCTCGAGGGCTAAGATGTCGTTCCCCGGACGCGGCCATTCCCTTTCGCGGGAACTACGCCGCTTTCTTCGTCGTATTCTTCATAGTTAAAGGATAAGCAAACGCGGCTTCGCGCCGTCCAACCGTCATGCGCAGCTTTTCTGACACTCTCGGGCAGGTCTTCCGCGCAATCATGGCCAACAAGCTGCGCAGTTTTCTCACCATGTTCGGAATCGCATGGGGCGTCGGCTCGCTGCTCGTTCTTGTCGGGCTAGGCGAAGGCTTCCGCGAAGGCCAGCGGAAGCAGCTATCACAATTCGGTCATGACGTCGTCATGGTCTTGAACGGCACCATCCCCGCATTGCCCAACCAGCATACCGGCATGCGCCCTTATGAGCTTACCTTGCGCGACGAGGACGCCATTGGCCGCTTGCCCGAGGTCAAAAACGTCACCGCCGAGCTTGCCCGCTCCGATCTCTATGAAGTTAGTCAATGGAGCAACACCTCCGCTCATCTAGGTGGAAATCAGCCCAGCTACACGGTTGTCCGTTTTCTTCCCATCGCCGCCGGCCGTTTTATCGATGATCAGGACGTCCTTCAGGCGCGCCGCGTGGTCTTTATCGCGCAAAAATCCGCGCAGATTCTCTTTCAGGGCCATGCCATGATCGGCCAGCCCATTACCATTAATGGGATCGAGTTCACCGTCATCGGCGTCGGCGAGAAGGTCGGCCGCGGCAACAACACCTACGACGACGAAAAAATGTATATCCCCATCACCACCATGGCGGAGTATTTCCCTCTAAAGGGCGACAATATTCCCCAGGACGCGGTCAACTCCATCCAATACAACCCCACCAAGAAAAACGACAACACCGCGGCGGATATCGCTGTGCACCGCGTCATCGGCCAGAATCACGGCTTCGATCCATCGCTCTCTGAAGCTTTCAACGAGTTCGACACCATCACGGAGTCGAACACGATCGGGGTCATCTTCACCGCCATGGACGTTTTTCTGGGCGGCGTCGGCGTCGTCACTCTCGCCCTCGGCGCCGTGGGCATCATCAATATCATGCTGGTCTCGGTCAGCGAGCGCACCCGGGAAATTGGCGTCATGAAGGCCGTCGGCGCAACCAAGCGCAGCATCATGGCGCAGTTTTTCTGGGAAGGCCTCCTGCTCACCGCCATTAGCGGACTCATCGGTGTCGCCGCGTCCTGGGCGTTAATGCGCCTCATGCAGGTCGTCCTCACTGACAAAATCCCGGGTTTCGATCCGCCGCGGATCGTGCCCTGGTCCGCCGCCATGGCTCTTGGCACACTCATCCTCTGTGGCATCGCGGCTGGACTCTACCCTGCCGGCAAGGCCGCAGCCCTTGACCCCATCGAAGCCTTGCGCAAGGAGTAAACCATGCTGAAAGATATTCTCGGTCAGGCTTGGGAAGCGATGCTCTTCAACCGCCGCCGCACCGCAATTACCACCATCGGCATGGCCTGGGGCATCGCCACCGTCGTGCTGCTCCTCGCCTACGGCAACGGTTTCTCTCACGCCTTTGAAGTCATTTTTGCCCAGTGGGGCACAAACACCATCGGGTTTTTCCCCGGCAAAACCAGCCAGCAGGCCGGCGGGGATAAAGCCGGAGTCCAGGTCCGTCTCACCCAGGACGATGTCGACCGCGTCATCGCGGCCCTCCCGGAAATCACCCACATCTCGCCCACCGAGTATCACGAAACCGCCGTGGAGAATGATCTCCACACCTACACCTGGACCGTCGTCGGCTCTCGCCCCTCCTACGCCGACATCATCAAGCTCACTCCCGATCAGGGCCGCTTCTTCAATGCCGCGGAGGATGATCAGCGCGCCCACGTCTGCGTCCTCGGCTCTGAAGCCAAAACCAAGCTCTTCTCCGGCGTCTGGGCGGTGGGTCAATCCATTCGCCTCAACGGCGTCAGCTATACCGTCGTCGGCGTCCTCCAGCCCAAGATGGAGGAAACCAACGACGACATCAACACCACCGTCTACATTCCGTTCAACACCATGAGCGATCTCAAAGACACCACTTACATTGACGGTGTCTGGATCGGGTATGTCGGCGACTATCAGAAGATCGAGAAGACCATTCGTGAGACCCTCGCTGCGGCTCATCACTTCCGACCCACCGATAAAGACGCCGTTCACGTCGCCAATCTTCGCACCCAGCTTCACCAGTTCGAGATTCTTTCCATGGCCCTCCAGGTCCTTCTCTCCATGGTGGGCGCGCTCACTCTCGGCATCGCCGGCATCGGCCTTATGAACATCATGCTCGTCTCCGTACAGCAGCGCACGCGAGAAATCGGCGTCGAAAAAGCTCTCGGCGCTCGCAGGCGCCACATCCTCGTTCAATTCCTGGCTGAAGCCCTCGCCATCACCGGCGTCGGTGGCGTGGGTGGCATCGCCCTCGCCTATTTGGTTTCCATCGCGGTCGGTCGCATCACCTTCTATAGCGCCATCGCCAAGCACGCCGACGCCGCCGACATCCGCCTCATCATCTCGCCGGCCTCTCTCATCGTCGCGACGGTTATCCTTGTCATCACCGGCCTCGTCAGCGGCATGATCCCCGCAATCCGCGCGGCCAACCTCGACCCCATCGAGGCTCTCCGTTACGAGTAACCGTTCCTACCCGGTGCCTGGCGCGCCGTTGTGCCGGGCCTCCGGGCACTAAAGTTACCCGATTCTGCAACCTTGGCTCGAAAATCTCGTCTACCATCTCGGCAGTCCCGAGACGGTCCAGATGTCGTGACCGAGGTTGACCCCAGGTGTCCCTTGAACTGAGTTTCTGGTAGAGTTGCACCGTCGGGCCAACTCCTGACCTCGTGCTCCTCGGCCGGCTGGGTGTCCGGCCAGACGTGGGTCGAGGGCCGCCATGGTTTCTCGCAACAGGAGGACTCATGATACGCAATTCTTTGTCTTTCCTTTTCGCCTCCACATTATTGACTCTGTTGCTGGCGGGGTGCGGCGGCTCTAATTCGACCGGCCTTTGCTCCTGCCCGGCCCCCCCACGTGGAGCCGTCTCGCTCTCCATGACCGACGATCCGCCGGCCGGCGTCTCGGTTCTTTTCTTCCAGGTCAGCCTGACGAATGCTACACTCACGCCCACAACAGGCTCCCCGGTTTCACTCCTCAGCAACAGCACTCCCATTCAGATCGACGTGACGCAACTGCAGTCTCTTTCCGCGTTTCTCAACACGGCAAATGTGATCACGGGAACCTTCAGCGGCCTGAGTCTGACCTTCGCCAACCCGCAACTGGTGATCTACAACCAGTCCGATGCGTCGCTCGGGAGCTCATGCGCGGTCGGCACAATCTGCACGCTCACGCCCACCTTCGACAACTCCTCGTCGCTCACCTTCTCGTCGTCGCCCTTCCCTGTCACGGTCAGCACCACCTCGCCCCTCGCATTCCTGATCGATTTCCATCTCAACACAGTCATTCAACCCGATCTCTCGGTGAATCTGTCCGCAACGAATGGCGTCACCGTCTCCGAGCTTCCCGCTGCGCCGATGCCGGCCCAATTCGGTTTCGTCACCGGCACGGTCACTGAAGTGGTCCCGAGTAACGGCGAAATCGAGCTCGCACTGCCGTGGGGCGGACTCTTTGTCGAAGCCACCAGCAGCACGACGTTCAACAACTTTCCTTCGACCGCCTGCGCTACGCCGAGCATTCAGTGCGTAGCTCAGGGCCAGATTGTCCAGGTTCAGATATCGAGCAACGTCGCCGACGGCCTGCCCACCGTGAGCCAGGTGAACTATGTGCAGCAAGCCGGCACACAAACGGTCGAGGGAACCATCGTTGCCATTCCCCCGCTCCCGCTGCCCGTCGGCGAAACCCTTCTCCGGGTCATCCTGCACCAGAATCCCACCGCCAGCACAAGCTTGCCCTTGGGCGGTATTGCCTCGGTTTCGGTCTGGTCGCCGGGATCGGGCTCAAATACACCGACCACTTTCTCCATCGACAACGACGGATTCACCATTCCCTCGGGCTATACGTTTGCCACTTCCAACGATCTGACCGTCGGCCAGACCATTCAGGTCACCGTCACGCCAGGCTCAGTGACCAGCACTGGCGCTGGGCCCGCTTCGGGCGTATGGGGACCTCCGGCATCGGTCTCATTCACCGCGTCGGCCATCGAGTTGGAGCCAAGTCAAGTCACCGGAACCATCACCGCAGTCGATTCCGGCACAACGAGCTTCACCCTCGGCGCCGCCGGAGCCCCGTTCTTCGCTCCGTGGCCCTTGCCCAACGCCACGGGATTTTCTTTCAATGTGCTCACCACCAGCCAAACTTCTTACACCGGCTTCAACCCCGACAGCTTTGGCGGCCTCGCAACCAATGACTTTGTCTCCGTCAATGGCTGGCTATTCGCGCCCACAACCGGAACCACGCCAAACATCGTTGCGCAATCGGTGCTCATGCGCCCCGGCCCCACGATCTAGCGCTCGTTCCATCAACTGCGCTTCGAATCGGCACGGCTTCGCTGCTGAATAAGCACGAAGCCGTGCCTGTGTTCGCCAGCGTTGAAGATCGGGCGGGTTTCAGCGCGGCGGCCTTTCCAAGCTGATGCTCCCTCGTTCCCTTGGCCCCTCGCTCCCTTGCACACTGCCGAACGCGCTACCCTAATTGTGTACGCCATGCCTCCGCCCACTGACCTCAATCGCGAATCCGTCAAAATCTCCGCCGGTCCACGTCTGCGCATCGCCATGATCCTCGCCGTCGTCGCCGACGTCCTCCAGATTGCCGTCTTCCCCTGGGTCATCGAGGGCGCCGAGTCTCCCGTCGACGACATCCTCGACTTCTGCGTCGGCGGCCTGCTCACCTACCTTCTCGGCTGGCATTGGGAGTTCCTTCCCTCCTTCGCCGCCAAACTCATCCCTGGTGTCGACCTCGTCCCTCTCTGGACACTCGCCGTCGCCAATGTCTATCGCAAATCGCGCGCGCAGGTCTCCGTCAGCGGCGCCGCTCAGAATCAGCCCCCCGTCTGAAGCAAAAAAAACGCCGGCGATCCTGTCTGTCAGGTCCGCCGGCGTTCGCACACTTGCAGGTTTCGCGATCCGTAATCATCCTCATCTTTGATTGCTCAGAGGATGAATTCATGTGCCATTGCGCACATGTCACTTGATACGCGAAGCGGAACCGCAAGGTTCCGATTCTCTCACTGAACCACTTCGGCCCACGAACAGATGATCACTGAGCCGGCGTCACGGCCACAATACCGCAGTTCACCGAATTCACGTTCTGCACGACCTGTCCCATGTTAAACGGGTTTAAGGTAACGTAGCTCCCAGCTGCAAGGGGAGGGTTGTTCGGCGTCAGCGTGGCTTGATTCTGCGCCAGAACCGTTTGATTCGCATCGTACTGGTCGCACTCCAGCACCGCCGACGCCATAGCAACAGTTGACCCATTCGTCCATTTCCCGTTCTGGACCTGGACATATCCATTGGCCGGCGCTTCCTGGCTGCTCCACTGCTGCTGCTGCACAAGTGCCGCATTCGGTCCACCCGGCCCCGGGCCTCCCGGCTGCGCGGGCGTTGCCGGCCCCGGTGGCGCACCTCCCGGCGGCGTCGTGGGTTGCGTCTGCGTCGCCGGCGTTGGCGTTGGCGTCGGCGGCGGTTTGTGGTAGTAGTACCATCCGCCTGCCGCGGCCGCGACAGCGATCGCCAGCCACAGCATGTTGTTCTTCTTCGCCCCATCCGCCGCAGGCACCACCACCGGAATCGGAGCTTGCCCCGGAACCACATAAGGCGTGGATAAAGGCGGCGCCCCGTAGCCCTGCGGTGGAGGCGCCGCATAGCCTTGCGGAGGCGGAGGAGGCGCTGCATAAACCGGTGGTGGAGGCGCCATCGGAACAGGTGCTGCCGCCACGGGCGCAGCCGCCACCGCTGGAGCCGCCGCTCCTGCCGTCACATCGTTTCCGCACTTCGGGCAGAAATGCTCATTTTCTTCCACATGTGCGCCACACTTGCTGCAGAATGCTGCCATACTCTCTCTCCCTCGAATGTCGTTCCCTGTTTCTATTCCCTATTCCTTGCCGTGCGTACACGGTTCACTTCTTCACTCATTCACTCGTTCCCTTTTCCTTAGTCCCCAACCTCTCGTCTCTGCTTTTGCCACTTCTGCACGTTCACTCCCATCGCCAGCAGCCACAGCATCAACAGTCCCTCCGCTGCCACGCCCAGCGCTTCTATTCCGATCGCCGCGTGTTTCGCGACCGCAGGAATAAGGAACATCAGCCACCCTAATCCCGCCAGCAACATCAGTGCGCCGAGAATGTGCGGCAGGAACCTCGATCCAACAATCAGATACCCAATCAGCAAGCAATACGGACCGAAGAAAAATAGCATGTTCACGTGGTGCGTCAGGATATTCAAAGCACCCAGCATCCCAACGACGCAACCTGCCAGGCTTACCAGCGCCGCCACAAGTGAAACATTCCTGTTTACCGGCTTGAACAGATCATAGAAAAGCAGTGTCACGACTGCATAGAGTGAATACCCCAGTACATTGCCTGTTTTCCCTACAACCTCCGGTACGTGCGGTTGAATGATCGCCGTGCCGATTGAAGTCACAAAGTAGGCAAGGTAGACCGCGCCGGTAAGCCTCGCCAACGGACTTCGCTCCGCCTCCTTCGTCCGCCTCGCCATCACACTCTGTTCCGCACCGCTGCTGTCTCACGCGCTTTGCGCCGCTAACTCCGGCGTCTCGCCTGCATCACTGCGCCGGAGTCACGGCCACAATGCCGCATTGCACCTTCGCCATGGCCTGCTGGATCGCTCCCATGGGAAACGGCGGGAAACTCGACGTTGCTCCCGGAGCTGTTGGCCCGTTTAACACCATCGTCGTTTGAAATATTACCGTTCCCGTTGACGCGTATTGCACGCACATGAGCGTCGCCGACTGGATCACCACATTCGAACCATTTTTCCACTGCGCGTTCTCTACCTCAACATTCCCGTTCTGAGGCACCCAGCGGCCGGAGAATCCCTGCTGCTGCACCAGCGCTGCATTGTTTCCGCCGCCGCCCGGAGCACCACCAGGTTGTTGACCTGGCCCGCCTGCCGGCGGTTGTCCCGGCCCGCCTCCTGGCTGCTGTCCCGGCGCACCTCCCGGCTGTTGTGCTGGCTGCGGTCCCGGCCCGCCTCCCGGCTGCTGAGCCGGCTGCTGTGCCGGCTGTTCTCCCGGCGCACCTCCCGGCTGTGGTGCCGGCTGAGTGCCTGGCTGTTGTCCGGGAGCTATTGCCGGCGGCGTCACACTCTGCGGCGTGTGTTTGTAGTAGTACCAGCCACCCGCCGCCAGAGCCACGATGATCACCAGCCATAACATTCCGCTCTTGTGCGCCGGAGCCGGTGGCGGCATCGCCACTGACATCGGCAACTGTCCTGGAGCCACAAAGGGCATGGGAACATGCGCTGGATAACCGGGAGGAGGCGGCACCGGCGCCGGCGGCTGCGCCACCGGAGCGGCTGCTGCTCCTGTCACATCGTTTCCGCACTTCACGCAGAAGCGTTCATTGCCTTCCAACTGCGCGCCGCACTTGCTGCAGAATGTCGCCATTCGCTTACTCTCCTGACCGTCGTTCCCTGATCCCTGTCTTTACGCCACTGGCGCTACTGCCACCGGCCCTGGCGGCATGGGCGGTCTTACCGTTCCCAGCCCTAGTGTCGCCTCTACGTGTTGCAGCGTATGTTCGAGTTGCGCCTTCTGCATGTCTCTCACCTGGTGCAGGCCCTGCTGGATCATGGTGAACAATACGTACCACGAGATCACGGAAAGAACACCCATGCCGACATACGACATCACGAGGTTGCTGCTTCCCGCTGCCAGCGGAGAGTCCCAAATCGAATGCAATACCACGGGGATGATGAATGCCCGAAGGAATCGGCCATCGATCAGCATGCTAAAGTTCGCCGGCCTGTCACCCTTCACCCGCCAGAACGCGCCTGCCGCGATCCCCGTCCACACAATGTGTCCGAACGGCGAAAGGATTGCGCGCACGTTCAACTCCATGAGCGTGGCCTTCATCACCGGCATCAGGATGATTCCCCATCCCACTGAGGCGCCTTGGGGAAGTCCAGCGAAGATTTGGTCGAGCCCGCCACTTTGAACGAACTTGACCAATCCCGGAGCAAACGCGTCCATTCCGTAGCCCAGCGTCTCAGAGCACGCAAAAGCTGCGCCCACCGTCGCCCCGAACAGGATTCCGTTCAGTTGGTAGGGATACCGCGCTCCCCGAGCGCCCCACGTTACCAGGATCACCGCCAGCAGCTTCGAGCTTTCTTCCAGGATGCCTGCTTGGTAGAATGCGCCGGCACTGAAGAGCGGAGTAATGTAGCCAAGCGTAATCAGCACCACTGCGATTCCGCCGCCGACAACAAATAACTTGATGACCTCGATCACCGAGACATTACGCGGTGTGTTCATCTCCCACAGGAACGTCAGCGTCGCCATCGGCACGGCGAACGTTGCCAGCACCATGATCGCGATCATCGGCTTTTCATTCCCTGTGTAAACGTACAGCGCGTAAATTGCCGCGTACGCAACCGCCAGTCCGGCCAGCACGCGGAAGAACATCCATGGCTTGGGCCAGTTCGTGTCCACCATCTCCAACGGCGGCGTCGACCGCGGCGAGCCAACCCCAAGGTACTCTTCGACCGCGTCCGGCCCGTGCTTCTTGAACGTCTCTTTGAAAATCTCTTTGAAGCTGAATCCTTCCAGCTTGTCCGTCGAGGCCAGCTGCCGGATCTTCGCCGTCAGGTCTCCCATCACACCCGAACCGGCATGCGCCTGCTTTCCGGGCGCGGGCACGTAATACACCTGCTGCGGTCCGCCGGGATACGCCTGGTACACCATGGGCACCATTCCCGGAGGCGGGGCTTGTGGCGGCATGCCGCCCATGGGTGGCGGCGGCGCTGCATATGCCGTCGCGCCTGGCGGTGGTGGCGGTGGCCCTGCCGGAGGAGCCACGCTCTGCGGACCAGCCGCTGCGCCTAGCGCTGCTCCGCAACTCTTGCAAAACTTGTTATCGGGCTGGGACTCCGTGCCGCAGCGTGGACAAAGCATAGTTATTCTCCTGTCTTTCGGGGCCGGGGGGATGCTGATGAAAGTAGCATCTTTCCGCGCCTCAAGTAAAGAGTTCTATAAGACCCGATCGTTATTAATTCAACGATTCGTCGGGCCGGCTTAAACATTCAGTGAACAACAATTCAGTTCGCTGGCTCACTGGCCTCCCGGCCGCCTGCTTGCCGACTCAATTAGCCCCGCTGACTCCGATGCATTCAGCCTCACTTCACCTTCGTCAAATGTCCCACTGTTTCCTGCGGCCCATCCAACGATCCATCGTTGGCCACTGTCAGAATCTCCGTCTGTCCGCCGCACGTCAGGTTCACCTGCTTGCCGCTTTGCGTGTACGTGCAAGTCACTGGGATCGGACCCATTGTCATATTCGCAATTCCGCCCGACTGAAACACGATCGTCACCGATCCGTCCGGAGCCGCATAGGTGTGTCCCTTCACGTTGTTCCCGCATCCCGCCAAACTCAGGCAAACCAGCGCCACTACCGCCGCCGCCCATCCACTTCGCTTGCTCTCTTTCATTCACTGACCTCCATTTCGACACCGTTCGTCCCTGGTTCCGCTAACCCCGCAACCGCGCTCACCCACTGTCTCGGTGCGAAAGGTAAACCCCAGCCATCGCGCGCAAGAGTCCCGCACACGACCCGTCATTGATTCCAATGCCAGGAAATTAGGAGCCCCTCTACTTGCTTCCTTTCGCTCTCTCCGCTGTCAATTGTCCGTTGGGGGGAATGTCGCTTCACAACTCTAACCACGCGCAATCCCCGCAGGCAAGCTTTTTCTTTGCTCTTTAAGGCTCGCGTTGAATCTTTCTGCGAATGCAACGAACTTACAGCTTACCGACGAATCTGCTCGCAACAAAGTTTTCTTGGGACGTTGCACATTGTCAGTTGGGCCGGACCGAAAACGCGTTCCACCTCACCCACTCCGCCCGCCGTCGATCCGTCCACTACAATCCAACCAACGGCCGCCGTTCTCCGACCTACCGGCTGCCTCACTCTCTGCGGAGTCCCCATGCGTCACCTCGCCCTGGTTACCGGCATTCTCTGCATCTCGATCGTGCTCTTCGATGCCTTCCAGACCATCATCCTGCCCCGCCGCGCTACCGGCCGTTTTCGTCTCACCCGCCTCTTCTATATCGCCACGTGGTTTCCCTGGCGCTTCTTCGCCCGCCGCTTTCACCATGCCCGCCGCCGCGAGATCCTTCTCGGCTACTACGGTCCGTTCTCGCTCATCTTTCTTCTCGTCGTCTGGGCCGCTTTCATGGTCCTCGGCTTCGCCTTCATCTACTTCGCCATCGGCAGCCCCTTCAACGACCCCGCCCATCCCTCCGGCTTCCACACCGACCTTTACATCAGCGGAACGACCCTCTTCACCCTCGGCCTCGGAGACGTCACGCCGCATAGCCCGCTCGCGCGCGTCCTTCTCATTCTCCAAAGCGGAATCGGCTTCGGCTTTCTGGCCATGGTCATGGGATACTTCCCGGTCCTCTACGCCGCCTTCTCGCGCCGCGAAGTCTCCATCTCTCTGCTCGACGCCCGCGCGGGCTCACCGCCCACCGCAGCCGAGCTCATGCGCCGCCACTCGTGCGACAGCGCCGCCCAATCTCTCTCCACTCTCCTTGTTGAATGGGAACGCTGGTCGGCCGAGCTCCTCGAGAGCCACATCTCCTACCCGCTTCTCTGCTACTACCGCTCCCAGCACAACAGCCAAAGCTGGCTCAGTGCCCTCACCGCCGTCCTCGATACCTCGTCGCTTCTCATCGCGGGTGTTCGCGGCCTCGAGGCCCGCCAGGCCCAGCTCACCTTCGCGATGGCACGCCACGCGCTCGTCGACCTCTCGCAAATCTTCAATCTCCGCCCCGTCGCCAACGCTCCCGACCGGCTTCCGCCCGCGCGCTGCCACGAGCTTTACGACATGCTCACCGCGAGCGGCATCGAGCTCTGCTACAACGACTCCTCTCGCGAGCGACTCCGCCAGATGCGCGCCCTCTACGAGCCTTACGCCGAAACTCTCAGCCGTTTCCTCCTCATGCCGCTGCCAGAGTGGTTCTCCCTTCAGCCTCGCAAAGACAACTGGCAAACCGTCGCCCGTCTCCGCGCCCAAACCGAAGCGAATGACTCAACGACTTCGCCTCCCCCCTCCGCCGATCCAACCGTCGCTTCCACGGGCCACGAACATCCACACGACTTCTGAAACGCACTGGCGGCGTCCGATCGCGGCATCCGGCCCGCGATTCACGGTCCACTACCCACGGTTTCCCAAGCAATCAAATCGCGATATGCATCACAAGCCAGATCAGCGCTGCGGCCGTCGCCAGAATCGCTGCAAACGCAACCCAGCACAGAACCCTCGCCCACCTTCGCCGCAGCCTCACGCCGTAATACCCCAGCACGGGCAGGCCCACGAACGCCAACGGAACGATCAACCATATATGTGTATAGAGCAGATAGAGCAGGACACCCACGCCGGCCAAAGTCAGCGCCACACGATTGCTCGCGATTGGCCTGCGCGAAATCTCGTCAGACTCGCCAGGCGGCTTGGCCGTTGAATCTGGATCACCCACGGCGCCTCAACCCCTCGCAGGCAGGTCGCACTGTTTCGTGAGGTTTGCTTTCAGGCGCAGCTCCGTTCCGGGTATGTTGCCGGCAAGCTTGATCTTGTCTCCGTCCACGACTCCCGACAAATCCAGATCGAATTCGTTGCGGCCCATCGTGTTCATCAATCCAGGCGCAATCTGCTTCGCGTGGAGCTGAACGGTCACGGCATTTCCCTGCCGATCGTATGTGCCCGAAAACATCATGGCGCTGTCGCCGCCGAATACGTGGCCTCCGATATAGACCACAACGCCCGTACCCCAGCCTTGCACGCCGACGAACTGAACCGTATAGAAACCTTCCATACTGATCCTCAGCTTTCCTTCGCCAAATCGCGAGTGAACTCCTGCCGGAACTTGCCTTGCGTGTGAATGATGAAACCAGGCTTTGAATATGAATCGAGGAGGAATGAGCGAAACCGGCCTCACCGTTACCGTGAGTCAGCCGCCCTTGCAGCCTACTATATCGCTTCATGCCTCCGGGCAAAGTAAAGGTTTCTTAGCCTTAGCTTCCGGCTGTCGAGCGGTTCCGCAATCGTCCCACAATCACTGCGGCTTCGTCAGCTGACTGCACGCCTGTTGGTCGCCGCCGCTGCAACCCTTTTGCAACAATAACGTCCCCTTTGCCGAATCCTGGGCAACGCCAAGGCCCTTCGCGTAGAGATCTCCCAAATCGCCGCAGCCCTCGGCGATCCCACCATTGCACGCCTTTTGAAAAAGAGCGGCTGCCTGCGCATAATCCAGAACAACGCCTTTGCCGGCATCGTAGTCTGCTCCGAGGTTTAAGCAACCCTCTGCGCTTCCGCCATCGCAGGCCCGCTGAAAAAAAGAAGCCGCCCGCGATTCGTCGCGGCGAACACCATGGCCAGTATCGTAAAGCCAGCCGACATTGACGCAACTGTCTGCCGAACCGCCATCGCATGCCTGCTCAGCCAAATGTCTGGCTTCGGAATACTGCTTCTGAAGGATGAGTCGCTTCGCTTCCTGGGCAAGCTCTTGCGTCGCCGCCGACGTTGCGCTGGGAGCGCCGACCGAACTTCCGTCCGGGCTCGCGCTTGATGCCGGCGCCGAGGAACTTGCTGGGCTCCCTCCGGCCTGGGGCGATTGCGCAGCAGGGTTTCCGCCTTGCCCAGCGCCTGCTCCAGCCGCTGCGGGCTGTGCGGCCTGGGGCGATGAGCCCGCTGAGTTTCGCCCCCATCTGAAGCGAATCACCAAAATCGCTGCCAGCACAAGAATGAGCGCAACAGCTCCGCTCAATGCCCATACCCGAACTCGTCGACGTTTGGCGGCGTCAACGAACATGCGCTCGGAGCCTGAATCAGGAGAGCTGACCCTGACGTTCTCCTTTGCCGGATCCTGCAATCCATCCCCTTCAGACGAATCGCCGTGCAGGTTCCCGGCCTTGGTCGTTTTCCCGTTCGGCGCTTTCTCTTCCTCAGCGGGAATTGGAGTCGCTGCACGCGGCTCAGCCCGCTCGTCCGGCGTTACCACCGGCGCCAGCAGCACTTTGATTGCTCTTGCCAGGTGATTGAGATGCGCCTCGAGCGGCGTTGTCAGCGCGTCCAGCCAGTGCACGTTGCCGATAAAGTATTCCAGCGACTCATCGGGATCAACATTCTCCAAGCGAAACGGCAGGACGACGACACCGTGCTTGACTGCGCGCTCAACTTCCTTGCGAATCTGCTGCGAGGCATTGGCCTGTGCCGTGAACACCAGCACCATCACTCGCGCATGCTTGATGGCATCGATAATGCACTTGCTCCACTCCATGCCCGGCATCACGTCGCGCGGAGCGATCCAGCACCGGATTCCCTCCGACTCGAGGGTTGCGCACACTGCGTCCGCAATCGTCTTGTCCTTCGCGGAATGGCTGATGAAGACGTCGTGCGCCATGGTCGTCTCTTGCTTCTGTTCGGATGGGAATTGGGTACGCTCCACTATACCCCTGAACCAACCACCCCCGCCCGCCACCCATTCGCAGATGACGCCCTTAGCGACCCGCGGCGTCCACCGTGGCGAGGAAATCCTTGATGTCTTTCTCGACCTCGGGCTCGTTGGACAGAAACACGTAGTGACTCGCGTTGGGGAGGATGACGACTTTCGCGGACTTGAGCGCCTGAAACGCCGCGATCTGGGCGCTTGTTGTTTTCTTATCGCTCGCAACGAGCGCGGCCTTCTGGGCGTCGGTAAAGTTGGGCATTGGCCCACGATTGTGAGGGCTGGCGAAAATCGCCAAAAAAGGCACGGGAATGCTCGTATATTTTTGCTGGCCCATGATAATGGCCGCGCCAGCAGCCGCGAACGGGGGCTTGGGCTGATTGGCAGGCGGAGGGGGCAGCGTTTCCATTTCCTTCTGCTGGTCTACGAAATCCTTTTGAAGCTGCGCGAGGGCCGCCAGCGATTTGGCAACAATCTCCTTGTCGTCGCTTCCGGGCGGAGCGGAGAGAAAGGCGCTCAGATCCTTCTGCAAGTCTTCGGCGTCCAAACGGCTGTCTCCCGAGTCTGGCGACCAGAGTGCATAAGCGTAGCCCGCGTCAAGATAGACGAGGCCCGCAACCTTGTCCGGAAATCGGTTTCCGATTGAACTCAACTCCTCGCCGGCGATGGAGTGCCCGATGATCACGGGTTTGTTGATTCCGAGAACGTCCATCACCTTGAGAACATCGTCGCCGAGCTGATCCGCGCTGTAGTTGGAACCACTAGGAACCGGCGAGCTGGACACGCCAAAACCGCGCCGCGTGATTCCATAGACGTGGTAGTTGGGCAGGAACTTCGGCGCGAAATTGTCGAAGATGTGGGCCGTGTTTCCGAGGCCGGCTAGGAAAACAATCGGAGGCCCGCTTCCACCCCAATCAATCACTTCGAGAGACATGCCGGGGGCAACTGCGACCAGACGGGTTTTCGATTTCGTCAGCCACGATGTTGCTTCTGTGGCGCGCTCAAAGTTGAGGGGCATGGGCGATCCCTGAGTCCAGGTCCCATCGATCCGGTTGCCGTCGGCGCTTATCTTTCCGTGATAGCTCCCCTGGATCATCGCAATCGAGAAATCTAATTCCTCATGTGTCATGGAAATGGTTGTGACTGGGATGTGGTCGGGGCTCTGATCGATCGAGACGTCGTACGCCTGTAGACTGCCGGTAGTATCGCGCCAGACATTCAGGACCACGCGAAGGGGGTGGGGCGACTGCAATGTTCCCTGCCATTGCCCGACGATGCTCTGGGCGCGCAGGCTGAGTGCGGCTGTGGGCAACACGAGCAAGAGCGCAAGAGCGAGTTTGCGGCGAAGCATTTTGCCTCCTTGCAAATCCCTCGAAATTGGAACCATCAAGCATCTCACACGAGAGTTCAACGCGGCTCCTACCGCGATCCTTCGCTTCTTGCTCCTCTATTCCTCTTGCGTTTCGGGTCATAAAATCGACGAAATTTGTCGACGATGTTGAGGGTGATTTGCTGATTCCACATTAGTTAAGCTGAAAAATATACCCCTGGGGGTATAAAACTTTTTCCTTATTTAATTCCCCTTTTCGCCGGAGATTTCCGCGGGTCGGGGCACTGGGATTCGTCCTCTGGGCCGATTGTATCGGGCTGATCGGACGAGGCAGCCGGGGGCTTTGGCTGATGGTAGACGGCGGAAAGAGCGAGCTTGGCGTTGGCGAGAAAGTGCGCCGCTTCATTGTGCGTGACAATACCGGTCATGGACGCGTAGTTGATGCAGGCGATGAACTCGCAGATGTTCTTGTAGCCGCAGAGCGGAGGCGTGGCTTTGAAAAAGGCCTTGTTGCCCGCCTTTTCACATTCGTACTCGGTGGAGTCGTCGTCCTCTGCGAGCTTTTTGTAGGCATAGTTCCAGGAGCGCATGCAACTGGCGAGGGCCTCTTTTCCGGAATCGTTATTCGTGTCCTTGGCTGTGCTGGAGCCTGCCGGCGCGGTTGATTTCGCAGGTGCGCTCGCGGCGGTGATGGTGGAAATCGCTGTGCTTGCCATGAAGAATCCCCTTTCATCTTTAAGGCTAGCGATTTCCGTGAATTAATCGGCAAACTTGAGAAGGAATTTTTACTGAATGTTTTCAGCGAGTTGCGGAGGTTTGGGAGCGCAAGGGGGGGTTGACATGCCGGCTGAGAGCAAGGGGGCGAGGGGATCGTACGAGCGATGGTGGCTTCCACTGTTCGACGGATCACGACTCACGGTCTCCTTGCTCTAAACTCAACAAGAAGGCCAACGCCCCCCAAAAGGAACCTGCACCCTTGAGAAGAACCTATCTTTTTGCCGTCGCTGCCTCGGTCACGCTGCTCACATTCCTTCCGGCGCTCCACGCCCAACTCACAGCCGGCCCTGCCGCTCCCGCCTCGCTTGCCGACCGCCGACAGGCCCTCAACGACCTTTTCCACGACTACTGGGAAGATCAGCTTAAGACAGACCCCGAGCTCGCCTCGCTCATCGGCGACCCGCGCTACAACGACCAGATCAGCGACTACTCTGTCGCGGCCTTCAACGACGAGCTGGCGCGCGTACAAAGATTCGAGCTCCGCCTGGCCGCGATCGACCCCACTGGTTTTACTGACCAGGAGAAGATCAGCCAGGAACTTCTGCTTCGCGAGTTCGATCTGGACCAGGAGGCTGCCGAGTTCAAGGAATGGGAGATGCCCGTCAACCAGATGGACGGCATCTACTCCACTTACCCGCAAATTGTGGCCGAGCTCAGCTTCAACACGGTGAAGGATTACGACGACTGGATCGCGCGCCTGCATGCCATTCCCCACGCCTTCGATCAGGTCACGACCAATATGTCCATCGGCATGGACGATCACCGCGTGCCGCCCAGATACTTGCTCCAGAAGACCCTCGATCAGGTGAAGCAACTCGCCAATCAAAAGCCCGAAGATTCGCCCCTCGCGCTGCCGCTCAAGCACTTCCCCGCCTCTATTTCAGCCTCAGAGCAAGTGCGCATCAAGAGCGAAATGCTCGATGCGATCTCCAAGGAGGTGCTGCCGGCATACGTGCGGTTTGCCAGGTTCCTCGAAGTCAGCTACATTCCGGCCGGCCGCGACAAGCCCGGCATCGACGCTTTGCCTGACGGTGCAAAGTACTACCAGTTCCTCATCAAGCGCACCACCACGACCAACTTGACCTCTGCCCAGATTCATCAGATCGGCCTCGACGAAGTCGGCAAGGACGAGGCTGAAATGCTGGCTATCGCCCAGAAGCTTGGGTTCAAGGACCTGGCCAGCTTCCGCGCCAGCCTCAAGACCAATCCAAACGAGCACCCGGCCTCCGCCGACGCGCTGGTCGCGGCCTACAAAGGCTACCTCGGTCCAATGCAGGCCAAGTTGCCGCAGCTCTTCGGCGTGCTGCCGAAGGCGCCGTTTGAGGTCACCACGGTTCCCGACTACCTTGCCAAGAGCGCGCCGCCCGCCTACTACCAGCCAGGCTCGCCCGATGGCTCGCGTCCCGGCCGCTTGTTTATCGACACGTACGACGCGACGCACCGCAACCTCTACAGTGTCGAGTCCATCGCCTATCACGAGGGCATCCCCGGCCATCACCTCCAGATCTCCATCGCTCAGGAGATGACCGGCATTCCTGAGTTCCGCAAGTTCGAGCGCTACACGGCTTACACCGAGGGCTGGGCCTTCTATTCAGAGCATCTGGGCAAGGATGTCGGCCTGTACCAGGACCCCTACTCCGATTACGGCCGCCTGGAGAACGAAGTCTGGCGCGCCATCCGCCTCGTCGTCGACACCGGCGTGCACTCCCAGGGCTGGACCCGCGAACAGATGGTCCAGTACTTCCGCGATCACTCGAATATTGACGAGCCCAGCATCCAGTCAGAGGTTGATCGTTACATTGCCTGGCCAAGCCAAGCTCTGGCCTACAAGATTGGGCAGTTGAGAATCCTGGAGCTGCGCGGCCGCGCAAAGAAGGCTCTGGGCGACAAGTTCGACATCCGAGCCTTCCACGACCAGGTCATCGACTCCGGCGCCCTGCCGCTTGACGTCCTCGACCAGCGCATCGACGCCTGGATTGCAACTCAGAGCCCGGCAGTGTCGGTTCCGGCCGCCGCGCCTGCTGCAAATTAACCACGGGCAAAGGGTTGTAGGTTCAAGCTCTTCCTAAGGAGCTTGTTGTTTCTACGCGCTATTTAGGAATAACCTCGATGCGGTTCTCGCCTGGTTCGAGCTTCCAGGTTCGTCCTCCGTACTCGAAGGTGCCTATGAGCCTTCCCGGCAGCTTGATTTTGGCTTCGAGCGCTCCGCCTTTCTTCACGTACTCCACCGAAATCGCGCCTTCAGGATGCGGATACGTCGCCTGCAGCCTGGGCAGTGAGCCGAGATGGGGTGCAATGCGCACAGTCTTGAAGCCCGGGCTGGCCGGCTCAATGCCCGCCACCAGCGTCAGGAGATCGTAAATCGGGTGCGCGCTCCACGCATGCGAATCGGAGCGTGTCTCGCCCGGAATTTCAGGCCAAGTGCTGAAGTGCAGCGGGAGCAAGTCGCGCCACGGCTTGATCGAGTCCAGATACCTGTCGCCCATTCCGGCATGCTCCAGCGCCCGCGCGAGGTAGTAGCGGAAATAATACGACGCGCTAAGCACATCGTCGAGCTTCGCGCCAGGCTCGATCTTCAGCACGTTCTCCATCGCTGCCTGCTGGCTCTGTTTCGGAACCACGTCGAACAGCACGCCCAGGATGCTGGCTTGTTGGCTGTAGCCTTTGTGCTCTGGCGTCTCTGCCACCAGGTTCCGCTTGGCATCCCAGCACTTCGCCGCCAGCGCGGAGCGCACATGTGCGGCCCGTTTCAAGTACCGCTCGGCGAACAGCGGATCGCCCAATCCCTTCTCCAGCGCGGCCGCGTCTTCCAGCGCGCCAAGGTATTGAAGCGTCGTCATGCACGACTCTCCGTTCGCGTCGTACGTGGGAATCTCGCCCTTCGATACCCAATCGATAAAGCTCCACCACGGCAGCTTCCGCAGCAATCCGTCCGGCTGTTCGTAGCGCGCAAACCAGTCGAGCACTGTCCGTAGACCGGGCAACGAAGCGCGCACCGGCTCCGGATCGGGTCGATAGTTCCACCAGTCCCGCACCATCTCGATCCACAACAGAGAGAAGGTCGGGATGGTTTGGGCCAACGAACTCGGGTAGCGGCTGCGTGTAATCCCGTCGGGAAGCGCGAGGCGTCGAAGGCCTCCAGCGCCTGCTTCGCCAGACGGTCGTCGCCGGCCACAGCATAGGAGATCAGCGCCTGGATGCGCGTATCGCCCACGTACTGCAACTGCTCGTAGTAAGGCGTGTCCATGTAGGTCTCGTGCGCATCCAGCCGTGCCGTCCGCCAACTGATATCCCATATTTGCTTGAGGTCATTGTCGGGCGAGATGAAAGTCGCCCTCTCTTCGAATGGATACGCCGTGAAGGCCGCAGTCAGCGATTCAAGCGTCAGCGGCGTATCCGCAGTTTCGATATCGAGGTCGAGGTAGCGCCAGGTGCGCCACCAGAGCGGCTCGAAGGTTCGATGCTGACCGCCGTCGGGCAGGAAGTTGTCCTTCAGTCCGTGTGCCTGGCGATTCCCCACCTCGTCGCGGTCGCCCTTGTGCATCTGCTTGTCGTAGAGCGCCTCGGAGTAAGTCAGCCAGATCTTCGCGCCTTTTCCGCCGGAAACCGTAAGGATGGGATAGGCCGTCGTCAGCGTTTTACGATCGAGGAGAAGATGAAGGCTGGTTCCTGGCCGCACCGTCAAGGGCGACTCGGGAAACGTACTCAAACCCGGTTGTTCCTCGGCCGGAGCCCCGACTCGTACAACTTCTCCCGCGCTGGTGGGCGCGTATTCCATATGCGGCAGCGCATCCGGAACCAGGCCCCAGTTGTTGTCTCCAGTCGTATCGGCAGAGTGGGCCTGATTCACTGAGGGATTCATATCATCGCGCATGGGAGAAGCGACACCCACTCACTTCGCGTTTGCGACGGACACCGACTGCCAATCCCAATCGTAGAGCTCCGCATTAATTTGCTCCCCTGGCCCGGCAGCGAAATAAGTATGAAGGTCCACCGAACTGCGATCGAGCGCGCGATGACCCGGTTCGATCTCGACTTGCCACCCCTCAGGAGTGGAGATCCCCTCAGCGCCTGCGTCTTCGCTCTCCAGCAAGAATGCCGTTCGATCGCTGATCTGGGCGATGGGCGCAAAGATGCCCCAGTTCCACACCGTTGCCGTGATGAGGTTGCTGCCCGCGTGCAGCAGAGGAGCCAGATCGAAGCGCTCGTAGCGCCAGTGACTGAGGTCGCCGCGTGCCGGTCCGTCACCCACCCTGTGGCCATTCACGTAGAGAATGAACCGATTGTCGGCACTTACGCGCACCCGGTAGCTCGCGGGAACTGCAGCAAGCTCAAGCGAACGCCGGAAGTGCAGTACTATGGGCTCGCGCTGTGGGGCAGTCGGATGTGTGACCCATGCGGCATGCCAAGCGCGGTGCGCAGAATCCGGCTGCTCAGGCATGAGTGCCGGCTGGGTTCCAGACAGATCCCTTGTTTGGGAGGGGCAGAGAAGAGCAGTCGTGCAACCAATGACAACGAAAAGAAGGCTTAAGGTACGGCACATAACTACTCCCATTTACTACTACTTTATGCTCGGGCCGCAGAGTTGACCGTTCCAAAATGTCTGGTTCTGGCTTCGCGTTCAATCGCCGAAACACTCGGCAGGAGCGCTCGTTCGGAGCCACAGGCAGAATCTCGGGATAATCCGGCAGGATCGGCGCCGAACCGGGAACCGCGCCCTACGCCGGCAAGAAGGTGAAAGTGCCGGCGTGGTATTCTTTCGAGTTCGCGCTCACAACGGTTCGTGCCGCGGGCAATATTCAACGCCCCTGCGGGCTCGCAGCGGATCGAGATTCAATACCGTTGCGGGCAGCGGCGGATGGAGAAATTCTATGAAGAATGGTTTGATTCTGGCTTGCATCATTCTGGGATTGGGTGGCGACCTCTATGCGCAGGCCACGGCTCCAGTCGAAACGACGGTATGCGACGTAGTGAAGAAGCCGCAGGCGTTCAACGGGCAGATTGTGCGCATCAAAGGCACGGTGGTGGCCGGGTTTGACGAGTTTGTGATCAAGGACTCGACCGATTCAAACTGCGGATATCCCGTGAACGCGATCTGGCTGGCCTATCCACCGGGAACGAAGGGCAAAGCGGGTCCCGCAGCCATGCTGACGATCGAGCCGGCGAGAAACTTTACGGGAAAATACACGCCCGCGACGCGCGCGGCGGTAACGCTCGACAAGAGCAAGGACTTCAAGCAGTTCGATTCCCTGCTGGCACAGAAGCACGAGAAGGGTGCGGACATGTGCCTGGGCTGCACGCGCTACGAGGTGACGGCGACGCTGGTGGGCCGAATGGATAGCGTGGCCGACGCGACATTGCAACGCGACGCCTCAGGCAAAATTGTGGGCTTTGGCGGTTTTGGGAATATGAATGCCTTTCCCGCGCGCCTGGTGCTGGAGTCGGTTTCAGACGTGACGCCAAAGGAGATCGATTACTCAAAGAACGACGATGAGACCAAAGGCGGCGCCACGACAGGGGGAAACGGAGCGGATATGTATGGCGCCGGGGCCGGCTGCGGTGGTGGTGGCTGCGTGGGAGGGGGAGCGGGGAACGGACTCGATCTGAACGGTGCGATTGCCGCCGCTCAAAAGAACGCCGACAAGCTTGCCGCGGGCCCTCCGAAGGACGCTGCAACGAGGGCCGCCGCAGTCTATGGGAAGCCCAACGACCATTCGACAGGCGTTTCTGTCGCCTATGGAGCGGGGAACGAGGCTTCGCCAAAGGATGAGGATCTGGGGATCAAGGATTCGCCTGACGGCGTTCTTTTCAATTGCACATTCAACCAGGATCGCGTGCAGGGAGATTCATTGGCGAGAGCCGTGATTCATATGGGGGAACACATATCGGAGTTGCGCAGTCCAGTTACGGGGAACGAAGGCGCGCCGGCTTACATCCTCGAGTCTGATGCATGGGTCGTGACGGCGGTCTCGGCGGTAGTTGGCGGACAGCAGTTTCTTTCGCTTCCCGGCGGTTACGTGATTTGGGATTCTAGTTGGCCGGTCGATCAGCGCAACGACAAGATGGCAAGCACACTCAAAGATTTCCTGATCAACGAAGCCATATTGAGCCAGTAGGCGAGGGCGCTTGAGAGCTGAGCCAAGTAAGCGCGTCGCGCAAGCGTTGCCGGAAGGTGATTGACTTGGATCTCCCCCACTTCTGAGGGGGAGGGTTCGATTTCGGTGATTGGACAAGGATTCGAGCCTGACGCGAGTATTCTTGAGAGATGTAGGCCGCGCCGTGCGCCGAAAGCGCCGAAGACGGCGGAATTCTTGATATGAAGGGAAAAGAAGCAATGGCCGAGATCGCCGTCGAGGCTCCGCAAACCCCTGCGCAGTTGCCCCAGGTCCGCGTGGCGGTTCTGGGCGCAGGAAAGATGGGTGGCATTCTGCTGCAGGCATTTCTGAAGGAGAATCTGTTTGCCGCCGACCGGATTCACGCTACCGTGGGCCATGCCGAGCGAGCGCTCGCGCTGAGCACGCAATGGGGCGTGGACGTGAGCACCAACAATCTGGAAGCCGTAAAGCAGTCGGACCTGATTCTGGTGGGAGTGAAGCCATTCCAGGTTCCGGATTTGATTGCGGAGATCAAACCTGGGCTTGGCAAGTCCAAATTGCTGGTTTCTTTCGCAGCGTCAGTGAAGACGCGCGCCATTGAGGAAGCGGCGGGTATGGATATTGCGGTGGTGCGAGCGATGCCAAATACACCCTCTGCCCTGGGCGCGGGCGCGGCCGCTCTGTGCCGCGGGCGCTTTGTAAGCGATGCGCAGATGGCGCTGGCCCAGCGACTGTTTGAGACTGTGGGCCGAACGGTGCTGGTGGACGAGAAGCACATGGATGCAGTGACCGGGCTCTCAGGTTCCGGCCCGGCGTATCTCTACATCATTATTGAAGCGTTGGCCGAGGCCGGCGTGAAGGTAGGCCTACCACGCGAAATTGCAACGCAATTGGCCGCACAAACGGCCTACGGCGCTGCGAAGATGGTGCTCGAGACGGGCTATCACCCGGCTCTGCTCAAGGACGCTGTGACCACGCCCGCAGGATGCACGATTGACGGCATCCTGGAGTTGGAGGAGGGCGGGTTGCGGGTGACGCTGATCAAAGCGGTGATGCGGGCAACTGAACGCGCGCGGCAACTGGCGGCGGGATGAGCCTGCGCTGATTTGGTGACCTTCCGGCAAACAACTTTGCCCATGCAACGCCCAACATGGCTTCCCACCTATCTGCCGGAGCTCGACGGACTGCGCGGCCTGGCGATTCTGGCGGTAGTCCTCTATCACTGCCATCCGCGCCTTGAGGGGACGCAGCTCTACTACGCCAGCCTGTGGGGATGGGCGGGCGTCATTCTCTTTTTTGTGCTCAGCGGTTTCCTGATCACATGCATTCTTCTGGGAACGCGAGACAAGCCGCATTACTTCCATCATTTTCATGCGCGCCGGGCCCTGCGCGTTTGGCCTGTTTACTTGCTGGTTCTGGCCGTTGTCTACCTGAACGCGCCATGGTTTGTGGGCGGCAGCGTGTGGCATGCGATCGAGACAGCGCCGTGGCTGGCCTACCTCTTTTGCGTGCAGAACCTGTTTCACCTGGCCCTGCCGCCGGCGCTCGGCCCCTCGTGGGCGCTGGCCATTGAAGAGCAGTACTACTTTGTGTGGGCGCCGCTCGTGCGCTTTCTGCGCAAGCCGTGGATGCTGGGGACGGTCCTGTTGGCGGCGTTGATTGCATCTCCCTGGATCCGTCACGCTAATCTCCACTGGATGACGCCGACGAATACGCTGATTCATCTGGACGGTATTGCGCTCGGCAGCCTGCTTGCGCTTGCGTTTTACACAGTCAAGCTCAGCCGACGCGCATGGCTCGCAATCGGCCTCACCGCATTTGTGATGGGCATTGCGGCGGCGGCCACTATTGCCGGTGGAACATCGCTTCTGGATTCGGCGCTGGCAGTGGGATTTGCCGGCGCGATGATTGCGGCGATCGCATCCACCGGTGCGCGCAACCCGGTAAATGCTTTGCTGCGGCGTGGGCCGCTGGCCTTCTACGGGCGAATCAGCTACGGCCTTTATATGACGCACATTGCGGTCTTCATTTACTTCGGATGGTTCGATCGGGCGATGGATCGCTACGGCACGGACGGAAATCTTGCGATTGTAGGATTTCGCCTGGTGATGAGCACTCTTGTTGCGACGGCACTTTGGTATGGATTTGAGTCGCAGATTCTTAAGTTGAAGCGATTCTTTTAGGACTGCGATAATTCGCCTCCGCTTTGCGATGCGCGCATGCCATCCTGCCGCATTGAGGGAAAGGAGCCGTCGCACTTTCGCTGTGTGACTGAAGTCACGCATTGGCCAACGGAGCGGCTGGTACGCTTGAATCCAGGCGCGGTTCCGAGCTTCGCGGCGATCTCGGCGCATTGATTTACGCGAGATGAATGACCGTCGGCATTCGCGAATCTGCGGTTCCATCCCGACCTTGGTGACTCGCCGCACAATGTGTTGAAAGGGCCTTAATCCATGCCTACTTTGCCGATCTTGGTGCTGAATAGCGGTTCCTCTTCCATCAAGTTTTCGTTATATGAGGCCACCGGCAGTGAGCGGAAGCGGCTCGTTGAAGGCGCTGTCGATGGGATCGGCACCGATCTGGGGAAGTTCTGGATCAAGGACGCGGCCGGCAAGAAGCTCCAGGATCAGACGCCCGCGTTACCGAGCCGCTCGGTAGCGTTCAAGCTGGTGGTCGATGCGCTCAATTCCGGCGAGATTCCAGCGCCGGCGGCAATCGGACACCGAGTTGTTTGCGGAGGACCCACGATCCGTGATAACCAGCGAATCACGCCAGCGCTGATCGACGAGATCGAAAGTTATGCAGCTCTGGCGCCGCTGCACACGCCCATCGCGGTTTACATCATGCGCGAGGCGCTGCGGCTGTTTCCGGGGATTCCAAATTTCGCGGTGCTTGACACCTACTTTCATCGGACGCTGCCTGAGGTCGCGGTGCGCATGCCCATTCCTGAGGAATATGCGACTATGGGAGTGCGGCGCTATGGATACCACGGCATCTCCTACGAGTCGATCATTTTCCAATTGCAGCCGAACGTGCCGGAAAAACTGATTGTGGCCCATCTCGGTAATGGCGCATCGATTTCCGCAATTCGCGACGGGCAGTGCCTGGACACGTCCATGGGTCTCACACCATCGGGCGGCATTATCAGCGGCTCGCGAACGGGCGATATCGATCCGGGCGTGTTGATCTTCATCCTGAAGAAGATTGCGGAGACGACTCCGAATGCGGCGGAGGCGGCCGACAAGCTTGAGACTGTTGTCAGCAAGAAGTCGGGCTTGCTCGGAGTAAGCGAGTTGTCGAATGACATGCGCGACCTACGTGAGGCAATCGAGGGCGGAAACGCGAAAGCGCGGCTAGCTGTGGACAAATTCTGCTGGACGATCGCGCGATGGATCGGCAGCTATGTAGCCGAGTTGAACGGACTCGACATGCTGGTGTTTACGGGCGGCATCGGCGAGAACGATATTGCCTCGCGAGCCGAGATCTGCGCGGGACTGGGGGCGCTGGGGATCGTGGTGGACGCAAAGCGCAACAATGTGCGCGGGCCGGCGATCATTTCGGCGGAGAACTCGCCAGTGAGGGTACGGGTGATTCCACCTCTCGAAGACCTGATGATCGTGAATCACGTGGTCAGGCTGCTGAACGAATAGGGCCATCCGGCGTTGTTCGCGCTTGATGAGCGAAATTCGGCAGCCAATCATCGCGATACGGAATTGTTCTACACTGGTGAGTTCGTACCGGAGTCATGAATGACTGTTGCGGCTTCACCCGCGCAAACTCATCATCTTCCTTCACTCGCACTGCGGCGATTCGCGTGGGGCGTTCTGGCTTATTTCATTGCGGTGATTTTGTGGGGCGGGCTGGTGCGCGCCACGGGCTCAGGAGCCGGCTGCGGCGACCACTGGCCACTCTGCAACGGAACAGTGATTCAGCACTCAGCGCGAATCGACACGATGATCGAGTTCACGCACCGTATGACCAGCGGGCTCTCGTTTTTCTCGGTCGTCGCACTCCTTTGGTGGACATTTGCACGCACCGTGCGAGGGCACCTGGCCCGGATCGCGGCGGTTGCTGCCGTGGCATTCACACTGATTGAGGCGGCGCTTGGAGCCTTTCTCGTGAAACTCGGACTGACTGCGCAAAGCCAATCACCGTTGCGAGCACCGTACCTGGCGCTGCACCTGACGAATACATTGCTGCTGCTGGCCGCGCTGACGCTGACTGCGCATCTGCTCAGCCGCCGCACTGGCTACCTGCGTGGATGGGTTCGCTTCAAAGCACCGTTTGGCGCAATCGCGTCGGTCGTCGTTGTGCTCATTGTCGGCGTAACGGGATCGCTGGCGGCGCTTGGCGATACGCTTTTCCCTGCGAGTTCTCTCGGCGAAGCACTGTCGCAGGATTTCTCGGCAACCAGCGCGTGGCTGGTGCGTTGGCGCTGGACGCATCCCACAGTTGCGGTTGTGGCAAGCATTTTCCTGGTTTGGTCGCTGGTGCGCGCAGCACAGCGATCAACCCATTGGGACAACCGAGGGCTTTCGGCGCTCGTCCTGATTTTGCTTGCCGCGCAGTATGCGCTGGGCGTTCTCGATGTGGTGTTTCTGGCGCCTGTCTGGCTGCAAATTGCGCATCTGCTTGGCGCTGACCTGCTATGGGTTGCGCTTGTTGTGTTGGTAGCGAGGCTGACGCTGGAGCCGGTGGATGGCGCGGGGCAAACCTAATATGCCTTGCCAGAGTTTCAGATCAACGAAAAGGCCCCTCGCGGGGCCTTTTCGTTTCGTGAGCCAGAAAAGTCTGGGTCGTGCGTCGTTTGCCTAGTCGTCCAGTTCGGGGTGGTAGTGGCTTTCCCAGCCGAGATAGCGCGCGGCCTCGTGCACAGATTTAGAGACGTCGCTAAAGTTCGCGGCCACGTGATGCTCGAAGCCCTCGCGGCAGATGTACTTGAGCAGCTTCTGCAATTGCGGAATTTCGGCAACGCCGGCTCCGCCGAAAGTCTCGAGCGGATCGTCGGTGAATCGTCCTGCGCCGGTGTAGCCGCGGATCACGCCGCGCCGGTCATCCGTGGAGAAGCGCGCGTAGCTCATGGCGCCGGGCTTGATGATTCCTTCGCAAGTCCCATAGGTGTTTTCCTTGCCCACGGTGCCGGCGATGATCTGCTGGAAATCCATCCTCACTTCCTTGAAGAAGTGCTTGGGCAGGTTGGAACAGTGGAAGCAGACGCACTTGTTGGGATCGCTGCCGTAGTTGTTGTTCCAGTCAAGCAGCGCTGAGGGAGTACCCGAAGCAAGGGCCATCATATACATGCTGAGTGTGCCCGGAACGTCGACCTCGCAAGCCGAAGGGATAAGGTCGTTGCTCATCATGCTCATGATGGTGCACGGGACCACGCCGAAGAACTCCTCCATTGAGGTCCAGCACTGAACGGCGCTGATGGTGCAGTTGGTCTGCTTCATCCAGCCGTCGACCACCGCGCCCAGCTTGGCCATTTTGAGCAGCGCGGCATCGGGGATGCCGGCAGTCGTAACGTATTTCTTGATCGCAGCCAGCTTGGCCTGCGCTGCGTCGTCGTTATCCTTCATGCGGTTGATGCGGCCGAAGATCTCCGATAGATCGATCGGCTCGACGGAAATGCCGGCGGTTTCGAGAATGCGCTCGGAGTAGCGGACGGTGTTGAAGGCCGCCGGCCGAGCGCCGATGGAGCCGATCCTGAGATTCTTGAGGCCTTTGACAATCCGGCAAACCTGGGAGAACCATTCGAGGTCGGCCTTGAACTCGGGCGAGCTCGGACTCTCTGTGTGCAGCGTGGTCAGCGAATAGTTGATGCCGAACTGCATCATGTTATTGCAGGCGCTCATTTTGCCGCAAAAGCTATCGCGTCGCACTGCGATGGTCATGTTGTCGGAACGATCGGGCGTGGCCTGCACCAGGACAGGAACCTTGAGGCCGGAGAGGCGGATGGCGTCGACAATGCCACGTTCTTCGCCGAAGTTGGGCAACGTGACGATGATGCCGTCGATCTGTTCGGCGTGTTTCTTGAAGAGCTCGGCGCACCGCTGCGACTCGGCGTACGTTTCGACCGCGCCGTGTCTTGACTCTTCCGGGCTAAGCACAATGGCCTGCGCCCCCGCAGCCTCCAAAACAGCAATGATTTCTTCCCGGCCGGTCTTGGCCAAATGGCCAGGGAAAAAGCCGCGATTACCCACCACGATTCCAAACGTCATCTTGCGTTGCGCTGCCATCTTCCTGCTCCTTGATTCCGCAATCCCTGCTTAACCGTTGCGGCCCGGGCGAAATCGAATTCCATAGAAAAGACCGAGAATCAACAACAGGCCACCCCACCATACCGGTGCATGCAGGTTGGCCAGAACCACTGTGGGGACAACCCCCGTGGCAAGGTCGAAGACGCCATCGCCAAAGATCATTGCGCCGTAAACCGTCAACAATACCCCGATAAAGAACCAGATTGAAATATGTCCGGATTGCATGCGCAGACTCCTTACCAGAAGTAGACATTGAGGCCAAGGAAGAGGATGATCGCAATCCCCGTCCAGAGCCACTCGTTTCTATAGATGGGCACCGGATCTTCCTTCGGCAGTTTTGTCGCGCCGTAGACTACGCCGTCCAACTCGGCCAGTGGCTTAGGCTTGGTGAACAAGCTCACCAGAACAGTGACCAGCATGGAGGTGATCACCGACCAGAGGGCGCGGTACATATCCTCAGCCATGGTCTTGGCGTCAGCTGAGAGGGCTACGTATCGCAATGCCGCTGGGTTCACGTAAACCCATGCCCAAAGACCAATCGAAGTCAGTGTTCCGATCAGAAGTCCCCAGAAGCCGCCCGCCTTGGTTGCGCGTTTCCAGAACATGCCCATCAGCACCACACCCAACAAAGGCGAAATAAAGAAGCTGAAGAGCGCCTGCACGTAATCCATAATGCCGGCAGCATTCATGACCATGTACGCGGTTCCAATGGAGATGATGACTCCAAGGATGGTGGCCCAGCGGCCGACGGTCACGTAGTGCTCGTCTTTGGCGTTCTTGTTGATCAGAGGCTGGTAAATGTCGTAGGTCCAGACGGCGGAAAACGCGCTTACATTCCCGGCCATGCCGCTCATGAAACCGGCGATGAGGGCGGTGATGCCAAGACCGAGCAGACCGGGAGCAAGATAACGAACCATCATGAGAGGCAGCACTTCGTTATAGCTGTGCATTCCCGATCCCGGAGTCGCCATGTTCTGACCGACAAGGTGCATCAGGCTTCCGTCTGGATTCTGCAAGACAACGAGACCGAGCAAGCCAGGCAGAATGACGATGAATGGAACCGCCATTTTGAAGAACGATCCGATCACCGGCGCCATCCGGGCGGAGCGAAGATTGTTCGCCGCCAACACTCGCTGTACCACGAGAAAGTCTGTTGTCCAATAGCCGAAGCTGATGGCGAATCCAAGGCCAAAGACGATGCCGGTCCAGTGGATGCCCATGGGGTTATCGGCAAAGTGGCCCATGCTGCGCCACATATGCGTGTAGTCGCCGTTTGCGACAGCGCCTGCAGCCATGTCGCGCGCGAGCTTGGCCTTAAATCCGGTCCAGCCGCCGGCCTCCACGAGACCCATAATCGGCACCAGCAACGCGCCACCCCAGATGAGCACAAACTGGAGAACCTCGTTGAAGATGGCCGAACGCAGGCCGCCGAGTGCCACATATGCGGCCACGGCCAATGAAGAGACGATGATGGAAAAGTTCAGGTCCCAGCCGAGAACAACCTTCATGACCTCAGCCATGGCGAACATGTTCACACCGCTCATGAGCACGGTCATAAAGGCAAACGAGAATGCAGAGACGATGCTCGCGCCAGGCCCGTAGCGAAGCTTGAGGTAGCCAGGCACGGAGTGGGTTTTGCAGACGTAATAGAAGGGCATCATCACCATGCCCAGAAAGAGCATGGCGGGAATGGCGCCGACCCAATACCAGTGCGCGGCGAGAATTCCGTACTGATACGCTGAGCCCGCCCAGCCCATCAACTCCAACGAGCCCAAATTGGCGGAGACAAAACTCAAGCCGGCGATCCAGGCGGTCATCTCGCGCCCGGCCATGAAGAATTCTTCGCTGGTGTTGGCCTGCTTCTTGAGGTAGAAGCCAATCCAAATCACCATGACGAAATAGATAGCGATGACAGCGATGTCGAGCGGGCTCAGGCGGGCCAGTGGGCCGACGCTGAAGGCAAGCAAGGGCGGCAGTGAGCCGACAGTTCCCCCGACAACGGAGGCTGGGACGAACCCAATCATGGACATCACCTGAAACGGCGAGAATGCGTCAACAAAGGCTGTTAGACGTTCGCACCTAAGTAAATTGCTTTACTCGAACACTTGTCAAGCAGAGTGCGCCTTTCTAAGGGTGCCGTTCGTCCTGAGTGTTCACGCGAATAGGGCGATCCCCGAAAGGTTCCTGCATGCACGGGTTGAGTAAGCGTTTTCAAACAGGAAGTTTAGCATGGCGCAATTGAGGCGCGCTAATCCTGGGTGAAGCGCAAACAAAGGCTTTCGGGGTCGATTAGTCGTTCCCGACTGCGATTTCGTGCAGCCAGTTGGGAGCCTTCAGCAGTTCGCGGGGACGCGGACCATCGGCAGCACCAACAAGACCGTCACGCTCCATGAGATCGATGAGATGCGCGGCGCGGCCGTAACCGATGCGAAGGCGGCGTTGCAGCAGCGACGTGGAGGCCTTGCCGAACTCAAAGACGAGGCGAACCGCATCGTCAAACATCGGATCGTCTTCATTTGCGTCTCCGTTTTCGCCGTCCATGGCTCTGTGCTCATCCTTGGGCGATTCGAGGAAGCCTTCGACGTATTCCGCTGCGCCTTGCGACTTCCAGAAATCGACCACGGCTGCAGTCTCCTTCTCGCTTACGTAGGGAGCATGCAAGCGCATCAGGCGGCTCGTGCCTGGCGGCAAAAAGAGCATGTCGCCGCGACCCAGGAGTGCCTCCGCGCCGTTGGTGTCGAGAATAGTGCGCGAGTCAACCTTGGTGGCTAGGCGGAAGCTGATGCGTGTGGGGACGTTGGCCTTGATAAGGCCAGTGATGACGTCGACGCTGGGCCGCTGCGTGGCGAGGATGAGGTGAATGCCGACGGCGCGCGCCATTTGGGCGAGACGCGTGACGGATTCCTCGACGTTGGCGCGATCAAGCATCATTAAGTCGGCCAGCTCGTCGATGATGATGACGATGTAGGGAAGCGGCTCTTCCTGCTGCCCCTCGTCGAAAAGCGAAGGCATGGAGCCTTCGAAAAGTTTGTTGTATTGGTCGATGTGGCGCACGCTGCGGCTGGCCAACAGCTTGAGGCGGCGCTCCATCTCGCGCACCGCGTTGCGCAGCGCGTTGGCGGCGAGTTTGGGCTCGGTGATGATGGGCGTGAAGAGATGAGGAATGCCCTCATACATGCCAAGCTCTACGCGCTTGGGGTCGACAAGAATGAGCCGGACCTGATGCGGAGTGGTGCGGTAAAGCAGGCTCATGATCATGGCGTTAATGGCCACGGATTTGCCCGAGCCTGTCGATCCGGCGATGAGAATATGTGGCATGGAAGCCAGGTCGGCAGTGACGATTCGGCCGTTGATGTCCTTGCCCATCGAGAGCGTGAGGCGCGAACGGGCCTTGATGAAGGTTTCGCTTTCAATCACGTCGCGCAGATGAATGGTTTCGCGCTCGTGGTTGGGTACCTGAATGCCGACGGTGCTCTTGCCGGGCATGCGCTCGATGAGGATGCTTTCAGCGCGCATGGCCAGGCACAGGTCGTCGGCGAGCCCTGTGACGCGAGAGTATTTGACGCCGGCCTCGGGCTTGAATTCAAAAGTGGTCACCATGGGGCCGGGGTTGATCTGCACGACCTGGCCACGCACGTCGAATTCGGCACATTTCTCCACGAGAACCTTGGCTTCTTCACGAAGCTCGTCTTCGCGCACAGATCGCGGTGCTTCGCCCTCGCTGAGCAGCGTGCTCGACGGAAGCTTGAAGCCGCTCATGTTCTTGGGCGCGATTGTGACAGTACGAAGTTCAGCGTCGGCGCGATTGTGAATGGCAATCTCGTCGGAATGAGGTTGAGGCGGATCCTGAAGCGGCTCGGGTTTCGCGGCGGGCCATGGGTTCACCGGCCTTGCGGCGATCGGATGAACCTGCACGGGCTGGGCGTGAATCGGTTGGCCTTGCACCGGAACCGCTGCAGTTGCGGCCGCGGCCGTTGCCGTTGCGGACTCGGGTTGGACGCGCTCCCAGATGCTTGGACGGCGCTGCGTGATAGGAATCGATGCGGCGGCAGCTTCAACTGGTTCCTGCGGTACGTCCTTGCGTTGATAGGCGGGAATGTCATCAAGTGGGTCTTGCTGCGGTGCGCGGCGGCGCTTGAAAAACGACAGGAAGCGGGTCGGCCAGCGGGCGGGAGGCTCCGATTCCTCTTCCGGCCCGTCCGCAGTGACGAGCTTCGGGAATGGAACGGGCTCATTCCGCTCCACCCGGAGAGTTTCGCTTTCAGCACGCATCTCCGCGCGCTCCTCGCGACGGTCGCGCCAACGATCACGCAAAGAACAGATCTGGTCCCAACGTTCCGCGAGGGTTTCGCGGATGACCCAGAAACTGATCGCCGATGCGAAGTAGAGTCCGCAGGCGGCCAACGCGGCAGAGACCAACCATGCGCCCTGAATGTTCAGATAAACCACCAGCAGCCCGGCTACCATCCGTCCGACCACGCCTTCCACTGGAACCATGTGCAGCCATCGCCAATGCCACGGAAGCAGTCCAAAAACGGCAGGCAGAAAGACCAAGGCGAGGATGGTTCCCATCCAGCGCAGGATCGGCGAGCCTCCGGGCCGCGATCTCATCCAAGTCCAGCCCACGCCGCCAAGCCACAGCGGTAATAGGAAAGCCGTCAAGCCGAGCGATTGCAGCAAAACATCGCTTAGATAGGCGCCAAAAAGGCCGACCCAGTTTCGGGCGGCCACAGAATCCGTGGCCGTGTTCAGCGAGGGGTCAGAGGCGTGGTAGGTCGCCAAGGCGAGGAAAAGAAGAAGCGAGACCAGCAGCAGAACCATCCCCAGAAACATGTTCACGGGGCGGCTGCGCGTCGGCGAAAGAACAATGCGGATGGGCTTCATGATAAGGGCGTTACCATCTTCCTGCTGCCGGTTAAGTTTTATCGGCAGGCCAGGAAGCAGGCAATTCGTCCCAGAGCAATCTCTATTATCGGCGTCCGGAGGTTCAAATCCGGGCTCAAGGCAGGCGGGGGGAACCTTGGGCATCAACCTGTCGTTCGGCGGAGTGCTTCCATTAAGGAATCCGGCCGGAAACGAATGGGTTTATGCGTCAGGTTTCTTCTTAAAAGCAAACTTGAGTGAGCGGGAGAGTCGCGAGACGGGGCTAAAAAAGAATGCTTTTACCTTTAAGTCCCTGAACGGCGCAACATCGAATCCGCCGCCAGGACCGAATTGCAAGACACCCAATCCGTACTGGTAGTGAATGCGGAAGAATCGATAATCGCGTGGGTTCTGGGCGATGAAATCCTCAATCGCGGTGAGAACGCCGTTTTTGGACCCACCTTCTACCAAGGCATTCATGTAGGTGCTGTTCAAGCCGTTAACCTCGGCCAGAGCGCTTCGGCCGCGGATCATTCCCTTTTGCGCGAATGGATGCCGGAATTCGGCAGGAATGGTGTCCGGCTGGTAGTACAAGTCGCGACGGCCGTAGGGCCAGTCAACATCATGAAGGAAGATGAACCCTCCGGGCCGCACCAGCGCACGCTCTCGAATGAGACGCAGCTCGTTGAAAACGGTGTACCAGTTGTGATCGCCGTCGATAAGGATGCAATCGAATCCCGATGCCGTGCCGATGCGCTGGCTGGATGTCAGCGCGTCAAGACTGTTGCTCTTGATGACCTGGACCCGGGGGTCGCCTGCATATTTTGCATCGAGATCCTGGTCTATGCACGGGTCAATGATTGTGTAGCTGGTTAATGGAAGTTTGAGGAGATGGTCCGCGCTCGCTCCCGTGCGTGAACCAATCTCGCAGACGTACTTCCAGTGGCGTTTGCGAGCCAGAGGAGCAATGTAGTGGCGGACAAAGGTGCGCATTGGCTCTCAGTTTGGCAACTTTAACGCGCGATCAACCTCGCGCCCCAGATCAGCAGCGCGCCTCCCAGCAAGATCCGGTAAATGGCGAACATGGTGAAACCGTGCTTGCGAACCCAGTGAAGAAACCACTCCACGACACCCAGCGCCACAATGAAGGAGACGACGGTGCCGATGATCAGCACGATCCAGCGTTGAGAATTCATGGCCACATGAGCGGCGACCGTGGCGGCTCCGGCGGCCTTGCTGGGGTGAACCTCTTTGATAAGATCCCAGCCAGTCGCGGCGATCATTGTGGGAATAGAGAGCAGAAAGCTGAATTCAAGGGCAGCGGGTCGGTCGAGACCCGCAAGCTGTCCGGCGGCAATGGTTGACATGGAACGCGATGTGCCGGGGAAGATGGCGGAAAGCGTCTGGCAAAGCCCGATCCAGACGGCTTGCGGCAGGGTCATTTCCTCAACATGTGTTGTACTCGCGTCATGGCGATCGCTCCAAGCGTCGATCACCCACATCACAATCCCGCCCAAAAGCAGCGCGATGGCCATGGCGTTGAGGCTTCCCAAGTTCTTTTCGCTCCATTTGCGCAAGAGGAGCGCGGGAACGGAGGTGCAAGCGAATGCAACGATGGTAAGTGAGATGGGGTGGTTGAGCCAGGTGCGGTCGCCATTTTCGCCGCGCGGGAAAGTGCGAAGAAAATTCACGATCCTTTCAAGGAAGAGCAGGCATAGCGCCATGATTGCGCCCACCTGGATGACGATCGTGTACATATTCCAGTACGCGACATCCTGAAGGCAAGCCGCGTTGCCGACCGAACAGGCTGAATCGCCCAGCGGGATCTTCATCAAAGCTTCGGCAATGCGCAGATGCGCCGTCGAACTAACCGGCAAAAACTCGGTCAAACCCTCCACAATTCCCAAAAGAATAGACAGAATATACGGGCTCAAGAAGCCTCCTGGCTTTCTCCGATGTGTCTAGCAGCTCGCCCGGGAGGCCGTAAGCCGCTCAATTCCGTTCGATACCGTAGACTGGAACCTCTTCATCCAATTTGTACACTAGCGAGTCGGCTCGCAAGGAGTAATCCGAGTCCGCAAAATGGGCCTTCAATTGCGCGGCAATGGAACGCGCCTGGTTGTGGGCAATTTCGCTCTTCTTGTCGTCCCCGTTGGCGTCGTACATATCCTTAAGGACGGCGAAGCGGTAGGCGGCCTCGTAGAGAGCCTGCGCGGTGCGCGGACCATCAGGGTATTCGTCGGCGTACTTGAGGTAGAGATCGGCTTCTTTCTCGGGGCACTGTGTCGAGCCTTCCCAATCGCCGCAGAGCTTGTTGTCGATCAGGTCAAAGGCCGCAAAGGCCGCCCAGCGGGTTCGGGGATAGTATTTAATCACCTTCCGCAAAGGGTCCTCGTCCATGGTTTGGCGGTACACCGGATCCCGTTCTTTTGCCGAGGGCAAGGTAGCGGAGTCGGCTTTCTCGACCTGCCATTGGATGTCGGCTGCGCGCCACGCTGCCTCCGGCGTGAGAGGCGAATTGGGGAACATCTCAACAACGCGGCGATAGAGCAAGCGGGCGCTCTCCGCGGCGTTGGCCGGTCCGCGCGGGTTCGAGGCCAGAGCCTCCTGATTCGCGGCCGCGCCCATCAGGATCTGATCGCCGTTGGGCGTAGTTTCTTCAACGATTCCCTTGGCTTCCATCCACCCGGTGATCGGCGGAGGCGACTGGTCTTCGCCGACCATTGGCGTGTCGCGATCGCTGTGTTGCTCTTCGATGTCGGTATTGACGAAGACCTTGATCCAAGAGCCACTCTTTTCAACAACCACCATCTCGCGACCGATTTGTTCTTTGGTGACTTTCTCTGAGCCGGTGTCGGGCGAGATGTAGAGCCAAGTGATGCGGAGAACCGTAGCGCGAGGGCCGGCGAATGGTTTCACATCCTGCTGCGGCTTTTTGTCTGCATGCGCGGGCGAAACTGAGCAGCCGAGCGCAACCCCAAAAAGGAGAGCAGAAAGCACGTGAATCCGTGAGTTCATCTTATGCAAAATCATAGTTGAACGACGCTAGGAACCAGCTTCCGTGAGCACTTCAGCCAGCAGGACGGGATCGATATTGCCGCCACTTACCACAGCCACGGCCTTCCGATAGTTTGGAAGTTGGTCAGCATGAAAGAGGAGCGCGGCGGTCGCGACGGCGCCGCTGGGCTCGGGAACCAAGCGCGTAGCGGCAACGATGGCACGCATAGCAGCGCGAATTTCGGCCTCCGTTACCGTGATAATGCCGTCGACAAAGGCCTGAATGTGAGCGAAATTGCGGACGCCGACGCTCTGCGTCCGTAGACCGTCCGCGATTGTGCGGCTGGTGAGTTCCGCCGGCCATGTGACGATTTTGCCGGCGCGAAAACTCTCCGCGGTGTCGCCAGCCAGTTCCGGTTCGATGCCAAAGACTTTGGTGCTGGGGCTGAGCTGTTTCACCGCTGCGGCAACTCCGCTGAGCAAGCCCCCGCCCGAGACAGGCGAGAGGACGAGGTCCACGTCGGGCAGCGCTTCTACAATTTCGAGCCCGCATGTTCCCTGCCCGGTAATGATCTGTTCGTCGTCGTAGGGTGGAATCACGACATAGCCGTGCTTTCGCACGAGCTCCTCGGCCACGGCCAGGCGCTCGCTTGAGGCCAAGCCGACGTCGACGACTTCAGCACCGAGGGCCAGCGTGGCGGCGCGCTTGATCGCCGGCGCATTCGACGGCATGACAATCACTGCCTTCGCGCCGACTTCGCGCGCCGCATAGGCCACTCCCTGCGCATGGTTGCCGCTCGAATAGGTGATGACACCGCGGGCGATTTCGCTGGGCGTGAGCTGGAGAATCTTGTTTGAGGCGCCGCGGATTTTGAAGGCTCCGATCGGCTGGAGACTTTCGGCCTTGAGCCAGATCTCCCTGCCGGTGCGGTGGCCGGATCGACCGGGAAATGCCGCACGCACGAGCGGCGTCTTCATCGCGATCGGCGCAATGCGCAGAGCAGCGGCGCGGATGGCATCGATGGAGACTAGTTGCGTCGCTGTGTCGCTCATCTTTCGTCCGTTTTGCGATGTTCTATTCGTATGCCAGCGCGTCGATGGGATCCTTGCGGGCGGCCATCCAGGCGGGATAAAGCGCGCCGCAGATTGATCCGACGAAGGCAATCGCCGCTCCCTGGAGCAGCCATAATGCGGTGATCTCGAAGTGTTGCGTGGGAAAGAGATGGAACAGCAGCGTACGGACACCGTAAGTGCCCGCGACGCCCACCACGACACCGGCGACGGCCAGCACGGCACACTCGCGCAGCACGACGCTTACGATCACGGTTTTGGAGGCGCCCATTGACTTGAGGATGCCAATTTCGCGGGTCCGCTCAAGCACAGCGGTGTACATGGACTGGAAGATGACCAGGAAACCGATGATCACCGCGATCACCGTCACGATATTGAGAGCGACATTGAAACCCGGCAGATGCTCGGGCGTCATCTCCGAGAGCCATTCCTCCATGGTCTGCACGGGAAAGTCCTCAAGCCCGCGCGTCGCGTGAATCTCCTGGATAATCGTCTGTTCGTTGGCTGGGTCATCGCTTTTGATGTAGAACATCGAAGCCCGGCTGGACGCTCCCATCAGATCGCCCATGGTATCGATCGGGATCAGCTTGCGCCCACCCTTGCCGTGTTCCACGATTCCGCAGATGCGAAAGGGGTGATCCATTACTTTGATCGTTTCGCCGACATGATGAACCTTGCCTGCGAAAACGTCGTCGACGATCACGTCGTTCGGCCCTTGAAAGGGAGTGCCCGAGAGATACTCAAACGGTCGCAGCGCATTGAAAGACGTGTAGTCGATGCCGTAAATCAGCCCAAAATCGTCCGCAGTCGTGTTGAAAACCGTAATCACCGGTGAGGCGACTGCGACGTGTGGAAGCTTCCGGATCACTTCGATGTCTTTGATCGGGATGGGCGCGCCACTGATGCCGTTCATGATGCTGGCGTGACTGGGGCGCATCATCAGGTCGGCCCCGATGCCATTGGTGCGCTCCTTCTGGTCGTTCAACATGCCCATGAAGACGCCAACGATGGAAAGGATCATGATGACTTCAATGGCCACGGCCAGGATGCTGATGACCGAGCGCAAAGGGCGGTGCAAAAGATTGGCGAAGATGAGCTTATTCATGTTCTTGCGTGAACCCGGCAGGGATTTCGGCGCCGCGAACCCTCGTCATCAGGGTAACAGCCCTGACCGGAGGGAACTGAACAGCCTTACGGGGGGCTGAATGAGCGCGCCCCTATTACAAAAGTGTATTCAAACCCTCAAAAATAGAGGGCTTGGGCAACGATAGGTTTTGACCGCAAGGGAAACCCGGTTTATCGTGAAGATAAAATTTCCGCTTGGGTCTTTGACCCTCGCCTGGTCGCCGATGGGAAGTTTTGGAGAAGACCTGCGCAAGGAACGTCTAGCACGCGGCGTTGCGCTGGAAGACATTTCGGCGGTCACCAAGATCAGCCAACGTCACCTGATTGCGCTGGAGCAGGAGAGGTTTCGCCAGCTTCCGGGTGGCATTCTGAGCAAGGGGATCGTGCGCGGATACGCCAGCGCCATCGGTCTCGATCCACAAGACTGGACTGAGCGCTTTCTTCAGGCCTACGACACGATGGGGCCGGTATCGGACGAAGACAGCGGTTGGACGACGTTCGCTTCAAATGTGGGAAAGGCGCGGATACTGCGCCGAGAGGCCGTTGAGGTCCGTTTGCGCTGGATTGGCGCGTTCCTTCTGCTCCTGGCGGTGGCCGGAGCCGCATTCCTGACTGTGCGCTACTATGGCGTGCGCGTAGGCTGGTGGCGATCGTTTTTGCCAATTCACGGAGTATCTCTCGGGTTTCATAGCGCCCTTTTCGCGACTCGTGGTTTCGTGAGCCGCCTTGTCTCCAACATTTAGGCGACCAGCCCCGGTTCGGGGGCTCCAATCCGCAGTTGGAGGCCCATTGCTTGCCATACGCTGTATGTCTTTGCCCCTCGCCACCCACCGGAATTACCATGAAGAGATGCAGCATCCGGCTTGAACCTGCGCGTGCAGCTGCTCCGAGTCGATGGGCCGCGGAAACGCGTCCGATCGATGAGGGTCTTCGCAGTGACTCGATCGCTTCATCTTGAAGCAGATCGCCGTGTCGGCCGAAACGTTGAATCCCGTCAAGGGAAGGAGCTTTGAAGTTGAGCGACCGTTTCTTGTTTACCTCTGAATCCGTTACCGAAGGCCACCCGGACAAGATTGCCGACCAGGTCTCCGACGCCATTCTCGATGCCTGCCTGGAGCAGGATCCTTACAGCCGCGTGGCGGCGGAAACCCTGACGGCGACTGGCCTCGTCGTCATCGCCGGCGAAATCACAACCAAGGCCTACGTCGATTTCCAAAACCTGGTCCGCGGGGTGATTGCTTCCATCGGGTACGACAACGCCCTCTATGGCTTCGATTCCAATACTTGCGCGGTGATCTCGAGCATTAACAAGCAGTCTGGCGATATCGCACAGGGAGTCGACACCGGCGGCGCCGGCGACCAGGGCATGATGTTCGGCTATGCCTCCGATGAGACCCCGGAGCTGATGCCGGCAGCCATCTCGCTGGCGCACAAACTCTGCCGGCAATTGAGCGCCGTGCGCAAGAACGGCAAACTGCCGTATCTTCGCCCCGATGGCAAGAGCCAGGTGACAGTGGAATACGGCGAAGATGGAAAGCCGGCGCGGATCGATGCGGTCGTCATCAGCAGCCAGCACTCCGAATCGGTGAGTAATGACGAGCTGCACTCGGATATCCTCAAGCACGTGATCCAGGCGGTTCTCCCGGCGAAGTGGCTCGACGAGCACACCAAGTACCACATCAATCCGACGGGGCGATTTGTGATTGGCGGTCCCATGGGCGATACCGGCCTGACTGGGCGCAAAATTATTGTGGACACCTACGGCGGCATGGGACGCCACGGCGGCGGGGCTTTCAGCGGCAAAGATCCGACCAAGGTCGATCGGTCGGCAGCGTACATGGCCCGTCACATCGCCAAGAATATTGTCGCTGCCGGATTAGCCAGCCGCGCTGAGGTTCAACTGGCCTACGCGATCGGCGTGGCCGAGCCCGTGAGCGTACTGGTGGAGACCTTCGGCACGGGCAAACTGGGAGAGGCGAAACTCACCGAGCTGATCCGGAAGAACTTCTCGTTGACGCCGAAGGCCATTATCGAGTATCTGAATCTGCGCCGGCCGATCTACCAAAAGACCGCGGCGTATGGCCACTTCGGCCGCACCGAGCCGGAGTTCACGTGGGAAGCCACCGGCAACGCCGCTCAATTGGCCGAGCAAGCTGGAGTGGCCGCGACGGCTAAGGCGCGCTGAAGACACTTCGGTTTTCAGTTGACTTGATTTGTTCAAAAAATGGGATCCGCCTCTCGCGGGTCCCATTGTTTTTTCCGATGCCTCGTCGATGGCTTAGAATTCTCCGGGGTGCTCGAACGTCCTTTCTTAGCGGAGATACCCATGCGTCTTTCTGTTCCTGTAGTTTTCGTGTTTGGCTTTACTAGCTTCTGCGCAGCACAGAACGGAGCAAATTGGACCTACGAGGGCAAAACCGGCCCGCTGGTCTGGGGCAAGCTCGATCCGGCGTACGAAGCCTGCTCTAAAGGCCATGAGCAGTCGCCCATCGACATACGCGGCGCGCGTCTAAACAAATCGCTTGAACCCATCGAGTTCCACTTCATTTCTGGACCCATGACCCTTGAAAACACGGGGCGCGGCATTGTTGCGCATGTTGATCCAGGAAGTGTCATGGTAGCCGAGGGTGTGCACTACCGCCTCACGGAGCTCGACTTCCATCACCCAAGCGAGCACCCGGTGAAAGGCAAACTCAGCGATATGGAAGTCGACCTGGTGTTTCACGCCGACGAGGGCAAAACGGCGATCGTGGCCGTTCGCCTCAATCAGGACAGGGGCTTTCCCAACGCATTGCTGGCGACGCTTTGGGAGCACTTGCCAACCAAGCCAGGCATGAGCACGAAGGTTAGCGATATGGTCAGCGCCGGAGGGCTTCTACCCGAAGACCGCGGCTATTGGAGCTACGTCGGATCCGAGCTAACTCCGCCATGCACCGAGGGAGTGCGCTGGTTTGTCTTCGAGGAAGACCTGAGCCTCAGCCGCAGCCAGATGCGCACCTTTACCGGTCTGTTCAAGATGAACACGCGGCCCGTTCAGGATCCGCATGGGCGGAAGATCGAAGCGAACGAGTAGAGCAGGTTTCGGGTTTCGGGTTTCAGCTTTTCGGTGCCTGTTCGGCCAGCGGTGTGAAGTTCAGCACGATCTGATCGCCGAGGCACTCAACGCGAATTCCCGTCAGGTCACGCACAAGGTAGTGCGCCGCATTGAGTGATTCGGCGGGATGGGAAAATGTGGTCGCCACTACGGTGCAGCCGGCTGCGCGGCCAGACTCGGCTCCCGAAGACGAGTCTTCGAGTACTAAACAATCCGTTGGCGCAACACCGAGCAATGCAGCACCGGCCAGGAACGGCTCGGGATGGGGCTTGCCGCGGGTTACTTGGTCCGCAGTCACCAATTCTTCAGGAACAGGAATGCCTCCCAAAGCCAATCGAATCCGAGTCAGCCTTTCGGTTGCGCTGGTGACGACAGTCCATCGATTCGCGGGGAGCGCGGCGAGCAGTTCGAGCACACCCGGCAGAATAGTCAGTCCTTCATTGTCAGCGATTTCAAGGTTTTCAATCACCTTCAACTCCGCGTTGCAGTCGAGGTCGGGGCGAAGTTTGGCGATGGCCTCCACAGCTCGCCGTCCGTGCGCAGTCACACGCGCCAAGGCGGGGTCGACGCCGCGAAGAATTGCCCATCGGGTCCAACTACGCTCAACAGAGCCAATGGACGAAATGAGAATCCCATCCATGTCGAAGAGAATGGCTTTGCAAGAAATGCTGACAGGAGAGGGGGCCGATGGGAACATCAGTCGATCTTAGATCGAATTGGATTCACTTGCGTTTCTCGGCGTGCGCCGGCTTTGGCGGGGGAAAGGCGATGTGGGGCGGATCGCCAAAGGTGACGCTGGCTTCGACAGAGTGCTTACGGGTGCCAGCGGATACCTGGTTCTGGCCGAGCTGAAGGGCACCATTCGTGATGGTGGCGTCGCCGGACCAGCGATCAAAGCGGGCCAAGGAAGCAGGAATCGGTTCAGACTTGATTGCGCCGCCAGCGATGGTGGATTTTGTTTGTGAGATGCTTCCTTGCCCGCACTCGAAGTGCAAATCGCCTTTGGCCGATGAAGCCAAATCCGCATTGGTGTAGCCCGACAATTCAAGGTTGCCGCTGCCGTGCATTGATCCTCCCGTCCAGCGCAGGCCTAAGAAGCGGCCTACGTCTGGGGGATTTAACTTCTGAAAATCACCTGCGAGCGAGTAATCCGGCTTATCCCGATCGCTGGCAGGCTTGGTGAGGGTTCCGGCGAGATGCACTGTCCCGCCGAAGAGGACGGCATCGAAGCTGGTGATCTCGGCGCCAGTTGGCACAATTCGCAAAGCTGCCGCGACATTCTGGAGTGTGATCGGGCCGAGAACGAACGAATCGGCAGTCACAGTTCCCTCAACCTGCGGCCAGGGTGGCGCAGACGAGGGATGGAGGCGGTCGATGAGGTCAGAGAGAAGGGTGCCTTTTGCGCGCGCGCCAAGCAGCGCGCTCTCGAATGCCGATGCGTCCAGATCCGCAAACTGCATCTGGAACTGAGGCGGGCAGGGTTGTTGCGGAGCTTGTTGCGGCACGCAGGCGGCTGGAAGCGTAAGGCTCGCCGTTCCTTTCAGAGGGCCATATGTAAACTCCACCGGGTCCCAACGAAGATCGTGATTCTCGATATGGAGCGTCGCGTTATCGACGACGACGTGGCCGGCCAAATAATCGGCCTGCCAATTGGCATTATGCACGGTGACTGTTCCGGCGAGAGTGTCGCCACTGCCAGTTTTGAGCAAGTCGTCAAGGGAATTCGCAGGCGAAGACTCCGTAGGGTTCTGCGATGCAAGATCGGCCGGTAAAGCACTCCCGGATGCGATCTCCTCAGCCGGCATCCAAGGCCCTTTCGCAACCAGATCCACCGCGATGGGTTCTCCGGCAAAGGCGGCGAGGGCTTCCGTTCCAGGAATGCCCGTTACCCGGGCGAGTTCTCTGGCACGAGCGAAACTTGCCTGACCGCGCGCCGCAACCTGGTAGCCAGCGACTGAGAAACGCAGATTCAAGATGAGTGGAATGACTCCGCCTGCAGGTATTGCGACGGAGCCTGCCAGAACCTGGGCTGGGATCTCCGTTCCTGTTCCACTTGCTTGAGCCAGTGGCTCAGGGGTCACAGGTTCGACAGCCACCGGCTCCATCGTGAATTTTGGCGCCTGAATAGGCCTGCCAAGACCGTCGCCGCTCAGGATAAGGTCCTCGACGGTCAAGCTGCCTGTGAGCGGGCCGACCTCTTCAGTGCGAACTTTCGCCTCGTGGTTGGTTTCTAATTTCGCTCCCGCTCCTGACTGAGCTGGGGCAGTGTTCGCCTGAGCGCGGACATCGTAGACGATCCTTCCACTTACAGTGCCTCTAGCCTCGAGATCCGGCGCGAGGTCGCTGCGGAGGGTGCGCAGCGCATCGAGGCCGGCAGTAACCGGAATGCGATCGAGCTCAATTGAAAAGCGCGGCGCGGAATCTTGGGCCGGCTTTTCTCCCGTGACGCGAACACGGCCGTCTCCGAGGGGTGAATCGCAGGCCAAGTTCTCTATACTTCGCTCGGCATAGTGATAGACAAGGGCGCAACGAGCGTCGAAGTCCAAGGGTGCTACAGGAGTGAACTCGGCGCGATGCACGCCGGAAGCGCGAAGCCGCATGGCAATCTGCGCGGCATCGGCGGTGCCGTCAAGATGCAGTTCGCCGGTGAGGTCGCCGCGCCATCCGGGATCGGATCCGGTAACGAGGCGGGCAAGCTGGCCAAGTTGAGCCTCTCGCCAGTCGAGATCCAGATGGAGGGGCATTTGGCGGAGCGCCGCTGCGCGCCGGATGCTGGCTTCTATACGTACCACTCCAGTCTCCTCGAGGTGAAGGCTCACGTCAGTCCGGGCTGGTTGTCCGCGCAATCGGATGCGCCACTCGCCGGAATTTTCCTGCCACAGCGAGAGATCGGCGTCGACCAGTGAAAACGGGAGCTTCTCCACTCCGTTTTTGAAGTTGATGCGGGAGTCAGTGGCCTCAAGATACGGGAGCGGCGCTATCCTGCGCGCGCTCGGTGTTGAAGCCGTCTGTGCGACAGCGGTGCGAAAGATCGAGTCCAGGTTCCAATGGCCTGGCCCAGCTCGCACCAGGTTGAGACTGGCTTCGTCTACGCTGATCTTGCCAATCTCGACGCGCCCACGAAGGAGCGCTAAGAGACGGATCGAAGCGGTGACCTTATTGGCGTGGAGCACAGGTTCGGCGCCGTAAGCCGGATCTTCGGCAACGCTCAAATCAGAGATCTCGAAGCCCGGCCAAGGCAAAATGTGCGCTTGAACCGACGAGAGGCGCACCGGTCTTCCCAGCGACTGCGAGATAAGCTGCGTGATCTGATTCTTGTAGCCGCTGACGCTGATGAGCGGAGGCACCACGAGCACAAGCACCAGGACCGCAATGGCTGCGAGGGCTATCCGCAACCAGCGACGCACTCGTTCGTTGCCGCCGGCACTGTCTGTCATTGTCAATTTGAATTTTAGCTGCTGGCTTCTGGCCCTGCGCCGGGACGAGAAGTTAATGGCTAGAAGGTGCTTTGTTCACCGCGTCAAGTGGAATGTGCGGCTCCATCGCGTTTCCGTGAAGAAGTGCAGCACAACGTGGCCCATCCAAGCCAAACGAGGGCCTATTCCAGTCTGGTTGTACACGGAATCGGGTGTGACGAACGACCAGTAATTGAATAGCGGCCGGCCGACGATATTCTGCCGGGGCACGAAACCCCAGTAGCGTGAGTCGAGGCTGTCATGACGATTGTCACCCATCATGAAATACATACCCGGTGGAACCACCAGGTCGCCATCGACGATGTGGTTGGGAGCGTCGACAGCCCAATTCTCCGTCTCTCCTTCACTCGGCGCCAGAGCCGGCGGAATCGATGGAAATTCGTCCAGATAATCGCGATCGATCGTGAGTCCAGAGTCCTCAATGCCGTCTTTCGGTAGAGGCTGCGCAACTCCGTTGAGGATCACGATACCGTCGTGCAGATGGATATGATCGCCCGGCAAGCCGACGAGACGCTTGACAAGAAAGAAGTACTGAGGCTTGCCGTCAGCGTCCGGCTCCGGCTCGGGAGAGGGCTTGATGAAGACGACGATGTCGCCGTGCTTAGGCTCGCGGTAGTGAACCAGCGGCATCCATTTCGCTGGCGGAGCCAAAGTGATGCGGTCAACGACGAGGTGATCGCCGACGAGGAGCGTCTTCTCCATCGATCCCGATGGGATAACGAAGTTCTGCGCGATGAATGTGAGGATGAACAACCCAACCACTAGCACCGAACAAATGCTGGCCACGGCTTCAAACGGTGTCTCTTCGACCTTGGTGGGCTCGGGAGCCAGTTCCGGACGTTTCTGGGGAGGCTCTTTGGGGCTTCGCGTCCTATTTTTCGTCATTCTGCTGCTCTTTGCGGAATTGCTCCAGAGTCGTGACTTTGTCGCTGCACCGAATCAACGCACAACGTGGAAGATGCGCCGCCAGCGGGCAAATCCCGCTAGACGTTCGGCGAGATTCGGTTCGTGTCCGAGTCTATCATCCACGCCCGGTTGGGGACTGAGCTGAGCGATTTGCTGCACGTCGGTTGAGGAGGGGCGCGTAAGCGAAAAATAGATCACCAGGGGACGGGCGATGATGACCTGGCGCGGCACGAAACCCCAGAAGCGGGAGTCCAGGCTATGATTCCGGTTGTCGCCGAGGACGAAGTACTCCCCCTGCGGCACCACAAGTTCCCCGTCCCGGGTCAGGCTCTCCACCTGGCGCCACCAGTCAGGATCGACCTGCATCCGAAAATCAGGATCGCTCAAAATATCGCCGGGAAAGTTGTCGCGAGCGGGGCTGTAGGGCGCGGGCTCGAATGCTGCGTAGGGCTCATCGAGAGGCGAGCCGTTGACGAAGACCTGTCCATTGGTGATGCGCAGCCTGTCGCCAGGCAGACCGACCACTCTCTTGATGAGCATGGGCGGCTGAGCGTGATGGAAAACGATGATGTCGCCACGCTGAACGGGCCGATAGGGCAGAAGCCAACCACCGACGCGGCCGGCGGGAGCATAGATCTGCTTATTGAAAAGCAAAAAATCTCCCACGAGTAGCGTGCGCTCCATGCTTTCAGAGGGAATGAGGAAGGGCTGTAGCAAAAAGGTAAGCACGAACAAGGCCACGACAATGGTTTGCAAGAGCGAGGCCAGCGCCTGCGGCAAGGTCGGCAGGTGCGGGTGCGCGTGCGCCCACCGTCGCAGAAACGGACCAGGAGCCTGAACGGAAGTGCTCATTTCGCGCGTTTTTCCTCGTCCTTGGAGCCAGCCAGAATGCCTGGACCAGAGATCGGCGGTCCGAGGACTTTGTCACTGCTGACTTCGTTCGCCAACAGGATGAGCGCTCGTCGTGCCGCATCCTGTTCAGCATGTTTCTTGGTGCGCCCCATACCGCGAGCCAGCGGCTTCCCTTTCTGCCCTTCTTCTCCTTTCATCCGCACTTCGACCAGAAAACGCTTGTGATGATCCGGACCGCTCTCGCTCTTGACGCGATAGATCGGCGCTCCGGTGCGTGCCGCCTGCAAGCGCTCCTGAAGCGCGGACTTGTAATTTCCCAATGCCTGTCCGGCGCGCATTTCGAGGGCCAGACGATCAGCAGCTTCGCCCATGACTCTGCCGCGAACGAAAAACCGCACGGGCTCAAGGCCTTCATCGAGAAACAGCGCGCCCATCACAGCTTCCATGGTATTCGAAAGCACGGTGCTCCTGCGGCGCAGGCCGCTGCTCTCCTCGCCGCGGCTCAGGCGCAAATGCCTGCCCAAGCCGATCGCTTCGGCCACCTGTGCCATGTGTTGCCGGCTAACCAAACCGGAGCGAATGCGCGTCAGCTCGCCTTCGCGCCACTCCGGATGAAGAGTGAAAAGCGACTCCGCCACGACGAGCCCCAAAACGGCGTCGCCTAAATACTCCAGGCGTTCATTGTCAGCCGGTGCAGACTTTTTGCCCACGTCCGTTTGCGCGAGCTGATGAGCAAGAGAACGGTGCGTGAGTGCACGCACCAGCAGCTCCGGGCTCGAGAATTCGTGCCCCAGCGCAGCTTCAAGCTCTTTCAGATCCGCCTTCACTCCAGCCTCGCTGCTTACCGTTGCTTACTGCCTTAGATGCATTCGGCGCGTCGTTCCCGGGGGCGAGAATCAAGCGCCAAACTCGAGAGGTTCTGTGCAATTCTTGAGATCCTGCAAATCGCGAGGGCCGCCGGTTGAAGATTACTGCGGCTTAGGCGCGCTGTCCTGGGACCGGGGTGCCGGATTTTCGGCTCCTGCGCCTCCAGAGTCCCGGGCAACGGGCGGTGCACCCGATGCGGGTTGCTGGAGCGTCGTGCCGGGAGCATCGTCCCCCGCTTCGTCATCGCAGTCGTGCTCATGACCCCGTTGAACGTAGGCCGACTTTACACCCCGTTCCGCGGCCAGGCGTGTATCGAGCTGGCCGTCGCGGACAGCCAACGCTTCTTTGTATTCGGCCAAGGCTTCGTCGCGCTTGCATTCCAGGTCGAGCATTCGGCCCAAATAGATGTGCGACCAAGAAAGCAGTCGCTGCTCCTTGCTCATCGCGAGGGTCTTCTGGAAGTCGTCTATCGCCGCATCAGGATGGCCGGTCAGCAAATCCACGCGGGCCATGATGAAATGTGCGCGAGCGCCGTCGGCCGTCGACTGGATGGTGTCGGTCTGTTCAGCGAGCACCTTTTGCGCCATGGCGGAGGCCGCGGTAACATCTCCGCTGGCCAGCTTTGCCTCGGCAAGATCGAGTCCTGTCAATGGGCGCGGCTTGCTATGCTGCAAGACATCTTCGTCGCCCTCCTTGTCGAATTCGGTCTGGCGCGCACGATGCACCTGCTGATCCACGTCCATGCCGTACACCATCTCGCCGATGGTATCTTTCAGGCCGGCAGGGTCTTTTTCAAATTGCAAAAGCTGTTCATAAAAGTATTGAGTCAGCACATATCCCTGCCGCATATCGTGCGCGACGGCGGCCAATTTCGCCGCATCTACCTTCTGTTGGTAGAGTTCGCGCTCATGCTCGTACCGCGGCAACTGCGAACGGTCCACGTTCGATGGAATAACGTATTCGGGAATTCCCGTGTCCATGGTGCGCGCTTCAATGGCCTTGATCAAGCACTCGATGGTCAACGAGACAGTATCGGAGCGGAAGCGGAAATCAAGGGGTGCATCGCGAACCTCTTTGAGAATCGGCTGCTCGCGGTCAATGGCGTTGGACCGCTCGTAAAGCAGGGGATCGATGACGTAATGCAGGTACGTATGACGCACGTCGTTCATGGGAATCTTGCCATCGACCGGTGAGACCACGACTACGTAGTCGGTGCCGTAGATGCGGGCGTTCACCATGGCCGGCGAGAGCTGGGGCTCAATCACCACAATGAACCTGCGACCATCGTAGGTGGAGGCCGGCATTTTGAGGTATAGGTTGACGTTGACAATCATCTTCGAGATGGGATCGTGGAGCTTGTCAATCTCTTCGTCGTAGACATGGTGCGAAGTAAGCCAAATACCGTGAAGATCCACCGCGGCTGCAAACGCACGGAGCGCGGGGAGCACCTCAACCACCTGAGTGGAATCGGGCGGCATTTCCGTCAAGTCCACTGTGATTTCCAGTTCGGGCGGAGGCGTCAGATAAAGCGACAACGAGATGTACTGCGAAATGTCGCGCTCCGAACCGGTCATGCGGTGCTGGGCGATATAGAGGCAGAGCGCGTCACGCTTCGTACGGGCATCCTCGCTTTGGGCGAGCGCCAGATTGATCTCATCCCGCACATGTTTTCGGATGGGCTCACTGTCTTCAAGGCCCTCATCGTAACCGCAAACATTCAACGCCGCGGCCATAATGAACACTTGTTCGGAGGGGATAAGCGAGATAGTCGGCCCGGCCGGATCGATGAGCGAAGGCGCTTTTTCGCGCGCGTACATCTGTGTCGAGGATGGAACTGGGCTGGCGGAGGAGGAGCTGCTTGATGATTGAGCCGGAGCGTGAGGGGATGCCCACCCGGCCAACAGACAGAAAATCGCGGCGGATATAAAAGCGAAAAAATGCGATCCACGAATCATGAGGAAACCCTGCATGCAAGTCTAGTTATGCGCAAGGGCAGGGTCAAATAATCAGCTGCTAGCCCTTAGCCTCCGGCTCTTAGCTTTTCGTGCAGATATCGGGAGAGGAGACAACACTGCCATCGGGTCAAAGCAGCGGACACAACTTTCTTTCTTGAAAAAGAAATTGGGAGCCGAGAGCCAATCGCAAAAACTTGTTTTTATCCGCGCACAGAAACGCCGGAGAATGACAGCACAGCAAGGCCGCGAACGGGCTGCCCGTAGAAGCGGGCGGGTTCAAAGCGGCTGAACAGGAGCAGATTCTCGACCTGGGAGCGGGTGACAGCATCAGTGGGTCCGGAGACGATGCGATAGTCGTAAACCTCGCCGAGATCGTTGACGTAGGCCTCAACGACAACCGGGCTGGAGATGGCGCTGGCTTCATTATTGCCCTGAGCATTTGAGAAATAGAGCAGACGAGGCGCAGTTGCGTCGCCCAACGGCTCGTCGGGTGTGGCCTGGGCAGCCTCCGGCTGAGCGAACACAGTCACCAGCACGACGATGGTTCCCAACAGCAGGACCGCACTGGCAAAACCTGCGCCTGCCTGCAACAAGAACGGCCCAACGGTGTTTCTCCACGCCAGACCCCAGCCAGTGAAGATGCTGCGCCGGTTACGCGCGCGCTCCTGGCTCACAGCGACACGAATCCGCAAGGGCAGGTCCGCCGGCTCCGGCACCGGCCCCAGGCCGGCCAGAGAAGCCTGCAATTCGCGCAGCGACTTCCAGTCTCGCGCACAATCGCGGCACTCCTGAAGGTGTGCATCGATCTCCTGCATCTCGCGTCCGTTCAACCGGCCATCCAAATACTCAGTCAAGCCAGACTGCACTTCATAGCACCCGTTCATTGCGCCTCCTCACCCAAGGAAATTTTTATCCCTGCCAGCGCTGTGGACCGCGTACCGGACCTGTGTGCCGTAAGCAGCGTTTTTAAGAAGGCGCGCCCGCGCACAAGCCGAGACTTTACCGTTCCCAAATTGACTCCCTGAATGGCCGCCACTTCCTCATAGACGAATCCTTCGATATCGCGCAGAATCAGGGTGGTACGGAATGGCTCCGGCACCTGGCGAAGCGCCTGCTCCACTCGCTCCCGGCTTTCTTCATGCAGGGCCGCGTCGTAAGGCGATTCTCGAGGATCGACCAGCATGTCCTTCAGCTGTACCGGTCGTCCACAATCGCCCTGCGCCATCTCCTGCTCCATGGCGATCTCCTGCTGCTGGTGCCTCGACCACCAGCGGCGCTGGTTGGACGCTTCGCGCAACGCAATGCGGTAGATCCAGGTTCGCAACGAAGACTCCCCGTGAAATCCACGAATCCCGCGGAAGACTTTCACGAAGACTTCCTGGGTCAGATCTGCGGCGTCGGCGGAGTTGCGCACGGTGCGCGCCAACAACGAGTAGGTTGGCTGATGGTAGTGCGTAATCAACCACGCAAACGCTTCTTCGGAGCCGGCTCGCAATTCATCCACGAGAGCCGCCTCATCTGATTGAAGCGTCAGCGCTCTGGCAAGATTGCCCATGGTGAGGTCCGCCTGCAATTTCGTGTCCTCCCACGTTACCGCATACCAGCCATCGTCTGCACGTTCTCACATCACACCGCGCTATGGCGCCGCGGCGCGAGTAGCTCATACACAGCCATTTTATGGCGGACTCCGGAGGCCGTTTAGCCACCGGAGGCCCCTATTGCGCAGGCTCAGGCGTACCGCATTCTGGCCTTTGCATCTACCCTTCTTAGACACCGTGGCCCCGTGAAGTGTTCCCGGTATCGCTCAATGGGGATTTCCGGGTCATGAAAACTCTGTTGATGGCTTCAACGGGACTCCCTGCCAACTGCTGGGTTCTCCGTATCGGTTCTGGCTCCGCGCCCATGGCGCATAGGATGAAAAGTGGAGGCGCTAGCCTATGTTTTCAGCCCATCCAATCGGCTTCATTCATAGCCCGTACAGGGAAACCTCGGCGATTCCCAAAGGGCTCGGTGCCAAGCACGATGCCGAAGGCGGCATCGAAATCCTGCCTGAGTTCGAACCGGGCCTGACCGACATCGAGGGGTTCTCGCACCTGTTCATCCTTTGGCAATTCGACCGCGCGGATGGGTTCGATCTAATCGCCCATCCGCCCACAGATGAGGGCCGGCCTCACGGCGTCTTTGCCACGCGGTCACCGCGCCGGCCAAACGGGATTGGCCTCTCAGTCGTGGAGTTGCTTGGCCGCGAAGGCTCGTCGCTCCACGTCCGCGGTGTCGACATGCTTGACGGGACACCGGTGCTCGACATCAAGCCGTACCTGTCCAGCATTCCGGCGGAGAAACTGCGGCGGGGATGGCTGGGTGAAGCGGAAAAGAACCGTGCATCGTGAATCGTGAACCGTGAACAGTGGTCGAGTTCACGGTTGATCAACGAAGTTTCACGGAATTCCCAGCAGCTTGTGCGTCTGCAGGCTCAGTCGCCAGCGTGGATGTTCCAGGCAATAGGCCAGCGCAAGTGTCGTATTCAGTTCGCGGGCGGGTCCGTCCATGGGCTGCAGGAAGAAATGACGGAACTGCATCTGCTCAAATTGTTTCGGCTCTGCTCCAGGCTGAGGGTAGACAAGCTTCAGCTCATCGCCGCTGAGCTGCTTGAAAACTGCGCCGGCCTTTGGACTGACGCAAATCCAATCGAGGCCCGCTGGAGCCGCGATGGTTCCGTTTGTCTCCACAGCTATCTCGAAGCCACATGCGTGCAGCGCATCAATCAGCTCGGTGTCGATTTGCAGAAGGGGTTCGCCACCGGTGCAAACTACGAAACGATTCCCGGGTTCGGCGCCCGCCGGCCATTTCCGGTCAACGGCCGCTGCGAGAGCTTCGGCGGAGGCGAAGCTTCCGCCGCCACGCCCATCTGTATCGGCAAAATCCGTATCGCAGAATTTGCAGACAGCCGACGCGCGGTCCCGCTCGCGTCCTGACCAGAGGTTGCAGCCGGCAAAGCGGCAAAACACCGCTGGCCGTCCTGTCTGCGCACCCTCCCCTTGAAGGGTGTAGAAGATTTCCTTGACCTTGTAACTCATAGAAACAAGCTCTTAGCCATTAGCTGTTAGCTTTTAGCATCTCCGAGGCAGCTTCCAAGTTTTAGGCTCTTTGCAACGACTTTTGGTTCGCAGCGAACAGCTAATAGCTAAAGACTAATATCTAACGCTTCAGCGGGTCTTCGATCCCATTTTCTCGGAAGCCCTTCTGCCTTAGAAGGCAGGAGTCGCATTGGCCGCACGGTTCGCCCGTGGGGGAGGGATCGTAACAACTGCTGGTCAAGCCGTAATCGACACCCAAACTGCGCCCCAGGCGAATAATCTCAGCTTTCGAAAGCGCGATGAGCGGCGTATGAATCTTGAGCGCCTGGCGGCCCTCCACACCAGCCTTGGTTGCCAGGTTAGCCATTTTTTCGAAGGCAGCGATGTATTCAGGACGGCAATCAGGGTAGCCAGAGTAGTCGAGCGCATTTACACCTAAATAGATATCGTTAGCGCCCAACACCTCGGCCCACGCGAGTGCAAAAGAGAGGAAGATCGTGTTGCGCGCGGGAACGTATGTGGCTGGAATGCTGCCCTCCATTTCCGGGGTCGTGCGGCCCTTAGGAATGGCGATGTCGGCTGTAAGAGCCGAGCCGCCAAAGGCGCGCAGGTCAATGGCTACCGTGCGGTGCTCTGCGACACCGATGGATCCGGCTACACGCTTTGCGGCTTCGAGCTCAATGGCGTGACGCTGGCCGTAGAAAAACGAGAGCGCGTAGGTTTCGCAGCCATCGCGCCTCGCAACCGCGAGAACGGTCGCCGAGTCAAGACCTCCGCTCAACAGAACGACTGCGCGTTGAGGTTTGTTTTCCATGGCTTGAGGCTACTTGAGATCGCCGCCACGCCCAATGTCCATCGACGGCGGAATCGGGTTACGTTCGTCGATGTAGGCGTTGATGCACTGATCCAATACGCCCTTGGCTTCCAGAATGAACTCGACCGCGTCGCGGGCCCCGCCATAGCCGCCTGAGTTCGGCGTTACGAAGTGCGCTTCGGCTTTCACGCGTTCACGCGCATTGGCCACAGCCACCGCAAAGCCCACTTCGCGCATCGCCGGAAGGTCAATTACGTCATCACCTACGTAGCAGATCTCATCAAGCGCCACGCCTTCTTTGGCGATGATTTCGCGAATCGCCTTCATCTTGAAAGCGCAACCCTGGTAGACGAATTCGAGCTTGAGGTCGCGGGCGCGCGTGGCCACGGTCTCGCTGATGCGCTTGGTAATCACGCCGCACTTCAGGCCGCCGAGGCGTGCCAGTGAAATCGCCGTGCCGTCATGCGCGCTATACCCCTTGGCCTCAACCATGGTGGTTGATTGCACGCCGAAGCCAATGCTATCTTTGCCACTGAGCTCATCCAAGACCCCGCTGTGCGCGGAACCAGGCACGAGCCAGATCGTGCCATCGGTCCATACGCCGTCCACATCGAAAAGAATGATCTTGATCTTGCGGGCGCGGTCTTGCGCGGTGAGTGCCATTTCTTGATTTTACCGGTCGCGCCTGATCGCCCGCTTACCAATACAGTGGAATCAAGAGAGAATAGAGACGTGGATCGAGACTCTCCCACAACCGCGCCACAGCTTCCGCCAGGACTCGACCTTGAAGACTATTACTTCGAGGGACCCTATCTCGTATTCACCGCCGCGTACCATCTCAAGCGCGGGACCTGCTGCGGGTCTGGTTGCCGGCACTGCCCCTATCGAGAAAATCCAGCAGCGCAATCAGAGCCCATCAAACTCGACTAGTGGCCGGCTGCGTCCGCATATTTCTCGCTGGCCGGATCTGCCCTGGCGATGTTATAAATCCAGACTTGCGGAACCGGGCAGGCTGACCTTCGCATTGAGGAGGTTTCCCCAACTTCCGAGACCGCAGGAAACCAACCGATTTCGAAGATCGAGGAGGGAAAGATGGGAATTCTCATGTGGATTCTGGTCGGCCTAGTTGCCGGCTGGTTGACGGGCAAGATCATGAAGGGCTCAGGCTATGGGTTCTTCGTGGACATCCTGCTGGGCATTGCCGGAGCGTTGGTGGGGGGATTTATCGCGAACCATCTTGGCGTGGATTCGCACGGCAATTTCCTATACAGCACCTTGATTGCCGTGGCCGGCGCAGTCATCCTGGTAGCCATCCTCCGGCTGCTTAAGCGAGCGTGACGGCTGCCAACCCCTTCCGCAGCGGCACCGCGGAGGGGGTTGGGTCCGCGGCAGTTTTACTCGGATCCGCCAGTCGCGGCCGGCGACGATGTAGGCGGCGTGGCGGCTGGTGCGCCGGACGGCACTATGGCCGGCGCCGCGGCAGGCTCGCGTACCAGAACAGCGAAGCGCGGGAAGGCGAAGCTGCCCGCAGCGTCGTCGATCACGTTCAACTGGCAGACGTACGGGCCGGGCTTGAGGCCGCTCAAAGGCACATCGAGCTCGATCGCGACGGCATCGCGCCCTTCGACGTTGATTGACCTGGCTTGCACGATAGGCGTCTGATAGACCTTGTTTGATCCCTGGATGAGTTCCAGACTGCTGAGCAGATCGATCGCGGATTTTGGCTCCTTCGGCGCCCCATCGGCCGATTTTTCGTGCGCCGGATCGTAGATCTCGTAGAGAAGATACATGTGCTGATCCTGGCGAAAGACGTGGCTGATGTTGGGCACGTATTCTTCGCCATTTCGCACCAAGGGATCATCTTTTCTGCTCGGCTCGCGCTGAGACGCCAGGATAATGGAACTAATCTTCAGCGGGGTCTTCCTCAGATCGGGCAGCGTCACATCGGCGATGAACGAGCCCATGCGCCCGGTCTGATTCTCCCGCACCACAAACTTGAGTTGGTACTTGCCCGGCGGCAGATTGAAGCTGGTGGTGTATTGGATGTTCTTCTGCCGCGCCTGCAGCGACGGATCGAGGTTGAGCTTGACCGTGTCGCGCACGCGCCCGACAGGGCGCTGAGCTTGATCGATCACCGCTCCAATAATGTCGAGCGTGGCCTTGTCTTTGTCGCCACCTTTCACAAATGGGATCTGCGAGCCGGGCACGACGAGCGAAACCGGCATGTAGAACCGGTTTTCATCGAGGCGGAAGTACATAGCGTCCATGTAGACAGCCATGTCGGTGGCCGGCAAGTCGCTGGCCAGTTGGTCCTGGAGTTCCTGTTCGCGGTCTTCCTTGCCTGAGTGCTTGAAGTCAGCGGGAGCGTAGTATCCGGGCCGGTAGTCGAGTTTGATGCCAAGCTTGTCGATTTTCACCGTCAGCTTGCGGTATTTGCCGTCGCGCGCTGGATTCGTTGAGTGAAAGCCGATGGCATAGTAAGCCGAATTATCTTTCTGCACCTGAGCAAAAGCCGGCGCAAAGTCATTGGAGTCAAAAAATGCCTTGCCACCGGTGTCGCTGGAAAGCGTGGCCATCACTTCCTGACTGGCGAAGTTCGCGTTCATGTTTGTCGTGAGCGCGCCACCGTTGAATCCGCTTTGGCCGCGCAAACTGCCGGTGGAGGCGTCGCCCAGCGGCGTTACGGCCTGCAAACCACGAGTGTCCACGCTGTAAATGGCCAGGTCGGCGCGCACCGCCGCGTTGATTGCGGACCGCAACGAAGCTTCGTTCTCAATGCCGTCGCGCGAGATTCCACCGGAGAAGTAGAGCAGCGATTTCTTCTCATTGATCTTTGCGAGGGATTGCGAGATCGCGCGCAGCGCAAAAAGCTCGCGGTCGGTATTCAGGTCGTTGTACTCACTCTCGTCGGGCGTGTATGCAGTCGTGTCTTCCACCTGGTTTGAGTTGGAGTTTGCGCCCTGAGCAAATCCCTGGCCCTCGGTGCCGTTGTAGGCGCCAACCTCGTTGATGAGCGCATTCTTGTCGGCGGTAAAATCCTGGTCGACGTTCAGGGTGTCGCCGAGCGAGACCAGAGCCACAAGATCGGCGGGCTGCATTTTGGCTCGAAGGAAAGCCTGCGCCGCGTCGACGCTACGTTCGAGATCCTCGGGTTGCATTGAAGTCAGATCGAAGAACATCACAATCAGACGGTGGTTGCGCAATTCTTCGGGCTTGGCGACGGCCACGGCCTTGCTGCCGGCAGGGCCCGCGGCCAGCCCGCTGACCATCGCTTCCTTGAGGGGCGTGGCCATGTCCACACTCTCGAAGTCGAACGAGCCGATCTGCTGCTCTTTTCCGTTTTCAAAAATCTTGAAGTCGCTCTGCTTGAGGCCCGTCACCAGTTCGCCGGTCTTTGCGTCGCGCGCGACCACATTGGTCAACACAAGCTCGGCGTTCGCCTTCAACGTAAAGCCGGCCTGAGGCGTCTTTGTGACCTGGGCAGAGTCTTGCGCAGAGATCGGATACGCTCCCGGCGAAACAAGCGCCAGCAGCCCAACGACCGCCCCCAATCTCCGAACCAGACCCGTCATCAGTATCCTTCCGTCCAACGATCAGCCCGCCGACTCGCTGATTTGGGCCCCTTCAGAACCTGAATCTCGCCATAAACTGGAACGACCGCATCTCATGCACTGAAGTCACTTCGCCAAAAGTTGGAGAGCCCTCGGTGGTGTTCACGCCTGAGTACTGCACCGTATTAAAAACATTGTTGATCGTGGCGCGAATCTCCATACTGCGCGTCTCGCCGAAGTCCATGGTCTTGGAGAGCGACATATTGTTTGAGACTGTGCCCGGCCCCTCAATCGAATTGCGCGGAGCGTTGCCAAAGTAATCGCAAAATCCTGGCGTATTGCTCGGCGCCGAGTAGGCTGCGGTGTTGAACCACCTGCGCAGAGATCCGCCGCCGGCGGCCACCGATTGTCCAGTCAGATCCGGCCGTGATGCGCTCGAATTTCCACACTCTACGCTCTGCGCTGTCGGCTCGAATCCGGGCGAGAGCCAAGATCCGGTGGCGAAGTTGAAGCTGCCGGAAATGGAAAAGCCCTCAAGAATATGCGAGCCCACACCCGAGGTAACCCAAAACTTATCGGGTCCGAAAGGAAGTTCGAAAAGATACGTGCCGCTCACTTGGTGACGAATGTCGAGAACGGAGTGGCCCTCCTCCGCAGCCGGATTCTGCCAGTCTTGCACCAGCGAGCCGCCACTTCCATTGACCGATGTCGCGTCATCAATGGCATGGCCGTACTGATAGTTCGCGCCGACAGAAATGCCTTTAGAAAGGCGCTTGTTCAAGCGGACTGTTCCGGCATTCATCTTGTAATACGCTGCCGATTCGTCATAGGTGAACGGCAACCCCGAGGGGTCTGTTCCTGGGCTGGAGGGCAGCGCGCGCGGCGCGAGCTTGACATCGAGATGATTCGAACGCGCTCCGTTATAGCCAAGGTTCATCACGATGCCCCAGGGCAGTGTCTTCTGTATGTCGAGATTCCACGCCATCACATAGGGCAGTCCGTAATGCGGGTCGACTGCGTAGTTGCCTACCGCGGCGGGCGCGGGAAAAGGGTTATTGAAGAAAGCAAAGCAACCCGCCGGAACGGTCCGCGCGCAGGCCGTTGACGGCGTGTTCCCAATCGCGTCCTGATTGGTCTGCTCGTCGGTGAAGGGCGGCTGGTGCGCCATGGTTGTTGCAAAGCCGGAATATTCGCCTACCGTGTAGTTGGTGCCAAACCCTGCACGCACCACAGTCTGCTTGATCTTCGGCACGCGCCAGGCCAGCCCCACACGCGGCTGGAAGGCCTTATGCCAGGGAAGGACGAGCGAGTTTGGCAACCCGTTCGTCCCGGCAGTCTGCTCGGTCTCGCTGGTGAATCCCGCGTCCGGATTCGTGGCCACGTCGGCTAGGTGCGAATATTTCTCGGTGTACGGCGCGAAGAACTCCCAGCGCACGCCGAAATTCAGAGTGAATGAAGGCAGCATCCGCCAGTCATCCATGGCGTAGGCGTCCACTACGTTGTCGCGCAAGTAACTCTTCGCCTCCGAGGAGTTGAGTGTTGTTGACTGGGGCAATCCGAGCAGAAAATCGGCGATGGATGAGCCAGTGGTTGGGTCCTGCGCGGCGTCTTCAGTAAACAATCCGGTGAAGACAAAGTTCCCAGTGGCGTTCGAGCCGGCGAGAAAGTCGCGGTGCACGCGACGGTAGTCGCCGCCGAACCGCATGTTGTGCTTGCCATGAATCCAGCTCAAGACCTGAGTAAACGAGATGGTCTGCGCGATGGAGAAGCTGGGTTGCGTTTCACTTAAACCCTGAATGCCGTTGCTGAGCGAAATGTCGGGGATGCCGTAGTTGAGCGGCACGTTGTTGGGCACAGTCACGCTAGCGGCCGCCGCTGGATTGTTGGTGGTGTCTGTAAAAAAGTTCGTGGTTCGGCTGTTGCTGCGATTCCAGTTGACGTTGGAAATGCTGGTGAAGAGATGGTAGCCAACCGTATAGCCAGCTTGCAAGGAATAGGAACTGGAAGCGCTTTTACCACCCAGGTCCGGAAACAGATTTACCAGGTCCAGGGCCGAGTAGGACCAGTTGTAGTTGAGGTTGATGCTCTGGCGCAGACCCTGAGTCTGCGAGCCGCCGCGACGTCCGCCGCCGTAGCCGAGCTGCTGCGCCGTGCTGCCGGGCCGCGCGGCTTTTGCGCCGAGACTGCGGTTGTAACGAATGCCGGCCTGGGTGGTGTTCGACTGCGCAGTTGTCAATAGGTGATAGTTGTAGCCGTTGATGGTGCTGCCGGCAGGCAAGTTCGGTGCGGGGAAATAGTTAAGAAGCGCCGTCGACTCTGGGGAGATAGACTGTCCCGCAGCTCCAGTGGGTGGGATGACATTGCTGTTGCCCATGTAAGAAAACTGCTGGCCGGTGACGGGGTCGTAGATCGGCGGCAAGCCGGTGAGATCGCCGGTGCGTTCCGCGTCGGTAGGAACTGTGGCATAAAAATCGTCCGGCGTGGACGAGCGCGTGCCGCTCAGTGTCAGAAAAACCGTGTCCTTGCCGCTGGGCTTTGTCAGGTGCGGAATATACGGCGCGCTCATGAAGGAGAGAGTAAAGCGATTGGTCCCATTGGCAGGTTGCTCCTGCTGTTGGCCCAGCAACGCAAACGGCTGAGCGTTGATCGCCGAATTTGTTCCGTTCCAGGCGATGGCGCCATGCGGCTGGCCGGGATTGAAGTTGCGGAAGTTCCCGCGTCCGCCGCCTCCGCCGCCGCCCCTTCCGCCGAAGCCGCCACCGCCCCCACCGAATCCCCCGCCGCCAAAGCCTCCACTGCCGAAAGCGCCTCCAAATCCTCCACCACCCCCGTAACCGCCGAATAGTCCGCCCTGGCCCGCACCGCCGGATTGCCCACTCAACCCACCTTGCGCTTGAATCGATAGTGCTGCATCTCGCATGCGATCGGAATCGAGGCCGGCCAGCGCGCTCACTTGTCCCGCTTGTCCGGTGATCGCAACCGACTCTTCGCTGAAGTCGGAGTTGCCGGCAATCGAAGGCAAAGCGGCGCCGCTGGCGCCGGCCGTACCAGCGCCCGTGTCGGTGTCGGTGCTCAGCGCATTCAAAAGGTTGACGTTCCCAGGCGAATTACCCACCATTTGCTGAGTGATTTGATCGTCGTTGCCTTGGCGCGCGGCCTGTTGCGCTTGCTGCCGATCAATTTCGGCTTGCCGAGACGCCAGAATCAGCTCAAAGTTCACAGTCTGATCGTGGCTGGAGGCATTCAGAACGGCTTCCTGCGTCCCTCCAGCGAAAGCCGTGAACTGAGTGCGGATGACATAACGGCCGTTTTGCGGAATATTCAATTGCCACGAGCCGCTAATGTCGGTCGTCGTGGAATAGCGCTTGCCGGTAAGTGCGTTTTGTGCGGTGATCGTGACGCCCGGCAGCGGGATGGTGCCGCTTTTGACCACGCCATGCAGTCTTCCGCCAGTGACTGGCTCGGGCGCGGCTGGCGCAGCAGAGGTTGAAGGAGCCTGAGTTACCGGGATTGGGGTCGAGGGAGCTTGCGGCCATGCAACAAGGCATGCGGCTAAAACATACGCCGCCGCACTCGCACGCCTGATTGCCGCCTGCCGCATTGTGCCGCCCGACCTCTCTTATCAGTATTCAGTCTGACGAGCCTTGCAGCGCGAAGGTTTACGGACGCGGCGCGCGGGGCCAGAAGGGACTGGCGTTGCGGTTGATCATTTGAACCCAAATGAATGTTTTGCACTTGCAATCCCGGCCGCCGCATGTTAACTCTCAAGTTAATAGTTTTCTGATAGCTGCCGCGTGAGTAAACGTGGGCACGCAACGGACGGGAAGCCAAATGAGCATAAAGATCGGGACCACGATTCGCGCCTACCGCCTGCAAAAGGGATTGTCGCAGGGGGATATCGAAAAGAAGACCGGACTATTGCGCTGCTATCTCTCGCGCGTGGAGAACGGTCACACCGTGCCCTCGCTGGACACGCTGGCCAAAATTGCCCACGCGCTCGACCTCCCGATCGCGCAGTTCTTTGCCAGCGACACCCTCTCCCGCCAGATGAACACGCAGAATCTCTCCGATGACGAGCTGCGTTTTCTCACGCAGTTACGCCGCTACTCAACGAATCTGAATGAGAGCGACCGTAAGCTTTTGTTGGCAATGGTGAAGAAGTTCTCCGCGACTGCAACGCGCTAGCGTCGCCGGCCTCATCCCTGCGGCGGAGGGATATGGGCCACATAAAACCCAAAAAGCACGAGAAGCAATACCACCAGCGCCACCGTCAGCCGTAACTTAAACTGAAACTCACTGCGCGGCGAACCAATGCGTGGCACCATGGGAACCGCGAAAAGCAGGCCGCACAGGAAACCGCCTATGTGCGCCGAATTGTCGACTTCCACACCGGTGAATCCGCTGCCGAAGTTGATGGAGAGACCGATCACGAGATTGATCGCAGCGAAGTAAATTACGGACTTGCGCAGTTTTTTTACTTCCAGCGGCGGCACGGGCAACATCCTTGACTTCAGCAGCACGATTAGCGCACCGGCGATGCCAAAGACCGCGCCCGATGCCCCAGCGCCGGCCTGAAAGTATGGCGCTCCCGAGGCGTCGTGAATCGGCCGCACCCAGTTGTAAAAGGTCGATAGCAGGTTGCCAGCAGCGCCGGTGAGGATGTACGCAGCGAACAAACCGAACGATCCCATCAAAGGTTCGGCCAATAGTCCCAGGTTCCACAGGCACCACATATTTGTGGCGAGGTGAAGAATGCCGACGTGCACGAACATCGCGGTCACGATGCGCCACCACTCTCCGTAGACCAGCACATTGTTCGGCCTGTCTGCGCCCCAGAACATCAATTGATCAAGAGTCGGCATCCAGAAGCTGGAGCCGCGCGCCACCATGGCCAGAAACACGGCGCAATTGATCCCAACGAGTAGATAGGTGGCCGGCGATTGGGCCCACGCGGGACGACGCCGACGCGGCGGCGGTGCTTCATCGCTGGCGGGAGGTAGAATCTCCGGCTGGGTGGATGAGGAATAACTTCCCATACCATCACTCTAAAGCATTCCCGGCGCCACAGCGCCTTGAGGTTTCCTGCGGAAGCATTAGAGAACACAGCGACATCCACAGGCTGATCTCATGCTTCGAAATTCGGTTCGCCTCCGCGATGTAGTCTGGAATTTGTTCTGACTGCGGCGGCCCATCATAACGAAGACGCGGACCCCCGCGGATTCTTAAACAAGGAGCGGAGTTTTGAGCTCGGAACCCAATGTAAACGGAACTGGCGCAAAGCCAATTCGCCGCGCGCTGCTGAGTGTGACCGACAAGAGCGGGCTGGTCGAATTTGCGCAGGCGCTCAAGAGCTTCGGGGTCGATTTGATTTCGACCGGCGGGACGGCAAAGGCGCTACGCGAGGCCGGTCTGGCGGTCAAGGACATCAGCGAACTGACAGGTTTCCCGGAGATGCTCGATGGCCGAGTAAAGACGCTTCATCCGCGCGTGCATGGAGGCCTTCTCTACATTCGCGGCAACGCGGAGCACGAAGCGGCGGTGGCGGCTCACGGCATCCTGCCCATCGATATGGTGGTAGTGAATCTTTATGCTTTCGAGAAGACAGCGGCGCAGCCGGGTGTTGGCTTTGGGCATCTCATCGAAAACATCGATATTGGCGGGCCCTCGATGGTGCGATCCGCCGCAAAGAATTTTGACGATGTAGCAATTGTGACTCGCGCATCTGACTATGCGGCGCTGATCGAGGAGCTGAAGGCCAACGGCGGCGCATTGACCCACTCGACACGGTGGCGCCTGGCAAAACAAGCCTTCGCTCTCACCGCCGCTTACGATTCGGCTATTGCGAATTCTCTTGAGCGGATTGCCGAAGCTCCCATTCCCGCAGCACCGGCCGAGCATGACCTTGCTTCTCTTCCTTCCACATTGCGCATCAATCTTCCGCTGGCTCAGGTGCTGCGTTACGGCGAAAACCCGCATCAGCGCGCGGCGCTCTATGCTGACGGATCAGGCCGCGGAATTGCAGGCGCAAGACAGTTGCAAGGCAAGGAGCTGAGCTTTAACAACCTCGTCGATCTAGACGCATGCTGGGAACTGGCGCAGGAGTTTGAAGAGCCTGCCGTCATCATCGTCAAACACACCAACCCTTGCGGCGCGGCCACGGGCACGACAGTCCTCGACGCCTATCAAAAGGCACTGGCCTGCGATCCCGTGTCGGCCTATGGCGGCGTGATCGGAATCAACCTCGAAGTGGACGGCACATCAGCCGAGGAAATCGCCAAGCTGTTTGTGGAGGCGATTGCGGCGCCGGGATTCTCGCCTGAAGCCCGGGAGCGCTTTGCCGCGAAGAAGAACCTGCGCCTCGTTCAGGTTCGGGCCGCCGAGCCGCGACCGATGGTCAAGCAGGTTTCCGGAGGGCTTCTGCTGCAAGACGCCGATATCGGCCGCGTGACAGAGTCGGAGCTCAAAGTCGTCACGTGGCGTCCGCCCTCCGCCGAAGAGCTGCGTAGCCTGCTTTTTGCCTGGCGCGTTTGCAAGCACGTCAAATCGAATGCCATCGTGTACGCGCGAAACGGCCAGACGCTCGGTGTTGGCGCGGGACAGATGAGTCGTGTGGATGCGGCCAAATTCGGCGCAATGAAGGCTGTTCTGCCACTGAAAGGCTGCGTTGCCGCCTCCGATGCGTTCTTTCCGTTCCCCGACGGCCTGGATGCTGTTGCACAGGCCGGGGCGACCGCTGTGATTCAGCCGGGCGGCTCGGTTCGGGACGACGAAGTGATTGCTGCAGCGGACAAGTTGGGTCTGGCCATGGTCTTCACCGGAATCAGGCATTTCCGGCATTGATGAACTCAGAGACGGCGCAGTTCGGACAGTTTGTCGTCTGGCCATCGCGTGCCTCTTTAGTATCAGGAAATCCCGCAATCTGCCGCGCATTTGCGACGAATGACAGGTAAAATCGTCTTAGTAGTAGGCAGGTTCGCTCAGATCCTCTGCCGGTGCCGCGTCTTTTTTGCCCGATTTGCGGCCAAGGACCTATGGAATTCCCTGCATGATGAGAAAACTCCTTCCAAGACTTGATCTCGCGCCCAGGTTTGCTGCCGCGATTGTGTTCTTACTGCCAATCGGGTTTGCCCGGGCTCAAAACTCGCCGGCAAATAACCCATCGGCCCCGGCGAAGAGCCAACAGCCCCAGCCAAGCGGAGCCCCGGCCAAGGCTGCGCCAGTGGAAACGGCGAAGGCCGATGCTGGATCGAAACCGGCAATAACGGCACCCGACACAGCGACAGAGCCAAATCGCGCCCAGGCTTACTATCACCTGGCCTTGGCCAGCGTGTATGAGGATGACGCCATTTCGGAGGGACGCACCGATGAGATGAACCAGGCCATCGAGCAGTACAAGCTTGCCCTCGATGCCGATCCCGATTCCGCCGAGTTGAGCGACGATCTGGCGGATCTTTATTTCCGTGCTGACCGGGTGCACGATGCCGAGACCACCGCGAGGGCGCTACTAAAGTCTCATCCCGACGACGTCGACGCGCACCGGCTTCTGGGGCGCATTTACCTGAGGCAACTGGGCGAGGGTGCAAACGGAGGAGCGTCATCAGTGAGCTCCAGCAACGTGCTTGACCAAGCGATTGCGGAATTCGAGAAGATCGTTGCCTTGCAACCCAAGAGCGTGGAAGACCACATGGTGCTGGGGCAGCTTTACACGGTTAAGCACCAGCAGGAAAAGGCAGAAGCCGAGTTCAAGACCGCGCAGGATATTGAACCGGAGTCAGAAGAGGTGGTGCTGAACCTGGCGCGGCTGTACGCCGAAAGCGGGGACCTACAACATGCAGTGAAAGCCATCGAAGCAGTTCCCGTGGACGGAAGAACGCCGAAGATGGAGTTTACCCTGGGCGCTCTTTACGACCAGATGAAGCAACCCAAGGACGCCATCGCCGCCTACCAACGCGCTGACGACCTGGAGCCTGGTGACCTGCAGACCATGGATGCGCTGGCGTCGGCACTGCTTAGCGCCGAGCAGCTTGACGAGGCGCTCAAGGAGTATCAGGCGCTGGCCGAGGCTGACCCGGAAAACACTGAGGCGCTGGTTCATATCGGTGAGATTCAACGCCGCCAGGGTAAATACGAAGATGCGCTGGCCACCCTTCGCAAGGCGCGCAAGATTGACCCGACGTCATTGGAGGCCGGCTTTAACGAAGGGCTGGTGCTCGACATTCTGGGCCGCTTCGACGACGCCATCCAGACCTACCAGGAGATGGTCGACGCTACTTCGCACGCCAACGGCGCTTATACCGATGAGGAGAAAAACAACCGCTCCATTTTCCTGGAGCGCCTGGGTGCGGTGTACCTCGAGGACAACAAGACAGATCCGGCGATCGCGGCATACCAGAAGATGATCGATATGGGCGGAAGCTACGCCGCGCGTGGCTACCAAGGTCAAGTGGACGCGTACCGCAATGCCCACCAATTCGACAAGGCGATCGCGGTCTCTCGCAAGGCCGTTGCGGCCAGTCCCCAGGACCGCGACCTGAAGCTGATGCTCGCCAGCGAACTCGCCGACCAGGATCATCCTGAAGAAGGCCTGGCGATGGCAAGGAGCCTGCTTGAGGGCGCTACACCTGACCAGCAGCGTGGAGTTTGGTTTGCTTTAGCGCAGATGAACGTTCGCCTGCACCGCTGGAAGGATGCAGAGGATGCGCTGGACAAGGCTGAACCTTTGGCGACCAAGAAAGAAGACCGGACCTACTTGTTCTTTCTCCGCGGCGAATGGGCAGAGCGGCAGAAGCACCTGGATCAGGCCGAACAGTTCTTCCGTCAGGCGTTGAATCTGGATCCCGCCAACGCGATGACGCTCAACTATCTCGGCTATATGTGGGCGGACAAAGGGGTGAAGCTACCCGAAGCCCTCAAGATGATTCGCCAAGCTGTCGATGCCGAACCCATGAACGGCGCGTACCTGGATTCGCTGGGTTGGGTCTACTTCAAGATGGGTGAGTACGAGCTGGCCGAGGACAACCTGCGGCAGGCAGTCAATCGTGACCAGACCGACCCTACAGTTCACATGCACATGGGCGATCTCTATGAGAAGACCGGGCGCATCCGGCTGGCTGCGGCGCAGTGGCAGCTTTCGCTTGATGAATTCGCAAAGTCCTCTGCCGCCGACATCGAGCCGGGCGACGTCGAGAAGGTGCAGAAGAAGCTCGAAGGTGCACGCGTCAGGCTGGCCAAAGAGGACAGCTCTGCTGGGCAGGCCAAACCGGAATAATCCCTGACGCAACCGCCGCGCTGAATTCGTATCGAGGACACAGATCTAGGGAGAATGAAGGGAAACTGCGGCGTTCGCTTCAGCGAACGCCGCGTACTTTTGCGCACCTCTCAGGCCACCGGCTATTGCGCGTGCGCCGCCGCAGCGCTCAGGTAAACATCCACGTTGTTCTTGTCCACCAGCGATGTGCCCGTATCGACGAATACCGGATAGGGTGCGAAGGCGTCGACACTATAGTCCTTGTTGAGCTGCGCAGGCGGATCGTGAAAGATCTCGTCGAGAGCTTTCAGACCTATGTAGCCCATGGTGTACGGCTTTTGAACGACGGTCGCGTCGATGACTCCGTCCTTGATGCCTTGCAGCGTATCGGGATTCACGTCCCAAGCCACCAACTCGCGACTGGTGTCGCCCGTTCGTTTAATCGCGTCAGCGACCAACTTGCCTGACGCTGAGTCCAGGCACACGAAAGCATCGATCTTCTTGGCGCCGGTCTGGGCCAGCAGCACCTGGGTCCGATCGAATGCGACACTCGCGTTTCCCTTGATGTCGATCACTTCGACGATGTTGATGCCCGGCTGCATTGCAAAGGCGTCCTTGAATCCCTTCAACCGCTCTTCCGTATTGGGCTGGCTGGCAAGCGTAAAGAAGACTACGTTGCCTTTCCCGCCCAGCTTCTCGATAATCCTCCGGCCGCCCAAACGCCCTGCTTCGAGGTTGTTGGTTCCGATGAAGTAGAGCCTGTGGCTGTTCGCGGCGTCGGAGTCCACGGTGATCACCGGAATGCCCGCGCTGATGGCCGCATCGATTCCCGGTTGCATCACGGCAGCATCGGAGACTGAAACTAGAATCCCAGCCGGCTTGGCTGCTACCGCCTTTTGAAACTCCGCCAGTTCGCTTTGAGGATCGTACGTGTCAGGTCCAGCGACCTTCACCGTCACATTGTATTGGGCCGCAGCCGCCTTGAATCCGGCGATCGCCGTTTCCCAGTAAGGCAGAGAGACGTTGGTTGCAACCAGGTAATAAACCTCTTTTGGCGAGTGCCTTGACCCGCAACCCGAAATCGACATCATTGCCAGCGCAGCGAGCGCCAGCGCCACCTGCTTGTTCGGCTTCATTGCTACCTCCTCTTGAGGTCCAAAAGACTGTTGTGACTGGCGCATACGATTTGCCCTCGCGCCACTCCCCTTAGAAATTCCGGCTGGATGGTACTCCTGCGGAATTGCGGTTGTCTATCCGCAGGCGCACAGATGTCGCGGAAGCGAGCGCCGCCAGGGCTTGGTAACTTCGATCGCAGCGACGCCTTCCTTGCCACGCAATCTCCCTTTTTTGCGGTATAACCAGATCTGAGCAGCGAACTTCGCGGTTGCGTAGTGAGGGTGAGTCCAAATGATTGCGCTCAAGACCGAACCTATGGCCGCGTTGCCTGCGGGAATCGCGGTTGCTGGTAGCGCAGACAGCCCACTAACACGCAGAGTCCACCCCGAGCCGCCGCACACCTACCGCACCCCGTTCGCCCGTGACGCCGCCCGAGTCCTGCACTCGCGGGCCTTTCGTCGTCTCGCAGGGAAAACACAAGTCTTTACCCGCTTGCCCGCCGAGGGGCTCTCCGACCATTTCCGCAGCCGGCTGACGCATACGCTCGAAGTGGCACAAATCTCGCGCACAGTGGCTGCGACGCTAGGCCTGAATGTGGAACTGGCAGAGGCCCTGGCCCTGGCGCACGACATCGGCCATCCTCCCTTTGGCCATGCCGGCGAAAAGGCGCTCGATCGCGCCCTCAGTGCGCATGGTCTCAGATTCGATCACAACCTCCATGCATTGCGTATCGTTACCTGGTTCGAAGAGCGTTATCCGGCTTTTCGCGGACTCAATCTCACCCTCGCTGTCCGCGAAGGCATCGTGAAGCACTCGCGCGACTACTCATCCCAGGACTATCCCGAGCTGGCCGAGTATTTTCTCGACCGCTTTCCGCCGCTGGAAGCACAGTTGATCGATCTGGCGGACGAGATCGCCTACCTCACCGCCGATCTTGACGACGGCCTGGATTCCGGCATTCTTGCGCTCGGTCAGGTTCTCGATGCCTTGCCTCTCATCCGAGAATTTCACGACGCTGCACGCGCGAAGTTTCCTGCGGCTCCGCATCGCCTGGCCGTCTACGAGGCGTTGCGGCAGCTTTTGAACGCCTGGGTTACCGATCTGATCGACGAAGTCCGTCTTCGCGTCCAGGCGCTCGGCGCGACGACCCTGGACGAAATCCGCAGCGCCCCACAAAGACTGGCTGCGCTCAGCGGGCACATGGAAGCTGAACGTGCCGCGGTCAAGGAATTCCTCTACGCGAATCTCTACAACACACCCGCTCAGGAACGGGAGCATACGCTTGCGGAAGAGGTGGTGCTCGAGCTGTTCATGTCTTTAATGACCGATCCAAGGTTAATGCCGCCGGACCACCAGGCGCAGATTCCCACTGAAGGACTGGCCCGCACTGTAGCCGACTACATTGCCGGAATGACGGACAGCTATATTGTGCAATTGTGGAAACGGCGCGAAGGAAGGTAAGTTACTGCACGGTGCCCTGCGGACGGATGCGCCGGAGATCAAGGGCACAAAGAACGGCATTCTGGGCATTCAAGCGCAGATTGTCGGCTGCAGCCCACAACCATAGACGCGAGATCTGACTGGAGTTGCGACCGAGCTGCTCCGGACGCATCCGAACCAAGATGTCATTCTGTCCCGTGGCGGCCAGATTCGACGGCGAATCAGTGTCTTCCAGAACCAGCTCGACATGTTCGCCCGTCAAGGCCTCTTCAAGAGCGACAACCTCCACCGGCCGTTCTAATTCCACGGCGATGGAGAACGTATAGCCATGGAAAACAGGCGCATGAATCACCTGCAATGCCAAGGCCGGACCGCGCCCGCCGGTGAGCGCATCGTAATGGCGGCGCATGCGCGCTTCGACCTCGGGCAGGCTCACCTTCGAGCTTTCTCCTGTGCCGGCAAGCAAGTTGTATGCGGCTTGAGCATCGTAGAAGGCCCGCGGCAGCGGGTGGAAACTGAGCAGGCTGACGGTCTGCTGATGCAGTTCGTCCATGGCGGCCCGGCCGAAGTCGCTGGCCGGTTCGAGCACCGTGGCGGCGGCAAAACGCAGCGGTACGGCCTGCTGCAACCGTTGGAGCAGCAAAGCAACTGCGATAACGGCCGGGTGAGCAGGAACCACAGCCGGCGTGAAAAGATCGACGGCCGCCGCTTCAGGGGCGAGCCATGGCGCTCGAATGACCACCCCAGGCTCCCGATCCAATGCCGCTGAAAGATCCAGGACCGTCGACCCGGCGCGCAATGCGTGCTGCCAGTGCCGACGTGTGAGACTCTCGCTGCCGCAAAAAAATGTGAAATCAGCCCCGTCGAAAGCATCGGCGCTGATGGCCTGAATAAAGGTGACCTCGTCGCCAACCTGGTCCAGCTGACCCTTTGCGTCTCCTTCGTCGAGCAGCGCAAAACTGGCCGAGTCAAGCGGCGATTCGGCCAGGACTTCTTTCAGCTCCCGACCCACCAAAGTCGAAGCGCCGGCTATGGCAATTCTGTACACAGCAATCCTTTTCCTATCTGGAGTCCGATTATGGTCTCGATGAGCCGGGTTCTGCGGCCACCGGCGAGGGAGAGGGTGGATCGAGCGGCCTTCTGCGCCGTCGCCGTGACCAACCATACGCCGCCCGCGCCCAAATCCCCGAGAACATGTATGCCAGCGCTACCGGGAACATGACCACATTCGAGTACCGTAGCGCAATGTATGCAATCAAGGCCAGCAGAACCAGCAACTGGAAGGGATGCCGGCGGGAAAAGTTGATCTCCTTTGCCGACCAGAAGCGCCAGGTGCTGACCATCAGGAATCCAGTCAGTCCTACGAGGATGAGCCAGGGAACGGCGACCCACCATTCCTCGACGGGATAGGCGTTGAAGAAATGGACCGTGGCAGCCACCAAGCCTGCCGCCGCGGGGATGGGCATACCGACAAAGTACTTCCTGTCGGCACGGCCCGGGTTGCGCGGCTGCGCATCCGGACTGATGTTGAACCGCGCCAGGCGTGAAGCTCCGCTTAGAAGAAAAAGAAAACAGACGAAAGCGCCGGCTTGCATCAAGTGCTGGCGCAGCTGCGGGTTCATCGAATCGGGAAGAAAATGGAATCCCCAGACAAACGCCAGAATACTTGGCGCCATTCCGAAGGTGATGACGTCGGCCAGTGAATCCAGTTCGCGGCCGAAGTCGCTGGCAGTGTTGGTCAGGCGCGCAATGCGGCCATCGAGGGCGTCAAATGGAATGGCGAACAGAATGGCAATGGCCGCCCAATCCAAATGCCCGTGCGCCTGCCCGCTTCCGTCGAGGGCTGCAATGGTTTGGGTGACGGAGAAGTAACCGGCTCCAAGGCTCCCGGCGGTGAACAACGAAGGCAGCAGATACATGCCTCGGCGCAGGCGCGGATGCGGTTTGCCCTTTCCCCGCGGAAAATCAAAGGAATTCACAATCTCCCTCCATGGGGCATCGCAGCCAGCACGCTGGCGCCTCCCTTGACCCTGTCTCCGACCTTGACTCGCAAAACCGCGCTCGATGGAATGACAACATCGACTCTGGAGCCGAACTTGATGAGTCCCACGCGCTGCCCACGCTCGACCGACTGTCCTTCATTGCAGCGAAAGACGATGCGCCGCGCAAGGAGCCCGGCAATCTGCTTGAAGGTAACTTCATACCCCCCGTCCGCGCCCTGGCCGCGCACGGTGACGGTGTTTTGTTCGTTACGCTCGGCCGAGGCCGGGTTCATGGCATTGAGGAATTGCCCCTTCTGATAGCGAACTCGGCTCAGGACTCCGCCGATCGGAGCGCGATTCACATGGACATCGAAAACACTCAGGAAGATGCTGATCCGCTGCCGCGAACCATCGGGAGTCGAAATGGGAATGGTTTCAGTAACGAGGCCATCACCGGGCGAAACGATCAAGCCGTCGCCGGCTGGAACTGTGCGTTGAGGATCACGGAAGAACCACAGGAAAAATGCAGCCAGCAGGACTGGCGCTACGCCCCAGATCCACCCTCCTGTAATCCACTTGAGCGCGCCAGCCACCGCCAGCAAGCTCAACCCGTAGATGTAACCGTCGCGAACCATCGTTCCCAACGATTATACGGTGATTAAAGAGATGAACCCATTGCACCAAGGGATCACGTAGACACAAACGAACCGATCACAGTGCCAGGCGGAACCGCGTGGCAAGTGAGCCGCAAAAGCCTAAACCCTCGGAACTTACGCCACGGCAGGAATGCGGCGCTCGAGGGCGAAGATTAGATCCTTGGCGTGCAGCTTGAGTTTCTTCAAGCGCACTTCTTCAAGTTGTTCGTCTTCGGATAGGTATGGCTTTTGAAGCAACTCTTCCAAACGCTGAGCGTAGCGACGATGTTCTGCGTGCAGGCGATCGATCTCTTCGCTCAGCATGGAACCTTGTACTTCGTCCATCAAGCACCTCCGGTTCGGCGGTTTGGTTAAGCGGTACCTGGCCGCCATTTTTCTTAGAACATTTACATATATCGCTGTTTCGGGTGAAACGGCAAGTCAGAAATCCTCTAAAGGTAACCGCGGCCTGTGAATATCAAGCCGAACGATGCCAGAAGTCTCGGTAATCTGCTGCTCAGGAGAGCTGAAGTCGCATGAGCACCGCATCCTCAATGGGATCAACGTAGTAAGCCGGACGAAGCCCGGTTTGGCCGAAACCCGCGGAACGGTAAAAGGTCACGGCGGCGCGGTTTGACGTCCGCACCTCTAGAACGATCTCAAGCACGCCCATGGCGCGAAGATCATGGACCAAACGGTCAAAGAGCATGCGGCCCATGCCTTGTCGCTGGCTCCCGGCGGATACGGCAATCAATTCAAGTTCCGCCTGTGGAGGCAAGAGGCTTGCCAGGGCAAAGCCCTGGACATTCCCTAAGCCGACCGCGACCAGGGCGATGCGGCGGGGCGTCGATTCGGAGTTCAATGCGTCTAGATAGGCTGATTCCGGCCAGTGAGGCGCCTCCGGCAGGCTGGCGGCAATCTCTATCGCCCGAGGTATGTCGGCAGCCGTCATGTGCCTGACCTGCGCTTTTTCAGCAGAGGAATTCGGCACACTAAGACCTCGCCGCGACCGGTTTGGCCTCAACCTCGTTGCCGAAGATCTCAGCATCCGAGCGGCGCAGGTAGTGGCCGTCAAGCAGAGCCAGATCGACAGAGGCGCCAGCAACCAGTCGCGCTTCGCCGAGACGCAGCGCGTCCGCCGCGACGGGCGAAGGCGTTGAGACCACTTGAGTGCCCGGCCATGCGGCGGACAGGATCGCGGCAGCTTCATCGTCGCAAACGGCCACCCGTACCGGCGCGGGATTAATGGCGCCAAGTTCACGAGGGCCGGCGAGAATCTCGACGGGTTTGAGGCCCATTTGTTCAAGCCTCAGGAAGACCTCGCCCCGATGAGCGTTGAGTGCGGACGACGGAACACCGGATTTGCGCGAAAGCACTTCAAGCCGCGAGAGAGCGACGACGGGAATCTCCGTCCCTTCGGCCAGGCCCTTCACCGCGCTCAGCCCCACGCGGACCCCGGTAAAGCTTCCCGGCCCATTCATGACGATGATTCCGCCGAGTCCTCGGAGTTCGACCCCAGCCGATTGCAGCAACTCGGCCACTGCGGCGACCAGCGTCGCCGAGTACGTCCGCCCGGCCAGGTCAGTTTGTCCGAGAATCTCGACGTCTCGCCCAGCCAGGCGGGCTAGCGCGACTGAACCCGTCGGGCCGCAAGTATCAATGGCAAGAATTGGCTGACCGAAAGACACAACGCTACCTCAGACTGCCGCGAGCGCCTGATCGAGGTCAGCAATCAGGTCTTCCTTGTCCTCGATGCCGATCGACAGCCGGATCCGTCCCTCGTTAATCCCCATGGACCGGCGCACTTCCTCGCTCACAGAGCCGTGCGTCGTAGTGGCCGAGTGCGATGCCAGCGACTCGACCCCGCCCAGGGATTCCGCGTTGATGAAGATCTCGATCGCCTTAAGGAAACGCGCCGCTTCCTCGCGCGACTTGAGCTCGAAACTCATCATCGATCCGAAGCCCTTCTGTTGCTTTACCGCCAGGTCGTACTGCGGGTGCGTCTTCAGTCCGGGATAAGCCAGCTTGGTCACCTTCTTGTGCGTGGAAAGGAACTCCGCCACCGCACGGCCGTTCGCCTCATGCTGCTGGATGCGGAGGGGTAGCGTCTTGATGCCGCGCAAGACGAGGAAGCACTCGAAAGGAGACATTACGCCGCCCGCCGCTTTCTGGACGAGGAGAAAGCGCTCTTTGTGCTCGGGCTTTGACCCGATCAGCGCTCCGCCAAGACCGTCGGAGTGGCCATTGAGGTACTTCGTGGTCGAGTGCATAACGATATCCGCACCCAATTCAAGCGGACGCTGCAGCGCGGGAGATAGAAAGGTGTTGTCGACGCTGACTTCGACACCGTGGGCATGAGCGATTTTCGCCACGCCGGCAATATCCGTCAGCACCATCAGCGGATTGCTCGGCGTTTCAATATGCACCAGCTTCGTATTCGGCTTTATGGCCGCTTCAACCGCAGCCAGATCGCTGGTATCCACGTACTCAATCTGGATGCCGTAGCCGCTCACGATCTGATCGAAGAGACGAACCGTGCCTGCGTACACGTCGCGCGAACAGACGACGTGATCACCCGCGTGGAGCATCGCCACCAAGGCAGAGATGGCGGCCATTCCGGTGGTGAACGCATGCCCGCTTGCTCCACCCTCCAACGTGGCCAACGCAGTCTCCAGGCGGTCGCGCGTGGGATTGCCGGCGCGAGAGTAGTCCCAGCCGCGGTCGCTACCGATGCCGGTAAGTTCAAAGGTCGAAGAAAGATAGACCGGCACATTCACAGCGCCCGTCAGGGGATCAGGGTGCTGTCCGGCGTGAACGGCAAGTGTCGAGTACTTGTATGGAGACATGAGGTAGCTGTCGGCTCCTAGCTTTTAGCTACTAGCTTATCGTGCGAAGCGATGGGTCCGGCCAGCGAATCCATCGGATGACGAAATGCGCACCCTGAAGTGCATTACCGACCGCTAGACTGCGACCGGCAGAGCACTTGCCGAATCCCGGTCCGCGAGAAATTGGGGCAAGCACGACGCAGCATTCGCTGTAGACCGCCCTACGTGAACTGGCTGCGAAAAACCGCTTTGATGTGCACCAGGCGCGCGTGCAGCGCCTCGGCCTCTTCTTTAAGCCCCAGCCGATTGGCCAGGCCGATGGCGTCGTAATAACATTCTTTTGCGTCGCTGTAGCAGGCCGTTGCACCGCTCGACGAATGCGCTTCATACATATCGTCGTAGGCTTTCTCGCCCATCGCTTTCAGGTGTTCAAGCTGCTTCAGTTGTGTTTCGCGCTCGGTCTCATCGGCCATTTTCGCAACCTACTTCGCCGCCGACGCAGCCTGCTTCGATGTGCGCACTGATGGGAAGTAGCCGGTACGGGTACGAACCGTCAGCTTGCCCAATCCCTTGGACTCAGCAGTCACTTCTACACGCCTAAAGCCTGGGATGGTCGTCGGCTTTGTCGAGTGGTAGTCCAGCGTGTACTGGCTGCGGATGTCGCGCGCTACTTCGGCAGCAATCTGATCCACCTGATCGATCGACTTGGGGAAGAAAGCCATGCCGCCCGTCTCAGACGAGAGCAAATTGAGCGCACGCCGCGCGTTCCGCACTTCGGCGCGACTCATCTCGTCGCCAAAGAGCAGCCCAATGGAGTAAATGACCGGTCCGGAAAGCTGCTGCACGCGTTCGATGGTCTGCTCCAGATTCTGACTCGACGCGTTGTCCTCTCCGTCAGTGATGAGGACAAGTACCTGCTTGGGCCGCTTGGCGTCGGCCACCAGCTTATCCGCCGATGCCACCACGGCATCGTAGAGCGCGGTGCCTCCGCGGGAATCGATGTGCGATAGCCCGTCGCGCAACTTGCCAACATTTGAAGTGAAATCGCAATCGATAAAGGCTTCATCAGAAAAATTCACGACAAAGGCTTCATCCTGCGGGTTCGAGGCCTCGACGAGGTCGAGAGCGGATTTGTTCACCGAGGGTCGCTTGCGGTACATCGAACCGGAGTTGTCGACTACCAGCCCCATGGAAACGGGCAGATCGGTGTGCTGGAAGCTGATCAGCGTCTGCTTCACCCCGTCTTCGTAAACAGTGAAATCGTCCTTGGTGAGGGTTTGCACCAGATTGGTGCCATCGAGGACGGTCGCGTTGAGCACCACTTCTTCCACGTCGGTATGGAGCAGATAGCCTTCGCCCTCCTTTTTCAGGGGACCGGACGAGGGAGTTGGGGTCACTGAGTCAGGCGAACGCACCGGATCGGTGTCAACCGTAAGCGGCGGATTCGCCTGCCTCGCAGCTTGCGGTTGCTGGGGCTGCTGCGCGGGTAAAGCAAGCGCGGCGGCGACAAGAAAGGAAACCAGAATCGCGTTATTGCAGAGGCGCATAGTAGCCGGTGCGAGCATAAACCGTAAGCGGAGGAAGGCCTGGAGGCGGATTCACCTTTACCTTCACTTTACGCCATTTGCCATCGCGGGTCAGGTCAACAGGTTTATAGCCGATCACATATTGGTTGCGCAGTTCAGTTGAGATCTTTTCGGCAATGTCACTCATCTCGTCCACGTCGTCGACGCGGAAGAGCCTCCCACCGGTTGCGGAGCTGATGTCGTCAAGAAGCTGCGGCCCAGTGCGCTCCTCGGGGGTGGGCGCATAGGGATCGAAGATGCCAATTGAGTAGATCTCCACATCAGCTTCGCGAACTGCCGATCGCACCTCGCCCTCGGTGTAGCGGGAGCGATTGTCGCCGCCGTCGGAGACTACCAGCAGCGCCTTGCGTTCGTGGTGAGCATCCTTCATCTTGGCGATGCCGTAGTAGATCGCATCCAGCAGCGCCGTGCGGTGGCCAGCCTGAACCGTGGCGAGCCGCGCTTGAATGTCGTCGACGGAGCTGGTGAAGTCCTCAATCAGCTCTGGGCGGTCGTTGAATCCAATGACGAAGAACTCGTCCTGGGGATTTGCCGTTTTGATGAACTGCAAGATTGCTTCGCGTGCGCGGACCAGCTTGGAAGACATGGAGCCTGAGAGGTCGAAGATAATGCCGATGGAGACCGGCGCATCTTCGCTCGCGAAACTGGCGATCTTCTCTTCGCCGTTGTTTTCATAAACCTGGAAATCTTCCTTTTCCAAACCCGTCACCAGCCGGTTCAATGGGTCGGTGACGGTGACTGGGACCAACACCATATCCACATTCATTCGGATAAACGAGCCGGGATGAATATGGAGCGATGCCGTGCCCGTTTCAGGCGCTGCCTCTGCTCCCTTCGGCTCGGTCGCAGGCGCCGAGGTGGTCGAAGGCGGCTCGACGTGCACTTTATTCAGTTGGTCTTCCTGCGCGCGCAGCTGAGCGAAGCAGAAAACCGCTGCCAGCGCTCCCACCCAAACATAACGGTGAAACGGGGCACAGTGGCAAAAGAAGGCAAGCTTGCCCGCCCCTTTTGGAATCGCGTGCTGGGGAAGCGTCCTCATGAGGCACCACGGAGGGTTGAAGGCGATATTACCACCATTGGCATGCCGCTGCTGTTAGTAGATTGTCACCGGCACGCCGCGAAGACGAGCGCTGAAGCAGGCCGCCTACGTCAAGCGCTGAGATACAATCGAGGCTGGGCCAACTGCGCATTTCAATCATGTACAGTGCGGCACAAACAAAACTCAGTATCCTCAGACTCGCGGAGAGCAAGACCTTCCTCATGGCTCGTATCTATCCTTTTCGTGCCTGGCGCTACAATCCCTCCTCGGTTCGCCTGGAAGACGTGGTCACGCAACCCTATGACAAGATCACGCCGGCCATGCAACAGGCGTACTACCAGCGCAGCCCCTTCAACCTTGTCCGCATCATCCTGGGACTGCCTGAACTGTTTGACGCAGAGAAGGGCGAAAACGTATATACGCGCGCGGCGCAGGATTTCCGTGCCTGGCGTGAGCAGGGCATTTTGGTCCAGGAAAACGAGCCGTGCGTGTTTGCGTATGCGCAGCGCTTCAAGGTTCCCGGGACCGAAGTTGAAAAGGAGCGGCGCGGATTCATAGCACTGGGCAAGCTGCATGAATACGCTGACCAGGTCGTCTTTCGCCACGAACAAACGCTGTCGAAGCCGAAGAGCGACCGCCTTAACCTGCTCAAAGCCACGCAGGCGCACTTCGGCCAGATCTTCATGCTTTATTCCGATCCGGCCGGCAGCGTGGAAAAGATTCTCTACGAGGGCAATGATGCCGCCGACGCCGAGGTTACCGATGAGTACGGCGTTCAGCATAGGCTGTGGCGGGTGAATAATCCCGCAGCCATCCGACTGCTTGTTACAGCCATGAGCGACAAGAAGCTCATCATCGCCGACGGCCACCACCGCTACGAGACGGCGCTGAAGTACTCCAAAGAGCACCAGGGCGCAGCTCATGGCAAAAGCGCCTCGAGCACGCAGCAGTTGCCGCAACCCGAGTTCCCCGAGGCTGCTGCCATGATGACCTTCGTCAACATGGACTCTGACGGGCTGGTGATCTTGCCCACGCACCGGGTTGTGCACGGTCTCACCAGTTTTTTCGCCACAGCGTTCTTGAGGGCGGCCGAGGCGTACTTCGAGGTCAAACCGTTGCCACCCTTTGAGGCCGCATCGTTTATTGAGGAGTTATCGCGCGAAACGGGAACGGCCTTCGTGGCCGTCACGGTTGCCGGCGCATTCCTTCTGCGCGCCAAGCCGGATGTCTTGGCAGAAACCCTAGCCGATCTGCCCGAGCGTCAGCGGCAGCTCGACCTGACTCAATTGCACTCTGTCGTATTCGAGCGCTTGCTCGGTCTGGATGCCGAAAAAGTGCGTGAGCAGACCAACCTGCGCTATCTGCGCGACGCTCAGGAAGCAGTGGAACAGGTACGCGGCGGCGAGGCCGATATTGCGTTCCTTACCAAGCCGGTGACCATGGAGCAATTGAAGGAAGTTGCATTCGCTGGAGAAGTGATGCCACAAAAGTCCACAGACTTTTTTCCCAAGCTGCTCAGCGGCCTGGCTATTTATGCCCTGGATTGAGACGATGCGGCCGGAACTGTTGGACCCGGGCGCGGAATTTTCTTTCACCCGGCCCGCTGGCCATTTGCCGCTGAACACGACCTCCGACAAATCTCGGAGAGACCGCAATCGCGTATTAACCGGAGCAATTTGCGCCCTCTTCGCCGTCACGGCATGCACCGCGGCGTTGGCTCAAGCTCCTCCCGCCCCTTCGCGCTTTGTGGTGTTGCTCGATGCGGCACATGGCGGCGACGACTCGGGCGCTCATCTCGGTAACGAGACCGAGAAGGCGTTTACGCTGGCCTTCGGCATTCGACTCCGCTCACTGCTCGCCGCGCGCGGGTTCGCGGTGGTGACGACGCGCGATTCCGACGCCGGCGTGGATTTCGATCGCCGCGCCGACATTGCCGACCATGCCAATTCCCAAGCCTGCCTGACGCTGCATGCTGCGACGAGCGGCTCCGGCGTGCACCTGTTTGTTTCTTCGCTGGCACCGGTCCAGAACGCGCGCTTTCTGCCATGGAAGACAGCTCAGGCGGCATGGATCATGCGCAGCATCTCTCTGGCCGGTGTGATCAACTCTGCGCTTTCGCATGCCAATGTGCCAGTCTCCCTGGGACGCACTGCCTTGCCTGCGATCGACAGCATGACTTGTCCGGCCGTAGCCGTTGAGATCGCGCCAGATCGATCGTCCGATGTGCAGGGATCAGCGAGCCTCGATAATTCGGATTATCAGGCGCGCGTGGCAGATGCACTCGCCGCGGCCCTGGTGGAATGGCGATCGGAAACGCGGGAGGGCCACCAACCGTGATCCCTCGCCACCAGACCGTCCTCTTCATTGTTCTGCTCGCAGCCTCTGCCATCATGGGGGTATTGCTTTGGAACCAGTTGCGGCGGGCTCACGATCGCCTGCTCCGGGGCGAGGATTCGGCTCCTACACAGGCGCCACTGGTGGCTCCAGCCGAGCAAGCCACGCTAATGGTGGCCAACGATGCCGATAACACCGTCGAGCCCCGGATCCTCACGCTGCCCTTGCCGCAGAATCCCGAGTCTCGGGCGCGGGCCATATTGGGCAGGTTGCTCGAACTCTACGCGGCTCCCGAGTCCACGCATCCCGTGCCCGGCGGGGCAACCTCGATCGCAGAGGTCTTTCTCTTACCCATCGCCGGTTCAAGCGAGAGCGGAACATCCAACAGTCCGGAGCTTGCAGTGGTTAACTTGACGGGCGCGTTTGTCGCAGGTCATCCTTCGGGCCTCGAGACCGAATCGCTCACGGTGCTTTCGATCTGCGCTACGCTCAATGCGAATCTGCCCCGCGTAACCGAGGTGCGATTTCTGGTCGACGGTCAACCGCGTGCGAGCCTCGCGGGTCACGCCGATTTGATGCGCACCTATTTGACCAACGAAAACACAGCGGCAGTTGGAGGGGGCCGGCAGTGACACGCGCTAAGAAGATAGTCGCGTGGGCCGTGCTGCTCGGATCCGCATTCGCGCTTCGGATTGGTCTTGCAGCGGCCTCGCCCAATATCTTCTTTCCCGATGAGATTTTTCAGACTCTCGAGCCCGCCCACCTGCTGGTGTATGGCTATGGCGTGATCTCGTGGGAGTGGCGGCTTGGGATTCGCTCCTGGGTCTTTCCCACCTTTCTTGCCGGAGTGATGCGCGCTACCGCCTGGATGGGCACGGCTTCATCCGGTTACGTGCTGGGAACGGCGATCGTTCTATCACTGATCTCGCTGATCACAATCTGGTTCGGGTATGCGTGGGCAAAGCACGCCAGCGGCACGCCCGCTGCGATCATCTCGGCCCTTGCGTGCTCTTTTTTCTTCGGGTTCGTTTACTTTGCGCCCAAAGCGCTGAATGAAGTCGTGGCCGCCCATGTTCTGTTGCCCGGGCTCTACCTTGGCGAATACGGCCAGAAGCTCGGCGAACGAAAGCGGCTGTTCCTTGCAGGGCTCCTTTGCGCGCTGGCTGCCTGCCTGCGTATCCAATTACTGCCTGCACTTCTGTTCGCAATGGTTTACTTTTGCTATCCACGCTGGCGCGCCAGAATTCCCGCAGCGGCAGCGGGCGCACTCGTTCCTGTGCTTTTCTTCGGTGCCGTAGATTGGATGACGTGGTCCTATCCGTGGCAGTCGTTCATCCTCTACTACAAGGAGAACGTGGTGAGCGGCCCTGGCAAGGAACTCACCCTCGTTCAGCCGTGGTACTGGTACGCGCTGGTTCTTTTGGTTTTGCTTGGTCCGGCGGTTCTGCTTCTCTTTCACGGTGCCCGTCGAAGCCCGTTCCTGGCCATTTTTTGCGCCATCGTGGTGGTTTCGCACAGCGTCATTCCGCACAAAGAGATTCGCTTCATCTACCCGATTCTCGCCCCGGCAATCACCCTGGCCTCGATGGGCATCGTCGATCTGCTCGACGAGATCAAGGCGGGGATGAAATTCCTTGAGAATCCCAGGTGGGTTGTGGCCATCAGCGTTGCGTTCCTCTTCATCTCATCGGCGCTGCTTGCGGCGCACTGTGCGGACTGGTTCAAGACCCGCTGGGGCGATGGGGCATTCGATCGCCTCAGCCGCGAGCCCGCATTATGTGGAGTGGGAATTTACCACGCGATCTGGTGGCAGTCCGGGGGGTATACGCATCTTCATCGCGATGTGCCAATCATTCCGCTGGAAAGCGCCGCGCAACTCGCGAAGGATGCGCCCGCAATCAATGCGCTGATCGCGCCGGTTGATTCACCCGGGCTTCCGGCCGGATTCGGGCAATCGCAGTGCTGGGAGGGAGTCTGCCTCTATGAGCGGCCAGGAGAGTGCGCAGCTGCCCCCGCAAACGAGGAACTGAACGCATATCTCAGAAAGATTGGAAAATGAGGCGAGATAGGCACGCGACACAGTAAGGCGACTCGATGCACCCAGCTCATAGAGGCTACTCTGAAAGACATGGCTCCAACCATCGGTGTTTTCGATTCCGGCTTTGGCGGATTGACCGTACTGCGCTCGCTCATCGAACGGCTTCCGAGCGCGCAATTCGCATTTCTCGGCGACACGGCGCGGCTGCCCTACGGCTCCAAGTCGCGGCGCACCATTGCACGATACGCCGCGCAGAGCGCGCAGTTCCTGGTGGGTGAGCAGGGCGCTGAGTTCCTCGTGATCGCCTGCAACACCGCCAGCGCGCTGGCACTCGACGCCATCCAGGAAGCAGTTTCTGTTCCCGTGTTGGGCGTCATTGAGCCCGGTGCTGCTGCCGCTCGAGCCGCGTCGCGTACCGGCGACGTCCTCGTTGTCGCCACTGAGGCCACTGTGCACAGCCACGCGTATACAAAGGCCTGCGCGGCCCATGGCCTGCGCACCATTGAAAAGGCCTGTCCGCTGCTGGTTCCGCTGGTCGAAGAAGGCTGGACCGATCACCCGGTGACGACCGAGGTGATTGATATTTACCTGAATGAACTTCGCGCAGAGGCTGCGGCTCGCAATATGAATCCGGATACGCTTGTGCTTGGCTGCACGCATTACCCGCTCCTGCGACCGCTCTTTGAAGGCGCCGTGCGGCCTGGCGCAAAGGTGATTGATTCCGCAGAGTCTGTGGCGCAGGCTGCCGTGGGAATGATCCATGGCCAGGGAAAGCCGACCGCGGGCGGAATCCCGCACGAAGCGGAAGTGCATTGCTTCGCCACGGACTCCGTAGAGAAATTCGAGCGCCTGGGCCCGCGGTTCCTAGGGCGCCCGGTGGGACATGTTGAGCTGATCGATCTAGGCGGGTAATGCCTGCACCGCATCTGAACATGAAATTCGCTCTGGTATTCTGAATTGCGGCGGCGACTCCGCCGTCTTCCCCTTGTGGATTAGAGTTTTGGAGGGTTCAAAGCAGCATGATCAATTTGGCGGGCAAGACAGCCGTGGTCTTTGGGCTGGCAAACAAGCGCTCCATCGCATGGGGCATCGCCCAGAAGCTTCACGAGGCCGGCGCCACTCTGGCCATCTGCTACCAGAACGAACGCATGAAGGCCGAGGCCGAGGACCTGATCAACGATCTCTCCGGCGCCAGCGGCTTTCAATGCGACGTCTCCAACGACCAGGAGATCGTGACGCTGTTTGCCGCGCTGAAGGAGAAGTACGCCAAGATCGACATTTTGGTGCACGCGATCGCCTACGCGCCCGCTGAGGAACTCAAGGGCGAGTTCATCAACACCAGCCGCGAGGGCTTTCGCATTGCGCACGACGTCAGCGTCTACTCGCTGATTGCAGTCAGTCGCGGCGCGGTGCCGCTGATGACCGAGGGCGGCAGCATCATCACCCTTACCTACTATGCTGCCGAGAAAGTTGTACCTCACTACAACGTCATGGCCCTCGCCAAGGCCTCGCTCGAGTCGGCCGTGCGCTACCTGGCCTTCGAGCTCGGCACGAAAAACATTCGAGTGAATGCCATTTCCGCCGGACCCATCAAGACGCTAGCCGCGCGAGGCGTGGGCGCATTGGGCGAAATGATGAAATCGCATGCGGAGCGCTCGCCCCTGCACCGTAATGTCGATCAGCTTGAAGTTGGCGGCACGGCGCTCTACCTAGCGAGCGACTTGGCGAGCGCTGTGACCGGTGAAACGCTCTACGTCGATTGTGGCTACAACATCATGGGGTACTGAGCTGGCCGCGCTTTCTGCAGCTTGAAATCTACATCGCCATTATCTCGGCCCAGACGGCAGGCTCGACCGGCAGTCCGAGCCGCGTATTTTCGTCTCGCAGGCGCAAAGTTTCCTCGCCCGGATATCGAACCTTTCCGCCCTGCGCTGCGGGTTTGCAGCTGTGCAAGGACGCGACGACCGCGTCGGCGATCCGATCTGCCTCCGCCGCCGACCCGAAGGCTCCGGGATTGAGGGCAAGAAACATCTGCGAGATCGCGGTCTCCTGAACGGCGACTGAGGAGATTTGATGCGTCGCCTGGCCCAGCGTCATCATGGCGGCGATCATATCCAACACAATGGCGAGTCCCGATCCCTTCCAATACCCGGCGGGCAGCGGTCGCCAAGATTCTTCGATGGCTCCGGGGTCGCGTGTCAGTTTGCCTTCCGCATCGAACCCGCCATCCACGGGCAGCATCTCGCCGCGCTTGCGGTAGCTTTCGAGGGCGCCATAAGAGAACTGCGACATGGCCATATCCAACACCACCGGTCCGTTCGCGCGCGGAACGGCGATGATCAGCGGATTGTTCCCGATGATGCGCTCCGCACCACCCCATGGCGGCAAGTTGGGCATGGTGTTGGTCCAGCAAATGCCGATCATTTCCGATTCCGCGGCCTGCCAGCCGTAGGTCCCGCCGCGCATCCAGTGGTTTGTATTACCCAATGCCACGCATCCCACGCCATGCCCGCGGCCAACAGCGATCGCACGCTCCATTGCGGCGAATGCGTTCAGGTTGCCCGGACCTCGACGGCCATCCCAACGCTCCAGCGCTCCCAGGCGCGCAGTCACTTGCGGTTCTGCCGCGGGATCCACGCGGCCGTTGCGAATGGTCGTCACGAACCGTGAAAAGCGGTTGACGCCGTGGGTGTAGACGCCGTCGCGCGTAGTCTCCGCAAACAGACGCGCGCACACGTCGGCGCGGTCATGAGCGAATCCGAGCTTTCGCAGTACGCCTGCCAAAGCCGCCTGCACTTCTGCGAATGGAATACGATTCATGGTTTCTCTGAAGAACCCGTGTCAGGCCACAGAAAGTAGGGAGAGGAGAGCGTTTGGCGACTCACTATTCCTTCAGCGTCACCGTAATCTTCCGCGCATCGCCGCCCTCAGGGGCGATCACGATCTCACCCGTTGCGCGCTTGCGAATGCTCTTGAACTTGTCGCCCCACTCCACCAGGACGAGCGCATCCGGCGTAAGCAGATCGTCAAGGCCCAGCGTTTCCAGTTGCCGCTCGCTCTCCAGGCGATAGACGTCCAGGTGGTAGAGCTTCACTGGCCTGCCCTCGCGCGAGCCGTCGAATTCGTGGATCAGCGTAAAGGTGGGGCTGGTGACCTCGTCGGGTTCGGCCGCGTTCAGCGCTTGCGCAATGCCCTTCACCAACGTCGTCTTACCGGTGCCCAGCTCACCGCGCAGCAAAAGGAACTGAGGAGGCTTGAGCAGGCCGGCGAGCTTGCGCCCCACTGCGACGGTGTCCGTGCCACTCTGCGTGGTGAACTCATACGTTTTGCCTTCCGCAAGAGCTGCGGCTTCAGTCATCGCTGAACCTCATCGAGGGCTGTTGCGGCGCAATTATCCCACTGGACGCAATGCCCCTGCAACCAAACATACCCGGTTTTACCATTCGCATCAAAATCGTGCGCATGGGATTGAAAGGCTCGCGCCAGCTGTGACAGGCTATCGGTGGCCAGCAAGGTATGTTCGTCGCTTTGATGCACGGCCAGATCCGCCGCAAGCCCATGCAAGTAAACCGCTGCCTCCACGGCTTGCGCGTGATTGTGAGGATATTGCGCCAACAGGCCCGCTATGAGCCCGGTGAGCAGATCGCCGCTGCCGCCTTTGGCCATTCCCGGATTCCCTGAAGTGTTGATCGCCACGCGGCCATCGGGATGGGCAATGAGTGTCCGTGCGCCCTTCAGGACGAGTGTTACACCCATGCGCTTTGCAAAATCGCGCGCCGTCTCGAGCCGGTTAGCCCGAACGTCGGCAATGGTGATTCCGGCCAGCCGAGCCATCTCGCCGGGATGAGGCGTCAACGCCACAAAGCGTCCTTTAGCCAGGCGCTTGAGCAGGGCCGGCTTCGCAGCAAGAATATTCAGCGCGTCCGCATCGATGACTGCCGGCATCGTTGTGGCGCCAAGGAGTCCTGTAACGAATCTGGCCGTTTCCGCGCCCTGACCCAAGCCCGGCCCGATTGCCAGTACGGTCTTTCCAGCGATCAATGATGCGATTTGCTTCTTCTCAAGATTCTTCGCTGAGATCTGGCCGGCTCGCGTCGGCGCCAGCGGCCAAGTCATAAGTTCCGGCGCAAACGATGAGACAACCTGCAGCGCCGGCGCGGGAACCGCGGCCGTCACTAGCCCAGCACCCACCCGCAGCGCTGCGAGAGATGTCATTGCCGGGGCTCCAGCCTTGCCGCCGGCGGTTCCGAACGTACCGCCGACTACGAGTACGTGACCGAAGTTGCCCTTGTTAGACGCCGCAGGGCGCGGAGCCTGCGGCAAGGACAGCGACGACCCGGCCCAATCCAGCCTGAGCGCTGAAACGATGGCCTCATCCGGCGAGCCGATTGGAGCGACGACAACCGGTTGATCCCAGCGCCGCGTCAATTGCCCAAAGACATGTGCGCACTTGGGCGCGGTGAACGTAATGACGGCGTCGGCGGGAAAAACCGGCCCTGCCACAGTTGCGCTTGTTTCATCGGCCGGCCAACCGGAAGGCAAGTCGACAGCGAGAGTTGGCGCGTGACTTCGCTGCAACCATTCGCGAGCGGCGAGCGCCAAACCTTTAAGCGGAGGTTTGAATCCTGTACCGAGTACGGCGTCCACAATCAGATCCGCATCGAGCGCATTTATGTGCTGTTCCAGGGCCTGGGCGTTCGCAACAATATGGACTTTTCCGCGCTTCGGACTGTTCAGTTCGGTCCACGCAACGGCAGCGTCGCCCGCCAGTTGCTCGGGCGCTCCCAGCAACAGCGTCGTCACTGCGAGTCCGGCGTCGGCCAGGAGCCGAGCCGCCATCATGCCATCGCCGCCGTTGTTGCCGCGCCCGCACAGGACCGTCACTCGTCGTGCAATCGGGAAATGCTCACGCACGAAAGCCGCGACGGCTGAAGAAGCCGCCCGCATTAATTGAATCGATGGAATCCCAAACCGCTCCGTAGTGGCGCGATCGCAGGCCTGCATCTCGGCTGCGGACAAGACGTGCATCGCAACCATCGTACTAGAAATAGTTAAGTGAAAACGGCCGCCAAGGTTGAAGTGTGGCCAGCTACTTAACCAAACGCGCCTGGAGAGTCGTGCGCGAATTCACCCGGGTCAGGACACAGGCGCCGTTCTTGTCGCAGTGAAAATGAACGGCGGCGGGAAACACCTGCCATTCAGCCGTGCGGTTCCGCATTCCTGCAAGTCCCAGCGAGAAAACCCGCCCACCCTGGGTATCGATGGTTCCCTGCGATGGGTTGTCGCCCACAATCACGTCGTCATCGTCGATCGCGGCCGGCAAGTGAAGGGCGCGGGCTGAGAATCCGAAACCGCCGCCTGAGCCATGACCGTTTCGGTTCTTTGCGGCATCGCCGAGCTTGTGATGTTTCAGCCACTCGTCCTGCTCATCGAGCGACGGAAAGTTGGTGAAGAACTCCCACGCTGCAAGGCTATGATACTGCTTTAGCGAACAGGGGAGACCGCCGGTAATGGTGACCTCTGCTATTTGTCCGTCTGGACCCGCATTATTCTGTACGGTGTCTCCGGTGGTGGTCTGCATTGGCGCCAGAGCGTCCGAAGAGGATGAGTCTGAAGAACCTGCGGTCGGGCCAGGAGTCGGAAGCACCACTTCCTTCTGACAGGCGACGGCACCTGTGGAATCGAGGAGCCGAATGACCACTGAAACCGGGTGAGGTGGATTCACCGTCACGGCTTGAAAGCCGGCGGTCTGCTGCGGATCAAGAGGATCGATGTAAAGCTGGTAGGCGGTAGTTCCTTCCCAGCGAGCTATAAGCCGGGCTCCCAGCCCCGCCGAATCGAAGCGGCGCGTTCCAAGGTCGACGTAAAGCGCCGGGGCCTTAGACTTGGTCAGTTTGGGGATGAGGAGGGCGGCGAGCGCTCCAAGCACGAGAATGAACAGGATCGGAAGGATGGCGACTGCCCGCTTGGACTTGGCCTGATTTGCCGCAGCTTCAGGATCTTCAACCGCCGCGGGCTGCGCCATGGCCGTGCGGAACCCGTACAGGTCCTCATGGCTGGCACCTCCAGCGGGAGCTACAACCTTATAGACCCTATCGGCCACACCTGCCTGACCTTGTGAGCCGGATGAAACGGCCGTGTCACTAGCCTCGATTTGGATTGCGTTGCTCATCAAGCAGGTCCCAGTCCTTTGATTTGGGAGACCGAGCCGACAGAAGTACTGATATTGGAGCATGGCCCTAAAAGGCCCGCAATAACTACTCTGTGTGATGGCTCACGAGGCAACCCATCGCGGGATAAGTCGCCGAAACGGCACTCTTTCCCGAGGGGCAAGTCGCATTTTTGGAAGCCCCATGGCCGCCATCCTCAGAATTCGATCCGTCCCTGAAACGCGATCATTCGCGGCGAGCTGTCCCCTCCCAAGCCCACGCCGAGCAGCCCGGTCGGCGGCGCCACTACACTTTGCAGCGTTCCGAATCTTGCCGGAACCGAACCGGGTACGCCGGCCTGCACTGTGCTGGGAAGTGCGAAGTTGGGGTGGTTGAATGCATTGAACAATTGTCCGTCAATGCGCAGCCTGATTCCTTCCCGGATCGCAAAGGACTTCGTGATGTACATATCCGAATAGGTGAAGTGCGGTCCGCGCACCGAGTTGCGGCCCGAGTCGCCGAACTGGCAGATGGTTGGATTATCATTTTGCGCGCCCGGTACGCCGGTATAACAGGCGCCGGTTGTGGGATCGACCACCGAGACGAACGCGTCGGGGTTGAGCCACTGTTTCGTTCCATCTATGGTGACGCCGGGATAGAGAGTCTTGCGATAGATCGGCACGCCGGGCACCCGGTTGGCATAACTCGGCACAGCGAACTGGATGGTCTGCGCTGAGTTGTACGCTTGCAGCACGCCATTGCCATTGGCGCTATATGGCTGGCTCAACACGCTGAAGGGAAGGCCGGAGTGAAGGAATCCTGTCTCAGAAAAAGACCAGCCCCCGAGCACCTGGCGCAGGAATGAGTGACTGGAGCGAAACGGTACCTGATACAACCCGTATGCAGAGAGGTTATTCCGCACGTCGTAGTCGCAACTGGCATACTGCCGGCTTAATTCTCCGGGCAACGGCGATTCCAGCCCTTGCGTGGAGAAGGCCAGCAGGCCCCCATTCGATACTTCGTCCAGGCAGTGGCTGAAAGAATAGTTGGCGCGCAGCGTCAAGCCGCCCCATTGCTGCGTGTAGACGGTCTGCAATCCGTTGTAGACGCTGCTGGCGCCGGTCTGGAATTCGGTGACGTTCCCAAACCTCTGATCGAGCGGCTGGCGATAAGGAAACGGCGCAAAGCACCCGTCGCAAACGTTCTGGTAGCCGTTCAGCTGCACCTGGTACGGTTCGTGCAGCCCACGCGTGCCTACGTAGTCGGCGCGCAGGTCGCCGCGCGAGCCGATCTGCTGCTCAACTCCGAGACTGTATTGGTAGTAGTACGGGGTCTTGAGCGTTCCGGTCGGGAAAGTGTTCAGGCTGACGGCCAGCGGACAGGTTGGTGCGCCCGGCTGGATGCCCGCGCAGGGCGTGCCGCCGGAGCTGAATGTTGTCTGGAACAACGCATTGGCCCTGGCTGCCGCGTCCACGGCGCTTCCGGCAACTCCGGGGGCAATTCCCAGGCCGCCCACCTGTCCTCCGATACCGCCCGTGAAGGAGGGATCGTTGGGTGCGTTGATCAGGCCGTTGTCGGCGATCTGCTGCGGGATGATGTCGTTAAAGACGCCGAAACCGGCATGAACCACGGTATGCGGAAGAAGCTGATAAGCGATCGACGCGCGCGGCTGGTAGATGAACAGCGGCGTTGCCGCGAACAGGTTTTGGACGTTGCCCAGGATGACCTGATCCAGCGGCTGATTGGTTTCATGCGAAGCGTCAAGGAAGGAACCGGCCATGCGGCCAAAGAGCCGCTGCGGGCTGGTGACGTTGGTGTTCCAGGTGACGCGCATGCCGTAAGTCAGGGTCGTCTTCGCTGAAGGCTTGTAGGTGTCCATCCCATAGAATTCGAGATTGCCGACGGCCACCCGATCCTTCAAAGAGACCGGGAAGTTCTGCTGGGCGGTATATGCGGCTCCATACGTGAACTCCGCCAGGTCGTTGTAAGCGACGGTCGGCACGATGCCTTCTCCGAGGTCGTAGTCGCTGGTATCGACACGGCGCGTATTGACGCCAAAATGTAATGTGTGCAGACCGCGCGTCCAGGTCAGGCTATCGTTGATCTGCCACTGCGTCACCTTGCGCCCCTGCGCAAACGTATCGTTCAGACCGCCGATGGTCGTGAAGGGCACGCTGTCGCTGCCCGAGGTAAGCATGATGGGAAACCTTTGCTCGACCTGTGCGTAGTGGTTCGGCTCGAAGATGCTCGAGTACCAGTCCGCTCCTGGGTTGAATTGATTCACGAGGGTTGGGCTGAAAATGTGCGTGTAGCCGACAACCAGCGTGCGCTGCGGTTGCGGCGAGTAGGAATTAAAGATGGAGTTGATGGGGTCTGTAAACTCCGCCTGCAAACCCGTATCCTGCTGGAAACGGTACCAGATGCTGTCTTTGGCATTGATGGTGTGATCGATCTTCACCACGATCAGGTTTTCGCTATCGCTGTTGTTCAGAGACCGCTGCTGCTGGGACGCGCAGCCGCTGCCGTCGAGCAGAGAGCCATTTGTTGGAGCGGGCAACAGGTTCCCGGATGGGTCCAGCGGGCAGGCTGTGATCGCTACCGGCGACCCACCGGGAGGCGGCAGGAGCGAGAACATGTTTTTATAGAATGGAATCTCCGCAGGTTGCGCCTGAAGGTTGTTTCCTGTGACCGGATCATATCCGCCGGTGGCAAGCTGTCCGAGCACATATTGCTGATAGGCGGGCGTCGGCAGGGTGGTTGGCGTCACGATTGGCAAAGCGATCCGAATGCCCTCATAGTGCCCGAAGAAGAACAGCCTGTCTTTGCGAATCGGCCCGCCCACGCTCACTCCGAACTCATTGACGACAGAACGCGGCTTTTTGGCGATGTTCCCCGGCGAGTCGTTGGCGTGGAGAAAATAATCCTCCGCGTTGAACAGCGAACCGTTCCAGACCTCGTACAGGTCGCCGTGGAACGCATTGGTCCCCGATTTGGTGAAGTAGTTGACCTGGGCTACGGCATAACGGCCCTGATCGACGGAGAACGAATTGGTGTTCACGGTCGACTGATCGACGGCGTCAAGCCCGATCACGAGGTTGGTCGAGAGCCCAATATTCAGGCCGAGCCAGGGATCGTTGGAATCGTAGCCGTCGAGAATGTAGCCGTTCGAAGTCGCGGGCAGGCCGTTAAACTCGACATTGCCGTATCCGCCCGGGGCTTTCGCATCGCTCGAGGATCCCGCCGTATTCATCAGAGCGCCTTGCGCGAATTGCGCCACATAAGTCAGGTCCTGACCGGGATTGGGAAGACTCTTGATGGTCTGGGCTTCAATTGTCGTGGTCGTATTCGAATTATCGAGGGTCAGCAAGCCCTGCTGCGCGGTAACCTCCACTGTCTGGTTATCCGTCTGGACGTGGAGCGAGAAGTTCAACGTGACGGTCCGGCCGACGCCCACAGGCGTTGGTGCAGAAGTTGAAACAGCAAAGCCGTTCGTTTGCACCGTTACCTGGTAGGTGCCGGGATTGACTTGGGAAAAAAGATAATGCCCGCCGGGGTCGGTCAGTTCGGCGCGCGTGGCCTTGGTGTCCACTTCTGTCGCCTTCACCTCGGCGTTGGCCACTGTAGCGCCCGAGATGTCGCGCACCGTCCCCGAGATCGCGCTCGACGTCCCGCTTTGAGCGCCGAGCCCGCCGCAATTAACCAAAGCTAAGAAGAGTGAAAAGGCCAGAGCGTACCGGCTTGTTCTTCTGCGCATTGCTTTGAACCTCCAGGGAAGTATGGGGATGCCCTCGGAGAATTAGCCGCCACCACACCGACAGACGAATCAATCCACATGGAGAACGCTGTTGAGCAGCAGCCGCGCCGTTTTCAAGCTACGGCCTCCTACCGCACAGCAGTCCACGCCTGCCACAAGACGACGGCCATCATAAAGATCAGGTAGATGCGCAGAGCCCATACGAGCAACAACTCGCCGCCGCGCAGTTGCCGGCGCGGAACTGGCGCGGATTTCTCCTGGACGAGCTGATCCCGGTCAAGGTTCTGGAGAACCCAGCCAACTTCTTCTTCGGTGATGTGCTTTGATTCGTCCATTCGATCCCCTTAGCTCCCCAGCCACGCGAACGCCCGCGGGAAGACGACGCTGATTCCGAAGAGCACGCCGGCGGCCGTGAGCAACACGACAACTCCCGCCGCAAGCACATTAGCCCACCGCGGGCTGCGCACGTCGCCCATGATTTGCGGGTCGTTGACCAGCAGATAAAGGAACACCAGCGCCGGCGGCATGGCGAGAACTGCAACCACATTCACGACAAGCACCACGAAGGTGAGCGGCAGGTTCGGAATCAGAACGATGGCCGCCGCCGCCGCGGCACAAAAACAGAGCACGAAGTAAAACGACTTGCCCTGATTCACCGGGAGATTCAGGCTGTGTGGCTGGCGCGCAACCTCGCCGAATGCGTAGGCCGACGATGTGGAAATGGTGATCGACGCAACAATGCCGGCTTCGATCATCCCCAGCGCAAACAGCGACGAACCGATGTGCCCCACGATCGGCTCCAGCGCCTGCGCGAACTGCGCCGCCGCGAAATTGGCCGCCCCAATGTGGCCAAAGAGCGGCGCGGTGGCGATGATTGCGCCGAGCGCAGCCAGTGCGGCCAGCCCCGCGCCCAGCACTGTGTCGATGCGCCCGAATCGAATGTCTTTCGTCGTCAGGCCCTTGTCCACAGTGGCGCTCTGCTGGAAGAAAAGCATCCACGGTGTGACGGTGGCGCCGATGTCGGAGAGCAGGATCAGCAAAGTCTCCTGGCTCGCGTGAGGCATAGGCGTCCATGTGAGCATTGCGTGGCCAATCGCGCCCCATTGCGGGTGAGCCATCAGAGCAATGGGCACGAAGACCAGGTTGCATGCGGCGGCTGCCAGGGTCACGCGCTCCCACGTCCAGTAGCGGTGGCTCAGCAGCGCGGAAAAGAGCACCACGAGCGCCACCAGAACCGCGGCCCACGGCGGCACGCCGAAGTAGCCGAACCCGGCGCGGATAGCAATGAACTCGGTGACCAGCGTGAGAAAGTTCCCTAAGCTGAGATCGATCATCGAGAACCAGCCCCAGAAGGGGCCGAACCGCTCGAAGATCAGCTCTGCGTGGCCGCGATGAGTGGCCGCGCCCAGCCGAACCGTCATCTCCTGAACCACCAGCGCCATCACAAAAGTGAGCGCCACGAATGGAAGGAAAAAGCCGATGCCGAACTTCGCGCCCGTCGCGGCATAGGAAAGCATGCTCGGGCCGTCGTTCTCACCCAGCATGACAAGGATGCCCGGCCCCACCAGCAGCCAAAGGAGCGACACGTGCGCGCGCAATCCCGGCGAGCGTCGTGCCGCGCTCACGCGCGAGCGGTCGTAAGCGCGATCCATGTCCTCATGCGTGACGACCACTTCGTCGACTGCGATGGGAGGGTCTGGACCGATTTTTGTGCTGGCATTCATCGGCCTGGCATTCCTCGGCAACTCTGGGTGCGGAATTCTTTTCGGTTTACGTGAACATTTGCAGAACGGACCAACGCGAACGCGGTGCATGCTCCATTGGCTCCGCCGGAGAGAACTCGGGCAGCGCGCAACCGTCACAGTGCGGCATTCGCTTGAGAGGCCGCGAGCACCCCTCAACTCCAGTATGCCACAGTTTGTTAAGTATGGTTAATCTTTTCTTTTAGATTAAATTACGATGAACGTTCCGGACGTAACCAAACCGCCTCGGCGGCCGGACGGCCGAGAATGGTGCTTCCTGTAGGCAGGTCAATCAAAACAGTTTGGTCGTAATTTTGGCTCGTAACGCGGAGACTCTTGCCGGGCCCGACGCCCGCGGCATGCAGAAACTCGAGCAGCTTGGGATCGCGCTCCTGGAGGCTGATGACGGTGTAGCGCTTGCCTGCGGCGGCCTGGGAGAGCTGCATTTCGCCCCTCTTTTTCCTTTCGGCCGGGTTGAGTGGAAGAACGGAGTTCCCGTGCGGGCAGGCGCCGCCCTCGCCCAGCTTCTCTTTGAGCTTGGCTTCGAAGGCCGGCGAAACCGCGTGCTCCAGCCGCTCGGCTTCCTCGTGAATCTCGTGCCACTCCATGCCGAAGACCTCGCTCAACATGCGCTCAATTAGATGGTGCCGCAGCGCGGTGTGGTAAGCCATCTCGCGGCCAGCCGCTGTGAGGCGCACAATGCCGTCATCGCCCACCTTGACGCAGCCATCGCGTTTGAGCCGCTTAAGCGCCATGGTGACGGCGGGCGCGGAGACTTCAAGCCAATGCGCGAGCATTGCGGGAATCACCTGGCGGCCTTCGGCCTCGGCTTCAAGAATGGCCTTGAGGTAGTTCTCTTTCGAAACGTGGATCGAATCTTTCATGGCTTAGCTGGAGTTCAGTTTAACCGGTAGCAATCGATGGATGGTGCGCAATGAGCGCGGTGACCGGTTCGGCAAGTATGATGCACAGTTAATCAGATTATCGGGGTCCGCCGACTCTGTCGGGAACCGGGTGCCCGCCCACGCGGCGCATTTCCTTGTAACGAGGGCACGGCAGGAGAACCCGCGCAGCGCATGGGCCGCAGGCTGAAATCATTTTCCCACGGGTGTCGCTGGGGGCCATTATCAGTTCCGAGAGCGTGGACGCGATTTTTCCCTTGCCTGATCTTCCGCCCCAGGCGCAAGATGCTGCCCAGACCTTGACTCACGTCCCCGGAGATCCGCCATGTACACCAGCGTCCGGGCGCTCTGCGCCTCCCTGCTTGCGGTCGCTCCCCTCGGAACGGCCCAGTCCTGGACCCCGCCCGCCCCTCCCGAGCCTCGCTACGCTATCGTCATCGGCAACGCCGATTACCAGGACACCAGTCTCTGGCCGAAGCTGCCCTCCGCCATCCTCGATCAGGCAATGCAAATGGCCTCAACTCTGCGTGTTCTCGGTTTTAGCGTCTATGGTGGAGGGCCGCTGCTCAACCAGAACATCGGAGCCATGCGGCAGGCGCTGAAAGGGTTCATCGACGAGGTGCCCTCCGGCGCGCTCGTCTGGGTTTTCTACAGCGGCCACGGCGTCGAGGGTCTTTTGGTACCCGTCGACGCAGCGACCGGCGACTCCATGGGCTCGTGCTGCATTGTGCTCAAGACCGACATCCTCGATCGCCTCGAAGCTCGCCACGCCAAAGCCGCCGTCGTGGTGGTGAACGCTTGCCGTTCTTCCGCAGATGCCGTCCCCGGCGCGAGTAATTATCCCATGCCCGAACCGGGCCGGAACGAATACCTCGCCTTCTCCACACGCTCCGGCGAACTGGCCCACGCCACCAGCACCTATGTCCCTGACCTGCTCGCCGCTATGAGTCGCCAGGGCGCCGCCGGTCAGGTCTGGAACGTAGAAGCCATCTTCAGCACAGTCAATGACGACGCCAGAAACGGAGATCCCCCAGCCGATCCGGTCACCTTCGGCACCGTTCCCCCTTACACCTATCTCATCCCGCCGGACAGTCCCATTCAGTACATTGACTTTCACGAGGCCGTGAACGCCGGGCCGGATTTCATTGCTCAGCCCGGGCAGCAGGACGTCCCGGCCGCACCCTACCTCGCCAAATACGGCATCACCATCGACAACGTCACGTCCGGAACGCACATTGGCCTCATGAAGCCAGGCGTTGTCTATTCGGGATTTTCAGAGAACGGCGCAGCCATCATCCTCCATCAGGACGGAGACACCTGCAATCAGGTGGAATCCGTGTCATACACGCTGCACTTCTCGCCGCCGCTCAAGCAGTTCGCCTTTTCGCGCGTCCGCCTGCTTGCCGAGAGCCGCAACGGCATCACCCATCCCTCCTGGGAGGCGCACGCCTTCGACCCGAATGGCCGGGAAATACCTCAGGACAAGCCCGTCGGAGAGGATCTCATCCGCTACATCCCGCCCTTCCCTGCAGAAAAGGGCGCAGTCCCCGAAAACACCTTCACCATGCACGGACCCTACATCGCCAGCGTCACCTTCACCTCGTCCAACCGGCTCGACGGACGGCCCTTCGCCGCCTTCTGCTCCATTCAGATCAGCAGCATGGGACTGGTGCGCGGACCCGCCGTGTCTATGGGCCCTGATGGTCGGAGTCTGGCGTCGGTGGCTTGGTAGGCTGGACGGCGGTCCCTGGGGACGCTATCGGTGTATCCGGAGATAGATCAACATTCGATGTGGGCCACTCGGGCCACTTGTAGCCCTCTACCCGGCTGATCAGGTTCAGCTTTTTGGTGTCGGCGGCCGGGGGCTTCAGCGTGATTCCAAGGAAGGCGTCGAGAAGCCTCTTGCCCACCGGCAGCAGAACCGAGAGCGGCGTCGCGCCCATATGGTCCTGGGACTGCGCGGCGCGCTGCGTCTCCACATATTGCTGGAAGGTTGCCCCGGCGTGGTATGCGTCGTTCGCATGCTTCATCGCCTCACTCTCGTTCTTGCCCCCGATGTCGATCCCAGTGGCAATGTCGTCGATGAAGGCGTTGTACTGCGCGCGGGCCTCACTATAGAGCAGCCACGCCTGCTCCCGCGCCGACGGATCTTTGATCTCGCGCGCGAGCTGAACATACTGCTTGGCGTTATCCCTCTGGACCGACAGGCCATGAATCGCTTCGTCAACAGAGGGGATGGTGGCCCGAGTCTGACTGGCAGGTGTTTGAGCGCGGCAGGTGAACCAGGCAAGCGCCAACACCGCAGCCAAGGCCCGAGGCAACATGTGAACCTCCACGGGGGAGAAATTTTAGGTGGAAGCATAATCGTGCAAACAAGGTCCCGTCAATGAAAACCGCTGTCGCCAAGTGCCAAGGCATAGCCTGTTTGGCCGAGCATTTTTCCCCTTTAAGTCGGAGCCCTGGCGATCAGCAACGATTGGAACCCGGGGACAGACGGGACGTTCTCTATCGTCACAAAGAACACACTAAGACCCGCCCCTGATTTCCGCTGTCAATAGTCAACCTCCGACAAAACGAGTTCGCCCATGCACTAAACCCTTCCCCCTCCATCCCTTACGCTCTGCAAATAAATCTGCCCAAGTTTGCCGATTAATTCGCCGAAATCGCTAGCCTTGAAGATGAAAGGGGATTCTTCATGGCATACAAAGCCATTACCGCAATCACGACCGCAGCCGTGCCTCAAACCCCTTCTAATGACTCCGGCAAACAGGTCATCGACATTGGTATGAGCGCGTGGAACTGCGCCCATAACGAGCAAGCTGAAGATGAGGACTCATCGGATCGGGACTGCGAAAAGGCCGGCAAGAAAGCCTATCTCGAGGCCATGCCTTCGCTTTCCGGCTACAGGAACATCTGCGACTTCATCGCCTGCATTAACTACGCTTCCATGACGGGCGTCGTCACGCACAATGAAGCCACGCATTGCCTGGCCGACGCTCGGATTGCTTTGTCCACTATCTACCACAATCCGAACCACATCCACGAGCGCAAGCGGGAAAAATCCGAAAAGAAGAAAAAGATATAAGAAAATATTTAGTATGTTTCGCTGAATTTTCGCCACTTAACTCGTTTAGAATCAACCAACCATTCTCAGAATTGTCGAAAAGATGCACCTAATTGTGCCGCATTTATGCCAAACAACTCCTTTGGAATCAACGCGCGACCTGCTCTTTTGCAACCGGTGCATTTTCACTCTTTAACTGCTTCATTTCATGAATCTTGTTTCACTTCTTCACCGAGGACACCCGACGGGGTCGAGATCGGGAAGAACAACTGCGGATCTCTCGACCTACCCGCTTGCGGCGAGGGAAGAAGAACCGACGAACGAGGTGCTGCGCGTACCGATGGAGGAGATGACGGAAAAGATGGGGATCGTGGAGTCGGCCATCCTCCAACTGGAAAAGCGGGAAGGGACGGGGTCGATCACGCTGCGGTCGCTGGGTCGGTGCCCTCAAGGGGAAGATCGGATTAGCCTGCGGCCAGATATCTCCGCATCCAGTCGATGACCAGGCCACGCATTTCTGGAGTTTCTTCGTGGGTGCAATCGAATAGCTCGATGCGGCAATCCTCCTGGTGGCCGTACCGACCGTAAAGCGGCAATAGATTATCGCGAATCTTCTCGACCCCGGCGGGCGGCGTGAGAGGATCCTTGCGACCGTTGACGCTGAGATGAGGCCGCGGGACGATCAACTCGTTGATCGCGGTGGTGTCGAATTCCTTCAACAGCGATGGAACGTAATAGAAAATGCTGTGGCCGCTGAGGTTGTGCGCGGCGATGAGCGAATCGAAATCGGTGAGGCAACAAAGATCGATGGCCAATCTGACGCGGGGATCGAGCGCGGCGAGCCACCAGGTCTTGGTGGATCCCATCGACATTCCTGTCGCGCCGAGCCTTTGCGGATCCACTTCCGGGCGGGATGCGAGGTAAGAGAGGGCCCCGAGCTCGTCGAACATCATCATGCCCCAGAGCACCTGGCCGCGCCAGAGCATGAGCTTGAAGGCGTCTTCCTCTCCGCGGTGGCCGTCGGTGTCGTGCTGGCGCTCACCAAAGCACCAGCTATCGATGGCCAGCGTGACGATTCCCATTTCCGCAAAAACGGGAGCGTAGGCGGGTTGAACGCTGGTTCCTTTGAGCAGCTGTTCCTTACCCAGGTCATACATTCCTGCGTGCCAGTGAATGAAGAGAGCGCCGGGCGCGGGGTGCTGCAGCACCTTGGGAATCAAGAGGAGGGCGGGAACCGGTTCGATCCCATTCAGGTCGAGGACAAGCCGTTCGAGGGTGTAGCCGTCGTGCTCTTCAGTGCGGACAAGTTTGGGCGGCCTGGGTTCATGCTGCCAGGGCAGATCGCCAAGGAGGTCCCAGAGATCGGCGCGCCGGCGCTGCTGGTATGCGGAGAACGCGGTTTCCGTTTCGGCGACCAGGTTGCTGGCGACGGAATTCAGGCCGAGGGAGATGCCGCCCAAAAGCGCGGATTGAGATACAAATTGGCGGCGGGTTGTGGTTTTTTGCCCGGAGACTATCATGGCAGTTCATTCTATACAGTGCCCTCGACGCAAAGCTGCGCGCGGGATCTCCGGGCCTGAAGGCCCCTGGTCCCTCCGTTTGTTTGCCCGCCCTATTTCACGCGGACGTTAGGCTCGACGGAGAGGCCGGGCCGAAGTTGGTGGTTCGGGTCCTCGTGGGCCAGATCGGTGAAGTCGATACGCACGGGAAGACGCTGGACGACTTTGACGTAGTTGCCGGTAGCGTTCTCCGGCGGGAAGAGCGAAAGGACCGAGCCGGTGGCTCCGCCGATCTGCGTGACGCGGCCGCTATAGTCCTTGCCGGTGGCGTCGACATGGATTTTGACCGCCTGGCCAGCCGCCATGTGCTTGAGCTGCGTCTCCTTGAAGTTGGCGGTGATCCAGATGTTCTGAAGCGAGACCAGGGTGAGTAGGTTCTGGCCGGGGGAGACATTCTGGTCGATTTCGACGCTCTTGCGGGTGATGATGCCGTCGGCGGGAGCGACGATCTTGCAGTAACTCAAATTGAGTTTGGCCTGATCGAGCTGCGCCTGAGCCTGCTGGACCTGGGCCTCGGCCTGCCTGGCTTTCGCATCCTGAGCGGCGACCTGCTGCGGTCCGGTCTCGGCATACTTCAGTTGCGCCTGTGCCTGCAATTCCCGCTCGTGGGCAACGCGCACGCCGTCTGCGGCGGCTTGCTCATTGGCGAGCGCGTCGGCCAGTGCGGCTTTAGCGGCATCGGCGGCGGCAACAGCGGCGTCGAATTGCTGCTTGCTGATCACGTCTTTCTCGACGAGCGGTTTGTAGCGCTCAAGGTCGGACTGCGCCTTGGTGTTGTTGGCCGCAGCCTGGGCTACCATGGCGTGCGCCGCCTCGAGTTGCCTCTCAGCCTGCGCCACTGCTGCCTGCGTGCCGCTGACATCGTGGCCTGCCGAGCTCAAATTGGATCCTGTATTCACCGTGGTGATGGGCACATTGACGCTAGCAACGGCGGCATTGGCTTTGGCGCTGGCCAGCGCTGCCTCAGCGTTCTCGACGGCAACTTGATAGTCGCTCGGGTCAAGCTCGACGATGGGATCGCCAGCCTTCACGGTCTGGTTCTCTTCCACATCGACCTTGAGGACCTGGCCGCCAACGCGGGCGCTGACCTGGATGAGGTGGCCGTTGACCTGCGCATCGTCAGTATCCTCACTGAAGGTGGAGTGCCACCAAATGGCTAGGGCAACGACGACCACCACCGCGATGCCGACAATGATGATGCCCCTGCGGCGGGAGCGCGGCGCTTCAATCTCAGTCTCCGCTGCCGACGAGTTCGGGTCAGGTGTTGGGGTTGGGTCGGGCACGTTCACTTCCCTCCTAGATACTTCTGGTAATTCTGGCCGTCTCCGAGCGCGCGGGCCAGGCTGAGCTTGGCAACATTATCGCGGTAGAGGCTGACCACATATTGACTATCAGCCTGGGCGACGGATTGCTGCGCCTGGCTAACCGCGAGGTTGTCGCTGACGCCGTTGGCGTAGCGCTCCTGCGCTTCCTTGAGAGCTTCGCCGGAGAGGTCCACGCTGGACCGTGCGACTTCGACTTGCTGCTGTGCCGATGCAATGTCAAGAAGCGCATCGCGAACGTCAGCTTCAACCTGGGCATTTTTGTCGCTCAACTCGGCTTTCGCTGTATCGAGTTGTGCCTGCGCCTGCTGGGTCTGGCCGCGCAGGGCAAATTCCTCAAATAGAGGAACGCTCAGCGAGGCGGTCGCATCCACAGTGCCGTGCGAGTGGGCAAGCGTGGTGCCGATGTCACCGTAGTCGGCGTCGGCGGCGACAACCGGAAAACGCGCGGCGGTGGCTGCTTTGCGCTGGTCAGCCGCGGCCGCAGTTTCTTCAACGAGCGCGGCCAGATCCTTGCGGTTTGCCTTTGCCTGCTGGATGAGTGCGCCGGCATCGAGCTGATCGAACGGGGCGTAGGGCGCAGTGTCGGTCAAGTTGAAACTCTGCGCCAGAGGCAGACCGATGGTGCGCGCGAGCGCGAGCTTGTCTTTTTCGAGCGAGTCCTGCGTGGCGATCAACTGCTGCTCGAGAGATTGGTAATCGACGCGGGCACGCAGCTCATCGAGGAGCGGCGCCGTTCCTTCCTGGTGATTGTCTGCGGCCTGATCGAGCGAGACTTTTGCAGTGGAAACCTGCGCTTGAACGCTGCTGACGTTGGTCTGGTCGGCGAGCACAAGCAGATACGCATTGCCAACGGTCAACATGACCATATCGCGCGCGTCTTCGGCCGATAACTGCGCAGCGGCAAAGTTGTGCCGGGCAGCGAGGTAGTTGTGCAGCGACTGTAGATCGACCACGGACCAACTGAGCGAGGCGCGTACGTCGGTATAGCCGAACGGCCCGATGATCTTGGGGAAGCCCGGGATGCGAAGGCCTTCGGCAGGAAGATCGACTTGTGATGCTGTTTCCTTGGCGGTGAAGTCGATGCCCGGAAGCAGCGATTGCAACTGGCTCAAACGCGCGGCGCGGGCTCCCGCCGTTTGCGTGGCGCTGAGAATCATTCCCAGATTTGTCTGCAAGCCGCGCTGAATGGCATCGTCAAGCGAGAGATCGATGGGTTGCGCGGACGCGTTGCCCTTGCTCACGCTGCCCTGAAAATCCGTCGCCGTCGGCGGCGAAGGCAGAGTCGGCGGCGGAATGACCGACGACTGTGCGATCGCGCCCGGGCCTGAAAGACAAGCGCCGACCAAAACGGCCGCGGCACAGAAACGGATTAGGGTTTTGATGGATTTCTTTGGCAATTTGGACCTTGCTCGGCAACGGGCTTCAGAGCGGCGGATGTGTGCGCCTGAAAATGGCCATCCTACAACAAATGGATGCGGCTGAAGGCCAGCGCGGTTCTTAAATCTAGTGTATCGAATGCGGGCTTTAGGTGGCGTGCTCGCGGGTGAGTTGGGACGGATCTACTGCGAGCGACGTGGCCAGCCGGGTTCAATATGTTCCCGGCTGGCGGTAGGGCGACGCGGCGGCGTAGCGGCGCTCCTGGCCGCGCGGGTCTTGTTCAATGTGGGGCGAGCGGTCCCAGATCATCGTGTTGCGCGCATTGAGGTCGTAGTCCGGCCATAGCGGAAGACCGGGATGATTGGGATTGCCGGTGGCGGCGTAGTGAATCAACATTCCAGACATGATGTCAGCGAGGGGCTGTGCGGCGGCGAGGTCTTCAGGCGAAGAGCCGATCTGGCCGGGTGCAGCAGAAAGATTGTCGAACATGAAGGGAATGTCGATGGTGTGGACGGCACGCGCGCCAGGAGCGTCGCGATGCCAGTTCATTTGATAGACCCAGGTGTGAGGCTGGCTGACGGGATCGGCGACGCGGCGATCGGCCTCAAGCACCTGGCCGGGCCACGCGCGGAAGGCCGTAGCGGCCGCGATCACGACATCGATCGGCGATCTATCGGGATAGATGGTGCGGTATTTGGCGATGACTTCTTCAGCGGAGTAGGGCCCAAGATAAATGGCGACTCCGTTGCGAAGCGCCGCGGGCGCATCGTCCCAGGTGAGCGTGCCGCGAACGGGGACGGCTGTTTCGTCGTGCGTGTTGCCGAGAATCATGGGCACTGCGGCAGAGAGCGGCGGCGCATCGGGGGTAAACGGATCGCGCGAAAGGACGACGCCATCTACGACGGGGAGCCAGTCGGAGCTGATTGCCGCGGCAGCGGCCTGATCTTCTCCCACGACATGGTTTTTAGGTCGGCAAGATTGGCCGGAGTGATGGCGAGTTTGCCGAGGATCAGCTCGGTGCGCCTGGAGGCGATGCTGATCGACGCGCCTTTGACCTGCTGGCCGCTCATGGTCATGACGCGATGGAAAAGGCCGTGCGCGGAAGGCATGGCCATGAGCGTCGCGCACTTTGCACCGCCACCGGATTGTCCAAAAATCAAGACGCGAGACGCGTCGCCGCCAAACTCGGTGATGTTTTCGCGGACCCACTTGAGGGCGAGCACGAGGTCGAGCATACCGACATTGCCGGAGTCGGGAAATTGTTTGGGATCGATGGCGCCGAGATAGAGAAAACCGAAGGCATTGAGGCGGTGGTTGACGGTGACGACGACAACGTCGCCGCGATGGCATAAACGCTTGCCGTCATAGAGCGCGCTGTTGACGGAGCCATTGTTGTACGCGCCGCCGTGAAAGTAGACGAGCACCGGGCGCTTGCGATGATCGCGCAACGCAGGAGTGAAGACGTTGAGATGGAGGCAATCCTCGCTTTGCACGCCGCTTTCTGGGGCGACTCGCGACGGAGCGCCGGCGATGGCGGATCCCGCCGAACCAAGACTCGGCGCGGAGCCGATCGCTTCGAGGCCGCGCAGTACTGTGAGTTGCGGAGCGCGCGTGGTGAAGGCCTCGCAAGCTTTGACGCCGGTCCAGGGAGTGGGAGGTAAGGGCGCCTGAAAACGGACGGGAGCAGTGTTTGCGCCGTAAGGGACGCTGCGGAAAACTTTGATGCCGTCTTCGAGAGTGCCGCCGATGAGGCCGTAGCGCGTCTTGGCGACGGGAGTTGAATTCGCCGCGACTTCCTGCGGCGTGAGCAGGCCGGCCAGAGCAGACAGGTGGCGACCCGCAGCGGCGGCGACTACTGCGGATCCGGCGGAACTCAAGACGGTGCGGCGATTGACGGGATTCATGAGCTAGCCTCGACGGACGGACCAAGGCGGTCAGACCATTTTAATCAAGCAGTGGTTGGAAGGGATCGATGAGGGGCCTTGGCGGTCGCCCGTTTCCGGCACTCCCAGTGCTTTTCTTCTCTGTTTAACGACGCCGAGGGGTTGCGTCCTGTATGGATGGCTTTGTGGGGCTCGTGGACCTCAGGTTGAGCTATGCCTTCGCGCGACTCAAGATGGAACATCGGAAAGAGTCCCCATGCGCAGGAGGCGGGGCTCGACTGACGTCGCGCGGTGAAACGCGGTAGACTTCAGGACACGGCAAATCGGACCGGAAAATGGCCAGAAGTACACCAAAAATCAAGCTTTTCAACGGGCGGGACCACTCCTGGATGCAGTTCAATCGGCGTGTCCTGGAGGAGGCGGAAGACGCGGCCAACCCGTTGCTGGAGCGCGTGAAGTTCCTGGCCATTACAGGGTCGAATCTCGACGAATACGTCGAAGTTCGGCAGGCCGGCTTGATGCAGCGCATCGAAGACGGCTACCGCGAGCCGGGCTACGACGGCCTGCGGCCCGAACAGTCGCTTGAAGTTCTCACCACCGAGATTCACAGCTTTGTGGCCGCGCAATACCACTGCTGGAACAAGCAGCTCTTGCCGGAGTTGCGCAAGCAGAAGATCCGTCTGCTCGCCTGGGACGAGCTCAGCGAGCACGCACGGGAATTTGCGCGCGGATACTTCCAACGCGAAGTCGATCCGTTGCTGACGCCGATTTCGATCGACCCTGCGCACCCGTTTCCCCGCGTGCTGAACAAGGCGCTATGCCTGGCGCTGCTGCTACGCGCAAAACGGCGCAGCTCCGGGCCGCAAGTGCTGGGAGTGGTGACGGTGCCGCGCGCCCTGGCACGTTTTGTCCGCCTGCCCGGGGACCATGACCACTACGACTATCTGCTGTTGCAGGACCTGATCGAACAGCATCTTGGCGGCATGTACCGCGGGTACGAAGTCCTGGCATCCGCGGCGTTCCGCGTGACGCGCAACTCGAACCTCTACTTCGAAGAGGAAGAAGCGCGATCACTTCTCGAAACCATCCGCGTGGAACTGCACAACCGACGCAAGGGCGATGCGGTGCGGCTGGAGATCGAAAGCGACGCCGATTCAGAGATCGTCGAGCGGCTGCGCGTGAACTTCGAGCTGGAAGAGGACCAGGTGTTTCGCTGCGAAGGTCCAGTTAATCTGTCGCGCCTGATGTTCTTTTACGGCGATGTGCAGCGGCCCGACCTGAAGTTTCAGCCGTTCACGCCAAAGGCGCTGCTGTTGAGCCGCAAGTCAACCGGACTCTTCGACGAGCTGCGGCATCGCGATATTTTGCTGCATCATCCCTACGATTCTTACGATCCGATCGTTGACTTCATCCAGCAGGGCGCGCAGGACCCTGCCGTGGTGACGATGAAGCAGACGCTCTACCGCACCAGCCACGATTCGCCGATGTTCCAGGCGCTGACTGAGGCTGGCGCGAGCAAGGAAGCCACGGTAGTGGTGGAGCTGATGGCGCGTTTCGACGAGGCCTCGAACATACGCTGGGCACGCAGCATGGAAGACGCGGGCGTGCAAGTCTTTCACGGTGTAGTAGGCCTGAAGACGCACTGCAAGCTGGCGATGCTGGTGCGCCACGACGAGGACGGCGCGACACGCCGTTACTGCCACCTGGGCACGGGCAATTACAACCCCGATACCGCGCGTTTCTACACCGACTTGAGCCTGTTGACCAGTGACCCGCAGATTGGCGAGCGTGTGCACATGGTGTTCAACTACCTGACCGCTCACGCCGAGGTGGACGACTATAGCCCGCTGCTGGTGGCGCCTCTGACAATGGCGGAAAGTTTCCTGCGACTCATCCGACGCGAACAGGAGCACGCGCAGGCGGGGCGGCCAGCGCACATTGTGGCCAAGATGAACGCGTTGCTCGAGCCCTCAATTATCCAGGCGCTCTACCAGGCATCGCAAGCCGGCGTGGAGATCGATCTGATTATTCGCGGGCTGTCAATTCTGCGGCCGGGCGTTAAAGGCCTGTCGGAACGGATCCGCGTGCGGTCGATCGTCGGCCGATTCCTGGAGCACTCACGCATCTATCACTTTGCGAACGGCGGCAGCGACGAAATCTACATCGGCTCGGCCGATTGGATGCCGCGCAATTTGTTCGAGCGCTGCGAGGTGGTGTTCCCGGTCCGCGATCCAGCGGTGCTGGCGCGCATCCACGGGGAAATTCTGCCGGCCTACATGGCCGATACCGTAAAAGCGCGGATCCAGCAGTCCGACGGCATCTACGTGCGAGCCAGCAAGCTGTTGAAGGACGCCCAGCCCTTCTCGGCGCAGATATTCCTGATGCAACTGGCAGAAGGAAAGACGGATTTAGACGCGATTCCCGCGACGGACACCAAGCCTCGCGCGAAATCCGCGGCGAAGGCTGAGACAGCGGCTGACTGAAATTGATAACAGGCTCTAGAGCGCGGTTTGCTCCGCGACGACGTGGATTCCAATCTGCCTGTATTGAAATTCCAAAGTCCAGTTGCTGGGCGCCGACTCAGGCCTGAACTTCCAGTGGCGGGCAGCCTCGAGCGATTTACCGGCAAAATACTTGCTCGGACCCGTCGATTGGAGCGTAGCGCCGGTGACGCTGCCGTCTGCGCCGACCGTTAATTGGACCGACACCCTGAGGGTTCCGTTGATGGTCTTCATCGCGCTGGGCACAATGTCAGGGAGAATCTGGTTCACGATCGCCGGGTTTATGGTTGTCGCGGTGGGCGCGGCAGTCTGTTCGGCTTGAGGTTGGGGTTGAGGCTGCGTCGGTGTCTGTTGCGACGGTGCGGCGCCCGGGACAGGTGCAGATGCCGTTACAGGTTTTTGAAGCTGAGGCGGAGGAGAATTTGAGTCCGGCGCAGTTGACTGGGATGGAGCCGGAGCTTCCTCTGACGTCGTAGGCGGGTTGGATTGCACTTGGGTCGGTGTGGGGGATGGAGTCGGCGTTGCAGTTGGCGCGGTTTGAGCTTGCTGGGAGGGCGCATTCGGCTCGCGATGCGAGAGCCAGATTCCCACCGCAGTGAGCAAAACCGCCGTGAGGGCAAACCACAGCGAGATGCGGCGTTTCGCAGGCGGAGTTTTGGCCGGCTTCGCTACCGGGTCCGGAGATAATTTTGCCGGCTCAAGACGCGCGGTGATTTCACTTATGGTGATGCGACGGGCAGGATCGGAGCGCAGGCACCTCCGCGCGAAGGAAGCGAAAGGCTCGGGCATCGACTGGGGCACGGTTGGGTCGGCGGCTTTGGCGCGATTCCAATCCGGCGGGTACTTGGTAAGGACTTCAACAAGAGTGGCGCCGAGAGACCAAATATCCGAGGCAGGTACAATCAACCCGTTTTCGGTCTCCGGCGCATCGCAGACGGTTCTCGTCGGCCTGGATATAACGGCTGCGCCGACGGGACAAACGCCATAGGTGGTGAGCTTGAGATTGTCGCCGACTGCCATGATGTTCGAGGGGTTGAGACGGCCGTGGACGAGACCCTTGGCGTGCAAATAAGTGAGCGCGGCAAGGGCCGGGCCGAGCATGTCGCGAGTCTCGTCCGGCGAGAGCGGACGCTCGCGGAGAATCTCGGCGAGAACTTCGTCGGCATATTCTGTGACGACGTAGATGCAGGGAACGCCTTCAATTTCGCAGCGGCCGTGTGTATAGACCTTCATGAGATTCGGATGGGAAAGTCTGGCTGCAGTTTCCCATGCGGCGGCGCGAGCGGCGGCATCCTGATCATCTTCGGGGATTAGTTTGATGACGGCTTTTTGCGAATGCTCGCTCCATTCACTGAGGAACACACCGGTCGCTTGAGAGCCGCCAAGCCATTGAAGGAGGGGAAACCTCCCGGCTGCAAAACTCCCAACCCAGTCGCGGCTGATTGCCGCTCGACTCATGGTTTCGATCATACGACCAGACCTCTGGGAACATCTTAGCGTTGAAACTAAAGATTCAAACCTAGTTAACCCTCACTTTAGTAAGGGGTCGAGAGCGTGAGGACCTTAGGTCCTTTGCCGTTTGTTTTCCCAAGTGCTGAACTGGCCGGCAGAATAGTGGGTGAACGAGGGGGATGGCTGGGGTGCGAAAGGCTGGTCCGAGGGTTGCTCGACGAGGCTCGGGTTGCCGACCCTCCTAAAATTGAAGCAGTGCCGTTTGCCCTCGCTCAGTTGCCGGCTCGGAACAGGACTGATGCTTGGACTGCGTACCGACGCACGAACACAAGCCGACTCGCTGATGCTCCGCGTCCAGTGGCCTTCTGGCATCTGGCCAGCCTGGATGCTCCCACCGTCGCCGTGGTCTGGTCGCTGGCGTTCTCATGGACTGGCCGGGTTCATCTCACAGGCCGCGTATTGCTGGTTCTAGCGCTGACGGTCTGGTGCGCCTATGTCTGCGATCGAATTCTCGATGCGAGGGTACTCGACGCTCGCGCCGGGCTCCAATTCTCGACGGGGTCGAATCGGTCCGCGCTGCGTGAACGCCACTTTTTTCATTGGCGGCATCGGAGGTTGCTGGCGCCGCTAGCCGCGGCAGGCGGGTGCGTTGCCGGAGTGATGGCAATGACATTCCTGGCATCCTTTGTGCGCGAGCGAGGTTTGGTTCTGGGAGCCGCAGCGCTGGTTTACTTTTCGGGCGTTCACGCGGCACCCCAGCGGTGGCGAAGACGACTCTCGCTACCAAGGCCGGTCAGCAAAGAGTTGCTGGTTGCAGTGTTGTTCACAGCGGGCTGCATTGTGCCTGCATGGTCGAGCTTTCTTGCTCCGGGGGCACAGGAATCTTCCCGCTTGTGGCTCTGGACTCCTGCTATCTACTTCGCCGCGCTCGCGTGGCTCAATTGTTGGTGCATCGCCAGGTGGGAATCTGGTGGAGAAGGCGGCCACGGACGATTCGAGCGGGTGGGTCGACGACACCTTGAGCGCATGGGGAAGGGAACGAATCTCTTCGCAGCTCTTGCGGTTGCATTTGCGGGTCTGCTGCTGGCGGTGATTGCGAGCGCATCGCACCCACGGTCGGCCGCGCTGCTCGGGGCGGGTACGGCAAGCGCGCTGCTGCTGGGGCTGCTTGACCGGATGCGAAAGCACTTGACGCCGCTTGCTCTGCGTGCCGGCGCCGACCTGGTCCTGCTGACACCTGTCCTGCTTTTTCTGCGATGAATACGACGGCCAATTCGGAATTCATTGGGCCTGAATCCACGGAATTTAAGGCAAAGCCGAAAACGCCGAACTTCGATCGTCTGGCGAAGCATTACCGCTGGATGGAACTTTTCACTTTCGGGCCGCTTCTCGCGCGTTGCCGCGACGCGTTTCTGCCTGAGCTTGCGACGGCCCGGCGTGCGCTTGTCCTCGGCGACGGCGATGGGCGGTTTACTGCGGAGTTCCTCCAAATGAATTCTCAGGTTCAAATCGATGCGGTGGACGCGAGTCCCGCAATGCTCGATACTTTGATGCTCCGTGTCGGAGCGAATGCGGGCCGGGTTTCTGTTCATTGCGCCGACGTGCGCGAATGGCAGCCTGAGAATACGCAGTACGATCTGGTGGTCACGCATTTCTTTCTCGATTGCCTTACAACGGAAGAGTGTTACGGACTTGCAGCGAGGTTGCACGACGCAGTCACACCTTCGGCCGTGTGGATTATCTCGGAGTTTGCAGTTCCGGAGGGATGGTTCGGTCGGATCGTCGCGGGTCCGCTGGTCTGGCTGCTCTATCGGGCGTTTGGTGTGCTCACTGGACTTAGAATCCGCAGCCTGCCTGACCATCACGCTGCCTTGCGCGACTCCGGCTTTGCGCTGGCGCGGCAACGCTCCCGACTGCGCGGAACACTTGCGAGCGAGATGTGGCGCAGCAAGACGTAGACTGGGGGGCGTAGAATGGCGCTGACTTTAAATTCGTATTTCTCGACGATTGAACCCCAAGGAATCCCCTCATGAAAAAGAAAGCTCTCGCAGTTCTGTTGTGCCTTTTCACGTGCTCTTGTGGCGCGGCGCTGGCCCAGAAACAAACCTATCCGTTCAACGATCCAACGTTGCCGTCGGAAAAGCGGATCGACAATCTGCTTTCTCTAATGACGATCGACGAAAAGATTGACTGTCTGGGTACGAATACGGGTGTACCGCGGCTGGGCGTGATGAACTACGGAAACTCCGAGGGGATTCACGGAGTGGTGCAACGGCAGGCTCGAGGCACGCGCCAGCCGATCACCACGACGCAGTTTCCGCAACCGCCGGGGATGGGCGCGTCATGGGATCCGGACCTGGTGCGAGAAGCGGCGGGCGTGGAAGGCTACGAGGCGCGATTCATTACGCAGACGGCGAAGTACGACCGGCAGATCCTGATGCTGTGGGGACCGCAATCGGACCTGGGGCGCGATCCGCGATGGGGCCGCAGCGAGGAAGTGTACGGCGAGGACCCGTTCTTAAATGGGACGATGGCCGTGGCGTTCACGAAGGGACTGCAGGGCGACGATCCGAAGTACTGGCAAGCCGCCGCGCTGCTGAAGCACTTCCTGGCCAACGAAAATGAAAACGGCCGGAACAGCACGTCTTCGAACTTCGATGACCGGCTGTTCTGGGAGTACTACTCGGTACCCTTCCGCACGGCCTTTTTGGAAGGCGACGCGAAAGCGGTGATGGCGTCGTATAACGCATGGAATGGCACGGCGATGGCCGTCAATCCGATTTTGAAGAGCATTGTCCGCGATCAGTGGGGCGTAGACGTGATCTCGAGCGATGGCGGAGCGGTGAAGCTGCTGGTGGATCCGCGCCATCTGTTTCCAGACCAGAAGGCGGCGGTGGTGGCGTGCCTGAAGGCTGGGATCAACCAATTTCTCGACGTCTATAAGGATGAAACCAAGGCGGCGGTAAAGGATGGCGAGGTCACTGAGTCGGAGATCGATGCGTTGTTAAGGCCAAAGTTCCAGGTCACGGTCCGGCTCGGACTGCTGGACCCGCCGGAGATAGTGCCCTACTCGAAGATCAAAGACTCTCCGGAGCCGTGGAATACGGATAAGGACCGCGATGTTTCGAAGCGGTTGGCGCTCGAGTCTGTTGTGTTGCTGAAGAACGAGAACAACATTCTGCCGCTCGACAAGAGCAAGATCAAGTCCATCGCCGTGATCGGCCCGCTTGCGGATTCGGTGCATTGGGACTGGTACGGAGGGACACCGCCCTATGCGGTGACGCCTTTGCAGGGAATTAAGGATTTGGTTGGGCCGGATGTGAAAGTGAACTTCGCCGCGTATGACACACAGGCCGGCGAGAACGATGCCATGAAGGCAGCGAGCGAATCCGATGTGGCGGTGGTTGTGATCGGCAACGACCCGACCTGCGGTGACGAGGCGCATGCGTGGTACAACTCGCCGGGTAACGCCGGCGGCATCACGCTTCCCTGTACCGTTCCGAGCGACGGACGCGAGGGCCGAGACCGAGAGAGCATCGATCTGGCTCAGGAGCAGATTGCGAAGCAGGTCTTGATCAAGAATCCGAAGACGATCGTTTTGCTGATTTCGAGTTTTCCGTTCGCGATCAACTGGAGCGCGGCGAACGTTCCCGCCATCCTGACGATGGCGCACTCTTCGCAAGATGAAGGAACCGCGCTGGCCAAGGTGCTGTTCGGCGAATACAACCCGGGCGGCCACCTGGTGAGAACGTGGCCGAAGTCGGTGGATCAGCTTCCGCCGAGCATGGATTACAACATCCGCGACGGGTACACGTACATGTACTTCAAAGGCGAGCCGCTGTTTCCGTTCGGGTATGGGTTGAGCTATACGACGTTCAAGTATTCGAATCTGCGGACGAGTTCGCCGACTTTGCCGAAGGATAGTGCGGTTACCGTGAGCGTGGACGTGACCAACACCGGCAGCCGCGCGGGCGATGCGGTGGTGCAAATGTATGTAAAGCATCTAGGCTCGAAGGTGGAGCGGCCTCAGGAAGAGTTGGAGGGATTCAAGCGCGTGACCATCGCGCCCAACGAAACTAAGACGGTGGAGATTCCTCTGAAGGCGTCGACGCTGGCATGGTGGGACCAGAAGCTGCCGGGATTCCGCGTGGAAGCGGAGCCCGTTCGCGTGATGGTTGGGAATTCGTCGAGCGACGTTGAAGCGAGTACGACGGTACGCGTGCAATAGGGAATTGGCCTTAGGAGCCTTTGAATGAGTCGAACGAGGAAGATTTCTTCTGAATCGGCGAAGAGCGCCGATTCCAGCAACATCAATCGAGAAGAGACTCCTTTCGAGGCACTGGCCAGCGTCTCAAGTGTGCTGGTGGTGGGCCTGTTCATTCTGACCTTCTTGGCTCAGAACTACGTCATTCCGTCAGGTTCGATGGAGAACACACTGCTTGTAGGCGATCACCTGGTCGTCGACCAGATTACGCTAGTACCGCCCGCTTCGTGGATGCCGCTAATAAGGTATCGCGAGCCGAGGCGCGGAGATATCGTGGTGTTCATCAAGCCTGTTTATCAGCCTGGTATTGATCCGACTGATGCCGATGGGACACCGAAGTACATTCCCCTGGTGAAGAGATTGATTGGCGTGCCGGGCGATCATATTCATCTGCGCAATGGCATCGTGGTTATTAATGGTGTCGCACAGCCTGTGGGATTTGCGCAGCCGACGACGACGGACAACTTCAACGAGTTCCTTGACGATTTTCCCGCAGTACCCCCATCCGAGGTGTCCGGGTCAACAGAGTCGTGGGCCGTGAACTTCTCAAGTTATATCCAGGACGGCGACCTCGTGGTTCCACCCGGCATGTACTTCATGATGGGCGACAACCGGCACAACAGCCTGGACTCGCGCTACTGGGGATTTGTTCCGCGCGCCAACATCATCGGCCGTCCGCTGTTCAACTACTGGTCGTTCAAGGCGTCAGAGGGTCAACTCGAACAAACAGGGTTCGGTCACCAGCTCGCATGGATCGGTCACGTACTGGTGCGCTTCTTTCCAGACACGCGGTGGAGGCGCACTTTTCACGTTGTCCATTAAACCGAAACTGAACGCAGGTTGGATAGGATTGGGTTGCCGATGCACGCAGAAGGCTATACGCTCGATCTGGAGTAGGAAGACAAATGGGTTCTTCGGCGCTAAGCCCAATGGTCAAGCGGAGATAGCAGAGCCAAATTGGTGTCATTGCACCGCAAAATCAAATGTTACAAATCTGTTAAAATGAAGATGTAGGAGTTCGGCAAGGCCGCTAAAACCCCCACCGAATCAACCCCATGATCCTTTATCTGATGCGCCATGCGAATGCCGGCACGATTCGCGAGAACCCCGTTCTCGACCTGAAGCGGGGCCTCGTGAAGGAAGGCAAGGAGCAGTGCATGATCATGGCGCGGGTCCTTGGAACGCTGAAAGCGCCTATCGACACGATCGTTTCAAGTTCGCTTAAGCGTGCCATGCAGACCGCGCAGCTCGTCGGTACAGAGCTGGGCTTTGAGGGAAAGGTTGAGATCAGCCCCGGGCTGGGAATGAACGCGAGTTTCTCAGATTTCCAGAACATGCTGGCGAAGTACGCCGATCGCGACGGGGTTCTGGCCGTGGGGCACAACCCAAACATGTTTCAGTTTCTGGGTCGCCTGATCACCGGCAACGGAGGCGCATCGATCCGGATGCGCAAAGGATCCATTGCGCGGGTCGACATGGAGCGCCATCCGCCGCGATTGCAATGGCTTCTGGATCCACGGACGGCGCGGATCGTTTATGCCAGCGCGACGAAAAGCTCGCGCCCGAAGACTTCGCGGAAGTAGCCAGCTTCCTTGCGCAAAGACCACAATTCCAGCTCAGCGCCGGTGCGCCCCGGCCGCAACTCGAGATGAACCCTCTTGGGGTAGACACGTGTTCCCACCCGGAGAACGTCCGAGGCGCGATCCTGGTTCAATGCAATGGCGAGGCGCAGCAGGACCACGGCGCGATTGACGTTTTTGTGCTCGTCGGCGGGAATGTTGCGCAGAGCGCGGTCGCCGGGCTGGGGACGGCTCTTGCCCAGGTATCGCGCGATGGCCGAAACCAATGTGCGCTGTAGTTGCGTGTAGCCGTAAATCTCAGAGCTGGAGATGATGTACTGCGTGTGCCGGTGATGGCCCTGGTGGTTGATGAACTTTCCGGTGTCGCGGAGCATCGCGGCAGCGGCCAGCCAGCTTTCGTATTCCGGGGGAAGCTCGTGCATGGACTTGAGCTCGCGAAAGAGCTGGACGGTGTGGGCGCGTACCGGCTCGGCCTGACGGGGATCGACGCCGTAGCGGCGCGCGGTCGATAGGACGCTCTCCCAGCGCTCGTGCTCGAACTCGCGATGAGCCTTGGCGCGGGCGTCCTGCTCGGCAAGCATCTGCGCCAGAATGCCGTCACGCAAACCGAGCGGCGAGTAGCGAAAGCCTTTCAACGCAAAGCTCTCGAGGATCTCGGAGTAGACTTCGGCGCCGGCGACGATGATTTCAGCGCGGCGCGGACCGATGCCGGGAACGGCCTCGCGCTGAGGAAGCGACATCTTGGCCAACTTACTGGCCAGCTTGCGCACCGCGCGCGCTGGGACCATTCCGGCAAGGATGGCCGAGCGATCCTCGGCGCGGTCGGAACCGGATTTGGAGACGGATTTGCCCGCCTTCTTTGTGCCGGGTTTGCCATTCTTTGTTCCCTGAGCGAAGGCGGCGGAGAGCGCGGCGGCCGTGCCGGATGTGGCGATGACCAGCGGCGCGCGGCCCGGCTGAATTCTGCGATGAGCGCGGCGCAGCTCGCGCGCGATCAACTGTCGCATGCGCACCAGTCCATCGCGCGGAGCAGGATCGTCGGAGAGAAATTGCTCGGTTAGACGCACTGCGCCGAGCGGCAGGCTGACCGTCTCCTTGATGTGCTTGTGCTCAGAGAGCGTGACTTCGCAGCTGCCGCCGCCGAGGTCGAGCAGGAGCACTCGACCACCGGCTCCCGGCTCGGCGCCGGTAACGCCGAGGTGAATCAGGCGGCCTTCTTCGAGGCCGGAGATGATCTCCATGTTCCAGCCGGTCTCGGCCTTAACCCAAGCCTGAAAAGCGGCGGAGTTGCGCGCGTCGCGCATGGCCGCGGTGGCCACCACGCGAATGCGGTCGACGCCGCGCGCCTGGACGGCGCGCTGAAAGCGCTTGAGCGCGCGCAGCGTGGCCGCCATGGCCTCGGGAGAGATGAGGCCGGTGTCAAAGACGCTGCCGCCTAGGCGGGTGACTTCGCGGTCTTCGGCGAGCGTTTTGAGCCGATGCGCGTGGACGCGGGCGATCTTGAGCCTGCAGGAGTTGGAACCGATGTCGATGGCGGCGAAGGTGGGCATGATTTTTTTGGATGCGCTCCGAAGCGAAGGAATCGACCCATCGCCAAGATACACGAAGGCGGTGTGCGCGGAGTGACGCGAGTTCCACAGGGGGCAAGAACGGCAATCCCCGCTGGCCGGCTCTTGACTTCTGCGGCGCAACGAAAAATTGTCGCATTTCGATCAGGGACAAATAATCCTGACGCAGGTCCGCCAGCTTGAATTTTGTTTAGTACAAGATAAATTTTATTGACTTTAATAAAGTTCAGGTGCATATTGATTTTATGAAGGATGCGATGCCGCCATGGCTGGAGGTGCTTGACGAAGAAGACCAGCAGTTTCTGAAGCGATTTGTCCTTAGTTCCGGATCGTTGAAAGCGCTGTGCGATGAGTACGAGGTGTCTTATCCAACGCTGCGTGCCCGGCTCGACCGGCTCATCGCGAAGGTGAAGGCGGTTGAGGATCCGAAAGCGGCGGATTCGTTCCAACGCAAATTGCAAGTGCTGGTTGCCGATGGGAAGTTATCAGCTGCGTTAGCGCGAGAGCTTTGGAAGGCTCATCGCGCGGCGGCGGAAGAAGGGATGAAGTGAAGCAATGATTGAGCCATGGTTTAATCCGAATCAGTATGCGTGGATCCCGGGCACAGCCTATGGGCTGGCCGCGGGATTGGCGGCGGGACTTGTGGTTTGGCTTGTGCCTCGCGGCCGGGCCAGAAACTTTATCGTCAGGGCGTGGTTCATGCTGTCGGCGGTAGCAGTGGCGCTCCTGATCGTGGGATTCGTGGCGCTGGCTCAAGGGCAGCCGTGGGGTGTGTGGTATGGCCTGCTGCTGCCTGGCGCGATCGGTACGCTGGTTGTAGGCGCGAACTCGGTGGCCATCCAGAAGAGGTATCGGGAAGTTGAGGAGCGCCGGTTGGCGGCCAAGGACCTATTGTAGTTTTCCGCTGTCGCAATGGAGCCCGCAGTGCGGTGTTCGATTTTGGCCTGCTGGAACTTAACTCGCAGAGTCCGACATCATGGCTTAATGATGGTGGCGATGAGGGCGGAGAGGCCGTTCCAGGCGATCTGGATGCCGATGCAGAGCAGAATGAATGCGATGACGCGGAGGATTCCGTGGGCCGTGGAGGGCGGGATCTTCTTGGTGATCCTGGGGGCGTTGGCATAGCAGAAATAGACCAGAACGCTGAGGACAACCACGGAAAGAAATACGCCCAGGTGCGCAAGAAGGTTATGGGTGAGAACTTTGTCATGGATGTGTGCGGTGACGGTGAGCAATGCGACGAGCGTGCCCGGCCCTGAGGTGATGGGAAAGGTGAAGGGGTAGAAGACGCCCTCTTCGAGATGACTGGTGTCAGGTTCGGCGCCTGTTCCAGTCTCCTCCTGCTTTTTGCGTGTGTCTACGCCGGCGCTGCGCTCGTTAAGCACTGCCCAACCCATGGCGGCGACGACGATGCCGCCGGAAAATTGGACGATGGGCAGAGAGATTCCGAAGAAATTGAGGATGGCCGCGCCCGTTACCTCAAAAACCCCGAGGAAGATGATGTTGTTGATGGCTATGCGGCGCGCAAGCGAGCGGAGAAGCTTGGGCGGCGCGTCACCGACGAGGCCGAGAAAGACCAGCGCGGAGCCGAGCGGGTTGATCAGCGGCAGGAGCACGCTGAACGAGATGAGAAAGGCCTTCCAAACCGCCAAAAGAGTTCTCCCTTGGTGCATGTTAAAGCCTGGCGAAAAAACTCAGGATGTGAACATTCTGTACGACTTGGCAGCAGCTGGACCGGAATGAGGCACGCCGAGCGGGCAATGCGCACGGCGAGTTGGGTGCGGGACGGGCTTGAACGTGACGAAGGTAACACCCACCCTACCGGATAGTTGTAATTAGAAAATCGATTTAGGTATGGAATTCGCGGTTGCGCCTGGCTTAGTTTGGCATTAGAACCAAATCTTTGTGAAACGGGCCTCGATGAAGTTTTTCCGGCGATTCCCTGCGATTCCGGGAGTGGTGATTGCTCTTGCGGCGATGCTGCTGGGGTGCATGATCACTGTTGTGCTGATCGCCTCGACGACGGCGCACGCACCGGCGGCACGCGTATCCCTCTTGTCCCGTCCGGGAGTTGCAGCGATCGGACTCACCGTGTTTCTGTTGGCTCTGGTGGCCGGTCTGTTGATTCTGCGCGAGCTGGCGGACCGGGAATACAGCACAGACCGCGACTTTCTGAATGCATTTCTCGAACACATCCCTGACCACGTCTATTTCAAGGACCGCAACAGCCACTTTCTGCGCGTCAACCGGGCCCTGGCCAACAGTTTTGGACTTAGCGATCCCACGGAGGCCACGGCAAAGGCGGATTCAGACATGTTTACGCCAGAGCATGCCGGCCGTGCCCTCGAGGACGAACGGAGAATTATTGAAACGGGCCACGGAATTACGGGGATGGAAGAGAAGGAGACCTGGCCGGACGGGCATGAATCGTGGGTGTTGTCGACAAAGGTGCCTCTAAGGGACCGGCGCGGCCGGATCGTGGGCACGATGGGGATTTCGAGGGATATCACCGACCGGAAGCAGGCGGAGTTGCGCATTCGCTACATGGCGCTTCACGATGCGTTGACAGGACTGCCGAATCGGTCGCTTCTCGAGGATTTGTTGGCCCATGCAATCGCCTTGGCGGGCCGGAATGGGAAACGGGTCGCTGTCCTAATGCTGGATTTGGACCGCTTCAAGAGCGTGAACGATTCATTCGGTCATCATATCGGCGATCGTCTGCTTGAGGCTGTAGCCGTGCGATTGAGAAATTGCCTGCGCGAAAGCGATATCGTGGCGCGACTCGGTGGAGACGAATTTGTGATCGGCCTGCCGATGGTGGAAAAGCACGAGGATATTGAGCAGGTGGCGAGCAAGGTGCTGAGCACATTGAGCGCGTCGTTTGGAATCGAAGGGCATGGGATTCAAATAGGCGCCAGCATCGGCGTTTGCGAATATCCTTCCGATGGAGAGAGCCCGCGGGACTTGCTGCAGGCCGCGGATACCGCGATGTACGAGGCGAAGAACAGCGGGCGCGGCATCTACTCCTTCTTCACGGCCGAACTTACGGACGCGACGCGGCGCCGGCAAAAGCTCGAGTTCGATCTGCAGCACGCCCTGGCGCGAGACGAGTTTGTGCTGTACTACCAACCGCTCGTGGCGACGGATACAGGCGGCATTACTGGCGTGGAAGCATTGCTGCGCTGGCGCCATCCGGAGCAAGGGATGATTTTCCCCAACCAATTTGTTCCGCAGTTAGAAGAACTAGGATTGATGGCCGACGTGGGGAATTGGGTGCTGAGAACCGCGTGCCTGCAAAACGCCGCGTGGCAGAAGGCAGGGCTCCCACCGATCCGCATGATGGTGAATCTCTCGTCGACGCAGTTCTACCGGAGCAATATTGCAAGCAGCGTAACGCGGGCGCTGTCCGAATCCGGCCTGGATCCGAAGTGGTTGGAGCTGGAGCTGACGGAATCGCTAATGCTCGATGACTCGGAGACGACGATCAAGATCATGCGAACGCTGAAACGGCTAGGAGTGAGCCTTTCACTCGACGATTTTGGCACCGGATGGTCGTCCTTGTCCTATTTGAGAAGGTTCCCGATCAACCGCATTAAGATCGACCGCTCGTTCCTGCGCGACATCGCGTCGGAGCCGACTGCGGAGGCGGTGGTGCGAAGCATCATCAATTTGGGTCGCGATCTTGGCCTTGCCTGCGTGGCCGAGGGCGTGGAAACGTCGGAGCAACTTAACTACTTCAGGAAGCAGAACTGCGAGGAGGTACAGGGATTCCTGTACAGCCCCGCAATCCCCGAAGCCGATTGCCGATTGCTGCTTCGCGCCGGGAAACTGAGTGTTCCGGGGACAAGTTCCATCCCATTCACCAAAACGAGAGAAGTTTCCAGTTACTCGACCTCGGCGGCGTGACGCGGCGTAAGCTCCTGCACGACTCCGCATTCACAACCAAAAGATGCGAGATCCGGTTCACTTAAGCAGCACGGGCGCGTAAATCGCCGCGCCTGAGCGCTCGCGCGCCTTGCACTGTGAAACGCCCGAGAAACGCGGCTGTTATTCTGGTATGGATACGACGGAATTGGCATCGGGTTTCAGAGAACATGGGTGGTTATCCCACGAGCTGAAGCCCTTCTTCTCGTCACAGCCGGATTGCGGCGCTCTCAATTTGGCGCGCGGCAAAGGACGGCTGACGCAACCCGCGAGACCAAGATGACAATGATGAATTCGACAAGGACAATCGATCGCCCGCAGGCCGCTCTCTCCACGCGCACGGTGTGGCTGGTCTTTGCTGTCCTCTGGGCCGCGATTTACTTTGCCTCGTTGTTCTCTCCCCCGCTGCTGGACGACGTGGATGCTTCGCACGCGCAAGCGGCGCAGCACATGGCCGAGAGCGGCGATCTGATCACCGCGAAAACCAACGGTATCCGTTACATTGAAAAGCCGCCCCTGCCCTACTGGGTGGTAGCGGGAATGTACAAGGTGTTCGGCGAGAACACCTTTGCCACGCATTTGCCCAATGCGCTGGCGATGCTGGGGCTGACGTGGCTGGCGTGGCTGTGGGGGCGGCGGGCCTGGGGTGAACGAGCGGGGTTCTACGCCGGGCTGGGCGTGCTGACATCGGTGGGCGCTTTTTTGTTTACCCGTTTCATCATTCCCGAGGCAATCCTCGCGCTGTTTCTGCTGATTGCCTTGTACGCGCTGATCGTGAGCCTGGAAGATAATCGGCCCGCGATGATGTATTGGGCGTGGGCGGGAGTGGCACTGGCGCTGCTTACGAAGGGTTTGATTGCGCCGGTATTTTTCGGCGGCGCGGCAATTCCGTATTTGCTCCTAACCGGGCAGTGGCGGCGGTGGAAGGCGCTGAAGCCGGTGTCGGGATTCCTTTTGTTTCTGGCAATCGCCGCGCCGTGGCATATTGCTTGCGGCATCATCAATCACGATCAGGGGCACCCCTCGGGAAATCATCCCACGATCGGGAATGTCCACGGGTTTTTTTATCAATACTTCATCAATGAGCATGTGCTTCGATTCTTCAACCTGCGCTATCCGCACGACTACAACAAAATGCCGGCGCTTTGGTACTGGCTGGGCGAACTGATCTGGATTTTTCCCTGGAGTCTTTTTCTTGGCGCGTTGGCGGCAATGGCTTGGAAGACGCGGCGCACATGGCTGAAACATCTGCGGCACGATGCCGGCGACACCGTGGATTTTTATCTCGACCACGCCATGCGCGAGGATGTGGGCAGCTACGTGCGGCGGATCAAGTTCCGCACCAGGACGATCTGGCTGCTGAGCTTGTACTCGGCGTGGGTGCTGATATTTTTCTCGATTTCGACGAATCAGGAATACTACACGTTCATGGTATGGCCGCCGCTGGTGATGTTGATCGCGGGCGTCATCGCAGATGTAGAAGAGAACGATGGCGTGAAAGGCGGACGGCCGACGCTGCCCACATCATGGTTAACCGGCGCGCAGGCGGCGTTTGCGGCGATCGGCGTGGCGGCTGCGGCGACGCTGGCGTGGGGATTGTGGACCTCACGCAATTTGCCTTACGTGGCGGACATTGGAACAGTGCTGGCGCACCGCGGCGTGGGCGACTATACGCTGTCGATGTCGCACCTGTTCGATTTGACGGGCGAGTCGTTTGCGGCGCTCCGGTTGCCGGCGGGATTGGCGGCAATCACCCTGCTGATTGGACCGATGCCGGGCTGGTTGCTGCGGATGAAAAAGAAACACCTCGCATCCACCGTGAGCGTGGCGCTGACCATGACGGCGTTCTTTGTGGCCGCGCACATTGCGTTTGCGCGGTTTGAGCCGATGTTGAGCTCAAAACCGATGGCCGACACCATCATGAGCGACGGCACCTCAAATGACATCCTGATCATTTACGGCGAGCAATCGTCTGGGTCATCCGTGGTCTTTTACACGAACGACTTTTTCCGGGGAAGGCCGGCGATGCTGGTACTCCCACGGTGCGGGCGGAACGGCGAGGGAACGACGCTGCTGTGGGGGTCGTGCTATCCCGATGCACCCGATATTTATCTGAGTCCCGCGAAATTAGCAGCGATCTGGGGAACAGGCGAACGCAAATGGATATTTGCCGAAGATCCGGACCGGGAGAACGTGGAGAACGTGTTGGCCGGGCGCTTGTATGAGGTGCAGACGCTGGCCGACAAGACACTGTGGACGGACCGGCCGGTGAAGTGAGAATCTTTCGACCATGAGCTTCAGTGCTATTGCTGTCGCCGGCCTGATTGTGCTCGGTGTTTTCGGTGTCGTCACCTCGACAATCTATAGCTTGATTGTTTTTGCGGGAGTGATGCGCTTCCGGCGCGGCACGGGCGATGGGGGCGATTTGCACGGGGCGACATTCCTGCCGCCGGTAAGCGTGCTGAAGCCTGTGCACGGCGACGAGCCCGACCTGGAACAGAACCTGGCCAGCTTTTTCGAGCAAGATTACTCGGAGTTCGAAATTCTGTTCTGCGCGCGGCAGGAGAGCGACCTGGGCCTTGCCGCAGCGCGGCGGGTGATGGCGCGGTATCCGCACGTGAAGGCGCGCACTCTGACCTGTGGCGAACCGCCGTGGCCGAATGCGCGGACATTTTCGCTGGAGATCATGCGCCGCGAAGCGCAGCATCAGATCCTGGTGACGGCGGACAGCGATGTGCGCGTGATGCCGGATTACCTGCGCGCGGTAGTGCAGCCGATGCGCGATCCGCAGGTGGGCATGGTCACCAGCCTCTATCGCGGCTGCACCCGGCACGGATTGTGGGCGCAACTGGAGGCGATGGGCATGAGCGTGGAAATGACCTCGGGAGTGCTGGTGGCGAACATGCTGGAGGGGATGAAATTCGCGCTGGGGCCCTCTATGGTGATGCGCCAGAGCACCGTTGCAAAAATCGGCGGCTACGAGAAGGTGGCACAGTATTACGCCGACGACTTTGTGTTGGGGAATTGGACGGCGGCGGCCGGCGAGATCGTTGTTTTGTCGCACTATATTGTCGAGCACCACGTGCTGAACGCCGCGTTCAAGAGCAGCATTGCGCACCAGCAGGGATGGGCGACGAGCACGCGCTTTTCGCGCCCGATTGGTCACTTGGGCGAGGTGCTGACCTATGCGGTTCCCTTTGGATTGCTGGCCTGGATTGGGCTAACGCTGGCCGGGCACTGGGCGTGGGGAGCGGGACTGCTGGCGTTCACGATCCTGGACCGGGTGCTCTTGTGCCTCGTGGTAAGCAGCCTGGTAGTGCGCGACCGCGTGGCGGTGCACAAGGCATGGCTCTATCCGCTGCGCGACCTGATGGGATTCATGTTCTGGGTGAGGAGCTACCTGGCCAGCAGACGGCTGCGCTATCGAGGCGACCCGTACGAGTTGCTGCCCGAGGGGCGGCTGCGCAAATTAACTGAGTAGAAAGCAGACCCGCTACGGTTTGCGTGTCGCCGCCGGGCGTGCAGGCGAAGCCACGGGCTTGCGGATGGGAACAATGGCCGCGGCTGAGCCGGTTGCGGCCTGCTGGAAACGGGCAAGCATCTCACTGCGCACGTATTCGACGAAGCCTTGCATCTGGCGGTTCATCTCTTCCATGCGCTCGCGCATCTGCAGGATGATAGCGATACCCGCGATATTGACTCCGAGGTCGCGAGCGAGGTTGAGGATGAACTCAAGCCGTTCGAGATCTTCATCAGTGTAGAGACGCGTGTTGCCTTCGGTGCGCGAGGGCTTGAGCAAGCCTTCGCGCTCGTAGAGGCGCAGAGTCTGAGGATGGATTTCGTACATCTCGGCTACGGCCGAGATCATATAGGCGCCTTTGGATTTGCGTTTTGTGGCCATCGTATTTTCTCCAATCAGCCTAGCCAATCCATCTACGGCCCATGATTGCTTCCGCGTGAATCTTACAACTTTTCGAACAGCGTTTTGCGCGGATCGCCGGGGTTGAGGCGGGCGAGCTCGCGCATAATCTCGCGGCTGCGCTCGTCATTCAGGTGTGGCACAGCAACCTCAACGGTGACGATTTCATCGCCACGCTGGCCGGGATGCGAGGCGCTCTCCACACCGCGCTCCCTCATGCGCAGCTTTTGCCCGCTCTGCGTACCGGGCGGAATCTTTAGTTGTGCGCGGCCATCGATCGTGGGGACTTCGACCTTGGCGCCAAGAGCTGCTTCGGCCACGGTGATGGGGACGGTGATCTGAATGTCGTCGCCCACGCGCGTGAAGACTGGATTCGTGCCTGTGCGAACGATGAGGAAGAGATCCCCTGCAGGACCGCCGTTAACGCCGGCGTTGCCTTTGCCTTGCAGGCGGATGCGCTGGCCGTCACGCGTGCCAGCCTTGATGCGGAATTCGACGGTTTCGGTACGGTTGACGGTGCCCTCGCCGTGGCAAGTAGGACAGTCGTGCGAGATGTGGCCGGTGCCATTGCAACGCGGGCAGGTGATGTTGAACTTCATGCGGCCGCCCATCTGCGTGACCTGACCCGTGCCGTGGCACTCGGGACACTCCGCGTTGCCCCCGACGTGGGCTTGGCCATGACAGGCAGGACAGGTTTCCTGGCGGTTGATCTGGATACGCGCCTGGCCACTGCGGATGGCGGTCCAGAAGTCGACTGTGGCCTGGTACTCGAGGTCAGTGCCGGGCTGCGGTCCGCGCGGCTGCCGGTGCTGCTGCGCGCCACCGAAGATGCCGGAAAAAATGTCTTTGAAGCTGCCCGAACCGCCGAATGAGCCGGTGCCTCCCTGTGCGCCCATGTCGCCCTGGAATCCGGAGAAGTCGAAGCCGCCGAAATCAATAGGAGGCTGTTGCTGGCCGCCCGAGCGTTGCTGGCGAGCGTAGGCCTCGGCCTGGGCGGGATCGATCTGGTCAGAGTAGAAGCCGACCTGGTCGTAGATCTTGCGCTTCTTCTCGTCCGAGAGCACGTCGTTGGCCTCGGAGATCTCCTTGAACTTTTCTTCGGCGCGCTTGTCGTTGGGATTGACGTCGGGGTGATACTTGCGTGCGGCTTTGCGGAAGGCCTTGCGAATCTCCTCCGGCGTGGCTGTCTTCTTGACGCCGAGCGTTGCGTAATAGTCTTTGTTGGCGGTTGTGGCCATGGATATTTTCTTATCTCAAGTGCGCTTCACGTCGGCGTGGTGCGTTACGTTGCATGCCATTTCCCAGCGGGCTCAGGGTGTTTTTCGGCGAAGTCCAATCGGCCCCACTCAAAACTCCTGATTCCCTCTTCCATCATAAGAAGGAGGGGTGGACGACGTGCGATCGCCCACCCCCGAAGTTTTTCCGCCCGAACAGCGGCGTTGCTGGACGGCCAGTGCTTACTTTTTGTCGTCGACGTCGACGTACTCGGCGTCGATGACTTCGCCTTCCTTCTTGGCGTCGCCGGCAGTTGGCCCGGCAGCTCCCGCGTCCGTAGGCCCGGATTGAGATTGCGCAGAGGTGGCTTTATACATGGCCTCGGCCAGTTTGTGGCTGGCGAGAGTGAGCTTCTCGTGCGCAGAGCGAAGTTCAGAAGTTGCCGGCGAGCCTTCGAGCGTCTTTTTGGCGTCGGCAAGTGCCGCTTCGACTTCGGTTTTGTCGGCCGCCTGCACTTTTTCGCCCGCGTCCTTGAGCATCTTCTCGATGTTGTAAACGAGGCCGTCGAGGGCGTTGCGAGCCTCGATCGATTCGCGCTGCTCTTTATCTTCAGACGCATGCGCTTCGGCTTCCTTGGCCATCTTCTCGATTTCTTCTTTCGAAAGCCCTGAGCTCGAGGTGATGGTGATGCGCGTGTCCTTGCCGGTCGCGTTGTCTTTCGCGGTCACGTTGAGAATGCCGTTGGCATCGATGTCGAAGGTGACCTCGATTTGCGGAATGCCGCGCGGCGCGGGCATGATGCCGCCGAGCTTGAATTTGCCCAGCGTGCGGTTCTGCGCCGCCATGGGCCGCTCGCCCTGCAGCACGTGGACTTCGACTTCGGTCTGCGAATCGGCCGCCGTTGAGAAGGTCTCCGTCTTCTTGGTCGGGATGGTCGTATTGCGCGGGATCATCGGCGTAGCCACGCCGCCCAGAGTCTCAATGGACAAGGTGAGCGGAGTGACGTCGAGAAGCAGAAGATCCTTGACGTCGCCGGTGAGCACGCCTGCCTGCACGGCAGCGCCGATCGCAACCACCTCATCGGGATTGACGCCGCGATGTGGCTCCTTACCGAAGAGCTTCTTGACCAGCTCCTGGATGCGCGGCATGCGGGTCTGTCCGCCGACGAGAACGACTTCGTTGATCTGGCTGGTGGTGATGCCGGCATCGGACAAGGCCTTCTTGCATGGCTCGACCGAGCGCTCGATGAGATCCTCGACCAACTGCTCCAGCTTGGCGCGTGTTAGCTTGCGGACCAGGTGCTTGGGGCCGGAGGCGTCAGCAGTGATAAAGGGCAAGTTGATTTCGGTTTCGACGGTGGTCGAGAGCTCGATCTTGGCCTTTTCCGCCGCGTCCTTCAGGCGCTGCAGGGCCATCTCGTTGCCCTTTGAGGTGAGGTCGAGGCCATGCTCGGTCTTGAACTCGGCAATAAGCCACTCGACGATGCGCTGATCGAGGTTGTCGCCGCCAAGGTGGGTGTCGCCATTGGTCGACTTGACCTCAATGACGCCCTCGCCGACTTCGAGGATGGAGATATCGAATGTGCCGCCGCCAAAGTCGTAGACGGCGATGGTCTCGTCCTTCTTTTTGTCGAGGCCGTAGGCCAGAGCGGCCGCGGTGGGCTCGTTGACGATGCGCTTGACGTCGAGGCCGGCAATTCTGCCCGCGTCCTTGGTGGCCTGGCGTTGCGCGTCGTTGAAATAGGCCGGAACAGTGATCACGGCCTCACTGATGGTCTCGCCAAGGTAAGCTTCGGCGCTCTTTTTGAGCTTCTGCAGGATCATGGCGGAGATTTCGGGCGGAGTGTACTCCTTGCCCTGAGCGATGACTCCGACGTGGTCGCCCTGCTGGACCACTTTGAAAGGGACCATCTTCATCTCGTCGGTCACTTCGTTGTAGCGGCGGCCCATGAAGCGCTTGATGGAAAAGATAGTGTTCTCAGGGTTGGTGATGGCCTGGCGCTTAGCGACCTGGCCAACGAGGCGCTCGCCGCTTTTGGTGAAGGCGACAATTGAGGGGGTAGTGCGCGCACCCTCTTCATTCGGAATGACTTTTGGCTCGCCGCCTTCCATGACGGCGACGCACGAGTTGGTGGTACCGAGATCGATTCCAATCATTTTAGCCATGTTTGGGTTCCTGCCTTTGAGGTCAATCTGACGGGATAGAATCTCAGATTGAGTGTAATGTTGTCAACTTATATGATGCGATTTTCCTCAGTTGGGATGCAACTTTGGGTTTTTCCTGGTTTTGGAACGGGCCATGGGTGGAACGGCGTGTTAGAGCTTGACGGCAGCTAGAGCTGCGGCCATCACTTCTTCCGGCTCAGGGCGGACGCGGAAGTCGGCGTAGGCCCGGGCGTAGAGGACGCGGCGGTCTCGGCCCAGGACGTAGGTGGCGGGCAGGATCAGGCGCCAGGTCTGGTCGCCGTTGACAAAGGGTATGTTGACGAGGATGGAGCGGAAGTGAGCGCGGTGGTATTCGGGGATGGTGTAGGCAAGGCCGAACTGCTCCGCAAGGGCGCAGCCGGGGTCGGTGAGGACAGGAAAGGGCAGGCCGTGCTGGCCGACCATGAAATCGCTTTGGCGGGCGGTCTGAGGGCCGATGGCGGCGAGAAGCGCACCGGCTTCGCGGAGGGTTGGATAGATGTCGCGCCAGGCCTCGAGCTCCGTGACGCAGTAGGCACACCAGCGGCCGCGGAAGAAATTTAGGACGAGAGGCCCCAGGGCGAGCAGGTCAGCCGAGCGGACGGGGCGGCCAGAGGCGTCAGGCAGGGTGAATTCGGGGGCGATAGCGCCGACGGGGAGGATCCGTTCCTCGATGCCGGAGGCGAAGAGCTCGGAGACAGCGCGCTCGCTCACGGCCATGCGCTCAGGCTGGACGAGGTTGCGCGTGTTGGCGGTGATCTCGTCGAGCTGGTCCTGGAGGACGGTCATGGAAGTCTCAGGTTAACGCAGGATCGGATGCCTGCGCGTGATTTAAGAAAGCGGGTGCTTGCCGTCGGACGGACCTACCGCCCGAAGCGCTGCTTGGCGCCCATGCCACTGAGGCCGCCGCGCATCATCGATTTGGCGAGGCCGCCCTTGCCCACCTGCTTGAACATCTTGGCCATCTGCGCGTACTGGCGGAGGAGCTGGTTGACCTCCTGCACGCTGGTGCCCGAGCCGGCTGCGATGCGCTTGCGGCGCGTGCCGGAAATGATGTCGTGATTGCGGCGCTCCTTGGGTGTCATGGAGTTGATGATGGCTTCGAGGCGGACGAATTGCTTCTCGTCAATCTGGCCAGCGGCCTGTTGCATGCCCGCGAAGGGGCCGACCGAGGGAAGCATCTTCAAAATCGACTCCATGGACCCGAGCTTCTTGATCTGCTGGAGCTGGTCGCGGAAGTCTTCGAGCGAGAAGCCGTCGCCAAGGAGCGCTTTCTTGGCCAGTTCCTGGGACTTCTTGCGGTCGAGAGTGGATTCGGCCTTCTCGATGAGCGAGAGCATGTCGCCCATTCCAAGGATGCGTCCGACGATGCGATCAGGATGGAAAGGCTCGAAGGCGTCGGGCTTTTCGCCGACGCCTATGAATTTGATGGGCTGCCCGGTGACATGGCGGATGGAGAGCGCCGCGCCGCCGCGGGCATCGCCGTCCATCTTGGTGAGGACGACTCCGGTGAGCGAGAGGCGGGAGTGAAAATCCTGCGCGGAGTTGACGGCGTCCTGCCCGGTCATAGCGTCGGCAATGAAGAGGATCTCCTGCGGCGAGAGCAGCTTCTTGAGGCTCTCCATCTCGGCCATCAGATCCTGGTCGATGTGGAGGCGGCCGGCGGTGTCGACGATGAGCGTGTCGCAGCCCATGATGACAGCTTCGCGGCGGGCTTCTTTGGCAAGGCGCTCAACGAGTGCAGTGCCGGCGGGTTCTCCCTTCAGGTCACCTTCATAGAGGCGCGAGTCGACTTGTTTGGCGACGATTTTGAGCTGCTCGCGCGCGGCGGGGCGGTAAACGTCGACCGAGACGAGCATGGGACGGTGACCACCCTTTTTGAGCCAGGCGGCGAGCTTGCCGGAAGTCGTCGTTTTGCCGGAACCTTGCAATCCGACCATGAGAATGACCGTCGGCGGCTTGGAAGCGAAGTTGAAGCGAGCGGTGTCGCGGCCAAGGAGGGCTACCAGCTCGTCGCGGACGATTTTGATCACCTGCTCGGAGGGCGAGAGCGCGGTGAGGACTTCAGTGCCGACGGCCTTCTGGCGGATTTGCTCAAGAAGGTCGGTGACGACCCTGAGGTTGACGTCGGCCTCAAGCAAGGCGACGCGAATCTCGCGCAGAGCTTCGGTGATGTTCTCTTCAGTGAGCGTGCCCTGGCCGCGAAGGTTTTTGAAGACGCGCTGAAGTTTATCGGTTAGGTTCTCAAACATGGGTCAGACTCAAGTTTACCGGAAGGCACTTCGTGCGGCGGGCTTTTGGTTGAGTGCATTGCTTAGATCAGCGCACGAGGCGGGCCGCGCTGCGCACGATTTGTCCGACGTAACTAGACTGAAGTGGAGGACTCGATGATGGCTGACGGACGCGAGGAGCGCGAAGAGCAGCGAAAGCGCCGGGAGCTGGAAGAACGCGAAAACAGGAAGGATCGGCTGGACGAGGATTATGCGAATCGGGATCGCTATGACGAGTCGCAGCCAGAGCGGGGCGGGTCATAGCGCGCGGCAGCGGGAACCTCACCTTGCCCACCTTTGCCGCAGTCATGTTGAAGTAAACGCCCGACTATTTGCCAAGCCAAGAGATGATGGGTCCCCAATAGTTGAGGTGCGGCCGGCGGAACGGTTGATTGTGCGACGTCCCAGGGATCAGGAGAACTTTCGCGGCCGGAGAGCAAAACGCGGCCAGCTCCGACGCCATCTCAGGGGGAAATAGCCGGTCTTTTTCGCCGTGCACAATGAGGACAGGAAGGCGGCAATCGGCGAGCGGCTGTTGCGCGTGCCAAATGGGCGGCACCAGCCGAATGAGCCCCTTGGGAATCCACGCTGCTGTCGCAGCTCGGCGAAACGATGGAAAGGCCTGGCACAGAATGAGGCGATGAGCGTCGAGACTGTTGATCGTGGCCGTCGCCACGCCGCTGCCGAGCGAGAAGCCCAACACAGAGGCGGGCAGATCCGGAGCGAGGGCGCGCAATGAGGCAAACGCTGCCACCGTATCCAGTTCAAACTGATCCCAGTCAGGACGCCCGGTGCTCTTGCCGTATCCCGAGTAATCAAAAACCAATGATGCAACGCCATTTGCGGCGAGCAACTGCTGCACGCCGAACCATTGCTCGACGGTTTCGCCTATGCCGTGGCAGAGCAGGACCGCCGCATGCGCGGGAAGAGAGACCGGCTCCACAAACACTGCATCAAGCTGGCTGGACGCGCTTGCGATGGAGTGGCGCAATGCGCGCTCGTGGATGCCAACCGGCAGACGACCTTTTTTTGAGAGTCCGAAAACGCGGTCGCGGAGAATCATGTACTGGCTGATGCAGGTGATCGCAAATGTAAAGTACGTGCGATGCGCGCGGCTTGGGGCGTGCTTGTCGACGGCCAGTGACTCAGGGGCCGGTAATTTGACGCGGGGCATGCGTCTCTCCGCTCCTATTGTCACTCTGTTGGCGCGATCAGGTACTGTTCGAGCTTTCCATCGGGATAGGTGTAGGTGGTGAGGCGAAGACGGCGGCCGGGATAGGTGATGTCGAAGACGCGGAAGGTCATGCCGCCGCGAAGTTCTTCATTGGTCTGGCGCAGGCTTAACGGATCGCCGAGGGGCGCGAGGCTGGACTGAAAGTCTGAGATTGCCTGGGGCGTGAAGTAGTCACTGAGGTTGGGCGCGAGGAGAGAGCGGTCGATACGGCCCTGTTGCAAGCCGCGATAGATATCGAGGGCTTGCTGTTCGGGAGCACTGAGCGGATAGCCGGCGGCGAGCGGAGCGGCGAGTTTTGCGATGGTGCCAGCAGCGCCGACGGCGTCCTGGTTGGTGAGGACGGCCACGGCCGCGCTGTCATCGATGAGGACTTCGTTGTCGGAGACGAAGCCGGAGACTTCGCCGGAGTGCTCGATTGCGCGATGGCCATCGCGGTCACGAACGTCGACACCGAGGCCGTATTCGGTGCCTTTGCCATTTTTCAGCTTGACCTCAGTGAACATTTCTTTGTAGCTCTCGGGTTTAAGGATCGATTGCGCGATGAGGCTTTCGTCCCACAGGGCGAGGTCGTGGGCTGTCATAGCGAGTTCGCCGGCCGCGAACATCCACCCTGCGCCTTCTTTGGGTGCGGGGCGAAGTGGACCCAAAGCATGGCGATAGTAGGCCGTGGCATCGGGAGGCATGAGCTGGCTCGCGTCGGAGTTCCAGACGGAAGTCATCCCGAGCGGGCGGAAGATGCGCTCAGTGAGGAATTGAAAGAGCGGCTTGCCGGAGACGATCTCGACGATACGGCCGGCGATGACATAGTTGGTGTTCGAGTATTGCCACTGAGTCCCGGGATCGAAGTCGAGCGGTTTTTTGGCCCAGGTGTCGAGGATCTGCTGCGCGGTTTCGGGTTGGAGCATGGGAGTCATGACGTAGTCCTCGGGCCAGTAGTCCTGGTAGCCGGAGGTGTGGGAGAGAACCTGGCGGATGGTGACGTCGTTGCCGCGGGTAAGAGCGGGGACAAATCTGCCGACGGGATCGTCGAGGTTGAGCTTGCCCTGTTCCTGAAGCATGAGGATGGCGGCGGCAGTGAATTGCTTGGAGATGGAGCCGATGGAGTAACGCATATAGGGCGTGGCGGGGACGGCGGGATCGGAGCCCGAGGCTAGGCGCGCAAATCCATAGGCGTGGGTGTAGACGAGCTTGCCGTGCTGGACGACGGCGATGGAGGCCGAGGGCACGCCGGTGGCCTCGAGCACCTGCGCGGCGATGCGATCGATGCGGCTGCGGAGATCGGGCGAGAGGTTGATGACGGTCTGGTTCGGAGTTTGGTTGGGAGCCTGAGCCGACGCGCGAAGTACCCAGGAACCCAGAAGCAGAATCGACAGGATTGCGAGGATTGAAGACCTTTGGAGACGATGCATGGGAGGCGTTTCCTCTCGTTCAGAATAGATCGCCGGGGGCCCGACAGAGCAATGAGGCCGGCGCGCATACGATAGGCTGGCAGAGACGATCGACCCGTAATTCCAAGTGCGGATGAGTTTTGTCAGGGCGAGAATGGAGCCGTTGAGCAAGAATGCAAAAGCTAATTCAGGGACATAAGAGATTTCTCGCCGAGGTGTTTCCGGCAAGAAAGAGCCACTTCCATTTGCTAGCGGAAGGACAGACGCCGGAGTGGCTTTTCATCACCTGCGCGGATTCGCGCGTGCTGCCCGATCTGATCCTGGGGACGGAGCCGGGGGATCTGTTTATCTCGCGCAGCATTGGCAACGTGGTGCCAGTGACGAGCCACGACGTAGACGGCGTGACGGCCACGATCGAATACGCGGTGGAGGTGCTGAAGGTGCGGCACATCATCGTGTGCGGGCACTCGGACTGCGGGGCGCTAAAAGCGACGCTGGACCGGAAGAGCCTGGAGAACCTGCCAAAGGCGAGGCGTTGGCTGGAGCATGTGGAGGCGGCGTTCGCGTACCAACAACCGCTGAATCCCGCCGACGGCGAGAGCGCCGAACTGGCGTCGCTGATCCGGGGCAATGTAGTGGCGCAACTGAAGAACCTGCAGGCGCAGATGCCCGTAAAGCGCGCAATGGCGGAGGGCAGGCTGACGGTGCACGGGTGGTACTACGACATCCTGACGGGGCAGATTGAGGAGTACGACGAAGGCCTGAAAAAGTTTGTGGCGCTGGCGGGGTAGCTCTCAGTGCGCACCCGGCGGCGCTTCGGTGTGCGCAGGCGGCTTTGTGAAGAGCCAGGCGCAAGCGGCGCAGATGAGTGCCAGCACGGCGGTCCAGCGAAAGACATCGACATAGGCAAGCTGTGCGGCCTGCTGCTGCATCAGGCCGTAAATCAGGCCGTAGGAGCCGGGGCGCGCGTTTGCCGGGCCGATGCGATGGCCGAGGTACGTGGCGATGATGGCGGACTTCTGCTGCAGAACGGCTGAGCTGGGAGAGAGGTTCGCGCCCAGTTCGGTCTGATGCAACGCGGCGCGGCGAATGATCGCCGTGGTAGCCATCGCAATTCCAATTGACCCGCCGATGTTGCGCAGCATGTTGAAGAGGCCGGTGGCGTTACCCATCTCGTTCCTCGAGATGGTGCGGGTGGACAAAGTGGCCAGGGGCACGAAGACGAAGCTGAGCGCAAAACCAGTGAGTGTGATGGGAAAGAGCAGCGTGTAGGGGCCGATGTCGAGGTTGACCTCGCCAAAGATGAAAGCGCAGACGGCGAAACCGAGGAACCCGGCGCAGAGTAGCTTGCGGTTGTCGATGCGCGAACCGAGAATGCCGATGATGGGTGAGCCGATGAAGGAGCCGACGCCGCGGGGAAAGACGACGAGGCCCGCGGTGAATGCGGTGTAGCCCAGAATCTCCTGATAGTAGAGCGGCAGGATGGCAATGGTGATGTAGATGCACATGCCGAGCATGGCAATCATCAGGCAGCCGGTTCGGAAGTTGGGGTTCTTGAGGATGTGCAGATCGACAAGGCCTTTGGGATGGACCCAAGAGTGCCAGATCCACAAGAGAAGCGCGATGATGAGCGCCGCCACCGCCCAGCGCACCCATATGGCGCCGAACCAATCGTCCTCCTGACCTTTGTCGAGGACGATCTGCAAGCAGCCGGTCCAGACGATCAACAGACCAAAGCCGATGTTGTCGAAGGCGCCCACCTTGGCGTTCTTGATGTAAGGCGGGTCGTGGACGAAGCGGCTGATCATGATGACGGCAAGGATGCCGACGGGAATGTTGATATAGAAGGCGTAGCGCCAGCTAAACGTGTCGGTGAGCCAGCCGCCCAGAGTGGGGCCGAGGACAGGAGCACAAACGATTCCAAGCCCGTACGCGGCCATGGCTTTGGAGCGGTCCCTAAGTGAGAAGCTTTCGAGCAGAATGGATTGCGACAAGGGCTGGAGAGCACCGCCGCCTGCGCCCTGGAGGACGCGGGCCAACAGTATGACGGCCAGCGACGGGGCCGCCCCGCAGAAGAACGATGCGATGGTGAAGAGGATGACGCAGGTGAGCAGAAAGCGCTTGCGGCCGAAGCGCCGCGCAAACCAATTCGAGGCGGGCAGAATGACCGCGTTTGCAACCAGGTAGCTGGTAAGCACCCATGTGGCCTCGGAGTTGGAGGCGGACAGCGAGCCGGCGATGTAGGGCAGGGCCACCGAGGCGATCGCGGTGTCAAGCACCTCCATGAAGGTGGGAAGCATGACCGAAACAGTGACTAGCCACGGGTTAACGCCCTGGGTGAGCGGGTAACGAGCTTGAGCGGCTGCCGTGGTCATGCAGGAAGACTCTCATGAGGGTAAACGATGGCCGAGTTTGCCGCTTGTGACGCGGACTACGACGAGGCAGACGGCGATCACGTTAGGGTCGGAATGTGGGCAGAGTGATCTGGCTCAGCTTGACACAATCGGCCCCGGCCTTGATGCTGAACAGTTCCGCTTTTTTAGGCGACGGCTCGAGGAGGACTCCCCCGGTGATGCAGGTTCGCGTCTTTTATCACGACAAGTGCTTTGACGGAGCTTGCTCGGCCTCGCTGTTTACGCGCTTTCATCAAGAGTGCTTAACCCGGGACGCGAGCTACGAGTATCACGGGCTGGTCCACCGGGCTGGAGCGCTGTTTGATGAGAGCGAGTTCACCGGCGACGAAAACGCCATCGTGGACTTCAAATACTCTGCTTCGCCGCGCATCGCGTGGTGGTTCGATCACCACCAATCGGCATTCCTGACGCAGGAGGATCACGAAAACTTTCTGGCGTGCCAGCGCGACCCGAGTTGCGCCGCGCGGAAGTTCTTCGATCCTAACTACACGTCGTGTACAAGCTTTCTGGCGCACATCGCCAAGACGCGCTATGGATTCGATACGGCGCCCGTGGCGGAGCTGATTCATTGGGCGGACATCGTGGATGGCGCCAAGTACGAGAGCCCGGAAGCGGCCGTGGAGATGGCTGCGCCAGCGATGAAGCTCACCCTCATCATCGAGGCGACGGAGGATCCGGGTTTCATTCCGCGGCTGATTCCACTGCTGACAAAGATACCGTTGGCGGAGATTCTGAAACAGCCGTTTGTTGAGCCGCTTCTTCCGCCACTGATGAAACGCCATGAAGAGGCACTGGAGCTGATTCGGAGCCGCGCGGAAGAGCGCGACGGAACCATCTTCTTCGACATCACCGACCACCCTCTGGAAGGATTCAACAAGTTCATCCCGTACTATCTGTATCCGAAAGCGATCTACTCGATTGGGCTATCGAAGTCGAGCTTCCGGACGAAGGTAGCCGTAGGATCGAATCCGTGGACGAAAATGGACCCCGCAAAGATGGTGAACCTGGCGCAGATTTGCGAACGCTACGGTGGGGGCGGGCACGCGCGCGTGGGAGCGATAAGCTTTCCGCCGGACAAGGAAGTGGAGGCGCGGGCGGCGGCGAAGGAGATTGTGGCGGAATTGCGGTCGAAGAACCCGCTGGCGTAACGCGAGACTCTCGAGTTTCGCGAGCGTTTAGAACGGCGCGCAGCCATGCGCGAGCAGATACTGTCTCGCTGTTCCTCCTGAAACGGCATCGAACATGCGATTGAAGCGTGCCAGACGACTCGCCATGTCTTTGGCGCCGCCGCGCTCGATGTTCGAATAGAACAGCTCTACGTTGTTTACGCTCTTCGAGTAGAGGCTGTCTTCGATATAAAACTCAGCCTTCACGCACTGGCGATCCGGCTCAAGGCCTGCATACTGCGCGTCCGTCGTGCGAGCCAGTTCCGCCTTCATCCGACCCATCGTGTTCCAATAGCTCTTGCCGTCGCCGATCAGCCGCTGCGCTTCGGCCATGGCGGGACCAAACAGAATGTGTCCGTCGGGCAGGGCGCCGAGCACGTTGTCCTGGTATACGTGCAATATCTCATGTACATCATAAGGCCCAATGCTCGATTGAATGATCCCGTCCATTGTCAGGTCGGCGCCGCAACGGCGCGCGAATCCGCCGGCATCGCCGGGCTCCTGCGGCCACTGGTCTTTGTCGTAAAGCTTATAGGTGAATGTGGGGCAGTATTGCTCAAGGTGGATCCCTGTAATCTTGCGATACGCTTGAAACACCTTGCACGCCTGGTTCTCCGCAAACGGCCAGCACATCTCTTTGGTTTGCGGGTCGGCCACGTGGGTACAGTCAACCTGAAACGTGACCGGCAACGTCGCACCGGAGCAATGATCGAGCGTGATCACGTCCTGCGCGTGGGTGAACGTAGAGAGTACAACAGCGCAGACAACGGCTGCGGTGGCAATGGGGAGTTTCATGCGGGGGACCTCCTGAGCGGGGATCGCCTAATAGAATAGCGCGAATATGAGCCAATTCATTTTTGCGTACGGGACGCTACAGCCGGGTCTTGCGCCGACGAAGATTGCGCGCCTGGCAGCGAAGCTGCGGCCTGTGGGTGAGGGATCTGTACGCGGGTTGCTCTACGATCTTGGCGGCTATCCCGGCGCCATCGCCGATCCAACAGCAGAGGGCAGGATTTTCGGGACGGTGATGGAGATGCCGCAGGATGAAAGCGTACTCGAACGACTCGACCTTTACGAGGGCTTCGATCCGAATGCGCCGGAGACGAGCGAGTACATTCGCGAGCGGCAAGCTGTGGAGTTGAAGACGGGCCGGACGGTGGAGTGCTGGTTTTATCGGTACAATCGGGAGTCGCGCGATCTGCCGCGGGTCGAGAGCGGTGAGTGGCGGAGATAAAGCAGCTTTAGCCATTCGCCATCAGCTGTTAGCCCCTTTTGAGTCAGGTTTGGGCTCGAGCTTCCACTGGCACGCTGAGACAGGGCCAAGTTGGGTCGAATCCATTTATGAAACTGCTCTGAGCTCACAGCCCCAGTTCGCTGGCCCGCTTTTTCATCGCCTCGACGCAGAACGCAATGTGGGTGTCGAGGTCGACGCCGAGTTCGGCTGCGCCTTGCACGATGTCCTCGCGGTGGACGCCGCGGGCGAAGGCCTTGTCTTTCATCTTTTTTTTCACGCTCGTGACTTCGACGTCTGCGATGGATTTAGTCGGCTTGACCAAGGCGCAGGCGGTCAGAAAGCCGGCCAGCTCATCGCAGGCAAAGAGGACTTTGGCGAGGTGAGTGGTGCGCGGCACGCCGGAGTAGAGCGCGTGGCCAAGGATGGCGATGCGAAGTTCCTCCGGCCAGCCCAGGCGCTCCAGTTCGCGGACACCAACGAAGGGGTGCTCTTCGGGCGTGGGATGGCGCTCATAGTCGAAGTCGTGGAGAAGAGCGGTGGTCGAGTAGAGCTCGACCAGAGCGGTGCGCGCGTCGCCCTCGAGCGCTATCCGACCCGCCTCCTGCTCACCGTACGCGACGACGCAGGCTTCTACGGCCAACGCGTGCTTGCGCAAACTTTCGCTTTGGGTCCAATCGTTAAGAAGCTGCCAAGCGCACTGTCGGCTAAAGCTCGAGTTGGCTGTCATTTAGATCTCCTGTTGATCAATGTGGTTCGCGATTTGTGGGGTTTCTTGGGAGTCTCATCCTGCTTTTGTCGGTTTGACCCTGAATTTCTACTTGACAATTATGGTTCATTCGTAGAAAGTAGCACCAATCAAGGTGCAGCGATGCATCTGGAGTCCCACGCTCTGGCACTCCGCGCATCCCTAAATGGCAACTTCAATCGTTAGCGTGGAATCACGCGAAGTGGTGCGGTGTGAATACTGCAGGCTGATGCAGTATAGGACCAGCAACTCCCTTTGCCGAAAATGCCACAGGCCCCTTGACATCGAGGAGCCCGTCTATCTGGCCCCACGGCTGGTGACAAGCCAGCCCGTGCCAGTAAGTGGCGGCGCCGGCATGCAGGTGGCTGCGCAAGTGCGCGAATTGCGCAGGGCGCGCCATCTGAGCCAGCGGCAATTGGCAGGGAGGATGCAGGTACCGCGCACCTACATCTCGAAAATCGAGAACGGCAAGGCGATTCCCACGCTGGGATCGCTAGAACGGCTGGCTACGGCTCTGGGCGTCGAGATACGCCAACTGGTCCGGGATGAGCGGAGCCGCCGCGACGAAGAAGTCACTTCGATTCTGAGCGACCCGTTCCTGGCCGAAGTTGCCGAGTTGTTGCCGCATCTGGATTCGCTGCACCGGACGCTGTTCTTCGGCGCAGTGAGAGACGCGTCAACTGGCCGCCGCCGCACGGCGTAGAGCAGAAGCCAGGCAGGCCTCCCCGTCTCGCTCGAAAGCTCGCGCGCGGCTCATGGCCTGGGCGACGCATGGCTTGCCGCATCTTCGGAATCTCCCGCCCGAGCCCCTTTTCGGCGGGAGTCTCGATTGTTTTGGTGTGCCCGTGCTTAGTACGCCAAAACGCTCCGTTGCAGAATTCCCTAAAATGCTTTACGGTCGATGGTGTGACTCCCGGATTCGGCCACAGGCGTCTCGCATGCCGACGGGAATTTCGCTCACGCAGTCAGCGGCATCTAACCCACCGTGCGCGAACTCCGTAGGCGCCACTTCGGGATGCAGTCCGGGCCTCCGCGTGGAAAGCGCAAATGCGATCTTCAGTCGATTCCTTGCCTCCAATTCCCCCATTACGTATCGATGAACTGAGCCCGGAAGAGCGCGCTGTCTATGCGACGCTGAAGCCGGAGCAGTTGCCGCGGCACGTGGCCATCATCATGGATGGCAATGGCCGGTGGGCCGGCCGGCGCTCGCTCAAGCGCTTTGTGGGACATCAGCAAGGTGCAAAATCGGTGCAACTGGTGACGGAAACAGCTTCCCGCATCGGCTTGCCGTGGCTGACACTCTATGCGTTTTCTCTCGAAAACAATCTGCGACGGCCTCGCGCCGAAGTCAGCTTCCTGATGCGCCTGCTGAAGACCTACCTGGAAAGCAACGTCGAGCGGATGGGAATCAACAACGTTCGCTTCCGGTCCATTGGGCGGACAGATGAGTTGGCGCCTGACGTCCAGGACAAGATTCGCTGGGTGGAGGAGGAGACGGCTGGCAACACAGGCACCACGCTGACGCTGGCCCTGAATTACGGCGGACGATCGGAGCTTTTGGATGCCTTCCGCGGGCTGATGGCCGAGCTGAAAGACAAGCATCTTAGCCCGGATCGTGTCACGGAAGAAGACATTCACCGCCATCTCTACACGGCGCACATGCCGGATCCCGATCTGCTCATCCGCACCTCAGGCGAGCAACGGATCTCGAACTTCCTGCTTTGGCAGATCGCTTATACCGAGATCTTCGTCACCGAGCGCTACTGGCCTGACTTCAGGGGAATCCACCTGCTGGAGGCCATCGCTGACTTCCAGCGCCGCGAACGCCGCTATGGCGGGATCGGCGAAGATGGTGGCGAGGTGGAAGAGAATCCCGACCAGATCCGGATCGCGGTAAGCTAACCGCCCTTTGGCATTTCAGATCTCTTGTTCCGCACAAATCAGAATCCCAAGCGGTGGCGCAATCCTGCCCGGAAATCTTCAGTAACCGGGGCTTTCCGCCCCGCCGGTGTATTCTCAACGCTGAATGAAACGCATTATCACCGCTCTCGTTCTGATTCCGATTGTTCTTGTTCTGGTGTTTCTCGGTCCGCGATGGCAATGGCTGTTCTCGCTGGCCGTGGCGGCGGTTGCGGCGCTGGCCGGGTGGGAATACATGGTCTTGAGTCGGCGCTGCGGTGCGAACCCGCCGCGCATTGCCACCATGGTGGCGCTGCTGGCGCTGTTCGCGGTGAACTTTGAGTGGCCCGACCTGACGCCGGCGCTGTTTGGAATTCTGGGCCTTGGCCTGCTGGTCTATTGCACCTTCTTCAAGCCGGTAGCGGAAACCATTGCCGATGCGTCGGCGTCGATCTTTTGCCTGCTTTACACCGGTCTTACCCTGATCGCTCTGCCTTCGCTGCGCGAACAGGCCAACGGTCCCTCTCTGGTGGTGTTCCTGCTTTGCGTGGTGTGGGTGGGGGACACGGCGGCTTACTACGCAGGGCGCGCGTGGGGACACCACAAGATGGCACCGTCGCTGAGCCCGGGCAAGACCTGGGAAGGAGCCATCGCATCAGTGGCCGGCAGTGTAGTTGTTGCCGCCGTTCTTGTAAGCCTGGCGACGATGATGCAGGAATCATCGAACTCGGCAATTGTTTCCTGGCTGGAGCGCGCATTTCCCTCCACCGTCCTCGCGTATCCCGATGAGATGTGGTATTGGGTGGGACTGGCCGCAATCATCAACGTGGCTGGACAGGTAGGCGATCTGGCAGAGTCGGCACTGAAACGATCGGCTGGCGTAAAAGATTCAGGCACCCTGCTGCCGGGGCACGGAGGGATGCTGGACCGCATTGACGCACTCCTTCTCGCCGGCCCGGTGCTGTGGTACGCGCAGGTGATTCACCAGAGGTTCTAAAATAACTGCAATCACCTTGAAGCGACTCGCCATTCTCGGTTCCACGGGCTCCATCGGGCAGAGCACCCTCTCCATCGTTGAGCAGTTTCCAGAGCGCTACCAAGTGGCCGCTCTGGCTGCGGGCCGCAACGTAGATGAGTCATTTGCGCAGGTTGTGCGCTGGAGGCCGCGCATGGTGTCGCTCGGCACTGCCGAGCTGGCAGGCGTGTTGGCTGCGCGTCTGCGCCAAGCGGGCGTGAGCGGGGTCGAGGTGGTTCACGGGACCGCGGGCACGATTGCCTGCTCGACTCTGCCCGAAGCCGACTTTGTGGTGTCGGCTATTGTTGGCGTGGCCGGGCTCGAAGCAACGCACGCCGCCATCCTGGCGGGAAAACCAGTGGGCCTGGCCAACAAAGAGTGCATGGTGGCCGCCGGGGAGATCCTGACCGCGGCTGCGCGCGAGCGCAAGGTGCCCATCCTGCCCATCGACAGCGAGCACAACGCAGTCCACCAATGCCTGCGAGTTGGCGCGCACGACGAGGTGAAGACGATCTGGCTGACTGCGTCTGGAGGGCCGTTCCGCCAGCTTCCGCTGGAGCAATTCGCGAGCATCACGCCCGAGCAGGCACTGAAGCATCCAACGTGGGTGATGGGCCGGCGCATCACGATCGACTCGGCGACGATGCTCAATAAAGGCCTCGAGGTCATCGAGGCTTGCAGGCTGTTCGACGTGACGCCCCCCCAGGTGCGGGTGACCATCCATCCCCAATCGACGGTGCACTCGATGGTGGAGTATGTGGACGGGTCGATCCTGGCGCAGATTTCAGTGACCGATATGCGGCTGCCCATCCTGTATGCGCTGGCATGGCCGGAACGGCCTAAATCCACACTCACCTTCGACCTGGCAGCGCTAAGGCACCTCGATTTTGAGGAGCCGGATTTCGAGCGGTTCCCTTGCCTGAGGCTGGCGTTTGAGGCGGCCGAAAAAGGTGGCGCGCATTGCATAGCCCTGAACGCTGCCGACGAAGTGGCCGTTGGAGCCTTCCTCGAACGACGTGTTCCCTTTACCGGCATCCCGGGTACAATTGAAAAAGTACTCGCAGCAACCCCGGAGGCCCACCCCGCCACAATCGCGGAGGTGCTCGCAGCCGACCAGGAGGCTCGAGAACGGGCCCGAGCGTTGCTTGCGTCAGCTTAATGAGCCGAAGCCGGCAGGCCGTGCTTTGCCGAAGGAACTAACCGCACAACCATGCATAATTTTCTGGTTTCTGCCGCAGCATTTATCGTCCTGATCGGCGTGATGGTGGTCGTGCACGAGTTGGGGCACTTCGTCGTCGCCAAGCTCTGCAATGTGCGCGTCGAGGCGTTCTCTTTCGGCTTTGGACCGCGCCTGTTCGGCTTCAAGATCGGTGAGACGGACTACAAGGTCTGCCTACTGCCTCTCGGTGGCTTTGTGAAGATGACCGGAGAGACCGAGTCCGGGCTCACCGGCAGTCCTTCAGAAATGGATGGCGATGGGGCGGCAAACGACCCCAGGGCATTCACAGCCCGCCCCCGCTGGCAACGGATGCTGATCGGGCTTGCCGGTCCCTTCTTCAACTTTCTGCTGACGCTCGGGCTGATGTGGTTTTACTTCGCCTTCATCAACGAAGTTCCGTCAGTCACCGTGAAGACGACCACGGTGGAGTGGGTTACTCCTGGCTCGGACGCGGCGACGGCGGGGCTTGAGACCGGCGACCTGATTGTGAGCTTCGACAACGTCAAGAATCCCGACTGGGAAGGCGTTTACGACCATGCCCGGTTGAATGCAAATCAGACGGTGCCAGTTGCGGTGGATCGTGGCGGAAAGACGATCTTGATGAGCCTGTTTGTGCCATCCAGCGCCAAGAGCGACAGCTTTGAGCTGAGCGATATGGGCATATCGCCGCAGTTCCTGCCCGGTCCCATTGCGGTAGCGGAGGTGCAACCTGGCATGCCAGCCGCGCAGGCGGGGCTTCAAAACGGCGATGCCATCGAGGCGGTTGACGGGAATGCGTTCCACTCTGTAAATACCTTGCTGGCTTACATGCAGGCGGGGAAGGGCAAGCCAATGACGCTGACCGTGCTGCGCAATGGCGCAACACTCCAGATTGTGGCCACGCCCGAGAAGCTCGACACGAGATATATGCTGGGCTTTTCAACGACGCCGACTCCCATCCGCGATGAGCCTTTGTCGCTGGTTTCGGCGGCTGGCAAGTCACTGGGATTCTTCAGGGATAATGCTCTGCTTGTGGGCGAGGTGCTGGACCGGCTGTTTACGCACCGGCTGTCGGTCACACAGATGATGGGCCCGGTGGGAATTGCCAAGGCGGCCGGCGAAGCAGCCCAAATGGACGGCTGGTACCCAAAATTCGGTTTGGCTGCGGAGATCAGCCTGCAACTGGGAATGCTCAATCTGTTTCCCTTCCCCATCCTCGATGGAGGGATGATCCTGCTGCTTCTGATTGAGAGCGTGCTGCGCCATGACATCAGTCTGGTCATCAAAGAGCGAATCTATACGGCAGCCTTTGTGGTGATCATGGCGTTCATCGCCTTCACCATCTTCAACGACGTGAGCAAGCTGCAAGTATTCATGCACGTCAAGCCGTGAAGGCTCTGAACAGTGAGTATCGTGAACCGTGAACGGCGACGTGCCACGTTGGCCGATTGCAGGTCATCTTAGCGATTCACGGTCTACGGGACACAACGATATGCCAGTAACGACGCAGGTGCGGGTACGGTACGCCGAGACCGACCAGATGGGCATTGTTTATTATGCCAACTACCTGGTCTGGTTTGAGCTTGGCCGCGTCGAGCTTCTGCGGTCAATCGGGCTTGCCTATAGCCGCCTGGAGACCGATCACGGATGCATTCTACCGGTGATCGACGTTTCCTGCCGCTATAAATCGCCGGCACGCTATGACGACGAAATCCTGATTGAGACGCGGCCTGCGATGTTGCGCGGCACGGTTCTCAAGTTCTCATACCGCATCCTGCGCAAAGCCCGCGAAGGCGAAGAGCATGCGCTCCTGGCCGAAGGCGAGACGGTACATGTGGTTTGCGACGACCAATTGCAGCGGAAATCTCTGCCCGAGAAGTATGAGGCAGCTTTAAGGACGCTGATGAAAGAGGGCGCAATCTAAATTGCGCTGCGAAATTCAGATTGCAAGATCCTTTTGAAGATCATCCGATCTCGATTCCCGACGACGGGAATTTCAGTTGCTGGTTATCGGCCAAGCGCTCCATGCGGAAATTCCGGCAAGCTTCAATCTCATCAGGGATCATGACGCGGTAGAGCGTGCCGTCGCGATTGGGTTCGCCTTCCTTGCGAATGGCGCCAATGGTTTCGAGGGCGCGCAAGGTGTCCTGCACCTTGCCCAGCGAGACCGGGTTGTCGTCGAGCTGCGAGTAAGAAGATTTGACGACGGCCGTCTGCAACTGCCGCGTGCTTACGCGAAGATGAGGATCGCTATCTTTGGCGATGGAGTGGCGGAAGAGAAACCAGTAGAACGCGGCGTCGTAAGGAGAGAGCTGCGGCTGCAAGTCGTCGACGATTTGCTGAATGATGAGCGGTAGTTCCGAAGCGGAGAAATCGCGATCGCCCGCGGATTGCGTTCCGGGCTCCGACTCAAGCTCGTTGAGGAGCTGGCGTATTTTCTCGATTCGCTGATTCATGTTGGACAGAATTCTACGCCGCATGGGCAGGATTGCCGAGGCTTTCGAGGCATTTTTCCCGGCCCTGGGCGGGTTTCCGGCGAGCGAGCATCTATGCTATTGGCCATGGAACCCAACTTCAAGGAACCCAGTCTCGCCACTGCGCCGGAGTTGCAGGAGGTGCTTGCCGAGCTCTCTGCACGCGAACCGATCTTTCACCACCCCGAGTTCGGAGCTTCGCGGGCGGATTTTGAGCGAATGACCGCGGGGGATTTCTGGGAGACCGGCGCCAGCGGACGGAGATACTCCCGCGAATCCGTGCTGGATGAACTGGAGCGGCGATTCTCCGAGCCACATGAAGACGTCTGGGAGGCGAGAGACTTCTATTGCCGCAGGCTGGGTCCGGAGACCTATTTGCTCATCTATACGCTGCTGCAGGACAAGCAGCGACTGACGCGAAGGGCAACGATTTGGCAGCAAACTGCGGACGGCTGGAAGATCGTTTACCACCAGGGAACGATTGTGCAGGACGCGTAAAGCAGCTCAGCGCAGCACGACTGCCATCGCGAAGCCGTCGAGGCCCTTGACGCCTACGGTTTGCAGAGCAACGGCGCTCAGGCGCGGCTCACGCGCCATCATCTCGAGGCAGCGGCGCGTGCCGACAACGTCGGGCTCGGAGCTTTTGGCCTCGATGACACTGCCGTGGCGAACGACGTTATCGATCACGATGACTGTTCCGCGATGCGAGAGTTTGAGCGCCCATCGAAGATAGTGCGGGTTGTTCTCCTTGTCGGCGTCAATGAAGATCAGGTCGAAGGGACCGGCGCCGGAGGCTTTCAGCCTGGGAAGGCATTCGAGGGCGGGCCCGACGCGAATCTCAACGCGGCTGAGCAGGCCGGCTGAGTGAATGTTGGCGCGAGCCACTTCAGCGTGCCGGGCGCTGAATTCGAGCGAGATAATACGCCCGCCTTTGGGCAATGCGCGGGCCATCCAGATTGTGGAGTAGCCGCCGAGCGTGCCGATCTCCAGAACGCGCTTTGCTTGCGTTATCTGAACGAGCACCTGGAGAAACTTGCCCTGGAGCGGAGAAACATCGATGGCGGGCAGGCGAGCCTTGCGGTTGGCCTTGACGGCGGCTTCGAGCTTGTCGTCGGAGGGAGCGAGCAGATCGCCAAAATAGCGGTCGACCGAGGTCCACAACGGTTCTCTGATGGGTTTGCGCGGCATTTACTTCTCCCGCGCCACCACAAAATCGGGCACCCAGAGAAGAGCACGCTTGAAGTCGCTGTCGGCGAGCGGGGCAAGAGCCTGACGCGACTGCTCGGCATAGCGGTCGGCAGCGGCCATTGCGTATTCGACCGAACCGTTGCGCACCAGAATTTCACGGATTTGCTGGCGGCTGACATTCTCAAAGCTGCGGTCGTCCAGGACGCGCCGGATGGCTTTGCGGTCGGAGGCGGTACCGTGATCGGCGGCGTGGACGACGGCCAGAGTGGCCTTGCCTTCGCGCAGGTCGCTTGCCACGGGCTTGCCAAGAACCTCCTCGGTGGCCGTAAGGTCAAGGACGTCGTCGACAATCTGGAAGGCGAGGCCGACGGCGCGGCCAAAGGAGCCCAGGCTAGATTCCTCGGCCTCGGTGGCGCCGGCCAGGACCGCTCCGAGGCGCATGGAGACTGAGAACAGGCAGGCGGTCTTGCGGAAGATCAGGTCGTAGTACTCCGCTTCAGAGACCATCTTGCCAAGCTTCTGAATCTGAAGGAGCTCGCCCTCGACCATCTGCTGCGTGAGGTTGATGAGCAGGTCGAGCACGCGCAGGTTGCGCTCTTCGAGCGCCACTTTGAAGGCCTGCATGTAGAGCCAGTCGCCGGCCAGAACGCACTTCTCATTGCCCCAAGTGGTATTGGCTGAAGGGCGGCCGCGGCGCGTGTCGGCACCGTCAATGATGTCATCGTGGACAAGGGTGGCCGTATGCACCATCTCGACAACCGCGCCAAGGCGGATGGCGCTATGGCCAAAGTAATCCAGTTGATGAGCGGCCAGCAGCAGGAGCGAGGGCCGGATGCGCTTGCCTCCGCCTTCACGAAGATACTCAGCAATCTCGGTGATGGTGCTGACGCTGGACGCGGCGTCGCGGCCGAGTTCCTGCTCCACTGCGACGAGGTCCTCCCTCAGCAGCTCAAAGACCTCCCGCGCCGAGACTATGGAGGATGTGCTCAAAGTGCTCCGATTTTAATGCATCGACAGGGGAAATGGCGATTTGTTTTGCCCAGCGACTCGCTTCTACACGCTGCGGCGAACTCTTGAGACGGGGACAGAAAGCGACCCGGTCAGTTGGTGCGATAGTTCGTGAACTGCAATTCCAAGCCGAGGTCCTTAGCGCGCAGCAGGGCAATGATGGCCTGCAATTCGTCCCGGTCCTTACTGGAGATTCTTACGGTATCGCCCTGGATGCTGGCTTGCGCCTTCTTTTTCGAATCTTTTACAAGGCGCACGATCTCTTTTGCTTTTTCCACGGGGATCCCTTGCTGAAGGCTGATCTTCTGCCGGACGCTCTGGCCTGTCGCGGGCTCAATCTTGCCGTAGGTCAGGTTCTTGAGCGAGACGCCGCGTTTGACCAGCTTTTGGCAGAGAATGTCCTTGACCGCCTCCAGCTTGTACTCGTTGCTTGAAGCCAATTGGATTGTGTCCTGGCCTTCGAGGTTGACCTCGGAGTGGGTGTCCTTCAAGTCGAAACGCTGGCGAATCTCCTTCATCGCCTGGTCGATGGCGTTGCGCGCCTCCTGCATATCGATCTTGCTCACGACGTCGAATGAATTTTCTTGTGCCATGGCTGTCTCGTCCTCAAAATGCCCGGCGAATTGCCGCCGACTATGCCTCTATCAGTTTCCCACGTCCGGCTGAAGATGAAACAGCCGGAAGAAGTTTGTGGTGGTCGCGGCGGCGATTTCATTGGGCTTGGCGTTGAGTAGACCGGCCAGGACCTGAGCCGTTTGCACGACAAGCGCGGGCTCATTGCGCTGGCCGCGACGGGGTGCGGGTGCGAGCCACGGGGCGTCCGTTTCCACGAGGATGCTGTCGAGAGGCATGCGGGCGGCAACATCGCGAAGCGGCTGCGCCTTGGGATAGGTGAGATTGCCGGCAAACGAAACCAGGAAGCCAAGGTCCAGCGAGCTGCGAGCCTGGTCCCAGCCACCGCCAAAGCAGTGCATGATTCCGCCAAGTCCAGTTGGCCGCCAATGTTTCTCCAAAACCTGGAAAAGATCGTCCCATGCGTCGGTGGACTCGTTCGTTCCGCGGCAATGGATCAGGATGGGCCGCTTGCGCGCTTCGGCGATCTCAAGTTGGCGGATGAGACCATTCCGCTGCTCGTCGCGCGGAGCACCTTCGTGATAGTAGTCGAGTCCGATTTCGCCGCAGGCGATCACTTCCGGCTCGGCCAGGAGGGAATCGAGTTTGGCCAGGGCGCCAGCGTCGGCTTCGGGGGTGTTATGGGGATAGATTCCTGCGCTGGCGTAAAGCCTTGGAAGTTTGGCGCCGTTTTGTCGCTGCGCGTTGAACTCGCGGCAAATGTCGAGCGCCTGATGCATTTCGACCGGCCCCTCGCCAATGCCGATGGAGAGGACGACACCGACGCCTGCAGCCCGTGCACGGAGAAGCATGGCCTCACGATCGTCCGCGTAGCGCGGGCTGTCCAGGTGGGCGTGAGAGTCGATCAGCAATGGCGCCTCATGGGTTGCATGGGGAAATTCGGGTCAGCAAGGATCAGTTTAGTGCAGCAGAAGCGGCAGGCGGAAAGGGTGCGGACCCGCAGTCGCAAGTGGGCGGCTCGTCTACCATCGGAGCAGCAGATGCGTGCAAAACCAAAGCTCGGGCAGAACTTTCTCGTAGACATACAGGCAGCGCAAAGGATTGCGGCAGCATTGGGAGAGATTGCCGACCGCACAATCGTTGAGATTGGTCCCGGCAGGGGCGCGATTACCGGAGCCTTGGCCTCAAAAGCCGGGCACGTTGTGGCCGTGGAGCTGGATCGTGAGCTTGCAGCAGGTCTTCGGGAGCAATTCGATCCGGCGCGGGTAAAGGTCGTCGAGGACGACGTGCTGCGATTCAACTTTGCCGCCGAAGCAGCTAGGGCTGGATCGCAGCTGCGCGTGGCGGGAAATCTGCCGTACGCGATTACTTCACCGATCCTTTTGAAGCTGGCGGCAAGCCACGCTGCCATTGACGTTGCCGTGCTGATGGTGCAGCGCGAAGTGGCCGAGCGAGTGACTGCCACGCCGGGGACGCGCGATTATGGCCTGCTTTCGGCGACGATGCAGATGTACGGGCCGGTGGAGCTGCTCTTCACGCTGCCGCCGTCGGCCTTTTCGCCGCCGCCAAAGGTCCATTCCACGGTCTTTCGGTGGCGGTTCGCCCCGCGATTCGCTGAGTTGGGCGTTGCAGAAATCGAATTTTTCCGATTTCTGCGCCAGATTTTTGCACAGAAGCGGAAGACGCTGGCCAACAACCTACGCGCTGCCGGAGTGGCGCCGGGAGCAGTAACCGGCGCTCTGGCAGCCGCAGGAATCGATCCACTGGCCCGAGCCGAGGCAGTGCCCGTTGAGGCTCTCGCCGCGCTTTGGCGCAGATTAAACGAGAGGTGACAGATGGTTTCCCGAGGAGAGTTTCCTGCCAGAGGACCTGCGCGTAAGCTATGAGACAGGGAGCAACAACAGTCCGGTTTTCAACCTTGATTTGCTGCGAAATTCCGGAACCCGCAAGGGACCAGGGAGAGTCTAACCAGGAGAGCGATGAATCCGATCGTCCAGCATGAGCGCGAGGACACTTTTCAGGAAACTCTGGTGAGCGCACGCCGAACCATGCTCATGAGCGAGATCTTGAAGCTGGCCGGAGACAGTTTTCGCGCCAGCAAAACGCGCTTCGCTCTGACCGCGCTAGGTATGGTGATTGGCACGGCATCGGTGATTCTGGTGGTGACCATTGGATTGACGGGCAAGCAATACGTCCAGGAGCTAATCCAGAAGATCGGCACCAACACCGTAGAGGTGGAGTACGCGGGCGGAGGCGCCACGCCTGGGGAGCGGGTGCGCTACAACGACTTCCTGACCCGCGAGGACGAGAAGGCCGTAGACCAGCAGGTGCCAGGCGTGATGTATTCCTCGCCGGTGTTAACGATGCACAACCGCCTCAGCTTTCCTGGCGGAATCCAGAGAGACACGCTCGTATTGGGCGTCTCTCCGGAATACCCGCAAATCCGCAATCTGATTGTCACCGAGGGCCGGTTTTTCGATGAAACGGACGACACGACTCACTGCCATTGCGCGGTGGTGACGCAGCAATTCGCCAAGGAACAATATGGCGGCGATGACCTGGCCATCGACCAGACCTTTCAGGTTCTAGGCATTCCCTTCACCATCATCGGAGTCTTCAAAGAGAGCGTGACCGACTTCGGGCAATCGGAGATCCAGGACGAGACCGTGCTCGTCCCCTATTCGGTGGCGCGCTACTTTACGGGAACCGAGAATGTGAATCAGATCTACTTTTCCATGCAGAGCATGAACGAAGTGCCCGAGGCCGCGAGAGAGATTGTGCAAGTAATCAGTTCCAGCCCCCGGCATCGCGCGAATTCGATCTATAAGGCACAGACGCTCAGCGAACTACTGGTGACGGCGGCAAAGATCGCCGACGCTCTTACGGCCGTGCTGGTCATGGTAGCGGCAGTTACACTGGCCGTTGGCGGCGTGGGCATTATGAACATCATGCTGGCCAATGTCCGTTCGCGCATTCGCGAGATCGGCATCCGAAAGGCGCTTGGCGCCACCTACCGCGAGATCAAGCTTCAGTTTCTCACCGAAGCTGTACTCATCTCGATTACCGGAGGTATTGTGGGCAGCCTCGTGGGCCTCGCGATTCCATTTTCCATCCGCGTCTTCAGCGGCTACGACTTTCCGATCTCGTGGCTGTCGGTGCTTATTGCCCTCACCGCTGCAACGCTGGTAGGAGTGATTTTTGGAACTGTGCCCGCGACACGCGCCGCGCAGATGGATCCTGTGGAGTCACTGAAGTATGAGTGACGAACCGCGTTCAGAGATCGAGCAGCAAGACGGCTCGAACGACGAATCGACCAAGGGACCCAACCTGACTCTACTGTATGGCCTGATCGTTCTCGCTTTGGCTGCCGCCATCGGGCTGGCAGCACTGATAGTGCGGCCATTTTATCTTCGCCGGTAGAGAGAATTTGGCGACTTCACACATCCCCTTCAAAACGGGTAGCATCACACGATGCGGGATATTGTTCATCGCATCAAAACCGACAGGAGAGGAAAGAGATGACAAGAACAGCAGTCAACCCCTTGCGCTCATTCTTGAAGCGCTTCGCTCCCATGGTCCTGGCAGCAGCAATTGCCTTACCTGTACTCTGCACAGGCTGCACAGGAACTGTGCGGGTTTACGATCCCTATTACCACGACTATCACGTGTGGGCGACTGAGACTCCCTACTACACGCAGTGGGAACACGACACTCACCGCGACCACCAGGATTTCAACAAGCGGAACAAGGACGATCAAAAGGCCTACTGGGATTGGCGGCACAACCAGCACTAAGATGCCCGCTGAAACCGGCTCTCAGCGCTCCCCGCCCGGCCGCTCCGTCCGTTCGATGATCAAGACAGGAATGCCGTCAACCAGCGGGTAGGAGCGACCGCAGGTGATGCAGAGCAAGCGGGAGATCTCGCAGCGCAGATCGCCATAACAGGCGGGACAAGCCAACTGCGTAAGTGTCGCCGGATCGAACGTAGATGGACGCGCGGGCTTGTCAACCATGGCAACCACTGATCACTGATTAGTGAATTGTCGCGTCGGTGTCGGCACGGTGATCGGGACGCGGCTTGGGCCGGCCGGCGAAGGCCTGCTCGATGCGCTCGTTGGCGCCAGAGCGCGAGAACTCGTGTGCCACGCGAATGCCGTTGTAAATGGCGACGTCGTTCGACGATCCATGGCCGATGATGCAGACGCCGCGCACGCCGAGCAGCGGCGCGCCTCCGTATTCGGTGTAGTCGAGGCGGCGGCGAAAGTCATTGAATGCGCGGCGCGATAGCAGCGCGCCCACCTGGGCGGTCACGGTTTTGTTGAGCGAGGTGCGCAGTACGTCGCGCACAAAGCGGCCAATGCCTTCGCTGGCTTTGAGGGCCACATTACCCACGAAGCCATCGCAGACGATTACATCGGCCTGGCCGTTGAAGATGTCGCGACCCTCAACATTGCCGATGAAGTTGAAGGGCAGGGCTTTGAGGAGCGGGAACGCCTCGCGCGTGAGCTCGTTGCCTTTGCTTTCTTCCTCTCCGATGGAGAGAAGGCCGACGCGGGGCCGGGCGATTTTGAGCACGCTGCGGGCATACACTTCGCCCATCACTGCGAATTGCTCGAGGTTCTGCGCCTTGCAATCAACATTGGCGCCAACGTCAAGCAGTACGCAGGGGTTCCCCTTTGAGGTCGGCATGGGGGTCGCCAACGCCGGGCGATCGACTCCAGGCAGTGCGCCCAGAACCATCTTGGCCGTCGCCATGGCCGCGCCGGTGTTGCCTGCGGTCACAAAGCCAGCAGCTTTGCCCTCGCGCACCAGCTTGAGGCCCACGCGCAGCGAACTGTCGCGCTTGGAGCGCACGGCATGAGCAGCCTTTTCGTCCATCGCGATACGCTCAGAAGCGTGGTGGATAACGATGGGCAGGTCTTCATCTTCAAGATACTCATCGAGAAGGTCGCGAAGCTCCGCCTCAGGACCGATCAGATGGACCCGCACAGGAAGAGTGCGACAAGCGAGGATGGCTCCCTTAATCTCCGGCTCGGGAGCCTTATCGGTACCAACGGCGTCAAGCGCGATGTCGGTGAGCATTGGGTTGGGGATTACTTCGCTTCCTTCATTTCGAGAACGGAGCGGCCTTTGTATGCCCCGCACTTGGCGCAGGCCTGATGGGGCAGCTTTTTTTCATGGCAGTTGGGGCATTCAGAAAGCCCCGTAGCGGTAAGAAAGTCGTGAGAACGGCGAAGGGCGGTGCGGCGCGTTGAATGGCGCCTTTTCGGATTCGGCATGGTGCAATTCCTTTCAAATTTGGCCCGCTGGCCTTCTTGCGGGCGCCGGAACAGATTAGCGTCTGATTTCTTTGGGCCAGCTTACGGCAACAAGCAACGCTCCAGGTTCCAAATACCTGAATTTTCAGGACTTGATCCGGCTGCGCAACCCTGTCAACCCCTCCCAGCGGGGATCGTTCGGACCCTCTTCGCATGAGCAGGGTTGGGTGTTGCGGTTGGCTCCGCAGTGCGGGCAAAGTCCCTTGCAGTCAGGCTTGCACAGCGTCCTGACCGGCAGGGACAAAAGCACCTGCTCGCGCAGCACATCTTCAAGCGACAGACTGTCCTTTTGATAATAACCGATTTCGGTTTCCGACGCAGTTATGGAGCGCTCTGGAGCGTCACCATCGGCGCCGATGGGGCGGAAAATGAGGTCAAATTCGGCTGTCAGCGGAATCTCGACCGGCTCAATGCAACGGGCGCAGGGAACCTGGAAATTGCCTTCGACGCGCCCTCTCAGGCGGATGTCGGCGACGATCTCCTTTGGTCCGCGGTGCTCATGAATCACTTCGGCCTGGCCGGAGGTGGCCAGATTGCCAATTTGCTCGGCTTCCTCGCCAAAACTGATCGAACCGGGCTTAAGCTCCAGGTCGAATTCGACCGGCTCGCGCTCCAGTTCAACGACTTTGAATTCCATGGTATGAGCGTAAAGCATTTTGGGCCGGCCGGGGAGTGACCGGCGGAATAACCGGTAAGCAAGGTCAAAGATGAGCAGTGGAGAGGTCAGACCACCCATTGACAAGCAAAGTTGCGCTGCGGTACAAACCGAGCCATGTGTCTGCGCGGCCAATCCATACGTTTCCTGCTCCTGGCTTTGCTCGTCGCCCTGGGTTCGCCTGCGATCTCTTCAGCCGACACAATTGGCATAAATGTGATTGCCAAACCTTTGACCCGAGACCGGATTGCGACGCTGCCGAAGAACCAGCAGAAGGCGTGGCTGGAGTACCTGAGGCGGTCAGAGAGGCAGAAGGCGACTGACAAGCAAACGCTGGCCGATGAGCAAAAGGCCGCCGGTAACACGAGCCCCAAGCATGCATTGGGCGGCCGAGGAATGTATGCCCTGCGGGCCGATCATCCGGCGGACTGGTGGACCAGCGACAATGCGATCAGGGCCGCGCGAAACATCGTGACCTACCAAGTGGCGGATGGCGGCTGGAGCAAGAATATCGACGTGGTGAGCAGACCCCGTGCGCCCGGCGATCTGTATGACGCCGATAACGAGAACCGATTTCCGGATTCAGCCGACTTCGACAAGCCGGTGGATCCCAACTGGCACTACATCGCCACGCTGGACAACGATTCGACGTGGATGCAGATTCGATTTCTGGCACACTTGACAACCGCCCTGCTGGCGGCGCATCGCGATGCGGAAGCGGCGCCGTTTCGCGCTTCGGTGGATCTGGGTATCAAGTACCTTTTGGACTCTGAGTATCCGAATGGCGGATGGCCGCAGGTGTGGCCGCTCGAGGGCGGCTATCACGACGCCATCACCATCAACGACGATGCCATGACGCATGCGGTAGAGATTCTGCATGATGTTGCAACGAGCTCTGCGGACTACTTGTTTGTTCCAGAGGCGCTGAAACGCCGCGCGGGACCGGCGGCTGAGCGCGGCATCGACTGCCTGCTGAAATTGCAGATCGTTGAGAACGAAGTGAAGACGGCTTGGGCGCAGCAGTATGACGCGCTCACACTCGAGCCGACATCGGCGCGCAACTATGAAATGGCCGCACTGACCAGCGACGAGAGCTTCCCCATTGTGGAGTTCTTGATGAGCTTGCCTGATCCCATTCCGGCCGAGGTTGCGGCAGTGCACGCGGCCTGCGCGTGGTTCACGAAGGTGGAAATCTTCGGGTACCGCTTTGGGAGCGGGAATTTCCTTGCCGACCGCAGTAGCCCGGGCGGGCGCAAGCTGGAGACGGCCACGGGCGCGGGTCCAATCTGGGCCCGCTACTACCAGATCGGCACCGATAAGCCAATCTTTGGAGATCGCGATAAGACGATCCACGACGACGTCAACGATCTGGGCCTGGAACGGCGCAACGGGTACTCGTGGTTTAACTCGGAAGGCATCGCAGTGCTGAATGACTACAAAACCTGGGCAAAGACGCACCCCGGGCCAAAGTGAGTTTCGCTAGCTTCACTTCGCTTGTGTAGTTTCCGGCGCGTGTAGGTAGCGGCTGGCGAATTCCAGAAATGTGGGCCAATTCGGTGCTGGAGTGTGGCCGCCCGTGTGCTGGCGAAAGGCTATATCCCCATCGATCAGCGGGGTTTCGATGGGTGGAAAGACGGTGGTGCCCAAGTCCTTTCTGCCTAGAAGCTTGTACACCGGTCCAGCAGCTGCGGCGGCCATGAACATTCCTTTGGCATCAACCCATCCGTCGCCATTGGTCGCCCCACCACTGATAAATACCGGGCGAGGCGCGCAAAGCGCGATGAACTCGTGAGCATCGACAGGTAGGTCCGCCACCGTCAACGGGCCATCGTATTTGAGGAAGTTACCGGCCATCCAGTGATACTCGCCCGTGCCTGCAATGTTCCCCTCGCCCTCACCAAAGATGTGACGTTAGAGTTTGGCGCCCGCTTCGCCGGAGGAGCTGATTTAGCCAATGGCAAAGCGCTGATCGTAAGCCATGGTGACCAGCGCGGCTTTACCATAGCGCGAGTGGCCCTCGATGCCGACCTGTTTCGCGTCGACAGCTGGGTCGGTCTCAAGGTAATCCAAGGCACGGCTGGCGCCCCACGCCCATGCGCGCAGAGCTCCCCAATCGTCGGGCTTGCGCGGCTGTCCTTTGTTGGCGAGGCCGATGATGCCCTCGGTGAGGCCGGCGCCATTGTCGGGCTGCACACTGGTGGGCACGTATTCGGCGTAGCCCCAGCCGAGCGCCAGTACCTGCTGCTGCCATGTAGGGCCCGATGCGCCCGGCCCGCCAGCGGCAAACTGCGGGAACCGTTTGGCCATGGCTGCAAGGAATTCCCGGCTGAAGCCGAGCTCCATAATCACTGGCACGGGCCCTTTGGCATCGGCCGGCGTGCTGACGGTCAGATCAATGTTCACGGCGATGGCGGGATCGAGGGAGTTGTCGACGTGCCCCACAAGTTTCTTCGTGACAACAGGGATGTCGCTGTTCTTTTCCGGGGTAGTGCTCACTACCTCCCAGGTCACCTTCGGAAGCTGTGTGGGAACGCGGCCGACAATCTCGCGGTCGAAGAGCTCGACGATCTGAGGACAACGCTCCTTCCACCAGGTCTTCGCGGATGTCACACGCTTGCCGTTGTTCAGGACGAGCGGATCGGGAAGATTCGGATACAGGTCGGCCTTCGATTCGTCGTAATTCGCGGAATCGGGCGCGCCAGGGCTTCCGCTGAAGCCCGGCCGCAGTTCCTTGATCCCCAGCAGATCCATCATGTGTTGATGGTCCTTCTCTGAGGCCGCCTGAATGGCAAGTTGTTCGGGTGTGGGCCCGGGGCGCGGCGGTGCAGCCGAAGGAGGCGCGGCTTGCGTTGGAGCCGATGGAGTTTGGGCGGCAACGGTTGCTATGGCCGCACAGACAAAAAGAGCCAGTAGGGGAAGCTTGCAGGGGACACTCCGTCGCATCATTTGAATCAGTCGCCTCTTTTCGAATGGTTGGCAAGCGGGAATTGCAAACGGACTCAAGCATATCGAGTGACGATGGAATTGGGCAAGCGCGTCCAGTGAATTGGTAGTATCTGCGCGCCAGAATCAGTATTCAAGTCGAGTGGGGTTTCGCCGATAGACTTGATGAAATCGATCGAAAAAGATGGAGGTGCCGAGTGGTGCAATTGTGCCGATTTCTTTCAGGTGCGTCTGCACCATTTGAGCCGAGCACACGAGCTGCTGCTACGGTCGCAACCGCGATTGAGCCGGCGGGAACCCAAATCTGCGGCCCTGGCGGGTGAGCGCAAGCTGTTCGCCGGGGCACCCCGCCTATCCGGATGGAGCCGCAAATCCATCGCGCACTTGCCGGGGTCACGAAATAAGGAAGTTTTCATCTTTATTCGCGATCGTCCCTGTACAGTTATTCTGGAACGACAGCCGGCCCGGCTGCGCAGCAACGGCAAATCCATGCAATGAGCCATAACCCAGCATCCAACCGTGGAGAGAGATCGGCATGAGCGCGCAAGAGTATGACTTGGTCGTCATCGGTTCCGGCCCCGCGGGGCAGCGCGCCGCCGTAGCCGCAGCCAAAATGGGCAAGCGTGTGGCTGTTGTTGAGGCTCGCTCAGTGGTTGGGGGAGTGTGCGTTAACACCGGCACTATCCCCTCCAAAACCATGCGCGAGGCGGTGCTGCATCTCTCGGGTTACAACTACCGATCGATCTATGGCGTGAACTACAAGGTGAAAGAGAAGATCACGATGGCGGATCTGGCCTTTCGCGTCCAGGCCGTGATCAAGACCGAAGTGGACGTGACCGAGGCGCAACTTTCGCGCAACGGCATTGACGTGGTGCATGGCGTCGCGCACTTTCTCGATCCCCACCAGATTCGCGTTGAAGGTCCGCAGGGCGATTCAACTCTTTCAGCGAGCCAAAACATCATTGCCGTGGGCACCAAGCCTGCGGTTTCAGACAAAGTACCGGTCAATGGCAAGACCATCGTCAACAGCGACCAGATTCTAGGCCTGGACGCGCTTCCCAAAACGCTTATCGTAGTAGGCGGCGGCGTCATCGGCGTGGAGTACACCTGCATGTTCGCAGTGCTTGGCGTACGAGTGACTCTGATCGAGAAACGCAACCGGCTGCTTGAATTTGCCGATCAGGAGATCATTGAGGCGCTTAGCTACCACCTGCGCGATGCGCGGGTAACCATGCGGCTCGGCGAGGAAGTAGAAAGCGTGGAGGAGCCATCGCCAGGTACGGTGGTCGCCAACCTTGAAAGCAAGAAAAAGGTCTCGGGCGACGCGCTGCTCTATGCGGTGGGTCGCCAAGGCAATGTGGACGACCTAAACCTGGCGGCAGCCGGCCTGGAAGCGGACAAACGCGGCCGCATTGCCGTGGACGAGCACTACCAGACCAAAGTCGGACACATTTATGCGGTGGGCGACGTGGTGGGCTTTCCCTCGCTGGCGTCTGTTTCGATGGAGCAGGGACGCATCGCGGCGGTTCGCGCCTTCGGCGACACAACAGCGCGCTCGAACCCGAGTTTTTATCCCTACGGCATTTACACTATCCCCGAGATCAGCTTCATCGGTAAGACGGAAGAGCAGTTGACCGGCGAAGACGCGCCGTATGAGGTGGGCATGGCCTACTATCGCGAAGTGGCTCGCGGCCAGATTCGCGGCGACACAACGGGCAGGCTCAAGCTCATCTTTCATCGCGACACGCTGAAGGTGCTTGGCGTGCATATCATCGGCGAGGAGGCCAGCGAACTGGTGCACATCGGCCAGGCGGTCATGACGCTGGACGGTACCGTCAACTACTTCATCGATACCGTGTTTAACTACCCAACTCTCGCGGAGTGTTACAAAGTAGCCGCATTCAATGGCCTGGGCCGGCTGCACAAATACCAGTCGGAGTAGCAATCAGCCTTCAGCTATTAGCGATTAGCTTTTGGCTTCTTTTTCGCGACACGAACACCATTGGCTCCCGCGGTCGAGAGCCAGACACCCAGAACGTTGATGCAAGGACCGAAAGTTCTCTCCACTTCCAAAGGAGGGGTGCAATGAGCACGGCAATCGGCGTCGTGATGACCAGTCACATCGTGACCGGCAGGCTGGAGGATCAACGGCTGACGGGCAACTTGCTTCACTATCCCGATGACCCTGAGTTGACGAATGAGCTTGACGCAATTCCTGGAAGCGAACTCGTCGAGATCCTCGCTGAGCATATCAGCGCGCTCGCAGACGAAAAAGCGGGGGGTGGAGCAGAAAAGGCCGTTGCGATCGGCGTGGCAGTGCCGGGAATTGTGCGCTCCGGGGTCATTGAAGAGTCGCCAAATCTGAAGCAATTGAAAGGCATGCGCCTGGCCGACGAACTGGCCAACGCCCTGGCAGCGCGGGGGATTGCGGCACCGGTGCACATTGGCAACGATGCCGACGCCATCGCCGCCGGAGTAGCCGCCACACGCGGAAAGCTGGACAAGCTCACACGGGTATGGACGATTGGCAAGGGCATCGGCTATGGCCGCTGGCCGTATATGGAAGGTGTTTGGGAGGGCGGGCATATCACCGTGACGCTCGACCCCAAAGAGCGCTACTGCGGCTGCGGCGGGGCTGGTCACCTCGAAGGCATCATGGGCCATCGCGCCATGCGCTTGCGCTTCCTTGACCTGGAGCCCGAGGAAGTCTTCGCCAACGCCAAGCAGGGGGACGCTCGCTGCCGTGAATTCGTCGATCTGTGGCACCGCGCTCTGGCAGCGGCGACTGCGTCATTCATCCATCTGGCTGGACCGGGGCGCTTCTATTTCACGGGGAGCAACGTGGGATTTCTCGATTTGGCAAGATTGCGCAGCCATCTGGAAACGATGGTGCGGATGAGCCCGCTGCAAAGCTTCTCGCTGGAGATTCTGCCTCCTGACGACGAGACGGCCCTGATCGGTGCAGGAGTGAGCGCACTGCGAGCGCTGGTGGGGTGAACTTTCAGCGTTTTCGCAAGTAAGTCTTCGAGAGGCGATCATGGCCCATAAGATGGTCGTCGTCGAAAAGGGCCCAGACCAAGCCTAATCCCAGCGGCAAAACCGAGAGAAGGAGCGCGGCGACACGCATGGATCGTTGTGCGCGGCCGGGGAGTTGTCCCTCAAAGGTGCTGAGCGTGACGCCAGCGTATCTCATGCCCGGCGTGGCGTGGGCGAGGACGACAAACAGCGCCTGATAAGCGGCGCCGATGGCCAGCACGGCGAGGCCCGCGACAAGCTCGACTGTGCTCGGGCCGGGTAAGTGACCGGCGCGAGAAACCAAAAGCAGAGCAAGCGAAAGACAAACCGCGAGGATCAGGCTCGCGTCGATCACAAGAGCCATCAGGCGAAGATTCAAAGGCGCGAGTTTTATGGAACCTTGCGTCGCCCGGGGCCTGGATTCTTCAAGAGCCTGCTCTTCTGATTGCGGCTCGAATTCGCTGCTCGACTCCTCCGCGCGCATCCACACCGGCGTGGCAGGTTCGTCGATCGCGGGCGCGGCCTCGGTCGAGATGCTCGCGGGATCGACTTCGAAGATGCTCAACTGAGATTGAGCGGGCGCATCGGCCAATGGGCCTTCGGCGCGTCGGGGACGCATTCTGCGCGTAGCGACCATGAGTCGCGGGAACTGAATGAGATTGGCATAAATCGGAACGCCAGCGTCGTCTGAGCGAGAATCTTCGAACGCCTCCGCAGAGGCCTCGAGCGGCGCAGGAGCTTGAGGATCATCGACATGTTCAACCAGCCGGCGAGCCTGCTCCGTCCGCTTCGCAGCAGAAAACGGTGAACGTTCATCGAGAAGCTGGGAAACGGGGGCGTTTGCTGCTTCAGATTCTGAATGTGGAACCAACTCAGGAGCGGCCGCGGCCTCAAGACCGTCGAGCACGTACTGCACGGCGGCTTGCGCCTGCTGGGCAGCTTCTGACGCGACTTCGGCAGCGCGCATTGCGTTGCGCGCCTCATCGGCCAGGAGCTCGCTGTAGCTGGGAGCCTGGGCATACCGCTCGGCTACTCGCGCGGCGGCCTGCGCGGCACGGCTGCCGCGAGTCGGACGGCCGTCCTGGGCCGCTCCGGATTCGTTCGTCGATGGGGTCTTGCGGCTCATGTGGGCGGCGACGCGCCGGTTGACCTCCTGCTTCCAAGCCGGAAAAAGAGTTGCCGAAGTGGCCGATTTACTCAACGCCGACTATTCCCTTCCACCGCGGCAGATATTGCCTGCTGGTTCACGTTGCCGGTTTCACTCGCACGCGGGCGCGAGATCTGACTGGAACCGCAAGGGGGATTGCGTTTGAACCAAGGAAGAGGATTGCGGATAAATGCGGGCTTCACCGCGATATTTGGCCCCGTCATCGTGGGATCGACCCGAGTCCTTCTAAGTCCCGAGAGCCACGTAGATCAAGTTCCAATCCACGCAGCCGGTTTTGCTATGCTGAGCCTTGCACCGGTCATGGACTTGGATGTGCCCTCGTAACTTAGTATGTATCACGCTGCTGGCCGTCTGTCACCTGCGACTGGGCGCGCAGGCCGCCCCAGTGTTGACCAATGCAATACCTTCCTCCCAAAGTGAGGCAAGCGGCGCACCAGTGAGCACCGCGTCTTCTTCTTCAGATGTGTTGCCAGACGATCCGAGCCAGGAACTGGTACCTTTGGCGAACCCAGAGCCAGCCCCCGCAACCGGAACACCGGTTGAGTGGGAAGCCAAGCGCCAGGATTGGGCCGGCGATACCTTGACGTTGACGGGCGATGTGGTCGTCCACTACGAGGATTACGTCCTTCACGCGGATAGCGCGGTCTACAACCGGAAAACGACCGAGCTTGAAGCAGACGGCCACCTTCAATTGTCGGGCGGGCCCAACGATGTGCTCATCAACGCCACGCACGGCGACGTGCGGCTGAATATGCATACGGCGCGCTTCTACGAAGTGAGCGGCTCGCAGGGCGTGCGCACGATGGGACACACGGTAGTGTACTCCACGCCGACGCCGCTGCTGTTTTCCGGCCGGGTGCTGCTCGAAACGGGCGAAGGCAAATTCAAAGTGATCGACGGCTCGATCACGAATTGCCGGCTTCCCCACCCCGATTGGCGAGTCATTGCGCATACCATCGCCCTGGACAACGAGAAAGCATCGACCACGAATGCGTTTTTTGAGTTTCTGGGCGTCCCGATCTTCTACATACCGTATCTGCAGCATCCGGCGAACGAGACGGGGCGCGTGAGCGGGTTTATGATCCCGTTCGTCGGCAACTCATCCATCAAGGGCTACGTGCTGGGCGAACAGGTGTACTGGGCAATTAACCGCAGCATGGACGCGTCGGTAGGCGTCGAGTATTACAGCAAACGCGGATGGGCGCCCAATGGCGACTTCCGTTACAAGGGACCGGGGCTTGACCACTTGACCGCCCGCTGGAGTGCGCTCATCGACCGGGGAATTGAAGAGCCAACGACCGACCCGCAGACCGGCCAGGTCAGCAATCAGCTCGTCAATCAGGGCGGAGTCGATGTGGGCCTGATGGGGCGAAAGGACCTGTCGCCTTCAACTCGAGTTGCGGGGACTGTCGAATATTTGTCGAGCTACGTCTACCGGCTGGTCTTCAACGACAACTACTCGCAGGCCACCAGCTCCGAGGTCGCGAGCGATGTCGTGCTGACCCATAATCACAATGGCGAAATACCGGCTGCCTGGCTGGACCGCTTCCAATCCTTCGCTGGCACAGCAAACGGAGATGAAGTGAAGATTCTGCGCTTGCCGCTGCTCCGCTACGATGTGCTGGATCGGCCGCTTGGAGATTCGCCTCTTTACTGGGGATTGGGATCTTCACTGGGCTATCTGAACCGCTCGGAGCCGTCCTTTCACTCACGCAACGTGGTCCGATTGGACGTCTACCCTCATCTTTCCATGCCGTTCACAGCCGGAGGATGGAGCTTCGTTCCCGAAGTCGCCCTGCGCGACACCGTGTATACCATCAGCCAAACGCCGGCTCTCACGGGCCCTATTACGGTTCCGCAGATTGATCACATCGCGCTTAATCGCGGCGACCTTGAAGCATCAGTTGACATCCGGCCACCCGCCCTGGAGCGCGACTTTGAGCTTCCGATGTGGCACCGCGAGCTGCGCCACGTGATTGAGCCGGAGCTGACATACCGCTATGTCGGCGGAATTGGGGCGCAGACCCGCAACGTGCTTCTCTTCGACACGACCGACATTGCCACCGATGTGAACGAAGCGGGCTTCTCGCTGACGCAGCGGTTCTACCTGCGGCCGACCGAAGAGCGACCCTGCAAGACGGATAATGACGATGATGCCACAGGCGACGGAACGGGACAGGCATGCCCGAATGCGCCCCGTGAGTGGGCGACATGGCAAATTGCGCAGGAGTACTTTATCGATCCTAACTTCGGCGGCGCGGTGATCCCTGGGAGACGAAACGTCTTCGATGCAACGCTGGATCTGATGGCGCCAACCTTTCTGACTTCGCCGCGCAACATTGCGCCTGTGGTTTCGCGCATGCGTTTTGAAGCGATTGATAACCTGCGTGTCGAATGGGATCTGGATTACGACTCGATCGCGGGACGTATCGCCGCAAACAATCTCTTTGCCGGGTATAGCTTTGGCCGGACAACACTGGGGATTGGCCACGCGCTGCTCAACGCACCCGACGAACAAACCAGCAGTGTCAGCAGCGTTGCCTCAGTCATCAAGAGCCAGCAGTTGCAGCCTTTTTTTGAGTTCGGTAAACAGAGCGGCAATGGATTCAACCTGGCTGTGAACGGCGGTTACGATTTTGTCCAGCACGAAGTGCAGTACGCCGGAGTGCAGGCGGTGTACAACTGGAACTGCTGCGGGTTGACCGCCGGTTACAGGCGCTACGAGCTGGGCACGGTGGGATCAACGAGCCGCGACGAAACGCAGTGGCTTTACAGCTTCACTCTGGCAAACTTCGGCGCAGTGGGAGACATCCGGCGCGCCAACTCCGTTTTCCGAGATTCGACGCTGCCGCCGGCGTATTAAAGACAGTGGTTACTGGCTAGCGGTCGATGGCCATGGGCCAATTTTCGGCGGCAGGCGCGAAAACTGTTCGTTGCCTGCACGTTCGCGGTTGTTTTTTGCAAAGCAGTGCGTCTTTCTATTGCCGCTGTGTGATCGAGCACAAAGGGTCGCCGAGAGCCCTGCTGGAGTATCCTTTCCTGAGAGGAAAACCTATTGTCACGGTTTCGTTTTTTGGCAGGACTGCTTGTTTTAGGCCTGACCGCCGGTTGCAGAGCCCAGAGCCCGACACCTTCGGGGCCCGACCCTGCCGTTAACCGGCGCGTTGAGATTCTGGTCCGTTCTCAATATGAGATGCCTCCAGACGTGACAATCAGCATTGGCGCCCAAACTCCCAGTCAATTTACGGGCTATGAGACATTGCCCGTTACCATCACGCGAAACTCCAAATCCCAGGTCGTCAACTTTCTGATATCTAACGACTACACAAAGCTCGTCCACATGGATACGTTTGACCTGACCAAGGATCCTGCCGACGCTATTCCAATCGCGGGACGCCCGATTCGGGGCAATCCCAACGCGAAGGTGACGGTGATCAACTTCGACGACCTGGAGTGTCCCTATTGCGCGCGCCTGCACCTGGAGCTGTTTCCGGCCACACAGGAGCATTACAAGGACCTGGTACGGTTCGTCTACAAGGACGATCCACTGAGCGAGATACACCCATGGGCAATGCATGCGGCGGTCGATGCCAATTGCCTGGCGGCGCAGAGCGGCGATGTCTACTGGACCTATGTGGATTACCTTCACGCTCATGGAGACGAGGTCACAGGAAGTGACCGCGATATGCAGAAGAGCTTTGCCGCGCTGGATCGCATCGCCCATCAGGAGGCAACACTCGGCAAGCTCGACGAGACCATTCTCAATGCCTGCCTGACCAAAAAGGATGAAACGCAAATTCGGGCGTCGGTCAAACTGGCCGAAGACCTGGGAATTGATGGAACGCCGGCGGTGTACGTGAACGGAGAGCGCGTGAATGGCGGCGCGGTTCCCCAGAATGAGCTTTGGATGGTTATTGACCGCGCAGTGCGCGCCGCGGGCGAGCAGCCACCGCCGGCGCAGGCTGCGGCGACTCCAACGCCGGCCGGGGCCAACTGATGACGCCTTCGGGGACTATCCGCGCGCCACAGGCGGGATTTATCCTAGAAGGCCGGGGGGTTTAGTAAACCCCATGGGAGAGATCAACTTGCAAGTCGCATCGAGTATTGGAAGGCGCAGGAGTTTCGCCGCGGCCGCTCTGTTCGGCGTTGCCGTGTTGTCCGCCGTAGCCGGTTGCCACCGATCGCCTTCGGCCGACGTGGTGGCCACAGTAAACGGCAAGGAGATTTTGCGCGCCGAGCTCGAGAGAAACTACCAGGCCAGCATCGGGGATAGCCCGCAAAAACCGACGCAGGAAGAAGCCGACATCCGGCGGATGAGCGTGCTGCACCAGATGATCCAGGAGGAAATTCTGGACCAGCAGGCCGCCAAACTCAACTTGACTGCAAGCGACGAAGACGTGAACGCCAAGCTGGCGGAGATTAAGGCGCCGTATACGGACGAGCAGTTCAACGAGATGCTGAGGCAGCGCAGTGTGTCGCTGGACGATTTCAAGCGCGACATTCGGCGCGGTTTGACTGAAACCAAGCTGATGAACAAGGAGATCGAGTCCAAGATCAACATCACCGATGCGCAGATTGCCGCTTTCTACGCGGCGCATAAGGCGGATTTCAACCTGATTGAGGAGCAATATCATCTTGCGCGAATTGTCGTGACAACAACGTCCGCTCAGCAATCGCCGAATCTACAAGGCGAGAAGTCCACGAGCGACGCTGACGCGAAGAGGAAAATCGATGCTGCTCTCAGCCAGCTCGACAGCGGCGTGGACTTTGCAACCGTGGCGATGAACGTCTCAGAGGATCCGAACACAGCACCCAGCGGCGGCGACATGGGGATGTGGCGCGAATCGCAGCTCAAGGCCGATCCTGAGGTCTACGACGCGATCAGCAAACTCAAGCCGGATCAATTCAGTGAGGTTCTTCCTGTCTACGACGACTCAGCGCCGGGACACAAGATCGCCGGTTATGCGATCTACAAGCTGATTTCCCGCGAGCCCGCAGGACAACGGGAATTGAACGATCCGCGCGTGCAACAGGCCATTCACGGGTCGCTCCACGACAGCCAGAAACAACTTCTCCAGACCGCATATCTCGAGACGTTGACGGATGGCGCCAAAGTGCGCAACTATCTCGCCGAGCAGATTCTCAAGCGGGGCGGGCAGTAAAACCCGGCCACCCATCTATCCGTTAAAATTCTGCCTCGATCCGCGATCCGGTGAAGTGGACCACTTTGTCGGGGTTTGCCGTCGCATCCGGGCCAACGCCGTGACCTGAAGAAACAATCACGACATCGAAGGTGTGTTCGGAGGGCATGCCGGAGTAGCTACCTTCGCGATCGCCCATGGTCAGTTTGCGTGACGCATTATCCCAATGAATGGGTATGGTGGCGTGGGCGCCCTTCTCGTAGCGATAGCTGTCGCCCTCGTCTTCGTAGAACGTAAAGTCGCCATCGGCCCCAGGGTAGATGCGCAGCTCGATGGGGTCGGTGGCCTGGCCCGCGTATTCAATCACCGGGCCAAGAGGGAGAATCGATCCCGCGCGTACAGCCAGCGGAATACGATCAAGCGGAGCCGGCGCCGTGATTAATGAGCCTCCCGATGTGCGCTCCCCGCTCCAGAAGTCGTACCACTCGGCTCCTGCCGGCAGATAAAGCGAACGGGACGTTGCGTGCTCAGTGAGGACCGGACTCACCAGTAAATCGGGACCGAACATGAACTGGTCGCCGATCTCCCAAGTGGCGGAATCGCTTTGGAAATCCATCAACAATGGCCGCTGAATGGTGTAATCCTGGCTGGTTACCTTCCACGCCAGCGAATAGACGTAGGGCAGCAGCCGGTAGCGCAGGCGGTCGATAGCCACGAGAGATGGAAAGACCTGGTCGTAAACCCATAGCTCGTTGTGGTCGCGATGACCGTGTGTGCGGAAGACAGGGCAGAAAGCGCCGTATTCGAACCAGCGTTCGTAAAGCTCCTGGTAGCCCGGCGGTATGGTTTGTGCATAGTTCAGCGGATGGTAGCCACCGATGTCGGTGGTCCAGTACGGATAGCCAGAGAGCGCGAAATTAAGACCGGCGGGGACTTGGCGGCGCAACGCCCACCAACTGCTATAGACATCGCCCGACCAGACCGTTGCACCAACGCGCTGCTGGCCCATGAAGGCGGAGCGGGTTAGAAGAAAGACGCGCTTCCCGGGGTCGGCTTGCTTCCAATGTGCCGCGACTCCGGCCGTATGTTCAAGCGGGAAAACGTTGGTGTACTCCAAGCCACTGCCGATATGGAGCTGCTTGTCGCGGAGAGCCGCGTCGCCGCTGTGCGGCCACGCTTCCTCGGGCTCGGAGCTGTCGAGCCAGAATGCGTCCCAACCCTGAGCGAAGAGCTTGCCTACAAACTGGCGCCAAAAGAAGTCTCTCGCAGCGGGATTGGTCGGGTCGTATGCCTGGGTGTCGTCGATCTCGAATCCCTTCTGGACCATCTGCTTGAAATTCTCACTTCCAAAATCCATCAGCGCCCAAGCCGAGATCATGGCGTGAATGTGCTCGTCGTGGAGGGTCTTCAGTTCGGCGGGAATGTTGGTATAGCCAGAGTTATAGACTGGGTCGCCTTTATGGTCAGGGTTCCACCAGAACCAATCCTGCACGATGGCATCAAGGGGAATGTGGCGGGACCTGTATTCGGCCGCGATGGAGAGAATCTCAGCCTGCGTCTTGTAGCGATCTTTGGACTGGAAGAAGCCATAGGCCCACTCGGGGAAGAGCGGCACTTGCCCGGTCATGGACCGGTAAAGGTGGATGATCGAGTCCATCTGGGGGCCATAGAGGATGTAGTAGTCGATCTGGGGCGCAGCCATTGACTCGAGATTCAGCTCAAGCGGGAAACGGTTGTCGAAGTAGCTGAACGAAGCGGTATTCCACAAAATGGCGTATCCCTTGCTGGAGACGACGAGCGGGATGGCGACGTCAGTATTGTTCTGGCCGAGCTCAACGACACTTCCGCGATAGTTAAACATACCGCTCTGATGCTGGCCCAACCCGTAAAGAGCCTCCGTGGCGTCCGGACCGAAGCGGTCTTCGATATGGAATAACCCTTGCGATTCTGAGGGGCGATAGGTGCGCGGCAAGTTCGGCCGCTCATGGATTAGTTCCTCGCCATGGGCCGTTCGGACAGTCAGGTTGCCATTCGCCTCTGAAAAGGAAACTGCCAGGCGCGCCGTGGTTAAGCTTGCCGAACCACCGGAATCGTTGAATTGAAAGTCTGCGCCGGGGCAGACTTCAGCAGGTGCGAGCAACCACGGTTGCACTTCAGGCTTTGAGGGCGCACCAGCAGGCGGCTGTGCGGTGACGTGAATCAGGGAATCCCCGCAGACCGTCACCTCAAGCGCTTCCCGCTCATTGGCCGCGACGAAGCCGCCATTTGATCGGGTGACAAGCATCGCGGAGGGATGCGGAGCTACTCCGGGCACAGCCTGAGGAGCAGGTTGAGCGAATGAGTGAATAGCGGCCAGGGCAAAGCAAGCAGCAAGGAGAACAACGATTCGCGCAATGCGGGAAGTTTCGTTCAAAAGCACACCTCGGAGCAGAAGAGATTCGATTTTTCAAGAAAAACGGCCTCCGCGCAAAGCAGAGGCCGTTTGGTTCCCATGACGGACTTTTTCGCAACGGCTAGTGCATCTGGCCACTGTTATCAATGGTGATGCCGCCGGGGCCCTCATTCTTCTTCGCCTCATTGGCCTTGCGCGTGTCCATCGCCTTCGAGGTCCATTGGTCTGCCATCGCCAGGTCCTGAGTCACGGCCGAAGGGTTGCCATAGTCCACGTCCGCCTTGTTGCGGTAGATGAGGTTCAGGTATTGCATGGCATCGTCATAATTGGGACGATCGTTAACAGCCATGGTCAAGTACTTCAGGCCCTCGTCGACCAGAGGCGCGTTCTCCTGGGCCAATTGGTCCATCACCTTCTTTGGAGCCTTTACATTTCCCTTGCCGTCATCGTTGAGGCCGACGGCCTGCAGCGCATTCAGCTTGTTCTGGTGAGCTTTTTTCCAGTCAATGACGCCGATCGTATAAGCGGCCTCAGGATCGTTGGGATCGACATCCAAAACCTTTTTCTGCCAAGCCTCTGCGTCGTCCATCTGGTTGATGCTGAAATAAATGCCAGCGATCTTCTTCATGCTATCGACGTCGTTGGGCTTTTCACTCAGAACTTCCTTGAACATGTCGATAGCCTGGTTGGCGATCTTCAGGTTGTCGGGTGTCGTCACCCCCGGAGCTACGTCCTGCTCAAGCGCAGTGGCCAGGTAGGTCTTCGCCATGGGCAGCTTGGGATCGAGTTCCGTGGCTTTTTGGAAGTGCTCGATGGCCTCATCGTAGTGACCGTTCTTGTAAGCATCGACTCCCTTGTTCAACTGATCGCGGGCCATGAGCTGGTTGCAGCCGCTCATGCCAATGACCATGCCGGTTAAGGTCGCCGCGAGCGCCCAAAAACGTGCGGTTCGAATCATTTTCGTATCCTTCTCCTTCAGGCTTGGGCCGGCAGGCCGTGCCTGGAAACTTAGCAGCCAGACGCGGCTAAGACCTGCCGCTGCCAGGGCAAAAAAATTGTACTCTTCCACGCCTCCGGATCAAGTGTCTCCGGACACAGCCAGCTTACTGGCCAGCCTGGATCTTGGGCGTCATCAGCCCGATGTGGTCGACGTTTGCGGCCTTGCCAATATCGATAACATCGGCAATGTAGGCAAAGTTCACATCGTCGTCGCCCCTTACAAACATCACGCGTTCGGCGCGATTGGCATAAATGTCGGTTAACTTCGGCAGAAGATCGGCGTGATTCACGTCGGTGTCGTTAATCTTGTACGCCGGGGTCTGGCCGGGGCGATAAAGAACCTGAACCACGATGGTGCGGTCGTTCTGCGGTTGTTGCTGCTGCGGATTCTTGGGCGGCTGGGGCACCAGCGCATCCAGACCTTTGGGGGTTACCGGCACGATGACCATGAAGATGATCAACAATACAAGCAAAATGTCGATCATCGGCGTGACATTGATCTCCGACATGCTGCCGGCGCCACCCATTGAAAATGCCATGGCTTAAACTCCTCGCTTCCTGAATATCGTTCAACAGACAATCCGGCTGCTGGGTTACTCGCCGCCGATCTGATTGCCTTCCCGTCTTTGCGTCAACAGGCCGACCTCTTCAACGCCGGCCGTGCGCACATCGTCGATGGCGTCTTCCACCACCTTGTATTGCGCGCGCGCATCCGCGCGGACGTAAATCGTCTTATCGGTCTTGTCTTCCAGCTTATCCCGCACCAGACTGCCCAGTTGCGAAGGATCAACTTTGTTCTGGCCGAGGTACACCGCTCCATCCCGCGTGACAGCGACGACAATGGCGTCTTCCTTGTCGGCGTCGGGCATGTTGGTGGGGTTTTCCACCCGGGCGAGGTCGATCGCGACCTTGTTCTGCAGCATGGGAGTGATGACCATGAAGATGATGAGAAGCACCAGCATCACGTCCACCATAGGAGTGACATTGATGTTGGAGTTTACCTTTTTGCCTTCGTCGCGAATTGCTACTGCCATAATCGGGACTCCGTACGTCAGAATTCTTCTTCCCGGATGCGTTCCGGCCTACCGTGAACTCAAGCAACCTCAAGCGATCATCAAACCGCCGGGCAGAAGAGCTTCACATCCTCCGCCCGGCGAAATTCTCGCCCGAAACAATCCACTTCGCGCCTAGCGCTTGTGGCTCTGCTTGATGAAGTAGTCGATTAACTCGCTCGAGGAGTTGTCCATCTCCACGTCAAAAGCCTCGACGCGTCCGGTGAAATAGTTGAAGGCCATAACGGCAGGAATGGCCACGAGCAGGCCGAACGCCGTGGTGACCAGAGCCTCGGAAATACCGCCCGCGACCGCGCCAATGCCAGCGATTTTCTGGGTGGCGATGGCGTCGAATGCGTGCAGAATGCCAACGACGGTGCCGAACAGTCCGACGAACGGAGCCGTAGAGCCGATGGTGGCCAGAACCGACAAGCCCCTCTTGAGCTTGGCGTGCACGATGGCTTCTGCCCGATCCAGGGCGCGGCCTGCGCTGGCGATGGTATCCTCGGTCGCCTGACCGGATGACGCGCGGAACTCCTGCAAGCAGGCCGTAACGACTTCAGCCAGATGCGATTTCTTGTTCCGGTCCGCGATCTTGATGGCTTCTTCGAGCTTGCTCTCCTTGAGCGCACCAGCCACCTTGGGCGCGAATTCCCGCGACTGCTTGCGGGCAGCGGAGAAATACAGGTAGCGGTCGATCATCACGGCCAAGGACCAGACCGACTCGATGAACAGGACGATGGCTACGGTGCGGGCCATCCATGCCATGTGTTCCCACAGTTGCATGGGGCTGAAGCCAACGGTCTGCCCTTCATCCTGAAGGAAGGCCAGACTGTTGACCGTGTGCGAAGCGAAATGTGCGAGCTGAGCGAGAATCACTGAATCGTTCCTCCTAAGGAGATTCTTTGTACTGAATTAAACCCGACGCGGCGGGTGGCTGAGTTCCATGGAATGCGGCCCTTCGGGAGTGCGCATTCCGGTCAAAAGCAATGCGCCCTGCCAAAGGAGCGGCAGGGCGCCGGAAATTTCATCACCCACCCAGGGTGAAGATCACGTTGACCGTGGTTTCTACTTCGACCGGCTCATTGTTGAGCAGGTAGGGCCGGTAGCGCCATTGTCTTACCGCATCGAGCGCTGCCTGCTGCAACATTGCCGGCCCGCTGATGACGCGCAGGTCTTCAATCGTCCCCGCCTTGGAGATGGTCGCTTGCAGGACCACAGTTCCCTGGACGCGAGCGGCTTTGGCGATCGGTGGATACGTCGGCGTGGTCTTGTTCAGCAGAAAGCCCACAGCCACGCCGGCCGAGATGTTGACCTTCTTGGGCGGCGCAGCCTTTACTTGCGGACCATTGCCGCTGCCGAACAGACTGCCCATGACGCCGTTGCTGTTTCCCATGCCCTCCATACCCGCCACGCCGAAGTTCGATGGCGGCGCTTCCTTCTGCGAGACCATCTCAATGTTCTTCGGGATCTTGGTAGGCGCAGTGAGCTGATTGTTCATCATCTCCGACTGCACGTGAACGACATGAACTTCCGGAGGCGGCGGCGGAGGGGGCGGAGGAGGAGGCGGTGGCGGCACGGTCAAAATCGTTGCCATCAGCGCGCTCGGGAGTGCCTCGGGATAGATGAGCGGAATCAGGATCAGCAGAATGAGGATCGCGCCATTGATGCCGCCGGTCACTAACATCCAACGACCGCTCTTGGTCTTGATCCTTTTCGCAGATTCGAATGTGGAGTCTTCAAACATGGCCAGCCTCTTGGATCGGGTATCGTTACTCCTATTTTAGACACCACGGGAGGGGGAATTGTTCCCGACTGGAAAATCCACACAAAGGAGCGAGTAAACCTTATCAGAACTTCGCTGCCGCTGCCAACAGTGCTGCAAAAGTGGTGCAACACTTAATGGCCCGAAATCCCTCTGAAACCGGCCCTTGCACTGCCGCCGCAAATCCCGGTCAGGAGCGATTCCCCCCTGAGAATGGATGCAAAAACCGAGCCTCGCGGCCATTGGATTCAGCTCTTTGACTTTCTGGCCGCCGGCAGTGAGGCCGCCTTGCCTTTGCCCGCCCGCCTCTCCTGCCAGGCGACCAGCATCGGGGCGGCTACGGCGATGGATGAATAGGTCCCAATGAGGATGCCCACTACCAGAGCGAAGGAGAAATCGTTCAGGACCGGTCCACCAAAGATGAACAGAGCAAGGACAGTGAGAAAGGTGAGGCCCGAGGTGAGCACGGTCCGGCTCAGGGTTTGGTTGATGCTGCGATTCACCAGGTCGGTCAAGCCCTCGCGACGGCTGATGCGAAGGTTCTCGCGGATGCGGTCGAAGACGACAATCGTGTCGTTCATCGAATAGCCGACCAGCGTCAGGATGGCGGCAATTACGGTCAGGCTAATCTCCCGGCCGGTTAAAGCGAAGGCTCCGACAGTAATGAGTGTGTCGTGGAAGCAGGCCACCACCGCGGCCACGCCGTAGATGAGCTGGAAGCGGAACCAGAGATAGATGAGCATGCCGAGCATGGAATAGAGCGTGGCCAGCGTGGCTTGCTTTTCCAATTGGTGGCCCACTGTCGGTCCGACCACGTCCACCTTCACCCCCGTGTTGGGGTTGAAGTAATTGTTGTAGTGATTCTGGAGCGCCGATTCGATCTCCTGGCGACCGGTGTCAAGAGCAGCCTCGTTGGATTCTACGGGCAGGCTGATGAGCACCCGGTGATCTGCGGCCGGTCCGAAGGTCGTAATGGTCGCATCCTTCACGCCCGCCGCTTCGATCGCGTGCCGGATGGCATCGATGTCCGGCGGATTGGCGAACTGAACATCAACCTGCGTGCCGCCTTGAAAATCCACTCCCAGAGGAACCGGGCTGCCAATGTGCGAGTAGTTCCAGCTCATCTTCACGATGCCTGCGACGCTGAAGATCATGGAAAAGGCGAGGAAGTACCACTTCCACCCCAGCCAGTTCACATTCGGATTGCGAAAGAATTCCACTTCTTGTCTTCTCCTGCTGACGAATCGCTGGCTCTAAATCGAAACCATCTCGCCGGCTTTCAATTTGTTCAAATGCGCCTCAAAGATGACTCGCGAGACAAAGACGGCGGTGAAAAGATTGGCCGCCAGACCGACGGTCAGTGTCGTGGCAAAGCCCTTCACCGGACCGGTGCCAAAAATGAATAGAATCGCTGCCGATACGATGGTCGTAACGTGGGTATCGACGATGGTCAGCCACGCCCGGGCAAAGCCCTGATCCACGGCTGCCGAAGCCGCCTTGCCGGCGCGAATTTCCTCGCGGATGCGCTCGAAAATCAGCACGTTCGAGTCCACGCCCATACCGATGGTGAGGATGACTCCCGCGATGCCGGGGAGGGTGAGCGTAAGCACCAGGCCTCCGCCGCCCGAAGCACCCGAAATCGCGGCCGAGAGTCCCATGATCCCCAACAGAATGACCAAGTTAAAGATCAAGGCGAGATCGGCGTTGATGCCCGAGCCCTTGTAGTAAATGAGCATGAAGGCCATGACGACCACGATGCCGACAATGGCTGCCGTTACGCCTTCGCGGATGGAGTCGGCACCCAGTGTGGCACCGACGGTGCTGGCCTCAATGTAATTGAGCGAGGCGGGCAGCGCGCCCGTCCGCAGAAGCTTCGAAAGCTCCATCACTTCGTTCTGGCTGAACGTGCCCTCGATTTCGCCCTGATCGCGAATCGCGCCCTTGATGACCGCGACGCTGCGCACCGAGCCGCCCATCACCACGGCCATGTCCTTGCCGATGTTGGCGCTGGTATAGTCCCAGAACTTGTCGCCAGCTTCATCGGTGAGGGTAAAGTTCACCGTTCTTTGCCCGGTATTCGAATTCACGCCCGGCTCGGCGGAACGGAAATCGCTGCCGGCCACGATCGCGGACCGCTCGAGAATGTAGTAAGTGGCGCCATTTGAACCGGCCAGATCCCCTGAGCTCTGCAGGATCTCCTGATCGGGCGGGAGGGCGTTGTTCACGCTCTGGAGCGCCGCATCGTCGGTTGGAAACGGACCGCCGTCTACGGCATGAATCTCAAGCCGGGCCGTGGACTTGATCACGTTCTTGACCTGATCGAGATCGCTGATACCGGGCAGCTCCACCAGAATCTGGTTGGCACCCAGGCCGTACTCCTGAATCAGCGGCTCGCTCACACCCAGCGCGTCCACGCGGTCGCGAATGGTCTCGATAGCTTCGTCCACGGTGCGCTTATCGAGATCGTTCTCGAAAGGCGCCTTCATGGTCAGGGTCCAGATGTTGTCCGATCCGCCGGAGACGTCGTACTCGCTGGCATATTTATTGCCGGAAAGCAAAGTGTCGACGGCATCGGATTGCGCCTGATTTGTCCCCTCAATGCGAATCGCGTCCGGCTTGTTCGGATCAGGTTTGAACACCTGGGAGAACGTCAGGTTGGCCTTCTTGAGATCCTGCTGAATCTCCTGCACGGTGTTATCGGTTTCGGCGTTCACCGCTTCCGACACCTGCACTTGCAGGATCAGGTGCGCCCCGCCCTGCAAATCGAGGCCCATATGAATCCGGCTGGAGATGGCGCTCAGCAACGCCTTCCCGCTGATCCCGGATGGGATTCCGAAGATGCCGTACAGGCAGATCAAAAAAACGGCAATGATCAGGGCAATCTTGTTTCTGAGATTCTTCTTCATTGGTTCGTTTCTCTAGTCCAAAAGGTGAAAGCCCGGAGGGCTAGAATTTCGAAGCGTCGTCTTGCGTGACTGAAGCAATCGCGTTTTTTGCAATTTCAAGCTTGAGGTTATCGGGAGCCACCCGAATCACGAACGAATCGTCCTTGATCGAGATAATCGTGCCGCGAATCCCTCCGGTCGTTGTAATCCGGTCTCCGGACTTGATTCCTGCGAGCATCTGCTGCCATTGCTTTTGCCGCTTCTGCTGCGGGCGGATCATGATTAGGTAGAGCAGCGGAATAAAGAGCAGGATGGGAAGCAGCATTGACAGGCCGCCGGCTCCCGTGGGGGGCGCAGCCGCCCAAAATGCGAAACTTGTCGGTCCGTTCATCGTTGGCTCGTGTCCCTCATTCGCCCCCGCGGCCGTCGTTCGCCGACTTGGGGCGCAGGCTCGCCCGGCCATTGCTGCCGGCGCCTGACAACAGATTTGTCTCCGGGAAAGGTTCTTGAGGCCTCGGAATTCTCCGGCCCAAGCTTTGGAAGGAGGGTCCGATCCCGGGGGCCGGAAACGCGTTCTTGGCCTGCCCGTATGCAAAACGAAACCCTACCGCCGCATACTTCCTGTTCGACACAGCATTCCAACAGGCATCCAGGCACAAGGAAAGCGGTTCGCGCTGCATTGGTCCCGTCCGGATTGCCAGAAAGAATACCTAATAAAGATAAGAAATGCGCGGTGGGTTCGGTGTCAAGGCGACAGGCGCAGGAGGGTGACGGCAAGCACACATACCGTTCTTTATAGACCTCTTACGAATTGGCTACTCGTTCCTTACAGAAATGGGCATCATCTGGTTGCACGAGGTCCTCCGAGCGTTTCCCGAGATGCAGGGACCGCAGCAGGGAAGAGGATTGAAAAGGGGGATCGTCTCCATGACGCTGGAAATTCATGAGCAGACGCTTTGGCTGATTCCCGTAGGTCTTGCCGTCAGCTTCATGGTCTGGGTGCTTTTGAACTGGTGGCAGGAAGAGCGGCGCCCAAAGGACGGAAGCCGGGATTACTCATCCGGCGCGGAAGGATTCCAATATCGAAGCTCCGGCCGCGCGCAGGTGAGGCAAAGCGACTCGCCATTCACAAGAGAGAACCGGCCGAAGTTCACGCCCTCGCCGCAGCGTTGACACACGACGCGATCGCCTGAACGGCCGGGCAAGTCAGCCGGATCGATGGTGACGCGCACCCACTGTTCATGGAAGAGCTGCGCATCCGGCAATTCACGATAGGCGTGAAGTTGCCGGTGCTTCGTTGTCTCGAAGTGCGGAAAAAGCTGTTCCGCGAGTTCGCGCGTGTTTTCGAGAGCCACGATTCGAATCGCGCGGCCTGAGACGAGATCGACAAAGGTCGCGGCCATCTTGCCCCAGTCTCTAAACTTGAGAGCGCGCTTGCCCAGCCGGCATCCTGTGACGAGTGCGATGGCGTCCGTGGCGCAGCGGTCGATTTCGACATAGGTGACGAGACGCTTGCGGTCGGCACCCCGCGGATCGGTGATGCCAAGCCGGGCAAGGCCCAGCAGGGACATACGCACACCGAGAACCTGCCCCGCGCACAGATGACCGTGCGCGGCTTCAGCTTGCCGCAAAAGCTCGTCGAGAGATTCCATGCTGTTGTGCCGACCTGCCGATTCGTCCTGCGCGGTGGACTGAAATTCTACTTCGCGGGGGCCGCTGTGGGTGTTTCATCTTCGTCGCCCGTGTCTTCAACCAGAACTGCAGAGCCGGGGACAAAGTCGTAGCTTACTGCATCTGTGCCCGTGGGATGAAATGCGATGCGAAGCGGTTCGCGCTGCCACCCCGGCAGGGCGCAAACCGGGTCGGGGTGATTTTCGGGGTCGAAGGCGGCGAGTTTTTTGGCGAGTACCGGCTTGCGAACGGCGATTTGCGCGACCAAGGCATAGAGGCTCTTGCGGCTGGGAGTAAGGCCGCAATAAGCAGCGTAGTCGCGAAACCAGCTCACCTGGCTCACGCCGGAGTCGTAGTCGGGCAAGCGGAGCGCCGTCTCTCTGCCCGTAACACGGTCAACCAGCAGCCCCGGCCCGCGCTGCCACACCCAGTGGCTCGCCTTGTCGCCGGGGACCGGCTTGTCAGTGGGCAATGCATCGTTCAGCCGGATGACGCGCCGCACGACGAAGCTGCGATCGGTTACATCGTGCGCGTCGCCGGTCGTCCACTCTTTCAGGACTCCGTCAACAAGGAGTGCGCGGATCTTTAGGACGTCCTCGCCGGTAGCGGCACTCGCAGGGTCACCGGCTTTGGAGTACGGCACGCTTTTGATTGCACCCATGACGACGCTGTGCTTTTTGCGTTCCGCTGCGTGGGTGAGAGTTCCTGCGCTGAACGCTGCCAACAGTGCCAAAGCCGAAAAAACGGCGGTCTTGCTCATGGCCCTTACTCCTCAAATTCCCGCAGCCTCCACGGCGCGCGCCACGCGAAATGCCGTGCTCTCGCCCATAGGTCGGGCAAGCACCTGCATGCCGACAGGGAGGCCGGTTTGGGTCGCACCGCATGGAACCGAAACGCCGCAGATGCCGGCCAGGCTTGCAGTGACGGTATAGATGTCGGCGAGATACATGGCGAGTGGATCGCCGGTTTTCTCGCCGAGCTTGAACGCAGGGAAGGGCGAGGTGGGAGTGACGATCGCGTCGACTTCAACAAAGGCACGCAGGAACTCCTCGGCCAGAAGGCGGCGAACCTGCTGCGCCTTGAGGTAGTAAGCGTCGTAGTAGCCGGCGGAAAGGGCATAGGTGCCGAGGAAGATGCGGCGCTTGACCTCGGCGCCAAAGCCTTCGTCGCGGGAGTGCGAATACATGTCAGAGAGAGTGGCGGAGTGGGGCGAACGGTAGCCGTAACGCACGCCATCAAAGCGGGCGAGATTGGCGCTGGCCTCGGCCGTGGCTACCAGATAGTAGGTGGGTACGGCGTACTTGGTGTGCGGCAGCGAGATCGGCTTGATGGCGCACCCAGTGGCCTCGAGCGCGGCGATGCCCTTTTCAATTGCGGTGCGGACCTCCGGATCGAGCCCCTCGCCAAGGTACTCTGCCGGCACTCCGATGCGCATACCCGCGGCGGGTTTGTCGCATTCTGCGGCAAAGTCTGGCACCGGAGCCGGCGAACTGGTTGCATCACTCGGATCGTGGCCGGCAATGACGCCAAGCAGCGTGGCAGCGTCGTGTACGTTCGCGGCAAGGGGGCCAATGCGGTCGAGCGAAGAGGCAAAGGCGATGAGGCCGTAGCGCGAGACACGGCCGTAAGTGGGAAGCACGCCAACTACGCCGCAAAAGCTTGCGGGTTGACGAATGGAGCCGCCAGTGTCGGTTCCCAGCGTCGCCACGGCAAGGTTGGCTGCCACGGCTGCCGCCGAACCGCCGCTGGAACCGCCAGGAACGCGCCGTGGATCGACGGGATTGCGCACCGGCCCGTAAGCCGAGTTCTCATTTGAGGAGCCCATGGCAAACTCGTCGCAATTCGTTTTGCCCAGCAGCACCGCGCCGGCGCCATCGAGCCTGGCGACGGCTGTGCAGTCGTAGGGCGGGCGATAGCCCTTAAGGATTTTGGAGCCAGCCGTCGACGGCGCGCCCCGCGTGACGAGCACATCTTTAATGCCCACAGGAATGCCGGCGAGCGGTGGAAGCGGGTCGCCCTTGGCAGCCATCGCGTCAATGCGCGCGGCCTGCTCGAACGCGCGCTCTTTCGTGAGGCTCAGATAGACATTCAGCCGCGCGTTCAGCTTCTCGATGCGCTCGTAGTATCCGGAGGCGAGATCCACGGCCTTCGTCCGGCCGGCGGCGATCTCCTCGCGCAGCGCGGCGAGCGTCCTGGGCCGTTCGACAAAGCTCTCAGCGGTCATGGTTTCGTTCGGCAATTCGAATTTCCCTCTTCGGCTCTATTTCCGTTCCAGGGGACCGTTACGGTGGACAGGTCTTTGCTCTACCGTTCGATGACTTTGGGCACTTTGAAGAAAGTCTGGTCGGTCTCCGGCGCCTGCTCTATGACGACCGCGCGGTTGAGCGACGGCCCCACCTTGTCGGCACGGAGAGTGCCGATGGCCTCGCCTGCGACCTCACTCATTTGGGCGAGCGGCACAACATTGGATGTATCGAGTTCGTTCAGCTCAGCCACGTAGTCGAGGATCGCATTGAGGTCGCGTACCATGGGCTCCGTCTCCTCGGGCGCGAGTTCCAGATGCGCCAATTCGGCCACATGTTGAACGTCTTCGACGGTAACTTTTTCAGACATATCATTCCCAATCTTGAAGCTCAAGTATATCGGGCCACGATCGCGAAATGCACTGTTGTTCAGTCGACCGTCAGTGTCAGATTCACCGATCGCGAAACGCCCATGGACGTGACGTTGACCGGAATCGTGTACGTGCCCGGCGAGGTGTTGGAGCCACCTCCTTGTTTGGTGGTTCTTCCCCCGCCGCCGGAGCTGGTGCAGCTGGAAATATCACACAAAAGAAATGCAGCCAGCACGGCGAGCAAGAAAAACTTGCGGCGCCTGCGAATCGCCAAAGGAAGCACGAGCAATCCGCAGGCGAGCGTGAGGGTGCCTCGGAGGCCGAAACGGTTGAGTCCAGACTTCGCGGTCATCGGCCTGGCAAGATCCGGTTTGGCATTACCGGGTCTCTCGAGCCGAGACGTGGCTCCATTGCCCGTGGAGATCTCGACAGCGACGTTGCCTTGCGCGCCGGCGGCGAGCGTCTCACTGGCGGGACTGAATATGCAGAGCGCATCCGTGGGCAGCGTGCCGCAGGATAAGGCAAAGGTGGCGCCAGAGCCGGCCGACGAAATGACCACGGTGTACGTGGCTTGCTGTCCGCTCGCGACGGTCTGGCTGGCAGAGCCGGTGACCGCCACCGTGAAATCGAATCCCGTTCCCGAAAGCGCTACAGTGGCAGGCGTGGAAACGGCGGAGGAGGTGACCGTGAGCGATCCCGAGGCGGAGCCACCGGCGCTGGGCTGAAACACAACCGACGCGGTATAGTTGGCTCCCGCAACCAGGCCGACCGTGCACGTACTCTGCGAGACGCCGAAAGGCGCTGGAGCAGCAAGTGAAATGGAAGCGATGGCGTAGTTGGAGGAATTCGTGACGGTGACCGACTGCGCTGTGCTGGACTGACCCGCCGCAACCACGGGAAAGGCGATCTGAGAGGGGTTTGTAGCCAGGCCGGAGGCGAGCTGTCCCGAACCATTCAGCGGCACCGAAGCGGGGGTTATCCCCAATGTAGACGAAGAGACAGCAAGCGTGGCTGCGATGGCGCCCGTCGCGCTGGGCGTAAAGACGATCTGCACCGTGCAACTGCTTCCGTTGTTGAGCAGCGCTCCGCACGTGGAGCTGGAGACGGAGTAGCTGGATGCCGCGGCGCCGGTGATTGAAAAGCCGACATTGGCCATCGGCGAGCCACCGATGTTGCTGATGGTGAGTGTTTGCGGAGAACTGGGCAAGCCGGGCTGCTGGTTCGTGAAGGTTAGGCTGGTGGGGATGACGCTGAAGGCGGGCGGCGAAAGCCCCGTCCCGCTCAGCACCACGGTCTGTGTGCGTAGAGCGTCGGCAATCGTCAGCGTGCCGGTGACCGCACCGACCTGAGCGGCTGCGAAGATCACGCTAATGGTGCAGACTGCCCCAGCCGCCAGTTGCGTTCCGCAGGTGCTCGACACCTGGAATTGGGCGCTGACTGCAGTGGAGATCGAAGTCAGCGGCAAGCCGCCGGAATTTGTCAGCGCCACATTTTCCGCGGCGGATAGCTGACCGTCCGATGTCGGCAGGAAGGAGAGCGATGCGGGGTCGAGAACGTCAGTGGGCGGAGCGATTCCCGTTCCGCTCAGTTCCACGGTTTGCGTGCCCGCACCGTCAGTAAACGTCAGCAGGCCGGACGCCGGACCATCCTGCGTGGGCGCAAACTCCAGTTCCAATTGGCAAACGGAGTTTGCAGTAAAGCTGGTTGTGCCGCATGAGTTTCCAGAGAGGATGAACGGCGGGGTAACGGTCACACTGTTGATGGGAATCGCCACCGCGCCGCTGTTGGTCGCGGCGACCTGGAGCGACGCCGATATGGTTCCCACTTCCACCTGGCCGAATGGGACAGAGCCAGGTGTCAGGCTCAGAACGCCTGTGGGCGAGCCGGTTCCGGTCAGGTCGATCGCCAGCTGCCCGCCGTAGACGTTAGCGTAGATGATCATTTCCCCGCTCAGCGAACCCGTGGCCTGCGGCGTGAATGCCACCTGGATGGCGCAGGTCGCGCCCACCGCGACCGGTTCATTCACGCAGTTGTCGGTTTCGCTGAAATCTCCGCTCATCGAAATGGAAGTGAGCACGAGCGCGAGACTGCCGATGTTGTCGACGGTTACTGTCAGCGGGCTGCTGGATGTGTCAACGACCTGGTTAGAAAAGGCGAGAGATGAGGGGCTGGCGGCTGCGGCGGAAAGGCCTGTCCCTGCGCTCCACAGCGGGGCCTGCCAGATGCCGCGCCCGTATGTGGCTGCGACCAGAACTTGTGCTGTAGACGAGCTGGGAGCGGCGCTGAGGGCTACGGCCGGAGAGCTGGGCAACCCGGAGCCAAACACTGACCAGCAGTTGGAAAGGGATAGCGCGCAACTTGTGACTTCGGTTGTGAAGTAAACGCCCCGGTCCGTAGCGATGTATACCGTGTTCGCATTCTGCGGGTCGATGGCAAGGCTGTTGGCCGGCGCAATAGGCAAATTCGCCGCGATGCCGTACCAGGTTGCCCCTCCATCCGTCGAGCGGTACACCACCTGGAGTCTTTCATCAGGTTCATCCGTGCCTGCCACCGTCACGTACACGGTGTTCCCTGTGGGGTCGTGGGTGTCGATGACGACACTGGAAATGTCGAAGTTTTCGAAATTCAGCGAATGAGGGTTGTTGAGAACGGGATTCAGCGTGAGATCGTTCCACACAGGCGCAGCGCTAGAGGAGAGATCGACGATCGCGCTCAGAATGTGGCCCGGCAGGTTGCCGCCGTTGCTGGCTGCGCCATACATACCGACGTAGATGACCTCGCCGCTGGGAGGGAGCGCCAAGGCGGCGATGGAGCGGATGAGTCCGTCGCCATTGCAGGGAACATCGATAGCTCCGCTCGAAAGGATCGGGCTGATCGCGTTGCTTGCGCTCCAACTGCTTCCATTGGCCGGCCCACGCCACACGCGGCAGGTTCCAATGAGCAATTGAGAGTCGTCGAGCGGGTCGACCAGGAATGGTGCTTCTGTCGGCATCGTATCGCCGTCGCCGCCTACGTCGGCGTCTGTGACTACCGGGCTCGTGCCAAATGAGCTGGGCGTGCAGGGGGCCGATTGCGAGCATCGATAGATGGCCACTCCGGACTGGTTGTTTGCATACCAATTGGTGTCGTGAGGGAGGTCGATGGCGACAGGGCCGCCATCACCCGCAAGAATCTGCGGCCAGTCTGTGGTTGGTGAGGAACTCTTCACGCCTGCGGTTCCGTTGACGCCCAGGCCGACCATTGAGTTGTATGGCGAGTCTGTAACAGGCGACAGACTAACCACCTCGGCAAGCGATCCAAGCCTGCTGTTCAGGTTCTGGAAGTGTGCGGAGTCCGTCACCGCGCAGGGCGACCCCGTCTCGCCAATTGCGTCCATCGAGCGCCAAAGCCGGCTGTCGTTGCCAAGAAAGATCTCCAAAGGGTTCGCCGTATTCCAAGCAAGCGAGTGCTGGTATTGGGCCACCTGCGCGCTCATGCAGGTGGTGGAGTTTGTCGTATTACGCCAAACACAATTCATGGCCAGACTGCACTTCCACAGGTCATTGGCGCCGGCCAGCAAAAATGTGTCCTGCTCGTTTGGGACCGCGGCTAGTGTGAGGTCATAGTCCCCGTCGAGGACGGTGGCAGCCCCCTCAAGAGTGTTGGTCTCAAGAGCTGTAGTGTTCCACTGCGTGCCAAAGGAGATGGTTGGATTGCTGCACGTTCCTGCGCTGATCGCGCATTGATCCTGCCATATCCCCTGGTCCTGATTGTTCAGGTCTACGGTCCAGGCAAACGTGTCTCCGGTTTGTGGATTGACTGCAAGTGCGCCGCGATATATGGGACAGGCGATGGAGCCGGCCTGCCCGTAGTTGGGTGGACACATGCCCGCGGTGAGTTGAGCGCCGGGTTGCGCAGTCATGCGCGTCCAGGTAACGCCGTCTGGCGATTCATAGTAGCCGTGATAGCGGACCGCAGCCACAAACAACTGGCGCACAGGGTTCCACACGACTGCGGTGGCGGCTATGCCCAACGCAATGGGAGTGGTGGCCGGATCCTGGAGGTTTTTGCCTCCGCCGTCGGTGATGGTGCCCATGTGCCAAGTAGCGCCACTATCGGTGGAGTAGTACAAGCCCTGATATGTGTTTAGCGGCCAATCGGCATTCACCAGGGTGCCTTCATAGGCTTCGGAAACCGCCGCTACCACAAGTTGCGGATTCACAGTACTCCAAGCAAAGCCCTCGCCGAGGAAGCTGGCGTCCGTGTAGCTTATGCCCTCTTCCTGGTCCGCAGTCTCCTGGATCAGGCTCCAAGTGTTGCCGCCGTCAGTGGAGCGCAGAATGCCGGCGCCATAGTAGGAATCGAGCACGTCGTTAGGGTCGCCCGTGCCGGCAAGGATGACGCCAGTTCCGCCCGGCTGCACCGTGAGAGCGCCGATGCTGATAGAAGCATCGGAGACTCCGCCGAGCGCTGCCAGCATGTCAGTGAGCGGAGTGAAGACGATGGGCGAAGGCGTGGACGCGGCGGCGTTGCTGGCCACCCAAACGCCGCCACCTGTGGTTCCCGCATAAAGGCGGTTACCGGTTGCGTCGGAAGGATCTAGAGCCAGCGCGGACACGCGGCCGGTGACAAGGCCGAAGTTCGTTGTTTGGACCGCCATGGGGCCGAGCGGCTGCCAGGTGCCGCTTGATTTCGTATCGCCGGTGCTTTGGGCGCCTGGTGCCGCAGGGCTCGCGTAAGGGTCGAAGGTTGTGGCGCTGAAACGGCGGACAGTGCCCGCTCGTGGAGTCAGTCTGTGACCGGGCGTCCACCCGCGCTCCTTGAGAAAACGCTGCGCCTCAAGAACGCGAGGCGGGACAGGCACAAGCCGGGGCGCTTGCTGTGACGAAGGTTTAGCTGGCGCAGCCGGGATCTGCGTCTGTGCCGGAGATACCGAGAGATGCGCCAGGAGGCATGCGGCCAATGCCGCGCCAGTCCACCCGCCACGGCTAGAGTGTTGTATCTTTGCGTTTCGCTGGGGCCGATGGGCTCGATTCCCGGCACAATCCCTTCGGACTCGGCGCTTACATTTCGGATCGGACATTGGATTCGTCACGCGAAACCAGACTTCGATTCCGGCTTCCCCTATTCTGAAAACTTTCCAATGGGGATGAGCACGGAATACATCCAAAAACGCTTAACGAAACACACAATTTCCGGGAATGAGATTGTGGCCCATTATAGGACAGCGCAAAGAAACGTCAAATGTGATGCGTGACACACGTATGAATGCGTGCAGCAATCCCAGGCTGCAACAATCGCGTCGCGCACGCGGCAAAGCCAGGCGATTAGGATGGAGGGGTTGCGCTTCAGCGCGCCTTCATGCGTGCATCCCCGTTTCTTTGCAATCGAGGTCCTCTGATGAGCCGTGTCGTGTTCGCCATTCTTCTGGCCGTTGCTTTCGTTACTGTCCACGCTGAGGACTACACCCTTGGCCCCGATTCACAGCCACACGACGGCGTGCCCCAAGGAACGGTGACCAAGTTCACGCTGGCACCAGGCAGGTATTATCCTGGCACGCCGCACAACTGCGCTGTCTATGTGCCCGCTCAGTACGACGCGAGCAAGCCGATTCCATTCATGATTTTTCTCGACGGCAGCCAGGCGCTCGGCGACAGCATGCGCGTGCCGGTGGTCCTGGACAACCTGATCGCCAAACGCGACTTGCCGGCGATGATCGCGATCTTTGTCGATCCCGGTATTCTGCCCGCGATTTCCGATGCGGACCAGAACCGCTACAACCGCATCTATGAATACGACTCGCTCACGCCGAGCCTTTCGGGTTTTCTGATCAATGAGTTGATCCCGGAGGTGGCGAAGCAATACAACCTCTCGAGGAATCCCGATGACCGCGGATTGAGCGGAGTAAGCACGGGGGCGGTGGGGGCATTCATGGCGGCGTGGAACCGGCCCGACCAGTTCCATCGCGTGCTCTCGCTGATCGGCACGTACGTTTCAATGAAAGGCGCCGACGCGCTGCCGGCGCTGGTTCGTCGGACCGAACCCAAGCCGATTCGCATTTTCATGCAGGACGGGACAGCGGATCATATTGTTCCCGCGGAGCCCTACGGAACTTCCTTTGCCGGGAGCTGGCCCATCAACAACCAGGTAATGTATGAGGCGCTGGAGTTCGCCGGCTATGACGTGAAGTTGGTGATGGGCACAGACGGACACAGCACGAAGCAGGGCGGCGCGATTCTGCCCGATGCACTTCGCTGGCTATGGCGCGATTATCCTGCGCCGATCTTGGTGCACGAGCCCGCGGCGGCGGAGCAGGCGGGACGGGACCCATTGTCGTCGGTTTTTTCGACGATCTTCGTCGATAAGCCGCGGCAGCAGGTGGGCGGCGATTACGGCATTACCAGCCTCACTGCCGACCGCTCAGGCAACGCCTATTTTGCCGATGTGCGCACTGGGACGGTCGAACGCGTCGGTCTCGGCGGCAATGTGAGTCAATTCGCGGGGCTGCCCAAAGGCACTTCCATTCTGCGCATGGGCGCGAACGATCGGCCGTACAGCTACTCCTCTTTCACCAGAGGCATCGTCTCTTCGGACATTGCGAATGGTACCGCGAGCGATCAGAAGACCGTGGACCGGATCCCTCAATCCGTCATCGACTTTGTGGTCGCACAGAACGGTATGATCTATTTTCTCGATGGCGTGACGGCCGAGATTCGCATGCTCGATTCCTCGGGCCAGCCGCAGGTTCCCTTGATGAACGGGCAGATGATTGCCGCCGGAGGGCTGGCTCTCTCGCCTGACCAGTCGATGCTCATTGTCACCGACCCGGCTTCGCGCTATAGCTGGTCGTTTCAGGTCGCAGTCGATGGCACTTTGATCAATGGCGAGCCGTATTACCGGCTCGAATTGCCTGAAACTACATTGATTAACTTGCGAAGCGGAGCACGAGGTGTAATGGAGGACGTCAACGGAGAAGTCTACTTCGCGACGCCGCTCGGCATTCAGGTCTCCATGCAAAACGGCCGTGTGGTGGAGATCCTGAATCCTCCCGCGGCGGCCTCGCCGATTACAGCGATCACGTTCGCAGGCAGCGGCGATTCGAGCTGGCTTTACTTAGCCGGGAACGGCAGGCTGTACAGGCGGCCGGTAAAGGTGACCGGCGCGAATGCGTGGACGATGGTAAAGCCGCCGAAGCCGACGCTGTAGTGACCACAATCCAAACAGAACGAAAAGGGCCGCCCTCAGGCGGCCCGATATGCTAAAGGCTAATAGCTATGACCTGCTTTTCTACCAGCGTCCCCAGGCGCGCGTGAAGTAGTCGGTCATCGTCATCCCGATCAGCACTATGAATACGAAAAACCCCGATGCTACCGTCAGTTTGGTCAGCCTGCGGCTGTATTTCACATGCATGAAGAACAGCACTACCAGCGTCATCTTGGTGCATGCGATGGCGAGAGCCACTACCGGATTCCAGAACAGCGTCAGACCCGGTGCAATCTGCCACTCGCCGAGGTCGATGAACGACATCCAGACTGTCAGCCCGGTAAAAATCAGCAGAGCCAGCAGAATCAAGCCGTACGTCACCGGACTGACGACGTGGTGTTCCTGGCCTTGCTCGTCTTCCTGGTTGTGCTCACTCATTGCGTTATCCCCTCAATACCGGCTGATCAAATACAGCAGCGGAAATAGAAAGATCCAGATAATGTCGACAAAGTGCCAATACAGACCGAAGTTCTCCACATAGGTCACGTGGCCTGTTGTGTACGCCCCGGCTCGGGCTCGAATAATCATGAACGTCAGGATTGAGATGCCGATGATCATGTGCAGCGCGTGCATGCCGGTCATGGCGAAATACAGGAAGAAATACATCGCGGTCTTCGCCGCCATATCCGGCGCCAGCGGCTTGTCGTGATACTCCTTGTAAATCTCGGGGTCCGACGCCGGATTCAGAAATGACGAATCGCTCCAGTGCAGGCCAGGGACGTGATGCTTCACCCACTTCTCGTGATATTCGATGGACTTGATGCCGAGGAAGGCCATGCCCAGAATCCATGTGAGCGAAAGGAATAGAATCAGCATCCCCTTCTTGCGCATCTGCGCCGACCAGACTCCCATGGCCATGGTGAAACTGGAAACGATGAGGACCGCGGTATTCGCGGTACCCCAACCGACGTTCAACTGGTGCGAGCCCTCGACGAAGGCAGGATAGTACCAGTTGCGCATGATCATATACGACGCAAAAAGCCCGCCGAAGAACATGATCTCGGTGAGCAGGAAGAGCCACATGGCGAAATTGGTGGCGTCGAACTGCTGGTCGACGGTCTCGAAGTGGTGGCGTTGATAGGACGGGTGCTCGTGATGAGCCTCCGCGACAGCGCCGTTGGCAGTTGCGGTGCTATCCGACACTCGCCACCTCTTTCTGTTGCTCCCGTTCGAGCCACTCGTAGTCGTAAGCTTCGTGATCCATGATGGGGATCACAGTGAAGTTTTCGGTTAACGGCGGCGATTGCGTTTGCCACTCGAGCCCCGTTGCCTGCCAGGGATTATTTCCGGCAATGGCTCCGTACTTCAGCGACCAGGTGAGATAAAGAATCGGCAGCAGGTAGCCCACGCCGAGAATGGTCGCGCCCGCGGTAGAGAAGACGTTCAGCGACTGAAACTCCGGCGGGTAAGCGGCATAGCGCCTCGGCATGCCCAGCGTGCCCAGAATGAACTGCGGGAAGAAAGTGAGATTGAACCCGATGAACGTGGTCAGTGCCGCGAGTTGAGAGATCTTCTCGGGGTACATGCGGCCTGTCCACTTGGGCCACCAGAAGTGAATGCCGGAAAGGAAGGACATCAACATGCCACCCACCATCACAAAGTGGAAGTGGGCCACGATGAAGTACGTCTCCGTCAGGTGAATGTCGGTTCCCGTCGAGCCGAGGAAGACACCCGTCATGCCGCCGATGGTGAACAGGCCCATGAAGCCGAAGGCATAGAGCATCGGCGTTTCAAAGGTGATGGAGCCCTTGTAGAGCGTGAAGGCCCAATTGAAGATCTTGATGGCCGAGGGCACCGCAACCAGCATGGTCATGAGAGAAAACACCAGCGCGGAATAATTCGAGATCCCCATGATGAACATGTGATGGGCCCACACAAAAAAAGCGAAGACCGCGATGGCCACCGAAGAAAATGCGACCGCGGTGTAGCCGAAGACACGCTTGCGGCTGAAGGTGGAGATGACCTCCGAAATAACCCCAAAGCCGGGCAGGATCATGATGTAAACGGCGGGGTGCGAGTAGAACCAGAATAGATGCTGAAAGAGAATTGGGTCGCCGCCATAGGCGGGATCAAAAACGCCGATGTGCACCGTACGCTCAAGAAGGACCAGCACCAGCGTGATGGCCAGCACCGGCGTGCCCAGGACCATAAGGATGCTGGCCGCGTAATGTGACCAGACAAACAGCGGGAGGCGGAACCAGGTCATTCCCGGGCAGCGCATCTTGTGAATGGTGACGATAAAGTTGAGGCCGGTCAGAATAGAGCTGAATCCAGCCACAAACACCGCCATCCCGGCGGAGGCAACATTGGTATTCAGATAATGTGTGGAGAGCGGTGTGGTAAACGTCCAGCCGGTATCGACTCCGCCCGTGCACATCGTATAGAGCATGATGCCGCCGCCGAGAACATAGAGGTACCAGCTGAGCAAGTTGACTTTGGGCAGCGCCAGATCCTTGGCTCCAACCATCATGGGGATCACGAAATTGCCGATGGTAGCGGGCACCGACGGCACCAGGAAGAAAAAGACCATGATGAGGCCGTGCATCGAAAACACCTTGTTATAGGTGTCGGCGGCCATCAGTGAAGTCTGCGGGGTCAGCAGCTCAAGCCGGATGAGTCCGGCAAGGGCCCCGCCGATAAAGAAGAAAAACGTGATCGAAATCAGGTAGAGCGTGGCGATCCGTTTGTGGTCGCCAGTGAGCAGCCAACTGAGCAGGCCGTTTTCCTTGGTCAGGAAGTTCATCTTGGGAATCCTGGCCGTGGACTGATCGGGAAGAACGACGATGGTGGCATCACTCATGGCTTGACCTCCTTCTGCGTCGCGGGCGCCTTGCCTGTTGCCGCTGGCTTGCCGCCTCCACTCTCAGGGACCAGATCGGTCGTATTGAGAGTTTGCTGAACGCGGTAATCGGAATCGAGATTCTTAATGTATTCCACCAGAGCGATCACACCTTCTTCGCTTACCTGGCCCTGGTAGGTGGGCATGATGGGCGCATAGCCTTGCGTAATGTGCTGAGACGGGTTCAGGATCGCCTGGCGCAGATAGGCGTCGTCGGCGGTGATGGTCTCCCCTGTGGAGAGCATGAGCTTGGAGTTGTAGACGTTGGCCAGGCTAGGCCCGCGGGCGTCCGGCCTTGTGTTGTGGCAAGCATTGCAGCTCAGGCTGGCGAAGAGCCGCTCGCCGTCCTGGGCCAGGGAGTTGCCGCTGGTTGAGCCCTCCAGCCACTTCTTGAAGTCGTCGGGCGTCATCACCACCACATCGCCGATCATCTGCGAATGATTGGTTCCGCAATACTGAGTACAGAAGAGGTGATACGTGCCGGGCGTTGTGGCCTCAAACCAGACCGTGGTGTAGCGGCCCGGAATCGCTTCGCGCTTAACGCGGAATGCGGGGATGGAGAAGCTGTGAAACACATCCTGCGAGATAATCGTTAATTGGACCGGACGGTCCGTGGGCACGTGCAGCGCATTGATCTCATGCTGCCCGCCTGGATGCTCGACCTTCCACATCCACTGCTTGCCCACCACGTAGATGTTCATGGCGTTGGCCGGAGGCGTGTAAATGCGGAAGTAAAGCAGCGCGCCCCACACGAACATGACCAGAAACAGGCCCAGCGGGATAATAGTCCACGTGGCCTCGAGAATTGTGGAGCCCTCGATCTGCACCGCCTGGGGATGACGACTCTTCCTGTACAGGATTGAGAACGCGACCATCAGCAGCACCACGATTGTCAGCCCAACGAGGCTCACAAGAACCATGAAGAAATAAAGCGCGTCCGCTCCCGGCGCAATCTTGGATGCTTCGGGCGGAAAGAGCGCGAAGTGCGTCAACCATTTTTGGAGAAACTGCCACAATACTGGGCTGATGTGGTCCATTCCTTTATCCGGTCACTTTCTTTGCCGTCCCTGAAGTTCCTGGTCCCGCCGGGTGATCGAGCTTGTGATCGCGACGGAACATCACAAACATAAATCCGCCTAAAAGCGCCAGCGTCAGGACTCCCCCCAACTGGATCACGCGCGCAACGATCAGGTCGTGCTTATTGCTTGCGGGATCGTAGTGGTAGCAGTAAGTGAGAATGTTCTCCACTGGCGATCCGATGCGATTAGACGAAGCTTCGTCGAGGCCGAGCAGCATGTCCTTGGGTGAGTACTCGACGCCCATGTAGTATTGCGCCAGTTTGCCTTCCGGGGTCACGATCTGGATCGAGCTGGCGTGCGCATACTGCATCTGGTTGCTGCCTGGCACCGTGAGCTTGACGTAGCGGAAACCAACCGCCCGGGTCAGCGAATCAATATTCGGCTGCGTCCCGGTGAGGAAGTGCCATCCATTGGCCGATTCGGGGCGGCCATAGCGCTTCACATACTCGCGCTTCTTCGCCGCGGCCAAGTCTGTGCCTTCGGTGGGATCGATGCTGACCACAATAATGTTGAAGTCCTTGCCGGGGATGTAGCGGACCATTTCGAGCGCGCTAGTCAGGCCGTCGAGTTCCTCGGAGCAAAGCATGGGGCAGCGATAGTAAACCAGCGCCAAAATCGCCGGGTGCTTACCGAAGTAGCTGCCCAGCGTGACTTGCTTGCCTGCATCGTCGATGAAGGCCAAATTGAGAGGCAACTGCGTGTTGAGATGTTGATCGATGCCCACGCCATTGAGCAATGTGGGCGGCCTGTCGTTGGTTGGACCTGCTTCCTTGTCGCCATAACTGGAAACTTGTGCGGCCAGGAACGGGCTGCCTAGCGAAAGCACAATCGCGCCCGCGGCGGCTACCGCAGTGCTGCGCCAATGATTCCGGATTGTGCTTCCCAATTTCACGATTATTTCTGCTCTCCCTGCTGCTGCTTGACGGCAGCCTGCTCAGCCTGTTCCTGCTCGTAGCTGGTGCGCGCAAATCCGTTGGTCAGCGGTATGGTCACGGCGGGGACGCTGTCGCCGGTCATCGGCGCCTGAGTATTCACCGCCGGCGCCATGGGCAACCCATGCTGCGCAATCAACTGCATAGCCTGCTCGATGGGAATCCTGACCGTCCCCTTCGACTGGTCGACCCAAGTGAAGTTGTTCAGAAGCAGATCCTCGCGCGCGTGAAGATCGGCAACGTCCTGATCTCCGTCGTCGGTCAGCAACCGCGGCGTTGGAAAGGTCTGCGTGATCTCCGCGATCTTGTTCTGGAGTTCGGGACTGGAGGGCAAATTGCCCAGTTGCCGCACATCCACTGTCTTGGTCCACTTGCTATTCGGCCCGTCTTCGCGATTCATGCGGGCGTTGAACCACGCGCCGATGCCGTAGCACAGCATCCCGACCACAGCGACAAAGATGAGGAGCGAGACCAGGAACACGGCGATCCCCGTTACGCTGGCATCGCTGCGCTCATAGCCAGTTGATGCATCGATCTCGTGATTCTCCGATTCGTGCCCTGGATCGGGGTGGTTATGCGTGGGCATGTTCAGGCTCCAGAATCTCCGCCAAATGCGGATCGTTCACCTGCACCAGCGGCCTTGTCTTCAGCCGCGTGCAGAAGTAGGCCACCCAGAAGGCAAACAGGGCCACGGGCACTGCAATGTACTCGAGAATTCCCCAGCTAAAGTGAAGATTGCGGGCAGCGTCTTTAAAGTTGGGCTCGATGAGCCAGAACATGTCGAACGCGCGGGCAAACACCATCCACTGGCACACCCGCACAATCCGCTTCTTATTCCGCTTCAGGTCGCGCGACAGCAGCATCGTGAACGGGATCAACCAGTGGAAGATGAAATCCATGGTGATGATGACGCCCCAGCCGCCGCGAATGCGGTCGAGATACCAATTGATCTCGTCGGGCAGGTTACCCGACCAGATGATTAGGAACTGTCCGAAGGCCAGGTAGATATTCAGCATCACAAAGGCAAACGTCAGTTTGCCCAGGTCGTGCTGCTCCGTTTGGCGCAGAATCGTCTTGAACGGCTCGGCTTTTGAAAGCGACACGGCAACGATGATCCCGAATGCAAGAACGGCGTACCCCTGTCCCACGAGGAACAGCAGGCCATACACGGTCGAGAACCAAGTCGGGTCCATCGACATCACCCAGTAGATAGCTCCAGCCGTCATGGTGATGGAGTAGACCACGATGCCGGGACCGCTGATGTTCTCCAGTTTCTTGATCCAGTACGGCGTGGTCTCCGGCCCCTGCATATCCCGCTTGAGTCCCAGCGAATTCAACCGCCACGCGTAGAATCCCCAGATCGCGAAGCACAGCAAACCGACCCACCAGAACGCGAACGGGTTCAGCATGGGCCGCTTGAAATCCATACAATGTTTCTGAAATTCTGTAATCAGCCCGGCCTTCACGCCGGCCGCTGTATCGCTCACACTCGTGTAGTTCGCCCACAAGTAGAGCTTCTTCATGAAAATCGCCACAACCACCCAGTAGACAAGGATCAGAGGTAGCGTGCGGCTCATGGCTTCAAACGGACGCCGAAGCAACAGGCCCCACTTGCCGCCCGAGCAGTACTGCACCATCAGCATAGCGAGACCGCCAATGCAAAGCCCCCAGGTGACCAACGTGCCCAGCGTCCATGCGCGAAGAAAATGCTCCCAGCCGAGGTGCTCCGGATCGAACGCCTGACCCAGTAACGCCAGAACTACGGCGATCACGGAGAAGATGGCGCCCACAATCAGCGCACGGTTCTTCCAGCTGTCCACAAACGCGGGTGCGCCCAGGTCCTCTGGGAGCTGCTTGGCGTGCGAAATTGCGTCGTGTGCCATTCCGTTCGTCCTACTTCTGGGCCGCGGGGGCCGGTTTGCCTGGTGGAATCGAAATCTTTGGATCGGCGGGATAAGCCGGAGCCATACCCGGCGTTCCCTCGCTAGCGATCGGCTTGTACGCCGTTACTGCCGTCGATGGCATCGGCCACGGCTGCGCGTATTCGGGATGTCCTTCTTCCGCGGCCAGATCCTTGAGGCTCTTGATCTGCGCGCCGGCCGGCACATCCTTCGTCGTCGCGGCCTGGCTGAGTTGCAGGGCCCGAATGTAAGCGGCCACTGCCCAGCGATCCGCGGGCGGCAGTTGAGCCGAGTAGTCGGGCATGGCGCCGTATCCGTGGGTCATCACGTAAAAGTAGTGCGAGAGCGGCTGCGACATGCGCACCTGGTCATGGAAGTTGGCGGCCGGCTTGAATCCGCGCTGCACGATCTCTCCCAGCCCGTTGCCCACTCTTGAGTGGCACGGCGTGCAATAGATGTTGAAGCGCTCTTGTCCGCGCTCCAGCACTTCCATCGTCACCGGAATCTCGGGGGGCATCTCGTCGAGTTCCTGCTTGTAGCCGTTGGGGCCCTGCACCACGCCGGTATAAAAGTAACTGTCCTCGTGGAGTTGACCACGCGCCACGGTGTCGAGCACTTGCGGCCGGGCCCCACGATGATCGGCAAAGAAATCCGATCCCCGCTGCGGATCCATCTTGGGCTGATCCTGCATATCCTGCCGGCAACCGGCAACAAAGAGCGCCGCTGCGAGACCGGCGAGAGCAGCTCCGCGCCGCGTAATCCTGCGCGCCGATCCGGCGGCTGAAAGCTGAGAGCTGAAAGCTGAAGGCTGCCTGCCCATCAGTACTCCACCTCCACCACCGAGTTCGGACCGAGTTTCTGCAGGTACGCCTTGGCCTCCGCCAAATCGAACTTCGGATCGAGCGCCTCAAGACACAGGAAGAACTTGTCAGTCGTGGCGCCGTTGCGGAAATTCGGCGCGTTGAATAGCGGGTGATAGAGCGCCGGCAATCCATTGAGCGCGAGCATTCCGAAGCCTGCGGAAAGTCCCGCCCACAGAATGGTCCACTCATAGGTGGGAATGAGAAACGCCGGCCAGGAATACGTCGGACGGCCCGCAATGTCGAGCGGGTAAGCGAGCACAGAGATCCATGTTTCCAGAGCAAACATCGCAGCGCCGCCCATCAACCCGCCGATGAGGGTAATGAGCGGGACCTTGTTGCGATGGAAGCCAATCGCTTCTGCCGCCTCTTCGACCGGATAAGGGGTATAGCAGTCCATGCGCCGCCAGCCATCCTCGCGCGCCTGCCGCACGGCCCTCACCAGGTCGCCCGGCGTATCGAATTCGGCCAGCAGGCCGTAGGTTCCTTCGCGTGCGGGCATATCAGTCGGCAGCCTCCGCCAACTTGGGTTTGATCTTTGACCCGGGCAGCAACATGCGAATTTCGTTCATCGGAATCATGGGCAGGAAGCGCACAAACAACAGGAAGAGGAAGGTGAAGAAGCCTAGCGTGCCCACGAACGTCATGTAGTCCCACTTCGTTGCGCGGTAGGTTCCCCACGCCGATGGTAAAAAGTCGCGCGTCAGGCTGGTGACCACAATCACGAACCGCTCGAACCACATGCCGGTGTTCACGATGATGGACATGGCGAACATGAAAGTAATGTTCGTGCGAAGCTTGCGCGACCACAAGGTCGTTAGCGGAATTGCGAGGTTGCAGGTGATCAGCGTCCAGTAGGACCAACCCATCGGTCCGAAAGCGCGATTCCAGAAGGTAAACGCCTCCCAGTGATTGGCCGAGTACCACGCCATAAAGGCTTCCATGCCGTAGCCGTAGGCCACGATGAAGCCCGTGACCAGCATTACCTTGCCCATGTTGTCGATGTGACGCTCGGTGACCAACGCCTCCAGGTGATAGAACTTGCGCAGCGGAATGGCCAACGTGAGCACCATAGCGAAGCCTGAGTAAATGGCACCGGCCACGAAGTAGGGCGGAAAGATGGTGGTGTGCCAGCCGGGCAGAACCGCCACCGCGAAATCGAAGCTGATGACCGTGTGCACCGAGAGCACCAGTGGCGTGGCCAATCCCGCCAGAAGTAGCGATGCAGTCTCATAGCGCATCCAATGTCGGATCGAACCGCGCCATCCGACGCTGAGCATCCCATAGAAATACTGAGCGATTTTCGATTGAGAACGGTCGCGCAGCGTCCCGAAGTCCGGCACCATGCCGATGTACCAGAACACGACCGAAATGGTTGCGTATGTCGAAACCGCAAAGACGTCCCACATGAGCGGCGAGCGGAACTGCGGCCACACCGTCATCGTGAAGGGCAGCGGGAACAGCCAATAACCCAGCCACGGACGTCCGACGTGAATCAGCGGGAACAAGCCGGCGCACATCACGGCGAAGATGGTCATGGCCTCGGCAAAGCGGCTGATTGCGTTACGCCAGCCCTGCTTGAACAACAGCAGAATGGCCGAAATGAGCGTGCCGGCGTGGCCGATGCCGATCCACCACACGAAGTTGATGATGGCGAATCCCCAAGCGACCGGTTGCGTGATGGCCCAGATACCCACGCCCTTCAGGAAGAGCCATGTAAGCGCCACCATGAGCACGGTGGCGCCACCGCCGGCGATGGTGAACAGCGCAAACCAGCCCATCGGCGTGTGCGGTGTAAGCACGATGCTCGCGATCTTTTCGGTGATCGACCTGAAGGTCTGGCCCGGCGCGATAACGCGGAATTCTCCGGTTGCCGGATCAATCGCGGGATCGTTGGGTTTTACTTCCCTTGTTGCCATCGTCGATTCAACCCTTTGCCGGCACAAATTCCGTCGGCGTCACTTCGAGTTCCGCGTTCACGTTCAGCACTTCGGCCAGATACTGCGTCCGCGGACGCGCGTTCTGGTCGGCAATTACCTGATAGCTGCGCTGCTGGGCCCTGAGTTTCGAAACGCGGCTGTTGGGATCGTTGATGTTGCCAAATACGATCGCCTCAGCCGGGCACGCCTGCTGGCACGCAGTCACAATCTCGCCGTCGCGGACGTTGCGATTGTCCTTATCGGCCTCGATTTTCGCCGCGTTGATGCGCTGCACACAGTAGCTGCACTTCTCCATCACGCCGCGCGAGCGCACGCTCACGTCGGGATTCCGCATCAGCTTCAGGCTTTCGGTTTCGTAATCAGAGAAGAGCAGGAAGTTGAACCGCCGCACCTTGTAGGGACAGTTATTCGAGCAATACCGGGTGCCTACGCAGCGGTTGTAGACCATCGTATTCAGGCCTTCGGGCGTGTGCACTGTGGCGCCCACCGGGCAAACCTGCTCGCAGGGCGCGTTCTCGCAATGCTGGCAGGCCATGGGCTGGAAATGCGCACGCGGGGCCGCCAGGTCGCCCTCGAAATAGCTGTCGATTCGCAGCCACTGCATGTTGCGGCCGATGCGCACCTGCTCTTTGCCCACCACCGCGATGTTGTTCTCGGCGTAACAGCTCACGATGCACGCATTGCATCCCGTGCAGCTGTTCATGTCGATCGACATAGCCCAGGCGTTGGGCTCGTTGTATGGCCAATTGGGGAATAGCGATGTGTCGGGAGAGGGCGTGTCGTGAGTCACGCCCTCGTGCGCAAAGTTGGGATTGGCCTTGAACTCGTCGAGCGTGGCGTAGCGAATGATGCCGCGCGGGCCGAGCGCTTCGTCGGCCTCGAGAGAATTGTTGCCGTTTCCCTGCCCCTCAAGGAACTTCGCTCGATGATCCTGGTAATGGCTCTTGGTGATCGCAATGCCCCATTTGCCAGGGACTTGCCGGACGGAGCCAGTGGCGTAGAGCGGCGCCCATGTATTGCGAATCAGATAAGCGTTGAATCCCTGCCCAGAACCGACGCGGCCTGCGAACTCACGACCGTAGCCCAAGTACACAGTTACGGAGTTATCGGGATGACCCGGCGCAACCATCACTGGAGCCTTCACCTTGCCATTGCCCACGCAGAGCTCGACGATGTCGTCTTCATCAAGGCCGAGTTTCGTCAGCGTCGCGCCGGAAACGATCGCCGCGTTGTCCCAGCTCAGGCTCGTCACCGGCTTGGGCAGCTCCTGCAGCCAGCCAACGTTGTTCCAGCGGCCATCGTAGATGTTCGGATCTGGCCTAAAGATGATTTCGATCAAGTCTTTGGGTGTGGGGGTGGGAATTGCGCCGTTAAACGCCGGGCCGGCACTGGATTTCGCGGGCCCACTGGGCACGGTGTCCGCGATCCAGCCATCGTGCAGGGCTTTGCGCCATCCCGTCTCAAAGTCGCCCTTGATTGTCGTCTTCCACGTCTCGCGCACTGCGTCGTATGGGCTCACCATCGGATCGTTCAGCAGCGCCTGGAGAACGTGATGCGCTGTGCGTCCGCCATAGAGTGGATCGATCATCGGCTGCACGATGGAAATCGTGCCGTCGTAGGCGCGCGCATCGGACCAGGATTCGAGATAGTGCGCGGCGGGAATGTGCCAGTGCGACTGCTGCCCTGTTTCGTCGTAGTGCGAGCCGAGGTGGGCTACGATATTGGCTTTGTCGAATGCGTCAGCAAAACTCAGATCCGCGGGCGCATCGTAAATTGGATTGGCATTCAGAATCACCAGCCAATCGACCTTGCCCGCGTTCAAGTCGGCGACGAGCGCCTTGAAATCGCCAAGCTGGTCGCTGGGGATGGGAATCGCCGGATCGGAAGCGACAGAAACCGTCTTGCCGACATTGCCGAGTGCGTTGTTGATTGCGATGGCCTGCGCCGCCACCGATGGATCCTGATACAACCCCGGCAGCACCGCGCTCTTGCCGGCGTTGGCCTTCAGGTCCTTGGCTACTGCGGCGAGAAAGCTCTTCTGGTCATCGGTCCACGCATAGGCTGGAGCGCTCACGCCCGCCGCGCCCACTGCCTGCGCCAACGCCGCCGCAAACGCCGGAACCTCACTCGCGCGCAATCCGAGCCGGTGCTCGGCCTTCATGCCGGTGGTGGTCGTTGTGCTCTCCACCACATAGAGCCGGTTCATGCCGTTTTCAGGATGCTTGCGGCGGCCGGCGTAATCGCGAACCAGCTTGTGGAATCCCGGATAGTCCGCGCCGGAGAGGAAGTTCGCATCGAGCGAAACAATCACATTGGCGCCGCTCAGGTCATATTGAACGTTTATGCCCTGTGCAAGAAACGTTCCTGCCAGCGCGGGATCGTATTGCACCAGCTTGGCCTTGGGCCACGCCGATTGCACTTCCTTCCATTGCCTCGCAAGCGTGGGCGAGGTGATGGTCGCGCTCAGAAAATAGATACCGGTTCCGTCTTTCGTCGAAGTGACCTTATCGCGCAACGCCTCGGCGAATTCTGCCCACTCACGGCCCTCGCCGCGGTAGGTCACGTGCTGCGAGCGGTCAGGATCGTATAAGTCGAGAAGCGTGCCCTGCGAATAGGGATCGGATCCGCCGTGGTTGTATGCGTGCTCCGGATTGCCATCAATCTTGATCGGCCGGAACTCGTCGCTCTTCACCAGCAGCGGCACAGCACCTGTTGTGAACGGATGCGCAGTGGCAAAGTACATCGGCTTGCCTAGAATCAGATCCTCGGGCGCTTTGACGTAGGGATAGATCGGCTCATCGGGCTGTTTAGTGCAACCGGCCAGGCCCGCAAGAGCCATCGACGCGCCCATCAGTTTGAGGAAGCCACGCCGTGAAACGGGATCGACCCACTCCTGCACAGCAGAGGGAAACTCACGCTCGACCGCGGCCTGAAATTCCGCAGTATTGGCCAGCTCATCGAGCGACCGCCAGAACTTTTTGCCCTTGGTGCCGCTCAGCTCGCGCCGAACCGCATCGAGCGTCATCGGCTCCGAATTCAGCGGCTGTTGCGCGCCGATGAGAGTTGTATCCATTGGCTTCTCCACCGCCGGCGAGTTTTTTCTCTTTGCGCTCATCGGTGGCACACCTCGCAGCTCGTCAAATCTTTCGGCGTGCGGATCTTGTAGTGATCGACCAGGAAGAGGCCCAGCGCCTCCTGACTGATGAATTTCTGGTAGGTTGGCGCGGCCGCCGGCATTGTTGCGGCCGCGACGTCGCCAGCCAGGCCCTTCGCACCCAACGATGGCAACCGCAACGAGGCCACTTCAGGTCCCGCGCCACTGGGATCCTTCGTCGTGCAATTCACGTTTTGCGCCGTAGGCACGCCGGCCTTGTCTTCAACGGCTGCGCACCACACCGGATGGTCGTCGGTAGGCGGCTGCCAATCCATGTTGTAGATCTGGCTGGTCGGGCGCAGGTTTTTCGCCGGGTTGCGATGGCAGTCCAGGCACCACTCCATCTGGAGCGTGTTCTGCGCGTACATCAACGGCATCTCATCCACGCGGCCGTGACAACTTTCGCAGCCGATGCCCTTGTTCACATGGATTTCGTGATTAAAAAAGACAAAGTCGGGAAGATCGTGCACCTTGATCCAAGGAATCGATTGCCCCGTATACCAGCTCTGACGCACCGGTTCCAACAACTGTGCATTTGTCCAGATCTGCGCGTGGCAATTCATGCAGGTGCGCGTGGGAGGAATACCGGCGTAGCTCGATTTCTCTACGGACGTATGACAGTACTGGCACTGCAGGCCGAGTCCCTGAACGTGATGCTTATGGCTGAACGGCACCGGCTGATCCGCGCGCTGACCCTGCCGCGTAACCCACGGCGAGCGCTGCAACTGATCCAGCGTGACCCCCAGGGCAATCACGATCAACCCCGTCAGCACCAGGCTCATGCGAGCCAGCGCGTTGGAGCTGCGGTCGAAAATTTGCGCCATGAACGATTCCCGGTCTGACTTTCGTTTGGCATGCGCCGCGTGTATCGGCGGTCACATAGGTTATGTACAAGAATTGCTCAACGATAGAAGTTCAGGGAAGGGGCGGGACGCCCGCAATCTCAATATAGCAGCCTGCCACGGATTCGCAATACGCTGAGAACACAAAATCGCCAAAATTATTTGTGGGAAACTGCTTTGCAACCGCTTGAAAAGAAAATCGCTTGTGACAAGCGCGTTTGCGGCGTAGACACCACCATTCCCCTGGCGAAAGGCGTACCAGAAGTTGGGATGGTCAGAGAAAAAATATCACGCCGGAGCCGAGGTCTGGCAAGCTCATTTCGCTCGCTCCGCCCATAGATTCAAACGGGCCTCATAATCTGCCGCTTCTCTGGCGGGCGAGACCTCGATCACCCGGTCGAGACCGGGCCCGCGTAACGCTGCTCTTCTCCGCAAGCACACGTGCAACATTCGGCACATCGACCCGGGCGGGATTCAGCGAATAAGGTGCCTTGTGATGTTCGCGGCCAACCGACGATCACAAGAAACACGTCGAAGACAAAAAGCGCAATCGCGATGTCGTTGAAAAGTGTTGCGTGCGGGGTACTTGGCCAGAATTGATTGGCCGCCCAGAAGAGGAAGGCGATTGCCAACATGATTGCCTTGAGGAATTCCATCGCAGCCGGCCGAAGCGCAATCTGGTACGCGAGGTATGCCAGGGCGATCATGGCCAATGAAAATGCCGCGAGAGTCGCATGACTTCCGGCTGGGAAAAGCCTTGGGAAGGCGTCCCACCCCAACAAAACTGCGACGCCTGCAAGCGTGACGGCGCCGAGGAGGACGGGCAGGAAACGCTGGTTGTGGCCGGAGCTGATAGACATACCTCATTGTTCCCCGCATCTCGAAAAGAAACCGTAAGGACCGGCTATCGGGCCTTCACTTCGGGATCAGCCGATGCTGACGATTGGATCGTTTAGAATTCAAGAGAACGTAACAATCGCTTTCATCGCCGCCTCAAGACTGAGGCACACTTGTTCGACTCGCGGGGTTTTTTATCCATCGCCGCCGAGGGAATACCCGCACAAGATTCGCCAACGATAGGGGAAAAGAGCATGAAATACGCCGGACTGCTGGTGATGCCCGCCGGGTTTTTTCTTACGCTTGCCGCGCTGGCGCTGTTCCCCGATCCGGGGCGCCGCGTGGCGTTTGTGCTCTGTGGTCTGGCGGTTGAGGGCATGGGCCTGGCCGTAACGGTGCGCGGCCATATGCTGTCACGAGGGGCCAGCCAGCCATGAGCGCGATTCCTCCCATGGTTCCCGCGGCGGCTCCCGCAATGAGCGACGCTGTTTTTGCGCTGACTCTTGCGCTCATGCTGCTTGCGCCGATGGCCATTGCCGGCGTGGCGCTCATCAATACCGGGCTGGGCCGTTCGCGCTCGGCGGCGCAGGCGATGCTGGGTAACCTGGCCCTGATTGCTGTTGCCGCCATCGTGTTCGCTTTCATTGGCGCCTCCTTCACGGGGTCTCAGGGATTGAAAGAAGTGGTTTTGCACGCGGCAGGCAAGCCATGGAGCGTGCTCGGCCTCGGTCCCTTTCTTCTCCGTGGGCTTGACGCCGCCGCGCCGCAGGCACAACTCTCCGTCTTGTTTCAGTTTTTGGCTGTCGCCATGTTGGTTCTGCTGCCATGGGGCTCGGGCGCGGATCGCTGGAGACTCGCCGCCGGCTGTGCGTCCGCAGCGGTCTTGGCCGCGATCGTTTTTCCACTCGCAGCACAATGGATTTGGGCCGGCGGATGGCTTGCGGCACTGGGCGCGAACTTCTCTGTCGGCGCTGGCTTTCTTGATGCTGGAGGCGCGGCTACGGTGCATGTAATCGGCGGCTTAAGCGCGCTGGCCGTGATCTGGATCGCCGGACCACGCCGCGGAAAATTCCCGAAAGAAGGCCTCTCCACTGCCATGCCCGGCCACAACGCCATATACGTCCTGTTTGGCTGCCTGCTGGCGCTGGTGGGTTGGGTGGCCTGGAACCTGGCCGGAACGATCATTTGGGTTCACGCTCCGCTCTCCGCGCTACCTGGAACTGCGATCAATACGCTGCTCTCGGCTTCTGGCGCGCTGGCCGCAACATTCTCGGTCACACGATTCCGCTTCGGCAAGCCTGACGCCAGTCTCTGCGCCAACGGCTGGCTGGCCGGTCTTGTTGCATCGAGCGCGTGCGCGGCCTTTGCCTCCCCGGTGGGCTCACTCTTTGTCGGCGGCGTAGCCGGCGTGTTTACGCCATTGCTGGTCGAGGTCCTCGAACTCGCGCTGTCCATCGACGACCCCACCGGTGCCATCACCGTTCACGGCGCGGCGGGCCTCTGGGGTTTGATTGCGGCCGGATTCTTTGCGCCCCAGGCGGGGCAGCTTCTTGCTCAGCTTATCGGCGTCGCCGCGCTGCTCGGCTTCTTTTTCCCGCTCATTTATCTCCTCTTCGCGCTGCTCAATCGCTTCGTTCCATTCCGCGTGGATCCCGACGGGGAGCGGATGGGCATGGATCTGCACGAAATCGGCGGCGGAGCCTATCCGGAATTTGTCATTCACCGCGACGAGTCTTATCGCTGAACGAAAACCCAGCCCCGGTGTCAGCCGCACATCGGGGTTCAGCGTCGAGCCATTAGCAACATCACAACGAATAATGCCAGCGGCACGAATGCCAGGCCAGCATACAGCGCCAGTTTGCGTCCGCTGGTCGCGAACCGCCCCAGTCGAATCGGCCGGTGTTCGCCAGTTTCGATCCCCACAAGCTCCGGGTGCTCCAGTTCCCAGGCCATGTCGGATGCAGTGGCGTAACGATGCCGCGGGTCACGCGCCATTGCGCGGAAAAGAATCTCTTCCACTGCGGGAAGGATCTCCGGGTTCAGCTCGCGTGCCGGTGCGGGATCGGCGAGCAAACGCTCGTTCATCACTGCCAGCGGACTTGGTCCTGTGAACGGGGGTTGGCCGGTCAGCATTTCATAGAGCATCGCGCCCAAGGCGTAAACGTCGCTGCGCTGGTCACCGTGCTTGCCCATTACCTGCTCGGGAGAGATGTAATCGGGCGTGCCCAGCGCCGGCGTAAGGCCCACCTGCGTAATGCGTCGCGCATCTTCTTTCAACGCAATGCCGAAGTCGATGATCTTGATGCGGTCGCCATCGCACACCATGATGTTTTCCGGCTTCAGATCGCGGTGCACCACACCATGCTTGTGCAGGTTGTCGAGAGCATCGCAGATGGCAATGGTGAGAGCCACGGCGCGGTCGACGGGCAACTTTCGCTTCTCGTTCAGAATGGCGCGCAACAGGCGGCCATCCACCCACTCGATGACCATGTAGCGGCGACTGCGATCTTCGCCGTCAAAGGTCTTCACCACACCCGGATGATCGATCTCCTGTCCGATCGCCTCCTCGCGCCGGAAGCGCTCGAGAAGAACCGGATCGGCTTCCATCTCTGGATGCGGAACCTTCAAGGCCACCTGGCTCCCGGTGCGCAGATCTGTTGCGCGGAAGAGCGTGGACATGCCGCTGCGCGCAACCTCCGCGTCCAGACGGTAGTGGTCCACTGTGTCCCCGGCTTCCAGTTTCGTCATGACTAAAGTCAGCATCGCAGGTTCGATTGTTGCACGCAATTTGTAAGAAAACCGCAAGGATCGGCGGGGCTCGTTAACGACCGCAAACAGGCCCTTCCCAATGGTCCCAGCCAGCTTGGATTGGCCCACAGCGAACGAGGATCCGAGCTTAGCGATTCTTGCCAAAAAACTCCCACCTTATCCCGCGGGGAATCATTATGATGAAGGTCAAGATGTCCCGAATGTTTCGTGTCACCGCGGCCTGCCTGGCGCTGGCCTGCGCGGCATGGCCTGCCGCTGCACGCGCAACCGCATCCAAGTCTCACCCGCACAAGCCGGAAGTTCCGCAGGATACGGGATTCCTGAACCGGCGAATCGTTTTTCAGGGGATCACATACCGATTTCAGGTCTATCTTCCGGAAGAGTGGCGCCGCGACGACGGGAAGCGATGGCCCATCATCCTCTCACTGCATGGGCGGGGCGAGCGCGGCTCCGAAGGAATGTGGCAGACGCAGGTCGGGATCGCAGAGGCGGTGCGAAACCACCCCGACCGCTGGCCCTTCGTAATCGTGATGCCGCAGTGCCCGCAGACGGCCCACTGGACCGATCCTGCCATGCTCGATTTAGCGATGGCCTCGCTCGACCAGGAGTCGGCCGAGTTTCACGGCGACCCGTCGCGCACCTATCTGACCGGTCTCTCTCTCGGCGGTTACGGCGCCTGGGAACTGGCGCGCCTGCATCCCCATCGCTGGGCAGCCATTGTGATTGCCGCGGGAGGCGTCTTCTGGAGCTACGAACCGGATCGCTGGCAGGAAGCCTCAGTCCTGCCTGCCGAGTACGCGCGCGAAGTAGGCCACACGCCCGTCTGGCTCTTCCACGGCAGCCTCGACAACGTGGTGCTGCCGCGACAAAGCGAACTCATGTACGACGCCTTCAAGGCGGCCGGCGGAGACATTCGACTTTGGATCTACCAGGGACTCAAGCACGATTGCTGGACTCGCGCCTACGACGAGCCTGAACTGCCGCGCTGGCTGCTCGCTCACCACCTTCCGATCGCGCTCGAAGTCATGGCCGAACGCCTGGTAATTCCCGTGCGTCCGCCCACCGTCAACCTTTCCGTGGCGCAGCTCGACAGCCTGGCAGGCGAGTATCGCGAACCCAACGGGCACGGGACCGGGACCATCTTCCGCCAGGGCGACCAGCTCTTTGAAAAGAGTCCTAGCGGCGAAGTCGTCCTGCTGGAAGCGGAGTCAGCCGACACGTTCTTCCGGCCCGGTGATAAAGCCTCCGCGAAAGACTTTCACCTGATCTTTGAGCGCGATGCGAGCGGGCACGTCACCGGCTACCTGCTCGACGACAACCGCCATCAGGAGCGCTGGGTGAAGTTGGGCGGGGACGCAAAGTAGCGTGGCGCCCTCCTGACCGTGGGTGTTCTTCTGGCAACCGGAACATTCCCCGCCGTGGTTGCGTATTCTTGTTCGAAAGCAAGGAGGCAATATGTTTTGCAGCGGATGCGGCCGATCGTTGGCACAGGGACAGATCGTTTGCCCTCAATGCAACCGTCCGGTAGCGCCACAGGTGCCTCCTGTGCCTGGATTTGAATTTGTTTTGGCAGCCTATGCCAGCAAGATCAGGGTGCTCGGCATTTTGTGGCTGGTTTACGCCGGATTGTCTTTAGTCGCCGGCTTCGCCGGACTCGCTTTCGCCCATGCATTCCTTTCTCATGGTTTCGGACCCTGGATGAGCGGCCGCGGACCACAAATGTGGTTCTTCCCTGCGCTTCTGCGCTTTGCCTGGCTGTTCCTCGTCGGCCGGGCCGTTCTCTCCGCCGTTGCCGGCTGGGGCCTCCTAGAGCGCACGCAATGGGGACGCATTGTCGCCATCATTGCGGCCATTTTGAACCTCTTCCACTTTTTCCCCTTTGGTCTGGCCCTAGGCGTCGCCACCCTGATCATCCTGATCGGAGCGCGGAACTGGGCACTCTACGAAGACTTGTAAAAGCAGCTGAGTGAGCGTTCGGAGCCGCCGATTTCCAAGATCCGATTGACAGGCATTGATTCGCTGTTCACTGTGCCCCGTTTATTGATTGCTGTCTTACAATCAATCCATGGCCTTCCCTGTCAACCGGATGCGGCGCATGCGCAGAAGCCAGCCGTTGCGCGCGCTGGTGCGTGAGACTGCGCTCGACCCCGGCGACTTGATCTATCCGCTGTTCATATGCCCCGGCAAGGGAGTGCGTAACCCGGTCAGTTCCATGCCTGGCGTCTTCAATCTGTCGGTGGACGAGGCGGTGAGTGAGGCTGAGGAAGCCGCGAAGCTTGGTTTGGGTGGATTGCTGCTCTTTGGGTTGCCCGAGACGAAAGACGAGCAAGGCACCGGAGCCTGGGAAGATGGCGGCATTGTGCAACAGGCACTGCGCGCGCTCAAGCAGTCTGAAACCTCGAAGAAACTTGTCCTGATCGCCGACCTTTGCCTGTGCGAATACACAAGCCACGGACACTGCGGCGTAGTGGTCAAGTCGGGCGACGGCTTCGAAGTAGACAACGATCCCACGCTGGAGTTGCTCGCGCGCACAGCCGTGAGCCAGGCCAAAGCTGGCGCCGACGTGGTTGCTCCCAGCGACATGATGGACGGCCGTGTGGCCGCCATTCGCCGCGCGCTCGACGTTGAGGGCCACGCCCAAACGCCCATCCTCAGTTATGCGTCGAAGTTTTCCTCCGCGTTCTACGGGCCATTCCGCGAGGCCGCCGACTCCGCGCCGCAGTTCGGCGACCGCAGAACCTACCAGATGGATGGCGCCAATCTGCGCGAAGCTCTGCGCGAGATCGATCTAGACATTGAAGAGGGCGCGGACATGATCCTGATGAAGCCCGCCATGCCCTACCTCGACGTGGTGCGAGCGGCGCGCGAGCGCGTCGATGTGCCCATCGGCGCGTACCAGGTTTCCGGCGAGTTCTCGATGCTGCAGGCAGCGTTCGAGAAGGGATGGCTGGATCGCGATCGCGCGACGCTGGAATCTCTGGTCAGCCTGCGACGCGCCGGCGCCGACTTCATCGTCACCTACTTCGCCAAGGAAGCGGCGAAGTTGCTCGCCTAGAATCTCGCCCCAGTCCCCCGGCAAGATGGAAAGGATTGTTTCCACCATGAAGTTCCTGGTAGCAACATTCGGGCTCGCTTTGCTCTGCGCGACCGCGATCGCCCAATCGGCTCCCCAGGTCATTCATCTTTGGGAAAACGGCGCGCCCGGGTTTGAGAGCCGCAAGGACATTCCGGAACAGGCCCAGGACTACTGGGTACGGAACGTAAACGATCCGTCGATTACCATCTTTCTTCCGCCAAAAGATAAGGCCAACGGCACGGCGGTCGTCATCGCGCCCGGCGGAGGCTTTCGCGAGCTGGTCTTCAACGCCGAGGGAGTGCAGGCCGCGGAATTTCTAAACAGCATCGGCGTGACGGCTTTTGCGCTGAAATATCGCTTGCCCGGTGAGCCAAACTCACCCTACACCAAGGAGAACGTGCGCCAAGATGCGTATCGCGCCATGCGGCTGATTCGCAGCCGCGCAAAGGAATGGAACATCGACCCGCATCGCGTGGGTATGCTCGGCTTCTCTGCCGGAGGCGAAGTGGTCGCGATGATCGCCTATGCTCCGGGAGACGGAGACCCGTCCGCAACCGATCCCATCGACAGGCTTAACGGCAGGCCGGACTTTCAGATGCTCGTCTATCCCGGTGGCGGGGTGCCCGACACTGTTCCGCCAAATGCTCCTCCGGCCTTTCTGCTGGTGGCGAATGACGACCAGTATGGATGCGACAAGGTGACGCTCGATTTCTATGAGAAGCTGCATGCGGCTGGCGTTCCCGTGGAGGCAATCTTCCTGGCGCAAGGGAAACACGCATTCAATATGGGCGACCGTTCCAAGCTTGTGACTGTCAACACATGGCCCCAAAGGATGGCAGAATGGATGAAAGACAGCGGTTACCTGACACCGGCTGTGACATCGACAGCATCGCCATCACCGTAAAACGCGCTGCGGGATTCTTCCGTCCCCAGTTACAGGCTGAGTTTCTTGCTCCCAGGCTTTTGCTCAACCAAACGGCTGATGTGGCGCATGTCGGACTTGACATACGATAACGAACCAGCAAGGCTACTCCGTAATGGAGGTCTTCCCCTCATGCCCCACATCCCTCTTCCCCCTGATCTACCTGGAATTCGCGGCGCGATGGCATTTCGGCCTGAGACTGCGCTGCCACTCAATGCGCTGGTGGAGATCCTGCTTCGCGGTCCGAGCACGCTTTCACGCGGCGAGCGGGAACTGATTGCCACCTATGTCTCGAGCCGCAATTCGACCGATTACTGCCACAACATTCACGGCGCCATCGCCGCTGCTCATCTGGGCGGCAACGAAGAACTCGTTCGCCAGGTCAAGGTGGACTACTTGCAGGCTGAGATAAGTCCCAAGCTGAAGACCCTTCTGGCTATCGCCGGCAAAGTGCAACAAGATGGCAAGCTCGTGACCGCTGCAGGCGTTGAAGCTGCGCGCAAGGAAGGCGCGACAGATCTGGAGATCCACGACACCGTGCTCATCGCCGCCGCTTTCTGCATGTACAACCGCTACGTCGATGGCCTTGGCACCATCCAGCCCACCGACCCCGCCTTCTACCGCGAGCGCGGCAAGCGCGTTGCGCAAGACGGCTACGTTGCCGTGAGCAAAAAATACCTGGCCACTCACACACCGGCCTCGCGCTGACGCCCGATCTTTTCCTGAGGAGCGAGTCATGCCGCACATCAACCTGCCCGAAGGCGTTCCCGGCATCGGCGCCGGTTTCGCATTTCGTCCTGAGACCGCCAAACCAATGCGCGAGTTGGCCGATATCCTGCTGCACGGGCCCAACTCCCTCACGCCGGGCGAGCGCGAACTGATCGCCGTACATGTCTCGGCGCGCAACCAGTGCCGCTTTTGTTACGCGAGCCATGCGGCAGTAGCCTCTGCTCACCTGGGCGATGCTTCCGTCATCGAAAAAGTGCGCTCGGATTATCTTTCTGCTCCCATCTCAGCAAAGTTGAAATCACTGCTTGCCATCGCCGGCAAGGTTCAGCAGGACGGCAAACTTGTCAGCCCTGCCGATGTACAGCTTGCGCGGCGTCACGGCGCGACAGACCTCGAGATTCACGACACCGTCCTGATCGCCGCTGCATTCTCGATGTATAACCGCTACGTCGATGGTCTTGGGACCTGGCAGCCCGACAATCCAGATATGTACGCGAAAATGGGCGCGCATTTGGCCAAAGAAGGCTACACGCGTCCTCCTGCTCGCCCGCCTGTTTGAGTGGATGGTTGACGTGACAACCGGCCTTCGCCCCTGGTCGAACAAATTGTTCACGTCTTGCTGTTTCCCCGGAGCGCACTCCGTGGTCCCGAGAGCTTGTATTGCACAAATCACTTTGGAATCCTGCCGCAGTGTGTTTTCCTATCAAGAATCCTTGGCAAGATTCCACTGATGATCAAGCGACTCGAGGCGTACTTCGAATTTGCCCGTCTGGAAACCAACTGGCGCACGGAAGTTCTCGCCGGCGTCACGACATTCCTGACGATGGCCTACATCGTGCTGGTGAACCCGGCGGTGCTGGCCGATGCCGGCGTGCCATTGCCTGCGGTCACCGCTGCCACTTGCCTGTCGGCCGCGTTTGGCTCCATCTTGATGGGAGTCGTCGCGCGCTATCCCATTGCTCTGGCGCCGGGCATGGGCCTCAACGCCTACTTCACTTACACGGTTTGCCTCAAGATGCATGTGCCCTGGCAGACAGCGCTGGGTGCGGTGTTTCTCTCCGGCATCATTTTTCTGGCGCTCACCACGGTCGGCATCCGGCAGATGATCCTGCGCGCCATTCCGCACCAGCTTTACGCAGCGGTCGCCGGCGGCATCGGCCTGTTCATAGCGTTCATTGGCTTCCAACATGCGGGCCTGGTAGTGCGCGATCCCAACACGCTTGTCGGCATGGGCAACATCCGCAATCCAACCGCGTATCTCACGCTGCTCGGCCTCATTCTGATGGTGGCCCTCGAAATCCGCAAGGTAAAAGGCTCCATCCTCATCGGCGTGCTCGCCGTAACCGGCATCGCATGGGCGTTTCACATGGTCAAGTGGACGCCTTCACCTGGCGGCTTCGGCGCGCTCACTCAGACGGCATTCAAATTGAACATCATGGGCGCGGTGAACAAAGGCCTGCTTGAAATCATCTTCGTTTTTTTCTTTGTCGATCTCTTTGACAACCTGGGCACGCTGGTTGCCGTCACCAAACGAGCCGGCCTTATCGCGCCCGATCACTCGATTCCCCGGCTCAACCGAATCCTCTTTGCCGATGCGACCGCGACCATCTTCGGCTCGCTGACAGGAACCTCCACCGTGACCAGCTACGTAGAGTCGACTGCGGGCGTTGCCGCGGGAGGACGCTCGGGCGTAACAGCAATTGTGACCGGCTTACTTTTCCTCGTAGCCATCACCGCAGCGCCGTTTATCGGCATCGTCCCTCCGGCGGCTACTGCTCCTGCGCTCATTCTGGTGGGCTCGATGATGCTCGCGGCCATTACGGAGATTCAATGGCACGAACCGCTCATTGCCGTTCCCGCATTTCTCACGCTGATTCTGATCCCCTTCACCTACTCCATCGCCAATGGCCTCGGCTTCGGCATCATCGCCTGGGCGGTGCTGCACCTGTTCGCGGGAAAAGCTCGCCGCCAGGATTGGCTTCTCTACCTGCTCGCAGCGCTTTTCCTGGCGCGGTTCATCTATCTCGGCGCGAGTTAGCATCTAGTAGCATGGAGATCATTGTTTGGTGAGGTAGCGCCATGCTCTTTGTCCACTTGATCGAATGGTTTTTCGGCGGAGCGTTTCTGGCCAACTCCGTGCCGCATATCGTGAATGGAATCTCCGGCCGCGCTTTTCAAAGCCCTTTCGCCAAGCCGCCCGGCGAGGGGCTGTCATCGTCAGTAGTGAATGTTCTTTGGGGCTTTTTCAATCTGGCCGTGGCTTACGTCCTTCTGGTTTGGCTGGGTGAGCTTAATCTTCATTCATGGTGGCAGGTCGCAATGGCCGGCGCCGGCGCGCTCTTTCTTTCTGTCATGATGGCCCGCCACTTTGGCCGCTTCCACGGCGGATTGCTGAAGAACTAGAGCGGTTCCGCAGTTGGTGTCGTCGTTACCGACCCTCGTGCGAGGTGGATTCTTCTTGAGGAAGAATCCACTTGGCATTCGGGGCTTCGGGACACAGCGACTGCGGAACCGCTGTAATGCCGCGATTGCAGCACGGCTGCGTTCGCCGTGGCCAAAAAGTCGTAAACCCGACCGATTCATTGCCTGTACTATGAGTGCAAGGCTTGTGACCCTCGCCAAGATGCGCACCATGAGAACGAGCACCGGGCGGAAGCGATTCTCGCGGCAGTTGACGCTGCCCCGATTGGGCGTCGCAATCCCGGTTTCGTTGGGGCTGGCTCTGGGAATCTCATCCTGCGTCAAGGTTGCCACTTACACACAGCCGAGCCTGGTCCGTTTCATCGACGCCTCCTACATCGCTCCCGCAGCCAACGTCCTTATTGAAGGCCAGCTTCTGGCTGCCAACGCCGGCGCTGGAACCATTACTCCTTACGGCACGGTTCCTGCCAGCGCCGCTGCGCCCATCCAGATCACGCCAACTACTGGCGGCACGGCGCTGGTGAGCACCAGCGGCACGCTTCTGCCCGGGCATCAGCACTCAGTCTTCCTTACCGACAATGGTGCAGCACCCAATAGCTACACCGTCACCGTTCTCGAAGATCAGCAAGTTCAGGCCGCGAGCAACCTCTCGGCTTTCCGCTTCCTCAACCAGGCGCCCAAGACCGGCGCCGTCGATGTTTATATGATCCCAGCGGGAGTTGCGCTCGCCGATGCCGTTCCGCTGGTCACCGACCTCCCCGTAGGAGGCACGGCAGGATATATCAGCTTCGCCTCGCAGACCGTCACCATGGTCATTACGCCCACCGGCCTCACCAAGCCTTCGTACACTTCCACGCCGATCACCCTTATCGGCGGCGAAGTCCGCACTGTGCTCATTATGGATACGCAGCTGACGAGCAATCCGCCTGTCCAGGTATCCATGGCCGACGACGCTGGGCCTGCGAATTAAGCGCGACTGCCTCCATATGCGTATCTCGCCAATTCATCGCACGCTCGCAGTTCTCACCTTCGTTGCGGCAGCAGCATCGCTTGCCTTCGCGGCCGATGGATACCGCATTGTCCATACCTATCCGCACGACCCTCAAGCCTACACGCAGGGTCTTCTTTACGAGGATGGGTATCTCTATGAGAGCACCGGCCTCAACGGACGCTCTTCGCTGCGTATGGTGGAGCTGGAAACCGGACGCGTCCTACAGCGAGCGGAAGTGCCGCAGCAGTACTTCTCCGAAGGGCTTGCCTCCTGGGGCAGCACGCTCATTCAACTTACATGGCAGTCGCACATTGCTTTCGTCTACGACCGCTTCAGCTTTCGCCTGCTGCACACTTTTACTTACAAGGGAGACGGCTGGGGACTCACGGAGGACGGCAAGAACCTGATCCTGAGCGACGGCACCGCGACCTTGCGCTTCTTTGATCCGGGCACATTCCGTGAAGTCCGACACGTCGTCGTCAAAGACCACGGCTCCCAGGTGATGCAACTGAATGAATTGGAGTACGTGCACGGAGAGATCTACGCCAACGTCTGGCACACGGATCGCATCGCCCGCATCTCGCCCGCAACGGGCAAGGTGCTGGGTTGGATTGATTTGTCGGGCCTGCTATCGCCCGGCCAAGTTTCCGACCCGGAAGCGGTTCTAAACGGCATTGCTTATGACGCCTCAAACCACCGGCTCTTCGTGACCGGCAAGCTCTGGCCCAAACTGTTTGAGATAAAGATCGTCCCTGAAGCGGGAAAACTGCTTCCCGTGAATCGCACGAAGTAGCAAATTGGGACGAGCTGCTCTCAGCCTAGCCGGCATCACAGCCTCGCCGCTCGCCGCGCGCTATACTCTCCGCCGAAGTAGGGTAAAACGGCTATGGATCCGTCCTCGATCTTGACATCAAACACGCTGCAAAACGCGGCGGTGCTCACCATCGTGCTGGCCTTTGCCGGCTATCTAGTTACTTTCATGAGCAATCGCATGATGGCCCGCCGCGCCGACCGGCTGCGTTTGGTGAACCAGCGCCTGAACGAGTTCTACGGTCCGCTCTATGTCGCTACTGTGGCGGGCAACATCGCTTATAACTCGCTGCTCGCCAAGCAGGGCAAGACCGAGTGTCATCCCATCCGTGACGAGGATTTGAAGGAGTGGACGCTGTGGATGACCACCATCTTCATGCCGCTCAATAATGTGCGCGAAAGGATCATCATCGAAAACGCTCACCTGATTGTGGAGGAGCAGATGCCCCAGTGCCTGCTCGACTTTGTCACGCACGTTGTGGGCTACAAGGCTCTGCTGTCGAAGTGGGCCGAGGGCGATTACACTGAGCGGCGCTCCATGATCGGCTGGCCGGCGGAGTTCGATGGCTACGTCCAGCGCTCGTACCAGAGCCTCAAAGCCGAGCAGACCCGGCTTCTGCACAACTTCGTTTGGCGCTTCTGGCAGCGCTTGGTTCGGCGCAAGAACAGCTAGGCCTCGGCGGTTGCGTCAGCCACTATTTGCGGGTTGAGTGACGTCACGCGCGCCACGGCCTTGGTCAGCCGCGCCTCGTTGGGCCGCATGCCCTTCCCCTCAGCCGGCGTATAGATATGTTCGATCGACTCGACCAGGTAAGCTCCGGGCAAAAAGACCGAAGCAGCGCCCACGCCGTCGCCGGGCAGCAAGAGCACATCGCCCTCGCGGGGCAACGAGTGAAGCGTCTCGAGCGGCACCAGATTGATGCAGGTGCCATCCCCGGCTATGAACTCCAGGCAGTTGGCGCTGTGCAGCGTTCCCTCGCTCGCGCGGCGCAGTTCGCGACGCGCCCTGAACGATTCGTAATAGGCTCCAATCATGAAGGGAAGCGCGATGAGAAAGCCAATGACGCTGCTGTATTGCGAAATGAGTGAGAACCAATGATGGGGCATCCGGCCTATCGTCTCCTACGCTGAGGTTAAACCGGATCGACGTCCGACGGGACATCTTCAGCGGACGAAATGTTCCGCCTCAGCTTTCTGCAAGTTTCAAGTTGTCGTTATTGCCCAACAGACCCATTATGGTGGACTCGCTGACCTTGAAAGAAGCGGTGATGCACCATGCTGAGCCCAAGCAGGAAAACGATGACAACAAAGAGAGCTATCAATCCAATCTTCAAAGCCAGCAACAGGGGTGTTTTTCGCTCCGGATCGGGCGATGAATTCGCGCCATTTGCCATTCGAGTTGCCTCTTTTCGGGCTCAGACGTGTTCTGCGGCGCCGGGAGTTCACGCAGCACGTTCCCGCCTCGCTGAGCCTGGAACTATTCCAGAATGCGCGTGCGATCGATCCACGTTCCGTAGAGAGTTTAGCTCGATTTAAGCGGATACGCTAAGACGGAGATTCTGCCACAAGCGCAGTGTCGGCCCGGCTTGATTGATGGTGTAGAAGTGGAGCCCGGGGGCGCCGCCTCGGAGCAGCGTCTCGCAGAGCCGGGTGACCACGCTGAGCCCGAATTCGTGAAGAGCCGGCTTGTCGTCCTCCAGCTCTTCCAGGCGCAGCCGTACCCAGCGCGGAATGTCCGCGCCGCAACCCGAGCAGAATCGCATGGTGTTCGCGTAACCGGTAATCGGCATAATACCGGGCACGACAGGGATTTTGATCCCAGCCTTCTCGCAGCGCTCCATGAAGTCGAAATATGCATCCGCGTTGTAGAAAAGCTGGGTCAGCGCGGCATCCGCGCCTGCTTCCACTTTGCGGCGGAAGTTCTCAAAGTCGTCCCCTGGCCTGTTCGCTTGCGGATGCATCTCGGGATACGCGGCCACTTCAATTCTGAAAGCATCGTCATGCTCCTTGCGAATAAAGCTGACCAGCTCATTGGCGTAGTGAAACTCACCCGGCGCGGCGGTGCTCAGGGCCGTCGCCGGCAGATCGCCGCGCAGCGCCACAATGCGCTTGACGCCAGCTTCGCGATAACGCTGGAGTTGGGCTGCCACATGCGCGCGCGTCGAGCCAACACAGGTGAGATGCGGCGCGGCCTCCGCTCCGGAGTGCTTCACCACTGCCAGCAGCGTTTCGTATGTGCCTTCCTGATCGGAGCCGCCTGCGCCATGCGTGACGGAAAAATAGTTTGGCCGCACCGCCGCCAGTTGAGCAATCGTCGCCGGCAGTTTGGCTTGCGCCTCCGGCGTCCGCGGAGGAAACAACTCGAACGAAAAGGTTAGGGGCGATTTCATTTGTGCATCACCAGTTCATCGCGACCATGAAAGTGCAGCCCCATCCTCTTTCACTAAGTGCGCGAAAAAGGATGGGGCAATTGGATTCTTGCTGGCCACCGATCACTAGTACCTGTAGTTCTCTGCCTTGTACGGTCCTTCCACCGGCACGCCGATGTAGTCCGCCTGCTTCTGTGAGAGCTTGGTCAGCTTCACGCCGATCTTCTCCAGGTGCAGCCGCGCCACTTCCTCATCTAACTTCTTGGGCAGCACGTACACGTCCACTTTGTAGCTGTCTTTGTTCTTCCACAAATCGATCTGCGCCAGCGTCTGGTTGGCAAAGCTGTTCGACATGACGAAGCTGGGATGGCCCGTTGCGCAGCCCAGGTTCACCAGCCGCCCCTCGGCCAGGACGAAGATCGAGTGCCCGTCGGGGAACGTGTACTTGTCCACCTGCGGCTTGATGTTGATCTTGGTCACGCCCTTCGCAGCGTTCAGCCTGTCGATCTGAATCTCGTTGTCGAAGTGGCCAATGTTGCAGACAATTGCCTGATCCTTCATCTTCTCCATGTGCTCGAGCGTGATGATGTCTGTGTTGCCGGTGCAGGAGACATAGATGTCGCCGCGGCCCAGCGTATCTTCAACGGGCGCAACCTCAAAGCCTTCCATCGCCGCCTGAAGCGCATTAATGGGATCGATCTCCGTCACCACCACGCGCGCACCCATACCACGCAGCGAGTGCGACGAGCCCTTGCCCACATCGCCGTAACCGCAGATGACCGCGACCTTGCCCGCTACCATCACGTCTGTCGCGCGCTTGATGCCGTCGGCCAGCGACTCGCGGCAGCCGTAGAGATTGTCGAACTTCGACTTCGTCACCGAGTCGTTCACATTGATGGCAGGCACCAGGAGCTTGCCCTGCTCCATCATCTTGTAGAGCCGGTGCACGCCCGTGGTCGTCTCTTCGCTCACGCCGCGCCAGTCCTTGACCACGTTGTGCCAATGTTGCTTGTCCTCGGCAAAGACCTTCTTCAGCAGGTCCTTGATCACCTGCTCCTCGTGATTGCCGGAAGGCGTATCGACCCAGCGATCGCCATTTTCCAGTTCATAGCCCTTGTGGATCAGCAGTGTCGCGTCGCCGCCGTCGTCGACGATGAGCTCTGGACCTTTGCCGCCCTTGTGCGTGAGCGCGCGATACGTGCACTCCCAATACTCTTCGAGGCTCTCGCCCTTCCATGCGAACACCGGAACGCCCGCTGCCGCAATCGCCGCCGCCGCGTGGTCCTGCGTAGAGAAGATGTTGCAGCTCGCCCAGCGCACTTCAGCGCCCAGGCTTACCAGCGTCTCAATCAAAACCGCCGTCTGAATGGTCAGGTGCAGCGACCCGGTGACGCGCACCCCGTTGAGCGGCTTTTCCGCTGCATATTTGTTGCGGATCGCCATCAGCCCGGGCATCTCCTGTTCGGCGATGATGATTTCCTTCCGGCCCCAATCGGCCAGGCCCAGGTCAGCCACTTTGTATTCGGTCTGGATGTTTTCGAGGGTTGCGGTTGCCATTCAGATCTCCTTTTATCGTCGTATCGTGATATGTTGATATGTAACAGAATTCTCCTATGCCGTCAATCGTCAAAATGCTAAAGGTTGTGGCCGACCCCAATCGGCTGCGCATCTTGCTGCTTCTAAAGGCCGAGGAGCTCTCTGTTGCCGAGCTTCAGGAGATTCTGGGCATGGGCCAGAGCACCATTTCCACGCACCTCTCGCAGCTCAAGCAGGCGGAACTCGTGGAAGATCGCCGCATAGGCAAAAGCAATCTTTACCGTGCTTCGTCTGGCGCCCCTGTGGGGGGCAGTCCTTTGGACGAGATTCTCGACCAAGCCAAGGACGAGATTCCCGAAGCCGCTCCAGATCAGGCCGCCATGCGTCGCGTGCTGCGCAAGCGTCAGGACAAAACGCGTGCGTTTTTTGACAGCGTGGCCGGACGCCTGGGCAAAGACTACGTTCCCGGCAAATCTTGGAAGAGCCTGGCCGAGGTATTGCTACGTCTGATGCCGCCGCTGGTTGTTGCCGATCTCGGTGCGGGCGAGGGCGCCTCCGCATTGCTGCTGGCACAGCGGGCGAAGAAAGTGATCGCCGTCGACAGCTCAGCGCGGATGATCGAATTTGGCCGCGAACAAGCCCAGCGTCACGGAGTAAAGAATATCGATTACCGCCTCGGCGACATGGAAGAAATCCCCATCGGCGACGGCGAAGTTGAACTGGTTTTCTTCTCGCAGTCGCTCCACCATGCTCTGCACCCCGAGCGCGCGCTGGCTGAGGCAGCGAGGATTCTGGTCCCCGGAGGCCGCATCATGATCCTCGATCTCGTTCGCCACCGCTTTGAGGAGGCGCGCGAGCTTTATGCCGATGAGTGGCTCGGCTTCAGTGAAGCGGAGCTCGAATCGATGCTGCAAATTGCCGGCTTCGTCGACTTCGAAGCTGCCGTCGTCGACAAGGAGCCGGATTCGCCTCAGTTTCAGACGCTGCTGGTCGTCGCGGAAAAGAAGAAGTGAGATCTCGAAGCGAATCTCGACGCTCCAACGACGGCGCGAATCGCTGCGACGATCCTCCGAACCATACGTAAGGAGCGGCGGCGTGAAACTCAAGCGGGCCGTTTAACGTCAACTGAAAACGGGGAGTGGGCTGCGCGCCAGATTCTTCTCTTTCTGTCCGGCGATTGGTGGTATGATCGGGGTCAATCAGCGGAAGAGCCGCGACAACAGCGAAGATTCTGAGTGTCACATTGTTCAGGCGCCATTCCAAAGATTCAGGTCCCCCCCAAACAAATCGGAGGTAAGACATGCGTACGTTGCTCAGTTTTTTGGGGCCCCTGCGGAGCCCAGTTGGTATTGTCTGCGTGCTATTGACGTTAAGTGTCGCGGCCCTTGGCGCGTCCAAGAAGAGTTCCGCACAGTCCTCGAAGGGATCGGGGTCGGGCTCGGCCACGTCGTCGGAAGGAAGCGGTAACGCAAGCTCCGCGAATCCAGAAGGATTTGCCATCGAGTCGGAGATGCTGACCTATACGGCAATGGATTCCGAAGCCACTGCACTTTCCTGCGGCATCGGGCACAACCTGGGCGCAGCCGATTCGAGTTGCAATGCGCAGGCGATCAGCGGACCGCCGGTGGGCGTGGTCGTCATCTCGGGAGACTCCAGCGCTCTTTCCGAGTTCCAGCTCTGGCGCACCGACATTTCCACCATGGACATGCTGACGCTTCGCGCCAATCATTACTGCGCTCCGAGTGCGTCAACAAGAGCGGCCACGACGCTGGGCGGCACGATTCTGTCGATGTTCCCGGAGAGCCAGGCAGCTGAGTTTGCGGCGTCGCTGCTGAGCGCGACCGCGGAAACAAAGCCACTCGAAGGCAACATCCTGGATCGCACCCTGGTCAACGACGTGGCAGGACACTTGAGAGCGCTGGGGATGGACGTCGTGATCCCCGATAGCTACATGCCGTATTCGCTGACCACGATCGACGCCAATCACTCGCCGTTTCTAACCAAATACGTTGCGCTCATCAAGGCGCGCGAATGCGTCGCTCCAGGACCGAGTGAAAATGCACAAGAGGCTCCCGCCGCTGAACCGGGCACATCGGGAGCAGCTCCAGCAGACGCGCATGCGGCGGCTGACAAGCAGGCAATCAAGGACGCTATCGATGCATACCTGAAGTCGCTCACCGAGCCGGACGTCTTTGACGTACCCAAGCCGCCGGGAGGCGCGCCGCCGGATGCGCAAACGCCGGTCATCTCTCATTTGAATGCCGTACTCAGGGCCGATGGCCTGGCGCAGGAACTCGACGCGGCCTCTCCCGATGCACGCTCCGGAGCCAACGGAATCTGGTACGTGCTCTCGCTCAAAGCGCTCGAATCGGGCGGGACGCTGCTCAAGTCGGGAAATGCCATATCAGGAACAAAGACGAGCTACAGCGGCGGAGCCGTGGGTACCTATGCGCTCTTCCGCTTGAATGGAGATGTGGCGTGCTCGGGCGTGTTCTTCAACTATGAGCCGCCGACGCTGACTGCTAAAATTCCTGCCCTCCTCACCACTCCCGGTGCGGCAGGGGGGAAAGTAGTTGGCGGATGCCACTAGGATCAACGTCGCTTCGTTTGGAAGCGAGACCACGAACGGAATGAGCTGAAGGGGCGGGCATTGAGCTCGCCCCTTTTCCTTGTGCGATCTCCCGTGGGCTGGCGTCGCCGGTAACTCGCAGGTTGGCTCGTCACTGAATCGATCCCCGTGCCGAATCGATCTAAAATGGGTTGCACTCACCTTTGCATGGAACGGATCCGATGGCACACTCTCAAAAAGCCGCGCGAACAACAAAAGCAAAGAAGCCCGCGCGTGTGGACCGCGCGCAGCGCGCGCTCATATTGAAGGCGCTGGCCGATCCGCGGCGATTCGAGCTTCTACAGCAAATCGCAATGAACGGCTGTCCGCTTGGATGCTCACAGGCGCTGTCTACATTGCCCATTTCCGCAGCCACGCTTTCGCATCACATCAAGGAGCTCGAAACGGCCGGCCTCATCGAGGTCCGCCGCGAAGGAAAGTTCCACTATCTCTCTCTTCGTCCGGGAGTTCTCGCCTCGCTGGCTGCCGGACTGGCAGCACTTGAACCGGTCGCCATTCCGGGGCGCTGACCGGGCAAAAGAACATTTCCACAAAGCTTCTGAATCCTTCTTCCTGTTCCCTGAATCAATTCGACAGTTATCGAAATGTCGAAGCGATGACATTCCGGTCAGGGAGCAGACAAATGGACAATCTTCAAGGCAAAGTCGCGCTGGTTACCGGCGCATCGAAAGGCATCGGCGCGGCGATCGCCCGCGAGCTGGCGGCGCGCGGAGCCGCTGTGGCGGTTAACTACTCGGGCAGCAAAGCATGCGCAGAAAAAGTTGTTGCGGAGATCAAGGCCGCCGGCGGCAAAGCCATCGCCTTCCAGGCCGACCTCTCGAATCCCGACTCTGTCGGACCTTTCGTCAAGACCGTTGCCGAGCAGCTTGGCCCCATCGACATCCTGGTCAATAACGCCGGCATTTATGAATTCGGCCCGCTGGATCAGATCACGCCCGAGCACTTCCACAAACAATTCAACCTCAATGTTCTTGGGTTGCTGTTGACCACCAAGGCCGCCGTCGAGCGCTTTAATCCCGCAGGCGGAAGCATTATCAACATCGGCTCGGTGGTGGCTTCAGGATTCGCGAACGCCGCCGTTTATAGCGCGACCAAAGGAGCCGTCAACACTATCACCACCTCGCTTGCCAAGGAACTCGGTCCCAAAAAGATTCGGGTCAATGCTCTGAATCCGGGCTTGATCGAAACCGAAGGCACGCACACTGCGGGCTTCATTGGCAGCGAATTCCAAAAACAAGCCGCCGCTGATACACCGCTTGGCCGCATCGGACAACCGCGCGATATCGCCGAGGTCGCGGCCTTCCTGGCCTCAGAGGATTCGGGCTGGCTCAGCGGCCAGACCGTCTACGCCTCTGGCGGCTATACCGGCTGAAGCTTGTACTGGCTGCAAACGCGCTGACCGCCGATGGGGGCCTGATCCATGTTGGTTCAAGCTCGCTCAGCTTTCAACAACTGCTGCTTACGTTCGACCCCCCAGCGGTAGCCGGTGAGCGAGCCGTTTGCACCCACCACGCGATGGCACGGCACGAGCAGCGCCACGCGATTGGTGGCGCAGGCACGAGCGACGGCGCGCGTTGCTTTGGGATCGCCAAGCTCGCGCGCCAACTGTGAGTAGCTGCGCGTTTCACCGCGTGGAATCTGGCGGAGTGCTTGCCAGACGCGAAGTTGAAAGACTGTGCCCCTTAAGTCAAGAGCGTCTCTTTGGCGCGCGGTCCTCGTCAAATCGTTTCCCTCGCGCACGCTCTCAAGCGCGGAATCGACCAGCTTTGAAAGCGACGGATCGGGGCGCAGCGTGGCTACCGGAAACTCCGCGCGCAGACTTTTCCCCGCTTCCGATTTGGTGTCAGCAAGCGAAAGCCAGCAAAGCCCGCGCTCCGTGGCTCCCACGATCATCCAGCCAAAGGGCGTGCGCGCCGAGGCAAATCCTATGTGCTCACCGCGGCCGCCCTGTGCAAAGCGCGCCGGCGTCATACCTAACTGGTTTCCTTCGTAGGCGCGGCTCGATGAACCGAAGCCGGCGGAGTAGATCGCATTGGTCACGCTCTCGCCCTGCTTCAGGGCGCTACGCAGCTGACCGGCGCGCATGGCCCGCTGATATTGCAACGGGCTCACGCCCATCTCGCGTTTGAAGAGGCGCTGCACGGTGAAGGGGCTCAGACCGGCGACACGGCCCAATTCTTTCAGCTGCACGGGGCGATCGAGATTCTTCTCGATATGGGCGCGAATCTTGTCCAAAGTTCCGCCTGGCGCGGTCGATGCAGGACTGCAGCGCTTGCAAGGGCGAAAGCCCGCGGCCTGCGCGTCAGCAGCAGAGTGAAAGAAGCGGACGTTCTGGCGCAGTGGCCTGCGGCTGGCGCAACCCGGACGGCAGAAGACGCCGGTCGTCGTGACGCCGTAAACGAAGCGAGCATTGGGGTCGCGCGCGGCGAGCTGCTTCCAGGCGGCATCGGGATCGAGGGTCGAAGTTGGTGACATGGCAGCGATGCTCATTGGGATGGCGGAGGCGAATTGTGCCGTTGCAATCGAGGTTGCGGTCATGAAGTTCATGTTCGCTCGTACGCGATTCTTACGCTATCCGAATCTTGCTTGCAATTAACAAACCCAGCGGATTCAAACGGATAGAGATGTTTGAACGCAAGGTGCAAAATGCATCAGCGATTTGTTGAAAACAAAGAAGTTGTTTGGCGTAAATGCGACACAATTCCGTGCATTTTGACGCACTCCTCAGGGCAGCTTTGCTGATTCTAAACGAGTTAAATGGCGAAGGTTTGGTGAAACATCCAAAATTTTTTCTTTATTTATTTTTCGAGGGGCCGGATCGATCGCGGGAAACATGACAACGGCGGTGCCCAAAGCCCGCGCAAGAGCTTGGTGAAGCACCGACAAAGTCGGCCAAGAAGGGAGCGTTAGACGAATGATCATGCTTTTCATTCTGCGCTAAAAGCCGGAAATAATCGGCGAAATTAACTAGCGTGGATACAGAGGGATAGCGGAATAACGACTTGACAACTTTGGCGGCGCAAGGCCGATCGAGCTACGAGCGGCTCAGCAGCGCCTCAGCTCTCAGTAGATCTTCCTCCGTGTCCACGCCGATGGTGTCGCGCGGCGAGTCGGCTACGTAAATGGCGATGCCTTTTTCGAGCAGGCGCAATTGTTCGAGGCGCTCGAGCTTTTCAAGCGGCGAGGGCGGCAGCGCGGCAAACCGCTCCAGCGCGGCCTTGCGGTAGGCATAGATTCCGAGGTGCTTGCGATAGCCAGTGAAGCCGATCGCATCGCGGTCGAAGGGAATGGTTGCGCGAGAGAAGTAGAGTGCGCGTCCATCGAGCGCGGTGACGACCTTTACGGCGTTGGGATTGGTGAATTCTTGCGGAGGGCAACTGACGGCGAGTGTAGAGACTTCAACCTCGGGCCGGGCGAATAGACCGAGCAGCGGCGGAAAAAAATCGGGCGTGAGGGTCGGCTCGTCGCCCTGAATGTTGACGTAGATGTCGGCGTCGATCTGGCGGGCGACTTCCCTCACCCGGTCCGATCCGCTGGGACAATCGGGCGAGGTCATCACGAAGGGAATCGAGCGCACGCGGCAGGCTTCGGCGACTTCTTCCGCGTCGGTGGCAACAACCACTGGATCCATGAGTCCGCTGGCGCTGGCCGCGCGCCACACCCACTCGACCATGGGCCGCCCGGCAATGGGCCGCAAAACTTTGCGCGGCATGCGCGTGGATGCGAGGCGCGCCGGGATGACGCCTGCAATGCGGAGGGGGCTCATGGAGACGAGTGTATCGAAAGCAGGTACATAGGGACTAGGGACTGAGGGACTACGCGAGCAAAGCCACGGCGCGTTCGGCGCAGGCCAGGCCTTCGGCGGCGGCCTCGGGGCTCTCGCTTTGACGCTCGGCGTAGATGAACTCGATTTGAGTGAGTCCGATGACGCCGAGAATTGCACGTAGATACGGTTCCTGAAAATCGAGGGCGCGGAGGTCCGATCCGGCGGGATACGCTCCACCACGGGCACAAAAGACGAAAACCTCTTTGCCCGGCGGCACGAGCGCGGCCACTCCGTTTGCAGTGAATGCAAAGGTGCGGCCCTCGCGCACGATCAGATCGATCCACGCTTTGAGTGACGCCGGGATCGAGAGGTTCCACATGGGCACGCCGAGAACAAGAACATCGGCGGCGAGGAGCTCGTCGACGAAGCGATCGGAGATAGCCTGGATCGGCGTGCGGGCGGGCGTACATTGGCCGGCGGGATCGAGAAATGCTTCAGCTGCGCCCTCGTCGAGATAAGGCATCTGTTCGAGCGAAGTGTTGCGGTGCACAACGATGCACGCGGGGTTTTGCTGCCGCCAGTTTGCGACGAATGCGGCAGCGAGTCGGCTCGAAACCGACGCCGCGCGCGGGCTGGAGTCGATATGCAAAAGATTCGGCATCAAAGTGCTCCTTAATGCTGTGGGATCAATGCCCAAATTGTCGCAGGAAAGGCTGCCCGCGCAGATTGACCGGATTTTCTCAGCCCCGTAAAATCAAATCTGGCGCGGTTTTACGCGGCGCGTTCCCTATGTGGCGGGGTAGCTCAGATGGTTAGAGCGACGGATTCATAACCCGTAGGTCGGCAGTTCGATCCTGCCTCCCGCCACCATTGCTTCCTCGATCCTTCGCTCCGCTCAGGATTTCGCCTGCGGGCTCCCGCTCCGCTCACGCCCGCAAAGCGGCTCAAGTTCGATCCTGCCTCCCGCCACCAGCCTTCGCCCGTCGGGCTATGGCTCGGCAGGCCATTGCATGGAGCAGCCGCTCGCTGTTCGCCCCTCAGCGGCTAAGGCCACGATCGTTTTTGAGACATTTGCGACACGAGTAAACTCGTGCCCTGATACAAGACTTCACTCCGAGGGATTTTCTCCGCAGGCTGTTGTGCCAGCCGACTCAGGCCGCAGCGCCAGCGAATGATTCCGCTCAAGTCTTGTCGATGCCGCATGTTAGAATTTGCCCACGTCAAATCTCATGGCCGAACATTCCCTGCAAACCGAAGCCGTGCTGGAAATCATTGCCCCGGACAGCTCCCGTGAGAAGGTTGCCGTGGCGCAAGAGCCCTTCAACATTGGGCGCGGCGGCGAGGGCGACAACCAGCTGCAGCTTGACGACGGGCGCATATCGCGCCGCTGCGCAACGATTGTGGCCGAAGGCACTGGCTACAGGCTGCTTGACCGCGGCAACCGCTACGGCCTGTTTGTGAACGGCGCCAAGGTCCAGCAGCACTCGCTGCGCGATGGCGACCTGATCACCTTTGGCCTGGAAGACAGTTACCGGGTCGTTTTTCATTCGGCGGCGGCTGCCCCTGCACCCAGCCCGCAGTCGGTGGCCAACCTGCTCACGCGCATCGGCTCAATCTCAGACTTCACAGGCACGACTGTAACCGGCGGATTAAACCGGCTGAATCTGCTGCTGGAGGCAACTTCACTTCTGCACTCGCAGCTGCCTCTCGATGCCGTGCTGGGCACGATGCTGGATCATGCGATCTCTGTTACGCACGCCGACCGCGGCTTGTTGATCGAGCCTGACGCCTCAGGCGCGTTGCGGGTCCACCAGGCCCGCAGCAACAAGGCTGAGAACCTGCCGCCTGAAACACTGAACCCCAGCCAGACAGCGATTAACCAGGCGATCAGCAAAAAGTCGGCCGTGATCACCGAGGACCTTAACCTGGCGGGCCTGGATCTGAAGGCGGCGGAGAGCATCGTCATTCAGGGACTGCGCGCGGTGGTGGCGATTCCGCTGTATGCGTCATCGCGTTCGACCGCCGACACGGGCGCCGAGCAGGAGCCCGGCCAATTGCTGGGTTTGATCTATCTGGATTCGCGCCGCATCGCCGCGTTCTCGGCGCTCGACCGCCAGATTCTGGACGCACTGGCCGTGCAGGCGGCCAGCATTATGGACAATGCGCGGCTGGTAGAGCGGGAACGCGAGCGCCAGCGGCTGGAGCAAGAGCTATCGATTGCGCGGACCATCCAGCAGGCGCTGCTGCCGCACGGACTGAACGATTTTCCGCACCTTGCCGTTTCCGGCGTGCACTATCCCTGTCATGAAGTGGGCGGCGACTATTTCGACGTGCTTCCGGTGAGCGAGAACCGCTCCGGAGTTCTGATTGCCGACGTGAGTGGCAAGGGGTTGGGCGCAGCGCTGCTGACGACGATGCTGCAAGGCGCATTGTCTGGAATGTCAATGGGTGCCGACCCGGTGAAGGTCTTCAACCACATCAACCGGTTCCTTTGCCATCACTCTGAGGTGGGCCGCTACGCCACGATGTTTATCGGCATGGTGGGCGCAGACGGCGTGCTCGAATACATCAAGGCGGGACACCCGTCGCCGCTGCTTCTTCGCCAGGGGAAAGTGACCGAGCTTTACTCGGAGGGATCGTTCCCTGTTGGCCTGATTGAGGAGGCCGATTTCCCGTCGGCGCAGCTGCAGCTCGAGCCGGAAGACACGCTAGTGCTCTTCAGCGATGGCGTATCGGAAGCCGAGGATCCCGATCATGAGCTCTTTGAGGTTACGGGGCTGAGCAAGGTGCTTGAGGGCCGGGTGGACGAGTCGGTTGAAGATCTGAAGCAGGCGATCCTGGATGCGGTGCGAGCCTTTACACGGGGAGCGAGCCAGTCAGACGACCTGACGCTGCTGGTGGTGCGCTACCGCAAGGCGGCGTAGGCCTGTTATGCCCTGCGCGTGCGAAAGTTAATAACAGGCTCTAAGCTTCCCAAGGGTCAAAATCCTTACTATTCAATCGACTGAAGTTCGTCGCTTGGGATTGGTACAATCCTCACCATGGGCGTCCCCAAATGCATTGGCAGGTATGAGATTGTCGAGGAATTGGGCCGCGGCGCCATGGGAAGTGTCTTCAAGGCCAAGGACCCTGCCGTCGGACGTATTGTCGCGCTGAAGACGATCCATACTACGGCGCTCGAAGGCGCTCAGAGCGAAGAGTATCGCACTCGTTTTTACCGTGAAGCACGGGCGTCCGGCGTACTGGCGCATCCCGGAATTGTGCCTGTTTTCGACGTAGGCGAGGATCAGGGCGCGCCATTCCTGGTGATGGAATTTGTCGAGGGTCGGACGCTGGGCGAAGCCATCAAAAAAGGCGAGCGGTTTACCCTCGATCGCGTTTGCGAAATCGGGCAGCAGATCGCCGAAGCTCTGGGTTACGCGCACCGCCAGGGCGTGATTCACCGCGACATCAAGCCCGCCAATATTCTGATGACCTCGAAGGAGGTTTACGGCAGCGAGCGGCCTCGCATCACGGACTTCGGCATTGCCAAGCTGGCGTCAAGCGACATTACGACGACGGGGCAATTGCTGGGCACGCCATCGTTCATGCCGCCGGAGCAATTCACGGGCTCGCCCATTGACGGCCGCGCCGACCTTTTTTCGTTGGGTGTGATTCTTTATTCGCTGGCCACGGGCGAGCAGCCCTTTCCCGGCGAAACCATGACCGCCGTCTCGTATAAGGTCGTCTACACCGAGCCGGTTCCTCCGGCGAAGCTCAATCCTGCCATTCCCGGGCGGGTCGAAGCGGTCATCCTGAAGTGCCTGGCAAAGAGCCCTGCGGACCGCTACCAGACCGGCGAGGAGCTTGCGCTGGACCTGGCGTCCGTCCGCTCGAGCCCGGTAACGAGCGTGATGCAGTCTGCTCCGCTGATGCCTTCCGCAATGGAGTCCGATGCCACGCTGGGTCCAAACGCGATCTCCGGGTCGCTTCGGCCTGCGCCGGTGGTCACAACCGACAAATCCGGAGCGAGGCAGGCCCCAAAACCGCCGACAGCAAAACCGGCGACGACAAAGAAGTTCGGAAGTGTTTTTGCCATCGCACTGCTTTCGGTTGCCGGGCTCGGCGCGGCGATTGCCGGCGGCTGGTACTGGTACGCGCATAGAAAGCCCGCTCCGCCTCCGCCTCAAGCGGTCAAGATTCCGGTCCCGCCGCCGCAGCCGAGTCCTCAGCAAATAGAGCCTCTGCCCCCCGCGCCGGAAACACAACCTCCAGCAGCCGGACCTGAAACCACGCCAGCGAAACCCGAAGCCGCGCCAAAAGCTACAAAGCCATCGGCGGCCAAGCCCACTCCGGGCAAGCCCACTCCGGGCAAGCCCACTCCGGGCAAGCCCACCGCGGCAAAGACGACGCCCACACCGCAGCCGGTGGCCGCAGTCACGCCGCCGACTGCACCGAACAACCCCACTCAAAACCCCACGCCGGCACCGGTTAAACCACCAACGCCCACGCCGGCGGCTCCGGCGGCTTTCGATCCCCGAAAGGCCGACCCGAACAAAAATGGCAAGTTGAAGATCGACGTGAGCAAGTTCCCCAAGGGCATTCCCTTCACCGTGTCTATGAACAGGCAACCTTATCTTCACTTCGTCACCGGTGACGGCACCAGCCTGGACAATCTGTATGCGCCGCCCGGCATGCAGCAGTTCGAGGTCTCGTTCAAGAGCGGCGGCCAGGAGTGGGATTCGAAGCCGGTGAGCTCCGATTTCAAGGCCAAGAAGACCAAGACGATGAAGGTGCAGCTGATGGAGAACGACAACGCAGTGTCGAAAATCACGCAGCCGATCGCAAAGGATGCGGTCGTCTACATCTCCTTTTCCAGCAGCATCACCAATCTCTTCTGATGTTTTGCGTTTGTAACAGGACTTTCACAATTGTCCCGTAGCATCTGGTTCGAAGAATCAGCGAACTCAAACAAAAGAAAAGGGCGACGGGAATGGAACTCTCCACGCATGAAATGGATGGCGGCATCACGCGGGTCGAGCTGGATGGACGCATGGACATTGGCGGCGCTGCGGCCGTTGATATGAAGATGAATTTGATTGCGGGCAGCGCAAAGAAACTGCTGATCGACTTGCAAAAGGTCACCTTCCTTGGTTCCATGGGATTGAGATCCATCGTGATTCCCGCGCGAGCGGTGCACAGCAAGGGTGGCAAAGTTGTCCTTTACGCGCCCACCGAGATGGTGGAATCGGTTCTGAAGACCAGCGGCATTGACTCCATCTTGCCGGTTCACCACGATCTGGCAACGGCGATTGCCGCGTTGCAATGAGCACCATCTCCTCTCCGGTGGCGGCTATGCCCGCAGAAGACACAGCCAAACACGTGTCCCGGCTGACCCTGAAAAGTCAGCTTGACGACATGGCCTTGCTCTGGCCCTGGGTCGAGGCGCTGATCGCTCAATTCGCCATCCCATCCGACACGGCGTTCGCCATCCACCTTTGCCTCGAGGAAGCAATTTCAAACGTCATCCGGCACGGCTACAACGGGGACCCCGGTCATACTCTCACCGTCGACTGTGCCTCGCCGAACGCGCACGAATTCGTCTTCACCATCGAGGATCAGGCTCCCCCTTTCGATCCGCTGGAGCCTGAGCATATTGAAGAATTGGTTGAGCCGTCGCCAGAGGATTTTCTTCGGCCTGGAGGCCGCGGCATCCTTCTCATGCGGAAGTTCGCCAGCACGATCAAATATGAGCGGATCGAAACCGGCAAGGGGGGCGGCAATTGCCTGACCATCAGATTTGTCCTGCCTGAGTGACGGTCTCGCTCGACTTACGCCGCGGCCCCGGTTAACACTTTCGTTTCCAGAGATCTCCGGCTTCCAGGCCACTCTTCGAGTGCTGCTTAGGCTATCATTACGTCTATATAGAGTGTGAGCGGCTGGCTTCCCCTTAGGGCTGCTCCGGTGGTGTGTGTGTCCAGATTTTTCCAGCGTTTTGTCTTTGCGATCTCCGTGGTGATCTTTGCCGGCCTCGGCCTGAGTTATGTTCTGGGCGAGCTCGGATACATCGGCGTACACGCCGGCGACGAACAGGACGCGGCTTACAAGCAGATGCGCGTCTATGCCGAGGTACTGCGCAAGATTCAGAACTACTACGTGACCCAGCCCGACATTCCCTCTGTGACCACCGGCGCGCTCCACGGTCTTCTCGACTCGCTCGATCCCGATTCCAGCTACCTGACGCCGGCCGAATACAAAACCTATAGAGACCGCCCCGCAACCGACAATGCACAGGTGGGGCTCACCATCTCCAAGCGGTTCGGATACGCCACGGTGGTTAATGTTCTGCCCGGGTCGCCGGCCGACCAGGAGCATTTGCGCGATGGCGACCTCATTGACCTGATTGACGGCCAGGCGACTCACGATCTGCCGCTGGCCATCGTGCGCTTCATGCTCTCCGGCAAGCCCGGCACCACGGTCACGATTTCGGTCGTCCGGCCGTTCAAGCCCGATCCCGACACGATCAAGCTGACGCGCGCGGCGCTCGCGGCGCCGCCGTTGGGTGAGCAGTTCTACGAAAACGCGTCCATTCTTTATCTCAAGCCGGGAATATTGACCGCAGCTCGTGTCGATGACATCGCTGCCCGGATCAAAGCCGCTGGCAAGAGCAAGAAGATTCTTCTTGACCTCCGCGACACGACCGGCGAAGACCCCCAGCAGGGAGTGCGCCTGGCTAACTTCTTCATCAAGCAGGGAACGCTGGCGTCTTTGGAAGGGCAGAAGTATCCGCTTCAGACCTTTAGCGCCGATCCCTCGCTCTCGCTGACAGACGCGCCGGTAGCAGTGCTGGTGAACCGCGGCACCTATGGCGCGCCGGAGATTACTGCCGCCGCCGTTGAAGACCTGAAGCGCGGCGACGTGGTCGGCGAGCACACCTTCGGCGAGGGCACGGTGCAAAAGACCATTGACCTGCCTGATGGCGCTGGTCTCATGCTGACGGTCGCCAAATACGAAGACCCCGACGGCAAGAAGATTCAGGAAGTAGCGGTAACGCCCAACGTCGTCGTCGCTTCGCCCGAGGACGACGGCGAGCCGATGCCTCCTTCGAACGGCGACGCGCCGCTCAATCAGGCATTGTCGCTGTTGAAGGCGAAGAACGGCTGATCGCTAACGAGTTAGGACGCAGTTCCCGTTTTCAGGCACGCGTTCCCGCTCTTAACCAAGGTAATGCGACCAGCGTAACCTGCGATTTTTCAAGAGCTATCCAATGCTAGCCTTAGGATGAGGCACTCCTCCACCTCGCATGGCGGAGGCTTGCCCGTGAGGCCAGTCCTGCCTTGGCTACGACGTCCAATCTGCCACCCAAAGAGCGCGCCACAGACCAACTGGGCGAGCGCCTGCCGGGCAGGGAGCGCCGCTTTTCCAGGCCGCCGCTCCCCGCGCATCGAAGGCGCAAACTGGCCGGGCGGTCGGCCCTTGTCGCACTGATCATGCTCTCGGCTATTACCGGTTCTCTGGCCGGCCTCACACTCGTCTACTCGGTAAACCTTCCCCAGATTCAGGACCTGGAGCATTTCCAGCCTTCCACGATCACCGATCTCTATGACCGGAAGGACCGCGTCATCGGCTCGTTCGCGCTGGAGCGCCGCGAGGTGGTTGGCTACGACGGATTCGCCCCCATTCTGCGTGAGGCAGTGATCTCGATTGAGGACAAGAACTTCGAATCGCACTGGGGCATCAATGTGTTTCGCGTGGCCGGCGCTGTCTGGCACGACATTCGCAGCCACGGCCGCGCGCAGGGCGCCTCAACGCTCACGATGCAATTGGCGCGCAATCTCTTTCTCTCTTCCGACCGCACGGCCATGCGCAAGATTCAGGAAGCCTATCTTGCCATTCAGATCGAGCGCGCCTTCACCAAGGAACAGATCTTCACGCTCTACGGCAATCAGATCTACCTGGGCAGCGGGAACTATGGCTTCGAAGCCGCGTCGGAATATTTCTTTTCAAAACACGCGAAGGACCTGACACTGACCGAAGCGGCGCTGCTTGCCGGTCTGCCCAAGGGACCCGTGGCGTTTTCGCCGTTGCTTAATCCAGAGCGCGCGTTGCGGCGGCGCAACCTTGTGCTGAGCGAGATGGAGGGGGACCGCGTGATCACCCACGCCCAGGCCGAGGCTGCGCGCAACGCTCCGCTTGGCCTGCGCATGGCGCGGCCAGTGGGTCTACCGGCGCCGTGGTTCCAGGACGCGATCCGCGAAGAACTGGATAAGCGCTTCGGCAGCGAAGAAGTGCATGAGGACGGACTGCGCGTCGATACGACTCTCGATCTCGACTTGCAAAAGGTCGCCAACAGCGCCGTTGTTGACGGCGTGGCCGCATACGAGCGCCGTCACGGTTGGCGCGGCAAATTGGAAAATGTGCTTGCCGGCGACATCACGCTCGACAACTATCGCCATCCGGACTGGGCGATCCTGGCTGGACCCGGCGACTACGTTCACGCAATCGTTACGCGTACACTTCCGCTGGAGATTCACGCACGCATCGGGCCACCCGATCAACCGGGCTCAGAGATCCTTCTGCTGCCCGCCGACTGGCTGTGGACGGGCATCCGCTACGGCGATGCGCTCGCCAAACCCGGCGACATCATCTACGTGCGCATGAACGTGGCTACCGCAAGCGGCGAACGCCGCGCATCGCTCGAAGAGGATTCCGGCACGCAAGGTGCCTTGATGGCCATCGACAACACCAGCGGCGACGTGCTGGCCATGGTGGGCGGGAGAGACTACGCGGTCTCGGTCTTCAACCGGGCGACGCAGGCTGAGCGGCAGACAGGCTCCAGTTTCAAGCCCTACGTTTATACCGCGGCCATTGAGGATGGCGTCAAACCCACCGACATTATTGTCGATGGGCCGACGCGCTTCGGCGATTACGTGCCGCACAACTACGAGAACGACTACAAGGGCGCGATGACCGTCGCCAATGCGTTCGCGGAGTCGCGCAACATCCCCGCGCTCAAGCTGGCAGCGCGCGTGGGCATTCACAAGGTGATCGACGTGGCCCATCGCTTCGGCGTCACGTCGAATATTCCTCCCTACCTGCCGGTGGCGCTAGGCGCGGTGGAGATCACGCTGGAAGAGCAAGTGGCATCGTACGCAGTCTTCCCCAACGACGGTGTTCGAGTCGCTCCGCACCTCATCCGCAAGGTTTCGAACGCCGACGGAATCACGCTGTGGCAGGAGAGGCCCGCGGTAGACGAGGTGCTTGACCAGCAAACGGCCCGCACCATGATGACGTTGCTGCGCGGCGTGACCGATCACGGCACCGGCGCGGCAGCCAGGCAGTTGAACCATCCGCTGGGCGGCAAGACTGGAACCACCAGCAGCTTTACCGATGCGTGGTTCCTGGGTTTCTCCCCGTCGGTCACTTGCGGAGTGTGGGTGGGGAACGACAGCCGCGAATCGCTGGGTGACAAGGAAACGGGCGCGGTAACCGCTCTGCCCATCTGGATCAACTTCATGCGCGCCGCGATCGCCGGCAAGGACGACGAGCAATTCCCTGGCGACGAGGACGGAGCGACGCCGGACATTGCGGACAGCGCGCCGCCCGCAAAGCTTCCCGTGCAAGCGTCCGCGGCGAAAGCTACTTTCCCATCCCAGCAACGCACTGCCATCGTCAAGCCTGCGTTCGCTTCCCCACAAAGGCCGACGAAGAAGCCGGCAAATAAGGCCGAAGTCAAGCCGGCATTGACGTCAAGCCACTGAAGCATACGCTCAGCGGCCGCTCAAGAGTGCGAAGTACCGCTTTGCCCGCGCAACATCCTTGAAGATTTGCGCCTTGAGCGCTTCGGATGAAGGCCAGGTTTTCTCGCCGCGCAGGCGGAGCAGGAACTCGAGTTCCAGCGGAGTGGTCTCGTCCAGGTCGATCGGCTCGAAGTCGAGGATATGCGACTCAATCGCGAACGACGCCTCGCCGAACGTTGGCCGGTTGCCCACGTTCGTCACCGCCTGAAACGAACGCCCACCAACCTTGAGCCGCGTAACGTAAACGCCGAGGGCCGGCAGCAGCCCGTCATAGGCCGCAAGGTTCACCGTGGGCACCAGCAATCGCGTGCCGATGCCGCGCCCCGAGGCCGGCGTTGAGAGTACCGAGAACGTCCGCCCCAGCATCCATCGCGCACGGCGGATGTCTCCCGCCGAAACCAGCGCGCGAACGGCGGAGCTTGAAACTTCCAGCCCGCGCACGCGGACCGCTTCATGAACGTGCACGGAAAAACCAAGCTCCTTGCCCATGGCGGCCAGCTCGGGCACGCCCGCGGTTGCTCCGCGCCCGAAGCGGAAGTTCTGCCCTTCGTGCATGCTGCGCACGCCCAGCGCCGCAATCAGAATCTGCTCCGCAAATTCGCGAGGCGACAGATTGGCAAGAGCAGCGTCGAATCGAAGCACCAGCACCGCATCGATCACCGTTTCCGCCAGCAGCCGCAATCTCTCAGACAGTGGCGTGATCAGCTTTGGCGCATGTGCCGGGCGCAGAAACTGCTCGGGATGCGGATTGAAGGTGATGGCTACGGCCCGCGCGCCGGTTGCTCGCGCCTCGGCCACAGCGGCTCGAAGAATCGAGCGATGCCCCAGGTGCACGCCATCGAAGTTGCCCACCGCGGCAACCGTGGGACCAAAGCCGGCCGGAATCTCGCGGAGCGAACGAAAAACCGCGAACGTATCGCTGCGCGGCGAAATTTTATTGATCGGCTCCGCACTCATAGCGTCACCGGCACCGTCAGCCCGTCGTGCGCCAGCCTGACTCCCGCAGGAAGCGCGCGATTGGTTTCTTCATGGCCCAGGTCGTGAGAGATGTGCATGAACCAAGTTTGTTTGGCGCCGATGCGCCGCGACCATTCGATTGATTGCTGCACGGTAGAGTGACTGGGGTGGGGCGTGTGGCGCAACGCCGAAAGCGCCAGCACTTCAATACCCGCCAGAAGCGAAAAGCTCTCTTCGGGGATCGCGCTCACGTCGGTCATATAAGCTGCGTTGCCAAAACGGAAACCGGCGATGCACTGTTCGCCATGCCAGAGCGGAACGCGCACAAAGTCGACGCCGTGCACTGGATTGTGGTCAGCGAGTGGAATGAGCTCCACGCGCGCGCGATTCGTATAGGTAGCCTCTGGTGAAATCGTGTAGGCAAACGTGCGCTCGAGAGTTGCAGCAGCTTCTCGATCGGCATAGAGCGGGATGGGGCCGCCTTTTTTCGCGGCGATAAAGCTCAACGGGCGCAGGTCATCCATTCCCAGGATATGATCGGCGTGCCCGTGCGTATAAAGCACGGCGTCAACATGCGTCAACCGCTCGCGCAGCGCCTGCTCGCGGAAATCGGGGCTGGTATCGATGACGACAATGCGCTCGGCGCCTGAAGCGGGATCCGGCCAACGCAGCAGCACCGAGGGCCGCAGCCTGCGGTCGTGCGGATCGGGCGACGTGCATACCGGGCACTGGCAGGCTAGCGTTGGAACCCCCATCGAGGTTCCCGTTCCCATGAATGTGAGCGTACCTTGCATGTTTTCGTGGACGGTGGAGCGTGATTCGTGAAACGTGGTCCGCGGTTGGCTGCCGGGTAGTGATCGATTGCCGCTCACGATTCACGAACCACGATTCTCGGTTTCAGCGTAACGGCTCACTTTTTCGCCGGCGGCACGGGCGGCACGGCGGGTGCACCCACCATGCTGGTCAGTTCAAGAAAGGCCATGCGCGCCTCGAAGAGCACGGTTTGCAGCACACGATCCTCGGTGGGCGTCAGGTTGCCACGTGTCTTTTCCGCCAGCACTCCCAGCAAATCGATGGTGGCTCGCGCGCCCATGATGTCGACGCGCGGCCGCTGCCCCTCCTGCGTGCCCGCTCCCATCTGGAGCATGGCGGTTACGTAAAACTGCTGCACCAGCTGCTCAAATCCTAGCGGCGGCTGCGGGCCCACGCCGGGATTCTGCGCGCGAATGAGATCCTCCAGCCTTTGCGCCGAAGCATCGTACGCTGTCTTCTGCTCGTGGCTCTCCGCGGCAGTCGGCGGCGGGGGCAATTCGTCCAGCAATCCTGGCTCTGCTGTCGCGCCCGGCTCCGCGGGTGCAGGGGTCTGCTCCTTTGCATGCTCGCGCGGCGTTTCATTCACCACCAGGCGCGGGCCAGGCGAAGGCTCTCCCGGCGTGGCGGGAGCCGTTTGCTCAGGCTCCTTAGGCGCCGGATGCCCGCCTTCTTTCTCCTCTTCCGCTTTCATCTTGCGGCGGTCGATCACTTCGAATTTTGGCGTATCGCTCATACTTTCAGTTTCTCATCCCTGCTTGAGGCAGCTCAGTTTTTGCGTTTTTCAATTTTTGCGTTTTTGGGCCAGCTTCGGAGGAGCTTCAAGAATCCGCGCCGTTCCCTCGATTACCCCGGCTTTGTATGCAAATGCTTGCGCGCGCTCCTCTGGTTCAGAGCGCATCATGCCCAGCGCAAAGACGCGGGGGCCAGCCGGTAGCTTTAACTCGGCCGCGCTGGTGATCTGTCCGGCAGCCGTTCCGTCTTCGAGCTTCAACTCCGCGCCGCCCTGGGGCGCTGGACCCGACAGCTCGAGTGGCCGAAGATGCCGGTGCACATTACCGCGCGAGCGGATGCGCTCCACGATCTCCTGGCCCAGATAGCAGCCCTTGGCGAAGTGCAGCGCACGCATCTGCGAAGTCTCCTGCGGCAGGTCGCGCTCCACCATGTCGGTTCCGTATGCCGGAATCCCTTCGGCGATGCGAAACGCCTCGATCGATCGACTGCCAATCGGCGTTGCTCCGCCGGTGCGCAGGCAAGACCATAGCTTGGCCAGCCCCGCAGACGGCAGCCAGAACTCGTAGTGTTGCGCCAGCACGCCATGGGTGCGCAGATTTCTCAGGTTCCAGCCGTTCCACTCGACGGTCGTGCCCGCCATCGCGCTGCCGATGACCGGCAGCCCCACACGCTCCAGCACCTCGCCCGCCTGTGGCCCAGTCATGCCGATTGCCGTCTCCGAGCCCGCCTCTCCCACCTGCTCATCCCCAAGCGGGACCAGCTCCACGTCGTCCATGATGATGAACTTGTTGAGGTGAGCCAGCAGCTTTTCAAACTGGTCGGCAGCAATCTCCAATTCCAGCTCTGACTCGCCGGCAAAGGGGGTCCCCAATAGAGGGTCGCCCGCGAGTGCTGCAGTTGCAGTCGCGCTCCGTCGTTGTGGTGAGGATTCCTCGCCGCCACGCCACACCGTTAAGTCACCCTGAATGTGGCCTTGCGCGTTGAGTACCAGGTTCCAGGCGCCGGTGTTGGGGAAAAGATCGTTGACGGTGTTGGTCACCATCCCGCTCAACCAGCGGAAGCGGTCGGCCCCGCGAACGGCGACACGGCGCATCCAGCCCAGATCGTGGATAGCGGCACCGAACACCAACGCCGCTATTTCCGTTTCCGGAGCGTCCAACTCTACGGGGGTCAACACGCCCCGGTAAACAATGAGTTCGTGCGATGTACGTGAAGACTCAAGCAGGCCGGCCAGCGCAGTGGCCTGCAGATTTTGGGCGAGATCGGTCTCGGGCATGGGGAGCTTTTCCGTGATTCGGCGCCGGATTTTCTGTCTAAACTTGGCGTCAAACCGCATCCTGATTATAGCCTTGAAGTGACAAGCTGGAATCCCGGCCCGCGAACCCGGAAGCGCATCCAATCCCGCAGGGAGAATGAATGAGGAATCGGCACATGAAAGCGGCACAAACCGGGCGATGGGGAGTCGCTGCCCTCGTGTTCTCAGTGGCGGCGGCAACCTGGGCGCAGTCCGCTCCCGCGCCCCAACTCGGCGCTCCTGCACCTCAGCCCGCTGCGCCTGCGCCGACCACGGGCGCGGCAAAGGCTTCGGCGGCACAGGACAATCAAGCTGGCAAATCGCAAGCCGGCAAATCCGCTACAAAGATTACGCCCGAACAGGCGCAACAACTCTTCGCGCTGGTCGACGAGCTCATCAAGTTCTCATCCGACGAAACCGGCCTGCCCATCAAGAGCACCGTGAAGCGCACCCTCACCACCCGCACAGCGGTGGAGAGCTACCTTGACGAGAAATTCAATGAAGACGAGGGCGCCAAGCGCCTGGAGCGCGATGAGATCGTCCTGAAGAAATTTGGCCTGCTGGACCACGACTTTGAGCTCAAGCCTTTCTTGCTGGCGCTGCTCAAGGAACAGATCGAGGCCTACTACGACTCCAAGACCAAGACCGTGAACATTCTGGATTGGGTGGATCCCGATGAGCAGAAGCCGGTGATGGCCCACGAGCTGACCCACGCTTTGCAGGATCAGCACGCAGACCTGGAGAAGTGGGACAACCAGACTCCCGACGACGTGTCGAAGGACGCGGTTGGCGATCAAGACCACCTAGCCCGCGACGAGATGGACACGGCGCGCGACGCCGTGGCGGAAGGCCAAGCGACGGCCGTGATGATGGACTACATCCTGAAGCCGCTGGGCAAGAGCCTCGTCAAAGATCCTGAAGTGCTCGATGTCGTCCGCTCGCAGATGAACTCCACTGAAGATTCGCCGGTAATGGCGCGCGCGCCGCTTCTGCTTTCGGAATCGATGTTGTTCCCTTACCGCGAGGGCCTCAGCTTTGAACAGGACATCTGGATGGACCAGGGCCAGACCGCGGCCTTTGCCGGCGCACTCGACCGCCCGCCCTCGTCGAGCTGGGAGATCATCAACCCACGCGTCTATGAGCAAAAGAAGATTCCGGCCATTCCTCTGTTGCCCAACATTCATCCCATCGTCGACGCACAGTACGTGCCCTACGACATCGGCCAGATCGGCGAGCTCGACGTGCACATCATCACTGAGCTCTTCGGCGGCGACAATGCGTCCCGCGACCTGACTCCGGCCTGGGATGGCGGCCTTTACTGGGCGGGGCAACTCCGCAGCGCTACCACGCCCGAGGAACAGGCCAGCACCAAGTCCATTGGCCTCTTTTATCTTTCCGTCTGGAAAAACGCCGACTCCGCGCAGGTTTTTAGCAAGCTTTATGCGAAGAACCTGGGCCGCAAGTACTCCAGCGTTCAATTGCAAGCCACTTCCGATCTCAACGCTCCATCCGGCGACGGCTCCGTCGAGCAGGTCTACTCTACGGACGAGGGCCCGGTCGTCATCACCACGCGCGGCAAACTTGTCTTCGTCGCGGAGAGCTTTTCGCTGCCGATCGCGCGCAAGCTCACGTCGCTCATCCTCGATGCCCAGGGCGGAGGCGCGATGCGCATGACGTCGATTCCGCTGCGCAGCTTTGATCCCGCTTTGGCGAGGTCTGCCGCGGAAAGCACTGTGGCCTCATCCGCCGAACCTCAAAGCCTGACCAGCGATCTTGTCCGCTTCTTCGGCGATTGCGGCGTAATGAAGGCAGCGGTGGACGCTGAATTGAGAGCTGTCGCAAAATAATTCGCGGCGCTGGCCGGCCTCCGCGCCCTGCGCCTCTTTCTCGGTGGAAAAGCCGTCTCAAACCATGCCAACGCTCACCGCGTTCGCTCTCTCGGCCGCGTTATGATGAAAAGCCGGAAGGGCGTTCCACTCCCTTACGTTTCGGACCAAGTCCCGGCCAAATTAAGGAGATTCGCACGTGCAAGGCAAGCTTGAACTGATGATGGGACCGATGCGCAGCAACAAGACCGCGGAGCTGCAGCGCCGCGCCGATATGCGGCGCCAGTACGCCAAGCAATACGTGATGGTGCTCAAGCCGAGTGACGACACCAAGGGCGGTCCCGGCGTGGTCGAAAGCCGCAATCCTAACGGCGGCGGCAAAATGAGCGCCGTTGAATTCCGAGCCGCCGACCCATGGGAGGTGCTCGGCGCAATTCGGGACACGGAACAGAAGATCGGCAAGCGCGTGGAGTGCATTGCCATCGACGAAGGCCAATTTGTCGATCAGCTCTTTCTATTCGTGAAGTACCTGCTTGATGCCGGACACGATGTTCTTGTCTGCGGCCTCGATCTCGACTTCCGCGCCATGCCTTTTGGCGAGATGCTCAACCTGACCTGGCTGGTGAACGCTTACGGCGGCAGCATTACAGAGTGCATGGCCTACTGCAGTTGCGGAGCCCGCGCTCTATACTCGCAGCGGCTGATCGACGGCAAGCCTGCGCCCTTTGACAGTCCCATCAAAGTTCCCGGCGACTCCTACGAGCCGCGCTGCGCCGAGCATTTTGTGCTGCCTGGCCGCCTGCACTAAACCACTCTCTCTGCCGACTCCCAACGCCGGACTCGCGCTCGACTCAGCGCGAAGATCCGTGACCAACCGCGGCGGCCGCGTTCCTGGCTCTTCCCGGCGAAACCGGCAGGCAAATGCGGAGGGTGGTTCCCTAGCCCATCTTGCATTCAAACGTCAGAATCCATTGATCCGGCCGGAACCGATTCGAAGAGCCGAATTGACGCCGTATCCCTCAATTCGCATGGGCGGGGTCGCGAGTAAGGTGCTTTTGAGGCTCCAAGGTTAAGCGTAGCGGCCAAAAGTCAGATCGTCACAAAACTTGCCTCGATCCTACTTTTGGCGAATACATGAGCCATTTGGGGCGGCGTAGAGTTCGACACGGCTCAGGACCGTCGTTTTTAGATGATTGGGAAACGACCACATGGGTGATCTGCAACACAGGTGCTCGGCACCAGGGAGTTCTAGATTTCCAAATGAAAGCGGTTTCATTCGCCTACTGGCAGCGCCAGTTACGAGCATTTCGATCTCCGCGACTCCCGCTGTAGCGCAACTTCCGAATCTTTCTTTGCTTTATCGCGAAGGGCAGTCCTGAACTCGAACGGGCCCGATCCCGATCATGGGGAGCGAGCGTGGGCACAATTCAGGCACAAACGAATCTGCGCATTTATAAGCTTCTGATTCAAAGTTTCTTTATTGGAGGTACCGGGAGGGGGGCCGAGCCCGCCTGCCCGCAGAAGCCGGGCAGATTACCTGTATGCCTGCTCGTCGGACCAGTCCCCAATGACCGGGAGCTTGACGCGCTTACCATTCAACGCGCCGATCACACACCAAAGCCATATGAGGAAAACAAGCAGCGCTGTCAAACACATTAGACCCAACACCACACGAGGCCCAAGGAACGCGGCACGCTCCAGGAAAAAGAACATGACATAACCGAAGAGAATCGCGAAAACATTGAAGACGAGCGACTGCCAGGCGTGGAATCGCACAAAAGGCCGCTTGTTATAGCGCCTGATGGCCAGGAAGAAGACGGCCATGATCGGAGTGAAGTAGGCGAGTGCGCCAATCGAATTGTCAGAAAGGCCGGCCTTTGGGGGAGTGGGCATGATTCCTCCCTTTCGGAATCTGGAGGGGGCCATGGGTATTAAATTCTACACACTGGCCTGCTTTCGCGCATTCTTTCCATTCCGCAGACTGGATAAACGGAACAAACCGCCTCGTGTTGAGCTACAGATTCAATGGTCTTTGATTGGTGCCGGGCGGGGAGGCGAACCTTAGCCGCTGTTCGAAACACGCAAGTTACCGACTCCAGAATCGCCAGAATCGCTCAAATCCCCAGAAGCGATATTTCCGGGCACAATCCAGGCTCAATGGGTCTGCGAAAAACTCGGATCCGTATCGATGCACACGCAATCTGCCGTCCGCAAAAAACTCCATTACGCCTCGAGATTGTTTACTGAAACATAACTGACAGGTAGCCGGTGATCCACCTGGAATCAACGGCAACCGGTTTAGACCGCCCATCACTCAGGACAAGGGCTCCATTTGGAAGCGCGGATACCATGACGGCCGGGCGTTTTGGAATGTGAGTGCTCGCCTGCACAAACTTGCGGGAGAGAAATAGGCTTTCCTCTCAATCAGTCGCAGAATGTCTCGATCCGGCGCCTCGGCGCCCGGTTTCCGTGGGGGAAAGAAATTTGGCGAGCGACAGGTTCTACAATTGCTGTGCTCCGTGATCGCAGTTTGTGCATGCGGTTCGCAGGATATGAGACAGGGTTGATGTGCCGACCATACGTCTGGGGATTCAGCGCCCAACGAAGGATACTCAAATGAGAAAAGCGATTGGAATGGCTGCGGTGATTTGCGCTCTTTTGGTAGCTCTGCCTTCGCGCGCCCAGATGAAGATGACGCGCGATCAGATTCTCTTCTACACCTCGGAGTGGAAGGGTGATCGATTTCCAGATGGGCGGCCTAAACTGCCTGATGCTCTGCTGAAGCGGGCACTGGATATGACCATTGAAGATGTATGGGAATATTTGCGCGACCACGGGTACCGCAACCAATTTGAGGGCGGCTGGCAGGCGTTACATATTGATAAACCATTCGCCGGACGCGCACTCACCGCGCAATACATGCCTACACGGCCCGACATGCAAAGGGCCATTGTTGCCGAAGGAAAGGCCGAAGGCCGCGTAAGCGGAACCAATAGCTGGCCGATCAACGAGCTGCAGATTGGAGACGTGTACGTTGCCGACGGGTTTGGCAAGATCATCGAAGGGACCCTCATCGGCTCAAATCTGGGCAATGCAGTGGCCGCACATACGCACACGGGCTTCGTATTCGATGCGGGAATCCGCGATCAGGAAGAGAACAGGGAGATTCCGGATTTCAACGGGTTCTACCGGGGATACGATCCTTCTGCCTGGGCTGACATGGAGCTGACCGGGATCAACGTACCGGTTCGCATCGGAAGAGCCATCGTGCTGCCGGGCGACCTGGTGCTCGCCAAGCCGGAGGGAGTTCTCTTCATTCCCGCGATTCTGGCTGAAGACGCCATCAGCACCGCGGAGTTTACGGCGCTGACCGACGAATACAATTTCGAGCTGAATCGCGAGGGCAAGAACGGCGCGCAGTTCGAGGGGGGATGGACGCCGGAAAAGTATGACGCATTCGCCAAGTGGATCGACGCGCATCCCGATAAGTTGAAGATGCCGCGCAGCGAGTTCGATGCGCTGCTTGCAAAGGCCACGCAGTTGAAGCCGGAACACCGGAGCCAAGCCGCGCCGGAGCCTTAGAGGGCATATCACTTGTTCATCTTGTTCGCTCGACAATCAGCTGACTTCAAAAAACTTCACGATGGAAGGAATTGACTGAAATGTCAGACACGCAGCGATTTGGCATCGACCGCCGCAGCATCCTCAAGTCGTCGCTCGGTTTACTGGCAGGCGGCGCTGTTGCGCGCGTCGCGGAAGCTCAGCCGGAGATCAAGAACGTGAACCTTGCTTCCAGTCCGTCGAGCCTGAAGATCACGGACATGCGCTATGCGGTGATCGTCAAGCCAGGACCAAGTCCGTGCGTGCTGATTCGCATTGACACTAATCAAGGCGTGCACGGATTGGGCGAGGTGCGTGACATTGCCGGGCCGCAGTACGCGATGGTTTTGAAAAGCCGGCTGCTCGGCGAGAATCCTCTGCGCATCGACTACCTATTTCAGAAGATCGCGCAGTTTGGCGGGAATGCGCGCCAGGCGGGCGGAGTGTGCGCGGTGGAGATGGCGCTGTGGGACATCGCGGGCAAGGTCTACAACATTCCTGTGTATCAGATGCTCGGCGGCAAATGGCGCGACGAAATCCGTATCTATGCGGACACGACGGAATCCATGGATCCGGCTGAATATGGCCGTCGCGCGAAAGAGCGCAAGGAGATGGGCCTGACCTGGATGAAGATGGATCTGGGCATCAACGTACTGGATGGAATTCCCGACGCGATGATGCAGCCTTCCGGGTTGAGCGGCTGGGAGCAGCACGTGCAACCGAACCTGTTCATTGCTACCGAGGTGACGGAAAAGGGCATCGACCGCCTGTGCGAGTACGTGGCTGCGGTGCGCGAGAACATTGGATATGAAATGCCGCTCTCGATGGATCACCTGGGCCACATTGGCGTGAAATCGGTTATCCGGCTCGGCAAGGCGTATGAGAAATTCAACCTGGAGTGGATCGAGGATGTGATTCCGTGGTACTACACCGATCTGCTCAAAGAGATTACGCAGGAGAGCCCTACGCCGACGCTCACCGGCGAGGACATTTACAAGGTTGAGGATTTCGAGACCCTATGCAGAGAGCACGTCGTGGACAAAATTCATCCCGATCTGGCGACTTCAGGCGGAATCCTCCAAACCCACCACATCGGCGATATGGCTTTCAAGTATGGTGTGCCCATGGCCATGCACTTTGCGGGAACCCCTGTAAGCTGCATGGCCAGCGTTCACTGCGCCGCGGCCACGCGCAACTTCCTCGCTCTGGAGAACCATTCGCTCGATGTGCCCTTCTGGCAGAACCTCGTCACAGGGCTGGAAAATCCGATCATCAACAAAGGATTTATCCGCGTACCCGATACCCCAGGCCTGGGAGTTTCGCTGAACGATGACGAGCTTAAGCGTCATCTCAAGCCAGGAACGGGTTACTTTGAACCGACGCCGATGTGGGACGAACCGCAGTCGTGGGACGACGCGCTCTTCAGCTGACCAATAGGAGTTCCCGCACTAAGTGGTCAACCGCGTCAGAGTCGGAATCGAAAGCTCGCCTTCGCAATGGAGTACCACCACGCCGATGTGGGTCAGGAGGCGGTGGTGCCAGCCAACAAAATATTCAACACCGATTCGGAACGGTCTAACGCAAGTTGTCTTAGGATTCAGTGCTATCAGGACGTCTGCGGAAACACCACACGGAATATCGTTCCCAGGTGTTCGTTGCTTTCCACGGAAAGATCGGCGTGGTGAAACTCGGCAATCCATTTGCCGATCGCCAGCCCGAGTCCGTTGCCCTCTACTTGACTGCGCGATGGATCGGCCCGGTAGAAGCGCTCGAAGACGTGGGGAAGATCAGTTGCAGCAATTCCCATGCCGCTATCGCGCACCAGAAGTGTGGCTTTACCCGCGACTGCGTTCAAGCTGACTTCGATCCGGCCCGGTGCTTCAGTGTACTTCAGCGCGTTATCGAGCAGAATCCAGAGCAGTCTTCGTAGGCTCGGAGAATCCCCCAGAACCTTGGCCGAGCGCGCTCCGCCCAGCGAAACGGACAAAACCAAGAGTCTCTTATCGGCCAGTGGCCGCACCATCTCACAGGTCTCCTCAACAACCGCGGCTAGATTGACTGGTTCCAGTGCCGTATGGCTGGAACTGGCGTCGGCGCGCGCCAGGGTTAGCATATCGTCCAGCAGCACACAGGCCTTTGCCGATTCCTCGACAATGTCGGCAAATGCCTGACGGCTTTCATCGTCTGAGCGGGGATTGCGCATCGCCACTTCCGCCACCGTGCGTGTAAATGACAATGGCCCGCGTAATTCATGGGATGCGTCTGCGGTAAACTGCTCGATTCGCTTCACCGCCGATTCCAACCGGCCCAACATGTCGTTACAGGTTTCGGCGAGCCGTTGCAACTCATCGCCCGTCTGTGCCACGGGAAGACGCTCAGAGAGATTCCGAATGCTAATGGAACGCGCCGCCGCGGTGATCTTATCCACCGGCTTTAACGCTTTGCGGCTCAGCCAATAGCCACCTGCCGAGGAGACTAACAAAAGAACCGGGACGGAGGCCAGCAGGCCCACCCAGAATCGCTGGAGTACAAGCCGGTTACCCGACTCCGGAGCCGCCGTCAGCAAATACACCGGCTGCCCATCGAGCACGAATGCGCGCAGGAGAACCCAGTACGATTGCCCCGCGTCGTTTGCATGAACGAATCGCTCCTTGCCCCCACCGTGATTCGTGGGCCAGGGAAAGCTTTGCGCCGCCGGCGACGGAGATGGAAACACCAGGCTGCCATCGGCGCGCACAACTTCAGCGAGACCGTTCCCTGTTGCATTCGCGAAATCTTTGAAATCCTGATCGCGAGCTGCCTGGTCTTCCCCTTGAGTTTTGCGCAATAGCTCCTGCAATCGGTCAACGCGCCGGGCGAGGGTCTGATATCGCTCTCCCGTCAGGGTACTTTTCAGGTTGAACCACATGGCAGCGCCGAACAAGACCCAACCCAAGAAGAAGATGCCGCCGAACCAGAGCGTGAGGCGAAGGGAAATCGAGGCACGCCGCATCAGCACGTTGCGCTCCGCAACGAGTAACCCACGCCGCGAACCGTATGCAGCAATTCTGGTTCCCCGCATTGGGTGATCTTCGAGCGCAACGCGCGGATGAAGACGTACAGGCTGTCAAAGCTCACCTCCGCATCGCTGCTCCAGCCTTCCTCAATCAGGGCGGCGTGAGAAACAACGGTGCGTGCTCGGCGCATCAGCGTCTCCAGCAAGGCGCATTCAGTGCGCGTGAGAGAGGCGACGCGAGAGCCGCGTTGCAGCTCAAATTGCTGCGGCTTGAGGATCAAATCTTCAAATTGCAGCGCTTGCGGCTCTCGGATGGGCACTCTGCGTCCGGCAGCGCGAACTTTGGCCAACAGAACATCCAGCGCGAAGGGCTTGGTGAGATAGTCGTCCGCTCCCGCATCCAGGCCATAAACGATATCGCGCATCGAATCGCGCGCGGAAACGATGATGGCTTGCGTGCGCATTCGCACCTCGCGCAGTTTGCGAATCACCGTGAGCCCATCCATCCGAGGCAGCATCACATCCAGAAGCATCACATCGTAGACATCAGACTTGCCGAGACGCAGCGCCTCCTCGCCGTCGTAGGCGAAGGACACACGATAACCCTCGCTCTCGAGAGCGCGTCCAAGATGGCCGGCAAGGCTGCGTTTGTCTTCGACAACTAAGACGTGCATGAAAGGAATCCCGAGCTTGATCCTAGCGGGCGTCTATGAATTCTCCGTAAATCACGCTGGAATCCTCAGGCTTTCTTAGATTGCGTTAAGACTCGCCTGCCATACTCCCCGTGTTCATGCACCTTCCGTGTGTTGAAACCAAGTCGAGGTTAGAGGCCAAATGTCTGAGATCAAAGGGAATCGTTGGATTGGCGCCGTCATTTTGCTGTTGCTAAGTTTGTCGCTGGCGGCATTACCCGTCCTCGCGCAGTCAGGGAGAGGCGCCGCCGCAGGTACAACTGCAAGCAACAGCGGACCGCTGCTACATGGCGTTCGCGCCGCAATGCTTCCTGTCAGCGTAACGGGAATCGATAAGAGCGCATCCACGGGGAATGGCAGTGTGAGCGGCACTGTTAGCGACATAAGCGGAGCGGTATTGCCGGGTGCGCAGATTGTGCTGCAACCAGGGGCAGTCACGGCCGCAGCCAATTCGCAGGGCGATTTCCTAATCCAAAACGTGGCCCCCGGAACGTATACAGTCACAGTCTCGGATGTGGGGTTCACGAACTCGGTCTCAACCATTGTTGTGGCCTCCGGCGCAAACACCCTCGTGAATACGACGATGAAGATTAGTTCCACCAGCCAAGAGGTCGTTGTGACTGCCAACCTCTGGGGCGATGTCGCCTCGGTCAACGAGCAGCGAACGTCGCCCAACATCGTGAATGTCGAGACTGCTGCGCAAATTATGAGCCTGCCCAACGCGAATATTGCCGATGCGGTCGGCCGTATGCCGGGTGTAACGCTGCAGCGCAACGAAGGCGAAGGACAATACGTGCAGATCAGGGGGACGGAGCCGCGCCTGAGCAACACAACGATCGATGGAGTGATTGTTCCGGGCCCCGATCCGGAAGTGCGGCAGGTTGATCTGGACACGATTCCGGCTGACCTGGTCGGCGCGATCACAATCAACAAGACTCTCTCAGCAAACCAGGATGGCGATGCAATCGGCGGTTCGGTGGACATGCAACTCAAGCAGGCGACTTCGGACCAGGCGACCTTGTCGTTCGAAGGCTTGGATGGCTATACACCCATCGACAACGACCGCAAGATGTTTCTGATCAATTCGTCTGCGGGGCTGCGCTTTGGCCCGGCCAAGCGCTGGGGGGTGATGCTTGGCTACAGCTACGATTACAACGGCCGCGGCATCGACGATATCGAGCCCGTACCGGACCTGGACGGACCTGGCGGGGCTCTCTCTTATGACAATCTCTATATCCAGCAATACCTTTACGACCGCACCCGCTACGGGATGGCCGGCAGCCTGGACTACAAGCTCAATGAGGACTCCGACTTGTACGCTCACGGACTATTCTCGAACTTCCGCGACTACGGTCAGAAATTCGCCTATCAGCTTGCGTTTGAAGATAATCCGAAGTATAAGACGAGCGTTCGCCGTCCGAATTTACAGATCGCGGATCTCGCCATCGGAGGCAACCAGGTTTTCCATCGCTCGTACGTCAGATATCAGATCGCTGCGGCACACTCGCGATTCGGCGGAGCCGCAGGCAATCCCGGGGCGGAATTCAAGATTAATAAAAATGCCTCGGACGCAGGCGCGGTCGGGGACGATTGCGACTACGTCCCGGGCCCTAGCCGGTATCGGCCACAATATACCTGCGATGTAGCCGGAAATCCTATCTTCGATCCTTCGCAATATTATCTGGACACAATTGACCTCACATTCGGGCAGGCGACGCAGCTCAACCTGCAAGGGAGTGCGTCGATGGGGATCAACTATCATCTCGGGTCACACTTCTCCACATTCGAGTTTGGCGGGCAAGTTCGCAATGAGCACAAGGGGCAGGATGCCTATTCGCCGGAATACGACAATAACGACAAAACACCGATGACCCAGTACCTGGGCACGTTTACCAATCCTCATTTCTACGGAGGGAGTTATCGTCTGGGTCCGGTCACGAGCTTCGGGCTTATTGACGGCGACCTGAATGCAAACCCAAGCGCATACTCGCTGGATGAGGGAACCACGAATCTTCAATCCGACGCCGCCAACTACAACCTGCAGGAGAGAGTCTCGTCCGGCTATATCATGAACACGCTGGAACTAGGTACTCGCGTTCATTTGCAAACCGGGCTGCGATTCGAAGCCACGAACACTTCAAACACTGGGTATCTCGTCGTAAATGATGCGAATGGAAATTATGTCTCGACGACACCTCAGTATGGAAGCGGTTCATACATTAACCCACTACCGAGCGTGCAGCTCCGCTATAGGATTGACAGTAATTCCGATGTCCGCGCCGTCTACGGGCGAGGCATCTCCCGTCCAGATCCGTATCAGCTCGTGCCCTACATTACTGAAGATCAATCGACTACGCCGTACACGATCAACATTGGAAATCCTGCGATTGTAGCGGAGCATGCGAACGACTATGACGTTCTATATGAACGCTATCTCCCTTCCGTCGGCATGATAGAGGCGGGTTACTTTTATAAGCAGATCACGAAGCCCATCTACGGACAACAATCGTACATTCCAGCGACAGGCTCTCCGTTATCACAAGCTTACGCTGGCGATTTGGTTTTCCAGGAAGTGAATGGCGACCATGCGTATGTACAAGGTGTCGAAATTGCATTCCAACAGCACCTGACGTATTTGCCGGGAGTGCTGGGATACGCTCGATTCAACGGCAATTTCACCTACACAGGATCCCGAAACTACAATCTCACCGGCCGTACAGATTCCCCGGCTTTGGTGGGGCAGGCTCCGGTCTCGTGGAACATTGGGCCTTCCTATGTCACCAAACGTGCGCAGGTATCCGCAGCCGTCTCTCACAATGGCGCCAATATTTATGCGTATCAATATCAGAGCACTGGGCCGGGCGAGGTACCCTTCGGAGTCACTGGCCCATTTGGCGACAATTACTTCTATGCGCACACTCAGGTGGACGCGCAAGCCAGCTACTATGTCGGAAAAGGCTTTACAGTTCTAGCCATTGGCGAAAACATGAACAACGCGGTATTCGGCTTCTACAATGGCAGCCCACAGTACATGGTTCAGCGCGAGTACTACAAACCAACGTATTCGTTTGGCGTCAGCTGGTCGCGGAACCACGAGTAACGATTAGCCAGGAGGCCGTCGGCTATCTATCGACCAGCGGCCTTCTACTTTGTGATCGAAGGAGCGCCTTGATCCCGGCTATTCGTCTCGCGTCGATATCCTTGATCTGTCTTGTCCAGCCGCTGTCTTTGCTGACCGCGCAAGCCGGTACCCCGTCTGGCAAGACTCCAGATGCCGACCCGCAGTTCGTCGTCTATTTGAGCCGACACGGCGTTCGCTCACCCACAGGAAAACCGGAACAGTACAACCCTTACTCCGCCGCTCCTTGGCCTGCTTGGGATGTTGCTCCCGGCTATCTCACCGCGCACGGCTTTGAATTGATGAAGCTCTTCGGCGCATACGATCGGATGGAACTAGCGAGCGAGGGCTTTCTAGATTCTGCCGGCTGCGCGGATGCGGGTCGAGTAACCTTCTACTCGGATTCTGGCCAACGCACGAGAGAGACAGGCAACGCGCTGGCTGCGGGATTTTTTCCGGGATGCGCAACTTCCGTGCGCGGCCTCCCCGAAGGAACAGCGGACCCGCTTTTCCACTCGAGCCGCGTCGATAGAAACCCTGGAGACTCATCTCTGGAGACCGCGGCGATTGCAGGCCGCATTGGCGGAAATCCCGACAACCTCACTGAGGCCTACTGCTCCCAACTCTTTGCGCTCGACCAGATTCTTGCTACTTGCGGCGCGAGCGTATCCGATCCAAATCATCGAATTTCTCTCTTCGATATTCCTGCGACTCTATCGGACGGGCAGGAAGGCCATCACGCCGAGTTGAAGGGTCCGCTTAACACTGCCGCCACGCTCACTGAAAATCTGCTGCTCGAATACGCTCAGGGTATGGACACAGCCAACGTAGGCTGGGGTTGCGTGGACGGAGCCAAACTCCGGTCCCTGCTGGTCCTTCACACAGCGGCGGAGGATTTCACTGCGCGGACAACGGCCGTCGCCAGAATTCAGGCTGCCAAACTCCTCGACCAGGTTCGCTTCTCTCTTGAACAAGCCATGACTGGAAAGCGAATTCCAGGAGCTTTAAGCAAACCCTCCGATCGTGCGCTCATACTTGTCGGGCACGATACCAATCTGGCCAACGTCGCGGGGCTGCTTGATCTAAACTGGATTGCCGACGGACGTCGAGATGATACGCCTCCAGGCGGAGCACTGATCTTCGAGCTTTGGCGGTCTCGGACGACGGGCGGTTATCTCGTTCGAATCTATTTCACCAGCCAGACTCTCGAACAGATGCGCTCAGCCGCTTCACTTTCGCTGCAGAATCCGCCGCAGCGCGTTCCTCTGTTTCTTCCTGGTTGCAGCAGTGCGGACCTCTCCTGTTCATGGCCTTCCTTCGTTGAAACCATCCATCAAGCAACCCATCCCAGCTCCATATCCGCGAGGTGAACTGAGAAGCGCCGAAGGATGCGGGATCGAGTAGCGCCTGGGTTGTCGCAAATCGTCAATTACTATTTAAGTAACACCCCACGATAGACTTAATCGGTCACACAGGCGAAGACCGGCGTATCCTATCTGCCAACAACATTTCCCCGCATCTGAGGCTTGAAATGGAAAGTCTTCCCTTGTGGTTTCTGATCCTTGCCCTCTTTCTTCCGAGGGTCTCTCTCGTTATTGCTTACTTTGATGATTTGCTTCCGCCATTCAACCTTCATGGCTGGGTGCCTCCGACCATCGGTGTCATCATGCCACGAGTTCTCGTGTTGATCATGATTTTTCACGATCGTGGGTTCTCGCCTTGGCTAATTCTTCATGGCATCGCAATGGTATTTACGTGTCTTGCTGCAGGAAGTGGAAGGAAGTAAAGATGCTGTTCTCGGCCATCGCAACTTAGGTTAACGCACTGGCACAAGTGTGCATATTTGTGGCTGATAATGCGTGCCTAATACAAAACCCTATGTAGTCGGACCAGAACGTCGGCGGCTGGCGGACGCGCAGTGGATTCGAGCGTTACGCGATTGTCAGCAGAACCGACATTGCAGACTCATCGCCAGAACCGACGTTCCTAGGCACATTCCAGGCACAAAGATGCCTGCGGAACACGCGGATTGATATCGATGGACCCCAAATCTGCCGCGCGTGGAGAATCCCCACCCAATCTCGATATTGTTTACTGAACCATCTTCGGGGTTAGCGGCAATCCGACTGGAATCCGATAAGATGGAAATTCCCCGCTTCCAACACTCAATGAGTGCCTCGGCGACTTGGCGTGAATCCAGAAGCATTTCCAGGGTAATCAGCGATTCACGAGACCGATCCTGCGATTGCGGCGTGAGCCACTCCCAACAACGTCGCACGCTGGGTGACGGCTTGGTGTCACGTGTGCACCTGCTGATCCAGCAGCGACGATGTGGGTTCAGACAAATTCTGGATTCTTGCCAGCAGGTCCGCCGGATGCACAGGCTTCCGGAGAAGCTCAAAATCATGGCCGTTTTCCCGCGCGGTTTCCAGCAAATGGGCGGTGACCGCTTGCCCGGAAAACAACAGCACTTTGCATTTCGGGCAACACTCTCGCACTTGTATCGCCAGATCGATCCCCGAGAGCTCTGGCATCACAACATCGGCAATGAGGAGATCTGGAGCCTCAAGTCGAGCGGCTTCCAAAGCCTCGTGAGGCTGGTTAAAGGATCTGGCACGAAACCCACCCTGAAGGCGCAAAATCATCGCCAGGCTTGTCGCAATAACATTTTCATCATCGACGACAAAGACGGAGGGTTGCCGTGGTTGGTGTATGATCGTTCCTCTTTCCCAAGGCCGCGGCACAACGAATCCTTCGGTGGAAGCTCGGATTCCTTTCATGAGTCATTTCCGCGTGGCCCAGCCGGTCTCGTTCGTGGAGAAGAAGATTAAACCGAGGTTGCCCAACCTGCCTGTGTAAGAGGGGCAAGGTGTTCCTCAGCGGTTCTTGCCTGTCTTTCGTAGCCGTCACTTGATCCTGGCGGCTTATTTCTGGGTGCGGCAGCCGCAACTTGTTTGTCCCGAGACGTCGACGTCCGCGCCACTGGCATCGCTAAGTTGTTTAGCGCCTTCCTTAAGTTGAAGAGGAGAGCATCCGGTTTACTGACAACTGTTACACCGGCGAAGTCATCCTCTTGAAAAGGTTCTTCCGAAACGGAGATCACGGGAATACGCGAACCTGACGCTCGAATCCAGGAGGTCAGGCGGACCTTCTCTTTTGTGGGAATGGATTGGCAGAGAAGCACAAGGTCGAAGTCCAAGGTCCGATAACAGTCCATTGCCGCCTTGATCGAAAAGGCTCGGACCACCGTGTAGCCCGCAGATTGCAAGACTAGATTTCGAGTACGCAATAACTCCGAGTCGAGTCCGACGGAGAGAACTAGGGTCAACGCCATAAAACATCCTTCGCTTTTCAGCAAGAATCAAATCTCGTGCGAAGTGGCTTTCAATCTTGTTTTGCTCGTTCAAAATCCTCCTGTTTCAGCTTGTAGTCGGGTCTAAGTCGCCAGCGCACGATCTAAGCAGAGGCTTCAACGCGTTTAGCTTTCATCAGCCGTTCCTTGGGGGAGGGCTTAATAGTCAAAAAAAGAAGTTGAAGTCAAAACAGGGGAAAATCGCACCCGGCTTGCAAAGGCGATCAATAATTGCAAGATGCGCGACACCTCGGTTTTGGTTGCTTCCAGCCGAACGCGTGCCCTCGATCGCAGCTAAAACCACCGGAGTGCATTGACCGTTAGGCGCGATCGAATTTGCATCCGGTTCCCATTTTGCCGAGGCACAGTGGAGAAACGTGACTCACAATTCTCCAAGGGAAGGTCTCAGCGAGGAAACGAGCGGCAAGATCCGGGCCAAAAGGCGTTTTGGCGATTGACGGAATCTACCCGTCAACTCGCCGCCCGGAACTTGCATCGAACCAAAATGAAAGAGGAACTCAAAACGCACGCGATGGACTCCAACTCTTTATGGATCATCCCTACTCTCGCAATATTATTGAGATCCTCCGCAGTACTCTCCGTCGTCTTGAGCAGGACACGGAATTCCCCCAGGATGATCCGGCTGTCGCGCAACTGAAGAGGCATATTCTCCAATCGTTGGCCGAGCTTGAATCGCAGAAAGCACCTCAAACTGGCTTAGAATCCCAACCCAGCCAGGAATCCCGGCCCGGCTTCGAGTCCCAGCCGAGCCAGGAGTCGCAGCGCACCCTGGATTCCCAACTCACCTTGGAATCTGAGCACGGCAGAGAACGCGAAACGCCGATCTCCATGTTGCGTCTCCGGTAATACGATCGATCCATCTCCCTGAGAGATCAGGATTTCCCTATCTTCGATCAACCCCGCAGCGCCCCAAAAACTCAACCGAGCCTGCTCAAGATTGACATTACGAAAAGTCAATCCGACCCTGGAGAAAATTACCTCGTTGCGCAAGACAACCCATCCGGAAGGGTGCGCATCCCTCCTCTAGCTTCACTGCGGGATCGAATTCTAGGTGTGCCCAATGGGCATCCTCTCTTCGCCTCCGCATTGACTTTCCCACCCCTCCAGCAGGAGTCACAAAATGGAAGTAGCCATACCGCAACCCATTCTTGGGGAAAGCGGGCAGGAGGATTTTTCCAAGAGCAATGGGGCTCTTGAGTCTACCCCTGCCGATTGTCTTGCCGCCATTCTGCAGAGTCTCCAGACCATGAAAGACGGAGATTTCAGTGTGCGCTTGCCCGTTACCTGGACAGGACTGCCCGGCAAGATCGCCGACAGCTTCAATGAGATCGTCACAGCCAACGAGCAGATGGCGTTGGAGTTGAAGCGCGTTGGGCAGGTGGTCGGCAAGGAAGGCAGAACTCGCGAACGGATTCGCGTTGAGCAACGCCGCGGTGCGTGGAACGACATGGAGGTTTCCGTAAACACGTTGGTCGAAGACCTGCTTCGCCCGACAACCGAAGTCACGCAGACGATTGCAGCCGTTGCGCAGGGCAACCTGACGCGGACCGTCCGCCTCGATGTGGATGGCCGCCCCTTGGAAGGCGAGTTCCTCCGTTCCGCGAGCATTGTGAACACGATGATTCAGCAGCTGGGCGTCTTTACGGCTGAGGTAACACGCGTGGCGCGCGAAGTGGGCACCGATGGCAAGCTCGGCGGTCAGGCTGTAGTGCCGGGCGTGGCCGGTACTTGGAAGGATCTGACAGACTCCGTCAACTCCATGGCTTCAAACCTGACCGGTCAAGTTCGAAATATCGCCGAGGTTGCGACGGCCGTGGCCAGCGGCGACCTTTCGCGCAAAATCACTGTCGACGTGCGAGGCGAGATTCTGCAGCTGAAAGAGGCGATCAACACCATGGTTGATCAGCTACGTTCTTTTGCTTCGGAAGTAACGCGCGTGGCGCGCGAAGTAGGCACCGATGGCAAGCTCGGCGGCCAGGCCGTCGTGCCGGGAGTGGCAGGCACGTGGAAAGACCTTACCGACTCTGTCAACGCAATGGCCGGCAACCTTACCGCGCAGGTGAGAAACATCGCCGAAGTGACGACCGCCGTTGCGCGCGGCGACTTGTCGCGCAAAATCACGGTCGACGTGAAGGGCGAAATCCTGGAGCTCAAAGACACCATCAACACCATGGTCGACCAGCTCAACGCGTTTGCCGGTGAAGTGACGCGCGTGGCCCGCGAAGTTGGAACCGAGGGCAAACTGGGCGGCCAGGCAAACGTGCCCGGCGTGGCCGGAACGTGGAAGGACCTTACAGACAACGTCAACTTCATGGCCGGAAACCTTACGGGCCAAGTTCGCAACATTGCCGAAGTAGCAACCGCCATCGCCAGGGGCGACCTCTCGCGCAAGATCACGGTGGATGTGCGCGGAGAAATCCTTCAGCTCAAGGAAACGCTGAACACCATGGTGGATCAGCTCAACCGCTTCGCAGGCGAGGTAACGCGTGTTGCCCGCGAGGTTGGAACAGAAGGCCGGTTGGGCGGACAAGCCAACGTGCCCGGCGTGGCCGGAACCTGGAAAGATCTCACGGACTCAGTGAATTCCATGGCCGGTAACCTCACGGCGCAGGTGAGAAACATTGCCGAAGTCACCACGGCCGTGGCGCGCGGCGATTTGTCGCGCAAGATTACCGTCGACGTGAAAGGCGAGATTCTGGAGCTCAAGAACACCATCAACACGATGGTGGATCAGTTGAACGCGTTTGCCGGCGAAGTGACGCGCGTGGCTCGCGAAGTGGGAACCGAAGGCAAGCTCGGCGGCCAGGCACAGGTGCAAGGTATCGCCGGAACATGGAAAGACTTGACCGATAACGTCAATTTCATGGCTTCGAATCTGACGGGCCAGGTAAGAAACATTGCCGAAGTGGCAACGGCCGTCGCGCGAGGCGACTTGTCGCGCAAGATTACGGTCGATGTGAAGGGCGAGATCCTGGAGCTGAAGGACACCCTCAATACAATGGTCGATCAGCTCAATGCATTTGCCGGCGAAGTGACGCGCGTGGCCCGCGAGGTTGGATCGGAAGGCCGTCTCGGCGGACAGGCGCAGGTGCCCGGCGTGGCCGGAACCTGGAAAGACTTGACCGACAATGTGAACTCCATGGCCTCAAACCTCACGGATCAGGTGAGAAACATTGCCGAAGTTTCCACGGCGATTGCCAACGGTGACCTCTCAAAGAAGATTACCGTGAACGTGAGCGGCGAAATTCTGCTGCTTAAGGAGACCATCAATACGATGGTCGACCAGCTCAACCGCTTCGCCGGCGAAGTGACGCGTGTGGCTCGCGAAGTGGGAACCGAGGGCCGGTTGGGCGGCCAGGCAAACGTGCCCGGCGTCGCCGGAACCTGGAAGGACCTTACCGACTCCGTGAACTCCATGGCGTCGAACCTCACTGGTCAGGTGAGAAACATTGCGGAGGTTACCACGGCCGTCGCGCGCGGCGACCTGTCGCGCAAGATCGCGGTAGACGTGAAGGGCGAGATTCTCGAGCTGAAGAACACCATCAACACGATGGTGGATCAGCTCAATGCGTTTGCGGGCGAAGTCACGCGCGTGGCTCGCGAGGTCGGTACCGAAGGCAAGCTCGGCGGCCAGGCGGTGGTGCCTGGCGTCGCCGGGACCTGGAAGGATCTCACCGACTCAGTGAACTTCATGGCCGGTAACCTCACCGCGCAGGTGCGCAACATCGCTGAGGTGGCGACGGCCATTGCCAATGGCGACTTGTCTCGCAAGATCACTGTTGACGTGCGGGGCGAAATCCTGCAGCTCAAAGAAACCATGAACACAATGGTCGAGCAGCTTCGCTCGTTCGCTGCAGAAGTGACGCGTGTGGCTCGCGAGGTTGGATCGGAAGGACGGCTGGGCGGGCAGGCCAACGTGCCCGGCGTGGCCGGCACGTGGAAGGACCTGACGGACAGCGTGAACGCGATGGCCGGCAATCTTACGGCGCAGGTGAGAAACATCGCCGAAGTGACAACGGCCGTCGCTCGCGGCGACCTCTCGCGCAAGATCACCGTTGACGTGAAAGGCGAAATCCTGGAGCTGAAGGACACCATCAATACGATGGTTGACCAGCTCAACGCCTTCGCCGCCGAAGTGACCCGCGTGGCTCGTGAAGTTGGAACTGACGGAAAACTGGGCGGCCAGGCGACGGTTCAAGGCGTAGCCGGCACGTGGAAAGACTTGACCGATAACGTCAACGTGATGGCCGCCAACCTGACTGAACAAGTGCGCGGCATTGTGAAGGTAGTGACCGCCGTAGCCAACGGCGTCCTGACACAGAAGCTCACGGTGAATGCCAAGGGCGAAGTGGCTGCTCTGGCAGAAACCATCAACAATATGACTGACACGCTGGCCACGTTTGCCGACCAGGTGACCACAGTGGCTCGCGAAGTTGGCGTCGAGGGCCGTCTCGGCGGACAGGCCAACGTGCCTGGCGCCGCCGGTACGTGGAAGGATTTGACAGGCAATGTGAATCTGCTGGCCGACAACCTTACCAACCAGGTGCGCGCAATCGCCGAAGTGGCGACGGCGGTGACCAAAGGCGACCTGACGCGTTCGATTCAAGTGGAGGCTCGCGGCGAGGTGGCCGAGCTCAAAGACAACATCAACACCATGATTGACAACCTGCGCCTCACCACGGACCGCAACAAGGAGCAGGACTGGTTGAAAACCAACCTCGCGCGCTTTACCGGTATGTTGCAGGGCCAACGCGATCTGGGAACCGTAGGCAGAATGCTGCTCTCGGAGCTGGCGCCGCTTGTGAACGCGCAACAAGGCGTGATTTACCAGATGGGCAGCGCGGAGCCCGCAGCCGGCACCGAGACCGGTACGCTGGTGCTGCTCTCCACGTTTGCCGATACGCCCGAGGGTTACCTGGGCGAAGTGAGAATCGGCGAGGGCCTTGTGGGCCAGTGCGCTTCAGAAAAGCGCCGAATGCTGATCACCGATTTGCCCCGTGGAACCACGCCGATCCGTTCGGGACTCTTCAAAGCAAAACCTAAGAATGTGATCGTGCTGCCGGTGCTTTTTGAGGATCGCGTCAAAGCTGTCATTGAACTAGCCACTTTGAGCGCGTTCACGGCGTCTCACTTATCGTTCCTCGAGCAGCTCACATCGAGCATCGGCATCGTGCTCAATTCGATTGAGGCCACGATGCAGACCGAAGGCCTGCTCAAGCAGTCTCAACAACTTGCTACAGAGCTGCAGACACAGCAAAAGGAATTGCAGCAGACCAATGAACAGCTCGCGCAAAAGGCGCAGCAGCTGGCCGAGCAGAACACCGAAGTGGAGCGCAAGAACCAGGAGATCGAACAGGCGAGGCGCGCCCTTGAAGAGAAGGCGAGAGAGCTCGCGTTGACTTCAAAGTACAAATCGGAATTCCTGGCCAACATGTCGCACGAATTGCGGACGCCTTTAAACAGTATTCTCGTGCTGGGCCAGCAATTGGCAGAAAACGCCGATGGCAGCCTCTCGCCAAAGCAGGTGGAATTCGCGCGCACGATTCACGGCGCCGGAACCGACCTGCTCAACCTCATCAGCGACATTCTCGATTTGTCAAAAATCGAATCCGGTACCGTTTCCGTCGAGGCGGAAGAAGTGTTCTTCGGCGCGCTGCTCGATACTGTTGCGCGGCCGTTCCGCCACGAAGCAGAGAACCGCAGGGTATTGTTCGAGGTTACGGGCGATCCGGCCATGGGTCGAAGCCTCGTAACAGACTCAAAACGTCTACAGCAGGTCTTGAAGAACCTGCTGTCGAACGCCTTCAAATTTACCGAGCAGGGGAGCGTTCGCCTTTCGGTTTCGCTTGCGTTCGGTGGTTGGAATTCAGGTCACCCGATTCTGGATGGAGCCGGATCCGTCATCGCATTCGAGGTGAAAGATACCGGGATTGGTATTGCGCCCGAGAAGCAGCGCATCATCTTCGAGGCATTCCAACAGGCCGATGCGGGAACCAGCCGGAAGTTTGGAGGAACTGGTCTGGGACTTGCCATCAGCCGAGAACTGGCCAACCTGCTGGGCGGCGAAATCCAGCTCAAAAGCGCGCTCGGCCAGGGAAGCACATTCACGCTGTATCTGCCGCAAACCTATGTTGGACCCGTGGCTCCTCCCGCAGCTAAGACAGCGGAGCACGGCGCGTCATTCAACACTCAGGCGATCCTCGCAACTGTTGCTGCGGCTGAGCAGGAAGTTCGTATCAAGGATGATCGCTCCAGCATCGAGGCCGGCGACGCAGTGCTGCTGATCGTCGAAGACGATCCGCACTACGCGCGCGTCCTCCTCGATCTTTCGCGCGACAAGGGATTCAAAGTGCTGGTTGCGATGACGGGCGCCGAGGCGCTCGAACTGGCGCGCGAGTTCAGTCCAAGCGCCATCTCGCTCGACGTCTTCCTGCCCGACATGCTTGGGTGGACCGTGCTGAACCATCTGAAGCAGGACCCGGCGACCCGCCATATTCCTGTTCAGATGCTCACCCTGGACGAGGACCGGTTGCTCGGTCTATCGCGCGGCGCGTTTGCGTACGTCACCAAACCCTCAACCACCGAGGAACTCGATGTCGCACTCACTCGCATCCGGGAATACTCGCAACCCCGCCGTAAACGCCTTTTAGTGGTGGAAGACAATCCGGCCGAACAGCTCAGCACGCAAGAGCTGCTGGGTTACGAAGATATAGATATCGATGTGGTGGAATCGGGCGGTGCGGCTCTTCGTGCGCTCTCTGAAGCAAATTACGATTGCGCGGTTCTCGATCTCCGCTTGCCTGATATGAGCGGCTTTGAGGTTCTGACGCAGCTTCGCGACAGTTCTACCCTCAAAGACCTGCCGGTTGTCGTATTCACAGGACGCGAATTGACACCGGAGGAGGACGCTCAACTGCACACACTCGCGCGCAGCGTGGTGATCAAAGACGTTGAGTCGCCGGAAAGACTGCTCGACGAAACCGCGCTCTTTCTGCACCGCGTGATTTCAGATCTGCCGAAAGAAAAGCAGAACATGCTCGATCGCCTGCATCGATCCGACGACGCGCTGACTGGCCGCAAAGTGCTGGTGGTCGACGACGACGTTCGCAATATTTTTGCGGTCAGCAGTGTTCTGGAGCGGCGCGGCATGGAAGTGCTCTCGGCGGGCACGGGACGGGAAGCGATCCAAACTATCGAATCAACTCCCGAGCTGGCCATCGTGCTGATGGACATCATGATGCCGGAAATGGATGGATACGAAACCATGCAGACGATTCGCCAGAATCCCTCGCTGCGCAGGCTGCCGATCATTGCGCTCACGGCTAAAGCTATGAAAGGCGACCGCGAGCGCTGTTTGGAGGCGGGTGCATCTGAGTACCTGGCGAAGCCAGTCAACACGGAGCAACTGCTGTCAGTCTTGCGCATGTGGTTACACCGGTAGGGCGCGCTCGAACCTGCAAGAGCTTATCGCCGAGGAGAAGCAACGATGACTGGTGACGGGAAGGTCAACATCCTGATGGTCGACGATCAGCCAGCCAAGCTCTTGAGCTACGAAGTCATCCTTTCGGATCTCGGTGAGAACCTGATCAAAGCGACGTCGGCAAGCGAGGCTTTGAATACTCTGCTCAAGACCGACGTTGCCGTGGTTCTGATGGACGTAAGCATGCCCGATGTAGATGGTTTCGAGCTGGCGGACGTGATTCGACAGCATCCCCGGTTCCAGAAGACGGCGATCATCTTCATTTCCGGCGTTCACCTCACGGGATCCGACATGATCCGGGGATATGAGCAGGGCGCAGTCGATTACATCTCGGTTCCGGTTGTACCTGAAATCTTGCGCGCGAAGATCAGCATCTTTGTCGACCTGCACCGCAAGACGCGCATGTTGGAATCGTTGAATCGGGATCTGGAACAGCTGGTGGAGGAGCGAACCAATGAGCTGAGAACAAGCGAGTCTCAGTTCAGGATGCGCGCCAAGCTGCTTGATATCGCTACTGAGGCCATCATCGTTCATGATCTGGACGACGCCATTCAGTTCTGGAATACAGGCGCTGAGAATCTTTACGGCTGGCGGCGCGACGAAGTGATGGGCCTCGACATGCACCAACTTCTGAAGACGACGTTCCCGGCTCCTCGGGAAACGATCTGGGCTGCTCTTAAAGAATTCGGAACGTGGCATGGCAATGTGACTCAGAAAACCAAGGACGGAACTGAGATCGTGGTCGCTTGCCGGAAGAGCATCAATCAGGAGGGAGACGCAATTTTGCAGGTGGGCCGCGATATGACGGCTTCAATGCGGGCGGAAGACGCGTTGCGCGAGTCAGAGAAGCTCGCGGCCATGGGGCGCGTAGCGGGCATAATTGCGCACGAGATCAACAATCCGCTGGAGGCGATCACAAACCTCTTCTATCTGCTGCGGAATCATCCTTCGCTCAGCGACGACGCTCGAGCCTACGCCGATATGGCGGAGCAGGAGTTGCAGCGCGTCAGCCATATTACCCGTCAAACTCTGAGCTTCTACAGGGAGTCTAAGCAACCGATCCAGGTCGTCTTGCCTGAGATGCTCGACGATGTCCTCGAGCTGCAACTGCGCGGTCTGACTGCAGAGCGCATTTCGGTTCGCAGGGAGTATGTTTCGCCGGTGACAGTCACAGGATTTCCGGTGGAACTGAGGCAAGTCTTTCTCAACCTGATCAACAACTCGATCCAGGCGATGCCCGAAGGGGGCGTGCTTGGTATTCGTGTCAGAGAAGCGACGGACTGGTCAAGGAATCTGCGCGGCGCTTTGGTTTCAGTGATCGACTCGGGTCAGGGCATTCATCCCACGATCGCCGACCAGTTGTTTCAGCCATTCTTCAGCACGAAATCGACAAAGGGCACTGGACTGGGGCTGTGGATCAGCAACGGCATCGTGCAAAAATACAACGGGCGAATCGCGTGTCGAAGCGTGAGCACCAGCAAGGGGTGCATCACTTGTTTCCACGTCTTTCTCCCCGGCTCCAGAGCATTCGATTCCAGCGCCAATGCAGGTGTCGAGTTGACAAACGCGAACCGCATTTTCACGAAGAGCGACCATCAACCCGTACTGCAGATGTGACGCTTGATCGCTGGGTACGAACGACGTAGGCAATTCGCTTCTTCCTCATCGCGGAAATCGATACAGAATGTTCAGAACACCACCCTGTCACCTGCAGTTCCCTTCTCCGCCAAGTGCTTGTTCGGATGGTTGGGTAGTGCAATTCCAGGACAGCCGGGGGATTCGAATGCCGGAACGCGCCGCCTATGCGAGATTTGCTGATAAAAGGGGCGAGCTGGACCAGAGGCCTGAACAACTTACGGGCCAGAATAGGCTACGAGGCAGAATAAAGATTGCACTTCGACCCTGCTGCGGCAACCGCTCTTTGCATCCAATGTAGAAGGCGTTTCCTGCAGTTCGCCGACGACTATGACCTTGACTTCCTTGCTGAAAAGGCATTCCGCGCCAAGGACGATGTTCGCTGCTTTCTTGCTGCTCGGATGGGGCGGGGCGGCTTCGTTCTCGCAGGTGGTCATTTCGCCACAGGCGCAAAGCGGGAATCCGGCCGCCAAGAACGATCCAACGCGGCCGGAGACGCAACCACCGCTCGATACCGACCGGGACCCCATCCCGTCGCCTGATATCGATGTAAGCCCCACGACAACGGCGCTACCGCCTGCCGCCAGCGTGCCCGCAACTTCGATTGCCGCGAGCCGAACCGGAAATTCAACGGCAAATCAATCTGCGCCGAATCAGGCCACTGGAATCGAGAAGCAGCAAAATGGCGTGTATGTCCTTCATGCAAATGTGGATGAGGTACTGCTGAACTGCGCGGTGATTGACGCCAAGGGCCAGCCTGTGATGGCTTTGAGCCGAGACGATTTTCGCGTCTGGGAAGATGGAGTTCCGGAAACCGTCAATTCGGTTCAACATATGGATCTGCCCGTATCGATGGGTATCCTGATCGACGACTCGGGCTCCATGCGCGACAAACGCGCGACTGTGAATGCTGCCGCCTACCACCTGCTCAACGCCTCCAATCTCGAAGATGAGGCATTTGTGGTTAACTTCTCGGATCGCCCCTATCTCGACCAGGGATTTACAACGGATCGTGTGGCATTGAGCCGCGGGCTGTCGCGCTTCGATCCCGCGGGCACCACGGCTTTGTACGATGCCGTGGCTGCATCAGCGGACGAATTGGCCAAATACGGTAAGAATCGAAAGCAGGTGTTGCTGATCATTACCGATGGAGCAGACAATGCGTCAAGGCTCAGCCTGCAAGAAGCAATCCGCCGCGTGCAAGGTCTCGCCGGGCCCGTTGTCTATTCCATCGGACTGCTATTCGATGACGAACCCCGAGAATCGCAGCAAGCCAAAGATGACTTGGAGCGGCTGTCGCAGGAAACAGGCGGCGTTGCCTACTTCGCTCGTTCGCTCGACGATGTGTACAGTATCGCCGCAGAGGTCGCCAGGGATATTCGCGAGCAGTATGTCGTTGACTACCATTCATCGAAACCGTTCACTCAGGGCGGCTACCGCTCAGTGCGCGTCGAAGCCAGTACCCCGCGTCAGGGCCCGATGGTGGTGAGAACGAAGCGCGGCTACTACCCGAGGATGGAGCAGAAGACGGCGGAACAGCAGACTCAACCGTTGCAGAATGCGCAGCAATGAACGGTGTAGTTTGAGAAAGCCTTTCCGAATCTAAAGACAGAAATATTTTTGATGAGGTTAATGTAAGGGTCAAGTCCGAAACCTTCAAGGCGTCCGCCCTAAAGGCGGGCAGATTGCGGGTGCGGTTGTCAGGAACCTGAATGTCCCTGCTCTCTCTGTTTCGTCTGTGCAATCAGTCGAGGCGGAAATCCACATCGATGACCATCTGTACGGAGACGGAACGGCCTTCATACGTGGCAGGCCTGAATCTGTACTGCTTCACAGCCGCGATCGCTTCTTCGTCGAGCCCCATGCCGAGGTGGTGGACCAGGCGGACATCTTGAGGGAAGCCTTGTGAATCGACGATGAGTTGAACTGCCACAACACCCTGAAAATTCTGGCGCCGAGCTTCCGGGGTGAACTGCGGCTGAACGGAGTGGATGACTTCGGGAGCGCTGACACCGCCCCCTACGCTCATGACGCCGCCGCCAAAGCCATTGGTGCTGCCCGGTCCCTCACCGGTGCCGTGGCCCGAACCAATGCCTCCGCCAATACCGAAGCCGAAACCATTGGGACCGCCTTGACCTTGCGAAGCCATCGCCACCTGCTGCGAGTGGGGAGCGCCAAGCTTGGGCATCGGGTTGTCCTGAGGCAACTGCACAGAGGTTGTGGGTTGAATCAGCAGCTTCGGAGTGTTGATTTTCGGGGGCTCCAACGGAATGAGCGGAGTTCTCGCAACCACTTTGGGCAGGGATCCACGGACTGGGGCGACCAGTTGATGCGCACCACCGCCGCCTCCCCCTCCACGCACTTTCGCGACGGGCATTACAGGCGGCGGCGGTGGATCGTAGAGAGTGAATTGGATCGGAGTCGTTGTTTGCGAGGTATCGACAACGGGGTTGTGAACCGCCATTGCGAGCCACAGGATGCCGGCGATGAATGCGACATGCAAGAAAACCGAGAGAACGGTGGAGCTGCGGGAGCGGCGGCGGATGCGTTGGTCGAGGCCCAGGAACATGGAGTTACTTCGCGGGACGAGCGCGGCACGACCGCGCGCCGAGAGCGGCCGTTGGGGGAGGGACTGCGGCTCCGGGAAGGTGTCGCGAAGTGCCGGGGCTGCCGATGAGCGACTATATGGATATTCAACGCGCGCGCGGCCGCGGGATGAATCCGCCGAGCGGTTCGAGCGTGAGGCCGGTCCCTGTAGTTTCAATATCAAATTCCCCATAATATTTACCTTTGGCCCGGTTCGCTTAAGGGCAGGCCCCCATCATTCTTATGATTCGTTCAATCGATAAGCCGGATGGGTTTGGTGTGAATATCCGGCTCACTGGTCACTTCTCCAACACCTCTCTTACAAGTCTTCATTTGCGGGCTTACCAGATGCCTTTATCGCTGCCGGTAATTCTCTGTGCCGCCATGGCGGCGGTGCCAAGCAATGGCAACAGACTTAAGCGGGCGCAGTTTTGCAGTTCCCCGCGACCCAAGACATGCGCCAATTCGGATCCGTAGAGCCGAGCGGAGTGCGGCATGAGCGGAACGCGCAAGAAGCCTTTGTCGTAGAAAATCTCGGCGCCGCGAAACCGCGCCGCGTCAAGGACAAAGTGAGGCAAGTTGAGGCAAGTGCCGCGATAGTCCTTCACATAGTCCGAAATAATCGCGAGATAAGTCGCGACTCCTTCCCAGATGCCAGCGGACTCAGCCAATACGCTCAACTCGTCATAATTGATGAGGCCGGCGTCGGCAATGGCGGCGGTATCAAGGATGTCGCAAAGACGAATATTGAAATGCCGATACATGCGCTGGAGAGTGGAAATGATCAAACGGTCGGGAATGGATGGAACCCTGAATCGGTAACCGCCCGCGTCAATCTGCCATACGCGTGTTGTGAGAGAGGAAGCGATTGCCACCTGTTCGCCCGTCTGTCCGAGGCGGCCGACATGAATTTCGATCGGTTCGGGCAGGCCGGGGATAAGAAAATTCCACTTGTTGGCGAGATAATCGCCCCAGCTTCGCGGCGCGATGCGCGCGTTGAAGCATTCTGCCATCAGCCGTGAAACTTCGTGGGGCCTGGCATTCGTGAAAAGATCCATGTCGCTGCCAAAGTCCGGCCAGTGATCGAGGGTCTTAATCACTATGACCGTATATCCGCGATTTTGGAATGCGGCACAAACTTCATGCAGGACGTTAACGGCCGCCGCGATGCGAGCCTTTTCGGACGAGAGTGCGCTATCCACCAACTGAAACCAGGCAAGATTCTGCTCCTCGCGCACCTGTGTGAGGAACCTTTCTAACGCACGCACAACGACATGATTCAAATGAGCCAAAGCGAGAATGTCCTCGAACTCATCGCGCGATGGCATCAGCGCCGGAGCATCCGGCATTGGCGCAAAGGGCACAGAGCCGCTCGCCGGCTGCAGCAAGAGCCGCGAAAGAAAGATCAGCGAGCCGAGCGGTGGAAATTCTGCGACGCGTGCGTTCATAGATGCTTATCCTTTATCGATCAGGGATGGTCTTGCGGCGCAGCTTCGGGCAAAGGCGCATCCTGCGAGGAAGGCTGCTGAGGCGGAACGGTTGACTCGCCCGCGGCGGCAGCGCCTCGAGGCGTTAGTTCGATGGAACCGGGCTGCCCGCGGCGTTCCTGACTGTAGACTTCAAGAGCGCCATCCACCTGCAGGCGACTTTGTGCAGCTACCCGCGAAAGCGCCTGTCCGTGTGCCGACGAGTTGGTCGCGAGCCCGACGGGAGAGCCGGCGCCATCAGCCTGGCCGGCCTTGTGATAGAAGAATTCGGCTGACTCGAGATCGCCATCGTGTTCCGCGACATATCCGCGGTTATTGAGTGAGAACGCATTGGTTGGGTCGAGAGCGTAAGCCTGCATGAAATCGCGTCTCGCCGTGGGCCAGTCGTTTTCATTCGCGGCAAAAACTCCCTGCTCACTGAGCAGGGAGGCTCGCATCTCACTGGAACCGCTTTCCTGGGACTGGCCTTCGAGCCGCATGACATTGGCTGCGGCCATCTCGCTCACGGACTTACCCTGCCATGATCGATCCTGCGTGACAGCGACGGAGTCAGAAGATTGAGAGTAAGCGGCCACAGTGTAATACTTCATAGCGCCGCCGAGGTCTCCGATCGCCTCATCGGCCGCACCGAGATTGTTCAGCGTAAATGGGTCCCGAGGATCGAGAGTTAACGCCTGCTGAAGAAGGCCTGCGGCTTCAAAGTTCCGGCCCTCCGACAATAGATTCACAGCGTCAAGGTTGAGACGATTCACCCGCATGGGGAGATCCTGGAGCCCGATGAAGGCTGCCTGCATGGGCTCGCCTTGAAGGCGTTTTACATTGCTCAAATCGATATTCGCGTTGCACCCCTGCTCGGCAGCGAGCTTGTAGAACTTGTTCGCGCGATCCAATTGCCCTTCTAACTCGGAGATGTAGCCGAGGTTATTCAAAGTAAAGGGGTCAGAAGGATCAAAGAGATATGCCTTGTAGAACAAATTCGCGGCGGCCGCGTAATCGTGCCTTCGAACGGCCAGAACCCCTTCACGGTTAAGGCGTTGAACAAAGGTCAGGTTGCTGTGCCTGGGAATGGTGATGGTCAAGGTATCTCGGGCCCATGCAGCGTGAAGCCCCAAGCTCAGGAGCGCGGCGATGGTCAAGACGGATTTGCATGAGCTGAAACGCATTGTTCCTCTCATCACAGTCGACAATAGGCCGGCTCAGAGCGCCTTCACGGTGACACACATGCTTAGATGCGTCACGCCTACCCCCGTTGCCTCTCCAAGCGCGTGTGCCCGAGGCCACCGGAAATGGCGAAGACACATCTAAATTCAATAGTCTGTTGGGAATCTAGCGGTAACGGTGGACGGATATGAAGAAGCTACTTGAAGTAGTCGTGCTCTGCGGCGCCGCGATTGTGTTTCTGGCGACCTGCGCCCGCTCACAACAGATTGTGAGCGTTGTGGGCACGAAGCCGGCTGCCGAGCCGGACAAGGATTCTGTTTCTTTGCCTCCACTTCCCCCGGGAAAGACCACAATCCTGGGCGGTGAGATCCGGAACTTCGATCCTGTGCGCGATCAGTTCTCGCTGCGAATCTATGGCCAGCGGCCGATGAAGATTTTGTTCGACGAACGTACTCAGGTTTACCGCGATGGGGTAAGGATTCCCGTGCGCGACCTGGGTTTCGAAGACCACGCTTCTGTTCAGACGACTCTGGATGGAGCCAGCGTATTCGCAGTCAGCATCCATATCCTGGCGGGATCACAAGAAGGCGAGTGCGAGGGGCGTGTGCTCAAGTACGACCGGAATACGGGTGAGCTGACGGTGGCGTCGTCGATGTCGCCCGCGCCGGTCAAATTGCTTGTTCAAGCCAACGCAAGTATTGAGCGCTTGGGCGAGCCCGGTTTTGAAGCGAGCCAGTCCGGGTTATCTGATCTTGTGCCGGGGAGTCTGATCTCGGTCTCGTTTGAATCGGCCGCCGCGCACCGCAATGTCGCCACGCAAATCAAAGTCCTGGCGGTGCCAGGCGCGGCATTTGTTTTCAGTGGGAATGTCACCTATCTCGACATGCATACGGGAATCATGGTCCTGGTCGACCCGCGCGACGGAAAGAGCTACCAGATCCGCTTTGATTCCGCCAGTTTGCCGATGAGCGAGTCTCTCCGCACCCAAGCGAATGTAACTGTGACGGCGATTTACGATGGAACCCGATACGAGGCGAACGCAATCACGATGAACTAGTTGCAGCGCAGGACTGTTCCTTCGTTCCCCTTGGAGGCACGATGTTCATGGGACACCAGCAGCGGCTTACCAGCGTGAAATGGTGAGGTTGTCGAGATAGACGGTGCTGGAAGACGAGCCGGGCGCGATGCTGTCCACCTGGAAGTTGGTGAGAAGGGTGGGCGCCCAGCCCAAAGCGAACGCTGAAGGCACTATGGCGTTGATCTGTTGCTGGTTTCCATCAAGCCACACCGATTGATACGTGACATTGCCGTCGTCATCGCGCGAATAGCTGACCTGGACGTGATGCCAGGTGTTCTGAGCCCAGGTTTGCGCATTGCAGGCGGCGCTGGAGTTTACCCAGTGATCGATCGGTGCGGTGGGCGTACCCGCATTTTCGGTGTAATCCCAGGTGCCGGACCAGCCATCGCATTGGAAACCAAAGATCACGGTCTCCCCGTTCGCCATCACCTGATTCATATCCATTTCCAGATTGGCTATAGAACCTGAGGAATTATCGAGGTAAGCCCAGCCGTCGTAGACGAAATTGCTGGAAGTGGTGTCGTCGCCGAAGGAGGCGTAGTAAAGCTCGCCACCGTAATACGTGTAGGTGGTGTAGAACTCGAGGGCATTGCCACTGAGCGATGGAGACCCGACCATCGACATCGAGCCCTTTGCGGAGCCATCGGTTCCGGGATCGTCGATGGCGATCCAGTTGTTCAGCGTCTGGATACCGCTGACGCTGACGGCGTTAGAGGGAATGACCGGCCCCGATGCTGTCGAGCCGGAACCGCCTGAACCTGACCCGGATGATCCCGAGCCCCCAGACCCTGATGAACCTGACCCGGAACCGCTTGAACCTGACCCCGTTGACCCGGACCCACCTGAACCTGACCCAGTTGATCCGGATCCTGTCGAGCCGGAACCGCCTGAACCTGATCCGCTTGAACCTGACCCCGATGAACCGGACCCTGATGATCCGGATCCGGACCCGGCAGACCCGGCTCCAGGATTCACAATTCCTGCCGAACAGGCAGACAGACAAAAGAAAGAAAGGCTTAGGAGCCCCAAAAGAAATTGTGAACGAGGGTACTTCATTGACTCACCTACTGAATCGGCCAGCGCTCACGCCCATCGTTCGCGACGGGAAGTTGGCATGCGTCCCATTCGATCTGCCTTCGCGCACACGACACCTGTCGGCGCGTATGCGTCGTTCTGATTTGCCGCTTCGGGCTAACGCGACGATGTGGTTGCGGCAGCTTGGCGCCTGTGTCTGTGTCTGTCTCAGTCCTGAAACTTAGTTGGACCGTACCAGTCACCGAGCTATAGGCTCACAACGAAGGGTCGTGACTTAGCTATAAGTACTGAATTGAAAAGATCGTAACAGAGAAGTGCATTACGTTCGCTTGCTCGAAAGTTGTATCGAGATCATTACGAAAGTACTTAGCTTCCCGGCGCTCGGAATCGCAAGCCGTTTCAATGATCTCGACCACATTGCCTCCCGATAACTCCGCATCGGGAAGGTCCTGCAGATTAATTGGGGATTACATTACGGAAACGTTTGAGAGTTTCGATGTGACATCAGTCACGGAGCTATGTGCACGGCTGCTCCTGCGTTTAGCTGATCGCCGGGGCTCGATTTGGATCCAAATTTCTTGCGAGATATCGACCGTGGCATGGCCGGAAAAACATTGTTGGGAGACAACTCCCATTTGTGCTCTCGCACCAAAATGATTCATAGAGGCATGTTCTCCCCCATGCCAAATTGGCGAACACGAGTGTCCATCGATCTTGAGGGGATTCAAGCCGTCGATACGAAAATAATTTAGATATCTTCCTAGGGCCAACATGAATCTGTTGCGGTGCTGCGTTAAGTTCATTTCTCTTGCTCTGCCTGTCGCTTTGATAGCAGTTGACGGTTGCGGATCTCCGACCACGACCCCGGCCCCGACCGTGACCGCAATTTCGGTGTCGCCCGCGCCGGCCAGCATTAGCAAAGGCGCAACTCAGCAGTTCACAGCCAATGCCACCTTCAGCAACGGCGCTACGGGCGCGCTGACTTCGGGCGTCACATGGACATCATCGAACACAGCTGTTGCAACGGTCAGTTCGGTTGGATTGGCAACAGGCGTCGCGGCCGGCACGACAACCATCACAGCAGCGGCAAATGAATTTACGGCAACGGCGACACTCACCGTGATGCCGATAGCCATCACAGTCACTTCGATCGCGGTTTCGCCCATAACTTCGAGCATTAGCGCGGGTGCGACCCAGCAGTTCACGGCCACCGCCGCTTACAGTAATGGCACGACGGGCGCGCTGACTTCGGGTGTTACATGGACTTCGTCGAATACGGCCGTTGCGACGGTCAGTTCGGCTGGGTTGGCGACTGGAGTTGCGGCCGGTACGACAACCATCAAAGCAACAGCGGATGGATTTACGACAACGGCGACACTGACTGTGACGGCGGCGACCGTGACGGTCACTTCGATTGCGGTTTTGCCTGCATCTCCGAGCATCACCACAGGTGCGACCCAGCAGTTCACCGCCACCGCAACTTACAGCGACGGCTCGACCGGCAATGTAACCGCGTCGGCAACATGGGCTTCTACAAACACGGCGGTGGCCGTAGTCGATTCGGCTGGCCTGGCAACGGCCAAGTCGCCAGGGAGCACGTCGATTTCGGCTACGCTGAGCGGGCATGCGGGCTGTACAACATTAACTGTTGCCGCGTCCACATTGACCGCCATTACAGTGACTCCTTCGGATCCGAGTTTCGCAAATGGATCCACGCAGCAATTTACCGCAACCGCGACATACTCCAACAGCAAAACGCGAATGTGACAGCGAGCGTCACCTGGAGCTCGTCGAATACCTCGGTGGCGACAATCTCGCCGGGTGGCCTGGCTACCGGGCAGGGCGGGGGCACGACGACAATTTCAGCCGTGACGAACAGTGTGACAGGAAGCACCACCGCAACCGTGACGGTGAGCGGCAAGACAAACATCACTACGTTTCACCTGGACACGAATCGGAGCGGGCTGAACGACCAGAAGACTGTTCTGACGACTGCGAATGTGGCTCCTGCGACTTTTGGCAAGCTCTTTTCGTGCCCGGTTGATGGGTACGTGTACGGCGAGCCTTTGATCCTCTCCGACCAGACAATCAACGGCGCCAAACACAACGTGCTCTACATAGCCACTGAGAATGACAGCGTCTACGCCTACGACGCCGACAATTGCGGAGGCGGAACTCCGTTATGGAAGGTTTCGCTGCTCCAGAGTGGAGAGACTCCGCTCGCGGACGCGGCGATCTTACCCTACGCGGGGGTCACTTCCACGCCGGTGATCGATCCGCCATCCGGGACGCTGTACGTGGTTTCGACGGAGGAGTCGAGTTCTTCCGGAGGCACATTCCGGCTGAGCGCGCTCAACGTCGACACCGGCGTACAGAAGTTCGGTGGACCGGTCACCATCAATGCTTCGGTGGCAGCAACCAATTCGGACTCGATCAACGGAGTGCAGTCGCTGGATACATCGTGCCTGCAACGCGCCGCCTTACTGCTGGCCAATGGCAATGTGTACATCGGCTTTGGCGGTTGCCACAGCGGATGGCTGCTGGCTTACGACGCTTCGACTCTTGCTCAGGTGGGGGTGTTCAATGCCAGCCCGAAGCTGAACGGAGAGGGCGGCTTTGCCAGCGCTGGCGGGATATGGATGGGCGGGGCTGGTCCGGTGGCCGGCAGCGAAGGGAATGTATATGTCACCACCGGAAACGGACCCTGGGATGGACAAACGGCCTGGGGCGATTCGGTGTTGAAGTTTGGGTCCTCACCTGTCTCGGGAGCCAACGGAACCATGCAGCCCATCGACTATTTCACTCCGTCCATCTACCAGTTCATGGATTGCTTCGACGCGGACCTCGCCGCGGGCGGCCTCCTGCTGATCCCCAGGAGTACGACCCTGATTGCAGGAGGCAAGACGGGAACGATGTACCTGGTCGACAGCGCGAATCTCGGGCACGAATCGTCGAACGACGCGGGAGCGCTTCAGGAGCAGGTGTGGGGCGCAGGCCTCACTTATGGCGGCACGTACCAGCAGAGTTGTCAGGACAGCACGGGAACCAACTATGCAAATATTGCCTCGTATGAAGTTTTCGGTTCGGCAGCCTGTTTCAATGGCGCTGTTTATCTTGGCGTGACGCCGACTTCTGCGAACGCACCGGGAGGGGTGAGACAGTTTGATTACACAAGCACTCTAAGCGCACAGAGCGACACGTCGAACTATCAGAACGAGGGAACATACGGCACCAGCCCCTTTATTTCGGCGAATGGCACGAATGACGGCATAGTCTGGTACATCAACCAGGGGAATCCGTTGCAGAATGCAAGCATGGTTTCTCCAACCAGCGCCTCCCTGCTCGCGTATGACGCGTCCAATTTCCCGACTCAGCTTTATAGCAGCACCACGAACAGCGGCGACACGCCGGGATTCGGCATCAAATTCAGCTCGCCGGTGGTCGCAAATGGAAAAGTGTATATCTCGACCGGCACTGACCTGACGACGGTTTCGAGTCCTCGGGGCGAGATCGACGTCTACGGCCTGAAGTAGATCAAAGCCATTGCGGGTGCGCTCGCCGATCAAATTCCCGCTACGCCTGCAAACGCCCTCCCGGTCGAAATCACGTGTCCGCATCCAGCAGTTGCCTGGCTTGCCAAGCCTCGTTCGCTTCCATCCCGCCGTTCTTTGCTCTCTCGACGGTTTGGTGTTGCTTCGGAGTCCGGTACTTCCACCCCGCGACCTCACCCCTCGGTCGCAGCCTCAGTTTTGCGGGGGCCAGCGAGTGCAGCACCGATTCTGATTTGACACGACGCAAATAGCCATCAACTGAGCGCAAATCTCTGCAGTTTTGCACGAGAAAAGTGACCTATCTCAGTTGCTTCTTTCGAGAGATTATGTATCATCATCTAGTTCCTTAAACTGTAGTTGCTTAAACGTTGCCTGCGGAAGCCCGACAGGGGTCATCAGGAAGAAGCGCATGACGCTCTATGCGCACGCTCCTTCCTCAGCAATTGATGATCTGCCTCGGTGAGCCCGGAAAAAAGGCTTAGCCACAGTGGAGTGCAAGACCTCTGCCTCGCCAAGCTGTACGCGAAGAGGTTGCTGAGAGGAAGTTTACGGGGTGCGTAGTCACCTTGTAGCTCAAGCCGCCCATGAATCAATCCGACGAATTGGTCCCGGAAAGAGGATGGGGAGATTTGTGTCGAAAGTTTTGCCACCTCAAGGGAACTGGCAAACTCCCCGCTAAGGCGGATTTGTGAAAATTCACTCGGTCATTCTTGCCGCACCCGGTGCTTCGTCCGGCTCGTCACTCGGCAAGTGCGGATCTTGGGAATCCCGCTTAGGCATAGATGTTCGACTTGCGGAATTGGTTGCTGAGCAGCGAAATCGGATTCGCCGCGCTCAGAATCACAAAGGCAAACCTATACCCACGAAAGGGATAGATACGAATGAACGATCTCAAGAAATTCTCCTTCATCTTTACCATGATGGGACTGTGCTCTTTTCCTGCGTGGGCCCAGGTCATCGTCAACTACCCCGCAAACGGCGCTGTGGTTGCGTCGCAGTTTTCCCTTTCCGCGAATGACAGCACATGCTCCGGCCAACCGGTGAGCGCCATGGGCTTCTCGCTCGATAGCAGCAGTAACAACACCTTCGCCTACAGCACCTCGATCTATTCCGCGGTGACTGCCTCGGGGGGCGCGCACACTTTGCACGTGAAGGCTTGGGGTAGTTCGGGCTCCGCCTGCGATACCGACGTGGCCATCACTGTTGATGGCGTTTCCGTGTCGTCTCCCGGCAACGGCGCGTCCATTTCCTCGACTTTCACCCTCATCGCAAACTCTGTCACGTGTTCATTACAGCCCGTCTCGGCGATGGGCTATTCGTTTGACTCCGGCAGCACCGCTTTTGTGTACGCAAACTACATGAATGGCTCCGTGACCGCGCCAAGTGGTGCGCAGACGCTGCACGTAAAGTCCTGGGGCAATGCAGGCGCGGCCTGCGACACCGATGTGGCACTCAATATCGAGGGTTCCGCATCCTCGGGCGGCGGCGTGAGCGTGAGCGAGCCGGCAGACAACTCCACGGTTTCCTCGCCATTTGGTCTGGATGCCGCCTCCACATCCTGCTCCTCGCAGGCCATCAGCGCCATGGGGTATTCGCTTGATAGCAGCCCCTCGACCGCGATCGTATACGGCACATCCGTCTCTGCTGCCGTCACTGCTGCCGCGGGTGCGCACGTTCTTCATGTGAAGTCCTGGGGCAATGCAGGCGCGGCCTGCGACACCGATGTGAACATCACGATCTCTGGGTCTGGCTCTGCTTCTAGCGGTTCTAACGTCGCGCCCTCAGGTGGAAGTGGGCCATACGTTCCTTCGAATGCCGTCAGCGTCACCAACATTCAGGCGTTCGGCGACTGGGTTTCAGTTTACGATTCTGGAACCAATGGTTCCGCCAGCGGCGCGATGGCAATGGTCGGGTCTCCATCGCTCAGTGGCAATGCCCTAGAGTTCTACACGACCTACTCTTATTACGGCGGCGAACGCTACTACGCCTCCTTCGGCGACGACATCACCTCCAGTAATTTCGTCTACGACGGCTGGGTTTACCTCGATAACTCCTCTGGCTCCATCGCTAACGTGGAGATGGATATAAACCAGGCGATGTCGAACGGGTACACCGTGATTTTTGGCTTCCAATGCGATGGCTGGTCCGGCACCTGGGATTACACCGAAAATTCGGGCACGTCCGCAGCACCTATCGATCAATGGGTAAATTCAAGCGCCGGCTGCAATCCGCGAACGTGGGCTCAGAATATCTGGCATCACGTCCAGGTCAGCTATTCGCGCGATGGCTACGGCGATGTCACCTATCAATCGGTGTGGCTCGACGGAAACCAGCAACAGATCAACGCCACAGTGCCTTCCGCGTTCGCTTTGGGCTGGGCACCCACGCTTCTCACCAACTTTCAGGTGGACAGCATCGACCCCGGCTGGTCTTCCAGCACCGTCTATCTCGACAACCTCGCCATTTCACGCTGGTAAGCGGCCAAGTTGTTGCGGCTGCGGACTAATCGGTTCGAGTGATCCAGAAGCTGCAAGGCCAGACATTCTTTCCATCGAGAGAGGGCGCGAACAACTTCAGATCGGAAGGCATTCTGGTGAAACTGCCTTCCCACTCCGGGAAAGCTTCGCGCAACGCCTCGGGATGAAACTGCTGCATTGCGCTGCCCGCCCAAACGACCTTGAATGCCGAGTTGAATGAGAGGAATGCCTCGAGCATATACTGCTCACCCCAGAAACAGAGATTTCTCTTTACGAACTTCTCCGGGTAGTCGAGAGGGGAGAAGATGTCGTGGAAATGGATGAGCACGCCAGGCGCCAGTCTGGGCAAGATGCCAAGCAATTCGTACAGAACGTCGCTATCCATCGATACGACGTGGCTGGAATCGATGAACAGGATGTCGCCTGCCTTGAGCGAAAGAAATAAGTCGAAGGGCGCCTCCTGCACTTTAGCCGGAATCAGCTGCGTGAGGCCCGGGAGACCTTGCTTGAGATAGGAAGCGGGGTACGGTTCGACAGCGAACAGCTCACCAGGAAACCCTTCGGCAGCATTCTTGCGCATAGCTGCCGCGTTGACGAGCGTCGTGTTGCCGCTGCCGACCTCGATCACGCGCTGGGGCTTGCGCTGGCGGATGAAGGCATACGCGATTTCGGTATCAACGCGCTCGAAGAAACCGTTGTTGAAATGGAACTGGGGCCCATGTCCGTTGATGGGGACGGGCTTCTCGGAAAAACCACATTCCCTGATATAGGGGAGAAGCTCAGTGCGCAGGAGGTCGATTTGATCCTGGAGACGGAAATCAAACGCTGCGCAAGGACGACATGCGTGCCAGTCCTTGTTATCAAAGGACTTTATGCTGGGAACCGGAAAGTAGAAATGCTGAGGCGTGACGCTTACGCCGAGCCCATCCTGCACAAATTGAAACAACGTTGAGAGCGTCACCCTGACGCTCGGCTTACGCATGAGGCTAGTCACCGCAGGTACCTCGCCTAAAAAGAATGGAATGACGCAGACCCAGCTTGAGAGAGCCGAGTGGCCGCCCTATAGGTTAAGGTGCCGATTGCGAGGCAAAGGTTGTCAGCGAATGCAGATCCGGGCGGGCGTTGGTTAAGAGCTTGAGAAATCAAGACCAGAAGATGATGCGTTGGCCTCCTTTCGGGAGGCGCGAGGCTTTCCAAGCAGCAATCGGCGGAATGACCGACGGACCCGAGCCAATGATTACGGAAAAGGGATTACGCGAATGCGTGCCATCATACCGCTATCCTGATGCTCGCCGATGTGGCAGTGATAGATGAAATCGCCGGGCTCGGAGAAGGGAATTCTGACCACAACGGATGCAACCTTGCAGCGTCCACTTCGCCACGTCGCCACCGATCCATCGCAGGTGGCACCTCCGTTGGGGAGCGAGACGTTATCCATGAGCTTGCCCGCGTCGCCTTGAGGCGCATTCTGCGGTAGCACGTAGAACTTGGCCTGGTGAATGTGGAAGTTATGCGCCTCGCCAGATACATTCACCAATTCCCACTCTTCAATCACGGGTTTGTTGCCGGGGCCAAGCGGCAGACAAACGCTGACCAATGAGGGATCGAAGACCGCTATGTCTCGAAATGTACCCGGCACTGGGTTGTCGTTCTCATCGACTTCCTCCAACCCGAGTCCATATCCGTTCTTGTTCGAGGCAGGGACTCCGAAGAAGATGCGCCGCCGATGGTCCCTCGGCAGAACAGAGCACGCAGGCGGAGCTATCGAATTATGCAATTCACGAGGGTGCGTTGGCACGGTGGCCAACTGGTGACCATTCGGTCCCCCACTGTCAGTCAACATTGCCTCGGCAGTGGACCGGACCGAAACGGCCCGAATATGGAGCAGAACAGGGACAGTGGCCGGTTGCCCCGCAGCGATATTGGCGAGATTCACCTGAGGCCACCGGTCGCCCGCCGGGCCGGTAGAGACCATCTCTGTGAGCAAAGTCGCAGAATGCAATTGCGGGGCGACCCAGATCTCGGCGCGCGCGCCGGGGAACAACACGAGGTGCGTGGCGCAAACGGGCTGCGCAGAGAACGATCGCGCTTGAGCCTGCGCCGAATTCCCCGTCGAAGCTGGAGTCGATGATTTCATCGTCGCGCCCGGGCACGGGACGACGTCCACTGCGGTCCCTACGCCGACGGCTGTGGACCCGGCAGGAGGAGTCAATGAACCGCCGTCCAGCGAGACTACCTGAAAAGGGATTGCAGCGTTCGTCTGATCATCGCGCAGAAGCAGGTCGTAGGTACGGCTTGCCCCGGCATTCAGCAGGCGCCACAGTTCTCCCGATCCCGAAGGCGCCGGCAAATGGGGATAAACCTCCCCATTGACTGTGAAGAACCAGAGCCCGCCGGTATAGTCGGCGCCGGTGCTGCCGAGATGATGGATTCCGGGAAATGAATGTCCGGCCGGAAGTCGAAAATCACCGTCGCCACCTGAACTGTTCCGCCCCTGGCAGTAGCCATTTCGCTGCACATACGCCAGATCGATAGGCGCGCAAAACGCGGAGTCCTCCTGATCCACCACCTGGCCATTGCCCATCACCTGCATGTCTTTCAGAATGAAATATCGTTCCGGGATGTCAGCGCCGCCGGGCGCGGACGCATAGTCTGTGACACGGCCGATGGTGATCACTCCGGAAAGTCCCTCAGAGAGCTGATTAATGTTGAGCCCGTGAACATGGGGATGGAACCAGTAAATACCCGAAGAGTGATTCGGTGGAATGTAGATGTCATATTGAATTGGCTTATCGGTCGCCGTCTCGTCCGGCGATACCATCGGTGGCAGCTTGCCCGCGGGATATCCCAGGACAAAGACGTAGTCGCCGTAAGTCGGATCTTTCGCATCTGCCTTTCTCGGCTCAACAATCAGTCCATGGGTGTGAATGTTCACGGGGTTCGCATCCAGCATCCGGTTCATCATCGCGTCGCTTCCGTGGGCATAAATGGCATCGGCCGGCACGGGTGGCAATCGATTGATGAGCCGCATGCGCAGATGATCACCCGCATAGAGCTGCAGCCGGATGCCGCCGTAAGGGGCGAATGTCTGCGAGCCCGCGGGACAGTTGTCATTCCGCGCCACAGCTCTCAGGCAAATTTCAAAAACCCATGCCACGGGGCGCCGGTCGACGAGCGCGATTGTCGATGGTTCAGCGATCACCAGAAGATCCAGCAGGTGGTTCGAGCTGGTCAAGACTGGCGGCTCCGCTGGAGCCTGATCGATTGCATCTGGATCCGCATTGGCCGCCATTGTCCTGGCGAAGCCGCAACATCCGATGGATAGGAAACCCGCTACGGCCGCAACGGCACACTTCGACCTCATGTGGATAGAGTATATGGATGCAACAGCGCTGCAAGTGGTTGTCCAATTGGAATCGAGGCAGCGCCTTGCAGGTTCACGCGCATCAAAGAGATTGTTGAACAAACAAAGACGGTGAGCCGGTCAGCGAATGCAATTCAGAATTGCTGTACAAACGCCAGGGAATGACCCGCGCACGCGTGGTGCTCGTTCGCGGTGACAGTTCTCGTATACCGATTCTGCCGGGCTCCATCGCGTCTCGATGTTTTTTCAACAAGCTCTATTCCCCCTGGCCTCGAGATGAGGTTCGGAGTTGCCATGCGCAAAGCGAAGTTTGTTCTTCCTCTCGGCTCTCTCAGCCTCCTCGCACTTGCCTTTTCCGGCTGCGGAGCCCTTTCAACGAACGGGTACACAGGTGGCGGAGGCGGCGGAACAACAACGCCGACCCTGTCGACGTCGATCAATCACATCATCTTCATCGGGCAGGAGAATCGCTCGTTCGATCACTATTTCGGTGCTCTACGTCAATACTGGGCGCAGAATGGTTATCCAGACCAGTCGTTCGATGGGCTGCCGCAGTTCAACCCCACAACTGGAGCTGCGCCACTTGTCGGTCCGGCTCCGACGAACCCAGGCTGCAATGCGAACCAGCCACCGCCGGCCGACTGCGCGTATGACACGAGCAATCCCATTACTTCATACCATCTCGTCAGCCAATGTATCGAAAACCCGAGCCCAGCGTGGAACGAGGGACACGTCGATTGGGACTACAACGATCCCACGGGCCAAAGCACGGCCACGCTCAACGGATTCGTCTACTCTGCTGCGCACGATGCGCGCAACAACGATCCGCCGTACTACGACACCAACGGCCTGCGCGCCATGGGATACTACGACGGCACGGACCTGAATTACTACTACTGGATGGCGTCGAACTTTGGCACCTCGGACCGGTTCTTCAACCCAACCTTATCGCGCACCCAATCGAACCGCGAATACCTGGTAGCCGGGACGTCGGGTGGATATGTTTATCCCGAGGGAACCGATGCCAACGACTCATCGCAGCTCAAGCAGACGACGATTTTTCAGGAACTGCAGAGTGCGGGCATCAGCTGGAAGATTTACGTTGATCCCACCAATAGCGGCTGCGCCGGACCCCCGTATCAGGCGTCGTGCCTCATCCAGTTGAGCTACATCAACGACTTCACCTTTGCCCAAACCATCGTGTCGCAATATCCGAATAACATCGCACCGGTTTCGCAGTATTTCACCGATCTGCAGAATGGCACGCTGCCCCAGGTGGCGCAGTTCGAGCCCGCCACGGACGCGGGTTTTGATGAGCATCCCTCGGTTGACGATCCGTCGCCGTCCAATATTCAGTTGGGAGCTCAATACGTCGAGTCGCTCGTCAACGGGCTCATGCAGAGCCAGTACTGGAAGGACTCGGCCTTCATTCTTACGTATGACGAAAACGGAGGTCTCTACGATCATGTTTCGCCGCAGCCGGCGGTGAGCCCGGATGGCATCAAGCCGGTGGACATGTTGCCGGGCGATATCTGTACCACCACCACCGGGCCAACCTGCGATTTCGTCTACACCGGATACCGGGTTCCACTCATCGTGATTTCGCCCTACGCGAAAAAGAACTACGTGGACCACACCATTGCCGATACCACGGCGATCCTGAAGTTGATTGAGACGCGGTTCAATCTGCCGGCTCTCACCAAGCGCGACGCAGCGCAGCCGGATATGACGGAGTTCTTCAATTTCACCTCGCCGCCATGGATGACTCCGCCAACACCACCCGCACAAACGACCAGCGGTGCCTGTTATGTGAATCAATTGCCTTGATCGAGGGCTGGCGCATTGGGCTCCAGCCCCCAAAGCGCGCCGGTGTCCGTATCGAACCGATGACCCGTCTCATCGTCAACGCCGACGACTTTGGCCAAACCCCGGGAATTAACCGCGCCGTCCTCGAACTTCACAAGGCGGGCCTGCTCACCAGCGCCACGCTCATGGCTCGCGCCGCGGCCACCGATGAAGCCATCGAAATTGCGCGCGCCACGCCGACCCTCGGCGTCGGCTGCCACATCGTCCTCAGCGACGGCGAACCGGTTCTCCCGCCCGCTCAGATCCCTTCGCTGGTCGACCCATCCACCAATCTCTTTATCCCAAGGCTCACCGTGTTCCTTGGCCGCCTGATGACCGGCCGCATTCGAGCCGAAGAAATCGAGACCGAAGCCACAGCCCAGATCCCCTACCTGCAGTCACGCGGCCTTCACGTCACCCACGTCGACACTCATAAACACACGCACATGTTTCCCCGCGTGCTACGTCCCCTTCTGCGCGGAGCGCGCGCCTGTGGCATTCACTCAGTTCGCAATCCATTCGAGCCGTTCTGGGCCATTCGCGCCACCGCCAGCACCGGCTTCGTCCGCGCTGTGCAGGTCAGCAGTCTCCGCTGCCTCCACTTCAGCTGGCACCGCATCCTTGCCGGAGAAGGCTTCGCGACCACCGGCGGCACACTGGGCGTATCCGGCACAGGCGCGCTCGACATTGTGACTCTGCACCGTCTTCTCGATCGGGTTCCCGCCGGCACTTGGGAACTCGTAACGCACCCTGGCTATAATGACGCCGATCTCGCTCGCGTTCAGACTTGCCTCCGCGCCTCGCGCGATATCGAACGAAACGCCCTTCCAGTTCTGCGCGAATTCCCCGCCCTCCACCTCATCCCCTTCAGCGAACTCACACTGCAAAACTGATGCTGCCCCTGCAGCATTTCGGCTTCGCTATTTGCAGTATGCCTGTTCCCTGCAAACGAGGACTCCGGAAGCTGCACTCCATGCGGCCCAGTCGCTACCACGGCAATCACGCGCCCAGGAACAGCGCAATCGGTGCCGAGTCTGGATACCCGTGCACTCGCGGTCCAACCGGGCGCAAGTGACGATTGGCGCAAGTTAGGCGGCCAAGTCGTCGCGAGGTGAATTGGCGGGTACTTCCAATGGCTCCGGCGACGTGCTCTTCTCAAAGAAGTTCAGGCTGAGCTTAGCAGTTTCCCGAAAAGAAATGGGGCCAAGGACGGGACGTCCGTAAACGCCGCGAAGATCGTGCCAACGAATCTCAAACAACTCCAACAGTGTGGCACAGCCATCAACAATTGGGCGAAAATGAGAATTGCTGTAATCATGCACCAGGTGCAAATCGACTTCCTCAACGCGCAGACTGCGTGTGAGGGCGACGTGGATTAACTCGCTATCGTATCCCCAACCATCCAGATTCAGCAGCGGAAATATACGAGTGGCAGCGTCGAGCGTGAGCGTCTTCAAGCCACACTGTGTGTCTCTAAAAGGCAAAGCAAGGACGTGACTTGCGACCAAATTAAAGATCCGGCTCGCGACGCGGCGATGGAACGGCTGCGCGTAACGAGATTCGCAAGGGGCAAGCCATCGCGATCCGATGGCTATGTCCGCCCCATTTTTCAAGGCTACGAGAAGAGAGAGGACTTCGCGGACTGAGTCTTGCAGATCCGCATCGCAAAGAATGACAATTTCGCCGCTCGCGACGCTTACACCGTGACGGATAGCGGCCCCCTTGCCCCGGTGCGGAAGGCACGAAACGCAGACGCGGCAATGGGGAGCCTGAAATGCACGAGCGATGTCCGCGGTAGTGTCCGTTGATCCATCGTCAACAACGATGACCTCGCACTCGCCGAGAGAAGAAGCTGAAAGCTTGGCGATCGCATTCAGCGTCGGTGCAAGTCGAGTTGCTTCGTTGTAAGCGGGAATCACAAAGCTGAAACTATGTCGCGACATGGACACTCCTGGAAGTTGAACTTGGCAGATCTAGGGACTGGGAGATCGCCTGACTAGCCCGTCTTCCTTTTTCGTACCCGCTCGTGAAGTGCCATGACGGAAACCCCGCTACGCTGCAGTTGCCTCGCCTTCCGGCGCGGTGGGAAGTCGTTTTGCTTCGTCGAGCAAACGCTTGAATTCTGTTACATACGATGCGACGATGCGCGGCATTGTCGATTGCACGGCGACCTGATAGTTCTGCTCGGCCATGCGGGCCTGGCGGGCAGGGTCGTGAGCGAGCGCAATCAGGCATTTGGCCAGGTCGACCGAGTTGCCCGGCTTATACGTATCGATCGTGAGACCTTCCTCTTCCGCCAGGCGCACAAAATCCTCTACTTCGGCGGCCACTATCGGCAGGCCAAAGCGAGCCGCAATGTGGGCCACCCCGCTCGGTCCGCCGGAGGAAAGATATGGCATAACCGCAACATGTGCCGTGCGGAAGACTTCGTCGAGTTGGTCCTCATCCAAATACCCGAGAAACTTGACCTGGGGATGAGTGCCCCACTTCTCCTTAAGAGCAGCCAGATAGCCCGTGCGATTTGGATGATCGCATCCGGCAATGAGCAATGAAGCATTCGGTACTGCGGAAAGCACTGCGGAAAGGGCGTCGAGCGGCGTCTCGAGGCGCTTGTAGCGGCCCCACTTGCCGAAGGCCAGCATCCGGAATTCGCTTGGTGGACGCGATGCCAAATCCGGCGGATACGGCCTGCCGAGCGTTCCGTGCGGGCGAACGCCAATATTTTTGGCGCCGTACCCCTGTTGCAGCATGTGCTGGTAACGTTCCAGCAGCACAGACACGGAGTCGGCGCGCAGGAGCAACCGTGTCGCGAAGGAGCCGGCAAAGCGATAAACACGAGGAAAGGAAATGTCTGCGTGATGCAAGTCGCAGAGATCCATCAAGTGGTGTAACGTGACATGCGTCCTGAAACCGGCGGCACGCACAAGTTCGGGTATGCAGAGTCCTGCAAATGCAGCGACTGGGTTCGTGCCAAATGTCGAATACACCAGGTTGAACCAAACGATATCGGGCCGAATTTCGCGCACCGCAGTCAGAATACGCAGGGCATTGCTGACGGCACCCACGCGCCAACAGCGGCGAACCGTAAAGCCCGGCAATTCGAAGTGATCAGCCTGCTCAGGCGCATACACGTCACCGAGAATTGTGAAATCGATATTTTGACGACGGAGCTCATCGGCAAGATGAAAGCCGTATTCGCTGAGATGGTGCCGGCTGGGAGGAAACGTTGTAATGAGGCAAACTCGCATTTAAGTCCCCGCAGACGAAAAGTCCTTATCGGCCGGTCACCCGGGTGTAGAGCGTTTCAAAATAATCAATGAAATTCTGGTGGAACAATCCTTAACTAGCACGATGAGCTCAACTACTACTCTTGCCGTCAATTCATTACGATGCGTTGAAAAGTTAGGGGGGTTGTTCCGTTGCGGATAATTCAGGTGGCGGGGCTCCGATATCTGGAAGCTGTTCCACTGCATAGGCGTGGGATGCCAGGCTGCCGTCAAACAGAGCTTCGCTCGCGCAGCGCCTCCATCGAGAATCGCGGTCTGAGAGACTCCTTGCTACTGCGTAACAATCTCTTGCACTTGTTCAACTCGAACCAGCGAAGATAGTTGGATACGACCTGCGTTATGTTCATTTCGACTCCCGCGGTGAAATTTTGCTGTGCCATCGCGTGCTCGAGTTTGGGGGACCGTAGGACTGCCGCGAGCTGCTCGGCGAGATCGCTGGCATCGCCGACTTTATAAAACCGCATCGCCAGATCTTCGTTTTCCGCCATGGCCCGAAAATCAGGAATGCCTGCACTCACGATGGGGACCCCGAACTCACACGCCTGATGAGCCGGTCCGCTCGCTCCGGTTGCGGAGTCGTAGGGCAGCACTACGATGGATGCAGTTTGAAAAAGCTCCGGAACGGCTTCTTCGGGAACGTATCCGCGGAATTCGACTGGCAATTCTGGAGGCAGAGACGCTCGAATCGATTCCCAATACCCAGGCTTGGTGTAATGATTGGCGCCGGCAACGACCAATTTTGCGCGCGGCGCTTTCTTCAGAACCTGAGGGAAGGCCTGCATCAGGGTTTCGAGCCGCTTATAGGTGCCCCAGTGCCCGAAGGCCAAAATGCGTTGATCGGGATTACCGCGTTTCGAAAAGTCCGGCGGAGTGAGAACCGGCGCAAATGTTCCGTGAGTGCCCAATAGCACGTTTCGAGCGTGATATTTAGTCAACAAAGTCCGGTAGTAGCCGGGCAGCAGCACAGAAACCGAATTTGCGCGTAACAGCGTTTTGGTAGCCATTTCAGCGCCAACGCGGAAGAGGCGCTCACGGCGCACTCCCGTCGCGGAAAAGTCCACGTGCTCGATGAGATGGTGCAGGGTAACATGCGTGTAAAAGCCCGCGCCTCGAGTAAGCGCCGGGGCCGACAGACCCGCAAATGCGGTAACCGGCTTGTCCGGAGTCGCGAAGGTGGAAAAGACAAGGTGGTACCAGACGACATCGGGTTTCAATTTGCGGATGGTGTTCAACAGCCGAGCCGGATTCGACAAGCTCCCGAACTTCCAGCAACGAATGAGGTTAAATCCCGCTAGTTCCGGAAGCTGATTGGCCGCGATCGTCTTGCCATTCTCGTCGGTTACGAAGTCATAACTAGTCAGCTCGTCGGCGAGAATTGTCAGCTCCACATTGCGATGACGCTGGAGCTCGTTGGCAATGTAAAACGCATACTCGTTCAACTGGCGTCCGCTGGGGGGGAAGGTAGCAACTAGACAAATTTTCATGGTATATGCCTCTAAAAAATTGTGATCTCTGCGTAAGGTCTAAACGTCTGATTCTGCGCGCCCGGAAAATTAAAGAAAGTTTCCTGCTGAACGCCCGCTGAAAAGCGGATGGGATACTGCAGCGTGAGCGGCGTCGAATTGTCGTTGAAGTTGCGGCGTACCGGCCGCGAATAAGAGATGGAAGCCCCATTCTGTGTCGCGTCGTAAATGTGAAACCCTCTGACACTTGAATAGGCGGTTGAAAACTGCAGGTCCCAGTTGCGCCTGGGGATGAAGTCGACACTTCCTGCTGGGCGGAGACTCTGTGAAATACCCCAGTGCGATTGATAGATTCGCCACGAGCGTACGTCTTCGGCAAGGACTTTCACGTCAAGCCGCGGCGAGAACCTGTGTTCAAAACCGAGGTAAGAGGATGTGAAGTAATATTCGATGTACGCACTTTTAAACAACAGATCGTCGACTCCCCATCCGGTCAGCAGCGCTGTCTTCCCCCAAGGCGAACCCACGCGAAAGTCGAGCTTTGCGGCAAGTTCACGCGAGTACTGTCCGCTCTTGGTGAATGGGCCTGCTTCACGCATCAGAAACCCTGTGGCCGAGATTGCGTTAAAGAACGAGCTCGTCGACATGTAGCTGTATGCGCGAAAAAGATTCTGATCCATGTCGTACGGATCTTTGGAGTCGCGGCGTACGGTTTCCTGAACCCCAGTGTTGAATGTCATCACGTTATCACCGAGGTGAATCGTCGGGTTCAGCGAGAAATTGAACGTGGAGTCAGTGGTGTTGCGGTTGAGAACCGAGTTCGTCGCAGGCAACGAAATCAAACCCCGGGCATTGCGCACCTGAAAGAAACCGCCCGGCGCGAGTGCATTGACGACAGGAAAATGAAGATGGAATGCGTTGGCCCACATGGTTTGGATCGACGAGCGCGGCGGAGGCAGCTGGGCGGTATCGGAGCTTGGCACAGCAAATGTTGCGAGCGTTTTGGAGTCAAGGACGTAAACCGTCGAATCTTCGAAAATGGGCTCGACGGAGAAATCCGAGAGCACACTCAAATGCGGATTGACTCTCAGACCCTCGTTGGCCCCTGTTGCCAGCATCCCTTGTTCGGCGGTTTGGTCGTCGCCGGCTCCAGTGTTGGCCTGGGCAAAAGCGGTGAGCGCCTGTGGGTTCTGATGTTCCTGACTGTAGACGTTGGCTTCGGCCAACAGGTACTGATAGTTCTGTGCTTCGTCCGCCGGATCCGCGATAGCCGCCAGTTCGGCCTTGGCTTTGACTGTTTCGCCCAAGGCGAGATCGTCGTTGGCCAGAGCAATGCGCACCTCAGCGTCCGACGCACCTGTTGCCTTCGCGCGTGCAAGATAATCCTCCGACAGATCGTATTGATGCATGGAGCTGAACAGGTTTGCGGCTTCAACGTACTGAGGTCCGCTCGGGGGCACCGTATCTCCGGCCTCGGCTTCCATCCATCCCAAAGCGATCTGCCGTTCGGCATCGTCTTGATGTCCGCGCTGCGCCATAATCTCGGCAATGGCCAGCCGTACACTGATGCGATCACTGCCGGCTGCGACCAGTGCCTTCTGAAATCTGTCCATTGCGGCATTCTGATCGCCAAGCGTACTCAGAGCCTCGCCGGTTGAGATCAGGATTTCACTCGGTTCAGATCCGGGATCCTCCATCGGGTCGGGCCCCTTTTCGACCGCCCGCACTGGCTGTGACAGAGCATGCTGCTCCGCCAGGCGCACGTTCAGATACGTTTTCTCCCGGTCCTGAAGGCTTGCATAGGAGCGTGCGAGCCAGGCGTAGATCTGCGGATTATCGGGAGAGAACTTTTCCGCAACTTCCAATTCACCGATTGCGTCGTGGTATCGACGCTCTGCAAAGTACGTATTCCCCAAGCCGATGTGAAGCGCGCCGTCGTTCGGGGCAAACTTCAATGCCGCTTGATATTCGCGGGCGGCCATCGTGAGCATGTCCATACGCCCGTAGGCAGTGGCCCGGATTACATGCAAACCCAGTGAATCGCCGGATTCCCGTTCTGCCAAGTTGGCCTGCCTGAGGGCTGCATCCGGCTTACGCAATCCCAGATCCGCATAGGCGAGTCCCAGATGCGCCTCACCGTTGTTCGGCTCCAGCTTGATAGCGGCCTCAAAATCCGCCGCTGCAGGCTGGGACCGGCGAAGGTCGTTCTCCACATATCCGCGGTTGACATAGGCAGTCACTGCGTCGGGGTTCCGATGAATGGTTTCAGTAAAGTCGGCAACCGCCTGCTCGTTGAGTCCCCGCTTCTTATGAACGTAGCCGGCAAGCAGAGGAATATCCGCCTCTTTGGGCAAAACGTTCCAGTATTTCGATGTAAGGGCAAGTAGATCGTCGTCTTTTCTGAGAAGGAGCAGATCGTATCCCAGATAGACAACTACTTCGCGATCGTCGGGCAGCGCATGTATAGCTTTTTGAGCTACATCTTCCGATTCCTGGTACTTGCCTGAAAGGCGGAGATATCTCTCGGTTTCGCGCAAGACTTTAGGGTCGTCTTTCATGGATTCAGTGACCCGGCTCTGCCACTGGCCAGCCAGAGGAAGGTTATGCGCCTCAATTCCCGCGTTGATGCCTCCAGCCACAACCAGAGCATTTTGGGGGTCCAATTCATACCCTTTGCTATAAGAAGCCTGCGCTTTGGTGAATTCCCGGCGTGCCGTGAAGAGGTCGCCGAGGGCAAGATAGGCGACATGTGATGAAGGGTCGACCTTTGCCAAATGCTCAAAATCCCGTTCCGCTTCATCATCCTGACCAGCCGCGCGCAAAGCGTAACCCAAAGAGGTTAGCGCTAAACGATTGTCAGCATCGCCCGAGAGAACCTGCTTATAGACTGCAACTGCCTCATCGGTACGCCCGAGTTTCATCAGAATGTCGCCGTCAAGCTGTAAATTACCGCGATCGTTGTTGATTGCGAGAGCCTCTTTGACGTCGGCGAGCGCTCCCTCGGGGTCGCCGGCGGCGAGTTTGATAGACGATCGAAGGCGCAGAAACTCTTCTCTATCGGGGCCGGAACCATCTAAGGCGTTGATTTGAGCCTGTGCCGTCGCCAGCTGACTGCTCGCTTCTGCTTCGTCACCCAGGCTTCGATCGAGAGCCACCAGATCCATGTGCAGTTGGATGCCGTAAAGCCTCCCTTCAGCCGGATGCTCAGGCAAGTTCGCCAAAGCCGCCGCGTAATCCTGAAGCGCGTCGCGATCGCGGTCCTGCAACTGGGCAATCTCGCCCCTGAGTGCGTGCAGCCGGTAGTAGTTGGCATCGAGTACCGTGGCGCGCTTGAGGAACGAATTGGCTTCAGCAATGGAGCCGGTGACAATTTCAGCCTGCGCAGCCGACAGCTGCAGTGTCATGTCCTTCAGATCTTCGTTGGCTGCCCGCGCAAAGAACCTGGCTGACTCTGAGGGTTTGCCGTCGAGTTGATAGGTGTAAGCCAGCTCCGCGGTTACATCGGGTTTTGGATTTCGAATCGATTGCAGCACAGCGATCGCTTGAGCAAAGTTTCCGGTGTCGCGATAGAAGCCCGCCATGGCGCGTTGAATCTCGGGGTTGTTTGGCGCACGATGCTCAGCAAGCTCGAGATAGCGATTCGCCTGGTCTGTCTGCTTCGTCTGCTGGTAGGAGAGCGCCAGCAGCAACTCTGCCCGCGCGTCAGGATGGATTTTTTCCGCACGGTCGAGCCAATCGATTGCGCCAGCGTAGTCCTTCGATCGCATGGACATCTCTCCAAGCATCGTCAGATCGCCACTGCGGTCAGGGCTGGATGCAACCACCTGTTTGAGAATGCGCTCGGCCTCGTCAGTCCGCCCCGTCAATTGGTAAACCTGTGCCAGACCCGACTGACCATCGAGCGACGAGGGGTTGAGTTGAAGTCCATGAGAATACGCGTCCACCGCTTGTCGATAATCGCCATCGAGTCGCGCTGCATAGCCGAGCAAAAACCATAACTGCGGATCGTTGGGCGCGGCTTCGACAGCACGCTGCGCATATTCCCGCGCAAGCGCATGATTGCCGTGCTGCAGGGCCATTTCCGCGGCGCGGCCGAGGCGGGCGTTTTGAATATTCGAGCCCCATCCCAGGTTCTGGGTCTGCGCCGGCTTTTGGTTTTTCTGAGACGCGGGAGCATTCGGTGAGGGAGTTCCTGCGGAGGCACCTGGACCAACCTGATAGGTTTGCCCCCGAGCGACGCAGGCAAGTGCGGCGGAGACGCATACGAATGCGGCCTTAAAAAGTCCAAGTCTAGCAAGCAAGGCGAGTCACCACAGCCGAGAATTCAATTGCTCACTTTGATGCCAGCAAAATAGATGCTGTTGCCCTTTCTGCACCATCAGGCTTCGCTGCGACGCATACAAAGCCATGAAATAAAGCTGCATAGAAGCAACCTCAGCAACACTTTTGCTAATCGAAGAGGTTGAACGGACTTAGTTTCGAGACCTATCTCTTTCGAGATAAGGGTTTGCCGTGAAACACCTCGTCACGGCTTTGACTTAATGCCTTGCGTTAAACGTCCTTCGAGAGCCGATTGTGCAGAAATCTGAGCCGATTGAATGTTTGTCGCGGCCGATACCGCTCACCGTGGCCTTCATGGCTGCGTTGGCGGTTCATTTGCCGCTGCTCCTGATGAAGTTGCCGCTTCAGTCCTACGACACGAATTTCCATATCTTCTTTTCCTCGCATTATGTCCACCACTGGTTCGATCCTTGGAATACGAAATGGTTTGCGGGCTTTAGCCAAGCCACGTATCCTCCGATGCCGCATTACTGGATCGCATTGTTTTCGCGGGTCATGGGGTTGGAACTGGCCTACATGGCCGTGCAACTGGTTGCCATTTTGCTTCTCGTAGTGGGCGTTTACCGGTTTTCACTGCTATGGGTCAGCCCACGCGCAGCCTCGATTGCAGCGTTGGCAAGTGTCTTTCTCGGCTCTGAGAGTTTTCTGGTTTACAACGCCGGACAATTGCCGACCACGTTGGCTGCGGCGCTCTACCTGATCGCGCTGCCCTTTCTTTACGAATGGCTGCGATATGGCGATCGGCGGGCATTCATCAAGTCCACCGTGCTGTTCATTGCAGCGGCTGCCGGGCACCATCTGACGCTATTGTTCGGATCTTTTATTTTTGCGTTGCCGGTTGTGGCGCTGGCATTGCTTGACCGCCGGCGCGATGGCGAGGCGGTTTCAGTGGGGTCTATTCTCGGCCGCACAGTCGGGATCGTATTTGTAGTCAGCGTGGCGCTTGGGGTCGTGCTGCTTCCGTTCTGGCTTTCGCTGCTTCATCACCCAATCAACCAGACTGCGATCCCCCATGCCAGCCGGGCGAATTTCATTCTCAGTCCCCAGTGGGGCCTCAATTACTTCATCCTTCCCTACGGAGCTTTAATTCTGGCCATTCCGTTCATCTTCATCCGCGGCGCGAGCGTAGTTCGGCTTCGCCCGCTGCTGATTGGGTTCTGGCTGACTTTCGTCTTCGGCCTGGGAGGAACGACGCCACTGGGACACTGGCTGCTCGGACATGCGTTCGAGGTACTTACCATGGAGCGCTTCAGCTACTGGGCGGGGCTGCTCGCGCTTCCGTTTGTCGGATTGCTGACCATAGAGCTCGTCGACAGATACCGCTACTGGGCGGTCACTGCCCTCGCGATTCTGGCGGCATGGACCTGCGGAATGGGAGTGGCGTGGGGCACTTATCGAATCACGAATGCACGGGATGTCAACGTGGAGATCGTGGCGGATTGGCTGAATCGCGGCGGCCACGATCAATACCGGTACTTCACGCTGGGATTCGGAAATAGTATTTCGAAACTCGCGGTGCTGACGGATGCGAGCAGCGTCGATGGCGAGTGGTATACCGGGCGCCTGCTGCCGGAACTGACCCGCTACGGCGGCGCCTCGCTCACTCAGGCAAAGTACTTCGGCACAGGAGGTCTTGAATCTCTTCGCGCCATCATGAAGCATGCTGACAAATACGGCTTGAAATGGATTTTCTCGAACGATCCCTACTATGACCCACTCTTGTCCTTTGCGGGTTGGCGCCCCGTCGACTATCTCGACAACAAGACCATCACGGTATGGAGCAAAGATGGCGTGCCACCAGCCACGCCGGTGAACGTGGCGCAGAGACCTCCGCACTGGCAGGGCGTGATGTGGGGCACCTTGCCATTTGGAAGTAGCGTCCTGGCGATTCTGGTCTTCCTGATCCCGGAAAGAAGACGGCGGGAGATCGTGGCAGAAGATCCCGTTGCCGAAGACGAAGTTAGCACTCGGAGGGTGGCGTCGTGAAAAAGGGTGGATTCCTCGCGCTTTCCCTGGCTGTTGCGACTGTGCTTTTGATTGTGATCGGGTGTGTGTGGCCGGTGGAGGCCGCGAAGCCCTTCATCATCCAAAAAACTGTGCTTACTTCCTCTTCGACTCCCGAAGAGGCAGTCCAGAACCTGGGGCAGGATATCAAAGCCCACGACTTGCAAAAGGCCTATGACAGCTTCGCCAATAAAGCCCAGTTTACGGAGCAGGAATTTGAACTGGATCTGACCGGATACACAACGAATTTGCGTACCTATGCAACGCTGGATCACTTCAATGTGTGGCCGCTTCACGCATCGGCAGATGAGGCCGATGTCAAGCTGGAGCTGGATTGGGCCACGGTCGTTGGCACTGCAACGGACACCCGCGATTTGCAGGTAGTGAGAAATGGAGATCACTGGAATGTGAACTGGCCGTTCACCAAGCAGCCCACTGTTCCACCGCAGGTGATTCCCGTAAATTATCTTCGCTGGGATGTAATCTACCGCGGTTCGGACGACGACTGGGGAGCGCAGGATGTGGATGCGCCATCGGTCCGCATAGTCGACATGCATCCTGTGCAGCGTGCCGACGGCGTCCTGGTCATGGGAGAACTGTTGAACGATGACGTGGTGCCCGCGTACGTATCTGTGTCGGCGACCTTGCAGGCAAAGAACAAATCGGCGATTGCGACCGAAGGTTCCTTTGACATGATCTCCCACGTTCTATTGCCAAAACAGGTCACTCCATTTCTCATCCAGTTTCCCGACGCGCAGCTGTCTGAAGTTGAGAGCATCAACATGAAGCCTTTCGCAATTTTGGTGCCGGCGTCAGCCGATCCCGTCATCGAGATCGATAACCAAAAATTCAATCCAGCGCCAAATGCCTCATTGACTGGACAACTCGTCAATCAAAGCGGACAAGTGGTGAATGTAGCCCACGTCATCGGAACTCTTTACGACAAAACCGGACAGTTGGTATGGGTCGCGGACCAGTACGTGGACAGTGCGCTGTTGCCGCAGACCCCCGTTGCGTTTAATATTCCGATTCCCGAAGACGTCGCGAAAAGCGTCAGCACCGAGCGCACAGTTGTTGCGACCTTCAGCTTTGGGGGGGCGCTGTGAGACCGAAGCTCACATTCCTGGTCGGAAGCCTGATCCTGGCGGCGATGCGGACGGCGCACGCACAGGACGGAACCCTCAATGTGCCCAAGAGCATCGAAGCAGGAAGCGCGTTCTCAATTCAGAACGCTGGAAGCGGAGAAGCAACCTTGTACATTGTTGGTCCGGGCCAGGTGGTGAAGCGGACGGTGCAGTTGGGGACTTCAACGTACTTTCCTGCGGGATCGGTCTCGAATGCGGGCCATTACGTCGTCATCCTCACACAAGGCAGCGGCACGAGTACCGGATCATTCGATGTGACGCCGGTCAGCGCCCCCGCCAGCCTGAGCTTTTTTGCCAAACCGTCTCGCCTTCCCGTCGGTTTGCACGACGGCATTACTGGCGCGGTTTATGTTTTCGATGTCTATCACAACTTGATTGCCGCTCCAATCACCGTGTCCTTTGAATTATCAAGCCCGACCGGCGCCGTTCAAAAGCAACAAGTAAGTACCCGTGTCGGAGCCGCCTGGACAGAGATGGACTCGACGAGCCAGCAAGGCAGCAGCAAGTTCGTGGCGCTCGCCGGCGACGTATCCAGCGTTCGCATCATTAGCCAGGTGCCGGGTGATCCCTGCGATCTGAAGATCAGCGCCCAGCCTTCGGGGCAGGAACTCGATCTCCAGACCGCTCCGGTGCGCGACTGCAGCGGAAACGCGGTGCCGGATGGAACGATTGTTACGTTCACTGAGACCTACCCGGGCGGTCAATCCACGGTGGATGTACCTCTCAAGCGCGACATTGCAGAAGTTAAGATGCCCACCCACGACGGAGCAACCTTCACCGTCGCGAGTGGCATAGTTTTGGGCAATCAGATCCGGTGGGGGAAGTGACTATGCTGAGGCATTCCGCATTGGTATGCGCGAGCATCATCCTGGCGTCTGGCTTAGTTGCCGCCCAGCCTGAGGTTACTGTCGACACTTCCCAACTTAAGGGCCCGCGGGCTTTGGAAGATCAGACCAAAGCCGCTGCAATCCGCGATTATCTCGAGTCGTGGCAGGGAATGAACGAGGCGTTCGAGCAAGACCAGCCGAATCTTCTTGACGAGGACTTTATTGGCACGGCAAGGGAAAAGCTGGCGGATGCGATCGACGAACAGGCAAAGGCGGGAATCCAAACGCGTTATCAGGATCGCGCCCACCATATTCAGTTTCTTTTCTACTCACCCGAAGGGCTATCCATCGAGTTGATTGATGACGCTGAGTATGACGTGCAGGTTCTCGATCATGACAAGCCGGTATCAACCGTGCCGGCCAGCGCGCGCTACATCGTCGTTTTAACTCCCGCTGAAGTTCGATGGAAAGTCAGGGTCATGCAGGCAGATTCCAAATAGAACGTCGGTTAAGAGATCGATCGTCGCAGGATGGTAACTAAGAATAATCGGCTGGAGACAGTTCAGGCAAAGCACGAGAAATCTCCCTATACAGCCGAATCGAGGAGTTGAGAATGGTTTCCATAGTCGTACCCGTCTATAACGAAGAGAATCTCATCGTCCAGTTTCATGAGGCTGTATCCAGCGTCTTACAGGGCATCGTCGAAGCTTGGGAAGTTGTGTATGTCAACGATGGTTCGACCGATTCGACTCTCGAACTCTTGAAGAGCCTGCAGGCGCTCGATCCCCATGTCGTAGTGGTGGAGCTTTCTCGCAATTGGGGTCAGGTGGGCGCGATCTTCGCCGGCCTCCGCACCGCAAGAGGGCGGGCCGTGATCCTCATGGATGCCGATTTTCAGGATCCCCCGGAGGTTGTGCCGCAACTCATTGATGCGTGGCGAGGCGGTGCCGAGGTTGTGGTAGCTGTTCGCAGAAGCCGTCAGGAGAGGCGAAAGATTCTGGCACTGCTGTTCCCTCTCTTTTATCGGGTGTTGGGAGCCATCTCCGACTATCCGATGTCGCTCAATGCCGGCCTGTTTGGGCTTATGGATCGGAAAGCGGTTGACTCCATCCTTGAGATGGGGGAAATGAACCCCTACCTGCCTGGATTGCGCGCGTGGGTCGGATATCGCAACACCATCGTTTATTATGACCGCCAGGATCGGCTCAGCGGCGAAGGTAAACTGTCGTTCATCAGCCGGATCAAATACGCTACAGATGCGATTATGAGCTTCAGCTACAAACCGATTCGGCTCAGCTTCGTGCTAAGTAGCGTGGCAACCGGCGTGGCTTTCCTGCTGGGCCTGGGGGCGTTGATTTCTTCGAGTCCGATAAGGGCGGCAGCCCTGGGTGTCGAATGCGCAGTATTCCTGATGGGCGGCCTGTTGCTTTTAGCGGTAGGCGTGTTGGGCGAATATATGATCCGTGTATTTGATCAGGTACGTGCCCGTCCGCTCTCGCTCATCAGTCAAGTTCACCGCGCTCCTGCTGAATTGGCGGCTCAATCGGGCGCCATTTCCATCCAAAACGGGAGCTATGCAGTTCAGCCCGAGGCCTATTCAAATAAGGCAGATAGCTGCGCTGCATAGGGTCAATGCGCTGCGAGTGAAGCTTCGCTTATCCCGGGCAGGGATTGAAGGCTCCGCGAGGTGTTGGGCAAATCACTGGGCTGTTCCCAGAGAGCTGGGGCTCGAATTCTTTGCGCTATTCGTCGTGGCAGGGGCATTGCAGGTGGGAAGTCCTGGCTCGACCGCAGACCCCTCCTCATAGTCGTTCCATGTCTCAATCAACATGAACGGAATCGGTTGATCGGCTGGAAATACTCTGCGCCAGAAATTGAAAGTGTCTTGAAACGTCTGGCCGCAGCGCGCTGCAATTTGACGATTGAGCCCCCAGGAAGCCTTACTATCGTTGAACTTGGCCCATGCGCCGCCCACGATGATCTTGTCGGGATATTTATCGCGCATCGTCTGATAAAAACTGGTCAGGGAATCTTCCCCCCAATTGCCGCCATCCGCAGCCCAACCTTTGGGACCGATGTAGAACCAGGGATAAAAGCCGTCGAACGCATTGGCGTCCGGGCCGGCAGGCGCCTCATAAATAAGCAGCGGCGCAGGGTTCCAGGAGCTGACGGAGGCGCGAACCTTGCTCCAGTCGGTGTGCGACCCCTTCGGAAAAATGAGAATGACAGGACGGCCATCGTAAGTCAGGTAAGCCTCATGACCGGGTGAGCTGGGAGAAAGATAAGCGTCATGGAACATCTTGAAATCCGCGATCGCTTCATCTGTTGCTCCGACGGCCTCATTGGATTCGTCGTACATCATGGCGATGTGAAATTTGTTCTTGGCGGCCAACTTCTGCATCAGCGCGTAGCTCTGATCGATAAACGGCTCGCGGTCGCCATACCAATCCACGACGAATCCTGAGATTCCCATCGCCTGGGCGTGGCGAATCTGGTTTTTGATCACTGACGGATCATGGGAGTTGTAATTCACAGAGATATGGGCGGGATGGCCGAACCACGCCTCGTACACCGCAAGGACCTCAGGCGAATTGCCGACCGCCCGGTACTTCAGGGGTGCATTTTGCCCGGAGCCGGGGTTGGGACACCCGTGCAGTAAAAGAAGCAATAAAGTGGCGCCTATGCGATGCAACATGGTCTCAGTCGTTTAGAAGCACGGGACGACTACCGGGGTTGTCGTGAGCGCGGCACAAAGTTCCCTGGCTTGCCGCGTTGAGCAGCCAGAATATGCTTTTTGGCATCGGACTAGATATTACGGTGTGCCTGCTCGCTTCAATAATTCTTCTGGCGCGGCGAACGGGAGCGCCAGCAGCGCGGTAAATGGTTAATCTAAATGGCAAGAACATTACAGTCCCGAATTGTCTCGGGAACCATGGTATTGCTGACTGGCTCGGGCCTTGCGACCATCCTCAGCCTGGCCTACAACATTGTCATTGGCTGGTATCTGGGCCCTAAGAGTTTCGGCCATGCCACGGTCGTCTATTCGCTCCTGGTGCTTCTGTCCGCCGTCTCGTTCGCATTTCAGATCGTTGCTGCGAAGGTCGTGGCGCAGCAGCCATCCGCAGAGGCGAAGGCAGAGGCCTATCGATGCTTCCATCGCAGTGCGATCGGATGCGGGATCTCCGTCGCGCTGGTGCTGCTTCTCTTTCGGCAAGGAATCACGGATTATCTCAATCTGCCCGATTCCAGTCTGATCGCAATGCTTGCAGTTGCCGCCGGTTTCTATATCCCATTGGGAGCCCGCCGCGGTTACGACCAGGGCAGCTACAGATTCCATCGACTGGCCATGAGCCTAGTGATCGAAGGGGCAGTCCGTCTCGGAGGATCATACGGTCTTGTTGTGGCAGGGTACGGTGTGCAAGGTGTTGTAGCGGCAAATGCGGTGGCGATGGCTGTCTCCTATTTTGCCATGACACAACGGTTGCCGGCGCGGGCGCCAAATCCGCTTCGCTTTTGGGAGGGCACTCGCGAAATCGGCCAGGCATTGCTCTTCTACTCCGGCCAGATGATCATCAACAATTGCGACCTCGTGGTGGTGAAACACATCTTCCCAGCGCGGGAGGCTGGCCTTTACGCGGCTGTCGGACTTGTCGGCCGCGTCATATTCGTTCTCTCTGCAGCCGTCGTCAATTCCACATTCCCGATTGTGGCCGGCACTCGCGCCGAGGAGCGAAAAGATCTGCGCTTGATCGCCACGCCGCTTTTGCTGGTGCTGGGAATCGGCTCCCTCGTCGTTCTTGCCATGTGGATCGCGCCCCCCAGTCTGTGGACGACATTGCTCGGGCCAGGATTCCAAATCGCGGGCAAGTACGACGTTCCATACCTTTCAGCGCTCTATGCTCTTAAAACTGTCGTCTATTCAATCAGCGCGGTGGTCATCACCTTCGAGATGGCACACAAGATCGCGAACACGAGCTGGATTCAACTGTTCTTCAGCGGCATGTTGATTGCGGGAATCTACCAATTCCATTCGTCATTGCACCAGGTGATCCTGGTTCAATTGGCGGTGTTGTCGGCTCTTTTCGTTGTTGTGGCAATAACGTTTCTCATTGACGCTCTGGCCGCATCGAAAATCCTGCAGCCAGCGCCAAATTGCTGCCCGGTGAGCCTGCTGCGGCCGGTGACGGAAAATGAAGCGATTGCTGAATTCCTGAACAGCGATTTAAACCATCCCGACTTTCGCGACCTGGATAAGGCGCACGGACTCACACCCGAACCCAATCAGCGCCACGTGGATGCAATTGCAAAACGCCATGCGCTTCTGCTCGCCAAGCGCCGATCGCTCTGGGACGAACTCCCCAGTAAAACCGAATGGCATGAGGTGAAAGTCAATGAGGATGCCCTTGATCTCATCAGGGTGTTTCCACGGTCCGAATGGCGAAAGCTGGCACGGGGCAATTATTCAGTCGTCCGGGTCACCGAGGGTTTACGCACCCGCCAGCATACTCTTGACGATCGGTTTTTATCGAAGATTGCCACCCTCGGAGAGCAACTTGCGCAAGGAGATGGTGAATTCGGCACCGTGATCCTTCTCGGCATTAACGAGCATGGGCCTCTTACAGTTCTGGATGGCAATCATCGACTGGTAGCATCATTGCTATCTTCGCCAGCCGGACTTTCGAAACTTCGATTTATGTGCGGCTTTTCGCCGCGAATGACCGAATGCTGCTGGTACAAGACGAACCCAGCAACCTTGATGCGCTACGGGAAGCACATATTGGCGCGGGCGGTTCGCGATCCCAGGGCGGAACTTGAGCGCATCTTTGGCGATTACAGAGAACTGACAGAAAATTCCGTAGAACCTCGAAAGTTGGGAGGTGCGCCATCAGGCTCGCTGACCAGGTTAGCTGAGTCCAATGATGTTCAACCTTAACGGCGAGTTAGGAATAAGAGCTAGATAAACCAGGAGACCTAATATGGCGACGAGGCGATTAGTAACCATCGAGCAGCTTCCAGAAATTACGAGCGAGGACCAGGGACGGCGCTTCCTGGGCAAGATACAGGACCGCATGAGCGATAAGCGCCCAGGCCTCGTGCTCGACTGCTCCGCGCTTAGTCAAATGGACAAGCCGGTTCTTCACTTGCTTCTGTCCTGCCTGGAAGAAGCCATGAAACGTAATGGGGATGCCAGGCTCGCAGCAGTATCTCCGTCGGCGCAAGCAATGCTTAAGTTGATTGGAGCGGACCGCCTGTTTCAGATCTTCGCTTCGAGTACCGACGCGGTAAACAGCTTTCATCAGCACTCCGCCGGCTTGGGCGCGATCGAGTATTCACAAGACGAGGAAGGTCAGGTTTCTGAAAATGCGGCCTGAAGCATGATCGTCGCCCTCCTAAGGCAGAAAGTGGTATGGATTCGGAAATGAGCATGAGAATCGCTGGATGGCTGACAGAGAGATTGATCGGTGGTTGTCTAGTGCTGATCCTGACCGCGCCAACTGCCAAAGCAGCCGCAACGCCCTGGCGAGACGCAGCTCCCGCGTGGCAGGAGCAGAGTGCACCTTCCAGTGGGGCGCAGGAAGCCGGAGCCGACAGCGGGAACGGCAAGCCGATAGCGGATTCCGCGCAATCTGATGCAAAGCTCCCTGATGCGCCGGAAGTTGCACAATCGTCCAGCACCGGCTCGAACGGATCAAACGGAAGTTCGCAGTCCAATCAGGATCAACAACAGAATGGCGCTGCGCAACCCGTCGGCACGGCTGCGGCCCCAGCAGTGAAGGGCACGGGAGTTTCAGGATCACGAGTGAGCGGGGCGGCGATCGCGCCGGCAAAGCAGCGGCGCGTGCACACCTTTCTGATCAGCGTAGCCGTGGTGGTGGCGGCTTGCGTCGCCGTTGGAACAGTGGTGGCGCTGACGCATGCGACCCCCAGCCAGCCGCGTTGATAAAACCACTCAATGGTTGTGAAATTTTAACGGTGACTGACGATGCGCGCAGACCAGGGAAATAAGCGACCCAAATTCGTAAGCTTTTCCGGGATTGACGGCGCCGGCAAGAGCACACAAATCCGGCGATTCTGCGCCAAGATCGAGCGAGCCGGCCTGCGCTACTCCCTGGTCAGCTTTTGGGACGATGTGGTGCGGTTCAAAGGGCTTCGCGAAGGGGCTGCGCACTTGATCTTCAAGGGAGATCGAGGCGTTGGAACTCCATCGGCGCCGATCAGTCGGCGAGACAAGAATGTCCGCTCATGGATGATGACGGTGGTACGCCTTTGCATCTACATGGCTGACGCTGTTTCAACTCGTTCCTTGATGAAAAGAGCTCTACGGTCTGACGCCGATGTAGTCATCTTCGACCGGTTTATTTACGACGAGCTGGCGAATCTGAATCTGGAGAATGCAACCATGCGCGCGTACGCACGCGTGATCATCAGGTTCGTTCCCCAACCTGATATCAGTTTCCTGCTCGACGCCGATCCGGTGGAGGCGCGCGCGCGTAAGCCCGAATACCCGCTTGAATTCCTCCGATTTAGCCGGAGGTCGTATTTTGCACTAAACGACCTTATCGGCTGCGTGACGATCGTTGCGCCATTGCCGGTACGCGAGGTCGAGAGAGAGGTTCTGGGCCGCGCAGAAGCGGCGCTTTCCGTTGCGCTGACTCGAGAGACGAGGGGCACAAGCGAGCATCTCATGGAGAGTGCATTCAGATGAGGGCACGAATATGAATATGAGATTTGCCAAGTCGAGAAGGATCATGGGGTTCCTGGTTTTCGCCTGCGCGGGAATGCCGGCTGCCGTTGCGCAGGCAGCTTCCTGTGCAACGCAATCGCAAATGACGCCGGCTCAGCGTGATGAGCTGGCGAGCGCGGCCCGGACCCTGGTTTGGCAGGTACAGACAGATAACACTCAAGTTCTTCACAGCGATGTGACTCCAGCGCTGGCTGCAAACTTCGACGGAATCATCAGTTCGGTGAGCCAACTGCAACCCCTTGTACAGGCTTCGGCGATTACCGTGGACTCCCTTTTCCTGCTCGACGCAACGGACAATTCCGCGGGCACGACGTCGGCAGGCGCAACACAAGTCGATTTTTATTGCGGATCGCCTGTCGTGGTACTGAGTTTTCCCGCCCTGCCTGCCGGCACCTACGCATTGGCCATTGTTCACGCGACAGGCGTACCGCGTCCACAGCAGATTTCTCTCATCCTATCGAAGTCCGCTGATGGCCGCTGGCTGCTCGCGGGCCTATTCGTCAGGCCGATGACGGAGGGAGGTCACGACGGCCTGTGGTACTGGGTGACGGCGCGCAAATACGCGCAGACAAAGATGAACTGGAATGCATGGCTTTACTATCGCATCGCAACCAACCTCCTCGATCCTCTCGATTTCCTGTCGAGTCCAAACCTCGAAAAGCTGCAGCGCGAAGCTGATCAGATTCGACCAACCGATTTACCGGGGAAGGCGGCGATGACGTTTTATGCGCAAGGCGAGTTGATCACAGCGACTGCGATTGACACTTCGACCGCGCTGGGAGGGCTCGACCTGGATTTTCATTACACGCCTGACGGGGCCCAGGCAATGCAGTTGCGCGATCCGATTGCCGCGCGGAGACAGGTGACCGCGGTCATGTCGACACTCTTGAAGATGCACCCTGAGTTGCAGGGAGCGTTCCACGGCATCTGGGTGCACGCGGATCAGGGAACGTCCACGCTCTTCGCTTTGGAGCTACCGATGGACCAGATCGCCGCGTTAGCGACTCCGGCGGCTCCTGCATACACGGTCTCGCCGTAACGTTCGATCGGAGTGAGAGTAGCTGTGTATCGTTTGGCTCTGCGAAAGGTCGCCGCACCTGACAAGTTGACTGCTAATGGCCCGGCTGGTGGGGTTGCGCCTGCACCGGCGCATGAGCCGAGCTTGCCTGGACAAATGGGCTCCGCCATGCCAGCGCAAACACCAATGCAATCACGAGCAGGCAAGAGACGTAAGTGAAATCACGCATCATCGATCGCATGGAATGCACCTCTACACTTTGTTAATTGTTGATCGCCGCCGAACCGCATCGAGCCTTCTTTGCTCGCCGTCCACTTACGTTGCAAAGTGATTTGGATGAGCGAGAAGGCTGCCGAGATGCCTACGTTGACCGAGGTGCGCTAAGCCAACCAATTCTTCGTTGAGGGCTTCTAAACCTGCGATAGAGCAAGTGCGTGTGAACATTACCCGTAAGAAGTCCGCTCGCATTTTAAAGAAGTGCAACGTTCATAAATTCAATCTCATCAAGTCAAGTCGGACCCTATGTGAAGGCGCGAGCGCGCTCCCTGACACGCTTGGAGCAAAAGCATTGAGTTGACGGTTCGACTTTCATAGCGTTGGAAACCATTTTGACCGAGCTAACTATCTCGGAGGTCGCAGAACAGTGGTGGGGGAGTGAGTCATATGGCCGATATCGATGTTGTGATTGCGGACGATCAGCCGCTTTCGCTTATTGGAATGCGGAGTGCGGTTGCCGATCAGTGTGACATTAGGATTCTTGCCGAATGCCAGAATCCACGGCACCTTGTGGAAGCCGTTCGCTGTCACCCTCCGGATGTGCTGCTGGTGAACGCGGAAATTCTGCACGATGAGTTCGGAACTCTCAAGCAACTTGTTGCGCAGTTTAAGAAGACACGCGTGATCGTCGTGACGAGCCACAAGGAGCGTGCATTTCTTGACGGCGCGATCCGATGCGGAGCCAAGGGAGTCATTCTTACGGATTGTCCAGTTGAGGAGATCCCTACCGCGATCAGAAAGGTGACAAGCGGAGGTGTTTGGCTTGAGCAGGCCGCTGCCTAACATTTAAGCGAGCGGGCGTTCAGCAAGGGGGAGAGCCGCTGGATCCGACGAGCGATCAAGTGGTGCAGTTGAACCATGAAACCGCGCTATCGCCGCCTTCACAGGCGAATCTCATTGCGGGAAAGCTCCAGATCAAGCTGACACCAAACGAGCTTGCTTTGATCACAGTGCAGCCGTAGCGCCGCGCGAGACTTCGAGTAGGTTGACCTTCGCAGGGAAATGAATCGGAGCCAGATTCTTCAACCGGGCGTTGAGAACGGCATTGTTGACAGGAATCTCCTGCAGCAACATCTCCGTGGCCTGGATCATGGGGTGCGCGTGGAACCATTGCTGGACAACGTTGTTCCGCAATGAATTGGCGATCGCCAGCAATGACATGCCCAAGTGATGAGCCATCCACTCCCGCACCATAACCGGTTTGCGCGAAGAGACCGAGTAGTCGGCTGCCTCATAAAAACCATAAGGACCCACCCAGCCTTCGGAATCCATGTAGCGAAGGTTGCGCAGAGCTTGCGGTGGATCGACTGCGAGCGCGAGAAAAGTGGAATATGGGGAAATGACGGGTCCCGCCGCCGCTTCAGGCCACAGGGAGACGCTGGGCAGGCCGTAGGCAAAATAGTGGTAATCGCCGCGGTCGTTCTTCTTTGAAGATGCCGACTCCGAGATGCCCCAGGGAATGCCGAGCGAGCGGCCGAAGGCGCGTTGTACGTAGACAACGGCATCCTGCGTGCGCGCGATCAGTGTCCCGGGATAGCTGCGCATCCACAATGCGGGCATCAGGTATTCAAACATCGTTCCGGACCAGGAAAGAAGAAGAAAGCGACCATTGGCGCGAGCATGGTCGCGGCCAAGCTTGGCCCAACTCTGTTGGAGAAGATCATCGCGGGCGATGGCGAGGAATGTGGCGATTCGCGCCTCGGAGGCAATTAAGTCGTAACAGGCTTCATGGCGCTTCTTCTCGCCCATTTCATAGCCAATAGAGAGGATCTGACGATAGGGATCGACGAGAAAACCAAACTCCGTCTCCTGCGCAAGCCGTTCCGCAGTGCGCTCAATATTGAGCAGATCCGCGGACAGACCGCGCAGATCAGGCAGAGAAGTTGAAAGTAACTCGCTCAATCGCGCGGCGAGCGGCTGAAGCGAAGGATCGCGGGGAATCGCGATGCGCGTACTGTTCAAAATGGATTGCAATTCATCGGCGAAGCTCAAGGCGTAAGCCGGGGTGAGTTCCTGCGGTTTGTCGCCATGGCCCAGCTGAAGGAGCAGACGCAACGGAGCAAATTCGGGGAGCAACCAGGGGAGATACCTGTAGAACAGAGCAAGAACAGCATCGACACGGTTCAGGGCCTCTTCAATCCACCAGGGGTCGCGATGCTGCTCGCGCGCGGCTGCGGCTCCCGCGGCCAGCGCGGCTTGTGCAACCGGGAGCCAGGCAATCCACTCCGCGATTCCGGCAGAGGCTCCAGGCGCCTTGATCCGCGAGAGAGTGTCGGTTAGATACTTCGCTTTCCGCAAAACACAAAGGTACGCGCGCAGTCCGGCGAAGATCTCGGCGCGGAGCAAAGGCTTGTTGACCAGCCCGCGTGTGCCTGCATGGAGGGTAAAAAGCGAGGCCACAAGATTGCCGCTGTCGACGGAGGAGACAAAGGGAGCTTTGTCGAGCGGGCATAACGTTTCGGTATCGTACCAGTTGTAGAGATGCCCGCGGAATTTCTCCATGCGCTCGATAGTTCGAAGTGTGCTGCCAGTGAGAGCGGCGAATTCCGGAACGGTCAGGAATCCAAGCTCGCATGCAACCTGGCGTGCATTGAGCAGCAAGCCGATATTGGTGGGCGAAACGCGCGGCGCTTCACGGCAACCTTTCTCCATCACATTGTCGGGAATCAGAAAATTGTGGCGTTCGACTCCAAATTCGCGGAAGTAGCGCCAGATACGGAGCGCGTGCACGAGCAGGAACTCGCGGTCCTTCCTGTCGATGGGACGCTGGCCGCGCGGCGGGCGATTGAGCCAAATGGTAATGGGATCGGCCAGCGCCCATAACAAGAGGATAGGCGCGGCGCAAAAAACAGCCCAACGTTGTGCCGCGAACATCCAGATGAACGCGCCCAGACTTATCGCCACGAGCGGAGTGGAGGCAAGATACCAGTCAACAGGCGGGCGCGCCGACGACTGCAATTCGAATTGAGCGGCGCTTTCCCATTCCAGCAGGCGCTCGCCCGTTATGAATCGCCGAACCAGGGAGCGAACGATGGCATCAAAGGCGAGCAAAGTTTCGTGAGGAAGAAAGACCAGGCGGACCAGAACCACGAGCGCCGCGTGCCGAAAATGCGAAATTGTATCCCTGGCCTGTCCCTTGCGGCCCTCGATGAACGCCCGGGCAAGCGCAAACGCAAGTTGAGCGACGGCAGGAAAGAACAGCAGGAGCAGCGCAACGATGGTCCAATAAAGCGGTCCTCCCGGTAGGCGAAGCCAGCCTGCGATAAAAAGAACGAAGAAGGATGGTTCGACCAGCGAACGGCGCAGGTTGTCAAAGATTTGCCAGCGCGAGATGCCGGAAATGGGATTGGCAACCCAGCCGGCCGACTCGTTCGGCACGCGTGAAAACATCCACTGGGCGATTTGCCAATCGCCGCGGACCCAGCGGTGTTTGCGGCGCATGTAAGCGCTGGTGTGCGAGGGGTAGTCTTCGACAAGCTCGACGTCGGTGGCAAGTCCCGCGCGCGCGTATGCGCCCTCGATCAGGTCATGGCTAAGGATGGCGTTGCAGGGAAACCTGTGCTTGAGCACCTCATGGAGCGTTCCAACTTCATAGATCCCTTTGCCGGTGAATATGCCTTCGCCAAAAAGGTCTTGATAGGCGTCGGAGATGGCGCGGGTATAAATATCGAGGCCACCTTGGCCCGAGTAAACTGCCGCGAGCCGTGACCGCGCCGCCGATCGGACGGCAACGGCGATGCGCGGCTGCACGATCCCAAAGCCCGCCGTCACGATGCCGCGCTTTGGGTCGACGATGGCTTGATTGAGGGGGTGCGCAATTGCGCCAATCAGGCGTGCCGCCGCCCCGCGAGGAAGCTGCGTGTCGCTGTCGAGTGTGAGGACATAGCGAATGCCGTGAAGTGCCGCAAGAGGGCCAATCTTGATGGGGAATGCGTCGAACGTACCCGCGAGAAGCTTGTTCAGGTCGATGAGTTTGCCGCGCTTACGCTCCCAACCCATCCATACACCCTGTCGCATGTTGTAAAAGCGATGTCGATGCAGCAAAAGGAAAACGCCATCACTGGGCGATTGATACTTTTCGTTCAGCTCCAGTATGAGCTGCGATGCGCGTTCGACAAGCGGATCAAAGTCCATTTGGCGCGGCTTGCTTACGGAATCGGGCAGGTCGGTAAGCAGTGCGAAGTGAAGGTTGTGATCACGATTGCCCAGAAAGCGCACCTCAAGGTCGTTTACAAGCTTGCGCACCTGCTTCTCATTGATCAGTAGCGCGGGAACGACTACGAGAGTGGCGTAATCGCGTGGAATACCCGTGCTGAACTCCAGTTTCGGCAGCGGCTCGGGATCGAAAAATGCGGTGATTGCGCTGTTAACCAGGTCCACGGCATCCTGCGTCGCGGGGAGCAGGAGGAAAAGAACGATGAATGCCAAGCCGAGGAAGCCGGAGACGGCGGGCAGAACCGGAAACAGAGCGGCAGCGATGAACAGCAATGTGGAAAGCTGAACGCCGCTGAGGAAACAATCTTCGCCGTTTGCACGCACGAATGCGCGCACGCGCCACGCGAAACATGGGTGAAAGCCGATACGGGAAGCGAGCTGGGAAAACCCATTGCCAATAAGGTAGTAGCCGACGTGTGCGCGGCTGAAGTGTAAGCGCGGATTCGCGGATTCCGTCTCGTTTCCCTCGCGGGCGAGCTCGAGTGCAGCCTGCGCCACTTGCGATTCGCTGCGATCGGACCGGCGGGCAACAAACGCGATTCGCTTGCGATAGAGTTCGCGGGTCTCAAAGTCCAACTGCTCAAAGACATTTGCGGGATCCTGGCGGAGGAGTGCGTCGAAGACGATGAGCGGCTCAATGAGATAGACCCAGTCGGCATTGCTGATGGATTGGAGGCTTTTGATGTGAGCCAGCAGTCGAGGAACGGACACCTTGCCGTGAGGGCGGAGCACCTCCCGTGCCTCTCCGAGGATCAACTCGAGCAAGGCGAATTTTAGAAAGGTGCCGACACTCCACAATTCATCTACGTTCAGTGGTTCATGCGCCTGGACCGCCTGCATAAAGGCGTGGAAGGTTGGCGCCGAGAATGTTCCATCGACGGCATCGAGGTACACCCGAGCGACTGCTGCCACGCGGGGCTCTTCTTGCCGCGGGCCGAGAGCAAGGCGCGGAAGTTGGGCCAATTCCCGGCGCTTATCGGAGACGTCAGTTATCGCAGACCGGAACATGCGATGACCCGCGGCAAGCTCAAGGAGCGCGGACCGCCGCGCCGCTAACTGCGGATCGTTCGGCATTTCCCCCAGTGATTGACGAGCCAGTTTAGCTTCCACTTGCTTGAGCGCCTGGCGAGCGGCATGGACGCGTTTTTGAAAGTATCGGTCTGCCCGAGGCTGAGGAATCACTTCCCATGCAACAGCCTGATCGGCCGCACTGCGGAGGCGATTCACGGTCTCGCTGTCGAGCCCCTGCTGTATCTCGGAGATAGACGCTATCTTGCTCATCAATTCCTCAACGGTAACTTGCGGCTTGCATTTCAAACATGTTTGCGTAGCGGCCGCCAAGCGCCACAAGCTGCTCGTGGCTCCCTTCTTCCACCAGACGGCCCTCTTCGAGGACGACAATGCTGTCAGCCATGCGCACGGTTGAAAAACGGTGCGAGATCAGGAGCGCCATTTTGCCGGAGGTGAGCTCAGCGAACCGTTCGAAGACCTCGAACTCACTGCGCGCATCGAGCGAAGCGGTGGGTTCATCGAGAATGAGGAGTTGCGCATCGCGAAGGTAGGCGCGCGCCAATGCGAACTTTTGCCATTCGCCGCCGGAGAGATCGACACCGCCTTCGAAGCGCCGTCCCAGCATCTGATCGTAGCCGCCGGGAAGTTTCGCGACGACCTCGCTGGCGAGGCTTTTCTCGGCTGCATAGTCGATCTCTTCCATCGCATGTTCCAATTCGACGCGGCCCATCGCGATATTCTCGCGGGCGGTCATTTCGTAACGCATGAAGTCTTGAAAAATTACCCCAATCTCGGCATGCAGATCGGGCAGATCGTATTCACGAAGGTCGATGCCGTCGAGCAGGATGCGACCTTCGGTGGGATCGTAGAGCCTCGTGATCAGCTTGACGACGGTCGTTTTGCCCTGGCCGTTCTCGCCTATCAAGGCCACGCGCTGATCGGGCCGAAGGGTGAAATTGAATCGGTCGAGAACGCGGTGACTTGTCCCCGGATAGGCAAAGGACACGTCCTGAAACTCAAACCCAAGCATCACCGGGCGCGGCACCGACAGTCCGCCAGGGCGCGATTTAACAGCGGGTTCCATGGCGAAGAACGCCAGCAAATCGGTCAGGAAGAGAGCCTGGTCGGCCACGCCTGAAGCCGTCGAGAAAGCCTGCTGGATGTTGCTCATCGCCTGCATGATGGCCGCCGTGATCAGCGTCAGATCGCCGACGGTGTAGTGTCCCTGAATGGTGCGCAAAATGCTGAAGGCGTAGGCTGCGTAGTATCCAACCTGGCCTAGGAGGGAAAGCAGGCCGCCCCAGAACAGGCGGCGGCGATTCAAGCTCACATTCTCGTCGTAGATTTTTTGTGAAAGCGCAGTGAAGCGTCCGGTCAAATAGCCGCTCAGGTTGAAGAGCTTGAGCTCTTTGGCTGCTTCCTTGCTGCCGCCAACCTGGCGCAAGTAGTCCATCTGGCGACGAATCGGCGTCTGTCGGAAGTTCTTGGCATAGGTGAGGAAGGCGAAGTGGCTCTCACCAAGAAATGCAGGAACGATTCCGACAATGAGCAGCAGCAAGAGGAAGGGAGAATAAAAAATGAGCACGGCGGAAAAGGCAATCGCCGCCACTGACTGCTGAATCAGGCGGCCCATCTGCTGGATCATCGCCAGCCTGTCAGTCGCCTGGACGCGCGCTCGCTCAAGGCGGTCGTAGAATACGGGATCCTCGTAGACAGTAACGTCAAGTGCAGCGGCTTTGCGCATGACTTCAACGCTGACATGGTGCGTGTACCGGTCGGCGAGCAGGTTGTCAAAGTAGTCGACGGCTCGAGAAAGGACACCCATGAGGACTGCCAGCCCCATTTCCGCAGCAACGAGCCACCAAAAAACGTATGGAAGCGGCTGATGAAAGCGGATGCGGTTCACGCCGTCGATGATGTAGCGGACAATGATCCCAATGGCGACGGGCAGAAAGGCTACAACGATGCGGATGGAAATATTCCAGAAAACGACCGCCGGCCCCGATTCCCAAACAAAATGAAGCACGGGCGGAATGTTCTTGAGCGCAGCGACACGATCGGACCATGCGCCATGGTTTGTTTGCGGCGGGGCGCCGCCGAGTGATGATGAATCGGCCAGGGGCTTTTCGAATTGAGTTTGTGCGGGCATCGTACGCATCTTGGTGTCACTGCCTGACGCGGACATTGGCCACAGGCGGAACAGACTTTGTCTTCGTGAACCAAGGTGCTGACGGCAAAGAAGTCTTATGACGGTCCGTCGGAGGCGGTGTCACAGTTTTCTATGGCTAATATGATGCAATGCCGCCGCGAGGCGTTGTTTCTCAGGACCAGTTTTGCCCGAATCGGTATTCGCGCCGCGATCATGCCAGCCTCACCCGCGAAGCGAGCTTCGAGGCGACACGCGGAGCTATCATTCAAATGGCATCGGCCCCGGTTGGTAGGGCTTGAATCCGGCTTTCTCCATGCCTCGCTGCGCCTCCGGGTTTTTCATAAACGTGTCCCATACAAAGTCCGAGCGGAGGTTCTCGGCCATCAGCATCGTAATTCCCGTGTCAATGCCGATCACGTCGGGGTCGTACCAGCCTGTCAAGGGATTGAAGGCGTCGACGAAGCCGTATCGGCACCAGGCTTTCGGATAGCGGTCGCGCATGCTGCGAAGAACCCGCATGGTTGCGATGGGCAGAAACGGCAAGGAGCCGCCCGCAGCGGCCGGTACCACTGTGCCGTCGATCGGCCCCATCGCGGGTGGACCGCCCCAGACCACATAACCGTGCACAGAATCGGACGCGGTGATGCCCCAAAGAGCGTCGCTATAGTCAGAGAACTGCGAGTGCAGCTCTACGCAAAAACGCCGATGCACTTCAGTAGCAGTGACGGAGTTTTCAAAATAGTCGGCAAAGCGGTCGCGCTTGCCGCGAAAGTCGAACCAGGCCTGAGAATACTGGTGAACGAAAAGCGGGGCGAAAGATCCGATGTAGCGCAACCCGTCGTATTCAAAGATCGTCCGCTTCCACGCCATCCATGCATCGCTGTTGAGGGGATAGGACTGAGAGCCCATGCCGAGGAGATACATCATCATCAACTCGCTGTAGAGGTCCCACCGCGACGGGATGAATCCTAATTCCGGCGTCCACCCCATGGACAGAAGGCTCGTGTCCTCGGAAAGCCAATTCCATTGCACGCGATCGAAGATGGCATGAGCGAGATCGTCGATATCCTTGTCCTGAAAATACTGCAGGCATGTGAGCACACCACAAAGCAGGATGGCGGTATCAACCGACGAAACTTCCGAATCCCAGATGCGCTCGCCGGTATTCATATTGGCGAAGTGGAAAAAGAAGCCGCGATGGGTGGGGAGCTTGTGCCACAGAAACGACAGCGTCTGAACCACTCGCAGCCGAGCCATGGGATAGCTTACGAAACCGCGTTTCTCGCCGATGCAGATGGCGGTAAGACCAAATCCGGTGGAAGCGATGCTGGCGCTGAGACTCTTGTCATTCACCTGGACATTGCATCGGTCCTTAATCAGCCCGGTCTGAGGATTCGCCTGCTCCCAGAAGAAGAGGAAGTTAGCGTGCTCAAGCTGGTCGAGGAATTGATCGTCGGCCGCAGAGATGAGGCCTATAGTAGATGGGGGCCCTTGATGCGTATCTTGTTGCTGGATTTGGTGTTGCGTGCCACTCTGGCCGGCAGAAGCCAGAGCAATAACGCGCGAGAGAGGCAGGCCGAGTGAAATCGACGACAACTGGCGCAGCAATCTCCGGCGGGAGTTTGAGCATTCTTCGAGAGCGATGGCCTTTTTAATAGCTGCCTGATTCATCGTTTCGATTTCGATGCAGCAAATTGCGAGGCCCGGAGCGTCTATTCCCAATAGGCGAGCATCGTACCGGACAGCCATAAGTTGGATGCACGCATGGGCCTGAAGGTAATCATAGAAGGGAGCGCTACGCGGATCCATTGCGTCCCCTGAAGCGGAGAGAAGGCAATCGATGTCCCGAAAATCCATTGCAATATGGATTGCCATCGCTGCAGGCGTGGTTGCAGTGCTTATCGGGCTTGGGGTCCGTCATTGGAAGCCGCGCTGGTCGATCATCCAGGGTGCGGTGATTCGCCGCGATACCGACCCGCGCAAACAGTCGCCGATTGCAGGCGTTTCGGTTACTGCGTCGGCCGGGAACTTGCAGCTCAGCACTGAATCCGATGCGTCCGGGTACTTCAGAATCGCGTTTCCTGGGACGGTATTGCCTGGGCAGACGGTAAATCTAAGCTTTCAACAGGACGGGTTCAAGACTCTTGAGCTTCAAGACACCATACGCTTTCGTTCGTCGCTTCGACAGTTGGTGATTGCAGCGATGGAGCCGAATGCCGCGCGAAGCAGCGCGGATTCGGAGCGGCCGCGGTCTGTTGTGGCGAACATTCGAGTGAGATACACAGTCAATGCTCAAAATGAAGAAAACATCGGCAGCGCTGTGCAGACATTTCAGGTAGTTAATCGAGGGAATGTTCCCTGCCGTCACGAGACTCCGTGCTCTCCTGACGGTTACTGGAAAGCTGCCAGGGGGGCGATCCAAGTGGATGCCGGCCCAGGAAATGAGTTCCGGGATCCAAGAGCATCCTGTATTGCCGGACCGTGCCCGTTTACGCAGATAGACGCGAGCGGTTTTGCCAGCGGCGAACGTACGATCAGAATCTCAGCAACGGATTGGTCCGATACCGCAACCTTCCTGGTGGAAGCCGAGGTTTTTCACACGTCCGTCGTCTCAAACGTGCGTGAATCTTACCCAGTGGTTTTTGGACGATCGCTCAGCTTCACCCTGCCAGGGAGCGCGGAAGGCGTGAGTCTCGAGGCCGAACTCGACGGCGTTGACATGGTCTTCCCTCTCGGCCCCGACCTTTACCTAAGTTGGGCAGACTGCGCCGTCAGAACCGGCTCCGATCGAGGAAAATCTACCGTCTATCAATGCGAACTCAAGCCCGATTACCGCTTTTGATCCGAAGTGACGGAACTTGCAACAGACTGATAGGGTGAACCATTTCATTGAGCCAGCTTTCTGTCTCGTTTTGTGGGGCCATCCCAGGGTTGGAGCTGGAACTATGTCAGTGATATTGGGTTCTCTAGCCGTCTTAGCATTTTGCCTCTGAGTGCTCATGAGACAGATTTTGATTGCACTCACCTGATGCCGGTAAGAGGAAAGTTGGGCACAGTCCGGGCACAATTTAGGCACAAAGGATTTGCCACTTTCGCAAACCGCTGATTCTAAGTTTGTTTAAGGATGGTGCCGGGAGGGGGGGTCGAATTGCCGGATCGTATTGAAAACACATAACTTACTGAAACTTCACGAAGCACAAAACGCCGAAACCTCACGTTTTGGGCAATCAACACACGTATCACACACACAGCTACCGAATGGAATTCACTCGATTCTTGATAGCGGCCAAATCGCTTTCCAGCTTCGTCATGTTATTCGAAATCCCTTGAGCGAGCTGGACCAGGCCTTCGGCCAGTCTTTTGATGTCGTGATCCATGCTCGTTTTTGCAACCTCTTCAAATTTGTTCCGTGCCGACGATAAGCTCATTCAATCCTCCGAAAATTGAAAGGGCGGCCGGAGCCGCCCCTTCCTTTAGATCATATGCGACCGGATGAACCTCTCGCGCTCGCTTTCAGCAATCATGAACGTCTCGAACTTTCGCTTGCGCTTTGAAGTGGTCTTTGGAAAGCGGAATGCTCTCAATTCCCCGTTCCGGATCCACCGGCGCACCGAATCAACGCTCACGCGCTTGCTTCTGAACGAAGCCGCAAATTCATCAACCGCATACCAGCGCTCACTAGAATCCATAATCCGTCTCCAGATTTGAACTCTCCGCACCCTTACGGGCGCGATCAGTGAGCTATCGCCAAATGCCACTCGGCAGCGCGTGCTCCATGAGCCCGCTACCTAGCGGCTTTCGCCGACATCCCCCTACCCTTCCAGGTAGGAGGTGGACGCAGTATAGCACCGTTCGTTAGAATACCTAGCAATTCCCCCGTCGGGTATTCCAATTCCGATGAATCGGGAGCTGGATATGCTTGAATTTACGGGTATTACTGGAAAGCCGCCCAGTCCCTCGTCTACCGACGGGCATCTTCCGCTTCTTCGTCTCTCGTCCGTATCCGTCCTCGTTCCTCATCACCGTACCCGGCTAGCGGCGGAAGATGCCCGTCGCTTGCGCTCGCCCTATCGGGTACGCCTATCGGCTAGGACTGGGCGGCCCTAATGATGACTGCTGCTGATCCACCCGCAACTAACGTACATAAGTCCGTCGGATCGATATTGCTCTTTCTTGCGGTCGCATTCCTTATCTCTGATGTGATATTGCTTCTCGTCTCCAACACTCCTTATTCGCTCCTTATTGCCATCGCTTCGCTTGTCTTTGGCCTTATTGGATTCAGCCAACTCGAAAAAGCCAACGAGCCAGAACCGATTGTTCCGGTCATGTTCGAGCTCGAACTCCTCGGCGCCGTTCTCAAGACAGGAACCGGGTTTCACGTACTTGTTGAGATCACTTTTTCTCCCGCGCCCGGACCGCCGCAAGCTCTCGAAAGGATCCGAGTCCGGCTCCAGCGCGCATTGAACATGTATGTATCTAAGATTGAAGCAATATCCAACGATCCATTCGCCGAGTTTGACGGTGTCCTTCAAAGCGCCGTGTCGCCTCTTTGCAAGGAGCTTCGGCTTGATTCCATATCACTCCAGACAATCGATGTAAAGGTGGAAGGATCACCACAACCCCCTGCCCGCGGAATCTACATAGGGGAGCGTCCATCGAATGCCCGCTAATTCAAAATACGCCACCGAACGCGGCTGGTTCCTGTTTTTCTCCATACTGCTCATTGGTGTCTCCCTTATCCGTACATGTGGTTCACCAATAAACGTCCGAAGCGGACTAGCGACTGCGCCATCTCCCGATTATCAACGCCGTTTTTGCGACAACCGCCAAACTGCCGATTACGGCGACCAGAACCTCGACAAGATCACGATTCCGCTTCACGATGGCTGTTATGGAGATCGCATCATCATACCCAAAGCGTGGCGAAGCTGGCAGGTTCAACTGAGTTCCAATGTTGGTGACTATCTCAGCGTGTGGTGCGTCGAAGAGCCCAATCCTCGACGAACGGTCCCTTATAACGGCGACCCTAATGGAATCACAAGTGACTGCCCACCAAATCATATCGTCGAATTCTCAACTGAAGGCAAAGGAACCTTCACACTTATCCGGACCCAGACGGATCCAAACGCCGTCGCAGAGGCGGAGAAAAAGGAAGCGGAAATTGCGCAAAAGAATCTTGAAGCCACGTATAAACTCACTCCCGTTGAACCCTCGGCGGGAGATCACACGGGCTTTTCGATTACGGTGGATCAATGTTTTCGAGCAGATGAGAATATTCACTGCAAAGGAATCGTCACCAATATAACAGATGCACGTACCATGCTAGAGTTACGTGGCGGGAAAATTGTGGATGATGAAGGCAACACAATCCTGCTCAGCGAATGGTATTACGCCGGCGATCCCACCAACTCCCAACAAGAACGAGGTGAGGACCTTCTGCCAAATGTGCCGGCGAACTTTCTCTTCATTATTCACGATCCACACCAAAACGTTAGAACTATCAACATCGAAATGAATACCACCTGGTACGCCCGATACGTTGAATCTACGCTTGTTTTTTCCGGAGTCCCCGTCCAGTGAAATACAAACCGTCGTTTACCTCGCAATTGCCGAAAAGGACCTTCTTAGAACGAGCCACGCCCGAGCAGTTCATTCGTTACGACAACCCTTCCGATAAGCCTCTGCGTCCGCTTGAAATTCCCGCGTCCATACGTTTCAGGCATGTCTACATTGCCGGCGCATCGCAAGCCGGAAAGTCAACGCTCCTCGAAAACATGATTACGCAGGATTTGGAGAATGACGAAGGACTTACTCTTTTAGATCCGAAAGGCGATCTCGCCGAAGCCGTAATCGAGCGCGTGCCTCCGCGTCGCAAAGACCAGTGCATTTATATCGACATCAAGAACCCTATCCCCATCAACTTCATGGGGTGGAAAACGGAGGAAGAACGCCAGACGCTCCTCGCAGACGTCAACCAAACGTTCATGCGGTTTTCGGCGATGGCCGCTGGCGACCAATGGGGCTCGATCCTGCGATGGACCATCTATACCCTTCTTGCCGCCGAGGACGTCTCGTTCCTCGATCTCCATTACTTCCTCGCAGACGAAGAGCGGAAAAAAGTAATTCTCGATATGGTTCAAGAGCGAAACCAGGATGGGCGATACGACGAGATATTTCACTATTGGTCGAAGACGTTCGAAAAACTAGGCAAGCCGCGCGAGGGACCGATCCTCACCCGAATGTCCACTTTCATAACCACGCCGCCCCTAAAGAAGATCCTTGGCCCCTCCGACAACCCGCTCGACATTTTTGAGGCGATGGAGAACCGGAAGATAATCATCGTCAATCTGATGGGCGTAGGAAGGGAAAATGGCAACCTGGTCGGCGCGCTGCTCACCTCGAAGATCCAACAAGCGGCCTTCCGTCGACAGGCGCAGAAAAGGGAACTGCGCATCCCGCACTTCTTTTATGCAGATGAATTTCAGAACTTCCAAACGAGCGATTTCGACAGGATTCTATCCGAGGCCGGCGGATTCAAGCTTTCCCTCACTCTGGCCAATCAGGGCCTCTATCAGCTTGACAGCCAGATTAAACAATCAGTATTTACAAACGTCACTGCCGCCCGGATCGCGTTCCATCTCAATCACGAGGACGTGGCCAACTGGAGACACCTACTTCCAAAGCCGACCAGCGACAATCCCCAACAGCCGCTCATCGAACCAGACGAACTGGCTAATCTGCCGCCCCATCACGCATTCGTCAAGATCGGCAACGAGGTCGGGTTGATCGTTCCAACCCCTCCACCGCTCCCTTCGCCCAGTCCTGAACAAAGAGACAATGCCCTCAAGATCAAGCAGGCCACGCTCGACACGTATCGCAATAAGAAAACTCCTTCCGCTGAAATAGGCACAAAACGCACTGGGGACAACGCCTCTTTACTTTCTCGCCAGGTACTTCAAGATGAAGTGAATGGGCAAGAACGGCACAAGAGCGACGAGATCGCACCATCCGGTAGCGCCACTATTCCGCTGGACTGAAAGAAAGCGCAGCGTCCTTGAACTTCTCGACGAATACTATGTGCTCCGCGTCGCGGATTTCGTGACGCTTCTCAAATGGCGCGAAGACGCAAACACCTACCGGACCGTAAACAAAACCCTCCAGTCCCTCTTCCAGCGCCAATACGTAGGCCGCCTCCGCTTTGTGGATGACATGTCAGAGCGGCCCACGCTCATCTACGCCTATTATCTGAACGACTCCGGCGCGGCGATATTGGAGAATCCCCGCGGCGCGTTCACTCTCGAATCGAAGTTCATCCCGCGCCACGAGATTGAGATTGTCCAGTTCCACATCCATCTGAAGCGATGGGCCGAAAAAGAAGGACTCATCCTCCACTGGCACCAACCGAAGATCGACCACAAGAAGACGATCAATCCGGATGCCTATTTCGGCATCGAAGACCCCAAAAAGCCCGCCGGCCACAACACGCTCCACTACTTTCTTGAAATCGAGCGCGCGAAGATCGGGAACTACAAGAATGGCGAGCCGTCCATCATCCGGAAGCTCGGGAAGTATCACGACTTCTACGACACCGGCGATTGCGAGAAGGAATGGGGTTTTCGCAGGTTCCGCGTCATCACGGTCGTCAGAAACGCCGACAAGCAGTACAACCTCTGCGAACGGCTAACGGACAAATACTCCCATCGCATGTTCTGGATCACGACGGAGCCGCTGTTCAAAGAAAATATCAAAGGCGAAATATTTAAAACCCCGAAAGATTATTCACAGGTCGCGTATTCGTTTCTAATCCAATGAAGGAGTACTTTTACAACCCGGCGGACCCCTCAAATTGGCCACGCCTCGACTTCCTCCGCAAATACCTCATAATCAATTCAATCGCGCGAGAGCGCGGGATGCCCCTCATTCTCGCTCCCTCGCACATGGCTTAGGCCGCGAGAGGAGCGGGGACGTCGGGTCGTTCTTTGTGCGAAGGATTGGAAGGTGTTGCCCTTGTGAAAACTAGGCAGTCTAGTTTCTTTCTTGAAACTAGGTTTTGAACCCCGACAATCCTTCGCTCAGAGAATGAATATCGCCATTGGACAAACCCTCAGCACCATGGGGGAAAAGGAATTCATCATTGACCTCGACCGTCAGCAGTTTCGCCACGGCTGGCTTTTGGGCAAATCAGGGACGGGCAAAAGTACGCTGCTGCGCAATATCATCGTCGCAGCCATCCGCTATGGGATGGGCATCGCCGTGATCGACCCGCACGGCGATCTCATCTATGACGTGTTCAATTACATTCCCGAAGACCGGCTTGAAGACATCGTATATATCGATCCAGAGAGCGACCGCGCGCCCGACCTGGGCATCTTCGACCACCCCGACAAAGAGAAGGCGATACAAGCCTTTATGAGCCTCATGGAGGCCCATTCCGGCAAGGGCTGGGGGCCGGAGACAGCACATATCCTTCGCGGGGCAACCGACGCCACACTGGAGATCGACCGTAATCCGACCATCCTCACGGTGTACAAAATTCTTGCCCGTGACAAATTCTCAAAAGAAATACTCGCGAAGAGCAAGAACCCTCTCGTGCAGGATTTCTATAAGCAATATTTCGCCGATCTCAAACCGCAGGAGCGCGCCCGGAATTTCTCCCACCCGCTCAACAAGATCGAAGAAATGATGCGTCCAGGACTCGTGGAATTCCTTTCCCAATCACGACATTTGAGCTTCAACGGCATCATGGACCGGCAGAGAATTCTCCTATGTCGCATCCCCAAGGGCCTTATCGGCGAACGACCAGCAAGGGTATTGGGCTCGCTCATCCTTTCAAAAATCAATCTCGCGTCCTTCCGGCGGAAGAAGCGGGGCAAGCAATTCCTTGTGGTGGTGGACGAGATACACAATTTCACAGACGGCATAGACTTCGAGTCCATGCTCGCAGAAGGAAGGAAATTCGGCATCCATTATCTTTTTGCCACCCAGACCACCCAGCAGATGAGGGACGAGGAGCGCAGGATATTCAACGACCGCATTGCATTCGGCAACACATCGCACATCTTTTCCTTCAGGGTATCTGGCGACGACTCCGAGAAGATTGCCCTCAACTTCGGCGACAAAGACATCGCGGAATCGCTCGTGAAGCTCCCCAATTATCAGTTCGTCGCCTGGACGATGCAAGACAATGCGCCCCTCTTGAGCGACCCGGTCATCCTATACGAGCGCCCGCAGCCGGCGAACGACGTTCCGGCGCGTAAGGCGATTGCCTGGGCCATGGAGAACACCGGCACACCCAAGAAGGACGTTGAAAAGCAGATATTGAAGGCGTTGCGTATTTAGCGTATCTTGCGGCTCTACCTTCCCATAATCGCCGTCACTGCCGCCGAAATCTGGCGCATAATTTTATTCGTGATGCTCACGATAAGCCACGCACTCGCGACGGACGTTCGAGACATCATTGTTGCGGAAGCAGGGAAAAGACCAAATAACAACAAAACCATGAACAAAGAATCAAAACCTTTGACCCAAGAGCAGCGCAAGGAATTCGTACAACTGCTTAAGGATTCAAAAACCCGCCTTCTGGGAAATTTGATGGATGGGAACTGGAAGCGCCGGGAAAAAGCGCGAGATGTCGCCCGCGAAGAACTGTTGAAGCGCATCGGGGCCGCAGAGGAAGCGACAAAGTTGAGGGAAGCGAAGAAGGCAATCAAGTCTTCCGAGACCGCACTCGAAAAACTGGGTGTGTTCATCAATTCCTCCAACCGTATCACTTTCTCGGACGATCACGAGAGCGAATACAGCGCGGAAATCGAAGATGCGGCAGAAGCGATTCTCCAGGCACAGACAGAAACCATCCGCAAACAATACGAAATGGCAATCCTTAATGTGCTTTCTACGGAGAGCGTTGACGATGCCAAGGTTATTGTTGAACCGCTTGTGTAGGTTTAGTAATTAACTAACCCTTTTCCCTGCCACGCGACTAAAGGAGATTGAATGACAGCACTCGAACAGGTCGCCCAGCTCAAACAGCAGGCAATCGAATTGCTCCTCAACGAGCGGGAGCGGATCGATTCAGAATTGAACCAACTCGGGTATGGGCAAGAAAATGCCCCATCCGGTAAGAGACGGGGCAGAAGACCAAAGGCTGTCATTGAGTCGGAAGCCCTTGCGCTTGTCGCTTCCCATTCCTGAAAGATTCAATCAGCTTGGCTTTCACGCCATTCCGGGTTCGCTTCCAGAAATCCGCATCCGGTTCATCGCCTCGGCGATTGAAGAGTTCATCGAACCACGCATCTACATCGGCCATGTAGCCCTTGACGCTAGCGCTCGACTGGTTATGATCTGAAGAGTCCTTCTGGGTTGTTCCTTTCGGGGACTCCTCAGGTGCCCGGTGCTCGATAGGAGTGCCGGGCTTTTCTTTTGTCTCAAGGTGGAACCACTCGGCCAGTTTCTGCGCGGCCTGGTATTCCGAGCAGTTTTCGATGAGCGCGACGAGATTGATTACGTCGCCGCCCTTCTTGCCTCCGTTCTTGGCGTTGCAGGTCTCGCTCCAGCATTTCCAGTAATTGCCGGCGACGTTCACCTGGAACGTCTTGTCTTTGTCCCCGTCCTTGTGCGAAGGCAGGGGACACTTCGCGCTTGCCCACTCGCCGCGGAAGCGCAGCTGGATCCCGTATCGGGCGCACATATCCGTGATTCTGACCCCATGTTTAATCGCTTCGAAGTTGACCATCTCGGCCTCCTCATCCGCTCACGGGACTCAGCGTTCCGTCTCTGCGGGCTCGAAGGCTGTGTCGTCTTCTCCGGTATTCTCCACCAGCACCAGCTTGGTGTGCGGGTGCAAGATCAGCGGCAAGCCGATGTTTACCTCGATGCCCACGCTGTTCGATTCGCCATTCTTCCAGGCCGCGCCAACCTTGAACCACGTCTTGCGCCCTTTCCCGTTGTCTTCCACAAACATCACCCGATAATCGGGCTTTCGTCCGGCCATAAGTAGCTGTCCTTTCAAGCAGCTACCGCTAAGCATAGGAGTCTTCTAGGATTTGGCAAGAGCCGGTCAAGGAGCGAGCTGGGCTTGATTCCAAGGCAGGCGCATTATGTCTGGCCGATCAGGGCAGCCGGTCAGGTTGGTAATGTTAAGCAGGAAGCCGTCTTGAGCGCCGAACCCAGGAGCGGCCTTGGCTGTCCATCTGCCCAGAACATAGCGGACCCACAGAAAAACGCAACGGCGAAGGTCAAGGAGAAGTAGTCAGTCAGTTTCTAGATTCCCGTCACTCGCCTCGAACTTAGTATGTCGGGCTACGAGAGTGGCGCCGTTTTCTGCTATGTCTGACTTTGGCAGAAGGATGGGGTTCCGGCTTTTTGTGGTGGTAAACTAGCCGCAAACCTCAGGAGATCGCCAGAATGGTCTGCCGTGGGTGTGGCAAGGAATCAGCGGATGAGTCCAGCTTTTGCCCATACTGCGGAAAACAGAAGATTGCCAAATTGGTCTGCAGTGGTTGTGGCAAAGAATCAGTAGCTGAGTTCAGCTTTTGTCCCCACTGTGGACAGGCCTTTGTTCACGCGCCTTCAGCGATTGAATCGCCGGGCCCCTCGCCGGAAGTCGAGTCGGCGACGGAAGAACTGATCGATCAGCAAGCGCCGGCAACCAGCGCGACCGATATAAAGAACAAGATCGGCACCTATGTGTTTGGGGCGTTTTCTGCCCTTTCCCTGCTTGTGGCAGTAGTTAAGGGGATCGCTCCGATTTACCTTATAGAGTCCGCCGTGTGGGCTGGAGCCGCCTGGTATTGGCACCGCAAGAAGACACATACCGAACTCGCTACGGCCATCGTGATCGTTTTCGCCTGTCTGATCGCGATTGGTGAAGTCATCCAAATCTTCAGTGCACTAAACGCCACCCCTGTGTCTAAGAGCACTGACCCGTTCGAGAAGTACGCAGTTCCTTCCGGTGGTTCTGGTACTTCGACTTCCCCTTATTACGGATATAGCCCACCTGCGGGCCAATACCAGACGGCCCCTTCCACTGGATCAGCTTCCGCCACGGATATTGCCGAGATCGAGCAGCAGGCGGTTTCACTCTACAAGCAGAAACGTTACTCAGATGCGAGACCCCTCTTCGATCAGGCCTGCAACCGCGGAGAGATGAGGGCATGCAATTACCTCGGCTACCTCTGCGCTCGGGGCCTCGGCGGCGCGCTCGACCTAAAGAGGGCGCAAGAGGTCTACCAGAAGGCGTGTGACCAGGGGACCTTGTCCAGTTGCGCTAGCCTTGGCTCGCTCTTCCAGAACGCTGGGAACACCGACAATGCCCACAAATACTTTCAGAAAGCCTGTGCCGGCGGATTGGCCGCCGGCTGTGACCTACTCCAAGGCCTGCAGTAAATCGGCAAGCGGCAATAACAGCTAGCGGGCAGCGGCTTAGGCAGACCGCCCGTTGAGGAAAGACACGGTAGGACGAGATGCGAACGGAGAGGATTACCGTTTGGGTGTTGGCAATGGCCATGGCAGCCGCGGGGCACTCGGCCCTGGCCCTGCAGGAGGAAGGCCCCATCCTGCGTCCAAACAAGCCACCAGCAAAGCCTGCGACCGCGACTCTTCTAGTAATGTGCGACTTGGCCTGCAACTGGAAACTGGACCGCGAGAGGAAAGGCCACATCGATGCTGGAGGATCGGCTAAAGCGAAAGTCGAACTTGGCCAGCACGAAGTGGTTGCTGTGACCGAGGATGGTGCCGATCAGGCCCAGCAGTTTAGCGAGATCAAAGCGAGCGGCCAGACAGTTGTGAACATCGAACTTAAACCGGTGCGCGCCGCCCGTCTCCAGGCCGAGCAGACTGTGCAGGAAGAGGCTGCACGGAAACGGGACCTGCTCGATCATGCTGACGAGCGGTTGAAGAAGGGACAGGCGCTTTACGACCAGAAGCACTACGAGGAAGCAAGGCCGCTATTGCAGCAAGCGTGCGACGGCGGCAACATGGTCGGGTGCTACCTTCTCGGCCATCTTTACGACTATGGCCAGGGCGTGAAACACGATGCTGCGTCAGCCATCCCGTTGTATCAGAAGGCCTGTGACGCCGGAGAAATGTCCGCCTGCTGCGAACTTAGCGGTTTTTACGTCGTGGGTGGTGGTGTGACCCAGGATTATGCCCAAGCGCGCTCCCTGGTTCAGAAGGCCTGCGACGCCGGAAATTTGGACGGGTGCTTCAGACTGGGCGAACTGTACCGCCAAGGCGAAGGTGTGCCGAAAGACTATGCCCAAGGGCATTCGCTATTTCAGAAGGCCTGCGACCGCGGAGATATGGATGGGTGCGCGGGTCTCGGCATGCTGTACGACGAGGGCCAGGGAGTGGACCAGGACTATGCCAAGGCGCGCTCGTTTTACCAGAAGACCTGTGACGGCGGGGGCAGGGTCGGATGCGTCCGTCTCGGCATGCTCTACTACAGCGGTCATGGCGTAGCCCAAGATTTTGCCCAAGCGCGCTCTTTCTATGGCAAGGCCTGCGATAGCGGCTTTATGCCGGGATGCACCGGCCTCGGTTACCTGTATGACAATGGCCAGGGAGTGAGCCAGGACTATGCCCAGGCGCGCTCGTTTTATCAGCAAGCGTGCGACGGCGGAATAGGGACTGGATGCACACTCATCGGCAATCTATACGACCTTGGCCACGGTGTCACACAGGACTACTCTCAGGCGCGCTCGTTTTATCAGCAAGCCTGCGATGACGGAGATATCGTCGGTTGCGTAAACCTCGGCAATCTCTATTCCAGCGGTCAAGGCGGCGCCCAGGACTACACCCAGGCCCGTGTACCTTACCAGAAGGCCTGCGACGGTGGGAATTTGTCCGGATGCGCTAGCCTCGGAACTCTTTACTACAATGGCCAGGGTGGGACCCAGGACTACTCTCGTGCCGGGTCGCTTTATCAGAAGGCCTGCGATGGTGGATATGTGTGGGGATGCGCTTTCCTAGGCACGCTGTACTCAAGTGGTCACGGCGGGAGCCAGGAAAATGACCTAGCGCGCACGTTTTATAAGAAGGCCTGCGACGGCGGAATTATGACAGCCTGCACCAGCCTCGGAAATCTGTACTACAGTGGCCAGGGCGGGGCCCAGGACTATTCTCAGGCGATCTCCTCTTATCAGAAGGCATGCAATGGCGGAGACGTTCTCGCGTGCACCAGCCTCGGCACCCTCTATTTCAATGGCCAGGGTGTGGCGAAGAACTATGCGCAATCGCACGTGCTTTATCAGAAGGCCTGCGACGCGGGGAATTTGTCCGGATGCGCCGCCCTCGGCGCTCTTTACGATAACGGCCAAGGCGTGACCAAAGACTACGCTCAAGCGCGAACGTATTATCAGAAGGCCTGCGACGGAGGCGAACTTCAAGCCTGCGACAGTTTAGGCTGGTTGTATTTCAAAGGGCACGGCGTATCCAGGGATTACGCACAAGCACGCCCTCTTTTGGAGAAAGCCTGCGCTGGCGGGATTATGTCTGCCTGCAACAATCTCGGTTGGCTCTACGAGCACGGAGATGGTGTGCCCCAGGACTACACACAGGCGCGTTCCCTGTACCAAAGGGCTTGCGACGGAGGCATAAAGTACGCCTGTGACAATCTCAAGCAGCTGCACTGATCCTCGGGACGCTCAGGGCCAAGCCACGTGTAGGCCCAGTGTTGGCTCCGGTGTCCAAGTATACTGATTTGCTACATGAGGAGGGTTGATGGACGTAAGCGGAGCAGGCAATTCTCGCCAGGGAGCCGACGTCGTCATACGTGGAATCAAAGAGCAGCCAGAATTCCTTCAATGGGACAGAGAAATCAACGGCAAGCTGTACTATGCGCTGTGGATTTTATTTATGGGCGGTTTTGTGCTTTCGATCGGCTACACAAACCAGCCAGATTTGTTCTCCAACTGTTTGATCCGACCACTCCTTCACGTATTTCGCCTACTGGCTGTAATTGGATCTTCTTTAAATTTCTATTTTCAAAGCCGAGCGATTGACGCGGTCCGTCATGCCCGAGCAATTTCGATCCAAATGGACCTCCACAAAGCCCTGGCGGACGATAATAAACCAGAGGCTGCGAACAAGGCCCTTGATCAGGCGCAGGAGTTGAATAAGAAGTTGATCGTGATGGATGCGCTAAATTCGTGGCTGGAGCGTAGCCTGATGATTTGTGCAGCTCTCTTCTTAGCGTGCAGCCTGATCATTACGTGGAACATCATTCCCACAGCGCCACCAAAATGATGTGACGGTGAGTAACAGACTTGGCCGGCGAGACAATCGCGGAGGTTTGATCTCGGTTCCGAATCCCGCATTTATTGAACCGCGATCATTCGCACAATAGGGATTCTCTTAGGCATGGCGTTCCCCGATTCGAGAGTCGCACTTGCGCTTTTGTGCTGGTTCGCTATAGTGACTGGGTCACAAGCTGTCAGCCACGCCAGCCTCAGGCATTGCTCTTGGCAAGTGCAAGCACCATCCATGATCACAAAGACAATCAAAAGGCCTACAGCAGGAATCCGCAAGGGTGTCTTGTTCATGTGTGCCTACAAAGGCTGTGGCTGGATAAGCGACCGGAACTCCCGGTTCTGCATCGACCACGACAAGAGACGACGCGTCGAGCCGTCTCCTCCCAGGCGATTCTTTCCCCGCTCAAAGCGCTCCCGCTAAACCCGACATCGCGAACCTCCCGGCCGGCCCTGCCATTCAACTGCAGGGTCGGCCAGGACGTTTGAAAGCGTCCTCGCAGCACATTCCCAAATCAATCAAGGAGAAGTCACATGGAGCAACTGTGCGCTCATGCGGGAGCGTCGAAGCTTTCGCGCGATCAACTCGCCACCATCCTGCCTCCGGAACCGACTGAGACATTCAAGCCAATCTCTCACGCGGAACTGATTCATAACGTGCTCGACGGGCTTTCCTATCGGCACATCAACGTAGTTCGCGACGAATATGCCGTCTCTGACGATGGCATGAAGCTGTTCGGCGTTCTCGACCTAGAAACCACCTTTGATGAGGCGCGTTTCTCGCTCGGAATCCGCAACGCGAACGACAAATCCATGCGCCTTGCACTCACAGTGGGCTTTCGGGTTTTTGTGTGTGACAACATGGCGTTTTACGGCGACTTCACGCCGGTACTCGCCAAGCACTCGAAGCATTTCAACCTGCAAGATGCGCTTGCCGTTGGCATTGACAGAATACAGCGCAATTTTGAGCCAATGCGGCGCCAAGTGGAGTCCTGGAGGGGCCTTCAACTCACCGACGATGCAGCGAAGCTCGTGATTTATCGCGCGTTTATCGAGGATTGCCTTGAAGCGCCGAAGCACCTTGCCCGCCTCGTCCACGAGCACTACTTCGACCCGAAGTATCCGGAATTTTCGCCACGAACGTTCTGGAGCCTCTCGAACGCGTTTACGTCCGCATTCAAGGAATTGGACCCAGTCCCACAGTTCAAAGCGACTGCGAAACTCGGAGCCTTTTTGACCGGGACGAACTCAACCGATTGCCTCTCGCTGGCCAAGGCCAGTTGATCCCAATTGAAGCGGGTCCGGGAATCCGTGCCCGCCTCCTCAACCCATCTCGCCTGAAAAGGAGAACGTCACATGATCACCGCATCGGAGTATCGCGATCTTCCGCTCGAAAGCCTCGCAGAGTCGGCAACCAACCCACGCCGCAGATTCGATGACGCAGCACTCAACGAGTTGGCCGAGAGCATCAGAACACAGGGGATCCTCGCGCCCCTGGTTGTGCGCTCTGTCGGCCAGCATTTCGAGATTGTCGCAGGAGCTAGGCGTTTCCGGGCTGCCCAGATTGCCGGGCTCGAAGCCGCGCCGGTTCGCATTGTCGAACTCAGCGACGCCCAGGCTCTTGAAACCAGCATTGTCGAAAACCTACAACGACGGGACGTGCATCCACTCGATGAAGCTCAGGGCTTTGCCGCCTTGATGCGACTCGAAGAGCCGCAGTACAGTATCGAACAGGTCAGCGCCAAATGCGGGAAAAGCCCCGCATACGTCGCTGCCCGGCTCCGGTTGACGGAGCTTGCAGCCGAAGTCGTCGAAGCCTTTGCCAAAGACGAGATCGGCGTCGGACATGCTCTCTTGCTGGCCAAACTCCAGCCGGAGCAGCAGCTCGAAGCCTTGAGTGCCTGCTATCAGGAGCAATATGGCAATGGCAGCAGGGCGAAGCGCATCCTGCTTCCAGTTCGCCACCTTCAGCAATGGATCGAGCACAACATCTTCCTGGAGCTCGCCTCTGCGCCGTTCTCCAAAGACGACGCGGAACTCGTTCCAGAGGCTGGCGCCTGTCTCAATTGCTCGAAGCGGACCGGGCAAAACAAGCTCCTGTTCGAGGGTATGGAGCCCCAGAACGATTCATGCTCCGATCCGCAATGCTACGCGGCGAAGATCGACGCGCATGTACGCCAGACAATCGCCGCAAAACCGAAGCTGGTGCAAATCAGCACCTGCTACGGACGGCCGAAGGACGGCAGCGTCGCTATCCCGCGCAACAAGTACGTCGAAATTAGGCAGGATAAGCCGGCCAAGAATGGGCAGGAGAGCTGGCCGGAGTACAAGACCTGCAAGTTCACCTCGGAGGCCATCGTCACCGAGGGCAGTGAAAAGGGGGAGGTCCGGCGTGTTTGCGCCAATCCCGAATGTCCAATTCACCATGCCCGCAAACCAAAACCCGTAACCGACGCCGCGATCAAGGCTGAACAGGAGAAGCGCCGGCGCGAGGAAGCCATAGCCCAGATCACGGGCCTGCGCGTCCTCAGCGCCATCACCGAAGCAGTCCCGGTTCGCTTGATGAAGCGGGATCTACTCTTTGTAGTCGAACGGCTCAGCGTCATTCTGGACGAACGCCGTCTCTCCATCATCCTGAGACAGCACAACCTCGGCAAGCCGAACGGGGCCACCGACGCCCCGGCCAAGCTGCTCTCAGCATTTCTTCGCAAGACCGATGAGAGCACTCTCGGCCATCTGCTGGTCGAGCTGGCCGTTCTCCAAACAGCAGCTTCGCCCAACGAATCCAGCAGAGCCCTGCGCGAAGCCGCCGAGTTCTACAAGGTGGACGTGGGAGCGATCTCAACCAAGGTCAAGCAAGAATTCGCCGCGAAAAACAAGGCAAGGACCGTGAAGACAGCCACGCCGAAGCCGACCGCGAAGGGCACAAAGAAGCCCATTGCAGCGTGAAACGAGCATTGAATTCATTTGGAGCCCGCACGAAGCAGGCTCCTTTTTTGTGCAAACTATATTTTAAAAGGGTGTTTGAACTGGGTCGCTGGCGGCGGCTGGTGCTGCCGCAGAAAATCGGCAACTGGTCGCTCACCAGCCTGCAACAACGGCTGGTGACGACGGGCGGACGGCTGATCAAGCATGCCCGCTACTATTGGCTGCTGTTGGCAGAGAGCCACATGACCAGGCGGCTGTTCGCCAGCATGGTGCGGCGAATCGAGGCACTGCCGCTGCCGACCGCATAGCGGGCTGAGAATATAGCAAGGAGGCACGGAGAGGTATCAACGAAAACGCTTGAAAACTTCTTTTTTTTGTTCGGTTGGCTCGATGAAGGAGAGCCGGACCGGTCTCTAGCTACCTTCAAGAGCTGCATTGCTCCGTCGGGAAGCGACCGGGTGTACACTGGCTGCGGTTGGGCCGCAAACAATGGGGATTCCCGTGAAGAAGGAGTCTATCGTTCGATGTCTCACAGAAGAATTCGAAGATGTCAGTGACGGTGACCAGGGACTCAAAGCGTTGAACCGAGGCAGGACAATGACAGTTAAACAAGCCAGCGCGACAGGCACTCTATCAGCGCGTTTACAAAACGCGCTGAAGCTTCCAAACGGCGCACGATTCTACCGCTGCGCACTTCAGGTGAACCCGTTTGCGTATCTGAGCCGCAATAACAAGCAAACCACGTTCCGGACAGAAGCGGAGTACAACGCGGCGATTATCGCAACATGCCTCGAAGCGGGAATCGAAGTCATCGGCGTGACGGACCATTACCGGGTTGATGAATCCGCAGGCCTGGTAAAACTCGCGCGCGAGGCCGGACTCTTCGCTTTTAGCGGCTTTGAGGCCGTCACCAAAGATGGCGTCCATTTTCTATGCCTGTTCGATCCCGACAAGGACAACATGCTCGAACGATTTATCGGCGAGTGCGGCGTTCACGACACTAAGGCCGCCTCACCCACCGGCAGCCTAGATTCCGAAGAGCTTCTTGCCTGTGCAAAAAGTTGGGAAGCCGCCTGTGTTGCAGCTCATGTTATGTCAGACCAGGGTGGCCTTCTCAAGAAACTCTCCGGTCAGACTCGCGTCAACGTCTGGAAGTCTGAGCTTCATCTAGCATGCGCCATTTCCGGGCCTATCGACAGTGCTCCGGATGGGATTCGGCAGATTCTTCAGAATCAGGTCGGAGAGTATTACCGCAGCCGTCCGGTTGCGGTCATAAATGCTTCTGACGTAAATGACCCCGAGGATCTGAAAAAGGACGGCGCGTCCTGTTTCATTAAGATGTCTAATGTCTCAGTTGAAGCCTTGCGGCAGGCCTTTCTTGACCCGCAGTCTCGCATTCGCTTGAATAGCGATCAGCAGCCAGAACCCCACGTCGAGTTTGTAGCCATAACTTGGGAGGGCGGCTTTTTGGACGGTACGGCCGTTCATTTTAACGGCAATCTCGATGTGCTTGTCGGAGGCCGTGGCACCGGAAAATCAACAATGATCGAGAGTATGCGTTACGTCCTTGGCCTCGATCCGCTCGGTGAGGAAGCCCGCAAAGCACATGAAGGCGTGATCCGTCATGTGCTTCGTGCCGGCACCAAAGTGTCCTTGCTGGTGCGTTCACACAAACCTTCTGCGCGCACCTACACCATCGAGCGGTCGGTCCCAAATCCGCCGATCGTCAAGGACGAAGCCGGAGAAGTGCTAACGCTTGCGCCGCAAGACGTGATGCCAGGCGTAGAGGTGTTCGGTCAGCACGAAATATCCGAGCTCACAAAAAGCCGGGAAAAACTCACGCTCTTACTAGAGCGATTTGTCGATCACGATCCAACCCTCTCTGGACGAAAGTCCAAGCTGAAGCTGGAACTGGAACGCTCACGGAGCCGCATTGTCGATGTCCGGCGTGAGACCAAAGCTCTCGACGAACGGCTAGCTGCGCTACCTGGCCTCGAAGAAACGCAAAAGCGCTTCCAGGAAGCAGGACTTGAGGAACGGCTTAAGGAGAAGAGTCTCCTTATTCGGGAAGAGCGTGTGTTTGCGAGTGCCGGTGAGCGACTAGATCCTATTCGCTCACTTCACAACGAGCTGGTATCTGCCCTTCCGCTTGATGCCGCATTCGTTTCTTCAAAGGCCTTAGAAGGACTTCCTAATTCGGCCATCCTAGAAGAGATTGGAAACATTTTGGCCAAGCTTAGTACGAATCTGAAGGTGGTCGCCGATCAACTCGCCAAGGCGCTAGCGGAAACCGACAGCTCCGTTGCGGGCACAAAAGCTCGCTGGGATGAGAAACGAAAAGTCATCGAGGAGACCTATGAGAAGCTCCTGCGGGAGCTTCAGAAGTCGAAGATCGACGGGGCCGAGTTTATCCGCCTGCGTAAACAGATTGAAGAGCTTCGGCCCCTGAGGGAAAAGAAAGAGTCACTCAAACGCGATCTGGCCACTCATGAAGCTAACCGCCGCAAACTGCTTTCCGAATGGGAAGACACTAAAGCGAGCGAATATCGGGAGATTCAAAGAGCGGCAAAGAAGGTTTCGAGCAAGCTGCGGGAACGGGTCAAGGTAGAAGTCACGATGGCTGGCAATCGCGATCCCCTGGAACAGTTGCTACGTGAGGTGGGCGGAAATCTAAGCGCCGCCCTGGAACGGCTGCGGTCGCTGGAACAGCTTTCGCTGCCCGATTTTGCGCAACGCTGCCGAGAGGGAAAAGATGCGCTCATGCAGCACTACGGGCTGCCGGGGGGCTCGGCCGAGCGGATTGCCCAGGCCGACCTCGATCTGTTTATGAGAATCGAAGAGCTTGACCTCCCGGCAACGACCAAGATTGAGTTGAATACCGCACCGGACGGCGAACCGCCGACGTGGCAGACGCTCGAAGAGCTATCTACAGGACAGAAGGCGACGGCTGTGCTACTGCTGCTCTTGCTGGAGTCCGAGGCTCCCCTCGTTGTCGATCAGCCGGAAGACGACCTGGATAACCGCTTCATCACGGAAGGCGTGGTGCCGATCATGCGCCAGGAGAAACGGCACCGTCAATTCGTTTTTTCGACACACAATGCGAATATTCCCGTTCTTGGCGATGCGGAACTTATCCTGGGATTGGCCGCGTCAGGGGAAGGTAGGGAAGGCCACGCCAAGATTGCCACCGAGCACATGGGGTCCATCGACTCGCAGCCTGTGCGCGAGCTGGTGGAAGAGATCCTCGAAGGAGGCAAGGATGCCTTCGAGATGCGACGTTCTAAATATGGATTCTGAGACATGACAACGCACACCGAACTCTTAGAAATCATCAACAACGGAGAAAACTCCGGCGTTGAATTTAAGCGGGATGAGCTGCAAAACTCCGACCTGGCAAAAGAGCTGGTCGCGTTCTCGAACCTGAGTGGTGGCAAGGTGCTACTCGGCGTGGAAGATGATGGCAGCATATCTGGCATTACGAGGCCCGATCTCGAAGAGTGGGTAATGACAACCTGCCGGGACAAGATTAGGCCCAGCATCATTCCCTTTTTCGAAGTTGTCCGTGAGTTTGAGCCGGGCAAGGATGTGGCGATTGTCAGCGTGACGCGTGGATATGATGTTCACAGCCTTTGGCACAACAACCGCAACACATATTATATCCGGGTTGGCACTCAAAGCAGGGAACCAAGTCCCGAGGAACTCGGTCGTCTCTTCCAGCAGCGCGGCTCTTTCCGTGCCGAGTTGCGGCCGGTTTCCGGAGCGACGATCACCGACCTCGACCATCGACGGCTCCGGGACTATTTTGGACATGTTCGTCAGCAAACCGTGCCTCCGGATGAGGATGGCACAGCTTGGCAAACGCTTCTTCTGAACACGGAGATCATCACTGAGGAAGGTGTCTCAGTTGGCGGCTTGCTCCTGTTCGGTAAGACGCCTAACCGCTTTCTTGCGCATGCCGGCATAGACGCTGCGGCCTTCCCAGGAATGGAGAAGGATTACGCCGCGCGCGAGCGCGTGTCCCTGCGCGGACCGATGACACCTTTGCTCGATATCAATAACGCCGTGGTGGAAAATGGCCTGGTCGAACAGGCCCTGGAGTTTGTGCGGCGGAATACCCCGGTGACCGCCATCCTTGACAACGGCAGGAGAATTGAAAAGTCAACCTACCCGCCGGAGGTAATCCGCGAGGCCGTGGTCAACGCGCTCATACACCGCGACTACCTTCTAACCAGCACGGACATAGAGCTAGCCGTTTACAGCAACCGCTTGGAAATCATCTCGCCCGGCCGTCTGCCGAACGGCATAACGCCGGAGCGGATGCGGACTGGCTGCCGGGCGGCCCGGAACCAGCTCCTGAAGGATGTCATGCGGGACTACCGATATCTGGAGCACATGGGCATGGGCATCCCGCGCAAGATCATCAGTGGCATGATGGCGCACAATGGATCAGGACCGGATCTCGTTGAAGAACCAGAGCGTTTCATCCTCCGATTGTTTGCGTGAGGCCTGGCAGTCACCGCAACAAGTTCGCCGAGACATCGTCATAGCCGCCAACTGTTCCAATGCTTCCGGCTTTATAAGACTGCGCGGATACTTATCGCGTGATTCCGCATTTATTCGAGTTGACCTTAAGCACAATACACAGATGGCCGGATTTCTAAGCAGCGTCACGCCAAAAGATGTATATTCTCGCCGATTGCCCCGGCCTTTCCTCTTCAACATCGAGGTATTCGCAAGAATCGACCGTCTGCCGGACGGGGGTCAGCGTCTTGAGCAGCACGGGCCGGCGCTGAGCCGAACATTCGTAGACGCGCAGCCAGCTTGGCGTGAGACCTGTAAAAATCAGACGCACCTCGCATCGGCGCACGCGGTCCTGAGCGAAAGAAAGGGTTGAAGTGTAGTAGCCAAACCCCGCCTTAATGCACCGAGGCAGAACACATTTCAAGAGCACTGCGAAGGAATCGTTCGCTTTGAGTGGCTCCAGGAACGGCACCGAGAGCTTTCGGGAGATGCCTTCCGACCCCACAAGGAGCGGTCGAATCGTCCGCACCATGTCCGGATCACGACCAAGGTCAAATGCAACGCAGTTCAGATTCTCAAATGCAGTGCTGTCATCCGAGTCGATGCTGAACTCGATCGAGGTGTCGCGCTCCGCTCTACAGTAACCCGAATACTTCCAGGCGATCTCCAGATCCTCGGCTTCGATTCGCGCCGTATGAAGGGCTTCTTGAATGACAAGGGTCCGGTTTACACGCCGCTTGAGGTTCGCGATGTTCAAGGAATCGATGCTGTGACCTTCGATCACGATCGAAGCAGCGTCGAGTGCGAGGCGCTGTTTGCGGGCATATATGCCCGCGGCGATTGAGAAACCCACGAAAACCAGACTCGTAAGGACAAGCCACGCACGGGATTGCATGACAGCTAGGACACTGGTTACAGTCCCTACAATGGTCGCCGCTGCAGCGAGGGACTCAAGAGAAGATTGCATGTATGTGCGAGCAAACCGGCGTTACAAATTCCTGGCTTGCCAAAATTCCGTTCATTGAACTTGAGGATTGCTGTCAACCGCCGCCCCCGCCTCCACCGCCAGTCAAGGCTTTCGGAGCCATCATTCTGGGCCTCCTTCCCGATTCAAAAAAACCGCCTTTACTCAACCAAGAATACTACTCATACAATGGCTATGCAAACAGTGTAGACGTAAAAGGGGCAAATCGAGAAGACTCTCGGACATGGAAAAGGGACATAGCAACCTGCTCCTGAAAGCTTTTGGCAAAAGAATCAGAGAGTTACGGACGGAACGGGGCTATTCGCAGGAGGCTTTTGCCGACAAATGCGGCGTCCACCGGACGTTCATGGGGACAATCGAGCGTGGCGAGAGCAACCTGAGCTTCCAAAACATCGCGAAGGTGGCGACTACTCTCGGCGTGCCATTGTCTACGCTCTTTCTCGATCTAGAAGACAAGGCCAGAATCTTGGCCGCGCAATTAGGAGCGCCGGCCGCTCAGCCGCGAAAATCCAGGAGGTTGCCGAAACTGAGGCCTTGATCTCGCATCATTGCCCGGCCTCCACCGTGAGGATTGGCGATGGGGGAGCGCATCCGTCTACACTGATCGCATTCGAAAGGCACTATTTGGAGCGGAGGAAGAGATGGCAGTATCAGGCTCACCCAAGCCCGAATCCCTTGATGAAATTGTCAGTCATAGCGCCATAGTTCTAGCCGAGCAGATTCTGGCAGCGGCAGCATGGGCAAAGACAGAGATGGACCTCCAGATCGAAGTGGCGGCCGCTCTTAAGGGATTCGCCAAAAGAGCTCAAATCAATCTGGAAGGGCATCACAACATCACCATTGCTACTGGACGTCCTGACTCCGTCTACGGCAGCGTGATCGTTGAATATAAGGACCCAGGAACGCTCTCTGCCACCAAGGATGCAGCCCCAAATAAAGCCGTCATTGACCAGCTCAAGAAACGCTTCTACGACATGCGGTCAAAAGAGAACCGCAACTGGAACAGCATGTTCGGCGTCGGGACCGACGGCAAATACTTCATCTTCCTCCGATTTCGAGATGACAAATGGACCGACCAGGAGCCGCTGGAGGTTAATCGCTATTCCGCTGAACGCTTTCTCTGGGCTCTCTACAATCTCGGCCAAAAGGGCAAGCCGTACCAGCCTGAATACCTGCACGGCGACTTCGGCGCTGACAGCCTCCTAGCGCAGGATGGTATTCGTACGCTTTACCATGAAATTCTTGCCACCGGCAATCCGAAGGCCCAGGTGTTCTTCACTCAGTGGAAGATTTTATTTGGAGAAGTATGCGGTTACGACGTTGAGAAGCTCTCCGATAACGTCAAGAAGCTGGCTGACTTCTATGTAGTCACGGGTAAACCGCAGGCGGCTCCTCTTCTTTTTGCTGTTCACAGCTACTATGCCATTCTAATTAAGTTGCTGGCGGCTGAGATCGTTAGCTTCTTCAACCCGTGGATGTCGCGCCAAGTAGTAAAGCTCCAAAACGCGATCTCTTCAAGCAGGCTTAGACGGGAACTTCAAGAACTTGAAAGCGGTGGAATCTTTCAGCAAATGGGGATCACCAATTTCTTGGAGGGCGATCTCTTCTCTTGGTACCTGGATGCTTGGTGCGACCCAATCGAGTCTCTCATTCGGAAGATGATCTCCAAGCTCGACGAATACAACCCGGGGACTTTTTCAGAGGACCCCGCACAATCCCGCGACCTACTTAAGAAACTCTACCAGCAGCTCTTTCCGGGAACTGTGCGTCATGCTCTGGGTGAATACTACACTCCGGATTGGCTTGCGGAACACACGCTCAACGCACTTCAATACGAGGGCCTACCGGAAAAGCGCTTGCTCGATCCTGCCTGTGGCTCCGGCACGTTCTTGGTGATGGCAATCAGCCGAATCAGGCGCTGGTACGATCTGAACCGAGAACAGTGCTCCTTCGGGGAAGGAGAACTCCTCAAAATGATTCTGGCAAATGTCGTTGGATTCGATCTGAACCCGCTTGCCGTGATGGCCGCTCGGACAAACTATCTCGTAGCTATCAAAGACTTAATTAGGCACGTCGATCACGTCGATATTCCTGTCTATCTTTGCGATTCAATTATGACCCCCGCGGAATATCGCAACCTGTTCGTCGGCATGGATGGCACCGTTGCAAAGGTTCCCTGTAGTGCAATGAGGCCGCCATATCTGCTAGTGCCAAAGGAAATTACTCGCAACCCGCGAGAAGTCGCTAAGTATGCAAGTGTGCTTGAGTCGTGCGTGAAGAGAGGGGCATCCTCGGATGTGTTCGTCTCCGACTGCCGCGATGAGGGTCTCAACATTAGCGTTCCAAAAGGCCATGTAGAACTTTACAACCAGCTCGTAGAGCTGGAGCGGGCTAATAAGAACGGCATCTGGGCAAGGATAATCAAGAATAATTTCGCCCCCCTCTTTGAAGGTCGCGAGTCGTTTGATTACGTTGTGGGAAACCCGCCTTGGATTAACTGGGAGGGACTACCTCCAGGTTACCGGTCTGAATCCGGTGAGGTGTGGAGCGAGTACGGCTTGACCGGCGAGATCCCTTTGAAAAAGCGGCAGTCTAGTGGAAAAGCAAAAACTGATATTTCGATTCTTATGACATATGTGTCGTGCGATGCATATCTCAAGCACGGGGGAATGCTCGGATTCGTCATTACCCGTACGGTCTTCCAATCTGAGATCGGAGGTTGGCACTTCCGTCGATTTAGCTTACCCAAAGGGGATTCTCTAGAAGTCGTGCAAGTAGACGATCTCGACCGGATGAAGCCATTCAGGGGAAGAGCTGCAAACGTAACTGCGACGTTTATCCTGAGGAAGGGACTCAAAACTACTTACCCCGTAAGATACGTGCGCTGGGAAACTAAGGTTAGAGGAGTAGGGGAAGAAGATCAATCCCTTCCTGAGGTTCAACGCGACTCCAAGCGGCTCGCTTGGGTTGCATATCCAGTGCGCAAGGAATGGCAACAGTCCTCTTGGCTAGTTGGACCCGAAAAGTGCGTGGACATTCTTAGGGGTTTTATCGGTTCCTCTCCGTATGCAGAATTTGCACGGGAAGGAATCAACACTAGGGGAGCCAACGGGGTGTATTTTGTGGACATACTGCAAGCTGATCCATTAATCGTGCGGAACCGCGCTTACGACGGAGACCAAGATCGCCGCGTCCCCGTCCTAGAACGCCGCGTCGAGATCGACTACCTATACCCTTTGCTTAGGGGGAGAGACGTAAGCAGGTGGTGTGCTGCTCCGGAATCTGCCATTGTTCTACCGCATGATCCTGATAACCCGGCTGTGCCTGCACCATTTGAATCACTGGGCAAGAGAACACAAGAGTTTCTGCAAGCATTCCGCGAGAAGCTTGAAAGCCGCAAGATATTTAGGAACTTCGATCCAACCGGCAAGAACTGGCACGGCCTCTACAGCGTATTAGGAGCCACTTTCGCGCGGTACAAGGTGGTCTGGCGAGAGATGGCAAATGGATCAGTGGCGAGCGTTGTGGGAGCCCAGAGAGTCGTGCCCGACGGCCAGCCACGGGTGGTTATCCCTGACCATAAGCTAATGATCGTTCCAGCCAAGACACTAAAGGAAGCGTACTATGTCGCGGCAGTCTTGAATTCCACGATTGCCAAGTACATTGTTCTATCTTTTGCGATCTCAACGGGCATCTCAACGCATATTTTGGAAAAGATCCCAATTCCAATGTTTAATGACAAAAGCCCTCTTCATCGGAAACTGGCCCTCTTGTCTGCCGAGTGCCACAGATTCGCCCGAAAGCACCAAGCCGAGAAGATAAGAAACAATGAAGCATTGATCGACTGCGCAGTTGCAAAATTGTGGCACGTTGGTAAAGAGGAGCTGGAGACTATTCAGCAGACAGTCATGCAAGTTGGCGATGGGGACAACGCAGAAGAGGATGTAGAATCGACCGTTGAATTATCATGACAAATATGCCTGAAACGGACAGCGCCCATACCGTTTTTGCGTTGCTCGACGTCGGCGCTTGTGTCCGGAGCTTGAATGCAAATTACCGGCTTCTTGGCGTCGGTAAAGTCCAAAAGGTCCGGGGTTCCCTCTGCAAAATTGAATTCAATCCGACCGTCTTTTCCCGTCCGCCATACCGCTCCATCAATTACCTTCTGAAAGTTGCAGAGAGCGAAATTTGCCCCTCGCCGCTCGAACTGGCCGGAGCCGGAAAATGGGACGAAGCCTGGAAGTTTGACTTCCGGCAGATGGCGGCGCGATTCCTCACCCTCAACAAGGGAGGGCAGCTCTCTAATGCCCGAACGGAAATCCTACCACATCAGATTTTCACAGCCTTCAGCGTGGTTTCCAGCGCCCGCCGCCGTTTCATGTTGGCAGATGAGGTCGGCCTGGGAAAGACCATAGAGGCGGGCATGGTCTGGCAGGCGCTGGCTCAGCGCGGCAATGCCAGCCGAACTCTTGTGATTACGCCGGCAGGCCTCACACGGCAGTGGCAAGAAGAGTTCAAGGAGAAATTTCAGGCTGATTTTGAGATTTTCGGACGCGATTTCACTGCAGTAAACCCGCGAATGTGGGATCTGAAGGCTACCGCCATTGCCTCGCTGGACCGCCTAAAGAGGAGGGAACACAAGCGCACGCTGCTAGAGAATCGCAAGTGGGATTTGATCATCTTTGACGAAGCCCATCGACTGAGCGCACGGGACTACCCGAGCAAGATAGAAAAGACGCAAAACTACCAGCTTGCTGAGGCCTTGCGCGACTACACAGACGCACTGCTCCTGCTGACCGCCACGCCCCATGCAGGAGATCCCAATCACACCCGGTTTGTAAACCTGGTCAAACTACTGGAACCCAAGGTGGATTTTTATCCGCTGCTTGACGAAGGGCTCTTTCGAGATGGTGAAGCGGTGCCCTACGCGAAACTGATCCTTAGGACACCAAAGCTTAAAGTGACGGACGCCGAGGGGCATGCAGTCTTCAAAGGCCGAAGAACCGTTCCACTGGGTTTCACGATGTATCCAGACGAAATGAAGTTCTACAAGGCAATGGAAGACTATATCCGCAACGGCTACAACTCCTTGGAACGAATTGAAAATCCGATGGACCGGCACGCTGTTGGATTCATCCTCACGACGTTCCAAAAGCTAAACGCTAGCTCCGCGCACGCCATCAAGCATGCCCTGGACGGCCGTCTAAATCGACTGCAACAAAAGCTGGCGAAACTGCCAACTGAGGAAGAAGAAGAACAGGACGAGCGGTACCAGGGCGAGATTGACGAAAAGCAAGCCGTACTGAAAACGGACCGTGAAATCCTCCAAGATGAGATAAAAGTCCTCAAACGGCTTCTAGCGATTCCGACGGATCGGGAGAAGAAGATCGATCGGCTTCGGGAACTGCTCCTCCAAATCGACAAAGAGACACCGGGCGCCAAAGTGCTCATCTTCACCGAGTACCGGAGAACACAGGAATTTCTGCAAGAGCGCCTAGAGAAATGGTACGGACCAAACACAGTCGTCCTGATCAACGGTGACATGGAACTTGAGGGAAAAACACCCGAGGCCGAAAGCAAACGTCGAAGCCAGCGCGTGTTCAGAGACAACGCGAACATACGGTTCCTGGTCTCGACCGAAGCCGGAGGCGAAGGAATTAACCTGCAGTTCTGCTACATCGTGGTGAACTACGACCTGCCGTGGAACCCGATGCGGTACGAGCAACGGATTGGCCGCGTCTATCGTTACGGCCAGGACAAGGTCGTCCAGATTTGCAACCTGCGCGCCAAAGACACTGTTGAAGATACAGTCCGGTCCTACTTTGAGCAACGATTGAGAGTCGCAGCGCGAGCACTTCAGCAGGTCACGGGAGAAGATCCCGAAGAACTCATCGCAAGTTTGAACGGCCAACTGGAGACAGAAATTGAGCCCGACGAAATCTATAAACGCGCGCTCGTCGAAGGCAACCTGAACCAACAGACGAAAGAGGATATTCAGGAGGCCGTCCGGCGCGCACAGAAAGCCTATGAAATTGCGACACAGAGTCTCTTCCGGGATGTTTCTAGCTATAGCTTTGACAAATACGAGAGAGAGCTCGCAAGCCCGATTACGCTGAGAGACCTTGAAGACTTTACCCTCAAGTACTTGGCCAGTGAACGGCGGCAGGTCCTGCGTAAGGACGGATGCTTGGAGTTCTTGACGCCAGAGAGCCTGAGCGATGCAAAGCTGCCCGAGCGATTCCGTACCACGACTTTCGACCGTTCGACGGCCATTCGCAATCCGCAGGTTGATTTCCTGGCGATTGGACACCCATTCATCGATGCGATGTTTCAGCAGATCGGCGACTATGCATTTGGCGGTCATACGGCCATTCGTGTGATTGAAGTCCCCGAAATGCGGGCGGAGGATGCGCGCGCGGGATTCCAATTCAACTTCACGGTCAGAAGGCGTGTACAGCGTGAGGATGGCGACGAGTATCTCTTTGATCTTCATACCGTAGTAATCAATGCTGCAGGGCAATTCGACGAGCTCGCTTCTTCGTTGAGTGCCAAATGCTATAGTTGTGACGGTCCTTTGCCAACCCGCGCCAATGACCTTTTCGCCGATTTAGAGTGCGTGTCGATCGAATCCGCCTATCAAGTCGCGAAAGCGCAGATCGAGCGTAGTGTAGAACTTTGGGATTGGGATGAAGATGTGGATCTCATTGGCCTGTCCAAGCTCGTAATTTTGCCGCACATGTGATGCTGATTGTGTCACCAGAAGCGCGTTTCGCTATTTTGCGAGACTCCGGGCGAAGCCGTGAGAACCCACTGCCTTGACACTGCCCGACGTTGCCCTATGCTTAGGGTATCCAGCAATGGATAGCCGGAGGATGCGCCGAACAATTCAGAGCCCTTTAGCGGCAGCATCCACGGAGTAATCCGTGAGTGCTCCGGCTAAAGGGTTTTTTGTAAAAGGTCGATTGTGTCACCAGTAAAGAGTCTTTACACCCACCTGAAAAGACCCTTTACTGGTGCCTGTAAAAAAACTTTACACAAAGAAGAAGAATGGAATCAGAAAAATGGAATAAAAGCGGACTACTAAAAAAATACATCCGGAACTCTCCCATGAAATGGAAGATGAGTTTTACGATGATTCCCACGCAGATTCTCATGGACGAACGTTTGTCGCGTTCGTGCTTGATCGTATTCTGGGTGCTGACTGTACATATTTTTCGCGGAAAGAAATTCTGCTTTCCCTCCACTGCGACGATAGCAAAGGAAGCACATTCGTCCAGGCCAACCGTGATCAAGGCGATCAAAGAACTTGAACAGTACGGATACCTAGAGGTGGAGCGATTCTCAGGCGGCGTCAGCAAATACTATTTGAAGGTTCTCGTCTGACGCGGCAGCTAAGAGGCCCAGGACAATTTCACTGCACCTTCAAGAGCGTCCTGGCGGGACTTCACCCACGGCGCGTAATGTTTTTCCGTCGTCTTGATCGAGGTATGACCGAGAAGAACCGAAACAACATGTAATGGCACCCCTTTTGAAAGGAGATCGACACTGAACGTGTCACGAAGGCGATGGCTGTGCCCATCGGGGATTCCCGCCATTTCATAGACCAATTTCAACCTCTGTTGCCATTCTGTGATGCACGATTTCGGCTTCCCAATTCCCGCGTAGAAGAACCGCTCGTTTCCTTCATCACAGGCATTCAGCGCGTCGATTACCTTTTGGGGCAGTGGCACCCAAACGGGATGCTTCGTCTTTTGCTGGCGGAGAAATAGCTTCCCGTCCTTCAATTCGCCGCGACGGAACATGCACGCATCAGAAATCCTGAGTCCCGAATAGCGCATGAGGAGGACTAGCGCGAGGAGTTTCTTTTCCGTCCCCGTGGGGATCATTGGATGCGCTTCCCTGATTGATTCCGCTGCCCAGAGGATCTTCTCCATCTCTGAGTCGGAATACGGCATCGTAGGGTCATATTTCGCCGGCGGCATCCTAACTAATTTCGCCGGGTTCCTATCGAGCCATTCCGAATCGACGCAAAAGCCAAAGAACTTCCTCACCATCTCCAGGCGCTTTTGGCTCGTAATCGGCGCCAGCTTCCACGCTTCCCGGAGTTTCCGAATGTCGTCCACCGTCACGTTGCGCAGCGGCAATGTCCCGATGGAATCCCTCAATTCTTTGGCGACGTGCTTGTATTTTCGCATCATCGCCTCGCTCAATTTCATGGATTCCCGGTCGGCCAGGAAGCGGTCAACAGCGTCCTTCACGAGCACCGGCCTATCGCCCTCAACCTCCCACTCGCGCACGAGCTTCTGCGCCGCGTCCCAGCTCCGCATGTCCAAAGACCGGCGCACCATCCGGCCGCGCAATTTTCCCTCGACCGCGAGAGGGCATCCGCAATGGCGGTGCTTCCGTCCCTTCGCCGCGAACTTGCAGGACTTCAGATGTCTCCGGAAAACCGTGAGCATGGTGGCAGTATCCCACGCAATACCCACACAGGCCAACAAAAACCTTTAATCTATTGATATTATGAACGTTATAATGGTGCCGGGAGGGGGGGTCGAACCCCCATGACCACAAGGGCCGGCAGATTTTGAGTCTGCTGCGTCTGCCAATTCCGCCATCCCGGCCTCGGGTAGGGATCTGCTCCCAAAGTATCGCATAGCCTTTGGCTTATCCGCCACATGCCGCGCGGCCCGCGCGGCAGATGCCCGTCTTCCACATAGAGGCACCCGTCACCGCACAATCCCTGTGCGAGAATGAAGGCATCAACGATGACCAGTTCCTCCGCCGCCGTCGTTCCCGAACCAGTCACCATCACTCCGCAGATGCTCGCCACACACAGCATCACCGCGGAGGAATACGAGCGCATTCTCGCGGCGCTTGGCCGCACGCCTTCGCTTACTGAGCTCGGCATCTACAGCGTGATGTGGAGCGAGCACTGCTCCTACAAATCCAGCCGGGTGCACCTGAAGCGCCTGCCCACTAAAAGCGATCGCGTTGTCCAGGGGCCGGGCGAGAACGCCGGCATTATCGACGTGGGCGACGGCTGGGCCTGCGCCTTCAAGATCGAATCGCACAACCACCCCAGCTACATTGAGCCTCATCAGGGCGCGGCCACCGGCGTGGGCGGCATTCTGCGCGACATTTTTACGATGGGCGCTCGTCCACTTGCCGTGATGGATTCGCTTCGCTTCGGGCCAATTGAGTCTGGGGAAGCTGACCGCGAGACCGTTCACAAAAATCACTCCATCCTTGAAGGCGTGGTCAGCGGCATCGCCAGCTACGGCAACTGCTTCGGCGTTCCCAACCTCGGCGGCGAAACCAAATTCGAGCCCTGCTATTCGGGCAATCCACTCGTCAATGCATTCGCTCTCGGCCTTGTCCGCAAAGATGAAATCTTCTACGCCAAAGCCAGCGGCACCGGCAATCCTGTGATTTATGTTGGCGCGAAGACCGGCCGCGACGGCATTCACGGCGCAACGATGGCCAGTGAAGAATTCAAGGAAGGGTCAGAACAAAAACGTCCCAATGTCCAGGTCGGCGACCCGTTCATGGAGAAGCTCCTGCTCGAAGCCTGCATTGAAGCCATGAAGACCGGAGCTATCGTCGGCATTCAGGACATGGGCGCAGCCGGCCTCACTTGCTCCACCTGCGAGATGGGTGCGCGCGGCGGTGTCGGCCTCGACGTCGAGCTTGACCGCGTGCCGCAGCGCGAAACAGGCATGAGCGCATACGAGATTATGCTCTCCGAGAGCCAGGAGCGCATGTTGCTCGTCGCGGAAAAAGGCCGCGAAAATGAAGTCCTGCGCGTCTTTGCAAAGTGGGGACTGGACGCGGTCATCGTCGGCACCGTAGAGCCCGAGCCGCGTCTGCGCATCCGTCATCATGGCGAACTCGTCGCCGACATTCCCAACCAATCGCTCACCGACGATGCGCCGCTTTACCATCGCCCCGTCGGCACCTGGAAGCCACTCGTGGCTCTTGATCCTTCGGATGAGATTCTTGCCGAGTTAACCAAGGATCGCGACTACACCGCCGACCTCAAGAAGCTCCTCGCCAGCTCCAACGTCTGCTCCAAGCGCTGGGTTCACGAGCAATACGACAGCATGGTTCAAACGAATACCGCGCAAGGCCCCGGCGGCGAGGCTGGCGTGATGCGCATCAAAGGAACCGCCAAGCCGAATGGACTTGAAGGTCCAATTGGAGAGATTGGCCTCTCCATGGCCCTCGACGGCAATGGCCGATGGGCTTATCTCGATCCCAAACTCGGCGCAATGCATGCCGTGGCTGAAGCCGCGCGCAAAGTGGCGATGACCGGCGCAACGCCCGTCGCCGCAACTAACTGCCTCAACTTCGGCAATCCCGAGAAGCCCGAGATCATGGCGCAGCTCTCCGCAGCCATTGACGGCATCGCTGAGGCCTGCACGGCGCTCGGCACGCCGATCACCGGCGGCAACGTGTCACTTTATAACGAAACGCGCGGCGAAGGCATCTACCCCACACCGGTTCTCGGAATCGTCGGCATTCTCGACGACGTGACCAAGGCCGTCCCCGCGCACTTTCAGCGCGAAAAAGACGCCATCGTTCTCCTCTGGCCCATTCCGCGCGGCGAGGAGCCGAATCCGGCACTCAAGGTTCCGCTTAATCCCCCGCCCATCAGCCAGTATCCGCTGCCCGCGCTGGAACGCGAGCCCAGAGATCGCGAGCAACCCGATGCACCCGACGCCGAAGTCGCGGCGAATCTCGCAGCTTTCGGTTCGTCCGAATTCGCCAAAGTCGTTCTCGGCAGCCTCTGGGGCACTCCGCCCGCGCTCGATCTTGGCGCGGAAGCCGACCTGCACAAATTGCTGGCCGAGCTCGCCTGGCAAAAGCTCATCAGTTCAGCCCGTGACATTTCCGATGGTGGCATCGCAGTCACCCTTGCGCAAGGCGCATTTGCAAAGGGGATAGGCGGCACCGTCGAGCAAGACTCATCCCTTCTCGCACATCCGCTCTTCGGTCTCTTTGCCGAGCCCGCCTCCACCATCCTCGTCACCACGCACCCCTCCAATGTTTCCGTCATTGGAAAGTTGGCGACTGAGCACAACTTCCTTTCGGCGCGCGTCGGCACCACCGGTGGCAGCCGCCTCCAAATCTCCGTCGACGGCGAGTCGTTTATCTCCGCTCCACTCGCTGAACTAAAGACCCTCTGGGCCTCCGCCCTGGAAGCAAATCTCCATGGCGAGGTCACTGCATGACGCATCGCCTCTACCAGGGCATCGCCGGCGTGCTCGATCGATCGCACGAACTGCGTGCGTCTTCCCTAGTCCCTAGTCCATACATCCCTCAGTCCCTAGAGTTCGGCGCCCCTGGCGACGAACTCCACGAAGAATGTGGCGTCGTCGCTATCCACGGCCATCCGCACGCCGCGCGCGAAGCCTACCTTGCTCTTTACGCGCTCCAGCACCGCGGCCAGGAATCGGCCGGCATCGCCACCGCCGACGGCGCACATCTGGCCAACATCAAGGGCATGGGCCTGGTTTCGGAGATCTTCACGGACGACGTTCTCGCCAAGCTCCCCGGTCACCTGGCCATCGGCCACACGCGCTACTCCACAACCGGCGACTCGGCGCTGCTCAACGCGCAGCCCATCCGTGTCGACTCCACCAAGGGCCTCATCGCCATCGCGCACAACGGCAACCTGGTGAATCTCGGCAATCTCCGCGCCAACCTGGAACGCGATGGCGCTTACTTCCAAACAACTTCCGACTCCGAAATCATCGTCCAGCTCATCGCACACTCCCACTCCGGCACACTCGTCGATTGCATCGCCGACTCGCTTTCGCAGGTCGAAGGCGCGTTCTCCATCGTCATGATGACGCGCGACCGCATCTTCGCCGCGCGCGATCCCCGCGGCTTCCGTCCGCTCTCAATGGGCCGCATGAAAAATGCCGAAGGCCCCGACTCCATCGTCTTCGCCTCCGAATCCTGCGCCTTCGATCTGCTCCGCGCCGAGTTTACCCGCGACGTTCTGCCTGGCGAGCTGGTCATGGTTTCTCAAGACGGCGTAACCAGCCGCCAGTACGCGAGCGGCTTTCCGCAGTCGAGCTGCGTCTTCGAGCACGTCTACTTCGCGCGCCCCGACTCGCGCATCTTCGGCCGCTGGGTGCAGGAGTCGCGCGACCAGATGGGCCGCCAACTCGCACGCGAGTCCGGTGTCCCCGCCGACGTCGTCGTTCCCGTGCCCGACTCCGGCGTCACCGCGGCGCTCGGCTACGCGGAAGAGGCGGGCCTCCCATTCCGCATGGGCCTCATCCGCAACCACTATGTCGGCCGCACATTTATCGAGCCCGAGCAGCGCGTCCGCGACTTCGGCGTCCGCCTCAAGCTCAACCCAGTGCACAATCTGCTCGCCGGCAAGCGCGTTATCCTCATTGACGACTCCATCATCCGCGGGACGACTAGCCGAAAAATCGTGCGCATGGTGCGTGGTGCGGGCGCAACCGAAGTCCATCTCCGCATCAGTTGCCCGCCTACCATCTCGCCCTGCTTTTATGGCGTCGATACGCCGTCTAAGAGCGAGCTTATCGCCGCCAATCACTCTGTCGAAGGGATTCGCCAATTCATCGAGGCTGACTCGCTCGCCTATTTGTCGCTTGAAGGGCTGCTGGCCTCAGTGCGCGACGAACACAAAACTGGATACTGCACCGCCTGCTATACAGGCAACTACCCCACGCGGTGGGTCGACGTGGAAGACATCTTGCCCGCCGCCGTAACAACTTAGCGTTTGTTCTCCTTCAACTCAACGCTGATCGTTCGCAGCTCCGATGCACCCACATTTTCCAGCGTGTGCGGCATCAGTGGTCCCGACCAAACCGCGCTTCCCTCAGGGAGTTTTCCGGCGGCGCGGCTGTCGGCCACGACTTTCCCCTCCGCATCGCGCCGCACAAAATCGCTCCAGCTCATGAAGTAGAGGGCGCTCGGCCAACGATGCGTGTGCAGCGGAACCGTTTCTCCCGGCCCCACTCTCGTGTCGAGCACGCGAACAGCTTCATTCTCAAATAGAAGGACGTGATGCTTTGGAGCTGCAATCAACGCATCAAGCTCTTCAGGCCAAATCTGTGCGTCTGACCTCGCCTGCATTTTTCTTCCTCTGCAAGTAGAGCTCCGTTAGCGGTTCCGACTGCGCCGCTTTCAATCCGCCCGCTCCCGTCACACCGCTTCTTCCGCCAATTCCGTTGCTGCTGCCACAGGCCGCCGCGCGAGGTTTCGTGTCAACAGGAACATCGTTCCCGCCGCCAGCAGGCACGGCAACACCAGCCCTCTCAATCCCGCGGTGTAACTTCCTGTGTAGTCCTTCATCACGCCCATCCAATACGGCCCAACAAATCCGGCGAACATGGTGATCGTATTCATGGCTGCAATACCCGCGGCCGCGGCTCGCCCGGCCAGGAACTCTGTCGGCACGGCTACCCCCGGCCCAAGCATCAACATGAACGCAATGAAACTGGCCGCCAAAGCAACCACCACAAGCCACGGTTCCTTCGCATAACTCGCCGTCAGATAGCCGGCCGCCATCACCACACAGGGAACGATGCAGTGCATTGCACGCTCGCCCTTCCGATCGGAGTGCGCACCGTTCAGCAGCATGCCCGCCGCGCCTGCCAACCCAAAGCAAGCCACTAGATACCCGACTTTCGTGACGCTCCATCCGGTCGCGCCCTGGAGAATCGCTGGTTGCGAAAAATTGTAAGCGTAGTTCGCCGTCAGCGCGAAGAAGAAGTACGCCCCCATCATCCATACCTTCGGTTCGAGCAGCGCCTTCATCACGCCCGCGCTGTGCCCCAGGTGCGCTTTCTCGCCGTCGGCCTTCAGTTGGCCTTGCAGCCACGCTTTTTCCTCCGACGTAAGCCAAGCCGCCTTGGCCGGATTATCCGGAAGCATCTTCAGGATCACCAGGCTGAATGCCGCCGCCGGCAGTCCTTCAAGCAGAAAAAGCCATTGCCAGCCCGAGAGACCCAGCTTCCCGCCGAGTCCCAGCAGCCATCCTGCCACCGAGCCCATCAGCACCGAGCTTAGGGGCAGGGCGACATAAAACCGGCTCACCGCCCGTGCTCTCACCCTTGCCGGAAACCACAGGGTCAGGTAATAAACCACCCCAGGAAAGAACCCGGCCTCCGCCATGCCGAGGAGGAATCGCAATACATTGAACTCGAGCGGCGTCCGCACAAAGAGCATCGCCGCCGCCAGCAATCCCCACGTGAACATGATGCGCGCCAGCCAGCGCTTGGCGCCGAAGCGAAGCAGCATCAAGTTCGACGGCACCTCGCACAGCGCGTATCCGATAAAAAACAGTCCAGCGCCAAACCCGTAGACAGACGCGCTGAAGTGCAGATCCCGGTTCATCTGCAACGACGCAAAGCTGATATTGATGCGGTCCATGTACGACAGCCCATAGCCCACCGCAATCACTGGAAGCAGTCGCAGGCTCGCCTTGCGCTGCGCCGACTCGCCGATCCGCTTCAGGCGCGCTGCTTCATCCGCCGGCGCTCCCGTCGTCCGATACAAATCGTGCGCGGAACCGGCAGCGGCCATGGGCGCTCACCTCATGCGAATCGCAGTTTTCGGCAAAGAAAAAAGGGAATGTAGAAAGGGAAACCGTGAGCACAATGTACCACAGCGGGCGGAGGGCAAATCGAACCGACGCACTCTCAATTCATGGGTGCCCCACCCTCGCCACATTTTTGTTTTTGTGGCTAGGGTGGGATGACGCGAAGAAAAAGCTACCCGCTAATGGCTAGTAGCTGTCTTCTCGATGATCCTGAACTCCCCGCTCACATGCATCATGCTCATCAGATAGAGCATCCCGTCGTAGTACCGCAACTCGCCGCTCGGCACCGGCATGTTCCACAGCGCATCCACAAACGCCTTCGCCGTCGGCCCATCGGTCGCCGCCAGACTACCCACCGCCGCGGTTGAAATCGGCCCTGAGGGGTGATTGTTGCTCAACGGTTTTCCGTCCAGCGTGTACCGGTCCACGATCTTGTCGATACCTTGCCCGTAGAAAAACTTCTGAATCCGATCGCTGAGCACCGTTTCGCGCGCATCCTTCTTCCACCACGAATAGTCCACGCTCCAATTGCTCACGCTGCGCCACGAATCGGCCATGAACGGCACCGGCGTTCCATCACGCCCCGTCACCGGAGTCCCGTCAAAGTTGCTTCGGTCCGGCGTCAACCCCGTTTCAGGCCCCGTCACGCGGTTGAACAAGTCGCGGCTCACATCCGCCGCTGTCGCCCAAAACACGCGATCCTCCACCGGGCCCCACCGCGCCCACAACTCGTAGAACGCAGGCAGGTGGTACGACGCATCCGTCACGCCATCTGGCCAGTTGGGCACAAACTTGATCATGTTGTGTGCTTCGTCCACCATCGGCCCGATGGTCTCTTTCTGCGGCCCGCCACGCATAAACCGGAAATAAGCCGGCGGCCATGGCGTTCCCTTTGCCTTCGCTTCCGCCTCCATCCGGTCTGTATTCAAACCAGGCCACGGATGATCCGGCTGCACAAACGGCGGATCCTCAGGATGAATTCGGAAAGGCCCAGTCCCCGTCAGCACCGGATGATGCCGCATTCCGTGCAGAATTTTGTCCGCCTCCGCCTGGTAGTTGTAAATCCCCTTGCCGTTGCGCCCCGTCTCGTTTCCCCATCGCCGCGCCGCAAAGTAAAGCGCCATGGTGAAATACTCTTCCCCATCCGGCGCTGCCCCCGTCGAGCGCGGCGTTCCATCCGTATTCATTGACCACGCAAAGTACCCCACCGAAGGGTCCTTCGGGTCGGTGATCAACATATAGGTATGCGCCCAGTTCCAGAGCGCGTCGAACTCGCGCTTATGGTTCAGCTCGACGCAGATCATCATTCCGTAGCTCATGCCCTCGGTGCGCGCGTCGTTGTTGTTCCAATCTGTCACATACGCCAGCGTTCCGTTTTCGTTCGCGCCGGTTTCAAAGTAGACCCGCTCCTCCTGCCCGTCTCCATGAAACAGTTGCTGGAATGCCTTCTCGATCTTGGCGTGCGTCTCCGCCGCTGTGTGCCCCTGCTCGGCAAACAGATCGCGATAGTGGCCGGTCTTAAATGCGCCTTCGCCATCGCCCGGGAAGCGCTCAAATTTCCCCAGTGGCGCGTTCTCGTGCTGCGCAGGCATCATCCATCCCGGCATGGCCGGTGGCGCTTGCGCTGCCGCGGGCGCCTGCGCTGGCATTGCCGCCGGGGTGGGGTTCGCAGCCCCACCTCCCGCCTGAGCCATCAACGCCCCTGCTGCCAAAAACAAAACTCCCGCCGCAACCACGCAATCCTTAATCCGAACCTTCATTCCCGAGCCCTTTCGCGCCGCGCAAGCGCGGCCCCAAAAACCACCCTACGATCATAAAGGGGGCGTCTGCGCCGTCGCGTCTTGCCGCCAACGATCTTCGCTGAGATCCGCTCCCCCTCCCTGTACTTCCCGTCACAGGACGTTCACACTCTCGCTGTGATAGCATCCGTCTTTCGAGAAAGACGCGCCCCGGCGGAACCCTTTTTTGCCCGCCTGTCGCGCCCGGACGACCCTCGACATGGATGAGGAAGAAGCCCGACCGGGAGCTCGATCCCGGCAATCCGGCCACTCGAACGCCCCGCTGGGCGTCCCCCTGCAATCCCTGTGCAAGCTAGATGACGCGAGCCCGCTCGCCCATTTCGGACGACGTCCGCTCGTTTCCAATCCCGCAAACCTAAACCCGCGCCTTTTTGCTGGCGCGGATCTGCCGAAGGCGGCTGCCGCACCGCAGGTGCCCGAAGGCGGCTGCCCCACCGCAGGTGGAAGGAGAAGCCCATGAAAACGTATCAGGGAAGTGAGATCCGCAATGTCGCTGTAGTGGGGCATGCTCACTGTGGCAAAACCACCCTCATTGCCGCTCTGCTGCATGCCGCCAAAATGACTCCCACCCAGGGCCGGGTTGAAGACGGCTCGGCCGCCACCGCCTACGACGAAGAAGAAGTCGCCCGCGGCATCACCATGCAGAACGCCGTCGCCTTCGCCGAGTGGCAAGGCATCAAGATCAATCTTGTCGACACGCCCGGCTTCCACATGTTCACTCACGAAGCCCGCGCCGCGCTCTTCCCCGTCGAATCCGCAATCGTCGTCATTAACGCCCAATCCGGCGTCGAGCCCGTCACCGAGCGCGTCTGGCGCTTTGCTGAAGAGGCCAACGTTCCCCGCATCGTTCTCGTCAATCAAATGGACCACCCCAAAGCCGGCGGCGGCGGCGGTCTGAGCGCCCTCATGGACGACCTCAACGACCGCTGGGGCCGCAACTGTGTTCCCGTCCAGTTGCCCATCTCGGACGCGCAGGGCTTTCACGGCGTCGTCGATCTCGTCACCATGGAGGCTTACACCTACACGCCCGGCGGCGATGGCCGCGGCAAAGTCTCCGCTGAAATTCCCGCCTCGCTCGCAGCCGATGCCAAGGCGCGCCACGAAGCTCTCGTCGAGCTCGTTGCCGAAGGCAAAGACGAGCTGATGGAAGAGTATTTCGAAAAGGGCACCATCCCCGAAGACCACCTTATCGCCGCGCTTCACGAAGCCATCCGCGAAGATCGCATCTTCCCGGTCCTGTTTTCGAGCGGCCTCTCCAACATGGCCCTCGACCATCTCCTCGACTTCCTCAAGGCCTACACTCCTGCGCCTACCGAGCGCAAGCCCCTCGCCGGCAAAACTCCTGGCGCAGCCGCCGACGCTCCCCCCGTCGTCCGCAAGATCGACGACTCTGGGCCGACCGGCGCAGTCGTCTTCAAAACCATGTCCGACCCCTTCGCCGGCCGCATCACCTTCTTCAAGGTCATCAGCGGCGTCGTCAAAAATGATGCCACGCTGGAGAACTACACGCGCCGTGGCCAGGAAAAACTCGCGCACCTGAGCATCATGCAGGGCCGCAAGCCCGTCGAAGTCGCCGAGCTTCACGCCGGCGATCTCGGCGCAGTGGGCAAGCTCCGCGACACGCTCACCGGCGACACACTGGGCCAAAAAGGCGCCGACTTCCAGGTCGACATGGCTAAGCCTCCCGAGCCTGCCATGACCTACGCCATCGAGCCCAAGTCACGCGCCGATGAGGACAAGCTCGCGCCCGCCATCCACAAGCTCATGGAAGAGGACCTGCTCATTCGCTTCTACCGTGACCCGCAGACCAACGAGTTCCTCATCGCCGGCGCCGGCCAGCCCCACATCGAGGCCATCGTCAGCCGCCTCAAGAAGCGGTATCACGCTGAGGTCACGCTCAAGGCGCCCAAGGTTCCCTACCTCGAAACCATCCGCGCCAAGGCCGAGGCCCACGGCCGCCACAAAAAGCAGTCCGGCGGCCACGGCCAGTTCGGCGACTGCAAAATCCGCATGGAGCCTCAGCCTCGCGGAGCTGGATTCGAATTCGCCAATGAAGTTTTCGGCGGAGCAATTCCGCGCAATTTCATCCCGGCCATCGAAAAGGGCATCGTCGAGACGGCCGCGCGCGGCTACCTTGCCGGCTACCCCGTCGTCGACTTCAAGGTCACCGTCTTCGACGGCTCCTACCACGACGTCGATTCCAACGAGCTGTCCTTCAAGACTGCAGGCCGCCTCGCCTTCAAAAATGCCATGGAGCAGTGCAAGCCATGTCTGCTCGAGCCGATCATGAAAGTCGAAATCGAGGCACCCGACGAGTTCGCCGGCGCGCTCATGGGCGATCTCAACGGCCGCCGCGGCCGCGTGGGCGGAATGGAGTCCAAGGGCCGCACCACGGTCATCAACGCCCAGGTTCCCATGGCCGAGATGCTCACCTACGGAACCCAGCTCACTTCCATGACGCAGGGCAAAGGCAGCTACCGCATGGAAGTGGACCACTACGACATCGTCCCGCAGCTGGTCGCCGAAAAAATCCTCGCCAACGCCAAACGGCCGGTCGACGAAGAGGAAGAGTAACCCCGTCCACGCAACATCACTTGGGTGTCCCACGTCTGGATTCTCAGACGCGGGATACCACATACGACAAACCTCGACCAAAACCAGTTATCCTCCATCTTGAGGAGACCGCTCCACCTTGCCCAACCTCACATACCAAGTCCGGCGATCGCTCGCGGCAAGCACCGAAGAGTACTCCCTGACCGGCACCGCACTCCTCTGGCCCGATGGCAGCGCACCCTTCGCCCAGATCAAAACGGTCAGAATCTACTCCGTCCCGGGAATGTGGATATTCGGCGCAGGCAAGGTCGCATTTGGATCGCGTCGTTGCGCAATCACCCTCGATTCCGGCGCCGCGATCGAGCTCACCAGCCAGCACTATCTCAGCTTTGGCAACTTTGAAGACCGCTCACCGGCTTTCTATCCATTTGTCAGCGCATTGATCGCTCGCGTTCGGACGGAAAATCCCGCTGCGCAATTCGTATCGGGAATGCCTCCAATGCTCTGGTGGTTCTGGTTCCTGTCCTTTGGCCTTCTCGCGCTTCTCCTCATCCTTTCCATCGCGCTTGGCCTGCTCGGGCTCACGCTCGAGCACAAAAACTCTCTGGGAACCTCGCTCCTATTCCTGGCGCTCGCCGGCCTGCTCATCGGCCCCATCGGTTTTCTCCGCGCCATCTGGCGCCGCCGCACTCGCGATCTGAATTCCGGCGATTTATACAGAGCCGTGTAACGCGAAAGATCGGTCATACCCGCCGCTGTCTACGAGACGGGGCAAACATTGAGGCGAGTCCGGCGCTCCGCGGCCTTTGTCAAGTCATAAATCTGCTAACCCCTTACCGGTCAGCCACTTGCATTTGCCGATAATTCCCCCCTTTTGGCGCACAATCGTTTCATGAATCCAATTCCAGGCTCTTGGGGCTCCATTTCTCATTCGGAGTCGCCATTAAATGCCTTGAACAGTCCGGAAAATGGAGCTAACTCCAAACAACTGACGTCTTTACGAAATCCGGCTCTTTAGAATGAGGAACTTACAGCAACACGCGCCTCGCAACCCCTTTCATATGACGTACTTGGCTTCAAAGATAGGGGGAGTCGGGGTGCCACCGAACAAACACACGATTCGAACCAAATCCGGACCCAGCGACTTCTGCCGCAGCTCCACTTCACCAGGCCGACTCAAAAAATCACCGGGCGAAGTGAAGGGCACATTCTCCCCCTCACTCCGCCCGGCTTGGTTCCTTGCTGTGATTTATCTTTGCGCAAAGCTCTGGTAAACCTGGCTCACCCTTCCGCGCTTTCGATGCTTTCGACGTGGATCACCTTCGCTTGCTCATCGAGTTGGCCCGTCACCTTCACCGTCTTGCCTTCGAACGGCTTGGCGCGCTCCGTATCGTCCAGCGTGTATACCGCGCCGGATGAATCGCGCAGAGCGTATTGGTCGCCGTTCTTGACCACAGTTCCAGTGAAGGTTCCGGACTTGGCCTGGCTCTGATCCGGTTGCTGTTGCGGCTGTGCCTGATCCTGCGCAAATGCAGAGCCGGCGGCGACAAACGGGCTTCCCAGAACCAGCGCAAAAGCCAGTACCACCGCACAAAGTGCACTGAAGTCAATAAGATCGCGCTTGATGGAACGCATAACGAGAACCTCCGGGGGTTGGATTTGCCCGAGCCCGTTCTCGTTTCGGCCCTGGCGCGGAGATCACTGCATCCTGAGGTCCAAACTGCAACCGATTGCAGCTTCAGCCGAAGCTCTTGAAGGCACAGGGAATTCCGCTCCGGCTCGCAAGGCCCGAGGGTAAAAACTGTTCGCCAATAAGGAGGGAAAACTGCTCGCCTGAGTAAAACCTGCGTGGCTAGAAAAGGTCGGCTTCGACTTCAAGCCTCGACAGCCGGCCGCAGGCGCTTGGCCAGCGCCCACTTCAGCTCGTCGATTCCCTCGCCCGTCACCGCCGAGATGGCGTGGAACTCTAGCTTCTTCCGCTTCGCATGCGCCGCCAGCTTCTTGAGCTTCTCTGGGTTCGCCGCGTCGATCTTCGTCGCCACCACGATCATGGGTTTCTCCGCAAGCGGATGCTCGTCCACCCCTTGCCCCTTCGAACTAAAGCTGGCCAGCTCGTTGTTGATTAACTTGAAGTCTTCCACCGGATCGGGCCTCCCCGACGCGTCCGACACATCCACCAGGTGAACCAGCAGCCGCGTGCGCTCGATGTGGCGAAGAAACTGTACGCCCAGCCCCGAGCCCAGGTGCGCGCCCTCGATGAGCCCCGGCATATCGGCGACGACGAAGGATTCGAGATCTGGCTCCTCGCCTACCGTCACCACGCCCAGGTTCGGCTCCAGCGTTGTGAACGGATAATCGGCAATTTTTGGCCGCGCGGCCGAGATGCGCGAGATGAGCGTCGACTTGCCCGCATTCGGAAGACCCACCAGGCCCACGTCCGCCAGAAGCTTTAACTCCAGCCGGTAGCTGCGCTCCTCGCCCGCTCGGCCCAGCTCATGCTCGCGCGGAGCCTGGTGTGTACTGGTCGCGAAATGCTGGTTGCCGCGCCCGCCGCGCCCGCCTTTCGCGATCACAATGCGCTCGTCCGGCTCCTTGAAATCATGCATCAGCTCGCCCGTCTCCATGTCGTAGAGCGATGTGCCCACCGGAACCTGCAGCGTGACCGACCGGCCATCCAGCCCCGTACAGTTCGAGCCCATCCCGTGCTCGCCACGCTGCCCTTTGTGCTCCGGGTTGTAACGGAAGTGAATCAGGGTATTGTGCCGCTGGCTCGACTCCATAACGACGTCGCCGCCACGGCCGCCATCGCCGCCCGACGGCCCCCCGCGCGGCACGAACTTCTCCCGCCGGAACGCCATGCAACCGTTGCCGCCGTCCCCGGCCTTTACACGAATTTTGGCTTCATCGATAAACATGATTCTCAGGGGCAAATCTGGCCGCCGCTCGCTGGGCCACTCTTGCGCGATGGTCTTCCAACCGCCGTCTCTTCAGTCTAACGAACGATTCTGCCCTCGCGTGCTTACCTGAAATCCGGCAGTCGCACAAGAAAAACAGCCAAATGTGACGCAGACCGCTTTTCAGTGGCGACTTTCGGGCATAGAATCGCTGCCAAACTTCTTCTCGATCCACTGCGTGCGGCGAAAAGCAGATGCTTTCGCCCTCACACCGGACTCGCCTCAAGAGCGGACCGGCTTGCTCATTTGTCCTTTCTCCCAGGATCTGCCTGAGCAGCGCCGTCAATGGCAGAGGCAAGGCGGAACTGGATTCGATGGTTGGTGTTGGGCGCGCTGTGCCTGAGCGCCCACGCGCTGCTCCTCGCTCAATCAAATCCGGCCGATTCTCCGTCGCGGCACCTCGTCCAGGTTCGAGCTCCGCAATCCGGTTCGCTCGCCGGCCGCCTCACTGACCTGCACTCAGCCCCACTCGCCGGCGTCTCCATTGTTCTGCGCAACCAGACCACCGGCGCAGAAGTTCGCGCGATTACCGCCAGGAACGGGGCATTCCGCTTTGCCTCACTCGATGCAGGCGAGTACACACTCGATGCCGACGCCGTCCAACTCGGCCACGGCCGCCTTGAAGGAATTCTCGTCACGGGAGGTACCGAATCCCGCATTCAAGCCGCGCTCAACTTCGAGCCTGTCGCTCCAGTGTTGGTTGACGCGACCGCGCCGGCTCAGATCCCTGCTCCTCCAAACGCCGTGGCGCACTTTCCGTTGAATGCCTCTGCGCCACCCGCGTCCAACAAGCCTCTTGCATCGAGCGCGGCAACAGTTCTACCCGCCACTCCGCCTGCCCCGCTTCGCCCCGCTCTGAGCACATCCACTCCGCAGCTCATCGCGTCGATCGCGGGCGAATCTTTGAATCCCCTTCCTCTGACGCTTTCGGCAGCGCCAGACGCAATCAGAACCTCCGTACAGCCCACGACTCCTACGTCTCCTCCGCCACCCGTTTCGCTCCCGGCCGCAGCTCCAAAGAAAAATCCGGTCTCAGGTGCCGCTACCACATCTTCCGCCTCACTCCCCGTGCCACCCGCGCTTGAGCAGGCTCAACCCCAGTTTCAAATCCTGCACTTGCCGTCGCGCGCCGCGTTGGAAACACGATCCGCCTCGACTGAGCTCACGCTCTCTGTTGCGCAACCAAACGTGTTTCCACTCAAGGCCGGAGCCGCGCCCCCTCCCGCCGCAACTGCGGTACCTCCCAGCCTCGTGCAGGCGGCAATGTTGACTCCGAATCTTGTCCCGCCGACAATGGCGCAGCCTTCAGACCCGGTCACGCCGGCTGTCTCCACCACAGTCTCCGCCTCCCAGTTGCAAGCCTTGCCTGCAAGCGGACGCCGCTGGCAGGAGTTCCTGCTCGACACCCCTGCCGCCGGCGCCTCGGCTGACTCTTCGCAGGCCTCCTACCGTGGCTCCCAGCAATCCGCCCAGGTCTCGGTCGACGGCGCGAATATCGGCCTGGCCTTCGGCGTCTCCGCAGGCTCCGACGCGCATTCCTCCATTTCCACCGGCGCTGACTCCGGTCCGCAAAGCTCGAGAACTCAATCGGGCGGCAACGCCTGGACCGGAGGTCGCGGGCTCGGCGTAAGTGAAGCCGCTATCCACGAGGTAACCGCTGTCGCCGGCAACGTGGGGGCCGAAGGCATGCGTGCCACCGGCGGACGCACGACCATTCGCACCGAAAGCGGAAGCAATGCTCTTCACGGCCAGGGATTTCTCTTCGACCGCCAAAACACCTGGGGCGCCCGAAATCCCTTTACGCAATGGGTCACGGAGACCGCGCCGGCCACGCTAACATTTAGTCCAACCGGCTCCGTCCCGGTGTTTACGCCGGAGCCATATACGCCACCAGACCACGAAACGGTGTTGGGCCTTGGCGCGTGCAGCCGTATCCGCCGCGACAAGCTCTTCTGGTTCGCGGCTCTGGATAGCTATCACCGCAACGGTCCAGGTCTGGCGATGGTGAAGCATCCCCTGGACCTTTGCGGGAATTACAACGCCAATGGCCAATGCACGTACCCAGCCGGATTCTTTGAAACGCCCACCGACTGCCAACTCGAAGCGCTGAGCGCACGGCTGGGATTTTCGGGAGGGCTGTCAAGCGGCTGCGTCTCAGGCTTGGTTCAGGGACTGACGGCTTATTCAGCAATGCTTGAGACGCTGTCTGGCCTGCTGGGGCCCGCGCCGCGCACTGCGGCGCAGTGGGTTGGCTTTGGCCGTATCGATTGGCTGGCGGCCGAGCGTCATCACTTCACATTCGAAGGCATAGGCGCCGACTGGAATTCGCCCCGGCGGCGGTCTCACTCGAGTCTCGGAAACCTACGGAAACCACAGCTTCGGCTCCAGCCTAGCCAGCCAGCAGTGGCTGCTCGCTCGCTGGGAAGCGTATCTCACCCCCAACCTGCTGGTTGTCACGCAGGGCTCAGCAGGGCGCGCAGTCCTCAGCGCAAAGCCCGACACTCCATCAGCTTTTGAGCACTCGTTGCTCAATGTCAATTCCTGGGGACAGTTGCCCCAGATCGTGGTGGATTCGCGTTACGGATTGACGATCGGCAATCCCTCGCGCTTTGGCCAGGGCGATTATCCTGATGAACGCCTCATCCATGGACAGGAAATGCTCGACTGGGTCCACAACAAGCTGCTGGTTAAGGCCGGCTTCGAACTCGACCACAACGCCGATGCGATCAGCCAATTGCGCAACCAGTCCGGAACTTATGTTTACTCCAAGGTGGAGGACTTCATCTCCGACGCATTGGTGTTTCAACAATTCGGGCTTCAAAACCCAAACAATTACTCCGTGCAGCGCAGTTGCGGCGCGACAGACGCGACCCTGGGCAGCCAGCCCTGCTACTCCAACTACTCACAGATGATCGGTCCTACCAATTGGAACTTGAGCACCAATGACTGGGCCGGTTTCGCGACGGCGCAGTGGCAGCCGAACAAGCTCGCCGTCTTCTCTATCGGCCTGCGCTGGGAGCGCGAGCAGATGCCGCCGCCGCTCGCGACGCTCGCCAATCCCGATCTGCCGCAAGCCGGAAAGATGCCGGATCTCGGCAATAACTGGGGTCCACGCGTCAGCCTGGCCATCGGCGCACGGAACCGCTGGCCAGTGCTGCGCCTGGGCTATGGCATGTACTACGGCCGCGTCTCAAACGCCACGACCGAGACCGCGCTCACCCAGACCGGCTCACTCAAAGGCGACCTCAGTTATTTCATTAGACCCACCGATGGCTATATCTCCGTCGGCGGCACCAGCGCCGCTCCGCCATTTCCTTACGTGCTCAGTGGACCACCCGCCAGCATCGTCAAGCCGGGCGCGGTCGAATTCGCGCCCACCTTCCGCAACCCGGAGGTACATCAGGCCGTCGCCGCCATCGAACAGCCGCTGCCGGGCCGGATGGAAATTACGGCGAGCATGACGCTGAGCCTCGGCCGCCGCCTGCCCGTCTTTATTGATTCGAATCTCGCCCCGCCACTTACCAGCTCCCTGCCCCAGCAGCCACAGAACATCACGTACAACGTTTGTGACGAGACTCCTCCCACTCCCTCGGGTTCCAACAACACCAATGGTGCGTGCGGCAACCTCGGGCTGGGCCCCATCAAGGCCAAACAAATCACGGTTCCTTTCTACGCGTCCACCGCAAGCAAAGGAGTTGCAGGCTGGCTTAATCCGGACTACCAACAGGTCAACATCATGGAGAGCAAAGCGAACTCTACCTATGAGGCGGCCATGGTCAAGCTCACGCGCTATGGCAGTCGCGGCCTCAGCCTGCACGCCCACTACACCTACGCGCACGCAGTGGATTGGAACCCGAACGAGAGCCCGCTCAACCCCGTCGACACCAGCCACGACTTCAGCCAGGAGTATGGAACCAGCAACCTCGACGCGCGTCACTCGGCCGCCACGATGGTCGTCTTTGAGGCGCCATGGAAGATGCGCAACTTCGCCGGCCACATCGTGAACGGCTGGATGCTCTCCGGCATCGGAGAATTCCAGAGCGGCCTGCCCCTCACCATGCGCACCTCGGGCTCTCTGCCCGAGGAGCTCAATAATGCCGGCTACGCCATCGTGGGCCTGGGGCCAAGCATGAACGGCTCTGGCGGCGACAATCGCGTCTACGGACTAGGCAGCGACAATCGGGTCTATAACGTTGGCCGCAACACTTACCGTTATCCCGAAACCTGGAAGGCCGATCTGCGTCTCGCCAAGCGCTTTGACTTCGGCGAAATGCGCCAATTGGAAATCCTCGCCGAGAGCTTCAACCTTTTTAACCACCAGAACGTGACCAGAATTGAAACCACCGGCTATTTCATCGAGCCCGGCAGCCCACCGAGCACGGTCGGCGCTCCAGGAACCCCTCCGACGCTGAATTTCTTGACCGGGCTCAAAACCAATTCAAAAACCGGCCTCCCCATACCAGGCTTCGGGCAGCCGCTTGACATCAACGCTGAGGACTTCTATCGCGAGCGCCAGATCGAAATTGGCTTGCGGATGCGCTTCTAGACATTCCGATCGCGGTTCGGTCTTCGGGTGGTGGCATTGACACGTGCTTCGCCGGGGAATCTTCAAATGACCCTATCCTCCGGCCACTCTCCAGCGTTTACTGTGCTGGCGGAACGACTGGCGATGCTCCATTCAAGAACGCCGGATCCATCTGGGCAATGTCCGCGCGATAACTCACAGTCGTCGCCGCCGGAAAGTCTGCGGGAACCTTCTGCGTCACGCGCCCTGTTGCCACCCACTCCGTGCCTCGTCGGAACGTGGTCATGAACCCCAAGCAGCTCAATGCGAAAACATCGTGTCCCAGCGTGGTGTGAAAGATTCTTCCCTTCCCGTAGCGCAAAACCATCAGCATCGGCTCATCGAAGCCAGTGCCCTTGTTCTTCAAGTCGGAGTGCGCGGTTGCCAGCACAACGATGTTCTTTCCCGGCCCGCGCAGCTTTCCATAGAGTTCATCGTTGGCGTGCATCCAAACCGGTGGCAGGCCTTTCATGATCGGGTGTTCCGGGTCGCGCGTTGTCACTTGGAACGGCAGACGTGCTCCGTGCTCCCCGGCCGGTCCCGGCGACGAATCCGCCACCAGCTTGCCATCCTTCCAATACCAGTAGGGCCCTGCCTGCTCGTTACGGTTTCGCCAGCCGCCGATCCCCGTCATCTCGTTGTATGCAGGCCAATCGGAAAACGCGTTGTCGGCTGCGTGCACGATCACCAGCCCTCCGCCGCCGGCCACGTACTTTTCAAACTTCGCTCGCAGTTGCTCCGGCCAGCTTGGACCGTCGTAGTTCATCACGATTGCCTCGTAGCGTTCAAACTCCGGCTTGAAGTTGCTGAAGTCCCCGTCCGATGGAGGCGCGGTAATCACCGTCACCTCAAACAGCCCTGTCTCTTCCAATTCCATCTTCAGCACCGGGGTCGTCAATCGCCAGTTGTGGTACGCGCCGGCGCTTTGCCCGTCCACAATTGCGACGCGAATCATGTTGCCCCCCGCGCTGGCCGTCCGCGCCCAAAATAGAACGCTCGCAATCACCACCCAACCCATTCGCTTCATCATTTCTCCTCAATTGCCGTCATTCCGCGGCCCGCGCAAGTCATCAACCTTTTTCCAGCGGAAATCGCTCGCGCACGAGCTTCAGCGCTTCCTCCGCGGTCGCGGCCGTCCCTTCTAACTGCGCATCCTCGGCTGCGCGCAGCATTTCGCGGAAGCGCATTCCCGGCGGATAGCCCGCCGCGATCAGTTCCCGTCCAGTGATCAACGGTTTCGGCCGCACCGCCGCTTCCGGCATCGAGAAAAAACGTTCGCGCACAAACTCCCAATGATCCAGGTTGCCGCTCGCGGCCAGGCAATCCATCCGGTGCAACGCCAGGTGCTCTTCAAATCGCTCCAGTCGGAAGAACCGCTTCAACGTGGACTCCTTCATTCGCTGCGCGTCCATGAAACGCATGTGATTCTCGATGAGCGCCAGCACCTGTCGCGTTTCCTCGTTCGAGAACCGGAATCGCCGGCAGATCTCCGCGCCCATCGCCACGCCCATCTCTACATGGCCGTCGAAGCGAATCCGGTCAGGGGCACGCTTGAACGTCGGCGGCTTGCCCACGTCGTGCAACAGCGCTCCCCACGCCAGCGTCTCCGAGCATCCCGGGGGCAATTGCTCCAGCAGCATGAGCGTGTGCACCCACACATCGCCTTCAGGATGGAACCGCGGCGGCTGCTCCACGCATTTCATGCGCGCAACTTCCGGAAGAACCTCGTTCAGCAGGCCTGTTTTATCCAGCAGCTCGAAGGCCCGCCGCGCATGGCCCTCGGTCAGCATCTTCGTCAACTCGTTGCGCACGCGCTCATGGCTCACGGCTGCGATGCGTGAAGCCAGCAACCGGATCCCGCGCTTCGTCTCCGCCTCCAATTCGAATCCGAACCGCGCCGCGAACCGCACGCCGCGCAGCATGCGCAGATGGTCTTCTTCAAACCGCTGCTCCGCTCGCCCGATTGCGCGCACCACACCGGCATCCAGGTCCGCCAGCCCGCCCACGTAATCGATGACCGCGTCGCGCAGCAGTTTCTGCTCGCCGACGCTCTCCTCCAAAGCTCCGCCTCCACGCAGTGGATCCAGCAGCAGTCCGTTGATCGTAAAATCGCGCCGCTTCACATCCTCTTCGGCAGTCTTTGTGTAGCGCACCGCATCGGGATGCCGCCCATCGGAATACGATAAATCCGAGCGAAACGTCGCCACTTCTGTCACGAAGCCGGCTTCATCGGATTCCGGCGCCACAAGCACAACGCCAAAATGCGCGCCCACGGCGAACGTCCGTGGGAACAAATCCAGCACCACATCCGGCGTCGCGCTGGTGGCCACGTCGTAGTCAGCCGGATCGCGTCCAAGCAGCAGATCGCGCACACAACCGCCCGCGAAGTACGCCTTGTACCCTCGCGAACGCAGCGTCTCCACGATTTTCAGCGCTGCTTCGAATTGTTCGCTTCCAGTCATCGCCGATACTTCTATTCTCGCTCGCCACGCGGCGGTGTGCTGTCTCGCTGCCACTAAACTAGAACCATGCCCGGCTCCGGCCTCATCCTCGGCATCGAGACCTCCTGCGACGAAACCGCCGCGGCCGTTGTCGAGCGCGGAGCGCGTACGCTTTCGTCTGTCGTCGCCTCGCAGATCGCCACCCACGCCCGATACGGCGGCGTCGTTCCCGAGCTCGCCAGCCGCGAGCATCTTCGCGCCATCGTTCCCGTCGTTCGTGCCGCGCTCGCTGAAGCCCATCTGACTCTCGCCGATCTCGACGCAATCGCTGTTACCTCAGGACCCGGTCTCGCTGGCGCATTACTCGTCGGCATCACTTACGCCAAAGCTCTCGCTTTCGCCAACAAACTCCCCTTGATCGCCGTCAATCACCTCGAAGGCCACATCCACGCGGTCCTCCTTCAGGAACGAGAGGCCGCACCGTCCGCATCCGGCTCGCGAGATGCTCAGGCCCTCGCCCTGGTCGTCTCCGGTGGCCACACCCACCTTTTTCTCGCTCGCCCAACAAACGGCACGTGGTCTTACACACTCATCGGCCGCACCGTCGACGACGCCGCAGGCGAAGCCTTCGACAAAGTCGCCAAGCTTCTCGGCCTCGGCTATCCCGGCGGTCCCTGGATCGATGCTCTCGCAAAATTTGGTAACCCGAACGCCGTGCCCTTTTCGTTCGCGCAGATCAAGACAAAAGCTCATCTCGGCGGCAAGCCCGCTCGCACCAAGGCTGCAAAGACTGCGCCTATCGCGCGCCTCGACCCGCATTTCCTCTTCTCATTTTCGGGAATCAAAACCGCGGTGCTGCGCTACTTCGAACTGCACGGCCTGCGTGCGGAAGCAAAAGCCCGCGTCGACCGCGTGCTCGCCAACTTCCGTCCACCGCAAACGCGCGAAGAGGCACTGGCCCTTTGCCCACAGCCCACGCTCGATCTGATTGCCAGCTTTCAGCACGCAGTCATCGGCGACCTGATGAAGAAAACCTTTACCACTGCCGAATCACTTGGAGCCACGCGAATCCTCGTCACGGGCGGAGTTACCGCCAACCGCGAGCTTCGCGCACGCTTCACCGCCGAGGCCGCGCATCGCGGCCTGCACGTTGCGTTCCCCACGCTCGCGTTCTCCACTGACAATGCTGCCATGATCGCCGCTGCGGCGTGGCCGCGCCTTCTCGCGCAGGATTTTGCCTCGCCGGACCTCACGGCCGATCCTTCGCTCGCGCTCAGTTGATCAAGATAAATCATGCTCAATTTGCCGCAAAACGTGCAAAGGCCCGGCTCGCGCCAGGCCTGTTGAGGAACTTCTTATCGCCTGCTGCCTGTTCCCCGTCTTATTCCGTCCAGCGGCGCATGATCAGCGTGGCATTGATGCCGCCGAATCCAAACGAATTCGACAGCGCAACATCGAACGAATGTTTGATCGCCTTGTTCGGCACGTAGTCCAACCGGCACTCGGGATCCACATTCTCGAGATTCATGGTCGGCGGAATCTCCTGATTCACCAGCGCCAGCACTGTGATGCCGGCCTCCAGCCCTCCCGCGCCGCCCAGCAGGTGGCCGGTCATCGATTTCGTGCCGCTGATTTTCAGCTTGTGGCTCAGCGCGTGCTCGCCGAACACCTTCTCGATTGCCATCGACTCGTTGCCATCGCCCGCTGGCGTCGACGTCGCGTGCGCATTGATGTAGCCCACTTCTTCAGGACGAATGCCGGCGTCCTTCAATGCGGCTCGCATGCTGCGCTGCGCGCCCGCGCCCTCGGGCGCGATGCCTGTCATGTGATAGGCGTCGGCGCTCATGCCGTAACCGATTACTTCGGCCAGAATCTTCGCTCCGCGCGCCCGCGCAAACCCCAGTTCCTCAAGAACCAGGATGCCGGCGCCCTCGCCGATAACAAATCCGTCGCGATCTTTGTCGAACGGGCGGCTGGCGTGTGTGGGATCATCGTTGCGTGTCGAAAGCGCTCGCATGGCGGCGAATCCGCCCACCGACATCGACGTAACTGCGGCCTCGGTTCCGCCCGCAATCATCGCGTCCGCATCCCCGTGCAGGATCATGCGCACGGAGTCGCCGATGGAGTTGGCGCTCGTTGCGCAGGCCGTAGCTGTCGCCGATATCGGGCCCTGCGCGCCATAGCGGATGCTGATATGCCCCGCAGCCATATTCACAATTGCCGCGGGAATAAAGAAAGGCGACATCTTTCGTGGACCGCCTTGCAGCATATTGTTGTGCTCGCGCTCAATGACCTCGAATCCGCCAATCCCCGAGCCGATGAACACGCCTACGCGTTCGGCGTTTTCCGGCGTAATCTTGAGCCCCGACTGTTCCATCGCCTCTCGCGTTGCGCCAAAGGCGTAGTGAATGAAGCGCCCCATCTTGCGCGCTTCCTTCTTGTCCACAAATTTCAGAGGGTCGAAGTCCTTCACCTCGGCGGCGAAGGTTACCGGGAAACCGGTAGCGTCAAATGCCTTGATCGGCGCCATGCCGCTGGCGCCGGCCAGGATTTGCCGCCATACCTCGGGAGCGGTGTTGCCTACACCGCAGATCAGCCCCAGGCCGGTAACTACCACTCTGCGGTTGGTTGCCTGGGTCAACGCTTACTTGCCGCCTTTCGCGTTCTTGTCGATGTAGTCGATCGCGTCCTTCACGGTCTTGATCTTCTCGGCGTCCTCGTCGGGAATCTCCATGTCAAACGCCTCTTCGAACTGCATCACCAGTTCGACCACGTCCAGCGAATCGGCGCCCAGGTCTTCCTGGAAGCTGGCGCCGGGTGTGACTTCGGCTTCGTCCACCTGCAACTGCTCGACGATGATCTGCTTCACTTTTTCTTCAACAGCCATGCGTACGTCTCCTCGTGGTATTGGGAACTTAGGAAAACTTTTCGGGGATTTACAAGACCGCCCGCCCCGCGAACCTACAATACCGGCCCCCGGCGGGAAATGACAACCACAGCGCAAAGAAATCTGCGCATGGCCCCGAATCTTCAAGTCTACTGGCAGGACCCTGGGGTGTAAAGGCGTCTAGTTGGGGGGAAACGATTGAAGAAACAGGAAATAATACCGGCGGCTCCCCCGGACAACGTGGCACCGCGAAATGCACAACCCTGGGGCGTATATTAGGCGAAAGAGGCCATCGATTCACTATGCCCATCTGGATCATTGCAACCATCGCCACAGTCGCAGGAATCTTGGTCGGATTCGTGCTGCGGACAGTTTCCACCAAAAGCGAGAAACGACAGTTGGAAGAGCGCAACGCCGAGCTGACGCGCGATCTGGGCGCAACAAAGAACGATCTTGCGCAGGTGCAATCGGAGTCGGCCGCGCGAGCGGGGTTTGAGGCGCTCGCCACAGAACGCGCTGCCAATATCGTTCAGCTCGCCGCGGAGTGCGCGCAGTTGCGATCTGAGCTCAACAGCAAAACTGACCTAGAAACGGCAAAAAAACTGTTATCCGGCGAATTCAAGGCGATATCGGAGGACAGCCTTAAAGAGACTTCTGCGCAGCTCATCAAGACTGCAGAGGGCATCATTGAAAAACACGATGAAAAAACGATCGCCGACGTTAAACTGCACCGTCAACATATCGAAACAATACTGAAACCAGTCGAGGAGACAATCAAGCGGCTCGACAAGCACGTGGAGGACAGCGATTTGGCCAGAACTCGCGGGGAGGCGCTTCTCGACGAGCAAATCAAGCGCCTTGCTGGTGCCAGCGAATCGTTAACTCATGCCCTAACCAAGCCAGTTGTGCGTGGAAGTTGGGGAGAAATGACACTTGAAAACGCGCTCGAAAGCGCTGGACTGGAGCCGGAGATCGATTATCAGCTTCAGCATTCCACCGATGCGGAAGACGGCCAGCAACGTACCGACGCGATAGTCAACTTGCCCAAAGGTCGAAAGCTGATTATAGACAGCAAGAATCTAATGGGAACCTACCTCCCTTACAGTAAGGCGGGGGATCAGAACCAGAAAGTAATCCTGGCAGATGCCCACTCAAAATCGTTAAGAAAACATATAAAGGCACTGTCGTCGAAAGAATATTGGCGCCGCTATGACGGACTAGATTGTGTAATCCTCTTCATCCCGCACGATGGCATGTACCACGCGGCAATCCAAGATGAATCTGAGTTAATCCGTGAGGCGTGTGACAGGAGGGTTTTCGTTTCAAACCCGATGACACTCATTCCACTTTTGAAGGCAGTCCGATACGTCCTCGATCAGGAAAGACTCAATAAGAACGCTGAAGAAATAAAAACTGTCGGAGCGGAACTCTATTCGGAATTGACACGCTTCGCGGGCAGCATCTCTGACATTGGAGAGAAGTTGAGGAAGACCGTTGACGCCTACAATAGCGCGATCCCGGGACTGGACCGGTTCATCCTCGCCAAGTCCCGAAAGCTAAAACAGCTTGGGTCGGCAAAAGGCGCCGATGCAGATCTGCCTGACTCGATTGACTTGGAGCCAAGGGGGTTCTCTTCGCGAGAACTGAGGTCCCTGAACAGTTCCGAATCAAACAAGCTGGCCGCAAGCGACGTTTTTTCCGCCGAGTTCGCCCTCGCCGCCGAAGCGGACGAGACCGCCAGCACTCAAAAATAGATCCGGAGCTCCAATCGCACCCCCGCCCTACTGCGGCGGGGCCGTTGGAGTCGCTGGCGCAGCCGGAGTTGCAGGCGCTGCAGGCGTATCCTTCACTCGCGTCAGCGTCAACTCCATGCCGGGGAAATCGGCAGAGTCGGTCTTCGTCGACATCTTGATCGAGTCGCCATCCACCGTGCAGTCGTGGTGGATGGTGACGCCGTTGAATGAATCGTCGAAGGTGAATTTGTCTCCGTCCACTTTGCCGTTGCTGATCGCAATGGGATCGTTTTGCGGCAACTGGACGGTGCCGGACAGTGTGGCGCCGTCCTGCTTAAAGGTGAACGTCAGCTGAAAGCTCGATCCATCGGGGCCCTTTGCCTCACCGGTCCAGGTGCCCGTTAAGTCAGCGGCCATTGCGGTTGCGGCGCTCAACGTCATCACCAATCCAGCGCAAATTGTAAGAAATTTCCTCATCGGTCCCTCTAGAGCCCTCTTCCCGGCAAACACATCATACAGAGGAAATGTGAAAAGTGAACAGGCGGTCACCTGTCGGTCACGAATCAAGCCCTCTGATCTCAGGTCTTTGTTTTCTCGGTTCCTGGTTCCCTGCCGAGGCCCCGGCGAGCGGTCTTTCTTCGCTGGGGTGGCTTGGCCCTCGGTCACTGCACTTCTCCAAACGCCTCCCGCAACCGCTTCCAGGTCGTCTCCAGATCCTCCGGCAGAATGCGCGTCTCCCCCACCGTGGTGATGAAGTTGGTATCGCCAATCCAGCGCGGCATGGCATTCAGATGCAGATGTCCGGCCACACCCGCACCTGCCGCCTTGCCGATATTCATGCCGAAGTTGAAGCCGTGCGGCGAGTAAACGCGGTCGAGAACGCGTTCGGTCCGCTGCGCCAGATCCATCAGCTCATGCGCGGTCTCCTTCGGCAGCACCGCCAGCCGATCCAGGTGCGCGTAGGGCATCACCATCACGTGTCCCGATGTGTACGGATAAGCATTCAGGCAAATGAAGCAGCTTTTCGCGCGCAGAATCAGCCCGCCGGCGGCTTCCGCCTTGTCGCGATCCATTCCATTCGCAATTGCGAAGTCAATCGACGCCATCAGATTGCAAAACACGCAATCCATGTCGCCGGGCCACGCGTCCAGCGCCGCGGGCACGCCACGCCGCACCCCGCTCTCCGACGAGGTGATGTAGGCATAGCGCCATGGAGTCCAGAGGTGATCCATAAGTCGGGTCCGAATGCGTTGTTGCCGCTCAGTGCTTCAAAGGCTCGATCTCCAGCTTGTATCCCGGTCTCAGATTTACGTCGCCTCCGTTTGAGAAGAATGCCAGGGTGACGCACGAAATCGGAATCATATACCACGACTTGAACACAGCTCCCGAGAGCCCGTCCGTCAGGTCTTTCGTCCCGATTCCCGCCCCACCGTCAAGCAGCATATTGGCAATCTGCCGGCCTCGGCCATTCTGAATCTTGCCCTCATCTCGAGCGTTCTTAGGAACCAGTGTCACCGGCTCATTGAATACCAGCATCATGTGGCCGCGGCGAAAAAACCGCCGCGCTGGAGTCGATACGATGTGCCCAGTCAAGACCCCTGAATCGCATTTCACCGAGAACGGCGTTCCCGTCACCATCCAGGAAGAAGCATAGGTCTCGAGCGTACAACTCTCCGCGCATGCCAAGCTCGAAATAGCCAAGACGGCCAGAGCTAGAATCTTCATCGCGGGCAATATCCTCGGCTGATCTCGAATAGCCTGAACTCGACAGATGATCGGGATGGCGTTCGGTGGCTCGATTATATGATGCGCAGTCCATAACCGACCCGGCGCCTCGCGGTTTGTTACCCAGCTATGGCCCAACCTCCGCACCCGCTCCTAACCCGTTTGCTTTGACCAACTCGATTGACGCTCGATTGCAGAGATTGCTACACTGAAAGCGTAGCTTCCTGCGCGGATTCCAGCAGTGAGTTGCGGCCGCCCTCCCAGCAAGCCGTTGCCTGCCGGCGTTTCCCAAGGAAACCCGCCGTGTTTTACCCCAGTGCAACAACTTGGGGACGGCCTTTCCTGTGGAAGACAGAACCGGCGCGTCACTTGGCGCGAGGGCAAGTCAAGGCACCGAAGGCGACCGGAACGCGGAATTGCGGCGTGGGAGCCACCCAGCGGCTGGAGCAATCCTTTGCTGGAGCACGCAGTCCCAGAGCAGGCTGTAATGGCAAACGTCCTCAATCCCGAAACCGAGAGCATAACCCTGAACACCGAATTGGAAACCCCAACGCTAGACCCTGCGACGGAGCTTGAGCGGCCGTTGTACGAATCCACGTCCAACCCCGAGAGCACTTCTGTTGTCGAAACAGCCCCGCTGGACGCCGATGCCCTAACCGAGCCTGTCGCTCAGGCCGCAACACTCGACCAGCCTGCGCCCTCAGAAACTCTAGCCGCGGCCGAGCCTGAGGCAATCGCTGCCACTCCCGAGCCGCCCGCCGAAGCCGTTACGCCGCCGGTAGCCCCATCGGTCTCGCCCGCCGCGCAGGCACAAGTGCGCGCCGGGACGCACACCGAGCCGGCCGACGATTTCTCCGAGGCCCTGGCCGCCTTCGAGCGCGAGCAGGCCGCTGAAGCCGCCGCCGTCGAGGCCTATGGAGACAAGATCGTCTCCGGCAAGGTCGAAAAGCAGACTGAAAAATATCTAGTCATCGATGTCGGCCTTAAGTCCGAGGGCCTCATACCTATCGACCAGGTTCTCGACCACACCGGCGCCGTTAAGTTCCAGCCCGGCGACGTGATTGACGTCGTCATTGAGCGCGAGGAGCCGGAAGGCGGCTACCTCGTCAGCTACGAGAAGGCCCAGCGTCTCCGCGTCTGGGACACGATTGAGAAAGCAGCCAACGACAAGACGCCCGTCACCGGCACAGTAGTGAGCCGCGTCAAGGGCGGGCTCACCGTCGATATTGGCATGAAGGCTTTCCTGCCCGGCTCGCAGCTTGAGATTCGCCCCGTGCGCAATCTCGATACCTACCTCGGCCAGCAGATTGAAGTCCGCGTCATCAAGCTCAACAAGAAGCGCGGCAACGTCGTGGTCAGCCGCAAGGAGATCCTGGAGGAAGAGCAGAATTCCAAGCGCTCTGCCACCATGGAACACCTCGCAGAGGACGCGATCCTCACCGGCACGGTCAAGAACCTCACCGACTACGGTGCATTCGTCGACCTCGGCGGAATCGACGGCCTTCTCCACATCACCGACATGAGCTGGGGACGCCTCACCCATCCCCGCGACCTGGTGAACGTCGGCGACGAGATTCAGGTCAAGGTTCTCAAGTTCGACAAGGAAAAGCAGCGCGTCTCGCTTGGCTTCAAGCAATTGACGCCCGATCCCTGGCTCGATGCCACCGAGCGTTATCCCGTGGGCGCCAAGGTTCACGGCCGCGTGCTTTCCGTCACCGATTACGGCGCGTTCGTCGAACTCGAGCAGGGCATTGAAGGTCTGGTTCACCTCTCTGAGATGACCTGGTCCAAGCGCCTCAAGCACCCCTCCAAGCTGGTCAAGCCCGGCGACGAGGTCGACACCGTCGTTCTCAGCGTCAATCCTGCGGACCGCCGCATCTCCCTGGGCATGAAGCAGCTTCTCGAGAACCCCTGGGAAAGCCTGACGGACAAGTACCCCGTCGGCGCCATCGTCGAAGGCCGCGTGCGCAACCTCACCGATTTCGGCGCCTTCATCGAGATCGAGGATGGTATTGACGGTCTGGTCCACGTCTCCAACCTGAGCTGGACCAAGCGCGTCAAGCACCCGTCTGAAGTGGTCAAGAAGGGTGAGAAGGTCAAGGCAGTCGTTCTCGGCGTCGAGCCGCAGAATCGCCGCCTCTCGCTGGGCATCAAGCAATTGCAGCCCGATGTCTGGGAGAGCTTCTTTGCCACGCACCGTGTGGGTGACGTTGTTCACGGCAAGATTCTGCGTACCGCGCAGTTCGGCGCGTTCGTCGAAATTGCCGAGGGCGTCGAGGGCCTTTGCCACATCTCCGAGGCCGGCGATCCCGTCGATGGCCACTCCCCGCTTGAGCAGGGTTTGGAGAACGAATTCAAGATCATCAAGATCAACGTCGAAGAGAAGAAGGTGGGTTTGAGCCTGCGCACGGGCAGCAGCCACGAATCCGCCCACTCCGCCGCTGAATCTTCTAGCCCAAGGCGGGAACAACCACACAAACAGCCGGTTTCCAGCTCCACCACGACTCTCGGTGACCTGGTCAACTGGCGCAAGGGCGAACGATAGACCCCTCGCGGCACTCAAAACCAAAGCGGCCACCTTCCGGGGTGGCCGTTCTGCGTTTAGAGACGGGATGCCGCGCTTGCACCGCCTTAATTTCCCGCCGGAATGATCCCCGCATTCTCGACCATGAGAATCGTCGTCCGCTTCGGTGCACGCGTCCGATGCACGACCTTCTTCGGCACCACAAATCCGTGTCCAGGTTTCAGCCCCACGGTGCGATCCTCGAGATCGATCAGCAGTTCCCCATCCACCACGTAGAAAAACTCATCGTCCTCGTCATGTTTGTGCCAGTGGTATTCGCCTTCAATGGCCGCCATGCGCACCACGGAGTCGTTCACTTTGCACAGGGTTTGATTGAACCACTTGTATTCGTTCGCGCCAGGAACCGCGTGCACATCGATAAGCTCAAGCGGCTTGTAAAGGATATTGAGTCGTGTTTCATAGGGGAAAACTGCGCTCTCAGCCATGGCAAAAACCTCGGGGAGAGAATAGCAGGGGCGCCCGCCAGGCTCTACCGGCAAATTCAGAAGCTAATTCTCCCGTTGACCCTGACCCTGCGTCATGTCCGACGATGGTCGGTGAACGAAGAGCGGCGGACCGCTGACCTCTGACTTTCCGGCGTACACTTCTCTCGTTCCACTGAGGCGCCAATGTCCTACCCGCAACGTTCGATCCTTGCCGCTGTCACGCTCTTTTTCCTCGCGCCCATCGTCGCCGAATTCCTCCTCGGCGATTTTCCCGCCACCTGGCTCCCGCTGATCGTCGTCCTCGCGCCCATGTACGGAGGCGGCGCGCTCCTCATTCGCGAGCTCACCCGCCGTTCCGGCCGCGGCTGGCCTACGATTCTTCTCCTCGGCGTCGCCTACGCAATCATTGAGGAGGCCTTCACCACCCAAACGCTTTTCAACCCCGATATCTACGGGATGCACATGCACCTGCTCTCCCACGCCTGGATTCCCGCGCTCGGCACCGGCGCCTGGTGGACCCTCTTCATGCTCAACGTCCACGCCTTCTGGAGCATCGGTGTCTCCATCGCGCTCACTGAAGGCCTCTTTCCTTCGCGAGCCCGCGCGCCCTGGCTGGGCAAGTTTGGCCTCTCTGTCGCCGCCGTCCTCTTCGCCTTTGGCATCGTCTACAGCACCTCTTACACGTTCCATCACGACCCGTTCCGCGCCTCGACCGCGCAGTTCATCGTGTCCGCTCTTTTCGTCGTCGTCTTCGCCATCGCTGCCTTCCTCATCCCGCCTGCTTCTCGTGACCAGACCAATTCAACCCGCGAGCCCCTCCCTGCGCCCCCGGCTTTCATCACCGGCATCGCCGCATTCCTTCTTGGCGCAGCCATCTTCCTCTCGCCGATTCTATGGAAATGGAACTGGGCCGCCCCGGCCTTCATGCTCGCCGTCGATCTGGTTTTTCTTGTTGGGCTGGGTCTGTTTTCTTATCGCAGCGCATGGACGCCTCTGCACACCCTCAGCATCGGCGCTGGCGGAGCACTCTTGTACGGCGCGCATGCCTTCATGCAGGGCCCGATCGTTCCCTGCACCAAGGGCATAGCTCTCGCCAGCCACGTGCTCTTTCTGGTCTTTGCGCTCGCCGTCGTCGCGCTGGGTGTGCGACGTACACATTCGGCTCTTCTCAAAGGCACACGGCAACCGGCCCCCGAGCACTCAGAAGCCTGACTATGGCCGTGCATTGAGAATTTGGGGACCTTGAAACGCGCCAGCGGCCAGGCGCCGGAACCCACAACAACGTCTTTAGGTCTCGGAGCCAGTCCTGAGCGAACTCGATGGATCTCCGCGACGCTGCATCTGGCGCAGCACAATCACAATCCCCAATGCCGCCAGAACGCTGATCAGCGCGAACAAGAACACACTCGCGTAGCCGGAAAATCCAATGATGGCCCCGGCGATGGGGCCCACGAGGAAGAAGGACACGTCGGAGAATGCGGTATAGACACCCAACGCCGTCCCGCGATTGAACTCCGGGACACGCTTTACAGCTTCCACGCCGATCGCAGGAAAAATGAGCGACAGCCCTAGCCCGCCCACTGCCGCGCCCGCCATTGCCATCCATGGCGTCGTGGACTGCCACAGCAGAATCATCCCCACGGCCTCGGTCAATAGTGAGGCAATTGCCACCGGATAGCCCCCGAAACGGCTGATGGTCTTAATGAACAGCAGGCGCACCGCGATGAATCCGATCCCGAAGGCGGTAAGGCAGAGAGCCGCTCCGTTCCAGTGCCGGCTGACATAAAACAATGTGACGAATGTGGCCAGCACGCTGTAGCTGACGCCGCCCAGCGCGAGGCCCATGCCGTGCGGAGCCACACGCCCCAGCACGTGTGCGAATGGCATGTGCTCACCTGGCTCGACGGCTACCGGATCTTTGCGCCACGCCAAGACAAAGCTCACAGCACCAATCAGAATCGTCAGCAGACCGATTGAGCCCAGACCCCACTGCTGATCCAGAATCACCCCGAGTGGCGCAGCCAACGCCATACCGCCGTAGGTGCTGATGCCGTTTAGCCCAATCACCTTTGCAGTGTGTTCCTGGCCAGCGCTGGTAATGCCCCACAACGTCGATCCAGTCGACCCAAGGCTCTCGCCCACTCCCAGCGCCAACCGGCTCACGATCAGGACGGCAAAACTGAGCCAGTGCACATGGTGCAGAGCCGCCGCGCCCATCAGCAATGCACCGCTTGCCGTGCAGCCGGCCATGCCCCACATCACCGAAACCTTGGCGCCCATGTGGTCGGAGATGCGTCCGGCCCATGGCCGGCTCAGCAGTGTTGCAATGTACTGGATGCTGATGGCAAGTCCCGCAAGCACCGCGCTATAGCCCATGCGCAGGTGCACGAACGGCGGCAGAACCGCCAGCGGCAAGCCTATGGAAACATAGCAGATAAAGGTGAAGTAAACGTATCCGGCAAGGCGCCACGTTCGGCCCCGCGCGGCAGACCGGACAGAAACCGGAACGTAGGCAGTCGAGGAGTACGACATATGCACGAACGAGAGCGACAAATAATGTCTGTTCCTCTCTAGTATATCGGAGATTCGCTTTACTGCGCCTCGGCCCAGTCTTCCCTTCAAATGCGCCCGCCGCCGCCTTTGAGCGAGTTGCTGAATTGTGGCACCGGTGCCCCTACCGGCCCGGCTTCATCGCCCACAGAATCCCGTTCTTGATGATGCCGTAGAGAATGGGATTCTCGTAGTCTTCTTTGTTGTGTCCAAGAGCCAGGTAAAACTCGCGTCCGCCGTCGAATGTCTGATACCACGCCAGTGGCAAATCGATAGGAAACTTCGCTACGTCAATCGTCATCGGTTCAAGCGTGGCAAGTTTTGTCCGGTCTGTCACCAGGACTGGATGGATGTCCGGATTCAGATGGTCGAGGAAGTAGCACTCGTCGGTCCATGTGAACTGCGCGGGCAATCCTTTGGCGGCGGCAAAGTCTGGATCGGTTACCCGAACGGTGAACGCTTGCTGGTGAGGATGGGCTGCGAATTTGCCGCCCAGTACTGACCAGAAGTAAGGCCAATCTCGCTCGGAGCCCGAGGCTGAATGAATGCCCACAAATCCACCGCCGGCTTCAATGTAGCGCTTGAAGGCGTCGCGCTGCGCATCGTCGCTGAAGGCCTCGTTGTTGCTGTTTGAAAATACAAGGGCAGCATACTGGCGCAGGTTGCCGTCCGTAAAGACACTCGGGTTGTCTGAGGAATCAACAGTGAATCCAGCCTCGTCGCCCATCTTGCGGATCGCGGCCACGCTCGCGGCAATGTTGTCGTGCACATAGCCTTTGCCATCGGGCGTGTAGTTGCGCGTATAGACAAGAATGCGGGGCTTCGGCGAGGTCTGAGCCGCGAAAGACGGGAGCAGGCACATTGCCCCGAAGAAGCAGGCGCCGAGACCGGCGATTCGTGAGAATTGGGGAGACAGGTGCATTCGTTCTCCTCGACTGGAAGCCGCTCCCAGCCTAAATCGCCGGCCCTGCTCCCGGCGAGTCGCTCCGCATCAAAAAAACCCACTAGACTGGGACAATGGCGGGTTTTTCCATCGAGAACTTCGGCTGTCGCGCGGCACGCGCTGACGGCGAGGCCATCGCCGGGCGTCTGCGGGTGCTTGCCGAGGGCCAGCCTCTCGCATCGGACGTCGTCGTCGTTAACACCTGCAGCGTGACCGCCGAAGCCGACCGCGCGGCCCGTGCCTTTATCCGCAGGGCGCACCGCAGGAATCCCGCGGCCAGAATCGTCGTCACAGGCTGCTACGCCCAGCGCGCGCCTCAGGAACTCGCAGGGCTGCCCGGCGTCACCGCTGTCGTTGGCAATAGCCACAAGGCCCTCGCGCCTGAGATCATCTTCAGCCTGGCGCACGGTTCGGTCACAGCCCCTTCGCCCTCGTTTATTCCCGTAGCCTCGCTCTTCTCCGCGAGCACTGCGCATTCTGTTCCCGTCTGGGCTGACGACCGTTTCGCCCATTCCTTCCTCGAGGATTTGCAACTCACGCCAGGCGCTCAGACACGCCCTAACCTCAAAATTCAGGAAGGCTGCGGCAATCGCTGCACTTTTTGCGTCATTCCGCTAACTCGTGGACCCTCCAGGAGCCTGCCCCGCGCGGTGGTCCTTCGCCACGTTGAGGGTTTCGTCGCCTCCGGCGGCAAGGAGCTCGTGCTCTCGGGAATTAACCTTGGCCGTTGGGGACGTGATATTTCTTCTGGCCAAGCACGAGAGGATCTTGCAGGCTTGGTCCGCGACCTCCTCAAGCAGACTTCGCTTCCTCGCCTCAGGCTCAGTTCCATCGAACCGATGGACTGGGACAACAATCTGATTGATTTGCTGAACGAGTTCGGTGGTAGCCGTCTCGCCCGCCACGCCCACCTTCCGCTGCAATCGGGCTCCGACGCCGTGCTCCGCCGTATGCACCGCCGCTACCGCCCCTGGCACTACGCGGACAAGGTCTCCGCGCTATTTTCAGCAGCCGGCCCCGACCTTACCCTCGGCGCTGACGTTATGGTCGGTTTTCCCGGGGAGTCCGATCGCGAATTCGACGAGACGCTCGCTTTTGTGCGCGAAATGCCCTTCGGCTACCTGCACCTGTTTCCCTTCTCGCCGCGTCCCGGCACGCCGGGATGGGCCCTCAACCAATCGTGGCCAGTTCCGCCCGCCGCCGTCGAAGAGCGAATGACCGCGCTCCGGATCGTGGCCGCAGACAAGACGCTGGCTCACCGCAGCCGCTTCATCGGACAAGACCTCGCCGCGATCACGCTCCACACGCCGGAAGCAGTCGCCAAGCTTGGCTGCACCGCTGCCCTTTCCGAGAACTTCGTGCCCATCAATCTCGGCGGCCATATCCCGGCTAATCAGCTGCTCGATGTGCGCATCACCGGCGTTCATTCAGACGGCTCCTTAGCCGGCATTCCCAGCCATTAACCTCTTTTTTCTGAGGGCCGAGCCAATGCTATACTCAGGTTGCGTCGCTGCTCTGCGGCCCAATGGGGTGCCCTGCCCCCGCCCGTCCGGCACGCCTTCGGAGGAGTACCATCGCATTCGATAAACGAGCAGCAAAGTCTTTCATTCGCATCAACGATCGGATTCGCGCGCGCGAAATCCGCGTCATCGACGAAAACGGCGAACAGCTTGGTATTCTCCAGCCCTTTGAGGCCCTCCGCATCGCCCGCGAGCGCGGCCTCGACCTGGTTGAAGTTTCACCCACTGCCGTCCCGCCTGTTTGCCGGATTCAGGATTATGGCCGTTTTCTCTACGAGAAAGAAAAGAGCGAGCGCGCCGCGCGAAAGCGCCAGAAGGTCATTACTGTCAAGGAAGTCAAATTCTCGGTGACCGTCGACGAGCACGATTACCAAACCAAGAAAAATCAGGCGATCCGCTTCCTCACCGAAGGCGACAAGGTGAAGGCAAGCCTTCGTTTCCGCGGACGCCAGATGGCCCACCGCGACCTCGGCTACAACATCATTAATCGGCTGATCCAGGACATTGGCGCTGCCGGCGTGGTCGAGTTCATGCCCCGCATGGAAGGTACCATCCTGCACGCCATCCTCGCCCCCGGACGTAAAGAACCGCCCAAGTCCAGGCCGGATTCCGCCGCACCTGCGCAAGCTTAGTTGTCGATTGCGCGGTTCGCCGATGCGGCAGACCCCAATAAGGTTGCCTCTGCACGAAATTCTTTGATACGAGAGTTGTATTTAATCGAAAGATGCTCCCTATCCAAAAGTTACATTCCTTTCAGGATAGAATGTCTGCAATTCTGTAAACGTCGACGGCCGGTTTGCCGTCTACCCAATATTAGATGGCTGCTCGAGTTCGACTTCGGATCCCAGTCGGTTGCTCTTCCGAACGAAATTGCCATCCCATCCTGGAGTCGCCTGTGAGTCGCGTGAAACTGCTTCAGATCTCTTCGGTTGCCTTGATTCTCTTGGGTGCCGTCTTAGTATTCGAGCGTCCTGCATACGCCTACGCCGATCCAGGCACAGGCCTGTTAGCCGTCCAGGCCGCGGGATCCGCGCTGGTTGCCACCGGTTGGTACTTGCGCCGGAAGATCTATTCGCTCTTCCGCTCCGTCGATGCTCCCAGGGCCGAATCGGATGAGCAGTCCGTTGCCGCGGATGGCGAGGACTCGCCAAATCCGTGAACGGACCACGAAAGTTTTCTGACCGAGAGTCTGCCCTCCCCCCCTTAGACACTGAATTGGAATTGACCTTTCGCGATCCGGCTGGCGAACTCCGGCTCGCAAAAGGTTGTGCCTTGCGGCGGATTCGCGCCGCGGCTGAGGAAGAAACTCGAGCATTTCTCGAATCCCCGCTCCGCAAGACTCTCGAACGAAGCGGCGACCTGATTTCCAGCCGGATCGCCGAGCCCGGTTCCCATTCCTGCATCTCTTCTGGCGAATTCTGGCTTGAACATCCACGCATCGATCCCATCAGCTACCCGTGGGAGTGGACCACCGCTCAGTGGCGTGCGGCCGCCGAGCTCACGCTGCGCGTCGCCAGCCAGGCCATCGACGCTGGGTGGACGCTGAAAGACGCTACGCCTCTCAACATTCTCTTTTCCGGCCCTCACCCCATCCTCGTAGACGTCCTATCCTTCGAGCGCCGCGATCCTCATTCCAGTGTCTGGCTGGCCTACGGCCAATTCGTGCGTACCTTCCTTCTACCTTTGCTCGCGGCAAAATATTTGAGCTGGCCGCTCCAGGCAACTCTGTTTGCGCGCGACGGCTATGAGCCACGTCAAATCTATGAGGCGCTACCGCGCTGGCGCCGGATGAATCCCAAGCTGCTTGATGTCGTCACGCTGGCCACCGTCTTTGAGCGCCCAGGACAACGTCGTGCCGCTTCGAAAAAGACTCCGTCCACTACCGATCCCGCTCTCGCCCGGCACGTCCTCCAAAAGCGCATCGCGCGCCTCGGCAGGCAGATTCGCCACGCGGCCGGCGAGCGCGGCCATAGCCAGTGGAGCCGCTATGAACAAACCGCCGGCCACTATCAGGCCGCCGACGTCGAAGAAAAGCAGCAATTCGTCAAGAGCGCTCTCACAAGATGTCAGCCCCGACATGTTCTCGATATCGGCGCCAACACCGGCACTTATTCGTTGCTCGCTGCCGATGCCGGCGCGAATGTTGTAGCCCTCGACAGCGACTCCGCCGCTCTCGAGCAGCTCTGGCGCACGGCCCTGGATCGCAACAAACCCGTCACAGCCCTCGTTGCAGACATCGCCCGGCCTACGCCCGCGGCAGGATGGCGCAATCGCGAACATCTGTCTCTACTCGATCGCCTCAACGGCAGATTTGACCTGGTGCTCATGCTCGCCGTCGTGCACCATCTGATCCTGCGCCATCAGTTGCCGCTCACCCACGTCGCCGATCTCTGCGCCTCCCTCACTCAGCGCTGGCTTCTGCTGGAGTGGGTGCCACCCTCTGACCCCATGTTTCAGGAGTGGCTGCGCGGACGCGACGATCTCTATGGCCATTTGACTGAACACGACCTGACGCGCGCATTCGCACCGCATTTCGCCGTCGTCGACCGCGCCCAATTGGGCAACGGGCGAGTTCTTCTTCTATTCGATAGAATTCCCGTGTAAGACGAAATCGCGCAAATGCGAGATCTAGGCAGGGGAGAAAGCACGGCATGATCAAACGAATCGCCCAGGCCTGGGGCTTCGCCGCCATTCTCCTTCTTCCCGGCTACGTAGACCTCACTTCTTCGCTGGGAGATGAGCGCATGCACGTTCCCTGGCCGCTCACACGCCTGGTTCTGGCGCAGCTTGTCGATCTTGCGATTGTGGGCCTTGTTTTTGCGGCCTTGCTGGCGATCCTCCGCGGCCTGAAGGCCTGGACGCGCATCAGGTGGTTCGCTCTTGCCTTGCTCCCCATCTACCTGCTCGTCTGTAATCTCAGAATCTTTCCGTTTCGAGTTCCATATGTCTACGTTGCAATCGTCGCTGGCGCGTGGATTGCTCTCCTCGCGTTTCTGATCTTCCGCGCTCCAAGGATCGCGTCAAAACTCTACGGCTTTGGCGCCGCCGTGCTTACCAGCTCCGTCGTTTTCGCATTCGTCATGAGCGCTCAACTGGTCAGCGCCGCCTTCTGGCGTCCCGGCATCCAGGCATTTAGCAGCCCCATTCCCGCCCAGGCTGCCGCCACACCGCGCGTGGTTTGGATCATCTTCGATGAGTTGGCGTATAAGCCGGTATTTGAAGCTCGCGATCCCTCTCTCGATCTTCCCAACTTTGATCGGCTTCGTTTGCAAAGCACGGTATACAGCAATGTGAAGCCAATTGGCTACCACACCAGATTGGTTGTGCCGAGTTTGCTCCTGGGCCGCATCGTAACGAGTTCTACCTTTGCTGCTAAAAATCAATTCCTCGTTCGCACCGATGACGATCCTCACTGGGAGCCTTTTGACTCGGCCACATCGTTATTCGGCATGGCCAGCCTGCGCGGTGTCTCGACTTCGATTGTGGGTTGGTACCTGCCTTACTGTCCGATCTTTGCAGGAGCGGCCACTGAATGTTATTGGAGCAATGACGACACGGAAGATGGCGCCCCTCCGTCAATCGATGCCAGTTTCGCTGATGACGTCTGGTATCCTCTGCGCATCGTGGCCGAACAGCTCGTCGCGCCTCGCGTAGCTGTAGCCGATGTCGCCCGCTGGGAATCTCTAAGCCACGTGGCGTCCGTCAAGGATCTGCGTCAGCACGCTATCGCCGCGCTCGCCAATAGCCAGGCAGACGTCATCTACCTACACCTGCCCACGCCCCATCCACCAGCCTTTTGGGATCGCCGCTCGCACACTTACGGAGTGGGCGGATCCTACCTGGACTCGCTGGATTATTCCGATCGCTTTCTGGGGGAAATACTTGACGTCCTCGAGTCGCAGCCGCGCTGGGCTAAAACCACTCTGATTATCCAGGGAGATCACTCCTGGCGCACCGGAATATGGCGCACAGCTCCTGGATGGAGCGAAGAGGATGAGCGCGTTTCTCACGGAGGGGTGTGGGATCCGCGCCCGTTCCTCCTGATTCATGCGGCGGGACAAACCAATGCGGCAACCGTGGCGTCTTCAACCAGCCTGATGTTTGTTCACGATTTTGTCGCGTCGCAAATCCAAGCTCTCGCACGCTGAAGTTTTTTTGACTTCCGCCCGATTTTATTTCGGCAGCACCATCGTTCCCGAGATGCTGATCGTCGCCGCGGGCGTTTTGGCTTCCGGCTGCCCACCAGAAACGTAAATCTCGTAGTCGCCCGCAGTCACCGCCCGGTTTCCCTTCTCATCCACTTCGCTCAACTGTCGCGGAGAAAGTGTGAACAGCACTCGCCTCTGTTCGTCTGCGCGCAAATGGATTCTCTTGAATCCCTCCAGCTCAAGCGCGGGAGATACTGTCGTCTGTGGAGGCTTTAGATAAAGCTCGGCAACTTCGTCCCCATCGCGTGCGCTCGTGTTGCGGACCATCGCCGTCACAACGACCGAGGCGCCGGCCTCGACTGCCTTGGCATTTACCTGCGGCGCGCCAAAACCGAATCGCGAATAGCTCAGCCCGTATCCGAATGGATAAAGAACCTCGCCACGGAAATAGCGGTAGGTCCTGTTCTTCATCGAGTAGTCCGTAAATGAGGGCAAATCGCTTGTCGACGCATAAAACGTGACAGGCAGCCGTCCTGCGGGATTGTTCTTGCCTCTCAGCGTCTCCGCAATCGCGTCTCCGCCTTCCTCGCCCGGGTACCATGCGTCGAGCACCGCATCCGCGTGCTCTTTGGCCCACTGAACCGCCAGCGCGTTACCCGCAGTGAGCACCACGATCAACGGTTTGCCCGTCGCGCCCATCGCCTCCAACAAGTGCTCCTGGGCCGCGGGCAACTCGATGCTTGTTCGGTCGCCGCCTTCGAATCCCGCCACGTGAACGTTCATCTCCTCGCCTTCGAGGTTCGGAGAAAGCCCCACGAAAGCGACAACCGCATCCGATTTCTTCGCGGCATCGATTGCCTGGCCGAGCAAGCTATCCGCCGGTGGTGTCCAAACGAGCTCGACGTTGCGATCGTTCGGAAGATGTTGATACTCCACGCGAATCGCGTGCGGATTCGTGTCGGCAAAATTCAATCGCGCTTCGGCAGGGTTGCTGGAGCTGTCCATTACCAGCTTGTCGTCAATATAAAGCCGGACGCGGTCCGGCGCCTTTGTTGGCGGCGCCTGCCCTCCACCAGCCTCGCCGGTCATCAGATTTGCCATGAACGGTCGCGGCCCGCGCAAGCTTAACGCGTAATCCCCTGGCGCGGGCGGTACCAGCTCGCCGGTCCAGCGCACTGCAAAGGTCTTGCTCGGGAAATCCGCCGCCGGAGCGACTCGATTCCAGTCGAAGTTGATCTTCGTGTCCACGCGAACCAACTTCGGCGTACCTGTCAGATCCGTATTGTCGAAGTATTCGCCCTTCAGTCCGGCAGTTTTCAGCGAAGTGTCCGTGCGCAGATAAGCCGACGGAATCGGCGCTGGCGAACCGTCCGCAAGAATCGATCCGGGAGCGAAGATCACGTTCTGGCTTCCGAATTCCTTCCGCAGTCCATTGAGCGGTGAAACTGGATCGGGCGCAGTTCCGTTGTAGTTGCCCTCAATCGATTCCAGCAAATCGGCGGTCGGACCCACCACAGCGATCTTGCGGATCGACGGCTTCAGCGGAAGCGTGTTGTTGCGATTCTTCAGGAGCACGATCGACTCGCGCGCCGCATCGAGCGCCAGCTCACGGTGCGCCGGCGAATTCACTTCGGAGTACGGAATCGCATTGAACGGCACCTCCGCCGTCGGGTCGAACATTCCCAGCCGCATGCGCGCAGTGAACAGCCGCACCACAGCCGTATCGATGTCGGTCTCCGCCAACAGGTTTTCATGTACCGCTTTGGTCAACGCCGCGTAAGTTCGGCCGCAATCCAGGTCCGTTCCCGCTTTCACTGCTTTTGCAGCCGCCTCTTCCGGGCTTGTCGCAAAGTGATGCCCGCGATCAATGTCTCCCACCGCATCGCAATCGGAAACCGTGTACCCGTTGAACCCCCAATCTTCGCGCAGATGCTGCTGCATCAGCATCGTACTCGCGCACGCTGGCGCGCCGTCGATCGCGTTGTAAGCGCACATGATCGACTCGGCGTGTCCCTCGACGATCGTGGCACGAAATGCGGGCAGATACGTGTCCTCTAAATCGTGTTCTGACACATCAACGTTGAATCCGTGTCGCAGCGGTTCCGGCCCGCTGTGCACGGCATAGTGTTTCGGCGTCGACACCAGTTCGAGAAGCTTCGGATTGTCGCCTTGCAGTCCCTTGACGAATTCCACGCCCATGCTCGCCGTCAGGAAAGGATCCTCACCGAAGGTTTCCATGCCGCGCCCCCAGCGGGGATCGCGATCGATGTTGATATTCGGCGACCAGAATGTAAGCCCTGCGAACCGGCTGTGATCGTCATTACGAATCGCCTCGTTGTACTTGGCGCGTCCCTCCACAGCGATCGCCGTTGCAATCCGATGCATTAACGCCGTATCCCACGTCGCTGCCAAGCCGATCGACTGCGGAAAATTCGTTGCAAATCCGTTGCGCGCCACTCCGTGCAGCGCCTCATTCCACCAGTTGTATGCGGGAACGCCCAACCGAGGGATCGCCGGCGCAACATCCTGCATCTGACTCACCTTTTCTTCGAGCGTCATGCGGCTCACCAGGTCCTTCGCGCGGTCTTCCGGCGTTAACGCTGGATTCATGTACGGACACGCCTCCGCGCCGCACGGGTTCTGTTTCTCTTTTGCTGTTTTCTGGGCTGGTAATGCCGCCGAGGTTACGCTGAAAACGAGAGACGTCGCAAGAAGAATCGATTGGATTTTCATAGTGGTTTAGGCGAAGAAATTGCGCTGGCCGAAGACTATCACGCCGGCCGCGAAGTGCGCGCTGCATGCCTTCCTCACCCTTATACTGGGGATCAAGCCTGAGACCGCCAGCAAACGCCGGGCTGTTCTGGAATCGTTTCACTCGTTGAGCGGCCAGCCACGCATTTATTTGAAAGCCGATGGATGTTGACAAGAAGGCCCGCGCCAAACTCAAGCTTCAGCAGCCACTGTGCCTGTGGCTCACAGGCCTTCCTGCGGCCGGCAAATCCACGATTGCGAACACGCTGGAAAAGCGCATGTACGTTTCCGGACGTCACACTTATCTGCTCGACGGTGACGAGATTCGCCTTGGCTTGAATAGGGATCTCGGCTTCTCCGAGGCCGATCGCATCGAAGACATTCGCCGGGTTTCCGAGGTCGCGCGCCTGCTTGTCGATGCCGGCCTCATCGCGATCGTCTCTTTCATCAGCCCCTACCGTGCTCAGCGCGATCATGCCCGCTCGCTCTTCGAACGTGGCGAGTTCTTTGAAATCTTTGTCGACATATCATTGACTGAGTGTGAGCGTCGCGACCCGAAGGGTCTCTACGCCAAAGCCAGGCGCGGCGAATTGAAGGACTTCACCGGAGTCGATAGTCCATACGAGCCTCCTCTTGCCCCTGAAGTTCATCTTCAAACCATGCTCCAGACTCCCGAAGAATGTGTTGACTGCATTTGCCGGACCTTGATTCGCTAACTTCCTCTTGACAGCAGCCGCGCTCTCACTCATCGTGAGGTAAATGGCATTGTGAAGAATCGCGGTGTGCGGTTTGCGCATTGGCTCCCCCGAGGTCGATGACCGGCACGCAATTGCCGATCGGTCACTCCATCTGCAGGTCAGAGGTTCGCGCGGTCCCATGACTTTTGACTTTCACCTGTTCTGGCGCCAGACGGTGCGTTCCTTCTATCGGAGCGCCGGCACCGACGGCCCCCTCAACCACGACCGGTTCATTTTCCTTCTGCTGTTTTATCCCATTTGGGGATGCATCCTACTGCTGGCCCGGATCGGCTTCATCGCGGATGAAATCCTTTTCCCTGCCTATCGGAAAAAGCGGGTCGAGAAGCCGCTCTTCATCGTGTCGAACTTTCGCAGCGGCTCGACTTTTGTGCAGCGGACGCTGGCGCGCGACGAATCAACATTCACCTGCCTGCGCACTGGCGACATCTATCTGATGCCCTCCATCTCGCAGCGGCGGATCTTTGGCCTGCTCTCCCGCGTGGACGCGCTTTTCGGCCGCATCGGTGAAAGAATGCTGCGAAAGCTCGACACCCTTTCACTTGGTCAGTTGAAGATTCACTCCTTCAGCTTGTTCGATCCCGAAGAAGACGAGCACCTGTTGTTCTATATATGGTCAACATTTTTCGCAGGCTTCGTGTTTCCTTATCTCGATGAACTGCCGCCATACCAGTATTTCGACACGGAGATACCGCGCTCTGAGCGGCAGCGCATCATGTCGTTCTACCAGAACTGCATAAAGCGCCATCTTTTTTCGACCGGCGGCCGTCACTACATGGCCAAGAATCCGCTCTTCAGCGCCAGAATCGAATCCATCCTCGAATCATTTCCGGATGCGCGCATCCTCTATCTAGTGCGGAATCCGCTGGAGATGCTGCCCTCCACGATTTCGCTGTTCAGCTACATGGACCGCCTATTCAGCGATCCTCCGCAAAAGTATTCACATTGCGACGAGATTCTAGCCTGGACAAAATACTGGTACGATCATCCGCTCGAGGTCATTGACAGAACTTCGCCCCAACAGTGCATGATCGTCCGATACGACGACCTGATGCAATCGCCGGAAGCCGTCTTCCGCTCCATCTACAGCCGCTTTGGTTATCCCCGGAGCCAAGCACTCGAAAGGATATTGCGCGAGGCCACCGCCACCGCTCAGGCTCATTCGAGCTCGCACAAATATAGTTACGAAGCTATGGGGTTCACACGTGAGCAGATTGTGCGCGAGTTCGCGCATATCTTTGAGCGCTTCGGCTTCGACCAGCATGAACCGGCAGAAACACCATTGGTCGAATCGTCCGCTGTGTAGAACCGATCATGCCGTCTCCGATGAACGGCCGCGGGGCGCGCTGCGCCTCTCGTCGCCGCGCCCGATCCTAATTGCTCTTCCACTTCCAGTCGCGGATCTCGGGCAGGTCCCTTCCCTCTTTCCGGATGTATTGGCCGTGCTCGACCAATTTGTCTTTGAGTATCTGTTTCAGGTACGCGCCCTTCTCCCAAATACGCGGAATCCGGTCGATGGTGTCCATCGCCAGGTGGAAGCGATCGAGGTCATTCATCACTGTCATGTCGAACGGCGTGGTGATCGTTCCCTCTTCCTTATAGCCGCGGACGTGAATGTTGTCGTGGTTGGTCCGGCGGTAAGTGAGGCGATGGATCAGCCATGGATATGCGTGGAAGGCAAAAATGACCGGCTTGTCCTTGGTGAACAGCGTGTCGAAGTCCGCATCACTCAGCCCATGTGGATGCTCTGTCTGCGGCTGCAGCTTCATCAGATCGACAACGTTTACCACCCGCAGTTTCAACTCCGGCAAATGCTCGCGCAGAATGCTCACCGCGGCCAGCGTCTCCAACGTAGGCACGTCCCCGCAGCACGCCATCACCGCGTCGGGCGCGCCGCCCTGGTCGTTGCTTGCCCATTGCCAAATGCCGATCCCCTCCGTGCAGTGCTTGATCGCCGCGTCCATCGTCAGCCATTGCGGCGCCGGATGCTTGCCAGCAACCACAACGTTGACGTACTGACGGCTGCGCAGGCAGTGGTCAATTACAGAAAGAAGACAATTGGCGTCTGGCGGAAGATACACGCGGACAACTTCGGCCTTCTTATTCACAACATGATCGATAAATCCCGGATCCTGATGCGTAAAGCCGTTGTGATCCTGCCGCCAAACGTGCGACGCCAGCAAATAATTGAGCGAAGAGATCTTTCGTCTCCAAGGCAGGCCGTTTGTGACCTTCAACCATTTCGCGTGCTGGTTGAACATCGAATCAACAATGTGAATGAACGCCTCATAGCAGTTGAATAACCCATGCCGCCCGGTGAGCAGGTAGCCTTCCAGCCACCCTTCGCATTGATGCTCGCTCAGCATCTCCATTACGCGTCCCTCAGGTGCAAGAAACTCGTCGTTGGTTACTGTCGCCGCATCCCACTGCCGATTGGTCGCTTCGAATACAGCGGTCAGGCCGTTGGAGATCGTCTCGTCAGGTCCGAAGATTCTAAAGTTTCTCGGCTCCGCGTTCAACTTCACCACGTCGCGCAGAAACGGCCCCAGAACGTGCGTGTCTCCGATACCTGGCGCTCCAGGCGAAGGCACATCTGCGGCATAGTCCCGAAAATCGGGCATCCTCAAGTCGCGCAGAAAAATGCCGCCATTGGCGTGCGGATTGGACCCCATCCGCCGCGTTCCCGCGGGCGCAAGCTCGGCCAGTTCCGGTCGCAGGTGGCCTTTCTCGTCGAAAAGTTCCTCCGCCCGGTAGCTCTTCAGCCATTCTTCCAGCAGCTTCAGGTGCTCTGGATTTGTCCGCGGATCGGACAGCGGCACTTGATGCGAGCGAAACGTGCCTTCTATCTGCAATCCGTCGACAACCTTCGGCCCCGTCCAACCCTTGGGAGAGTTGAGAACGATCATTGGCCAGCGCGGACGTGCCGTGTTCCCATGGGCGCGGGCTTCCAGCTGAATCTTCTTGATCTCCTCCACCGCGCGGTCGAGTGTTGCCGCCATTGCCTCATGCATCAGTTCTGGTTCGTGCCCTTCCACAAAATATGGCTTCCAACCGCAGCCATGGAGCAGTTGCTCTAGCTCCTCGTGGGTAATACGCGCCAGCACTGTTGGATTGGCAATCTTGTACCCGTTCAAATGCAGGATCGGCAGCACCGCGCCATCGGTCGCCGCGTCGATAAACTTGTTCGAGTGCCATGCCGTTGCCAGCGGCCCGGTCTCCGCCTCTCCGTCTCCCACACAGCACGCCACAATCAACTCCGGATTATCCATCACCGCCCCGAACGAGTGGCTGAGCGAATAGCCCAGCTCACCGCCCTCGTGGATTGAGCCTGGAGTTTCCGGCGACGCGTGACTTGGGATGCCGCCCGGAAATGAAAACTGAATGAATAACTTCCTAAGTCCGTCTTCGTCCTGAGTAATATTGGGATAAATCTCGGTATAAGTCCCCTCTAAGTAGGTGTGGCTGACGACGGCCGGCCCTCCGTGCCCGGGGCCGGATACATAAATCATGTCCAGATCGTATTTCTTGATCACCCGGTTCAAGTGCGTATAAATAAAGTTCTGTCCCGGAGTCGTTCCCCAATGCCCAAGGAGCATATGTTTTATGTCCCCGATCTCAAGCGGGCGCTTGAGCAGCGGGTTGTCGTAGAGATAAATCTGGCCAACCGAGAGATAGTTCGAGGCTCTCCAGTAAGAGTCCATTCTCCGCAACAAATCTGGCGATAGTGTCGCTTCCATCATTCATCTCCTTTTCCTGCGCCCTCAGAGATCGCGTCGCAGCGAATGCGAATCGATTGGCGGCCCGTGTACTCCCCATCCGCCATGACTATAGTCTAGTTCTGTTTTGTGCGTGTTAAGGACTGCCTCTTTATCCTGCGGGTGAAACTTGCCCGCCTGCCGGGCCTGATAGCATTTCTTCTGTCGCCATCAACGGGCATGCCTCGTGCGCCTGCGTCCGCCAGAATGAAGTTGCATCGCAGGCAAACTTGCGGTTTCGTCCAATCAAGAATTGGATTCGCTAAGCGGAGAATCGAAATGAGTTACCTCAAGAAATTCAAAGTCGAGCCGGGAAGCAAAGTCCGGCTCAAGAAATTCGACCCGTCTTTCAGCGGCGGTCATAAAAGCCCCAAGTCCGCGGCCGATGAAATCGAGCACTACCAGAAGAAGCTTCGCGAGTTGCAGGATCTGCTCTACGCCGAGCACCGGCATTCGCTCCTCCTCTGCCTTCAGGCCGTCGACACCGGCGGCAAAGACGGTGTCATCAATCACGTTCTGGGTGCGATGAATCCGCAAGGCTGCCGCGTCGCCGCATTCAAGCAGCCCTCCGCCGAGGAGGCGGCGCACGACTTTCTGTGGCGCGCGCACAAAGCCGCGCCCGCCTGCGGCGAAGTCGTCATCTTCAACCGTTCGCACTACGAGGATGTCCTTGTCGTTCGCGTTCACAATCTCGTTCCCAAAGACGTCTGGTCCCGCCGTTACGATCAGATCAACAACTTCGAGAAGGAACTCGTCGCCCACGAAACCTACATCCTCAAGTTCTTTCTGCATATCTCAAAAGAAGAGCAACTGAAGCGTTTCAAGGAGCGCCTTGACGACCCTACCAAGCACTGGAAGATCAGCGAGGCCGACTATAAGGAGCGCGCCTTCTGGAAGGACTACGGGGCCGCCTACGAAGAAGCGCTCTCCCGCTGCAGCACGGCGCACGCGCCATGGTTCGTCATTCCATCCAATCACAAATGGTTCCGCAATCTGGCCATCGCGCGCATTGTTGTCGAGCACCTGGAATCGCTGCGCATGAAATATCCAAAGCCTACGGTCAACATTGAAAAGATCCGCCGCGAGTACCATGCCGCCGAGCGCGCATAGCGCTGTGTGTGGATCAGAAAACTCGCAAGGAACATTCTTATGAAAATTAGCCTGCTGTGTGCCGTGCTGCTTGGCATCTCTTCCTTTGCTTCGGCCTCATCCGTTTTCACCACGCGACTCGACGATCGTAAAGCGGTGTATCTCACGGCACAGGAATTTGGCGTGCGTGCAGATGGTGTCGGCGACGACACCGCGGCGATTCAGGCAGCCATCGATAAAGCCGAAGGTGGCGTTCGCGAGGGAATTGTCTTGATTTCTTCGGGCCGCTACCGCCTCACGCACACCGTCTACCTATGGCCGGGCGTGCGACTCATCGGCTATGGCGAAACGCGCCCTGTCTTCGTGTTGGCTGACAACACGCCGGGATTTCAATCAGGCGTTGGTGTCATGTTCATGTTCACGGGCGCAAGTCCGGCCGCAATTATCCGTTTCGGCAAACGCGTCCCGTTTCCGCCCCCTGGCAGCGTGCCGCCGAATAACAACATAGCGGACGCAGACGAGGACACATTCTATTCGGCGATGAGCAACATCGATTTTGAGATCGGCGCCGGAAACCCGGCAGCGATCGCCATTCGCTTCCACGTCGCTCAGCATGCCTACCTCAGCCACATGGACTTCCATACCGGCTCGGGTCTGGCCGCCCTCACTGAGGTCGGCAACGAGGCCGAGGACCTCCATTTCTATGGCGGCCGCTACGGCATTCTCACTGACAAAACTTCGCCCGCCTGGCAATTCACACTCATCGACTCGGTCTTCGATGGCCAGCGAGATGCCGCAGTGCGCGAGCACGAGGTAGGCCTTACCCTCATCCGCGACGCCTTCCGCAATGTCCCCGTCGCCATCGACATCGATCCGCACTACTCCGACGAAATGTGGGCCAAGGACTGCCGCTTCGAGCAGGTCTCAAAAGCCGCCGTCATCATCAGCAATGAGAAAAGCCCTCTTACCGAGATTGGCTTCGAGAATGCAGTGCTCAACGATGTGCCGACCTTCGCCCTGTTTCGCGAAAGCGGCAAGACGGTCCCCGGAAAAGGCGCCATCTATCAGGTTGCAGATTTCAACTACGGGCTCATCGTTCCAGGCGAAGGGATGACCGGCACAATCGGCCAGCGCTACGATGCCGTTGCCCTGAGCTCGTTGCCCGCCCAGTTACCGCCCGCAATCCCCCCGCTGCCACCAACCGCCGACTGGGTCAACGTGCACAAGCTAGGCGTCGTCGGAGACGGAACAACCGACGACACCGCCGCGATCCAGAAGGCCATCGACACGAATCGCGTGCTCTATTTTCCCAGCGGGCATTATCGCGTCAGCGACACGCTCACTTTAAAGCTCGACACGGTTTTGATCGGCCTGCATCCCACGCTGACCCAGTTTGACCTTGAAGATTCCACGCCGGGTTTCCAGGGCGTGGGCGCGCCCAGGGCAGTAATCTCCGCGCCCCCAAGTGACTCGAACGTCGCCGGCGCCAACATGATCAGCGGCTTCGGAGTCTATACCGGAGGCATCAATCCGCGCGCCGTCGGAGTGCTTTGGCAGGCAGGCGCCGGCTCGCTCATTGACGACATCCGCTTTCTTGGCGGCCACGGCACCGGCTTTAATCCCTACAACAATAGCCATACCGCCGATTCCGTTCTCAGCAAGCGCTGGGACGGTCAATATCCCAGCCTCTGGGTGACGCACGGCGGAGGCGGCACTTTCGCGGACATCTGGACTCCGGACACCTTCGCACAGGTGGGATTCTATGTTTCGGATACCAAGACACCCGGCCATGTTTACGAGCTTTCCAACGAACACCATGTGCGCAACGAAATCATCTTTGACCACGTCGAGAATTGGGACGTCAACGCGCCGCAGACCGAAGAGGAGGCCGGCGAAAGTCCTGACTCGCTGTCGCTCGAATTCAGATGGTCGCGCAACATCACCATCGCCAACTATCACGGCTACCGCGTCACGCGTTCCCGCGCGCCATTTCCCGCTGCGGTTCGCCTTTATCATTCCGGTAACATTCATTTCCGCAACGTGCATATCAATGCCGAAAGCGGCTATCCCATCTGCGACGACAACGGCTGCGGAACATTTCTCCGCGTCAGCAAATTCCCTTACGAAAATGCCATCCAGGACGTCACCCACAACCTCGAAGTCCGCGAACGCGAATTCGCCGTGCTCGACATTCCGGAAAACCCGCCCACGCCCACGCCCGCGCCCGACGATGCTTCTGCTGTCTTGGCGCCAGGCGCGAAAGTCGAAAAACTCGAAGACGGTTTCTTCTCCATCTCCGGCGCTGCGGTCGATGCTTCCGGCAAGCTCTATTTCGTCGATCACCACGAGCAGCGAATCTACGGATGGTCGGCTGGTGAAGGGCTGACCATTGAGCGCGACAATCCTCTCGATCCTGTCAATCTCGCTTTTGATAAGGCGGGCGATCTGCTCGTGGTCTCCTCGACTGGCCCGGAAGGCACCGTTTACTCGTTCCGCCCCGGATCGGCGGAGGATCAGATCACGATTCTCGCGCCGCAACCAGCAGCCCTGCATCCGGGAGCAGAGGTGATTCTACCGGCCAATGTCTGGAACAACGGAGAATTCCGAAACCAGCTCGACTTCAACACTTTGACTTACAAAACTCTGGCCGAAATGTTTGCCGACGATGTGTCGACTCCAAAAACCAGAGAATACGTCTCGCCTGACGGTAGCGTCTTCCTGCCAGCCGGACGCGTCTTTCAACAGGGCCCTCCAGACTTCACTGGCTGGCGCTTTGCCGACAATCTCGACACCTACGGATTCTTGAGCGCTCTTCCCGGTCAGCGCGTTTACGTCAGCAGCGCATCGGAAGACCGGACTTATAGCGCGCGCGTCGCCGCCGACGGCACGCTGACCGATCTCCAGCCTTTTGCGGAGCGCGGCGGTGAGAGCGTGGCGGTCGATGGCCAAGGGAATATCTATGTTGCCAATGGACAAATCTTCGTCTACAACCCGGCGGGGAAACTAATTGGCCAGATCGATGTCCCCGAGCGTCCGATCAATATCGTCTTTGGTGGCGCCGATTGTCACATGCTGTTCATTCTCGCCCACCACGCACTCTTCGCAGTTAAAGTAAAAGATTAAGACTGATTCAGTGAAGAACTTCCCCTCCCCGCGGCGCCATGCCATGGGTACGATATTGCAAACAGGAGAGCCAATGGCCCTGCACAACACTCGCAAGCTGAAAGCCAGGCCGACCAGCACGATCGAGTCGGACGCCTTGCACAGTAACGGTCAGAAGTATGTATTCCCTCAAGTCTCACGCGACTCGCAAGCCGTCTACCGTACCATCCATGATCAGCTCGTCCTCGATGGAAACTCGCAACACAATCTGGCCACGTTCTGCACCACGTGGATTGAGCCAGAAGTCGAGCACCTTATGGACGAGTCTGCCGACAAGAACATGATCGACAAAGATGAATACCCGCAGACCGCAGCCATCGAAGAGCGTTGCGTTCATATGCTTGCCGATCTTTGGAACTCCCCCGAAGCAGCAAGCACCATGGGCTGCTCCACGACCGGCTCCAGCGAAGCGGCAATGCTGGGCGGTTTGGCGCTGAAGTGGAATTGGCGCAAGCGCAGGCGTGCCCAGGGCAAACCCGTCGATTCACTCAATCTCGTTATGGGACCGGTTCAGGTTTGCTGGCACAAGTTCTGCCGCTACTTCGACGTCGAGATTCGCGAAGTTCCCATGGATGGCGACCGCCTGCTGCTCACGCCTGAGGAAGTGCTGAAGCGTTGCGATGAAAATACCATCGGAGTTGTTGTCACGCTGGGGGTCACCTTCACTCTCCAATTCGAGCCGGTGCGCGAAATCAGCATGGCGCTCGACAAGCTTCAGGCCGAGACGGGCCTCGACATCCCCATCCACGTTGACGGCGCAAGCGGCGCTTTCCTCGCGCCCTTCCTTCAGCCAGAGCTCATCTGGGATTTTCGTCTTCCGCGCGTCCGGTCCATCAATGCTTCCGGACACAAATTCGGCTTGGCGCCTCTCGGCGTCGGCTGGGCGCTATGGCGCGAGAAGCACGATTTGCCTGAAGAACTGATCTTCGACGTCAACTACCTTGGCGGCAACATGCCCACCTTCGCGCTCAACTTCTCGCGGCCAGGAGGTGAAATCATCTGCCAGTACTACAATTTCCTGCGCCTCGGTAAGCAAGGCTATCGCAAGATTCAGTCGGAGTGCTCCGCCATGGGAAGAGAACTTGCGGTCAAGATCGCTGCACTCGGTCCCTTTGAAATCATCTATGACGGCGCCGGCGGCATCCCCGGCCTTTGCTGGAAGCTTAAGGACCCCGCCTCTTCTCCCTTCACGCTCTATGATGTAGCCGATCGGTTGCGCGAACGCGGCTGGCTGGTTCCTGCCTATTCCATGCCTCCCAATCGCGAAGACTTGGTCACTCAGCGCATTCTCATCCGTCACGGCTTCACGCGCAAAATGGCCGAAGAGCTTCTGCTCGAATTACACAGTACTCTCGAGCATTTGCAGCACACATCGCACCGGCCGGTGCGATCTGACTCTGGAGCCGGTTCCCATAACCACTCCGGCAGATGACCGAGACATCCGGCTCTCTCTTTTACGCCTGCCGAGCCATCGCGAGTTCGACGATCTCGCCGATCATTTGGGTGTAGGAGAGTCCTGACTTCCTCGCGGCCATGGCAAACTCCTGCCCGCTCGAGAGCCACGGGTTCGGATTCGCCTCGATCACGTACACGTCGCCCTTGCTCGATAGGCGCATGTCAATGCGACCGTAATCGCGAAGCTTGACGGCGCGATAGGCCTTGATCGCGGTCTCAGTCAACCTGGCTTCAGTTTCTTCATCCAGGTCTTCGGCGATCGCCGATTTCGTCAGCTTGTAGGCTTCCGTTTCTCTTTCGAATTTCACATCCTGGCTGGCAATCCGGGGCACGCCCTTGGGAAGCTTTGAAAGATCAAGCTCGACCAGCGGAAGCGCATGTGCGCTCTCGTAGCTGCCGAGGATGGCCGCGTAGATCTCGCGTCCCTCAATGTACTCCTCGATCAACGCGGGAGAGTCGAATTCCGTCTGAATATAGGAGACGCGCTCCATCAGCTCTTTCACGCTGTTGACGACAGCATCCGCGCCGATTCCAATGGACCCATCTTCGGAGGTGGGCTTCACGATAAGCGGAAAGGCGATGTCGTGTGCGTGGTCGATAGTGCCACGATACGACGTGGCAAAGTAGGGCGACTTGATGCCGTGAAAAGCGAACATCTTCTTGGCGATGGATTTGTCCTGGGCAAGAATGACCGCGTGCGGTCCCGCGCCGGTGTAGGGGATTTCGAGCAGATCGAGGAATGCCGCGACGTGCATCTCCTTGGTGTCGTCGCCCGCATAGGACTCGGTGAGGTTGAAGATGAGGTCGGAACTGCACTTGGCGAGCGCAATCAGCGACTGCGGGCGACCGTCGAGAACGTGATACGACGGCTCATGACCCAACTTCTCAAGGGCTTCAAAGATCTCTTCTCGGTCATGCTTGACAGGTTTCTTCTTACGCTTCTTTTGCCCTTTGCGCTTGCGCGGCACGGGGGCTTCTTCCTGCACCTCAGTGGGGTTTTCTTCCCACAGATCGTACAGCACAGTGACCTTCAACTTCGTTCCAGTCATACGACCTCCAATCGGAGCGACCGCCTGCCGGCGCGCCTCATGGGTGAGTGAATTTTCCGCGCACCAGGTAATTCATGGCCAATGCAGTTGTGTACGCGGTAAACTCCGTCAAATGTTCTGGCTCCCTGCGAGTGTCCACACGCAGACCAAGGTCTTCAACACGCTTGCAGATCGCCTCCACCAGCCGCTTCACAATCGGACGCTGCACGCCGGTCCAATACGCAACCTTGTCGATGATGGCCTTGCGATGCTGGCGCAGCAGTTCATGTGCCAGCCGCACCCCCTTGTTTCGCCGGCGGGAAGTATTGAAGATGTCCGCCAGGTCGGCATCGAGCGCCAACTCCTCGACAGGAACTTCCTCCGGCAGACTGAGCCGGTAGAACTCTCCGACCGTCGATTCCATCTCGTCGACGGTGATGTCGGTGCGGCCGCGGCGCCGGATGGGTTCAACATCGCCGACTTTTCGCGCCAAGCGATCGACAAACCGGAGCTTTGCCAGCGCGCCCCAGCCCTTATAGCGCTTGCGCCATTGCGATCGAGGCGTCAGCCACACTGCAAACGTTTCTGCAAAATCCTCATCGGGATGCTTCTGCGCATACCACCCTGCCATGTGGCGGACAAACTTCCGCGAAAATGGTATGGGGCGGTAATTGTCCCGGTATGCGCGCCGAAACGGCCCAAAGAGATCGCGCCACTCTGCCGACTTGTAAAGCTGGTACGCGTAGTTGAATGCGTGTCCCGCTTCATGGCGCATGTACATCATGATTTCGCGAGCGTCTTCAAGGTCGTTCATCTCGCGTTCAAGTTGCGCCAGGTCAGGGTTCGCAAGGTAGAACGGCATTCCGATGACGGGCTCGCCCGACGGGCATCCCCATTCGTCAGTGAGGTAGCATTGCGGGCGAAATTTGTGAATACCCTTGGCTTCCAGCTCGCGATAAAGTTGCTGAACGAATCGTTCCAGCGAGGATCCATCGAGCTTGAGTCCAAGCTCGCGAATGGGCTTGGCAAGTATTTCCTGGAACTCCGCTCGGTTTTGCTCGAAATTGCGCACGGGGCTATTCAGTGTTCTATACCAATGAACCGGATTTGGCACCCCTGGGCGTATCGCTTTTGCAACTAGCACTGTGGGCACGCCTGGTTCTGGAACATCGATGAACTCACTCAGGCGCATGCCGCCAATGACTTTGCATGACCCTTGAATCTCATTTTCTGTCGCAAATAAAGGAGACAATTCTCGCGCGAGCGGGAAGCAAGCCGCTGCTCGATGCAGTCATGGAGGAGAAGGGGGATTCGAACTCGCGCCGTCTTCAAGGCGTGAGAAGCGCAAACGAAGGGAGCCTCGAGGCGAAATCCTGAGCGCGGCGGCGGACGAGGGATCTGATTTTTGGGGGGGCGTCAGCGAAGTCCGAGCCCGCTGGCGAAGTCCTGAGCGGAGTCGAAGGACTTCTGAATTGGGATCCTGAACCGAGGTGCCCGTGCGAGCGACCTGCGAGCGGCTGCTCCAGGCAATGGCGGAGAGAGGGGGATTCGAACCCCCGGTACAGCTTTTGACCGTACAACGGTTTAGCAAACCGCCGCCTTCAGCCACTCGGCCATCTCTCCGGTCCTCAGTGGATTATACCGGAACCCGCATTCTGCACGCTTTCGCTTTCCTGCTCTCCCGGTTACATTCTTCTGTATGCGTGCCATCTTTGACTTTGCGCCCAGAAAGCTGCTCCTTCTGCCTCTGATCGCCGCCACGTTCTTTATGGTGTCCGGCGGTCCTTACGGCATGGAGGATGTCCTCGGTGGCGCGGGTTATGGCTGGGCCATCGTTATCCTTCTCGTTGTACCCATCATCTGGAGCCTGCCCACTGCGCTCATGATCGGCGAGCTCGCCGCCGCCATTCCCGACGAGGGCGGCTTCTACATCTGGGTGCGCCGCGGCCTCGGACCCTTCTGGGGCTACCAGGAAGGCTGGCTCTCGCTTTCGGCCAGCATCTTCGACATGGCGCTCTACCCCAGCATCTTCGTCCTCTATCTTGGAAAATTCAGCTCCCCGCTCACCACCCCTCCACGCGACTATTTGTGGTCGCTGGCCGTGGTCATTCTTTGCTGCGCCTGGAATCTGCGCGGCGCGCCTCGCGTTGGCACGGACTCCGTCTGGATGTCCGTTCTGCTTCTCGCGCCCTTTGTCGTCTTTATTTGTCTCGGTTTCTGGCGCGGCCTCACCCTTCACCCCGCCGTCCAGTGGGGTCGTCCCGCGCCTTCACCAGGCGCAGATGCCGGCCTTTCCACCGCAATCCTCGTCGGCTTATGGAACTACATGGGTTGGGATAACGCATCCACCGTCGCGCGCGACGTTCATAATCCTCAGCGCAACTACCCGCGCGCCATCATCGGCGCCGCAATCATCACCACCATTACTTACGTTCTGCCCCTTGCTGCAATGGCCGTGGGCGGCCTCTCTCCTGACGGCTTCACCACTGGTTCGTGGGCTATCGCCGGCGGCCAGCTTGGCGGTTCCTTCCTGTCGATGGCCGTGGTTGCCGGCGGAGTTATCTGCGGCATCGGAATGTTCAACGCACTCATGATGAGCTACACCCGCCTGCCCATTGCCATGGCCGCCGACGGCATGTTGCCGCACATCTTTGAGCGTCGCAACAGCCGCGGCGTTCCCTGGATCAGCGTGCTCTTTTGTGGGCTCGGCTGGGCGCTAGCCCTCAGTCTGCCCTTCGAGAAGCTCATCTCCATCGACCTCATTCTCTACGGCACCAGCCTCATCCTGGAATTCCTCGCCCTCATCGCTCTCCGTCTCCGCGAGCCGCAGCTTCCACGCCCTTTCCGCGCCGGCAGTTTCGCCTTTGCCTGTCTTCTTGGAGTCGGCCCCACCTTCCTCATTGCCTACGCGCTCTACGTCTCGCACAGCGAGAAGCTGGGCGATCCTGGCACCGCCCTCGCCAACGTCTCATCTCTTCTTTTTGCTTCTGGGATTGCCCTGCTCGGGCCGCTGCTCTACTGGTTTACCGCTCGTCCGCTCGCCCGCCGCCGCGCTCTGGCTGCTGCGCCCGCCGCCAAATAGCGCCTTACTCTTATCTATCTATTCCCCTAGGAGCTCTTGCCTATAGTCCCGTAGTCCCTCAGTCCCTGCTTTTCTGACCCCTGACACCTGGTCCCTTACCGCTGCCTTTTACACTGCCACTTTCTTCTTTGCCTCGTGATGCTTGGCCTTGCTCAACTCAAATTGCTTGATCGTGTGCATCACGCGGTCACGGGCGTAGGCAGCGTCGCGCCATCCCTTCATCTCCACGCGCTTCCCCTCCAGATCCTTGTAAATCGAAAAAAAGTGCGTAATCTCCTTCAGCATGTGCGGATAGATATCCGTGTAATTCCAGATATTCGCGAAGCGCGGATTGTTCTTGCCCACCGCCAGCACCTTCTCGTCCAGGATCCCCTGATCCAGCATCTCCAGCAGACCGATCGGCCGCACCTCCTGCACGCACCCGGGGAAGCTCGGTCCCGGCACCAGCACAAGCACGTCCAGCGGGTCGCCGTCGTCGCTCAACGTCGATGGAATAAATCCGTAGTCACCCGGATAGTGCACCGGCGAGTGCAGGTTCCTGTCCAGCTTGAACACGTGCAGTTGCTTGTCGTACTCAAACTTCTGCGTACCATCCAGGGGAATCTCGATCACCACCCGAAAGACCTCCGGCGCCCGTTCGCCCACGGGCAGTTCCAGATAATTGACCATTACGTCTCATCTCTCCTTGAGGAATTGCATTTGCCTGGGTAGTCGCGCGGCCTTGGGGAATCGCGGCCTGCCCAATCTCTTCCTATCTCTCTACTGTTCCGAGTCCCAATGTCCCTGCGTCCCTGCCTCTATAATCAGGGATCATGAAGGCGCATGTCTATGTCACGCTGAAGACATCGGTCCTCGATCCCCAGGGCCAGACGATCCACAACGCTCTCCGGAAGATCGGTTTTGCCGATGTTACGGCCGTGCGGCAAGGCAAATACTTCGCCCTCTCACTTGCCGACGGCCTTCATACCGACGCCGCCCGCGCTGAAGTCGAGCGCATCGCCCGCGAGGTCCTCACCAACCCTGTCATTGAGGAATACACCTACCGCATCGAGGAGTAGCCGAAGGCCCGCTTCTCCTGCATTGGTTGTTCCGAGTGGCTCTTCCCTGATGGTTCCTTCATGCTGGGCTCCATGCTCGACCTATTCCCGGGTGCCCATCCAGACAATGATTCCGGTAAAGTTTACCTTCTTGGTTCAGAAATTACACTCTTCCGCCCGTTGGCAAACAGCCTTCTTCTCTTACACTTTTACGTTTTCCACACCATAACATTAACCTCATGAGCAATATAAAGATTTGGCCGCTTCCTTTGCTTTTATGGCAAAGCGATTGCTCCATTCGCGGCAGGATTTCTCTCTATCGGTTTCAGATGGGAGAAATTCGGGCGCACCCCCCCACTCTGCGCCACCCAAGGGGTTATATGGCAAATCCGCAGTTCGTAAACTTAAAGCTGGCAGCTGCCTCGCCTTCGCTGCTCTCATCCTCGATCCCTTTAAGCAGCTATTCTCAGTCCGCCCGACTTGGAAGTCCCAGCGCGCCCCAGGCAGAATGGGCTGCCGAGGCCATCTCGAACCTCAGGCATGTCGTCGCCGGCATCAGCGTCGCGCTCCTCATTGAAGGTGCGGCAGCAGTGGCCATCATTGCCACATGGAATCTCTGGCATATTCGCTAGCCAGTCCCCATCCCCCAACTGCTGCCCCTGGGGCATCAGTGTTTCTCATCCCTGACCCCCGTCTTTACCCATCTACCGGATACTGCGAATCGAACGGGAACACGATCTCCGCCTCCGTCTCGACCGGTTTGCCGTTCACTGTCGCCGGCTGAAAACGCCACGTCTTCACAGTATCCAGGACAATCTGGTCCAGCCGATTCCCCAATCCCTTCACAAGCGTCTCGCTCACCACGGCGCCGTCTTCGTCCACCTTCACATCCACCACGATCTTCTTTTCGGCCGCCGGCAAAAGCGCGCCGTCGGTCACTGCCGGCTTCGGCGCGAAGACTGGAAACGCAGGCCGCGCATCTTCGTTGTCGCTCCCGTTTCCATTTGCCGCTTGGCCTCGCCCTTCGCCCGCATGCGGCGTAGTCGGCCGACCGCCTCCTGAATCGTTTTGCGGCCGTAGTTGCCTCATAACCAGAGTCGGCGGCACCGCAGCGTCCGCGTATCGTTCCGGCTTGTTCGTGTCCGTCGCGGTCAGCCTCGCTGGTAGCTGAATCTCCACGGCGTGCGACCCGCCAGCGTCTTCAAGCCCCGCCACAGTCACGCTCTCGGGCCGCTCCGCCACCCTGGATCGCGTAACGACTCCGATCCAAGTCACCAGCGCCAGCATGCATCCGTGGACCGCAAGGGACAGCACCACCAGCCGCAGTTCACGTGCGGTGCCATTTTTTCCAATTCGCAAACCGACCTCCTCTTGAAGGGGAACGAGCAATCGGTGCAACTATCTTCGCATAGATCGGATTACGGCTATAATCGACGTTTCCCGCGGAGCAGGGTGAAGTGAATGGAAATCCAAATCCCCTCATCAACGGAGCAATCGAATCTCGCCGGCTCCTTGCGTGAGTTTCATACCGAGACGGGCCGTTCGCTGCTCGATCTGGTGGATGAATCTCCGGTTTTGCTCATCTTTCTTCGCCACTTTGCATGTGCCTTTTGCGCGCAAACGCTGAACCGCGTTTCGCAGCTCCGTCCCCAAATTGAAGCTAGAGGTGTGCGGCCCGTTTTTGTGCATCTCGGCTCTCCGGAACGGGCGAAACCTTACTTCGACTATTACCGCCTTTCCGATGTCGAAAGGATCAGCAATCCCGAGGCAACGCTTTATCAACTCCCTGCCTTTCGCTTGTCGCGCACCAATCCCTATTTGCACTTTTTCAATCTCACGGTTTGGAAAGGTTGGCTCAAGGGTGCGATGTTCAAATATGGAATCGGCATGATCAAGGAAGATGCGGACCAGATGCCGGGCGTGTTCTTCCTGAAGGCGCGGAGGATTGTGCGCGCCTTTCGCCATCGGACGATCGCCGATGAGCCCGATTACCTGAAGCTGGTTGGCGCGCGGTAAGCGGACAGCATTATCCATGAGGGCGTCAAAGAGATTCCCGGGCAGATGTGCTGCCATGGCCGCGAATCCCGCTTCCTTCCTTCCAGACGAGTCGGCGACAAATCGCCGATGCACTCGGAATACCCGAAGGTCTCGCATCGCCTCTTCGGCATTGAACCGAAAGGCTGGACTTCATAACGCGCTTTTTTCACAGCGTGGTACCATGAACCACATTCCCCTTCGGGGCATCACGAGCGACGGAAGGCCGGGATGGAAAGCCAAAAGCCTATTGCAGAACAGCTTTTTGGCAGGCTCTCGATATTCTGCGCGATAGGCGTTCCGCCTTTCTCGATCGGGCCTGTCGCGGGATGCCCGAGGTGCGACGCGAGGCGGATTCCCTGCTCGCAGAGAATGACCGAATGAGCGTGTTCCCTTCGAAGTCTCCTCACGCGAAACCGGACCCGGAAGCTGAAACCCTGGCAGGAACCGCCGCGGGCCGGGCGGGATCGTTGCCAGCGGGGTCGCGGTTGGGGCGGTATCTGATTGTCGAGCCGCTAGGTGCGGGCGGCATGGGGGTCGTCTATCGCGCGCGGGATGAAAAGCTGGAGCGCGCAGTCGCGATCAAGATGCTGGCTCAGGGACTGCTGACGGGGGACGAGGCGCGACGGCACTTCCATCGCGAAGCGAGAGCACTGGCAAAGCTGAATCATACACGGATCGCTGCGGTGTATGACGTCGGCGAGCAGGACGGCGCGGACTACATTGTGATGGAGTTGGTAGAGGGCCAGTCGCTGGCGGCGAAGCTGAAGAAGGGCGCGCTGCCGGTGAAGGACGCCACCGCGATTGCGCTACAGGTGGCGGAGGCGCTGAAGGAGGCGCATGAGCACGGGGTGATCCATCGCGACCTGAAGCCGGCGAACGTGATGATCACACCCAAGGGGGACGCGAAGGTTCTGGACTTTGGGCTGGCAAAAATGCTGGCGTCGCGAGACGGGGACGCAACTATGTCTGTGGCGCAAACGCAAGGGGTGCTCGGAACTCCCCTCTACATGTCGCCGGAACAAGCGCTGGGCTACAACCTGGATACACGAACGGATTTATGGAGCCTGGGAGCGGTTTACTATGAGTCCCTTGCGGGCCGGCCGCCGTTTAAGGGAAATAACAATATCTCCATTTTGCATGCAATTACTGCGGAGCCGGTTGCGGATTTGGGCGAGATTCGGCCAAAGCTGCCGCCATTGGCAGAGCATATCGTCGCGCGGGCTTTGGAGAAGGATCCTGAGCTGCGATATCAGCTGGCGGCCGATCTGGAGACGGACCTGCGGCGATTAATGCGGGAATTCTCCGATCCGCGCACGACGATGACTTATGCCGGCGCGGTAGCAGGAAAGCCGTCACGCCGCCGCGCATGGTGGCTTGCGGCTGCAGCCGTAGCAGCAGCCGCTGTCGGAGTGGCAGCGGCGATACTGCTGACGCCCATGCGGGCAACCGGGGTGCTCGATTCGAAGCAAATCACATTTTCCAGCGAACCGAAGCTGGCGTCATTGCTCACGGACGGAACACGAGTTTATTTTCAGATTCGCAACGTTCCGGCGGAGATGGCAGCCAGTGGCGGCATTATTGCCCCCATGCCGGGTTTGTCAGAGGGAATGACTCTGGTCGACGTGTCGGCGGATGGATCGAAAGCCCTTGTCTTCACTCCGGATCTCAACAACGAATTGGGACGGGGATGGTTGTGGGCGGGATCGACGGTTGGCGGTCCGCTGAGGAAGCTCGGCGATCATTTGTCTTCCCAGGCGGCTCGATGGTCTCATGACGGGAAATCGATCGTCTTTGCAGACAGCCACTTGCTCTATGTGATGGACGAAGACGGCGGAAATCTCCGCAAGCTTTGGACTCCGCCGAACGACCCATTTGAGCTTCCCGTTTCCCCGAACGGGAAGGAGATTTCGGTGACGCTCGCTTCGCCCGCGGGCTCCGTTTTGTGGCGAGTGGGTAGTGATGGGAAGAACCCGCATCCGCTCTCGCTGAAGAACTGGCCGGAGGGCGGCAACGAAAGCAAGGGGCAATGGACGCCGGACGGAAGGCACTTCATCTTTCACTCTGACATCGAGGGGCGCGGCAATGTATATGAAGTCATTTCTCCACCGTGGTTCGAGCCCTGGAGGAAGCCCGAGGCCGAGCGCATCACCGGGAATCAGGTGGATATTCAGGATTCCGCGCCGGCGCCGGACAGCAAGGCGCTGTTCGTGCTGGGGCGGCTCGATCAGGGTACGACGCTGGCGCTGGATCCAGGCAGCAAGGCTCTCACGCCGTTTCTGAATGGGATTTCGGCGCTCGAGTTTGTGGTTTCGCCGGACCGGCAATGGATGGTGTACACAGAATATCCGAGCGGACATTTGTGGAAGAGTCGCGTGGATGGAAGCGACGCTTTGCAATTGACCGACGCACCGGCGTATATGGAGCAGTGGTCTCCGGATGCGAAGTGGATCGTGTATTCGGACTGGCACAAGCTCTATCGGGTTTCGGCGGACGGCGGAACACCTGAAAAACTTATCGAGTCGGGAGATAACGAGGTGATGCCGACATGGCTTCCCGACGGTCAGTCGATCGCTTTTAACCGCTACGATTTTTCTCACGAGCCCGACGGGATGTACGTGCTGGACGTGGCCACACGCAAAGTGACGCCAATGGCGGGCGCGGAGAAGTATTACGTGGCACACTGGTCTCCGGATGGGAAATACATGGTGGCGATAGCGCGCGAGCCGTCACGCTTGATGCTCTATACGGCGGCCGCAAGGCAGTGGCGGGAAATGCGGCGGTTCGATGCCCCCTGGGGGTACTATGCCTGGTCGCCGGATAGCCGGTCCGTCTACTTTGGGCAGACGCAGGAGAAGGCGAGCATATACCGCTTGTCGGTGCCAGACGGCGCATGGGAGAAAGTGGCGAGCATGGACGACGTCGGGATCGATGCGAGCGCGCCCGATGAATTTGTGAGCGTGACAGCAGATGGGCAGCCGGCGATCATGAGCCACTCAGGCGCGGCGCAAGTGTATTTGCTCTCCTGGAAATGACCGCAAGCACGGGTACATATCCGAGTTCCTGGAACCTAGAAGCTACCCCTGCCCCGTTCGTGCCAGAGCCCCCGCGCCGTGGTTCGCTTAGAATCGAATCATGTGCGGGATCGTTGGCTACGTAGGCAAAAAGAAAGTCGTTCCAGTGATCATCGAGGGGCTAAGGCGCCTCGAATACCGGGGTTACGACTCGGCAGGCATCGCCGTGGGCCATCCGGGGGGCAAGACGCTTGAGCTTCGGCGCGCGGCCGGCAAGCTGGGAAATCTGGAAGAGGTTCTGCGCGAGCATCCGCTCGACGGCACCTTCGGCATCGGCCATACGCGCTGGGCCACGCACGGCCGCCCGACCGAAGAGAATGCGCATCCGCACCGCGACTGCACCGGCCGCATCGTCGTGGTTCACAACGGCATTGTCGAGAATTATCTTGAACTGAAACGCGAGCTGACCGCGCAGGGTCACAAGTTCGTCACGGAAACCGACACCGAGATCATCGCGCACTTGATCGAACAGGTCCAGAAGGACGCTGAAGCTGCCGGCAAGCCTATTTCACTTGAAGCCGCTGTGCGCTCGGCGGTCAAGCGGTTGACGGGCGCCTTTGCTTTAGGCGTGCTTAGCGCCGCCGAGCCCGACAAGATCGTCGCGGCTCGCCTCGGCCCGCCGGTCATTATCGGCGTTGGCGAAGGCGAATCGTTTGTCGCCAGCGACGTGCCTGGAATTCTGCACCACACGCGCAACGTCTACTTTCTCGCCGACGGCGACCTCGCGATTCTCACTCCTGCCGGTGTCAAGCTCACCGACTTCGATGGCCATCCCATCCATCGCGAGCTGCAGCACATTCAGTGGGATCCCATCCAGGCGGAGAAGGGCGGCTACAAGCACTTCATGCTCAAGGAAATCTGGGAGCAGCCGCGCGCCGTTACTGACACAACTCTCGGCCGCGTCTCGCTCGACTCCGGCAAAGTCTTCCTTGGCGAAATGGAGATTGCCGACGAAGAGTTGGCGCACGCCGCGGGCATCAGCATCGCCGCCTGCGGCACCAGCTGGCACGCCGGCCTCACCGGCAAATATATGATCGAGCGCCTGGCGCGGCTACCAGTCGACGTCGACTACGCCAGCGAATACCGCTATCGCGATCCCATTGCGGGGCCGCACACGCTGGGCCTGCTCATCACGCAATCGGGTGAAACGGCCGACACGCTCGCCGCGCAGCGCGAGATGAAAGCCCTCGGCTCCAAGACCGTGGCCATCTGCAACGTCGTTGGCGCAATGGTGGCTCGCGAAGCGCATGGCGCTATCTATACCCACGCCGGTCCCGAGATTGGCGTGGCCTCAACCAAGGCCTTCACTTCGCAGCTGGTCGCGCTGTTTTTGCTCGCGATGAAGCTGGGCCAGTTGCGTGGTCATCTCGACAAGGCGCAGTCGGTCAAGTTGATCGAGGAGCTGAGCCGCATCCCGGTGAAGATTGAAGAAGCGCTTCGTGGCTGCACTGCGCAGTGCGAGACTCTTGCCAAGGATTTCTCCACCGCGCGTGATTTCCTCTATCTCGGCCGCGGCATTCACTTCCCCATCGCCCTCGAAGGCGCGCTCAAGCTCAAGGAGATTTCCTACATTCACGCCGAGGGATACCCGGCCGGCGAAATGAAACACGGGCCCAACGCGCTCATCGACGAGACGCTACCTGTCGTGGTGCTGGCTACACGCGACGAAGGGGATCCTGCGTCGAAGTTGCGTTATGAGAAGACGCTCTCGAACATTCAGGAAGTAACGGCGCGCAGCGGACGCGTCATCGCCATCGCGACAGAAGGGGACACGACGATTGGCGGCCTCGTCGAGCACGTCATTGCGATACCCCCGGCCCCCGAGCTGCTGGTGCCGCTCGTTGAAATTGTCCCTCTGCAGTTGTTGGCTTATTACATCGCAGTCCGCCGCGGCTGCGACGTCGACCAGCCACGCAATCTCGCAAAGTCCGTAACGGTCGAGTAACTGAAGGTCGAGACGCGTCGCTGAATATCCCGGAAATGACCATTCAAGACCAATTCGGCCAGATCGATATTTACGTGTTCGATCAGATCTTGCGCGGAAATATTGACAAGAGTATGCGCGTGCTCGACGCAGGGTGCGGATATGGTCGGAATCTCGTTCACCTGCTTCGCGAAGGCTGCGAGGTGTTTGCCATGGACGCGGACGCCGCGGGAGTTGAGCATGTTCGCCAACTCGCCCTATCCCTCGGAGCCAGGTTGCCGGCGGAAAATTTCAAAGTGGGCTTTATTGAGGAAATGCCATTCCCGCGCGAGTTTGCCGATGTCGTGATTTGTAACTCGGTTCTCCATTTCGCGCGCGACGAAAATCAGTTTCGGGCGATGCTTGGCGGCCTTTGGCAATCGCTGCGACCCGGCGGAATGTTGTTCTGTCGATTGGGATCAAGAATTGGAATGGATTTTGAGCGGGTGCGGGAGAATGTCTTTATTGTGGGAGACGGCTCGGAGTGGTTCCTTGTCGATGAGGAAATGCTGCTCGAATTGACAGAAGAGTTGAATGCAGTCCTCGTAGATCCGCTAAAAACCACGATCGTGCAGGACTATCGTTGCATGACGACTTGGGTGCTCAGAAAGCGAAGAACGTAGTTGGCCCCGCGCCTATGAAGGTGTATGGCTGCAACATGGTTCACCCGCGCAACCAGGCGAAGAGCGTGACCGTGGAGTGGAGCAGCGAGGAAGACTCAGCGGAAACAAAAAAGCCATCCGCCGTAGCGGATGGCTTTCTGCGTTTGAATTATTGCCGGCGATCACCTAATCTCCCACACGGTCGCCCGTGCAGTACCATCGGCCCAGCGAGGCTTAACTTCCGTGTTCGGGATGGGAACGGGTGATCCCTCGCAGTATGGTCACCGGCAAACTTGAGGCGTTTTCGGGGCGTCTGAGCCCCGAGCCGAAATCCTGATCCCGCCTTGGCGGGAGAAGGATCCAGTTTGCCTTTTATCTTTGGATGGCGCTTGGCGGGTGGTTACCCGCAGTAGGCCGCGACATCTGACGCGCGGTCTAGCAATCTGGTGCACTCTCGGAGTCCTGCAGGGCGGCTCCTTCTTGAGGAAAGATCCGCATCGCCTGACCAACTCCGGCAAAGGGCGATTGCTCGACCGCTCGATCGTCCCGGATGGTTTCTCCCGGGACGGTCAGGAACACGGACTGCAATCTGGCGCCAACAAAATCAAAACGAAATAGATTGAACTACAAGGCTTTATCAGAAGAGCATCCGTGCTTGTTACTGCGCGGAGTTAATTCTATGGTAAAGCCAAACGGGCGATTAGTACTGGTAAGCTTCACGCATCACTGCGCTTTCACACCCAGCCTATCAACCAGGTCGTCTTCCTGGGCCCTTCGGGGAGATCTCATCTTGGGGCGTGCTTCCCGCTTATATGCATTCAGCGGTTATCACAACCGAACTTCGCTACCCAGCCGTGCCCTTGGCAGGACAACTGGAACACAAGAGGTTCGTCCATCCCG